>ERZ1669249.3-NODE-3-length-482537-cov-6.975595_pt1 | contig 482537 bp, 476 predicted proteins | sample MGYA00579293_ERZ1669249 | MGnify/ENA primary metagenome ERZ1669249 (study PRJEB41166, sample SAMN08046057) | hot springs metagenome | biome: hot spring; feature: neutral hot spring; material: thermophilic sediment; isolation source: thermophilic sediment from... | reverse complement strand
CTGCCCATCGAAAACAGGGTTTTGATGATGGTCATCTCTTATTCTCTGTTACTGTTTCTCCTCGCATTCAACTGGAACATCCCCGGTTTCAAGTTCATCGTGATGGGCTCGATCCTGAACTTCGTCGCCATCCTGCTCAATGGAGGGCGGATGCCCGTCTACGGACCACTCGCAGCCGCGATGGGACTGAGAGCCAGCATCAAACACGCGTTGCTGGAAAAATTCGAACCGATCCTGTTGATCGGCGACATCATACCTGCCTACACACCGTGGGGCAGGAAATTTTTGATCAGCGTCGGTGACGTGCTGGTCTACATCGGCCTCATGGTCTTCATGCTCACCAAACCGAAAGGTTCATCTCTCGAACGCGCCCTCTGACCTGAGTTCCATCTTGAACCTGTACTTGTCCCCGCGATAGATCGAGCGGACGAACTCCACACATTTTCCGTTCGTTGTGTACGTGTAACGTTTTCTCAGAAGCGCACACGCGCCGGGCTGCAAACCGAGATGTTTCGCGTCCGAAGATGAAACGTGTGTCAGTTCCAGTTCTTCGAGCGCTCTGATAAGGGGTATCTTCAACTCGTTTCTGAGAAACTCGTACAGCGATTCCTTCGACATGTCCTTTTTCAAGATGCTCAGAATCCTGACGTCCACCGCGGGATTGAGGTATGCGGCTTCGATGGCCACAGGCTCATCGTTGAGGAAGCGCACGCGCCTGAGCAGCACGACCATCGCACCCTGTTCCAGGCCGAAGACCTGGCAGAGTTCGGGAGGTATTTCGATGAGCCTGTTTTCCAGAACGTGAGACCTGACGCTCAGGCCTTCTTCCTTCGCTTTGTCTGTGAAACCTTTGAGCACGTTCATGGATTCCTCTTCTTTCTTGCCAACGATGAACGTTCCTTTACCTTTGTGACGCGAGATGAGCCCTTCGGATTTCAGCTCTTCCAGCGCGCGCCTTATGGTGAGCCTGCTCACCCCAAACGACTTCACCAGCTCGATCTCCGGTGGGATCCTGTCGCCCGGCTTGTATTCACCCTCCGAAATCCTGCGCTTCAATTCCCTATAGACGCGATAATAGAGAGGAACAGGATATTCTTCCACGTTCATCCCCCCAGCATCGTGAGTGCCTTTCTCAAACTCGGCTCCACACTCAGTATTCTCTGGCATTCTTTTAGATCCTTTTTCGAGATCAGGTGCAGCACCGCGAGCTTCACGCTGTAGCTGGTCTTCTCAAGGACGATTTTAGCAGTTTCCTCATCCACACCGGTCAGTTCTGTCACGATGTTTATGGCCCTCTTTCTGAGTTTCTCGTTGAGTACCAGGACATCGACCATGAGATTGTCGTACACTTTGCCGAGTTTTATCATCACCGTTGTGCTGAGCATGTTCAAAACCATCTTCTGTGCCGTACCGGCCTTCATGCGCGTGCTGCCCGCGATCACTTCCGGTCCTGTGACGACGCTCACAACGATGTCTGCAAACTGTGCGAGAGGAGGATCGTTCACGTTGCAGATCAGCGCCGTCTTACAGCCGAGCTGTCTTGCGTAGATCAACGCACCCCTCACGTACGGTGTGCTGCCACTCGCGGCTATGCCTATGACGAGGTCCTTCGCTTGCAAATCGTGGTTCATGAGATCTCTTTGCGCTTCGTCTACGAGATCTTCAACGCCTTCGATGGATCTGCGCAGCGCCTCGAAACCACCCGCGATGATGGGCACGAAGATGCCTTCTTCAAGACCGTAAGTCGGTACGAGCTCCACGGCGTCCATGAACGCTATGCGGCCACTGGTGCCCGCACCAACGTAAAAGACCCTTCCGCCAGAGTTCAGCGTCTCAACGCAGACCTCAACGAGCTTCTCTATCTGTGGCAGCGCTTCGCGGACCGCCAGGGCGACTAAGGCGTCTTCCTCGTTTATGATCCTCAAAATTTCACCGACGCTCTTTTCGTCTATCCTCTGAGACTTTGGGTTCCTCATCTCCGTGATCGTTCTGTTCTCGTTCATCTGAACACCTCCACGGGCAGTTTGCCAACGGGCTTCAACTCACCGAGCAGGACCTTCAGCAACGCTTCCTGTGAAACCATTTCGTAGCCGTAGGTGCACAGGCTCGAAGACTCTATCAAGCTGCAATCGTACGGATTTCTGAGCGCGACGAGCAGAACCTTTTTGAAATTTTTGCGCACCCGGATCAAGAGCTCCTTCTGCCAGTTGGAAAGATGCGCGTTTTCGGTGAACACGACGCACTTCTCAGCCTTCGGAATTTCAACGCCTTCTTCGAGAATGAAAAGCTTGCAAGCGAACCTCTTCGAGATCTCTTTCGCCACCCAGGGAACACCGATATCGGTTTCCTGAACCTGCACCGATCTGCTCAGCCTCACGGTGAAGACGTAATCGTCTTTATCCAGTTTGGGCGGCAGCATGCCATCGCTGTCGCGTACGAGCGTGATCGAGCGCTCTGCGATCTGTCGCATGATCTGTCCATGCTCTGGATCGAAACGGATCTCTTCGGGCAAACGCTTCACCGCGAACTTTTCCTTGAACCGTTTGATCCTCTTGAGCGATTCTTCCAGCCTTTTCTGCAGGAACGGATCCTGTTCGATCTTTTTAAGAAGCACCTTCTTCGCCGACATCTGCGCGTCGGGTTCGTGACAGACGGTCAGAACGTCCATGCCCGCCATGAAGGATCTCACGACGGCTTCTTCCACCGTCATGTTCTTGACGATACCACCCATCAAAAGATCGTCCGCGACCAGAACACCGTCGTAACCGAGCTTTTTTCTCAAAACCTCGCCCAACACTTCGTACGAAACGGTGGCAGGTTCTTTTCTGGATTGAACCTTTGAAAGGTACACGTGTGAAGGCATTATGCTGTCTATACCCTTCTCGATCAACGTTTTGAAGGGCACGAATTCCCAATTTTCAAGCTCTTCGAGACTTTTCTCGAGCGTCGGCATCTCCAGGTGTGCGTCCAGCGACACGCTCCCCTTCCCAGGGAAATGCTTCGCACACGCCGCAACGCCTTCTTCTTTCAATCCCTCGTAGAAGCGTGTCGCGAACCTCGACACGATTTCGGCTCTGTCGGAAAAGCTCCGCACACCTATGCCAGGATTGTTGGGATTGTCGTTGATGTCCACAACAGGTGCGAGGTTCCAGGTGACACCGACTGCTTTCATCTCTCGCGCCAGTACTTTCGCGGCACGGTAAGCGTTCTCTTCATCGTTCGTGGCCGCTATCGCCATCGCGCCGGGTGACACGGCGAAGCCATCTCTGAAGCGTGTCACGATGCCACCCTCCTGGTCCACCGCGATGATCACGTCCCCACCAACGATCGATCTGATCTGATTGACGAGGTCGAGCACCTGCGCTGGACTCTCCACGTTCCGTGCGAAGAGGATCACGAAACCGGGTTTGACGAACTTCAACGTGTTCAGCGTTTCCTCGTCGATCTCCTTGCCTTTGATACCTATCAAAAACAATTGACCGACCAAACGATCAAGGTCCACCGATTCCACCCCACCTTTTCATTATACACCCGCCGAACCTTTTGTTCTTACATTGACCTTTTAAATGGTATAAAATAAAGACAAGAAAGGAGGAGACCTGCGTGAACTTCCTCGTGCTCGTCAAGCAAGTCCCCGACACGGAAAAGGTGAAGATAGATCCGAACACGGGCACACTGATCCGCGAAGGACTGGACATCACGATGAACCCCCTCGATGCGCACGCGCTGGAACTCGCCGTCTCGCTGAAAGAAAAGTTCGGTGGGCGTGTGACGGTTCTGAGCATGGGACCGATGAACACCGTGGACGTTTTGAGGAACGCGATCGCTCTGGGTGCGGACCGCGCGATTCTGCTGAGCGATGCCGCTCTGGCTGGTTCGGACACGTGGGCCACGAGTCTCGCACTCGCTAAAACGATACAGGAACTGTCCATCCAGTACGATCTGCTGATCTGCGGTGAAAAATCCACCGACGGGGAAACGGGACAGGTGGGTATAGAACTCGCCACGCTTTTGAACCTGCCCGTCATCAGCTACGTGTCTGAACTGATCGAGATTGGGAGAGATTTCGTCCTCGTGCGACGTTCGGTCGAAGACGCCCACGAGATCTGGAAGGCACCGCTTCCTGTATGTCTGTGTGTGCTCAAGAGTGTCGCCGAACCGAGACTGCCCACGTTGAGCGGAAAGAAAAAGGCGATGGATGCGAAGATAGAAATCTACAACGTGAAAGACATCAAGATAGATCCTGAAGAAGTCGGCTTGAAAGGTTCTCCCACGCGCGTTGTGAAGGTGTTCAACGCGAAAGTTTCTCGAAACTGCACGATCTACATGGATAAGGATGTTCCCGAAGGGATCAACAGGCTCGTTGAACTGATCAGGCGCACGCTGGCAGGTGAGCCAGTATGATACTCGTTCTGAACAACAGAGTAGATCGAAACAGCTTCGAGTTGCTTTCGAAGGCAAGAAAACTCGCGGACAAAGCTTCAATGAAGCTCGCGTTCCTGCTGATATCGAACTCGAAGAAGAACGTCGAAGAGCTCACCCGTTTCGGGCCCGATGTGGTCATTCTGGCCCTGCATGAAAGGTTCGAAAGGTTCTCGCTCGATCCCTTCCTCTCAACTTCGAAGAAGATCCTTGAAAAGCATTCTCCGTCCATAGTTTTGGCACCCGCCACGACCTTTGGAAGAACCCTGATGCCCGCCCTCGCGGCGAGTTTTCGCACGGGACTCACGGCGGACTGCACCGAGCTGGACGTGGACGAAAAGGGAAACCTTCTTCAAACCAGACCCGCCATCGGGGGGAGCGTGATGGCGACCAGCGTCACTCCTTTCCATCGACCCCAGATGGCGACGGTCAGACCGGGCGTGTTCGAGATCGAAGAACACGAAAAGAGGGACACGATCTTCATCGAAGAGCCAGTTGAAAATCCTGAGGACAGATGCCAGCTCGTCCGTGTCGAACCGAAGCAGGCCGGTGCGAAACTTGAGGAAGCGAAGATCATCGTTTCTGTGGGTAAGGGACTGCGGAAGAAGGAGAACGTGGAGCTGGCGTTCAGATTGGCAAGTTTAGTGAAAGGTGCCGTGGGTGCTTCGCGCGCCGTTGTGGATGCCAGGTGGCTCTCGCACGATCATCAGGTGGGTTTGAGCGGAAAGACGGTGAAACCGAAGATCTACATAGCGGCGGGCATATCCGGTGCTGTTCAGCACCTGGCAGGCATGCAGACTTCAGAGATCGTAGTCGCCATAAACAAAGACAGGCACGCACCCATATTCAAAGTTGCCGACATCGGAATAGTCGCCGACGCGAGCTGGGCGCTGAGTGAGCTCATAAGAAGGCTGGAGCGTGATGATGATGGATCTCGTCAATGAACTAATACGGCTTTTTGGAACCGAGAACGTGAAGTTCGACAAAGAGGAGATCGAAAAATACTCCCGCGACGAAACGAGAGGTGTGGAAGGCGAAATTCCCTTGGCGGTGGTGTTCCCCACCAGCACCGAGCAGGTGTCACAGCTGATGAGATGGGCAAACGAAAGAAGAGTGGCCGTCGTACCGCGCGGGGCAGGAACGGGCCTTTCCGGCGGTGCGATACCGACGAAGAATTCCGTAGTGGTTTCCTTAGAAAGGATGAACAGGATCATCGAGCTCGACGAAAGGAACATGACGATCGTTGTCGAACCGGGAGTCATCACGGGGGAAATCCAGAAGATCGCCGAGGAGCATGGCCTGTACTACGCAGGCGATCCTGCGAGCAGTGAGAGCTCTTCCATAGGTGGAAACGTCGCCGAAAACGCCGGAGGGGTGAAGGTCATAAAGTACGGCCCGACAGCTTTCCACGTGCTGGGCCTTGAGGTCGTTCTTCCTACGGGTGAAGTCGTTCACTTCGGTGGAAAGACGCTCAAGAACGTTACGGGCTACGACATGGTCAGACTGTTCGTTGGCAGTGAAGGCACGCTCGGTATCGTGACGAAGATCGTTCTCAGACTCGTACCCAGGCCGAAGTATGCCGCGGTTCTTTTGGTCCCGTTCGGCGGCATCGAGGATGCTCTACTGTGTGTTCCGAAGCTGCTTTCTCAGTCCGGTTTGCTCCCGGCCTCGATCGAGTTCATGGATAGGTATTCCAGCGAGATGGCTTCAAGGTTCCTGAATGAAAGCATACCCAATCCTGAAGCCGAATGCCACCTCATCTTCGAACTCGAATCGAGCGACAAACAGAATCTGGTGAAGGAATACATCGAGCTTGGAGAAACACTGATGCAGATGAACGCCACAGAAGTCTACATCGCAGATGACAGGACACAGAGAATGAAGATCTGGCGTTTCAGGAAAGCCATAGCTGAGGGTATCATCGCCTTCAGACCTGTACACTGCATGGAAGACGTTGTGGTTCCCACCGCGAACATGCCGAAGCTCATCGTATCAACTTACCAGATAGCGCAAAAACGTGGTCTTGAAGTTCTCAACTTCGGACACGTTGGAGATGGGAACGTCCACGTGACGTTCCTGAAACCGGAAAGAATGCAGAACGCCGTGTGGGAGCAAGCCCTGGAGGAAGCGCTCGAAGAGCTTTACAGGACCACCGTGCAGCTCGAAGGAAGCCTCACGGGCGAACACGGGGTGGGGTTGAAGCGGAAGAAGTATTTGAGGATGTTCCTCGGTGAGAAAGAGATAGAACTGATGAAACGTCTCAAGAGCCTCTTCGATCCGAACAACATCCTCAACCCTGGGAAGATTTTCCCGGATTGAAAAAAGAAAAAACGCAGAGTCTGCGTGAGAAAGATGAAGAATAAAAAACTTCAGCGCAGATTCCGACCAGATTTCACTGAAAACGCTGGCCAGATGGGTTTGACCAGCTCCGGGCTTTGCTGGTAGTCTCATTCTTGGTACTGAATCTGGTATTAGAAAGGTATACCAAAAGAAGGGGATACCGTGCGGAGAGATCTGGGTGATCTGAAAGAAAAGATCTATCTCGATCTCCGCGAGAAGATCCTCAGCGAAGAGATCAAACCTGGCGAATGGATCGTCGAGAGAAAGCTCACCGAGGTCTACGGTGTGAGCAGGACTCCCATAAGGGAAGTTCTGCGCATGCTCATGGAAGACGGCCTGATAGAGCTGAACGGCAAGAAGGGCTACACCGTTCGAAAGCTCACACTCGAAGACTTCGTGGAGATATACACGGCGAGGGAGGCGATCGAGGGCGCCGCGGCACGGCTGGCCTGCAGAAACCGGAACGAAGAACTGATCCAGAAGCTCCAGAAGCTCAAACAGGAGCTCGAGCTCGTCGATATCGACAGCGATCCAGCTAAGGGTGTTGCGCTCGGAAGACAGCTTCACGATCTGCTCATAGAGTACAGCGGGAACAGGATCTTGAAGAAGTTTTACGAAAAACTCAGATTGCTCACCAACATGACGCGGAACATCACCAAAAGGTCTGTAGACATAGAGAAGAAATCCAGAGACGAACACATCCAGATCATCGAAGCTGTTCTCAAAGGCGACGAGACTGAGGCAGAAGATTTGTTGAGAAAACATCTGCGTCGCACACTCTCGTCCGTGATCGAGACGTACTATTCCTCGATCATGAAACACGCTCGCGCATGAGGGGGTCAAAACATGGAAGTTCTGGTTCAAACCGTGACGGTGGGTTTTTCACAGATCTTTCAGCCGATCAATCTGCTCTTGTTGTTCGTCGGTGTTCTGTGGGGCATGATCTTCGGTGCGATCCCCGGGCTCACCGCAACCATGGGTGTGGCGCTGGCGATTCCGTTCACGTTCAGCATGAAACCCATCTCTGGTCTGGTCCTGCTCACCGGCATTTACATAGGTGGAGTGTCTGGGGGTTTCATTTCTGCCACGCTTTTGAACATGCCTGGTACGCCGTCCTCGATCACGACCTGTTTCGATGCTTATCCGATGAGCAAGCAAGGAAAATCGGGTCTGGCCCTTGCACTCGGATTGTTTTCTTCCTTTTTTGGTGGCATGCTCGGCGTGTTTTTTCTCATATCTCTCGCTTCTATGATCGCTCGGGCGGCACTGAAATTTGGACCGTTCGAGTACTTCTCACTCGCCGTGATGGCCTTCGTTGCGGTGAGCAGCATGCTCGGTGGAAACATCCTGAAGAATCTCATAGGCATCGCTTTGGGTTTGATTCTGAGCTGCATTGGTGCCGATCCGATCACGAGCATTCCAAGATTGACCTTCAGATTCACAGAACTTCAAAGTGGCATAGCCCTGCTACCGCTCCTGGTTGGATTGTTCTGCATTCCAGAGATCATCGCCGATATCGAATCTGAAGCAGAGCGTATCGTTCCGGAAGAATCACGGGGCATGAAATTGTCTGAAGTCTTTCAAGCGACGAAGATACTCTTCAAACAGATCGGAAACGCGTTGAGATCTTTCGCGATAGGTTTCATCATCGGTGTTTTTCCAGGTATCGGTGGTGCAACGGCGAACATCATCTCCTACGGAGTCGCGAGATCGAGTTCTAAATATCCAGAAAAGTTCGGCACCGGTATACCGGATGGAATCATCGCGAGTGAGGTTTCGAACAACGCCTCGGTCGGTGGAGCGATGGTGCCACTGCTCGCACTGGGCATACCTGGAGACGCGGTCACGGCTATCCTGCTTGGAGGCTTCATGATTCACGGAATAAACCCGGGGCCACTGATGTTCAAGTACAACCCAGATCTGGTCTTCGGTGTCTATGCGGCCCAATTCTGGGGCAACATAGTGATGCTCCTGCTTGGTATTTTGCTCATGAAGTTTTACATCTACTCGTTGAGTTTCCCAAAGCAGTACCTACTGCCGTTGATCACGGTGTGCGCGGCCGTGGGAGCCTTCGGGCTGAACAACAGGATCTTCGACATCTGGGTGATGCTGATCTTCGGCGTGGTGGGTTATGTGCTCAAAAAGCTCGATTTTCCAGTCCTTCCAATCATAATCGCCTTCGTACTCGGTCCCATAGCCGAATCCAACCTGAGACAGGGCTTAACGGCGAGTGCCGGATCCTTCGCACCCATTTTCACAAGGCCCCTGTCGCTCACACTCTTAATCCTCGCAGCCTTCCTGTTCGTTTTGGGGAGGGTACTCGTCAAGAAGGGTGAATCTTCAAAATGTTGAGGAGGTGTTTGCATGGGTAAGAGGTTCTTCGTGATGCTGTTAACGCTCTTTGTGATCGTCAGCTTCGCGGCCTATCCGACTGGTCCCATCAAAGTGGTTGTTCCCTACGCCGCGGGCGGAGCGAGCGACGTGCAGGTGAGGATCATCGCAAAGTACGTCAAGCAGTTGTTCGGCTGGGACTTCGCCGTGGTGAACATCACCGGTGGTGGAGGCAGTACAGGTGCGAGGGAAGTTCTCAAGGCCAAACCGGATGGTTACACGGTTCTGTGGTACCATCAATCCATCTTCTCTAACTTCCACGTTGGAACGGCCGAGTTCAACTACTACGACTTCACGCCGGTATGCATCGCCACCAGGGGGAACCGTGTGGTGGTCACAAGACCCGATACGCCCTGGAAGAATTTGAAAGATGCGATCGAGGATGCCAAGAAGAACCCGGGCAAGATCAGGCTCGGGGCTGAAATCGGTGCGACCAGCCACTTCCAGGTGATACCGATGCAGATGGCCGCAAACAATGGGTTCATTCTGGCTGCGAGTTCCGGTGGTGACATGGACAGGATCACGAAGATCCTGGGTGGCCACATGGATCTCAGCCCGATCGCACTCTCTGCGGCCGTACCGTTCCTCAAATCCGGTGAACTGAAGGCGCTCGCAGTTCTCTCACCCGAGAGAGATCCGTTCTTGCCCGACGTACCGACCGCCAAGGAGCTCGGCTTGGAAGAACTCGTCTTCACCCAGGACCAGATGTTCTTCATGCCAAAAGGAACACCGGAGGAGATAGTGAAAACTTTTGCCAACGCGATCAAGCAAGTTCTCCAGCTCAAAGAGTGCGTAGATGAACTGGCGGAGAAGGCCTTCGTTATTCCGATGTACATGGACGGCGAGGAGATGTTGAACTTCTTGAAGTGGGAAGATGAAAGGTTCGACCGCTTCGCGAGGGCTGCTGGCCTGAAGAAATGAGATCGTCTGCTGGGGGCTCGGCCCCCCAGCTTTGTGGGGGTAATCGAGATGCGCTTTGGCAAGGACTTCTACTCTGGTCTGGCCTTCGCTGTGATCGCTGGGTGGATGATCTCGGAGAGCCAAAAGATAAGAAGACTGAGGTTCGACGTTCTGGACAACGCCTTCTTCCCAACGATGGCTGCGGTCCTGTTATTGATCTTTTCAGCCGGGCTGATCGTGCAGGCATTGCTCAGCAGGGAGAAATCTTCTCCTTTCAGAGTCAAGAAGCCGGTCAGGATCGTTCTGTTCCTTGCCGGCTGCATAGCTTACGTTCTTTTGATGGAACCTGCAGGCTTTTTGCTATCTAGCATTCTGTTCATTTTCGCCACCTGTTTGATCATATCCTGGCCGTTCAAAGCTAAAACGATCGTTTACTCCGCGATCTTTGCTTTTGCGACGAGTTACGCTATCTGGTACGTTTTTGAAAAGCTGCTTCGATTGGTGCTCCCCTGAGGTGAGAAAATGACGATAAAGCTCGCTTACGACAAAGGTAAACACCTCGAGATCGAAATACCAGATCGAAACCTTTTGTCCATCGCCCAGGCACGTTTCCCCCGTGCGGCTGTCGATCCTATAGCCGAGTTGAAGAGATCTCTGCTCAATCCGATCGGTTCGGCGAGGCTGAGCGAGATCGTCGATAGTCGAAGCAGAATCGCCATCGTCGTGACGGACATGACGCGGTACGCCATGGACGAAATCGTGAGCGAACTTTTACTGGAAGAGCTCCACAGATCCGGTGTGAAAAAAGAGAACGTTTTCTTTTTGATCGCCCTCGGTACACACAGACCTATGAGTCGTGAAGAGATCGAAGAAAAGCTCGGGAAAAGGATCGTCAGTGAGTACGCCGTGTACAACCACGATTGTCGAAACGATCTGGTCGACCTTGGAGAAAGTTCAGCGGGCTTTCCGATGAAGATCAACAGAAAGCTGATGGAAGCGGATGTGAAGATCACCGTCGGTGTGATCGAACCACATTTGTTCGCCGGCTACAGCGGTGGTGTGAAGACCATCTGCGTTGGTCTGGCCGGGATGGAGACCATAGGCGCCACGCACAGTTTGAGGGTGCTGTCAGACCCGAGGACCAGGCTCGGTGTCATAGAAAACAACATCTTCAGAGAGTTTTTGAACGAGATGGCCGAGAAGGTGAGGATCGATTTCACGGTCAACCTTGTGTTGAACGAGGAAAAACAGCTCGTTGCAGCGTTCTCGGGCCATCCAATAAAATCCTTCGAGACCGCTGTGAAATTCACAAGATCGTGCGTTGAGGTAAAGGTACCGGCGGTTGCGGACGTCGTGATCTCCTGCCCGGGTTATCCGAAGAGCGTGAATCTGTATCAAGCCACGCGCGCCGCGAACTCCGTGGTCCTTGGTCCCAAGCCAGTTGTGAAAAAGGGTGGGATCATTCTCATACCTGCGCGGTGCGAAGACGGTCTCGGGGACGACAGTTACTACAGGTTCATGTCCAGTTTCGACAGCTTCGCCAGTTTCAGAGAGCACATATTCACACACGGCTTTGGCGTCGGGGAGCACAAATCTTACGTTCTTGCGAGGATCTTGTCTCACGCTTCGATCGTTATGAGCGATTGTGAGATAGAAGACGATGTTTTGAGAAGGATCTTCCTTTCGAAGGTTTCCACGCTTCAGCAGGCTGTGGATCGAATCTTGAGTGAGAATCCCAGCGCGAAGTTCCTCGTGATGCCGAACGGTGTGCACACGATACCCGTACTGGAGGGATAAGAAATGAAGGTGATGATCGTTCAGCCAATCCACGAGAACGGTGTGAAAATGCTTCTGAACGCGGGTTTTGAGGTGATTCACGCGTCGAGTCCCGAACCGTCCGTCGTGGCGAAAGAGATCGTCGATTGCGACGGTGTCATCGTTAGAACCGCCCCTTTCACGGCCGAGATCATAAGAAGCGCTCCGAAACTCAGAGTCATCGCGAGGCACGGCGTGGGAGTGGACAACATCGACGTTGAAGAAGCTTCCAGACACGGAATTTACGTCGTCAACACGCCGAACGCGAACGCACTCTCCGTGGCCGAGGCAACGGTCGCTTTCATACTCGCTCTGGCGAAGAAGCTCAAGGAGATGGACGTGGCCACCCGAAGAGGAGAATTCAAAATAAGGGACCTGTTCTCGACTATGGACATCGACGGCAAGGTCCTCGGAATAATCGGTCTCGGCAGGATAGGTTCGCTCGTTGCGAAGAAATGCCAGGCGGCTTTCTCCATGAAGGTTCTCGCTTTCGATCCTTACATCGACCCAGCCAGGGCGTTTGAGCTCGGCGTCGAGCTCGTTTCACTCGAACGATTGCTGAAGGAATCCGATTTCGTCACGATTCATGTTCCTCTGACTCCAGAAACGAAAGCCATGATAGGTGAGGCACAGCTTCGTTTGATGAAACCGACAGCCTACATCATCAACATGGCGAGGGGCCCGATATGGGACGAGCTCGCCGTGTTGAAGGCCGTTGAGGAAGGATGGATCGCCGGGGCGGCCACGGACGTGTTCGTTGAAGAGCCTCCAAAGCCCGATCATCCTTTCTTCAAATGCGAAAAGATCCTGCTCACTCCACACAACGCCGCACTGACGAAAGAATGTGTCATTCGTATGGCCGAAGGTGCCGCCCAGGGTGTGATAGAGGTTCTGACAGGTAAAGGGCCGAGCTTTCCGGTGAATCTGGATCTGCTCAAAAAGTACGGAAAGATATGAAGGAGGGATATAAAGATGTCGTTCGTTCCGAAAGGAGTCATTCCGGCAGTCGTTACACCGATGAACAAAGACGAGAGCATCAACGAATCGGCGTTCAGAAGGCTTTTGAACTACCTTGTTGACAACGGCGTCCACGGGGTTTTCATCATAGGAAGCCAGGGAGAATTCTATGCACTGACGAGAGAAGAAAAGATCAGGCTCATGGAAATAGCCGTGGAAGAAGTGAACGGTCGAGTCCCCGTCTATGCGGGTACAGGTGGCATAACCACGCGTGAGGTCATCGAACTCAACGATGCTGCAGAGAAGATCGGAGTCGATGCGGTTTCGATCATCACACCATACTACATCAGCCCCTCTCAGGAAGAACTGTACGAACATTACGTGAAGATCGCTAAGGCCACGAAGCTTCCTGTGCTGCTTTACAACAATCCCGGAAGGACAGGCGGTGTGAAGCTCGAACCAAGGACAGTGGAAAGGCTCGCGGAGATAGACAACATCGTCGGTATAAAGGACAGCAGTGGCGATTTGACCAACACCAGCGATTACATAAGGAGGACCAAAGGTAAGAACTTCCACGTGCTCGCGGGCAGAGACACGCTCATACTCGCGACGCTTCTGTACGGCGGAACCGGTTCGATCGCAGCCACGGCGAACGTCGCGCCGAAACTGGTTGCGAGCATATACGACTACTTCGTGAAGGGTGATCTCGAGAACGCAAAACGTGCCCAGGAAGAACTCACACCGCTGAGGCTCGCCTTCGAACTTGGAACGTTCCCGGTGGTCATCAAGGAAGCGTTGAACATGATCGGTATCGAGGCGGGTCCAGCGCGTGGACCAATAAGATCACTGAGCGAGGAGAAGAAGGCGGAACTGAGGAAAGTTCTTCAGAACATGAAACTTCTGTGAGGTGAAAAGGATGCTTCGGGAGAACAGAACGAAAAAGCTTTTGAAGGAAGGAAAACACGCGATAGGCATCATGGTGAGTGAGATAAGGACTCCCGGCATAGCTCAGATGCTGGCGACGGCGGGATTCGATTTCTTCGTGATCGACATGGAACATTCCCCATTCAGTCTCGAAACCGTTCAGGACATGGTGTGGGCCGCGAGGGCTGGGGGCATAACTCCCATCGTGAGGGTGCCCACCAGGTACGGCCATCACAACCTCTCGAGGCCTCTCGACAGTGGTGCGGAGGGTTTGCTCGTACCGCAGGTTCAGACGCGCGAAGAAGTCGAAGAGATAATCAGGGCGACCAAGTATTATCCTCTCGGCGAAAGGGGCATGGCGCTCAGGAGGACCCCCACAGGATTCGCCTCCTACAAGGGTGAGGAAGTGACTCGGTGGGCCAACGAGAACACGCTGATCATACTGCAGATAGAAAGCAAAAAAGCCATAGATCATCTTGAAGAGCTCATCATGCCCGGTGTCGACGCGTGCCTCATAGGACCCAACGATCTCTCCCAGAGTCTTGGTGTGCCTGGCGATACGAAACATCCTCTCGTACAGGAGTACGTAGAAAAGTTCGTGGAAAAGTGCTTGAAACTGAACGTTCCTTGTGGTATACATCTTCCTAGTCCGGAAGCTCTGCAGCCCTGGATCGAAAAGGGCATGAAGCTTCTGATGTGTTCGAGTGATATCAACTTGATCGTCGATAACGGCAAAAAGATCGTCGACACGTTGAAACAGATGACTCAAGGGAGGTGAACGAATGTATCCCTGGCACGACACGTTCCACATGGGACTGATACACTTCATGGCTTACCCCGGCGCGAAGAGCGAAGAAGAGATACTTTCAACGGTGAAAAGAGTGCTCGCCGATGAGTTCTTTCAGGCCATAGAGGTGAGTGCCCTCGTTGAGGAAGACACTTTGAAAAAGATCGGAAAGATGTGTGAGGTCGCCAGAGTCGAACTGCTCATCGCGGCACAACCGCTGGTCCTCTCTAAGAAATTGAATCTGAACTCTCTCAACGAAGAAGAAAGAAAAGCCGCCGTACAGGAAATCAAAAAGGCGATCGACAAAGCCTACACGGCGAACGCGAAAGCGATAGCCTTTCTGAGTGGCAGGATGCCTGAAAGGGACAGGCTCGAGACGGCCAAGGAAAGGTTGGTCGATTCTCTGTGTGAAATATGTTCCTACGCGAAAGAAAGATCGGCGCAGTACGGTTACACGCTGGCTGTGAACCTTGAGGTGTTCGATTACTCGATCGAGAAGAACGCGCTCGTAGGTCCCGCACCGATCGCCTTCGAGGTAGCATCGAGGGTCAGAGCTTTCCACGACAACTTCGGTTTGACGATCGATCTTTCGCACCAGCCACTCGTGTTCGAAGATTCGTTCTACACGCTCGGCTTGCTTTCACCCTTCGTGACGCACATCCACGTGGGCAACGCCGTGCTCGAACCGGGTCATCCAGCTTACGGAGACCAGCATCCAAGGTTCGGAATAAAGGGTGGAAAGAACGATGTGGATGAACTCACCTATTTCTTGAAGGCGCTCTACAAGATCGGTTACTTCGATAAAAAAGTTGCCACAGAGAAACCAATCGTATCCTTCGAGGTCAAACCCTTGGCAGATGAAGATCCCGATCTTGTGGTTGCGAACGCGAAGAGAACTTTCTTGGCGGCCTATGCAAAATTTCTGAAGGAGGTTTGAGGAATGAAGAGGTTCAAAGTTTTCGTGACTCGCCAGATCCTTCCAGAGGGTTTGAACATGCTCAAAGAAAAGTTCGACGTCGAGGTCAGCGACTACGACGGGGTCATTCCGAGGGACGTGCTGTTGAAGAAGGTTAGAGGTGTCGATGCGTTGCTCTGTTTGCTCACCGACAACATAGACGCAGAGGTCATGGACGCAGCCGGGCCGAATCTGAAGATCATAGCGAATTACGCCGTCGGTTACAACAACATCGATGTTGAAGAGGCAACCAAGAGAGGCATCATGGTGACGAACACACCGGGAGTTTTGACCGAAACCACGGCAGATTTCGCCTGGGCACTCTTGATGGCCATAGCGCGCAGGGTCGTCGAGGCGGACAAGTTCGTGAGGGCTGGAAAGTTCCGCGGCTGGGAACCCATGCTCTTTCTCGGTAACGATGTCTACGGTACAACGCTCGGTGTCGTTGGTTTCGGACGCATAGGTCAGGCCGTGGCGCGCAGGGCTCTCGGCTTCAACATGAGGGTGCTCTACTACGACAGCAAGAGGGTGCCGGAAGAGATCGAGAAAGAATTGAAAGCAACCTTCGTCGATCTTCCAACGCTCCTGAAAGAATCAGATTTCGTCACACTCCACGTTCCGCTCACCAAGGAAACCTATCATTTGATAGGCGAAAAAGAACTCAAGATGATGAAAAAGGAAGCCTATCTCATCAACACCGCGAGAGGACCCGTCGTGGACGAAAAGGCGCTCGTGAAGGCTCTGAAGGAAGGCTGGATCAAAGGAGCTGCCCTGGACGTCTTCGAGAACGAACCTGAGATCGAGCCCGAACTGCTCACCTTGGACAACGTTGTGCTCGCACCACACATCGCGTCTGGTTCTTACGCGACCAGATCGAAGATGTCGATCATGGTTGCCGAAAACATCATCAAAGCCTTGAACGGAGAAGTACCACCCAACCTGGTCAATCCGGAAGTGCTTCAGAAGAGAAAGTGAGGGCTTTCGCCCTCACTTTTTTTACGAAGTGAGCTTTTTCATGGAGTTCACATGGAGCATTCTTGCCAGAACTATGAGAACAACTATTCCGATGGGCAGCAGAACGAACGGGCTGATCTTGAAAATCCCATACAGCAGATACATCACCAGCGCCACCACCGCACAGACTATGGCGTATGGAAGCTGTGTGTTCACGTGGTCCATGTGGTCACAACCTGCGAAGATCGAAGACAGAACAGTCGTGTCGGAGATCGGAGAGCAGTGGTCACCGAAGATGGCACCTGCGAACACCGCTCCCGCCATCACCGTCGTTGAGAGCCAGGGATCTTTCGTGATGTTGTACGCCACAGGTATCGCGATGGGTGTGAGGATCGCCATCGTGCCCCAGGAAGTTCCCGTCGAGAAAGAGATTAACATGCCTATCGAGAAGACGATCGCGGGCACCAGAGCGAACGAAACGTTCTCACCAACCAGAGAGACGACGTAGTCTGCGAGCTTCATATCCTTCGTCACTGTCCCGATCGACCATGCCATCACCAGTATCGCACACGCCAGGAGCATGAGTTTGAAGCCTTCGAGAAGCGTTCTCATCGCTTCCGCAACGTTCATCAACCTGAATCCGAGTGCTATCACGATTCCGACCAGAGACATCGCGAAAGCGCCCCAGAGCAACGCGGTCGCCGCATCGGCATTCCCAAGTTTTTCGATGAGCGTTTCACCGCCCGCCGATGCGCCCGTGTAGTAGAAACCGAATATGGTAACCCCCACGAGCGCCACTATGGGAAGAACGAAGGTCATTATCATGGGTTTCTTCTCGATGGGTTTTCCGAGCTCGAAGTCTATGTTCAACATGGGCACGGCACCGTCTCTGGAAGTTTTCCCCTCTCTTTCTGCCCTGATTTCCGCCTTCAGCATGGGACCGAAGTCCCAGCCGCTCAGAGCGATTATCCCGACGAAGAGGACGGTGAAGATGCAGTAGAAGTTGAACGGAATGCTCGCTATGAAAGCGGCCATGGGAGCGACGGTCGTTATTCCCGCCGCTGTCAGACCGTTCTGGATCATCGCGAGCTGGTACGCTATCCAGTCGGAGATGAAGAACGTGGCGACCGGCGCGGATGTGGAGTCGAGGATGTAAGAAAGCTTCTCCTTGGAGATCTTGCGCTGTTCAAAGATGTCCCTCATCACGTTTCCAACGATCGCCGAGTTGATGTAGTCGTTGAAGAACACGATCACACCCAGGAGCCACGCCCACACGCTGGCCGACCTTCTGGACTTTATCTTGACGCGTGCCCAGTCTGCCAGCGCCTTGCTGCCACCCAGTCGCCAGATGAAAGCGATACCCGAACCCATGAGCAGGTTGAACAATAAGAGCTTCGCGTTCCATTCGTCCGCCATGGAGCCGATGATCTTCTCGAGTGAGTAAACCACGCCTGCGATGGGGTTGAAATTGTTCAAAAGTAATCCACCAGTGAAGATACCGAGGAACAGAGAGAGCACGACGTTCTTCGTTATGAAGCACAGGACAATGGCCACAAGCGGAGGAAGGATGGACCACGCAGTACCTTCCACGTTCATACCCCCCAACAAAGTTTGTGGTTGCTATTATTATAGCGCTGTGCTTTCAGGCTCGTGGGTTGCAGTATTCTAAAGGGAAAAGAACAATTTTTTGACCTTCTCCCGTTCCAGAGGGTATGAAATTTCTGCGTGGTACGCACAGTTGCTTCAAAAGCAAGTGCGTTCCTGCTTCGCGCACGAGACATCGCTGTGATGACTTCCTGTACTTGTGGATTGAGCTTGAAGGAAAATGAAAATGTTCAGCTCTTTCCGTACAGATGGCACGCCACGGTGTGGCCGGGCGCCACTTCCATCAACATCGGTTCCACTTCGCTGCAGACAGGCATCGCGTAGGGACATCTGGTGACGAACCTGCAACCCTGTGGGGGATTCAGCGGACTCGGCACGTCTCCCTTGAGGATTATCTTCTTTCGTTTGAGCTTCGGATCAGGAACGGGAACGGCAGAGATGAGGGCTTTCGTGTAAGGATGGAGGGGATTCAGATAGAGTTCTTCACTGTCGGCAACTTCCACGAGCTTTCCAAGGTACATCACACCGATCCTGTGCGAGATGTATTTGACGACGTTCAAAGCATGAGAGATGAAGAGGTAAGCCACGCCGAGTTTGGCCTGGAGGTTCTCCAGGAGTTTGAGTATCTGACTCTGTATGGAAACGTCCAGCGCAGAAACGGCTTCATCACAAACGATCAAATCAGGCTGCGTTGCGAGCGCTCGGGCGATGCAGATCCTCTGCCTCTGACCGCCGGAAAACTCGTGTGGATATCTGTTCATGTGTTCCGCGGAGAGTCCCACCATCTCGAGGAGTTCTTTCACTCTCAGTTCCACTTCTTTTCCCTTCGCGAGTTTGTGGTAAGCGATGGCTTCACCCACGATCTCTTTCACAGGAAGCCTGGGATTGAGAGAACTGAACGGGTCCTGAAAGACTATCTGCATCTTCGGTCGGAGCGATCTGAGCTGTTTCTGAGTCAGTTTCGTTATGTCCACACCATTGAACAGGATCTCACCGCTCGTCGGTGTTTCGAGCATGAGGACACATCTTCCGGTGGTCGTTTTTCCACAACCGCTCTCGCCGACCAGACCGAAGGTTTCTCCGCGCTTTATGTGAAAGCTCACCCCATCGACTGCCTTCACCACGGCAACCGTTCTTTGAAGTATGCCTGCTCTGACTGGAAAGTGCTTCACCAAGTTCCTCACTTCCAGCAGTACTTCGTTCATGCTTTCACTTCCTCCGGTTCGGACCCTCTCAGAAAGCACCTGACTCTCCTATGTTCGTTCACATTTATCAACGCTGGAACCTTCTCTCTGCACAGGTCGAACGCGTAAGCGCAACGTGGATGGAACCTGCAACCGGCCGGCAGGTCCATGGCGTTGGGAACGTTCCCTTCTATGGTGTAGAGTGGCTTTTTGCCGGGTTCGAGTTTGGGTATCGACCTCAAGAGTCCTTCGGTGTACGGATGGAGCGGTGATTCAAACAGATCGACGCAGGGAGCTTCTTCCACTATCTGGCCCGCGTACATCACGATGACCCTATCGCACATCTCGGCGATGACACCAAGATCGTGCGTTATCAACAGCACGCTCATGCCGAAAGTTTTCTTCAGCTGAGCGATGAGATCGAGTATCTGGGCTTGAACCGTCACATCCAGCGCCGTGGTCGGTTCATCCGCGATCAAAAGTCTCGGATTGCACGCAAGCGCCATGGCTATCATGGCGCGCTGTCTCATACCGCCGGACATCTGGTGTGGATAATCGTTGTAGCGTTTCTCGGGATTCGGAATGCCCACGAGCCTGAGCAGCTCGATCGCTTTCTTTTTAGCCTCCTCTGGGCTCACGTTCTGGTGTGCTGTGATGGCTTCCGCGATCTGTTTTCCCACAGTGATGACAGGATTGAGCGATGTCATGGGTTCTTGAAAGATCATCGAGATCGCGTTCCCCCTGATCTTTCTCATTTCAGCCTCGGAAAGCTCGAGCAGGTTTTTCCCGTCGAAGAACACTTTGCCAGAAACGATTCTGGCCGGAGGAACCGGCAGGAGCCTCATTATCGCCAAGGAAGTCACAGACTTCCCACAGCCCGATTCGCCGACCATCCCCAGCACCTCTTCCGTTCCGACGGAAAAACTCACCCCATCCACGGCATGAACGATCCCGTCACTGGTGAAGAACTTGACGGTGAGATCTTCCACGCGGAGCAGTTCTGCCATAGACATCACCTTTGAGGTATTATCCTTCTGGCTCCTATGTACTTTCTGTCCAGATCCGCCGAATAGTCTGGATCGCTGGGATCGAAGCTGTTTATCGCAACACCATTGCTACCCGAGTGTATGTACTTCATGTTTCCCATGTAGATACCGACGTGCGACGGCCCAGACTTGTAGGTCTGGAAGAACACGAGATCACCTGGTCTCAATTCTTTTCTGTCGGACACGGGTTCACCCTGCTGGAACTGCATGTCCGCGTCGCGTCTCAGGAAATAACCCGCCATTTTGAAGCAAAACTGTGTGAAGCCAGAGCAATCGAACCCGTAAGACGTGGTGCCCGCCCAGAGGTAAGGCAAGCCCAGATGTTGCTTCGCCAGTTCGATGATGTACTGGGCATCCTTCTTCGTGGCGAACACCTTGTCGCGGCTTTCGAACAATTCCGCATCCTTCGAAGCTACGAAGAATTCTCTACCATCGGGCAACTTCAAGATCAACCATCCATCCTCCGCTTTGATGCACGGTAGAGTCGTTCCCTGCACGAGGTTCTCCCGCGTTCTTGCCTGTGGTTCCGGCGCCGTGTAAAGCTGTGCGAACCTGGCAACGATAAGTGCAAAGGGACCCGAAAGGTAATTTTTGAGTTCCTCATCGTTCATCGTCACGATCTTCGACCCATCGATCCATCCCAAGTACGAATCTTCCATCTGCACAAGGTACCAGTCTCCATCCTTCTTCAGAAGTTTCAGTATCTCTCCCATCCGCGCCTGTGTCACGGCGTTCTTCTGAAGGGTTCTTCCTGGTGCGTCCATCAGGTTCGCAACGACCACGTTCACCACCGCGTGTTTCTTCTCTCCAACAGACTCGTCCGGAAGGAGCTTTATTTTGTCCTCGAACGTGACGTTGAGCTCTTTCAGTCTTTCGACCAGAAGGGTTCTCAACTCTGCGTTCGAGACTTCTCCGAACAGGCTCAGCCTTCCACCTTCTGCCGCAACTTTGACATCGAACACCGTCTCCCTCGGCTCGACGTTGAATTCTCTTTTAAACAACTCGATCTGTTGCTTCACCGTCTCCAGCCCTTCCACGCTAACACCACTCCCAAAGAGCGATATGACGATCAGGATAGAGCAGATCAAAATCATTCTCTTCATCTTCATCGCTTCCCTTCATTGTTTCAGTCTCGGATCGAAGGCATCCCTGAGTCCGTCTCCGAGAAGGTTGAAGGCAAAAGTGGCCAGCATGAGCACCACACCGGGCCAGACCGCGTACCAGGGCTGGATTCGCAAATACGCGCTCGCAGACCTTATCATGTTGCCCCAGCTCGGTGTTGGTGGAAGGATGCCCAGTCCGAGGAACGAAAGACCGGCCTCCGCTAAGATCGCACCGGGTATGCCGAGCGACACCGAGACGATGATCGGACCCATGCAGTTCGGAAGAATGTGCTTAACGATGATGCGAAAGTCTGAAAGTCCCTGCGCTCTCGCGGCTTCGACGAATTCGGTTTCCTTCAGATATATGACCTGGCTCCTGACCAGTCGTGCCTTGCCCGCCCATCCGATCACCGAGAGCGCTATGAACATGTTCGTCAAACCTGGACCGAGTGCGAACATCATGCCTATGTAAAAGAGGAGCTCCGGAAACGCGAAGAGCATGTCCGCAACTCTCATCGTCACCATGTCGATAACCCCGCCGTAGTACCCTGCCAGAGAGCCGACGATGATCCCTATGGCCGTGGTGATGAGCTGGGTCATGACACCAACAGTCAACGAAATCCTCGCACCGTAGATCAACCTTGAAAGGATGTCCCTGCCGTACTCGTCGGAGCCGAGCAGGTACACACCGTTCTTGCAGATCCGCGAAGGTGAGCCCATGGGTTTCAAACGGTTTTGAAGATCGATCTTGTTCGGATCTGCGGGGGCAAGCAAAGGTGCGAATATGGCAACGAACGTGACGAAGATGACGAAGATCAGTCCGAACATCGCAGCCTTGTTCTTTCTCAACCTTCTGAAGGCGTCTGAGTACAATGAAGCGGCCTTCCTCTCAGCCACGAAAGATTACCTCCTACTTCAACCTGACCCTCGGGTTCAAAAAGGCGTAGGATATGTCCACGATCAAGTTTCCCAGAATGTAAACGATCGCCGTGAAAACCACCGTTCCCTGCACGAGTGGGAAATCGCGTTGAGACAGCGCCCAGACAGACAACCTTCCGAGTCCCGGTATTGCGAAAACAGTTTCGGTCAGGATCGAACCTGTCAGGAGCCCGCTCAGCTGCATTCCGAGGATCGTGACGACTGGTATCATCGCGTTCTTGAGTGCGTGTACGAAGATCACCCTCCTCTCCGCCAGACCTTTGGCCCGGGCGGTTCTTATGTAATCCTGTCTTATCACGTCCAGCAGGGCGCTTCTGGTGTAACGCGCGATCGAAGCGGCGAACCTCGTACCCAGAACGATCGCCGGCAAGATCATGTGTTTGAAACTGTAGTAACCAGATATCGGAAACCAGCCGAGCTTCAAACCGAAGATCAGTTGGGCCACGACTGCAACCCAGAACACCGGTGCGCTTATTCCGGCGAGCGCCAGGATCATCATGAACCGATCCAGGAAAGAGTACTGCTTCACGGCGGAGATGATGCCGGTAGTCACCCCGAGCGCTATCGCCACCAGGTACGAACTGAGGGCCAGCTTGAGCGTGGTCGGGAACGTGTCGGCGATCATCTTCGAAACGGGCAGATTGGTTTTGAACGATCTGCCAAGATCTCCCCTCAGGAGGTTGAACAGGAATCTGAGATACTGCACCACGAGAGGATCGTTCAACCCGAGCTGTTCTCTGATCTGCTGGATCGTTTCTGGATCCGCATACTTTCCAACCATTTCCAGAACCGGGTCCCCGGGCACAACGTTGAGCAGGATGAAGGTTATCAATGTTACACCCACAATGACCGGTATGGAATAGAGCAATCGGCGGACGATGTATTGAACCACTATCGTTTTCCCCCTGAAAGGGCGGGCGAGGGCCCGCCCGAAGGTTCACTCTTTGTAGGCGTAGAGGTATACCGTTATTCCCGTTGGGTGCGCGATTATACCGTGCACGTTCTTCTGAGTTGCGAGCAGGTATTTCAGGTGGAACAGCGGTATGACTGCCACGTCTTCTCTGATGATTTTGTATTCTATCTCTCTGTACATCTGCGCTCTCTTCTCAGGATCTACTTCAACCCTTGCCTTCTTGATCATTTCCTGAACCTCTTTGTTGTTGTAGCCTGAGGACATCTGGTTGTTCTCACCGAAGAACACGCCGATGTAGTTGTCTGGATCTGGAATGTCGGCCCACCAGTTACCGTAGTTCGCAGGTATTTTGCCCTCGCGCCTTGCCTGCCGGAACGCCGCACTTTCAACGGGTATGATCTCCAGGTCTATACCGACTTCCTTCGCCATCGCCTGGATTATGATGTTCGGTTGCGACAATGTATCTCCACCCCATTGCCAGGCCGTGACCTTTCCGATGTTTCCAAGCTGTGCAACCAGCTTTTTCGCTTCCTCGGGGTTGTAATCGTACGCGGGTCCCTGACCGAGCGGGTAGGAACCTGGAATACCGGGTGTGACGAAACTGGTGGCGACCGTCGCCCTGGGACCGAAGACTGCCTCTGCGAGTTCTTTCTTGTTGATCGCCATCGCCATGGCCTTTCTCAGGATCGGGTTGGACCATTTCGGATCGCTCATGTTCATGAGGAAGTAGTAGGTGTTCAGCGCTTCTTTTTCAATGATGTTGTACTTGCCGGAGGCTTTCAACCTCTCGTACTCGAGCACGGGTATCGTCACCAGATCGAGCGTTCCCGCTTCGAACTCCATCAACGCCGTGGTGGAGTCTGGGACTATTCTGAAGACTATCCCGTCTAAGTACGGAAGGCCCTGCTCGAAATAGTAGGGGTTCCTTTCGAAAACGATCTCGGTGTTGGGAACGTGTCTCTTCAGCCTGAACGGACCCGTACCAACCGGGTTGAGCCTCCAGTTGTCACCTGCGGCCTTGACGAGTTTTTCCGAATAGATGGACGCACCGGGCACCGCCAGGTGGTACAGGAACGGCGCGTAGGGTTCTTTCAGGATGATCTGGAATCTGTAGTCGTCGATCTTCTTGAAGCCTTCCAGGCTCGTCGATTGACCTTTCATGAATGCTTCCGCGCCGAGTATCGGCTCGAACAGCCACTTGCTCGCCCCGCGACCCTTGGGATTGAGCATCCTCTCGATCGTGAATTTCACATCGTCGCTGGTGAGTTCCGTCTTTCCATCGTGGAACTTGATACCCTTCTTCAGCTCGAACGTGTACACTCTGCCGTCTTCGGATATCTCCGGCATTTTCGCGAGCAATTCTGGTTCGAGTTCGAGCGTCTCACCCTTGTACCTCACCAAGGTGCTGAACAAAAGCCTCGCCATCGCGTAGGTCTGCAGCGTGGTGTCTTCCTGCGGGTCGAACGTCATTCTGTCGGTCGTGAAGTAATCGTGCAGCACGCCGCCTCTCTTCGGAGCCTGTGCGAAGAACGTTGCCACTGCGAAGATCAGCACCGCTACCAGAAGGACCTTTCTCATACGAACACCCCCTAAACTGAGTTGTGGGAAAACATCACAGCAGTTTGCAAATCAAATCCTCTTTCTCTCCGAACAGCAGATCGATCAAGGGTATCTCGAGCAACGTATAGCAACCAGGCTTCTGTTTGACACTCGCCCTGGCTGCGGCCACCATGACCTGTGCCGTCGCAGCCGGGTTGTTCACAGACATGTGGTACTCCATCTTCTGGTTACAGGCACCTGCGGATGTCCCCTTCCTTTCAATTTTCACACAGTGGCCCATGTCGATCAAGTCCTTCACGCTGTTCACCTGGTTTATGTAGACCTCATCGTGACAGAAGTAGGGATCTTCGGCGATCTTCTTCGCCACGTCTGCGAAATCGTAGCCTTCCTCCAGCTCGACGTAAACGAGCCTCGCGTGCACACCCATACCCTTCGGGCAGGTGATCGAAACGGCGTCCCTCACCCCTTCGATCCTCTTCACCGCTACCGTGTGACCCATGCTCATACCGGGTCCAAAGTTCGTCCAGGTGATTCCCCTTGGTGCGATGATCTGCATGATCGCCCTCACGAGCGAATCGGTCCCGGGGTCCCACCCCGCAGACACGATCGCCACGCAGTTGTTTTCTTTGGCTATCTCATCTAACTGTTTCTTCAACCTCAGGGCGCCTTCAGAACCGTGTATGTCGTACGCATCCACCGTGTTGATGCCTTTGAAAAGGAATTTCGACGCAACGTTCGGCACCGCCCGACTGTCGATCGCCAGAATCGCGACGTCTGGTTTCTCAAGCTGGTCGATGTCGCTCGTCACAGGCAGCTCGCTGAACTGACCAGCGATCTGAGCCACCCGTTCTGGCAACTCCACGATCCCCACAGGCTGCATATCTTCTGACTCTCTCACCGCTTGAAGAACGTACCTTCCGACGTTCCCCATGCCGACGATGGCCACCTTGATCTTTTGCATTTTCCCCCTCGCTTTCTACGAAACACATCGATGAACTCTACGAAACATAGGTTACCACATTTTAATACATAAAGTCAAGAGAAAGACTGTTGTTAGATTAAACATACAAATTCCAGGCCCAGAATTCTGTTGTGATCGCTCACTGTTGGGGACCAAAAACAAAGCCGAGGCCGGCTCACAACCATACCATCTGTGGGCGAACAGAGAGGCAGGACCCATGGTGGTCTGGTTGAACGTTGTATGTTGAACCGCGTTCACAGACGAGGATGTCGCACGGTGGTCGAGCAAGAGAAATTAAAACTACTTGGCACTCGCTGAGAGAAATTCGACGGTACAGGAGATATCCTTTGTGCAAGTTTAGGCGAGGTCTGTATCCTCGCTTTCTTTCTCAGCAGAAAGCTCTGCTTCTTGGCTGCCTGCGTACGGATGAGTGCTCTGTGAAACCCTTTTGAGTAATTCATCGTAGACTGGTTTTGTTTCGAGAAATCCCGATGCTATGTAAGCGACGATTGATACAAGCAGTAGAGTCATGAAATGCCCGAATGACCCTACGAGCTCGGCGGTGAGCACAACACTGGTCAATGGAGCTCTCACAACGGCGGTGAGAAAACCTGCTATGCCTAAGATTGCGAAATTCGGCAGATAGAGAACATCAACAATCCCCACAGAAGTAATCGCCCGGTGGTACAGTGAACCTATCATGGCACCGATCGCAACCATCGGTAAAAAGATCCCACCTGGTGCCCTTGAACCGTAACTGATCAACGTGAAGAAAAGCTTGCAGATGAGTAGATTCAAAATAGTCCTCAGAGAAAATAAACCGGCCGAAACACTATCCACCAGTTCGTGACCACCACCCAATACCTGTGGCAGACTCAACATGAAAAACCACGCCAGGGCTGTTGGAATCAAGATATGGAACCTCTTGATTTTCTTAAAAATGTCAACAAACCACAAAAGTGATCTCTCAAAAAGCCATCCTGATACCCCGAGAAGAGTTCCCAATAGCACAACCAATCCATAATACTTAACAGGCAAAACGCCTTCCAAATGAATGGAAAATACTGGACCTGTACCAAAAAACAATTTGGAAACGAGATCAGCACTGACCACCGCAACCGCACAATTCAAAGCATTTTGTAGAGAAAAACTTCTTTGAAGTTCTTCCACTGAAAAGGCAATCGCTGCCAAGGGTGCGTTGAAAGCTGCGGCAAGCCCGGCACAAGCACTAACTGTTATGAATTGCTCTCTTTGAGAATCGAGACCACCAAACTTGTTGTAGAACCAGTGTCCAACCGTCGAGCCGATATGTATGGACGGTCCCTCTCTCCCAAGCGAAAGACCATTGAAGATTGCCAGTATACCCCCGACGAATTTGCCAGTCAATACCTTCAGTGGATCGTAATCCATCTTCTTTGCGATCAAAGCCCTGACCTGTGGTATACCACTACCACTGATGAAAGGAAGCCTTCGAACAACAACCTCTAAGATGAGAGCAATGAATATTGACAGTATTACCCACAGGAGGAAGCTGTGATTCAGCGCCAGTAGCGTTCTAACGTTATCTACCTTGACTATGCAAAGTCTGTACAAAGCGACAATGACACCGGCGACAGATCCCATCAGAGCGCTTCGCAATAAGGCGTACAAAAAATTCGAACGCTGATCCACCTTTTCTCCCACCTGCAAATTCGTCTGGTTTCAATCAGCAGAGTAACATCCATTTTTTTCAGTGAATTGACAGTTTGGTAGAACCAAAACAAAATCACTTATCACAAGAGCACCTTGGAAGACATCGCATCATTTTAAAAGAAAAATCGTGAAAGATTGGGCAGCAGCGCAAACAACGAATTCGAAGATGCAGCCCGTATAGACGGTGCGACCGCCATGCAGTACTTTTTTAAGATCGTACTTCCGCTTTCAAGGCCCATAATCGCCGGTGCCGCGATCATAAACTTCACCTACGCGTGGAACATGTACCTGTGGCCCATGATCGTGGCCATGGAAGATAGAATGAAAACCGTGCAGGTGGCCATCAACATGATCATAAACGCGGAATCTTCGAACAACTGGGGAATCATAATGGCAGGAACAGTGATCGCGCTCGCACCGACACTGCTCTTGTTCTTCTTCCTGCAGGATCTCTTCGTTAAATCGCTCACGAGCAGTGGAATAAAAGGTTAAGCTTTCGGCGGTTCTCACCCGGCTGCTAAGATCCTGACCGATCGATTCTTGGAACGAACGGTTCCGCCTTTCGATCGTCTTTATTCTTTCTAATTTGGACAAAAGGAAGTCCAAATGATAGAATAACCAAAAAGAAAAAAATGAGTTAGGGGGCGATTTCTTGCAAAAGTCTGCCTTCTCAATCAATAGAAATGTTTTCATTTCTTCTTTCTTAATACTGTTCGTTCTGCTCATCGTTGCCGGTTTTCTGACGCGCGTGCTTCCGACAGGAACCTTCGAGAGACATATCATGGATGGTAAAACGTTCGTCGACTTCAACTCTTACAGATTTCTCGAGGCAGAGAGGTTGCCCGTATACAGGTGGTTCACAGCACCGATCGAGGTCCTGATGAGTCCGGATGGCCCGAGGATCGTGGCTCTCTTGTTGCTCTTACTCGTGGTCGGTGGTTCTTTCTCCATCCTTCACGAAACGTCCGTTCTGAACTACGCCGTTTTCTCCCTGATCGTGCGCTTCAAAAACAGGAAGAATCTTCTCATCGCGATGGTCACCTTGGTTTTCATGTTGTTCGGTTCCATGCTGGGTCTCTTCGAGGAAGTTGTTCCATTCGTACCCATCGTGGTTCAGCTCTCTTTGCAGATGGGCTGGGACGAATTTCTGGGCCTTGGAATGAGCATCCTGGCGGCGGGCTTTGGATTTTCAGCTGCCACGTTCAATCCCTTCACGGTACTGCTGGCACAGAGCCTCGCAGGACTCCCTGCGTTTTCGGGTTTGCTGTTCAGAGTCTTGGTTTTCGTAGCGATCTATTCGCTCTTGATTTTCTTCCTTCTGAGATATTCGAAGAAGTTCGGCAGAAACGCGAGTGTGAACGAACAGAACGTCGAAGTTAGCGACAGTGCAAGCAGAAAGACTTTCAGGACGTTCGTGTTTTTCGTGATTTTGATGATCACGGTCATCCTCATATCGTTCTTCTTCACAACGTTGCAGACTTATCTGGTTCCTGTGATCGCTCTGGTCTATCTCTTGATGGGTTTCTTCTGTGGGCTGTCTGCGAAGGCTGGATTTTTGAACGTTCTCAAAATCTTCTTCAGAGGTCTTTTGACCATCTTGCCATCGACGCTGTTGATACTGCTCGCGGCGAGCATCAAGCATGTCGTTGAACAGGGTATGGTCATGGACACGATCCTCCATCGGGCTGTCGGACTGCTTGGAAGTGGACATATAAGAGTTGCACTGATGGTCTATCTCATCGTGCTGGTTTTGAATTTCTTCATCCCTTCCGCTTCGGCGAAGGCGTTTTTGTTGATGCCCCTGCTGGTTCCTATCGCCCAGCTCACGGGACTTTCCAGGCAAGTTCTGGTGCTGTCCTTCATCTTCGGAGATGGTTTCTCCAATATGATCTTTCCAACGAATCCCGTGCTCTTGATATCTCTATCGCTGGCGAGTTTCAGCTACTTCAAGTGGCTCAGAAAGACGATATCGCTGCAGATTTTCGTTTTTCTTGTGACTGTCATCTTCCTCATCGTGGCAGTTCTGATCGAGTACGGTCCTTTCTGAGGTGATGGGCATGGACAGAATTGAAAGGCTTTCGGAATCGATACGTTTTCGAACCGTTGCGGGGAAATGGGAGGAATTTCTGAAGTTCCACGAATTTCTCGAAAGGTCGTTCCCGCTGATCCATTCGAAACTGAAGGTTCACAGGATCAACCAGTACGCGCTACTCTACGAGTGGGACGTGGGGGCCGAAGAGTCCTTGCTGTTTCTGGCGCACATGGATGTCGTACCTGCGGAGGAAGAAGGCTGGATCCATCCTCCTTTTTCCGGAAAAATTTCAGACGGTTATGTGTGGGGGCGTGGTGCTCTGGACGACAAGTCCAGTTTGATGGCACTCATGGAGGCTGTTGAAGGCTTGCTGGAACAGAATTTCACACCGAAGCACAATCTTCTACTCGCGTTCGGCTTCGACGAAGAAACGAAAGGCTATATGGGTGCGAAGAAACTGGCGGAACACCTTGAAAACAGAAAGATCAGAATCAAGGCCATCCTCGATGAAGGCTCCGCCATCGTTGAGAGCGTTTTTCCGGGCGTTTACAAGCCCCTGGCGCTGATTGGCATCGCTGAGAAAGGGTTTGCGAGTTTCGATTTAGTGGCGAAGGGCCCTGGTGGTCATTCTTCCACTCCCTACAGAAACGCTCCCATTGAACGGATGGCTAAAGCGATAACGCGTATCTCGGAATACAATTCGAAACCGATCCTGATCGGCGCGGTGGAGGATTTTCTGAAAACGCTGGGCCACTTCACAACCTTCCCGTTGAACGTTGTTCTGAAACATCCGAGATTTTTCCTGCCTCTGATCGACCTTTTCTTTTCGAAGTCGCCGACAGCCAGCGCGATGCTCAGAACAACCATGTGTGTGACGATGCTGAACGCGGGCGTCGCCGACAACGTCATACCCGAACAGGTCACGGCAACGGTGAACTGCAGGATCGTTCCGGGTGAAACTGCGAAGGAGGTCTTCGAAAGGATAAGAAAGATCGTTGAGGATCTCGATGTAGAGGTTGTGAGAAACGAAAAGTGGGAAGTTTCAGATCCTGTGGAACAATCAAACACCAAAACGGACTTTTACCAGAAACTCGTCGAAACGATCGAGGAAGTCTTTCCAGATGCCGCTGTCTCGACTTTTCTGACCATAGGTGGGACCGATTCGAGGCATTACAAACATCTGTGCAGAGACATATACAGATTTTCTCCAATAAGGATGACGAAAAAGGACCTCGAGACCGTGCACGGAAGGAACGAGAGGATATCCATTCAGGCTTACGAACGCATGTGCGATTTCTACACGAATCTGATGCAGAAACTTTGATTCACGCAGATTCTCTCACGATCAGTTCGACGTCTATGATGACACGTTTCGGCTTTTTTCGCCTTCCGGTTATTCTCTGAAAAAGCATTTTGAACGCTTCGAAGCCCAGGCCGAACTTGTTTATCCTGATCGTTGTGAGAGAAGGTCTGTAGTACGAAGAGAGGGTCACATCGTCGTAACCCACCACGGCAACGTCCTGTGGCACTCTTTTGCCGAGTTCTTCGAGCGCCCTGATGGCTCCGAAGGCGAACATGTCGTTATAACAGAAGATGCCATCGAAAGGAAGCTTTTTCTCCACAGCTTTGAAAACGGCACGATAACCAGCTTCCATGTTGGGATCGGCAGTCACGATGATGTAATCTTCCGGAAGGAAAACCTTGGCCTCACGCAACGCTTTTCGGTATCCTTCCTCTCGCATCCTCGCGGCAGAATTTTCCGGTACGGAGTTTATAAACAGTATGTTCTTTCTGCCCTTTGAAAGCAGATGCTTCGTTGCCAAGTATCCTCCCTTCACCTCATCGCTGTGTATCTCATCGAGCTGCAAACCTTCAAAATGTCTTCCAACGATGACCACCGGCACGTTGATCGATGCCAGTTTTTCCAGATCGCTCAAACCACCCTCTGTGGGTGTTATCAGAATACCTTCCACTCTTCTTTCCAGAAGCGTTTGTATAGCTTCTCTCTGCTTTTTCGGATCGGTCCCAGTGTTCATGAGCAGCAACTGATAGTTCTGCTTTCTCGCCGCTGCTTCTATACCTTTCATCACTTCGGCGAAGAACAGGTTCGTGATGTCTTCGAGTATGACACCGACGATCCTCGTCTGGCGGTTGCGCAGTGCTGAGGCGGTCACGTTCTTTATGTAACCCAGTTCCTTTGCGATCTTCAATATCTTTTCGCGCGTCTCCTTGCTGATGTCTGGTTTGTTGTTCAGCACCCTCGAGACCGTGTTCACAGAAACGCCGGCTCGCTCGGCGATGTCCCTCATGGTGACGTATTTTCTCACGTGCATCACCTGAACAATAATATAGCAAAATCGGATCATCCTGCCGATCGAGGAGTTTTCCGTATTCATGGTGGATGGATATCTTTCGAAACCAACAGTTCGTCCGTCGTTAACTCTCCAAGTCTCACAACAACGTTGCGAGAAGAGCGCGCTGTCGAGCGCCTCACTTACAGACATGACGACGAATCTGAACGCGAGCGTTTTGCAGAAGCCGTACTCCCGCTGAAGAGTCTCAAATGGAAAAGATCATCGTCTGTGTGATTTGTGAGCAACCGTTTGGAAACAGAAGAGTAATATTCGAGTTCTATAGTGAAATGCCTAGAAACACTCAGTAAGTGGGGGGTGTGTTTATGAATCTCAAAAGGGGGATTTTGCTTCTCGTCATTTTCGGAATTTTCTCAACACTCTTTGCACAGGAGGGCATGTCCGTGCGTAGCGTAACTCTTGTTACAAAGGTTTTCCCAGACGTTGAGAGGGTCTTCGCCGTTGTCATCGAATATCCTGTCGAAATCGACCGTCAAAAGCTCTCACCGAATCAGTTCGCCGTGAGAGCGAAAAGTGGTGATACCTATTTCCCAAGAACGATCAAAAAAGTCTACGCGAACAACACCGGTGAAGTTTCTTTCAGTGTCTTCAGAAACCGCGGAAAGTACGTGATCTTGGAACTCGATCCTTGGGATCCAAACGCGGGTACCTTTATTTATGGATCACCTAACGTGCGTGCAAAACTGGACTACATCGTCTCGCAGATCGTTCCGATCTTAGATGTGGACGGGAAAGAGGTTGAACCTTTTGTGTCGAAACAGACGGGTGAAAAACATCTCATCATCGATGATTTTCTTGCCTTCACTTTCAAAGATGCAGAAACGAATGTTGAAATACCTTACAGACTCTTCGTACCAAAAGATGTGGATCCTGAGAAGAAATATCCGCTGGTTGTCTTTCTGCACGGAGGTGGAGAGAGGGGAACGGACAACTACGTACAGCTTGCATCGAACCGTGGGGCGGTCGTCTGGGCGGAGCCAAGACACCAGCTCGTTCATCCTTGCTTCGTCCTCGCACCGCAGTGTCCTCCGAACAGCTTCTGGTCCCTGGATACCATCCGTGCGGTGGTGAATCTCATCAAGAAACTCATGGAGGAATACAACATAGACGAAAAGCGAGTTTACGTCACCGGACTGTCCATGGGAGGAGCCGGAACCTGGACTGCCATCATGGAATTTCCTGAACTCTTCGCGGCGGCGATTCCGATATGTGGAATGGGGGACGTCAACAAAGTTGAAAGGATAAAGGACATGCCTATCTGGGTCTTCCACGCGGAAGATGATCCCGTTGTTCCAGTGGTGAACTCTCGAATTCTTGTGAAGAAGCTCGCAGAGATCGGTGGAAAGGTCAGATACACCGAATACGAGAAAGGATTCGTGCTGAGATACTTGAAACAGCTTGGGTGGAAAACTGACAACCCTGGACTCGAAGACTGGGTACCTCATTCGTCTTGGCAACCCACCTACGATAATGAAGAAGTGATAGAATGGCTGTTCTCACAGAGTAAATAACTGTGAAGGTCATACTTTCAAGAGAGCCCCTCTCGGGCTCTCTTTTCGATTCTCAGAGGGTGAGAAGGATGTGGCAAACAAATCCATGGGCTTTAAAAGCCGCAAAAAGTCTGGTGGAGAGCCGCGAACTGATGCAGACCACAGTGATCGCGGCGGATCGTTCGAGAGTTCAGAGTATTTCTCCGATCAAGCTCTCTGAAAGTTCGCAACGTTTCAACGTCGTGAGGATCTGTTTTTTGTGGTCACTTTCCCGAACGTACAGGAGCGACGCACAGGCGTAACCCCAGCCGATCATCTTGCTGATCAAGGAGTTTTCCGTGTTCATGATGGATGGATCCTTCGAAAATAGCAATTTGTCCGTCGCCAACTCTCCAAATCCCCAGAGCAACGCTGCGAGGTTGACGTGCCTTTTTGTGTTGAATATCGTTATCGCGCTCAGCCAATCTCCAGAAAAATCGAGCACCCCGTAGATCTTATCGTTTTCGTTGATGCAGAGAAGTTCTTCATCGTTGAAATCTTCTTTGTCCACCCAGACTATGTCTATGTCGTCTTTCTTCTTTTTTCCAAGCACCATCACGGGATAGAAGTTTCGACTCAGGAGTTCTTCTCCTTCGAAGAGTTCCAAGAAAACGTACTGCGCATTGGGTTCGATCTGGGCCTGTACGTCTGCAACCTTCTGTGCTGACCAAGGTTCCAGTTTCACATGAACCTTCTTCAGGATGTTCCTTTCTGTTCGAACCAAAAGTTCGGCTTCCAGGCGCTTCAAGGTGTTGTTCACGGCGTAGATCTGCGCCCGGTACTCCTCACCTTCGAGCAGTATCGACCTGTGATCGGGCACGATGCACACCACAGGTTGATTGATCGTCTTCATCAGATGGTGGAAGAACTTCGGAGATCTGTTGTAATCCAGCAGACCATTCGCTTCCCAAGCTATGTCGGAAAACTCGGTGATCACGTAACCACTTATCGTGGATTGTAAGCGTATCGCTTCAGCCTGATATTTCAATCCGAAGAACTGATGTAGCTGTGCTTGGTAGATCAGATCGTCCAGGTTGTGAAACTGTGCCATCTTCTCCATAGCCCTGGCGGGTTCAGAACCTTCAAAGCTTTTACCCATCACGGTGATGGGAAATTTCGACCAATCTTTTGTCCAGCCCTTCGGGTCCGAAAGTCCCCAGACGCCGAATTCCGAAACGAGCTTTGGAAGCTTGCGAGTGGGCCTTTCAAGGAAAGTTTCGTAGCTACCAATGGCGAAGTCTTCGATTCTCTTTTTCCACTGCTCGTTGTGGTACGGAAATGCGTTGTAGAAGTGATAGTCATCGATGTCGGACACAACGTGGTAGTTCCATGGACAGGCAGAGTTGTCCACGTAGAGACGCGTTGGGTCTACGGATTTCGCTCTTTCGTAGAGACTCCTTATCCAGTTCTTCGTCTCTTCGTTGGCGTTCTTCGAAAGGTCTATCCCCCAGCTTTCGTTGATCAGGCTCAGCATCACGAAAGATGGATGGTTCGCGTGGCGTTTCAGCACGTTTTCCAGAAGGTTCTCCAGATACCTTCTGCCATCTTTATCCAGTTCTCTCGCGTATGGAAGATCGATCCATACCAGGATTCCAAGCTCATCCGCGACGTCGAGGTAATCCTGGTCGGGCACCTTCACGTGATACCTGAGCAGGTTGAGACCCATCTCTTTGGCTTTGAGCATCTCGTGAAGGAGCTTTTCTCGCTCTGGAAGAATATAGTGCGTGTCGGGGTAGAAGTTCTGATCGAGAGCCCCGAAGATGTACACAGGTTCCCCGTTGAGGAGTATTTTCCCATCTTCTGATTCGATGTATCTGAGGCCGAACCTCACTTCCAGCCTTTCATTCGCGAATTCGACGATCAGCCTGTAGAGTCTCGGATTGGACAGATCCCAGAGCATGGGATTTTCGACTTCGAACGTGAATCTGTCGTGGTTGTAATTCCTTTGCCAGACTTCACGCCCAAGTGGGTCTATGAGAACGGCTTTGAATTCGTGTGGCTTTCCGTCCGAAAAATGAACTTCGCAGTCGACGGTCCTCAGATCTTTCCTCGGAAGCACTCTGATCGAGTCTACGTACGTTTCTTCAACGATCCAGAGCTCAACTTTCTGAATCATTCCACACGCGTTACCGTACCAGTCCTGCTTACCCGCAACGATGTTGGATTTTTCTGAAAGATCCACATCCGAAACGAATATCTTCAGACAGTCTTTCCCGTCGAACCTCAACCGGTCGGTGATGTCCACCTTGAACGCATCGTAGCCGCCCACGTGGTGTAACAGCTCAGAATCGTTCACGAAGATCACAGAATCGTAGTCGATCCCATGAAAGTAAAGAAGTATTCTCTTCTTTTCGAATCCTCTCAGATCGAGCGTTTTTTTGTAGATGACGTGATTGCATCGATCCTTCACCTTCTCCCAGGGCACCTCGTGTGGCAAGTTCACTTCACTGTAATGAATTCCATCCAGAGAGAAACTCCAGCCCTCGTTCAGGTTCAACCTCAACTTCACCACCCCTCACCTGAGACTCAGCACCACTCCACGTGTCAAATACCTTTGCATGAAGACGTAAACCACGATCACAGGTAAGGAAGCTATGACGTTTGCCGCCATTATAGGTCCATAGCGTATGTTCACATCCGAGCCAGCGAGTGCCACCAAACCTACCGGTAACGTGTACATCTTGTCAGAAGTCATCACTATGAGTGGCCAGAAGAAGTCGTTCCAGATCCACGTGAAGTGTAGGACCGCCACGGTCACCACCGCGGGAAGCGACATGGGCAGGATCACCTTCAGCATGATGTCGAGTTCACTCGCTCCATCCAGACGTGCGGCTTCTTCGTAATCCAAGGGTATCGCCTTCATGAATTGCGAGAGTATGAACACGGCCATCGAAGAAGGCAGGGCGGGGATGATTATGCCGAGCAGGTTGTTCACCAAACCGAACTTTCTGACCACCAGATACAGCGGTATCACGATCGCTGGGGTAGGTATCATGAAACCTGTCAGCGAGAGGAGATACAAAATTCTTCTTCCGGGGAATTCCATTCGACTCACCGCATAAGCCGCAGGAATGCAGATTACAAGGATGCCCACCGTTGCCCCCACGGACGAGATCAAGCTGTTCGTGAACCAGGCCCTCATTTTGGCTCTCTGAAGAACTATCTTGTAATTCTCCACGAACCATTGGCTCGGTATCCACTTGCCGGCGAGTATGTCTTTCTCGGTTTGAAAGGAAGCCAAGCTCATCCAGTCACGTTCAGTGCTGCGACCACCAAATCAACGACATGTACGTAGTCTTTTCTCATCACTAATCCTAAGAACGCCTCCAAGTTCAAAACGCTCTTCAAAACTGGCAAATGACATGCAGTCATTCCCTAATTGGCTCACTGCTATTATAACGATATCATGAACGTTCACACAAATCAAAAAGCAAAGATCAAAGGAAAAAATAGCTATAAAAAGCATAGTGAAGATTCGACCAAAAAAGTAACATTAAAGGTCTCACAATACCGAATTTTCTCCAGCAGGGCCTGTTCCTTAGATTTTTTGATCATTCAACCGTGAGGCTCTCGAGCCACAGTTTCAATGGATGTTTCACCAATATGTGGCAAAGAGCTCGTTGTGGGAAAATTCAATCTGTGCCATTCTTTAAGGCTTCGGACTGAGAAATCCCTAAGCCTCGATTCTCTGATCGCAGATACTATGGTTCTGAAGGCTTCTATTGTCGTGATGCAGGGTATTCTGTTCTTGAGCGCAGCGTTTCTGATTTTGTATCCGACGCTTCTTTGACTCTCGAACTTCAGCGGTGCCCTAGTTTCCGGATCGAGCTGGGTATCTTCCTTACGTTCAGGCGATTGAGTGATGACTACCAGATCGACTTTGCGTTGTTCTATCAAATCCACGACGTCTGGTCTGGTCCCACCAAACTTCGGTACTGGCGTGGCGGGAATGCCCACAGCGTTCAGGATTCTTGCAGTACCGTAAGTGGCATAAATTTCAAACCCCAGATCGTAGAGGTAAGAAACGAGTGGAACGATCTCTCGTTTGTCCTGGTCCCTGACAGTGACGAGAATTGCTTTCTTTGGAAACGAGCCATTGGCAGCTATCTGAGCCTTAGCAAACGCTTCAGCGAAACTTCGACCGATTCCCATCACTTCGCCGGTAGATTTCATCTCCGGTCCGAGCAGAGTGTCCACGTTTGAAAACTTGTGGAACGGTATGACAACCTCTTTCACGGAATAGTACGCAGGCCACGGTGTTGGGAGCAGTTTGCCGCGAAAATCTTCCAGTTTCTCCGAAACTCTCTTCCTCGTTCTGTACGGAAAGTAAGGTCTTAGAAGATCGACGAGTTTCTTTCCTGCGAGCACCTTCGCGGCAATCTTGGCCACCGGTATTCCGATCGCCTTGCTCACGAATGGAAACGTTCTCGAGACTCTGGGATTCAGTTCGATCACGTAGATCTCTTCATTCTTGATGGCGAGCTGAACGTTGGCTGGTCCGACGATCTTCATGCCACTCACCAATTCAAAGACGAGACTTTCGATACGGTCTATCAATTCGTCGGAAAGACTCGCGGGAGGCAAAACACACGCAGAGTCACCCGAATGTATGCCAGCCTCTTCGATTTGTTCCATCAGCCCTGCAATCCACACAGTTTCACCGTCGCTCACGATATCAACGTCCATTTCAATGGCGTCCTCCAAGAACTTATCGAGGACGAGCGGATGGCCCTGTGAAACCAGTGCTGCTTGCGAGACATACTCGATCAATTCCTTCTTCGAATCCACGATCGCCATTGCCCTACCACCCAGCACGTAGCTCGGTCGGACGAGCACGGGAAATCCCAGTTCATCGACCGCCTTCAGGGCATCTTCGATGCTCGTCACGATCCTGAAATCCGGCATCTTCAGGCCGAGCTCTTTCAAGAACATCGCGAACTTTGCCCTGTCTTCAGCGACATCGATTTGCCGAAAATCTGTGCCGAGTATCCTCATACCCTCGTCTGCCAACTCTTTTGCGAGTTTCAGTGGTGTTTGACCTCCAAACGAGACCACCATAGTTTCTACTTTCTCGTTCTGGGCCACCTCCACTACGTCCTCGACGGTGAGTGGCTCAAAATAGAGCCTGTCCGAAGTATCGTAGTCCGTGGAAACAGTTTCGGGGTTGGAGTTGATCATGATGGCTTCGTAACCTTCCTCTTGAAATGCCCAAACGGCGTGAACGTTCGCATAGTCGAACTCTATGCCTTGACCGATCCTGTTCGGCCCAGAACCCAGCACCACGATCTTTCTTCTTTCGGATGGAAGCGCTTCGTTCTCGGTGCCGTTGTAAGTCGAATAGAAATATGGTGTAGCAGCTTCGAATTCTGCGGCGCAGGTGTCCACCATTTTGAAGACAGGTCTTATTCCATAGGATCTTCTGATGCTTCGGACCTCCTTTTCTGGAGTCTGAAATATCTCGGCGAGTTCTCTGTCTGAAAAACCCCATTCCTTTGCCTTCCTCAAGATATTCGGATCCTTCGGGCCGATCTGTTTGAGCTGCTTCTCTAAGTCCATGATCTCCTTGATTTCCTGGAGAAACCATGCGTCTATCTTGGTCAATCTGTGAACTTCTTCAACGGAAAAACCTTGCTTGAAGGCGGCGTTTATGTAAGAAATTCTTTCTGGTGTCGGGTTGGCGAGGTATTCTTCGATGTGGTTCAAATCGAGCTTGGGGGTCTTGTCCAGTTCGAGTGATCTGAGAGCCTTTCCCAAGGCTTCTTTAAAGGTCCGACCGATCGCCATTATTTCCCCGACGGACTTCATCTGTGTCCCCAATCTCGGATCACAACCGGGAAATTTCTCCATCTGGAATCTCGGTATCTTCACCACAACGTAATCGATCGATGGTTCGAAGGCAGCGGAGGTTTTTTGGGTGATAGAATTCGTTATTTCGTCCAGTCTGAGACCAACCGCCAGCATCGCCGCAACTTTGGCTATGGGATAGCCTGTCGCTTTCGATGCGAGTGCGGACGATCTGGAAACGCGCGGATTTATCTCGATGACGACCATTCGACCATCTTCCGGATTGACGGCGAACTGTATGTTACATCCTCCAGTTTCCATTCCGATGGCATCCATGGCTTTCACCGCCGCGTTTCTCATCGCTTGGTACTCTCTGTCTGTCAAAGTTTGGGCGGGTGCCACGGTGATGGAATCTCCTGTGTGCACACCCATCGGATCGAAGTTTTCAATCGAACATACGACCACGAAATTCTTGGCACAGTCTCTCATCACTTCGAGTTCATACTCTTTCCAGCCCACGACGGATTCTTCAATGAGTACGGATCTTTCTGGGCTTTCGATCAATCCTCTCGATACAATCGAAACGAGTTCTTCGTCGTTGTAGGCGATACCTCCTCCGCTGCCACCGAGTGTGAAACTGGGTCTTATGACCACAGGATAGCCGATCTCGTGTGCGACCCTCAGGGCATCGATCGGACTCGACACGGTTTCACTTCTCAAGACCTCCAAACCCACTTGCTTCATAGCCTCTTTGAACAGCTCCCGGTCTTCAGCCTTCTTTATCGTCTCCAACTTCGCTCCAATGAGTTGAGCGCCGTACTTTTCAAGTATTCCCCTGTTGTGCAGTTCAACCGCCAAGTTTAAAGCCGTTTGACCCCCCATCGTACACAGGATGGCATCTGGTCTTTCACGCTCGATTATCTTTTCTAAGTGGTCAGGTTCGAGCGGTTCTATGTACACTGCGTCTGAGAACTCTGGATCGGTCATTATCGTTGCCGAATTTGAATTGACGACGATCACGTGGTAACCAAGCGATTTGAGGGCCTTCAGAGCCTGTGTACCAGAGTAATCGAACTCCGCCGCTTGACCGATCGTTATCGGACCTGAACCGATGAGGAGAATCTTCTTTATGTCCTGTCTCTTCGGCATTTTCTCAGCCTCCTTGAACCATGTGAACGAAATCGTCGAAGAAAGGGTTCGCATCGTGTGGTCCTGGGGACGCCTCAGGATGGAACTGAACGGACATGACGGGATGATCCACCAGCCTGATTCCCTCGATGGTGCCGTCGTTCAAGGAAACGTGCGTGATTTTCACTTTGCCAAACCCAGCAGGGCTTTCACCAACCATCTCTTCAACATTGGACAATTTCTCAAGGAGAACTTCCTTCTGTTCAACGTTTGGGATCCACGTTATGCCGAGGCTTGTTGGATCGACAGCAAAGCCGTGGTTGTGGGTCGTGATGAGGATTTTGTTTTTTTCAAGATCCTTCACCGGATGGTTCACACCTCTATGTCCGAACTTCATCTTGTACGTCCTCGCACCGATGGCTAAACCAAGTAACTGGTGCCCAAGACATATGCCAGCCAACGGCAATCCGTATGACAGGATCTGTCTGATCAACTCGATGGTTCTAACCAGCGCAGATGGATCTCCCGGACCGTTCGAAACGAGTACTCCGCAAACTCCAAGTCTCTTCAAGTCTTCAAAATCGATCGTGTATGGTAATCTCACAACACTGAACCCGCGTTTACGGAGTTCCCTCAGGATACCAAACTTCACGCCACAATCGATCAAAGCTATTCGTGGTCCGGAACCTTCGTCAAAGATCGTCTGTTTTGGGGACACCTCTTTGACCAGATCTATGTCTATCAAAGGCTCAGTTTGCCACACTTTTGAGAGAAGCGAATCTGCATCCATATCGATCGTGGATATGACACCCCTCATGACACCGTAATTCCTTATCCTGCGCGTGATTGCTCTGGTGTCGACACCTTCAACGGCTACAATGCCGTTCTGTACCAGATAATCGATCAGAGTTCCTGTGGCCCTGTGGTTGTGCTTCCCTTCAACTGCTCTGAACACGATGAAACCTTTCACCCAAATTCGGGAAGATTCGATGTCTTCTGTGTTGATACCGTAGATGCCTATTTCCGGGTAGGTCATCACCACTATCTGGTTCGCATAGGAAGGATCGGTTAACACTTCTTGGTATCCCGTCATCGAAGTGTTGAAGACTATCTCGCCGTAAACTTCGCCCTCTGCGCCAAAACTTTTCCCGAGGTAGTACGCACCGTCTTCCAGCACCAGCAAGGCTTTCTTCATACCTTTTCCCCAACCTTCCGAAAGGTTTGCCTTAAGATCTCGACAGCCTGTTTTATGTGTTTCTTCTGCACTATCAGCGGCGGGAGCAACCTGACGGTGTTCTTACCTGCCGGTGCGAGCAAAAGCCCGTTCTCTAAACATGCTCTTGCGAAATCGTTCGCTGAAATCTCCTTCTTCAGCTGAATACCCCACATCAAACCTATACCTCTGACCTGCTCGATCTCGCTTGGAAACTCTTTCTGCAAATTCAGAAGTGATCGTTCGAGAAACTGCCCCATTCGGGTCACTCTCATCAGGAAACCATCGTTCAGCAACTGTTTCATGACCGTCGTGGCAACTGCGCATGCGAGAGGATTACCTCCAAAGGTTGAACCGTGATCGCCCGGCTCGAAAACGTCCGCCCTGCCTTTCGCAACCACGGCACCTATGGGAAATCCTCCCCCCAGTCCCTTCGCGGCGACGAGCACGTCGGGTTCAACATCGAAATGTTGGTAGGCAAACAGTTTACCCGTCCTGCCCATTCCGCACTGGACCTCGTCGAAGATCAAAAGTGCGTCGTGTTCATCACAGAGTTTTCTCAAAGTCTTCAGGAATTCTCCGTTCGCCAGGAAAATCCCACCCTCACCTTGTACTGGTTCCAGGATGACTCCACACACTTGCTTCGAAAACTTCGCTTTGAGCGATTCCACGTTGTTCAGCTCGAAATATTCGAAACCTTCGACTAAAGGTTTGAATTTCTCCTGGTACTTGACCTGTCCAGTTGCCGTGAGTGCGCCCATGGTTCTACCGTGAAAAGAATTGACTGAGGAGAGAATCTTGTACTTGTCTTCGGATTTCAACCTTCCATACTTTCTCGCAAGCTTTATAGCCGTTTCAATTGCTTCTGCACCGCTGTTGACGAAGAAAACCCTACCGCCTATTGAATTTTTTGACAACAGCTCGGCCAGTTCGATCTGAGGTTGTGTCCAGTACAAGTTTGAGCAGTGCCACAGCTTCTCAGCTTGCCTCTTGATCGTTCTGACCAGCGCGGGATGACAGTGCCCGAGTGCGTTCACAGCGATGCCAGAACTGAAGTCTAAAAACATTCTTCCATCTCTGCTCCAGACGTAAACGCCTTTTCCACTGTCGAACAGAACGTCGAACCTGTCGTAAGTGTTCATCAAACACTCGTTTCTATCGAACAAGGCAGCCTCCCTCCTTCAATCTTTAGTTATGGTCGTACCGATTCTTTGAGAAACGAATAGCTTGATCAGCAGAGCGTGTGGCTCTTTGCCGTTTATTATGTGGGCACTTTTGACTCCTCCCTTCACCGCTTCTATGGCGTATTGAAGTTTCGGTACCATACCAGATTTGACGGTGCCATCTTCGATCAACTTCAAAGCTTCATCAACCTTGAGTTGAGGAATCACACGACCTTCTCTCATCACTCCATCGATATCGGTCATGAAAATGACTGTTTCCGCGTTCAGAGCGATCGCCACCTGTGCCGCTACCACATCGGCGTTCAGGTTGTAAGCCGTTCCATCCTCTCCGACACCGATCGGTGCGATCACAGGAACATAATCTGATTCGAAAAGCAGTTGGATGATCTTGTCGTTCACTCTTTTCACTCTTCCCACATAACCTATGTCTCCGTACGTGGTATCCTTTTCGGCGATCAGGAAATTGGCATCTTTGCCACAGAGACCCACTGCCATGACTCCAGATAGATTCAAGGCAACGACGAGGTCTTTGTTCGTTTTGTTGAGCACCATTTCGACGATCTTCAAGGTTTCTTCGTCCGTTACCCTGTAGCCATGTTTGAAAATTGGTTTCATTCCGAGTTTCTCCATCATTGCAGTGATCTCAGGTCCTCCGCCGTGCACGATCAACGGTCTAATCCCCAGCCGGGTGAGGAAAGCGATGTCTTTTACGAAAGCGTCTTTCGAGACTTCGTCGGTGAGGACATTTCCCCCGACCTTGACAACCAGCACCTTTCCGGAAAGATGAGCTGAGGCATCGATCGCTTTCATCAGCACGTTCATGACGTTTTCGTCCATACCCTGTACCCCCCGTTCTTCCTGATGTATTCTTCGCTCAGATCACACCCCCAGGCCGTTGCACTGTGGACACCTTCTTTCAGATCGATGGTCACGACTATCTCGCTCGCAGAAAGGACCTTACAAACGGCTTCTTCATCGAAATCGCATGGGTTCCCGCGTTCCAGAACCAAAACCGTGTTCTTTCCGTCACCGATGTACAAATCCATCCTGCTCAAATCGAAGCTCACTCCTGAATAACCTGCGGCTGCCACAATCCTTCCCCAGTTCGGATCACCTGCATAGATCGCTGTCTTGACCAAGTTTGATGAAACGATGGATCTCGCGATCTTTCTTGCGGCCAACTCGTCCGACGCGTTGATCACCCTTACTTCCAGGAGCTTGGTCGCTCCTTCTCCGTCCTTAACGATCATTTTCGCGAGCTCCACGTTTATGAGATGCACACTTTCGGAGAACTTCGAAAAGTCTGGACCGTCTTCCGTGATCGTGTCGTTCTCAGCTTGACCGTTGGCCAGCGCGAGGACCATATCGTTGGTGCTCGTATCGCCATCCACGTCGATCATGTTGTAAGTTCTATCAACGGAATCTTTGAGTGCCTTCCTCAGCGCTTTTGGTGTGATGCGTGCATCGGTCAAGATGAATACCAGTATTGTAGCCATGTTTGGATGCACCATGCCTGAGCCTTTGGCGATCCCGAGGATGTTCACCTTTTTTTCCCCGATCTGCACGGTCGTTGAAGTCAGTTTGACGTACGTGTCGGTCGTCATGATGGCTTCCGCGAAAGGTAAAGGATCTTCACCCAGGAGTTTTGATGCGATTTCCAGGCCGGCCTCTATCTTGTCCATCGGCAACTGAACACCTATGATGCCCGTGGAAGCGAGCAAGATGGATTTTGGATCTATCTGCAAGACTTCGGCAGCCTTTTGCGCAGTGCGGTAGGCGTTTTCCAAACCTCGTTGACCCGTGCAACTGTTAGCGATCTTGCTGTTCGCCACGATTGCCCTGATCGCCGTACAGTTCTCTTCAAGTAGTCTCATGTTGTACATGATCGGAGCGGCTTTGACCATGTTCGTCGTGAAAAGACCAGCTGCAACACAGCTGGAGGCCGAATAAATGATTCCAAGATCCTTTCTGTACCTCTTCACACCGGAATGAATGCCGGAGAACAAAAAACCTTTGGGCACGTCCATGGCATCACCTCCTCATGGATAGATTGGTTTCAAGTTCAGGGCGGTCTCTTCTTCGATCGAAAACATCACGTTCATGTTCTGAACGGCTTGGCCGGAAGCACCCTTCATGAGGTTGTCGAGGGCGGACACAACGATCAGTGTGTTCGTTCTCTCATCCTTTGTCAGGGAAAGAAACACATGGTTGCTGCCCAAACACCATTTTGTGGCCGGATGTGTTCCCAAGGGAAGTACATGCACGAAAGGCTCGTCTTTGTAGAATTCGCTGTAGAGTTCATGCGTTTCTTCGACCTTCAAATGCGTCTCAAGATAGATCGTGCACAGGATGCCCCTGTTCATCGGTACGAGGTGTGGTACGAACACGACGTTGATCCTTCTTCCAGCCATCTTTTCAAGCTTCTCTTCCATCTCCGGTACGTGTCTGTGGTTCACGAGGTTGTACGGTCTGAGATTTTCGTTCAGCTCACAGAACGAATACTGCTCATCTTGCTTTCTACCCGCACCCGAGACACCGGATTTGGCATCGACAAAGACGGTATTCACATGCAGCAGAGCATTTTTCGCCAGTGGTGCCAGAGCGAGCAAGACCGCCGTTGGGTAACAGCCAGGGTTTGCAACGATGCTTGCTTTTCTGATCTGTTCCCTGTACAATTCGGTGAGCCCGTAAACTCTTTCGCTGGTATCGTAGTTTGGAAGACTGTTGCCGTAGTGTTTTTCGTAGAGGTGGGGATCATCGAATCTGAAATCGGCTCCCAGATCGATGACTCTCGCGTGACTCAAGCCTTTCACCAGTTCGTAACTGGCACCCGCCGGCAGGGCCGTGAACAGAACGTCACAGTTTTTCTCTATCTCTGTCAACTTTTGCCTGTCGATGCCTTCCAGGATGGTCTCATCGAGTTCGAAAGGATAGACTTCACTCAGACTTTTGCCCACAAAGCTTTTTGACGAAAGATGGACTATCTCTACTTGAGGGTGGTTGTTCAGTATTCTCAACAGCTCCAATCCCGTGTAACCGGTAACCCCTACAATGGCTACCCTAAGCTTCATCTCCTCTCACCCCTAACTCTCGTGCAACGATCTTGTAAGCGTCCCTGAAGGGAGTTCCTTGCTCCACAAGTTTGTAAACCTTTTCGGTCGACAGGACCTCCTCCGTCAGGCTTTCTTCGCACTTCTTCCTGTTCACCTTCAGCTTTCCAAACACCAACCCCATCACCAGCAACAACTGTCGAACGATGTCGAAGGATTCAAGAACGATCTCTTTCAGCAGTTGCATGTCCCTGTGGTAACCCGTGATCAGGTTGTCAACGATCATGACGCATTCCATTTGCCTCGCCACGATCCTGTTGTGGTAGGCCCTCACCAGTTCCAACGGATCGGGGTTGAGTTTGTGTGGCATGAGCGAGCTGCCCGTGCACAGCTCCTCAGGTAAAACCAAGTAACCGATCTCTGGCAACGAGAAGAAGATTATGTCGCTCGCGAATCTGTTCAAATCGAAACTGATCTGACTGAGAGCGTGCAACAAGAGAAACTCGTACTTGCCCCTGCTCAACTGTGTGTGTATGGGATTCTTCTGAACTTTCCTGAAACCAAGTCTTGTCGCTGTGAAACGTCTGTCTATTTTCGCCGGTATGCCATAACCGGCACCCGTACCGAGAGGACATCGATCGATCAATTCGAGAATGACCTTCAACAGCTTGATATCATCGCTCAGAGCGTCGTACAGCGCCATAGACCAGGTTTTGAAATCCGTCGGCATCGCCTTCCTTGTGTGTGTGAAACCTGCGAACCTTATCTTTCCGAACTTTGACGAGAAAAGTTTCAGTTGCTTTTGCAGCTGCTGGATCAACTGTTCTACCTCTCTTATTTGGTCTTTGTAGAGAATGCGAAGTGCCGTCAGGACCTGATCGTTCCTCGAACGCGCTGTATGGATCTTCTTGGCAGCATCACCAACCTCTCGGACCAAGAAGTTCTCTATCGCGGTGTGACAATCTTCCTCTGATGGGGAAATAGAAAACTGGCCCGTTTCGATCAACTTCAGAAGCTTTTCGAGCGCAACCTTCAATTCTTCGAATTCTTCTCTGGATAAGTAACCAACCCTTGCGAGCATTTCTGCGTGCGCCATCGAAGCGATCACGTCGTACCTGATCAGTCTCATGTCCGTGAGAAAATCTTTACCCACGGTGAACTGTTCGACCAGAGGATCGAGGCTGTAACCTTTTTCCCACAACTTAGGCATGTGTCAGTCCCTTCCTCCACGCGAAAGGATCCTTTTCTTTCAGTACGATGTGGTGCGCCTTCAACCTTATGGAATGGATGTTTATGAACCCCTTGGAATCGATCGCGTTGAATCCACCTTCGACATCCATGCTGGAGAGCGCTTGGTCGTACAAGGAAGTCGGTGAGAACCGCGCTACGGGCATCACGTTACCTTTGTAAATGGACACAGTCACATAGCCATCGATCCTTTCTTGAGATTTTTTGAACGCCGCCAGGAGGAAGTCCATCTCCGGCGAGTACCAAAAACCGTTGTAGATCAGTTCTGAAAACTTCACGGAAAGCATGTCTCTCAGGTGCATGACTTCTTTATCCATTGCGATTCCTTCGAGGTCTCTGTGTGCAATCCAAAGAATCGTGGCACCCGGAGTTTCGTAAACTCCTCTGGACTTTATTCCGATGAACCTGTTCTCCACCATGTCGACTCGGCCAACACCGTTTTTGGAACCTATCTCGTTGAGATACTCGAACAGCTCCAGTGGATCTTCTTTGACCGTTCCATCGTTCAAATTCACCACCTTGATGGGAATGCCATCTTTGAAGTGGATCTGAATGAGGGTCTCCTCGTCTGGTGCCTGCTTCGGAGAAACGGTCCTGTTGAAGACGGACTCGTCAGCCACGTACAATGGATCTTCAAGTTTGCCGGCTTCGTGGGAGATATGAATGAGGTTTTCGTCTTCACTGTAGGGTTTTTCCACGCTGGCTTTGATGGGGATGTCCTTCTGCTTGGCATAGTTGATCAGATCTGTTCTGCCTTTGAACATCTCCAGAAATTCAGGGTCCTTCCAGGGCGATATCACCTTCAGCTGCGGGCTGAGAGCGGCGTAAGTCAGCTCGAACCTGACCTGATCGTTTCCTTTTCCCGTTGCACCGTGGGCCACGTACTCTGCGTTCTCCTTCTCTGCGATTTCGACCTGCTTTTTCGCTATGAGAGGCCTTGCCAGAGCCGTACCGAGCAGGTATCTACCCTCGTAGACCGCGTTGCCCATGAGCGCGGCGAAGATGAAATCTGTCACGAACTCCTTTCGCACGTCTTCGATGTACACCTTAGAAGCGCCGGTTTTCAACGCCTTGTCCCTGATGAACTCAAAATCGTCTTTTTGGCCCACGTTCGCCACGAAGGCGATCACTTCGAACCCTTTCTCGCAAAGCCATTTGAGTATTACCGATGTGTCCAGCCCGCCACTGTACGCGAGCACCACCTTCTTGCTGTGCACCTTTCACACCTCCCGGTTTTGAATTTGTAAAAAAAAAAGCGGCCATACCCTTTTTGGATATGGCCGCCAGAGTGCTGGAAGAAAAACGGCGTGCTAAGTGCCCACCACCTGCACCTGGCGGCACTCAGCACGTCTACGAATATTGAGAATTACATCGCTGTTTTCCACATGGAACGTCCTTGATGAAGACTTCATTACCGTTTCACCCACATAGGTTGGTTTTGCACAATTCTACCCTACTCTGCGAAGGCGTGTCACAAACTTTTAGTGTCGAAAGTGTAAAAAATATAGTAAAACACCCAAACGGTATTGTGCAGTGCGTTTAAAGATCGTACATCTTTGGTTGCAAAAGCCAAGGGGGGTTTTGTGAAGTGGTTCATCGTGGTATGTTTGATACTCTCAGCGATCCTTTACGCTGCGCAGATCGAAATCATCTTTTGGACGCACGAAGATCCAAACAGGACACCACTCGAAGAGCGCTACATTCAGGAGTTCGAGAAGATGTATCCCAACGTCAAAATCACCCGCGTGACCTATCCATCTGCAAAGATCAGGGAAGTCGTCCTCACAGCTTTTGCAGCACGCAAGGGGCCGGACATCTTCAACATGGAGATTCAAGATGCGTATCCGTACATCGTGAATGAGCGCGTCGCACCCGTGAGCCTGAGTGCTTTGGGACTGAAAAGTTACGACGAGCTCAGACAGATGTACGTCGAAGGAACGCTCGACGCTGTGACCTATCAGGGTAAGATCTATGGGTTGCCCTTAGAGCTGACGAACTGGTGTGTGTTCATCAACAAAAAGTATTTCAGGGAGGTCGGACTCGACCCTGAGAAGGACTATCCCAGAACGTGGGAAGACATGGTCCGAATCAGTGAAAAACTGGTCATAAGAGAAGGTCAGATCCTCAAAAGGAGGGGCTTCGACTTCAGGTACCCCTACTACCTGACCTTCCTGCTACCCATGGTTGAACAGCTCGGTGGATCACTGTTCAGCGAGGACGGAAAGAGCGCCATCATGAACGACGAGGCATGGCTCAAAGTGCTGAGATTCTTCAAAGAATGGGGACCGAACGGGAAAAACCTCGGTTCACCCACATACCCCGCCGCGAGAAAAGAATTCAACAAGGACAACAACACGGTGGCCATGTGTCTGTCGGGACTGTACCAGATACTGAGGATCAATGCGGAGAATCCAGAGTTTTACGCGAGCAACGAATGGATGGTCGTTCCGTTCCCCGTTTTCGAGAACGCCGTCAAAGACGTGAGATGTAACTACTACGGTCACTACTACATGGTCAACGCGGAGAGTTCCAAAGAAAAGCAGGAGTGGGCGTGGAAATTCATCGCCTACATGTTGAGCCATCCGGAGGAATATCTGCTGGAAGTCGGTCTGATACAGCCGAGGAAAGACTTCGTCGAATCCGACACGTTCAAGAACTATCCTTACTCGAAGGTCTTTTTAGAAGACATGCAGAAGGCGCACATAGTGCCGCTGCATCCCAAAGGGCCTCAGTTCGAACAGTTGATTAAAGAAGCGATCGAATCCGTTATGCTCACAACCACCACGCCTGAAGAAGCGTTGAGGATCTTGAAGAAAAAAGCCAACGAATTACTCGAAGAAGAATGACTCAGGGTGGGCCCTGCCCACCCTTTCATTTCGCTCGAGGGGTGTTGAACTGTGAGCATTGAGAAAAAGAAAGCCCTCTGGGGTTTTCTTTTCACTGTTCCAGCTTTGATCTTTTTCGCTATTTTCAACATCTATCCTATGTTCTACGCGGTCTGGATGAGTTTTCACAAGAAAGACCTGCTGTCTTTGAAACCTCCCCGCTTTGTAGGTCTGGCCAACTACGCTTATCTGTTCAGATCCGAACAGTTCTGGAACTCGCTCAAGGCGACGGCCATATTCGCGGCTGGAACCTTCGTGCCCATGGTCTTGCTCAGTCTGACCTTTGCTGCGCTGATCGTCACCAGAAAAAGGCTTCAGAAGTTTTTGCAGATGGCTTACTACTCACCGGCCGTTCTTTCCTCGGTTGTGGCGGCATCCATATGGCTGTTGATGTTCGATCCCAGGGGCTTGGCGAATCAGTTCCTCAACTTCATTCTGAACACGAAAGGTGTTGACTATCGCTGGCTGGCGAACGAAAACATGTTGAGGCTCGCAACGATCGTGGTTTATTTCTGGAAGTACGTCGGTTATTTCACGATCATCTTCGTTGCCGGCATGGCGAGCGTGCCAAGGTCGGTCCACGAAGCGGCGAGAATCGATGGTGCGAACAAATGGCAGGATTTCTGGTACATCACCTTACCTTTGATAAAACCGACGACATTGTTGGTGTGCGTCATGACAACGATTCAGTGTTTGAGGACATTCAGCACCCAGTATCTGTTCGTGCAGGGTGGTGCGCCGTTGAAACCCATAGATGTGATCGCTCTGAGCATCTACAACACGGCAATAAGGGATCACCAGATAGGCCGGGCCAGTGCGATGAGTGTTCTGTTGCTCCTGATCATCATGTCCCTCAGCTATTTACAGATGAGAGTTTCGAAGAGCGAGGAAGTCTCCTACTGAGGTGAGAGCGTGAAGGTGAGTAAATTCATCCTGGACGGCACAGCCTGGTTCTTACTCATTACCTTTGCGATCTTCATCCTCACCCCCATAGCTTTCATGTTCACCGCGTCCATAATGTCTTCGAAGAACATCACAAAGGTTCCGTATCCATGGTTCAGCGGCGAGTTCCGATGGCAGAACTACTGGCAGGCGATCAGAGGCAACGATGGTAAGTTTCTGTATGTGAGGTGCATCTGGAATTCTTTCATCGTGGCGTTTCTGACAACCGTTGGAACTGTTTTCCTGTGCTCGCTCACCGGTTTCGGTCTCGCCAAATACAGGTTCAAGGGTAGAACGTTCATTCTCCTTGCAATACTGGCTACGATGATGATACCGTTCGAAGCCATAATGATTCCGCTGTATTTGATCGTTACGAACTTGAAGATGCAAGACACCTATGCAGGATTGATCGTTCCGCTGCTGATGAACGCCTTCGGTGTGTTCATGATGAGACAGTTTCTCATAACGTTTCCCGATGAGCTCATAGATGCGGCGAGGATCGATGGTGCGAGTGAGCTTGGAATCTATTTCAGGATAGTTCTTCCGAACAGCACGCCGGCACTCGCCACGCTCGCAGTCCTAACGTTCAGATCCCAGTGGGACAACCTCATATGGCCTCTGTTGATCGTCCAGAGTCCTGAAAAACGTACCATTCCTCTCTACATAATTCAGTTCGCCACGGAAAAGTACACAAACGAAGGAGCAATGATGGCAGCTGCCACGATCGCCAGCATCCCCATGTTCGTTCTGTTTTTCACTCTCACCAAGTATTTCGTCTCCGGTGCCGAGCTGTTCGCGGCGAAGAAGGATTGAGCCGTCCCATGGCGAATCGAGGGATCTCGAGTAGATTCACACTTTTCTTTTTTCATCGAGCAAAAATGCTATAATTTGCCCAACACGAACTTAAGTTCGTGAAACCGTTTCATCATCGCTTTCTCAGAGGAGGGTTGCGGATGGCTGAGGTGAAAGAACGCAGCGTTTGGAGGTCGTACAGATTCTCTGTGATCCTGTTACTCTCCATCGTTATCGGTAGCGTTCTCGGTTTGATCCTGGGTAAAAAGGCCACCGTTCTACAACCACTCGGCGATGTTTTTCTGAACTTGATGTTCACCATCGTCGTACCCTTGGTCCTGGTCACCGTCACGAGCGCCGTTGCCAGCATGGCGAACCTGAGAAGGTTGGGTAAGATCCTCGGTACGATGCTCGCGGTGTTCATCATCACGGGATTGATAGCTGCTGTCATCACAACGATTGTCGTAGTGGTTTATCCACCAGCCAAGGGGGTAAAGCTGGAACTTTCACAGGCTGAAGAGATTCAGCCGTTAAAGACGGCTGACCAGATCGTGAAAGCGTTCACGGTGAACGATTTTCAGTCGCTACTTTCCAGAAGGAGCATGATGCCCCTGATCGTCTTCTCGATCCTCCTCGGTCTGAGCATAAGCCTTTTGAAGGAGAAGGCTGAGCCGCTGGTGAAACTCTTGAACATTCTCTCAGAGGCGATGATCAAGATGATCTCCATCATCATGTACTACGCCCCGATCGGATTGGGTGCGTACTTTGCCGCACTCGTTGGAGATTTCGGCCCACAGCTTCTGGGTGCTTACGGTAGGGCGATGCTGGTTTATTATCCACTTTCCATCGCGTACTTTTTCATAGCGTTCGCTGCTTATTCCTACTTCGCTGCTGGTAAAGAGGGGACAAAGAAGTTCTTCAAGGCGATCTTCGAACCGGCCATCACGGCCCTCGCCACGCAGAGCAGTCTGGCCACGTTACCGGTGAACTTGAAAGCGGCGAAGAGACTCGGTATACCGAAAGACATCAGGGAAATCGTTCTTCCCGTCGGTGCCACGATGCACATGGACGGTTCCTGCATCAGCGCCATACTGAAGATTTCCTTCCTCTTTGGCATATTCGGAATGCCTTTCAGTGGTATAGGAACGTTCGTGACAGCCTTCTTCGTTGCGGTGCTCAGCGGTGTTGTGATGTCAGGTGTTCCTGGTGGTGGACTCATTGGAGAGATGTTGATCGTGAGTCTGTACGGTTTTCCACCCGAAGCCTTCCCGATCATTGCGATGATAGGCTACTTGGTCGATCCTCCGGCGACCATGGTGAACGCCACGGGGGACACAGTTGCCGCGATGATGGTCACAAGGTTGCTCGAAGGTAAGGACTGGATGAAGAAGAAGCTCACCGAAGCAGAAGCAGAGTGAACCGATCTGGGCGGCCGGCTGGCCGCCTTTTTCATTCCTTGAGCTGTATAATCTTGCCAACCAAGGGGGGATGAACATGAGGACCACGGTCGTTTGCCTCATGTTTCTGGCTGGTCTGGTTTTTGCGCGGCAAATTTTTCTGTGCGAACATGAAATCTGGTGGCCGAGGGAACGCTGGAACGCGTTGTGGTGTTCTGTGATTGTGAAGGACGATGCGGGAGATTTCGTGAAGGGATTGAAGGCTGAGGATTTTCAGATCGTTGAGAGAGCTTACGATGAAGCTGGAAGGTTCATCGCACAGAAGACGATCTCTCCACCTTTTGAAAGTTCTTCCTACACGTTCGGAGGCCCCGGCTTTTGGGAAAAATCGATCAACTCGGACAGACTCGACATAGCCTTCTTCATCGATGGCACCGGCTCTATGGAACCACACATCGAAAACATCAAAGAGCAGTTGCACGCCTTCCTCGACAGGCTGATCGAAGCGAACACGGACTTTCGAATGTTCGTGAGTCTGTACGAAACCGAGGGCGAGCCGGAATGGCCCATTCAAAGCTACCAGACGCGTTTCTTCGGGCCCACGATGGTCGATGAGATAAGAAGAGCCATCGACGAGATCGACACCTGGGGTGAGTGGTGGAACCTCACCTGGGGTTATGACACGTTGCTCTGGTGTTTGAATCTAAATTGGAGAGACGATGCGCGCAAGATCGTCGTGATCATAACTGACGTGTACACCGATTCGGTGTACGGGCCAAACTGGTACTTCTCTTCGGGATGTGTAAGCAGTATGAGCGCTGTGGACATCGCGCTGAGGGAAAAGAACATTCAGCTCTATTACTGTCAACCACTGGAAGATCGGATGGCGAAGGTTGAACTTGCAGAGTGCTACTCGCCGAAGGTGAACGCCAAGGTGAAGGAAAACAACTTCGACGCGCTCGAAAGGTTCAATCCCAGCGTGAAAAGGCTCGATTGGCCGTTCGATCAAAACCAGATAGGGTTGAAGGCCTCGCCTCTGGTGGATTCCAGATACTACCTCGCCTGGGTCAGCGACTGGACCGCTTATAGATCCGTCAGCAAGGTCGAGGTCGAAGTCCTTTTGAAGGGTTCAAACGCCTCAACGAGCTTCGCATTCCAGCCTCAAGATGAAAGCCTGCAGACGTGGGTGAGAGGCGTCAAGTTCTTCGTCCACGATGAAACGGGCTGTCCTCTCGAAAAAGAAAACAACGTTTCGATGGCGCTCTACAGGACGATGGGTGAACTGGACCGCATCGGTGAAAGAATGCATGGCACGAGTGACAAGAGCGGTGTGATCGATTTTGGAAGCGTCAAGGCTGGAAGGTACTACTACATCATCGAAACGAAGGGACGGCCGGACTATCAGTATTACCAGCTACTCCAGAGGAGTTCTGGATTCGTCGAAATCACCAAGCACGGTGCAACCACAACCCAGCTCGTTGCTGAGACGTACGCCCGAGACACTGAACTGTACAGAGCCAGAGGGCTCCTGGTGGAATTGAAAAAGCTGAAGATCAGTAATGAAAACGTGTCGGAATTCTCGCTTCGAGCCGAAGCGTGGATCCGGCACGTCCAAGAAGACGGTATCACGCTCCAAGAGATGGAAGCTTTGAAGAGGTTCAACGTTACACTGGGAGCGATGATAAACTGCGCAGCCTATGCGGACGCAGTTCAAGAGAACGCGACAGAGGATGTGGGCTTTGTCCTTCAGAGGGCCACGGCGATGGTGAGAAAGGCAGGAGAGATCACCGAGCTTCTGCAGTCAAGCAAGCACATCTTCACGAGTGCCTTCAACACTCTGATAGACATCATAACAGCGAACTGGAGCGGCATCGCGGCGCATGCGACGATAGAAGGATTGATAGATCGACTCGCAGATTACGTGAAAAATGAGCTCGTCGATGACATCATGAGCAACGTCAAAGCCAAACTGTTCGAAGTCTTGAACGATCCGAGCATGATCGTGGATTATTTCGAAGAGCACGTTAGAAACTGGGTGAGACAGGGGCTCGATCCGTCCCAGGTGTTTGATGTGGCTCACGATTTCATCAAGAATTCGATCGTCACGAAAAGGTTCACCATTTTTCTCGAGAAGCAACTGGAAGATCTTCTGTCGAATGCGATGAACTTTGTCGACACGTATGCCGGTGAATACTGGAACTATTACGAACGATCCATGAAAATGAAGAAAGATTTCGAGGAGATGAGAAAAGAACTGATGAGCGACCTGTACAACGTCTCTCACGACGCGTTGATCGACCAGCCGAACCTGGACGATTGGAAGAGTGCGCTGATCGTTTTTGGTGAAACGATACCTTTGATCGTCGAGTTCATAGATATTGTCGAACTGCGTTATCCAGAACTCGCGGAAGTGAAAAAGGCTCTCAAAGGTCTCTACGACGTTTTTGACGCCACAGGAACGCTCACCAAGACCTACGAGATGGCCTTGAAGGTGAACCATCTGGACGAGTTGAAGGGTCGGATCGAAAGGATGCTGAGCTACGCGTTTTGAGTTCTCAACGGTTCTCACGCTCGTTCAGACGAGTCGAAAAGAATTTTTTCAAGTCCTTCCAGTGCTTGAGGGTCAAAACGATGAAATTACCAACGTAAAAGAGAAGGATGTGGCTCTCCTGATTCAGCGCCCTGTACACCGCGTAGGGTAACAGTGCGACCAGGCCGAGAAACACTCTGAAGGCGTCTTCCTCGACCGTGGTTTTTCGCTTCAGAAGGCTGAAAAAAGTGAACACGGCACCCAGAATGGTCGGTGCTTCCCACTTGGTCAGCACGGACCAGGCGCCGAACGTTGTTGCCACGGCCTTGCCGCCTCTGAATCTGAGCATGGGTGAGAACGCGTGACCCATCACACCCGCTAAGGCTGCCAGCGAGATCACGTACCTGTTGGTCAACGAGCCTGTGGCGATGAACAGAAAGAGTGGGAAAGTGCCCTTGAAGTAATCCAGTCCGAGGGCGATGGCTCCCCACTTCCATCCCCTGGCGCGCCAGAGGTTTGAAGAACCTGGATTTCCGTCTCTAACCTTTCTCAAATCCACGTTGTTCATCCTCGCGAGGATGTGAGAGTACATGACGGAACCAGAGAGGAACTGAAGCACTATGACGAGCGCTTCAAACACGGATCTTCCTTCCTTTCCACTCCACTCTCCTCACGAAGATCACTTTGTACAACGACACAAAAAAGACGATCAGGAAGAACAGAAAATGTACAGGGTAGAAGAGCGCGTCCCAGAAGGTATAATCACCCGTTTTTCGGGATACGAGATAGATCTGCACCACGAACAGAGGATAATAAAAGATGTAATTCAGTGAGAAAACGTTGCCCATCGCCGAATAGAGTCCCACCATCCAGAGAAAGACCAGTAAAAACATGGGTCCAAGCGAACCAGCACCGAGCGCCATGTTCTTGGTGAAGCCTTCGAAGAGCTGTTTCAAACCTTCCGGATACATCCTGAACTTGATCGTCTGTCCGCCGAGGTAATTCTCGACAGCGTAGCCGTTCTGCAGGAACAGTTTTCCAAGCTTTATGTCTTCCAGCACACCGTCTTTGAAAGCGGCGTGTCCGTTGACCGATTCGTACTTCTTTCTCTCAACCGCGATGGCGGGTCCATACGCACCCATGGGTTTGATCTTGAAGGTGGAAAAGCTACCCATGGAGCCTATCACGATCATGTTGAAGGCCAGCGTGAGGTGTTCGTAGAACTTTTCAAACCTCTGATAAGGCCAGACGGAGACCAACCCACCGTGTTCGAGCACCAGAGCCACCAGGCTCTCGACGGCTTCCGGGGCTGGCTCCACGTCGGCATCCATGAAGATCAGAATCTCGCCGGAGCTGTTCAGATAACCATTCCAGCACGCCCAGCTTTTGCCCACCCAGCCTTCCGGCGGTTCATTCGAAAGATCTATGAGTTTGACTTTCTCGAACTTCTGAACGATCTCTCTCGTGTTGTCCGTCGAATTATCGTTCACGACGATGATCTCCAAATTCTCGTAAGTCTGCTTCTTCAAAGCCTTCAGGATCTTTCCTACGTTCTTTTCTTCGTTTCTGGCAGGAACGATCAGTGAAACGAGGGGGCTTCTTGCGGGAACCTTTCTTCGCAGAAACCTCATCTTTGAAAACAACATCCACCCAGCGATCCAGGATAGAATCAAAAATGTGTGCCTCAAAAAATTCGTAAGCAAGATTTTGAAATCCTCCCAAAGTGAAATGATGATCAAAAGGATTTTACCATAACAATCGAGCTATAAACTTTCTTCGGCCATATTAATGAAAAGCTGAGATTGACATTTGTTAATTTAGGGTTTAAAATAAAAAAACCAGAGCGTGTGTTCTATTCTATGAAGAAAGCGTATTTGTTCGCAATTTTGTTTTTTCTGTTTTCCCTCGCCGCTCTGCTCAGACTCAGACACTTCGAGGCAGAACGCGGAGTCGAGCTCGCAAAGCAGTTGTATACACAAGCGGTGGAAAATCTTGCCAGAAGTATCAGTTTGTCACATTTTCAACGTGACAAGTTTTTTCGTGCTGTGCTTGAGGAAGATTTCGAAGCCGTACGGGATGAACTTGAAAGTCTGAAAAGAAATTATCCCATCGTGGAAGATGTGGAGATCGTGAATTCAGAGCGTGCGGATTTCGACTTCTTCGATGTGTCTGCCTCGGGTACGAAACTGTTGCTTCGCTTCAGAATCTACAACGACGAGACCACAGATCGTGTTCCAGGCAAGGTTGTCCTCGCGACTGTCGATGGCCCAGGGCTTGCCGAATCCTTGGCCATCGAATGCGTCGAGATAGTTCCCTCCGGTAAGGATTTCGTGTACGGATTGAAGTACAGATTCAGCAAATTTGTGCTGTTTTTTGAATTGCTCCCTGTCGCTTTCGCACTACCTGCTGTGGGAATGTTTGTAGCACTGTTCGCGTTCATGAGGAAACAGTTCGATGTGCAAAAGCGTCTCCTGGAAAGAGAGAGGACTTACAGGAATGTTCTGAGTGCGATCGTCGAGCTGAGCAAGATGATCCTGAGTGAAGAGAATCTCGAAGGCATGTATCAGACCATACTCGAGAAGGCGCTCGAAGTCATACCCAACGCGCAGGCAGGCAGTATCTTGGTGAAAAGGCAGAACAGCTACGTGTACGTTGCGGCGGTTGGCTACGATCTGAAAGAGCTTTCCAAAGTTGTTTTTCCTGCCGAGGCCGTTTTTCGCTGGGTGAAGGGTGCTTCTTCGATAAAGAGAAAGAGCGATGTGGTCTCTTATGAAAGGCGCATCGACGATGAAATGTTCAAAATTCTTCAGAAAGCTGGCAGGTTGGAAGAGATCATGTGCAGTCTGAACTTCGCCATAGAGGTGGAAGGTGAGATACTGGCACAGTTGAACCTGGACAACTTCGAAAGGGAAGATGCGTTCAACGAAGAGACGGTAGAGTTAGCCAACCTCTTTGCGAACCATCTCGGACTGCTGATTTCGAGGCTCAGATCCCAGGAAAAGATACTGCAACAGGAGCGAATGATGGAGTATCTTTCGAACCACGACGCTTTGACCGGACTCGCCAACAGAAGGCTGTTCCAGGATTACGGTGAAAAGATGATATCTCTCGCCAGGAGAGAACAAAAACCGGTCGCGGTGCTCTTCATAGACCTCAGCAAGTTCAAGATTGTGAACGATTCGTACGGTCACACTGTCGGTGATGAGGTTTTGAAGATCGTGGGTTCAAGGCTTGAAAGAGTCCTTCGCGAGAGTGATATAGTGGCGAGATTTGGAGGAGACGAGTTCGTCGCCCTGGTGTACGATTGTACTCCGTCCGACTTGAAGAAAATTGCGGAGAGGATCATCAGAGGCATCGAGGAACCGATCGAAATCGATGGAAAGACCTTCAAGATCTCGGCGGAGATCGGGGTGTCCGTCTATCCCACAGATGGCGAGAGTTTGGACGAACTGATCCGCCTCGCCGACGTTTCCATGTATGAAGCGAAGAGGAGAGGTGTCAAGGTCGTGTTCTACGAGGAACTGAAGAGGGAGACCAGCTGATGCGAGAATACAGATTGGATTTTTCGCCAGCTGAACCTCGTGAAGCACAGGAATTCGTCGAATTGATACTCATGAGTGGGGAAAGCTTTCTCGAAGCACTGCTCGGCCCGAAGGTGAAAGACGTCCTCAAAACGCTGTACGTGGAAACTTCGAATCTCTTCAGCCATGAGTGCTGTGTTTTTGCCAGATTGGAACAGAAGATCGTCGGAATGATGCTCGGCTACGATTTTTCGTACGCAGTGAAAAACAGATTGAGAACCGGCGAATTGCTCCTCGGACAGCTCGGATTGTTGAAGTTGTTTCGTCTCATCAAACTGGATAGGGTGCTTGGAAGACACGAAGAGGGAGAATTCTACCTCAGCAACTTCGCGATTTATCCACAGTACAGAGGCAAAGGTTTCGGGAAAGAGATGCTCGAGTATTGCTTCGATTGGGCTAAAAAATTGGGTTGTTCAACTGTGCGCCTTGACGTTGAAAAGGGCAACGAGATCGCGATGAGACTGTACTCGAAGATGGGTTTCGAAGTCGAAAGAGAGTCGAGGATAAAACTCTTAAATCGAACGTTCGAATTCGTCAGGATGTGTAGATCGATTTGAAAAGGTGGATGTTCTGAATCGTTAACCTGGTGAGCCACGATCTGTATTTTCACGTATAATGAACCCGACACATCAGTGTTTTCATGCCGTGCAAAATGAACGAGTAAGATCAAACGGTTTTTCAGCGCGTGAAATGGAGGTATATTTCGATGCCGTCATATCGACGAAACAGTGATGTTCAGACCTTCTCCCACGGCTCGATGGGACCTTCGACGATGTAAAAAACAGGATTAACGCGTATCTCGTTCGGAACGGTTACACACATGTTCTTGTATCGCTCAGGATCTCTGACCCTCAATTTCCCGCACAGATGATGGAATTCGTATTCGATCTGTCCTGTGGTGACGGGAATCATCCTCGTCAGGATGGTGCTCGTATCGATCTTGGAAACATCGAAGCTGTAGCCTCTCTTTTTAGCCTCTTCAGCCACGAAGTAGAGAAAGGAATTTATCGCCATCAGCGGTTCACTGCAGTTTTTGAACCTGACAAGTTGTGGATGATTCCTGTATCCCTTCGTTCTTCCCTCAAGCACCTTCTTCGCGAGCAATCCTTCCCGCCACACTGCGAGCAAACCTTTCACATCCAGATATTCAGGAGATATCGACCATAGCCTCACGAAAACCACCATGGATATTCTAAAATGAAGTGCCCAGCCCTTAAACACAACTAAGTTCTTAGACGTGCTCCGAAACTGGAGGAATTTCGCGTCAAAATCAGAAAGCCCTTCTTGATCTCACTTTTCGAAATTTTCCCCTCCCCCTCGGTCCGTATCTTACTTATGGGAGACGTCTTCCGAAGGTTTCACAGAGAAAGGTCCGTCGTACGTGGGATAGGTCTAATCCTTCAGGATCCTGCCACGCTCGTTCGGTTCATTTTCGACACTTCTGTGATTCACAGGTTCATCTATAAAGGAAGAATGGTTCAATTCGAACCTCTGAGCGATTGAGAAGCACTGCTGAAAAATCTGTTGCCCGCTCGAACCTTGTCAACACAAAAATCCTTTCTAGAAGAATTTCAGCTAGTCCGTGCAACGTTTCAACATCCAAAAGATCAATGAGGCGGTACGAGCGAACGGTGAAAATCGAATCTGTAAAGTGAATAGAATGAACATGGCAGAAAGACGGAGCTGCAGAGCAGTTCGAATCAGGTGAACACAAAGAATCAAGACCAAGTAGAAGAAAAAGTTTGCCCGCACACGCGGGCTTTTTTGTTTTTGAATTTCACGCGGCACAGTAACTGTTCTTTACAAGTTAGCCATCGACACTTGACTGAGATAGTCTCCAAGTTATATAATAAAAATGGAGAATATCTCCGGGAGGCACCATCTTGAGACAGCTAAAGAGAGGAATAATTATAAGTTGTCAGTTGGAACCAGGTGATCCTATAGAAGATGTCTCATTCATTGTGAACATGGCCAAAGCGGCAGAATGGGCTGGGGCCGTTGCCATACGTACCAATGGGCCGAAACATGTTAAAGCCGTGAAAGATTCCGTTTCGCTTCCGGTTATAGGTCTTGTCAAGGACAGAAACTACATGACCTTCATTACTCCAACTTTCGAGCATGCAAAAAGTGTGATTGACGCTGGTGCCGATCTTGTAGCCATAGATTGCACAAGAAGGCAAAGACCTGTGAGCCTGGCAAAATTTTTCGAGCTCATTCGAAATCAATTTCCAAACGTCGCTATCATTGCAGATATTGCAGACGAAAAAGATGCGGAGCAGGTGTTTCCACTCAAACCAGATTATTTCGCTACGACACTCTGTGGCTACACAGATTACACATCCAATGTACTTCTACCGAACATCGCACTGGTTGGAAGGTTGGCGGCAAGGTTCGATATTCCCGTGATAGCTGAGGGAGGTTATTCCACACTCGAGCAGATAGATCTGGCGTTCCAGCTCGGTGCACATGCCGTGGTAATAGGAACAGCCATCACCAGGCCTTGGCTTGTAATCAAGATGTTTGTGGATAAGGCGAAAACCACTATAAAGGGGAGGGATGAGGAATGAAGAGGTTTCTAGTGGCATTACTCGTATTAGGTGCAGCTCTAGCGTTTGCAGCTAAGGATACTCTTGTGATAAGTGTGCCGGTTCCGGAAAGGTCGGTAACCCCAACTTACAACCCCCCATTTATCGATGAAGGAAACGGGTTCTGGGTGTTCGTGTATGATACTCTGATAGGCTTGACTCCAGACCTCAAGCCAGAGGTGCCTCTTCTTGCTGAATCGTGGCAAATTTCCGAAGATCAGAAAACAATCATAGTCAAGCTAAGGAAGGGTGTTAAATTCCATGATGGCACTTTGTTCACGGCGAAAGATGTGAAGGCTTCGATTGAACTTGCCGTTCATCCCAGAGTAGCCAACAGAAATGTTAACTATTTGCCCCCATTTCAAACACTCGTTGGATATGAGGATTTTGCTTCAGGTAAAGCAAGCCACATTGAGGGTATCCAGATAGTTGACGACTACACTGTGAAATTCACCTTTACAAAACCTAACGGGACGTTCTTACTCGGCTTAGCAATAGTTCCGATCATGCCAGCTGACAAAATCAAGAACCTTGATCCCATGAAACTTGCAGGGAACGAATACTTTAAGAAACCCATTGGAACAGGACCGTACAAACTTGTTGAAATCAAGGAAGGGGAATATTACAAGTTTGAAGCGTTCGATGAGTACTGGAGGGGGAAACCAAAGATTAAGTATGCCTACATAAGGCAGATCGATCCAGCTCTCGCTGTGTCAAAGGGTGATGTCGACTTTTTGTGCACTTACAGCATAGACGTTGTCAATGCTGCTAAACAAAACGGTAATTACGATATTCTAAGGGCATCCCCAACGAGGTTGCAAATTTTCCGCTTCTTCATTGATGCCGCTCCATTCAATGACGTTAGGTTCAGAAGAGCTCTTATCTATGCTATTGATTTCAAGGCGATCATCGAAAGATTTTATGGCGGCTATGCCAAACAGATGAGCACGTTCATGATTCCAGGCTACTGGGAGAATAAAACCCTTCCTCCGTACGAATACGATCCAGAGAAGGCAAAGAAGCTCGTTAAAGAGAGTGGTTATGACGGTAGGGAACTCGAATTATTGTACTATTACACTGATCCAACTACACCTCAGATAATGACAGCAATTCAGTACTATTGGAAGCAGGTGGGTATCAATGTGAAGGTAAGATACGTGGACGCACCAACCGCGACAGCACTCGTCATTGGTAATCTCCAGGACCAGTTCAGAGGGAAAGCAATACTTTACGCAGCCAATGCTGCAATTGATCCTAGCTTCCTTGAATGCTTCACAACTGGACATACTTGGGACTATCTGAAACTTAACAGTAACATTTATAATGAGCTCATCAGAAAGGGCTATGAAACTGTAGATCCTGCGCTTAGGAAAGCGTACTACGATCAGGCTCAAGCTATTCTGTACCGTGAAACGGCGCCGATACCTTTGTGGGCTCCGGATATACTGAACATCAAGAAAAAGAATCTCAAAATGGCTGTTGATCCGTTCCCAGGCTTCTGGTACCCGGTAGACATAAAGCTGCATGAGTGGGAATTCGAGTGATAATGTGTTTTTCGCAGGTGGGAAGAAGTCTTCCCACCTGCGTTTATCACGGGGAGGTACCGATCTTTGCGGAGCTATATCATTAAAAGAATCTTGATCATGGTTCCTACTCTGCTTGTCCTAAGTTTTGTGGTTTTCCTACTTCTCTACATTGCTCCCGGCGATCCAGTGATGGCACTCATCACACCGGATGCTCCAAAAGAAGCAATAGAACTAATGAGACAGAAATTTGGTCTGGATGTGCCAATTCACGTGAGATACTTCAATTGGCTGAAGGAGTTACTGAAAGGCAACCTTGGATTCAGCTATTCCACCGGAAGGCCCGTGCTTGAAATGATCTTGGCCCGGTTACCCGCCACCTTTGAATTGATGGGTTATTCCATATTGTTTTCAACAGTTGCTGGCATTTTTCTGGGTTTACAAATGGGCATGCGACCCAACAGTTTGTTGGATAGATCACTGCTTACTGCGGGCATGGTCATTTGGTCTATCCCTCAGTTTTTCATCTCCCTTGTTCTGATTTACATTTTCTCTATAAGACTGGGATGGTTGCCAATAGGTGGGAGGACCCCGCTATCGGGAGGTATGCTCCAACATATAAAGCATCTTGTTCTTCCCTGCGGTGTTCTGACATTAACTATGACAGTAGACCTTATGAGGTACACGCGCGCAAACGTCGTTGCTGAGTCAGGAAAACCGTACGTCAGGACAGCAGTGGCTAAGGGTTTGACGGAAAGGCGCGTGTATTATGTACACATTTTTAGAAACGCGTCAATACCAGTTGTGGTTCTCTTGATTTTGCGGCTGGTGAGACTTGTTGGCGGGGTTGTTGTAGTCGAGAGTGTTTTCTCTTGGCCAGGTATGGGAACTCTTCTCGTTAACGCTATAAGCAATCGGGACTATCCAGTGGTGCTGGGGATACTGTTCATCACGGGTGTAGCTGTATTGGTTGCAAGTCTGATGATTGATGTGGTAACTGCCCTGATTAATCCGAAGGTACGCCTCGGTTTCGAGAGGTGAAACCAGCGTATGGAAACAGCCAGCCACACTCGCCTTCTCAAGCAGATATGGGGACTGAAAATAGGAAGAGTGGGTTTGATCATAGTGATCACCATGTTGGCGCTTTCCATTATCGTCCCAATCGTGAGCCCTCATGAAATAGATGCGGTGGATCTGAGTAAATGTTACCAGCCTCCTTCTGGCCGGAACTGGTTTGGGACAGATGAATTGGGTAGGGATTTGTTCACAAGAGTTTTCTACGCTGGGAGGATCTCAATACTTGTAGGAGTGTCAGGTACTCTGGTGTCTGTACTCCTTGGACTCTTGCTTGGCTCTATTTCAGCATATTTGGAAGGACCACTTGACGCCTTCCTTCTGAAACTGCACGAGATTCAATACTGTTTCCCACCGATAATCCTTGTACTCACGGTAATGGCCATAATTAGGGGAGGCACCATGGATCTCATCCTGCTAATGGGCCTTTTCAGCTGGCCAACTACTTACAGGCTCACCAGAAACCAAGTCCTAGCAGTTAAAAGGGAAGCATTTGTAGAAGCTGCCAGGTTGATGGGAAACAGTACTCTCAAGATTCTTTTCAAACACATTCTGCCGAACATAATGCCATCTATAACTGTTAACGCGACATTACTTGTGGCGGATTTAATTCTTTTAGAAGCTGCACTCAGTTTTCTTGGTGTTGGAGTCTCACCTCCTACTCCTTCGTGGGGCAACATGCTCAACGTTGCCAGAAGCATTTATGTTTTGAGCCGTATGTGGTGGCTCTGGTTTTTTCCAGGGTTAATGATTGTAGCTTTCGTGATGGGTGTTACTTTCCTAGGTGAAGCACTCGATACAATTGTGAATCCCCACGGCAAAGTTGAGAGCTGAAACAAAGGAGGCCCCTAGTCCATGCATCCCTTACTCGATGTAAGAAATCTTACAGTGGAATTTAGACAGAATCATGTTTCAAAGAATGCTCTTTCCGAGGTTACCTTCAGCTTGAACGCTGGGGAATCCTTAGCTGTGATCGGTGAATCAGGTTCTGGAAAATCGACGCTTGCCCTTGCTATAACGAATCTGTTGCCTGCTAACGCGACAATAACATCAGGAGAAATAATATTCCGGGATGTTTCAGGTAAATCTGTTAACATAACTAAATTACTGCGATACAGCAATGAAATGAGACGCCTGCGCGGTCAATGTGGTATTTCGATCATATTCCAAGAACCATCTAGTAGCTTGAACCAAGTTTACACAGTTGGATGGCAACTCGCTGAGAGATTAATCCAGTCCACGATGAAGCAAGAAATGGTCCGTGAGAAGATATACACCATGCTCAGGGAAATGGGCTTTCCCGACCCCGTGAGGGTTTATAATTCTTACCCCTTTCAGCTCAGTGGAGGTATGAATCAAAGAATCATGATAGCAATGGCACTTTTGAGCGAACCTCGCTTGTTAATTTGTGATGAGCCAACGTCGGCTTTGGATGTCACAACCCAAGCTCAGATTCTCGGGCTCCTTGTAGATCTTAAGAAGAGATATGGCTTTGCTATGATTTTTATAACTCACAATATTGATGTGGCGCGATTCGTTGCAAAAAGCGTCTTGGTATTGTACAAAGGTATCGTTATGGAGAAAGGCTCCGTGGAACGGGTCATTGACCAACCGTTGCATCCCTATACTCAGTATCTAAAAGAAAGCGTTATGGCAATCAAGAATCCTCAGAAGGTCTTAAATCAGGAAGCAAGGTTTGTGAAGGCAACACCGGCAGGCCAAGGATGTCCTTTTTCTTCAAAGTGTCAGCATTCGCTAAGTGTTTGTTCCAGACGTTTACCACCGTACGTTGAAATTGCTGGCAGAGTACTGAGGTGTTGGTTACATCAAGGGGTGTGAATAAAGTTGAAGAAGGATTCCTGCGTGATCGTGGAGCAATTGGTGGTGACTTTTAAGGTAAAGGGGTTAGCAGGTGCTAACGATAGATTGATCGCAGTCAACAACGTGTCATTTGACCTGAATCGTGGCGAGACAGTTGCTCTGATCGGTGAGAGTGGTTCTGGTAAGACAACAGTGGGAAGAGTCATCGTTGGACTTACAAAGCCTACGAAAGGGATCGTAAAATTCATAACAAAGGATGGTAGGGAGATCAAGCTGGTTGATAGGTGGCCGAGGAAAGTGCAACGTTACCTCCAGTTAATCTTCCAGGACCCCTTCTCCTCACTGAATCCGCGGATGAAAGTTTTTCAAATAATCGCAGAGGGCATGATAAATTACGGTATCTGTGAGAGGCGTGAATTACTGAAACGTTGCATTCAGCTTTTAGAAATGGTGGGGCTCGAAGAAGGTTTTTTGAAGAGGTACCCTCATGAGATGAGTGGGGGTGAGAGACAGAGAATAGCAATCGCTCGTGCACTGAGTGTAGAACCAGAAGTGGTGGTCTGTGACGAGGTTGTTTCGGCGCTGGATGTGTCAACACAAGTAGCCATACTGAAACTTCTAAAAGATTTGCAACAACGGTTGGGTTTGAGTTATCTCTTCATCACACACGATCTCTACGCGGCCAGGTACTTATCAGACAGGGCTTTAGTTATGTATCGAGGTCACATTCTTGAGGAGGGACAGTTAGATGATATCGTATCTAGGCCTGCTCATCCTTATACCCAAAACCTCATCAAAGCTGCTATGAACATCGAAGCAGAAAGAATTGAGGAACAAAGAGTGGAAGACGGTAGAACAGATCTCTGTCCTTTTAGACACAGGTGCAGGTACCGTGTGCAAATGTGTGACACAAGGTTTCCAGAAAGAGTCTATTTATCCCCTCATCATAGCGTAACTTGTCATCTCTATTCGAAAGGAGTGATTTCAGGTGATAAATGATAATGATCTCGATTATGAATTAATAGCTGCAACGTTCACACCATTCAAGCAGAATCTTGAATTGAATACATCAATTATAAACGGCCTCGTTGAAAAGCTTATTAAAGATGGAGTAAAGGGCTTCTTTGTGGCAGGGACCACGGGTGAGGGTTTATCCTTGACGGTTGAAGAAAGAATGAAATTGGCTGAGAAATTCATGGAAAGCGTTGATGATAAGGCGAAGGTGATAATACATGTTGGAGCTTTATCGCTAGAAGATTCGAAAAAACTTGCGAAACACGCTCGTGATATCAGAGCACACGGCATTTCCTTGCTATTACCATTCTACTACAAAAATGTTGAGATAGAGCAATACATAGAGTTCCTAAATCAGGTGGCTAAAGTTGCTGAAGGTTTGCCAATGTATCTTTACCACATCCCATCACTGACAGGGATAAGCCTTGACCTCGATCAATTTCTCGATCGAGCGATTAATGGAATTGCTACATTTGCTGGAGTGAAGTACTCATCACCCAACTTGATGGAACTCATGCTAATGAAGCAAAAGTATGATTGGCTGAAATTCTATTTCGGTGTGGACGAAATGATGATGTATGCCTTGCCAATAAGAGTCGATGGTTTCATAGGAAGCACGTATAATTTTGCCCCGAGGTTGTATATGCAGATAATTGAGGCGTTCAGGGAAGGAAACATTGACAAAGCTACTGAACTCCAACGTTTATCACTGAAAACTGTGCAAGTTTTGAGTCGCTTTGGAGGTCTTCCAGCGCTCAAGGCTGTAATGAAGTTGATAGGCTTCGACCTTGGGCCCTGTCGCCCCCCATTGAAATCCTTCGATTACGCACGATTGCCCGAGCTAGAAAGATCATTGAAAGAAATTGGGGTCCTGGATCTTTTGGGGTGAAGGTGAGGAGTCAGAGTGAAGAGGTTCGTGGCCATAGATATTGGTGGAACAACTATAAAATTCGGGGTTGTCAGTGGCAGAGAAATAGTAAAAAAATCAGTCCTAGCTTTAGGTAGGAGGCATCCTTTAGGGATAATTGTAGAACAGCTGGATTCAATGATCACAGATTGGAATGAGTTGTCAGCAATAGCTGTATCCAGCGCAGGAAGGATAGATTCAGAACGTGGAGTTGTACTGTACGCTTCGCCAAACATTCCAAACTGGACAGGCACACCCTTAGCCAGGATCTTGTCAGAGCGCTACAAAACGCCATGTTTTGTGCTCAACGACGCGAAAGCAGCCGCGCTTGGTGAAGCCAGGATTCGGAGCGTTGACAACTTAGTGATGCTGACCATTGGTACAGGGCTAGGTGGAGGGATTATAGTAGACGGGAAATTGATTCATGGTGTCCACTACGAGGCAGGTGAAATAGGACACACGATTCTTAAACCGAACGGCAGAAGCTGTAACTGTGGCAAGAGAGGTTGTGCGGAACAGTATATATCCATGAGAGTACTGCACAGATACAGTGGTATAAAGGATAGAAAGCAGCTGCTGGAAATGTTCCAGAAGCAGGAAGAGAGAGTCATCAGGGCTGTTGAACGTATGTGTGAAGATCTGGCGATACTGGTCGACAAGCTCTTCTTGATGTTTGATCCAGATTTTATAGTTATTGGTGGGGGATTCTCTGAACTTGGGCCGTACGCACTTGAGATACTCAGAAAAAAGGTGGAACCGTACGGGAGTAGGTCCTTGTACAACACATCACAAGTAGAACTTTCAGTACTCAAGAACGAAGCGGGTATGATCGGTGCGGCAATTTATGCACACGAGAAACTCTCCGGGGTGAGGAATTATGATTGAAAATGTTGAAGCACTCATAAGGGCTAATCATCACCGCTTCACCAAGAAAGAAACGGCACTCGCCAGATACATTTTAGAGAATCCCGAAAAGGTTGTCTACATGACAATCACCGAGCTGACGGATGAGTTGAAATTGGGTCAGGGTACAGTCATCAGATTCTGCCATAAGATAGGTTTTCCCGGCTTTCATGCGTTCAAGATTGCTTTGGCCAAGACCTTGGGTCAGCAAGCCCATGAAGAAGTGAAAGTGGAGAGTCTGATTCTCGAAGTAAAACAGAGTCACATTCAGGCGATCGAGGAAACCTCAAAACTTTTGTCTGCGAATGAAAGCGTTGTACGTTCCTGCGCAGAAAAAATAGCCACCTGCAGGAGATTGTATCTGCTCGGCGTTGGAGCATCGGGTGTGACGGCTCTGGACGCATTCTACAAGTTCATGCGAATTGGTGTTGATGTGAGATACACAAACGATCCTCACATGCTGGCAATGCTCTTGGCTGATTGCAACGAGAAAGACTGCGTACTCGCTTTCTCTCAAAGCGGTTCAACTGCTCTAGTTGTGGACCTGGCGGCTCTGGCGAAGAAAAACGGAGCCTGTGTCGTAGCGGTGACAGGTTACAGTAAATCACCCTTGACGAGGTTTTCTGATTTCGTTTTATTGACCTCCATAAGAGAAAGTCCCTTCCAGAGTGGAGCGATACGGTCCAAAATAGCTCAGCTACACGTGCTTGAGGTGCTCTTTGAATACACGAAATCACTGCTTGGTTTAAGGGCGGACGAGGCAACAAAGAAAACCGCAAGCGCGGTAGAGAAATGGATATATTGATCCCCATTCATCAACAAACTGGAACGTGAGAACCTAAAGATATTGAATCCGCTCAGATCAAGCCTTCCTGTGCCCTTTTTAGAAGCACAGCCATGACGTTCTTGATGTGTTCTTCCACGGCTTTCTCCGCCATCAGGATGTCTCTCGCCTTTATGGCTTCGAAAATGGTTCTGTGCTCCATACGCGATTGCTCCATCCTGCCTGGGTACGAAAGCGAAAGAATTCGCACTCTGTGAAGCTTTGCGCTCAAAGATTCCATGATCTTGAGAAGTTCCTGGTTCCCAGAACCCTGCAGGATTTTTCTGTGAAACTGCGAATTGAGCGCTGTCAAACTTTCCAGATCGGAGGCTTCAACGGCCCTGTCCATCCGCTTGATGATCACTGCAAGATCGTTTATATCCTGATCTGAAGCTTTTTCGATGAACAGTCTCACGGCAAGTTTTTCAAGGTACATCCTCAGATACAGTAGATCCTCTATTTCCTTAGCTTCCCATTTCTTCACCGTGAACCCTTTCCTCGGCTCGATTGAAACCAGTCCTTCGGCTGCGAGGTGGTGCAACGCTTCCCTGACTGGCGTGACGCTGACACCAAGTTCTTTAGCCAGTGCATCGATCACGATCCTTTGACCAGGTGCGAAGCGTCCTTTCATTATGAACTCTTTGATTTTACTGAGAACCTCTTCCTTCAAAGAGGCGCGCTTTATTGCTTCCACCAAGAATCCCCCGCTCTGTCGTCAATTATATCGCGTGGCGTTTCTTCCTCATCGCTGCCGAGATGACAGGATAAACGAGCGACAAAACTGCCAGAATCAGCAGAGTCACCGATATGCCGGATTTGAAGAAGATGGAAAAATCTCCTCCAGAGATCATCAAAGATTGTCTGAAGGATTGCTCAAACTTTCTGCCCACGACACTGGCGAGTATCATGGGAGCAGTTGGAATTTCAAGCTTTCTCATTGCATAACCGAGAACACCGAACAGAATCAGCAGATAGAAATCCACGACGCTCAGGTTGATGGCGTAAACTCCTATGAAACACAGAGCCGTTATCAGAGGATAGAGTATCTTCGGCGGAACTGCCAGGATTCTCACAAGCAAACCAGCGAGTGGAAGGTTCATAATGGCGGCCACGAAGTTACCAACGAACAAACTCGCGACCACACCCCAACCGATCTCTGGATGGAACTCGAACAGGAGCGGCCCAGGTTGAAGACCGTAGATCATCAAAGCTCCAAGCATGATCGCAGCGGTTCCAGAACCTGGAATACCCAGCGTGAGTGTGGGAAGTATCGCACCGATGGAACAAGCGTTGTTCGCTGCTTCCGGTGCGGCCAGACCTTCTATTGCTCCTTTACCGAACCTTTCAGGTTCTTTCGAAAGCCTTTTTTCAACGTTGTACGACATGAGGGCCGCTATGGTACCACCAGCACCTGGCAGGATACCTATCAAGAAACCTATGGGTGTTGCCCTGAGCATCGGTACCAAGCTGCGTTTCCACTGCTCTTTGGTGATCCAGATTTTGCCGAACTTTTTCTTTATCGGCTGCAACATCTCTCCGCGGCCAATTTTTTCCAGATTTTTGAAAACTTCGCCCAGACCGTAGATACCTATGATCACCACGACAAAATCTATCCCACCCTGCAGTTCAAGGTTGCCAAAGGTGAACCTGGAAACCCCAGATTGGGGGTCGAGTCCAACCATCGAGATCATCAAGCCGAGGGCCATGGAAAGAAGGCCTTTCAGAACCTTTCCTTCGGACATGGAAGCCGTTGCCGTGAGAGCGAGGACCATCAAGGCGAAGTACTCCGGTGGTCCGAACATGAGTGCGATCTTTGCGAGTGGCAGAGCCAATAAGACGAAAGCGATTGAAGATATCAAACCGCCTATGAAAGACGCTATCGCTGATATCGCCAGTGCTGCTTCTGCCTCTCCCTTCAGAGTCATCGGGTAACCATCGAAGCACGACGCCACAGCCGAACCATCACCTGGGATGTTCAGCAAAATCGAACTCCTTGAGCCCCCGAACATCGCACCATAGAAGATCGCACACATTGTTATCAAAGCAGTCTCTGGTTTCATGACGAATGTTAACGGCAAAAGTAAGGCTATGCCCGTGGCCGGTCCGAGACCCGGGAGCATACCGATGATGGTGCCCAAGAAGCATCCAAGTGTCAGCCAGAAAAAGTTGGATGGCAGGAAAACAACTTTGAATCCGTACATCAAATACTCCAACGTAGCCATGTGCAATCACCCCTACGGGAGGTTTATCAGGAAGACTTTCTCGAACAGATACCAGACCCCAACGGTGTAGATTATGGAAATGCTAAGGCTCATCAACCATTTTCTGGGTCCGTTCAGTAGAATCAAAAGGGCACTCAAGAAAATAAAAGAGGAAAGTAAAAATCCAAGCCTGTTGAACATCAACGCATAGGCCACACAAAGCGCGAGGGTCGCTAAAATTTGGTATGCACTTTTTCCGAGTTTTAAGGGTGCGTGTTCTTCATGACGCACTTTCAGACTCTGTAAAAGCATCAAGAAACCTATTATCGTCACGAGTAATCCAAGTCCGAGTGGAAAATAAACAGGTCCGAGAGGATTTCCAACAGGAGCTCTGGGCAAATTCCAGGCGGCGATCGTGTAAATAACTCCAAAAGCAAGCACCACGGCAGACAGGTATTTATCTTTCATGGAAAATCCCTCCAGAAACCCGCGGGGCAGTTACCCCGCGGGAATACTCATTCACCCTTGTACAGAGCGAGCTCTTTTAGCACCGCTTTGTATTCTTCGTTGACCTTCTCCAGATAGTTCAGGAACTCTTTGCCGGGCATGAACGCCTTGGTCCAGTTGTACTTTGCCACGTACCTTTCCCATTCCATCGTTTGTACCATCTTTGACAGTGTGTTTATCCAGTACTCCACTGCGTAGTCTGGCATCTCCGGTGGCCCGAACAAACCGCGCCAGTTCACAAATTCTGCGTCGATGCCTTCTTCCTTCAAGGTCGGTACGTTCGCGAGGATTCCAGAAACTCTTTGAGGGGCCGTGATGGCGAGAACCTTTATGGTACCCGTCTGGAATGCCGTTGTAACCTCGGCGAGACCGGTTGAAAGCACGTCGATGTGTCCTCCGAGCAGGGCGGCAAGGTGCTCACCCTCCTGGAACGACACGTAGGTTATGTCCTTGAGGTTCTGAACCCCGGCAGCCTTTGCGGCGATCAGGAACTGAATGTGATCCATAGAACCGAAGGCAGATATGCCACCCACCTTGACACTCTTTGGGTCCTTCTTCAGAGCTTCCATCACTTCGGTGATGCTGTTGAACTTGGACTTCTTCGAGACCGCGAAGGCACCGTAGTCGTGTATGAGCATCACCAGTGGAGTTAGATCTCTGAAAGAGTACTGCGTCTGGCCGGTCAAGTTGATCAGCAACAACGGAGGCGAGAAGACAATAATTGTGTAAGGATCACCTTTCTTGGTCTGCATGTGCGCCAGGCCCACTCCTCCGCCACCACCGGGCATGTTTGTGACAACGATCGGTTGAGTGACAAGACCTGTTTCCTTCAGAACCTGTGCTACGACCCTTATCGTCGTGTCCCATCCGCCTCCAGGTCCACCGGGCGCGATGAAGTTGAGGGGTCTGTCTGGATAAGCTGCGAAGAGTGACACGGCCAGGGCAGATAGAACGACCATCGTGAGAAGTTTCGCCTTCATTTGCCCACCTCCTTGAAGGTTTCTATCAGGTATGATATCATATATGATGTCATATGTTACATCATGTATTATACAGATGAAGGAACACACAGGTCAAGTTACAAGATTCATCTCGATTTTAAGGAGGGGAAATCGAATGGCCGAGTGGAGAGCACGAGAAAGAGCACGTAAGTTGCGAGAATATCTCAACCGCGAGGGAAAGCTGACTCTGAGAGTTTGCGCTTATGACGCACTTTCAGCGCGGTTGATAGAGCTTTCGGGTTTCGAAGTGGTTGGAACGACAGGCTATGGTATATCGGCTTCGCTGATTGGCCAACCAGACATAGGGCTGGTGGGATACGCTGAGATGCTTGAAAGGGTCAGAACGATCGTCAACGCGACAGATCTTCCAGTCGATGCCGACATAGACACTGGCTACGGTAACGCGCTCAACGTTTACTGGACCGTGAAAAATTTCGCCAGGATAGGCGTTGCGGGCGTGAGGCTTGAGGATCAGGTCTGGCCGAAAAGATGTGGGCATATGGAAGGTAAAAGCATAGTATCTCTGGAGGAAATGGTCAGCAAAATAAAAGCGGCTGTGGATGCAAGAAACGAAGAAAATCCAGACCTCGTAATAGGAGCGAGAACCGACGCGAGGTCTGTTGCGGGTTTTGAAGAAGTTCTGCGCCGTGCGAAAGCTTATGCAGAGGCGGGTGCGGATTACATCTATGTGGAAGCACCACAATCCATCGAAGAGGTCAGGACACTGGTTCGCGAAGTTCCTAAACCTATATCTTTCAACATCATACCCGGTGGTAAGACCCCCCTATTTGACTTCGGCGAACTCGTCAAGGTCGGTGTCAGATACCTGTCCATACCGATGGTATGTCTGTATCCAGCCACCAAAGCCATGATGGAAGCTCTGAAAGCGTTGAAAGAGGGAAACTTTCAGAAAGTCGTTGATCTGGGTGTCAGCTGGTCGGAATTCAACGAGATCGTTGGATACAGAAAATGGAGAGAGTTGGAATCGAGGTACTCACATTGAAAAAGTTCGACCCATGCAGGGAGCTACGCTCCCTGTTTTTTACTTATAGCCAACGTGGTACCGATTTCCTGGACCAAGTCAGATCGATTCGTACCCGTTTCACCGAGTGGGTGAGTACCTGTGAAGAACGTTTGCACGTTCAAAATCCACTGAATGGTGAACCTGGTAAGGATACAGTACAGAGGATAGCTGACGAGTGGTTTCTCTCGATCACATAAAGAAATCAATTTCTTGAGACATGTGAAAGATCTTGGAACGAGCTTCCAATATGGAGAAATGAAAACCTGGTGGAGAAAAAGTCCGGCGAGATTTCGAGATACAAATAAAGACAATGAACATCAGTTACACTCAGCATCTCCTAACTGTATCTTTCCGTGATTGCCTTTAGGCTCTTCCGTCGAGTGTCTTATTCCTTCTGACGTAGTAGAAAAAGCTTCCTGGCAGTGGTTCACAGCAAAATCAATGAGTTTAACGAGTTACAGTAACCGTGCGTGTATTCATTTCCAATCGTCGTTTTTATGAACAAGGCCTGTGGGGTTTTTCTATCAGGAAACGGAAATGTACTAAAACCTGCATTGCTCTCAAACCGGTGAAAGAGTAAGAGTCACGAAAAGATTTGACTTGTTGACACTTTCGAGTCTGTTCATCTATAATCTTCACAAATAGAGCCATGGGGGTGATGTGATGCGGAAGTTCCTGATCACCGTCCTGATCCTGGCCCTCGCAACGCTGTTCCTCGCTCAGATCAGTCTTCAGGAAGCGGCACCCGTGATTCAGAAGCTTGGCATTCTCAAAGTTGTCGACGATGCCCCGCTTACGTGGGACGAGTTCCACGCCGCGGTGGCGAAGGCTTTCCCGGGTAAGGAAAACTTGGTCAAAACAGGATCTGAGCCTGTGCTCAGAAAAGACTTCATCGTGACGCTGGTCAAGGTACTGGGGCTCGAAGGAGAAGCAGCGAAGTTCAAAGAAATCTGTACACTCGCTAACGATGAGGACAAAGTTCCACCCGAAGCCATCGGTGCGTTCACGCTTGCCTTCAGGAGCGATAGACAGCTTTTAGACTATCGTTACGGGCATCTTCTTGAACCTTTCTCCCCCATCACCAGGGCTGAGGCAGCAAGATCGTTCTATCAGGCGCTCTATCCTCCAAAACGTGGTGGTACGATCGTGACGGCAACGGTTGCGAATCCGAAAGGATTCAACACTCTATTCACTTCCTCCGGATTGACTTGGACGCTCTGCAACATCATAGGAGATGGATACACAGGAACGGACGACAACGGCTTCTACCATCCGAGGATGATAAAGAGATTGCCCAGCCTGGAAAACGGTTTGATCAAGATCCTGCCAGACGGCTCGGTGGCGATCACCTTCGAGTTGAGGAAGGGCATGAAGTGGCACGATGGTCATCCTGTGACGGCGAGGGATGCGAAGTTCCAGTGGGAAGTGATGACCTCCGACGCACCCGTCACGACGAACTATTTCGAGAAGATGGTTCAGAAGGTGGAAATCATAGACGACTACACCTTCACCATCTATCTGCCCCATCCGGTGCCCGGTATGGAACTTGGTTCTTCGGTCTACGCTTACTACTACGGATGGTTCCAGCTGCCGGAACATCTGTTCAGGGAAGATTTCGAAAAGGCCAAGGCGACCGGGAACTGGGACGCGTTCGTGCAGAAGGTCATGTTCAACCCGATCATGACAGGTCCGTACAAGTTCAAAGAATACGTCGAAGGTCAGTACATAGCACTCGAAGCGTTCGATGATTACTACATGGGCAGACCAAACATCGACCAGATCATCTTCAAGATCATCCCGGACAGCGACGTCATATTCGCTTCCACTCTCAAGGGTGAGATAGACTTTGGAAGGTACACACTGGATCTGAAGCAGAGCTTACAGTTACAGAAAGAGAGAGGCGACATCTTCAACGTTTACTTCACTCCAAACGTCGCGCTGTGGACTCTGGATCTGAACTTCAGAGATCCGAACGATCTCAGCAAACCGCACCAGCTCTTTTCCGATATCAGAGTCAGACAAGCGATTCTATACGCGATAGATCGCCAGCAGCTGAATCAGGTGGTCTTCTTCGGTCTCGGCCAGATCATGGACACCTGGATCACGGAGATCCACATCATGAGGGACGCTCTGAAGGGAGATCACATAAAGAAATATCCTTACGATCCGAAGAAGGCAGAACAGTTGCTGGCCGAAGCCGGCTGGAAGAAGAACAAACAGGGTTGGCTCGAAAAGGACGGCAAGATCTTCGAGTTCACCCTCATATACGGTGCAGGAAGCAGCCAGGCTGAACTCATGGCGCAGCTCATTCAGGGCATGCTCAAGAAGGTGGGTATCAACGTGAAACTGGAAGCCAAACCGGCTCTGGTGATCTGGGAAGAGGCGCCCATGGGCAAGTTCGACGCCTGGTTGACAGGCTGGGGCTACGGCGTGAGCGACGAAGCTCTGAACTACTGGGGTTCGGACATGATACCGTCCGAGGAGAACAACTGGGGCGGAACCAACTACACGGGCTGGTCGAATCCCGAGAACGACGAGATACTCGCGCAGATGGCGAAGGAAGTATCTTACGAAAAGAGAGTGGAGCTTTACAAGAAACACTTCGCGCTGTGGACGAACGATCTGCCGGTTCTGCCACTCATCTCCGATCCAACACCGCACTTCGCAAAGAAGTACATAAAGAGCTTCAACTCAACGTACGACAGCGGACTCGGCTGGATCATCTACAACTGGTACATAGACACCGAGGTCAGATGAAAGGTGGGGGGATCTTCCCCCCGCCTTTTTAGAGGAGGATCGAAGATGGACTTTCAGAGCGTGGTTAAAGAAATTCCTGACTATAAAAGATTCTTCTATGTGGACGAATTCGACCAGAGAACGGACCAACTTGCAAAGAAATTCCCAGACGTCGTGGAAGTCACGGTGGCCGGATACTCACGGAAGAATCATCCCATAAAGTTGATAAAGATCAAGGGTGGATCGCGGAACGCGTTGCTCTTCGGCTGTCCACATCCCAACGAACCCATAGGTGCGATGATGCTGGACTTTCTCGCTGAGAAGCTCGCGAGCGATGAAAAATTCAGATCTCAGTTTGACTACACCTGGTACATCATAAAGGTGATCGATCCAGACGGGACGAAGTTGAACGAAGGGTGGTTTTCAAATCCAGAATCCATAAGGAGCTACGCACAGCATTTCTACAGACCTCCTGGATACCTGCAGGTCGAATGGACCTTCCCGGTGGATTACAAAACGTTGCACTTCCACAACCCGCTTCCAAAGACGCAGGTGTTGATGAAGATCATCGACGAAACCAAACCTTCCTTCATGTACTCTCTGCACAACGCGGGTTTTGGAGGCGTTTACTATTACATAAGTAAGGAAGCAGACCCACTGTACGAGATCTATCAAAAAATACCGGCCATGTTCAGCGTGCCACTCTCGCTCGGCGAACCGGAAGTTCCATACGCGAAGACTCTTTCCAAGGCTGTTTACAAGCTGTTTCCCATCAGCGAGGAGTACGACTATCTTGAAAAACATGCAAGTGTGGATCCTGCACAGATCATCAGAGCCGGTGCCAGTTCGGACGAATACGCGAGCAGGGTCGCAAACACTTTCTCACTGGTGTGCGAGGTACCCTATTATTACGATCCCAGGATCGAGGACACATCGGAAGCAGACATGAGCAGGAGACAAGCCAGATTGATCGCGTGGGAGAAGTCCAAAGAGCATTATGAAAAGATCAAAGAGCCGTTCGAGTACTGTGCGAGCTTTGAGGAGGCCAAAAATTTCGCGTTCTACGAGACGCTGAAGAATTACGTGGAAACCATGCCCGCGCATTTGGAAGCAGAAAGGCACTGGATAGAGACGGATCCAGAACTCGAGAGAAAGGCCACGGTCGCAGAGGTGTTTGACAATCTGTACGTGACTCAATTCTACCAGAGTTTGAGCTTAGGCATGCTCAAGAGGTTGATAGACGGTGTTCTGAGCCTGAGAGAGGATGAAAAGCTGAAAGAGTTGAAGCAAAAAGTGGAGGAAGCTTTCGAGGAGAAGATCGATTATCTGTACAAGAATTTGAATTACAGGGCAATCCCGATAAAGAATCTGGTCGCCATCCAGTTGCTTGCGGGCCTGCACACGGCCTGGTATCTTCAGGGAGGTTCTGAGTCTTGAAGAGGTATCTTCTGATAAGATTCCTCGAGTTGATACCCATCTTCTTTCTGATCTCTCTCATCATCTTTCTCATCCTGAACGCCATGCCCGGTGATCCATTGCTGGCCATGAGGATGGAAAACCCGAGGGCCATGGCGCGGGATCCCGCCAGGATCGCCGAGTTGAGAAAATACTATCATCTGGACGATCCTCTCATAGTTCGCTATGCGGTGTGGCTCTGGAGTTTTCTCAAGGCCGATCTGGGGTACTCTTCGATGTACAAACAACCCGTGCTCGGGATAATACTGAAACGTCTTCCAAACACGCTGCTTTTGACGATAACGGCCTGGCTGATAGGCCTGTTCGTCGCTTTTCCCATAGGAATCTACTCAGCGGTGAGGAAATATTCCTTCTTCGACTACTTCTTCACCGTTCTGGCGTTCATCGGCATATCCATGCCGACCTTCTGGTTCGCTTTAATGGCCATAATCGTTTTCTCGGTGTGGCTGGGATGGTTCCCCGTGACGGGCGTTCAGACGTACGGTGTGAGCGGTTTCTGGAACGTTTTCTTCGACAGGCTTAAACATCTGGCCCTACCCGCGCTCGTGCTCGGATTGGTGCAGGTGGCCTACTGGGTCAGGTACATCAGGACTGCCCTGCTGGAAGTTCTGGACCAGGACTACATCAGGACTGCCTTTTCGAAGGGAGCGGACGAAAGAAGGGTGATACTGAAGCACGCCCTGAGGAACGCGCTCATCCCGATAGTAACCATCATCGCACTGGACATACCCTATTTCTTCGGAGGTGCGTTGATCATCGAGACGATCTTCTCCTGGCCAGGTATGGGTAGGCTCATCTACGAGGCGGTGCTAGCGAGCGATTACAACCTGGCGATAAACTGTCTGATGTTTCTCGCCGTGATCACGCTGCTCTCGAACCTGCTCGCGGACATACTCTACGTGATCGTGGATCCGAGGATCAGACTGGGTGAAAAGGCGGTGTGAGTCATGGTCCTGCCCATGAAAAAAGCTGTCGAACGACTCGAAGAAGAGAGCGTGCCGTTTCCCATAGGTACCTACTGGCAACTGGTGAGGAGAAAATTCCTGCAGCACAAACTGGCACTCTTCGGCCTCATCTCGCTCAGCTGTGTGGTCTTCCTGAGCGTGTTCGGTCCTCTCTTCACGTCGAGGGCGTACGATGAGATGGACCTTTTGAACAGGTTCAAGCCGCCTTTGACAGCAGGTTATTTGTTCGGTACGGACGAGCTCGGTAGAGACGTCTTCGTGCGCATCATGTACGGTGGAAGAGTCTCGTTGCTGGTGGGCTTCACTTCTTCCTTACTTTCCACCGCGATAGGACTCATTGTCGGGTTAGTTTCGGGTTATCTCGGTGGCATCGTGGACAGGCTCTTGATGAGGTTTGTGGACGTGATGCTTTCAATACCGATGTTCCCGGTGCTTTTGATCCTGACGATGGTTTTCGGTTCCGGTATGAAGAACACCATCTTGGTCCTGACCGTGTTCGGCTGGATGGGAGTTTCTCGGCTCGTCAGGGGTGTGGTTCTGTCACTCAGAGAGAACGAGTACATAACGGCGGCCAGGGTGCTCGGAACGAGCAGGTTGAAAATACTCTTCAGGCACATCCTGCCCAACGTGATGCCCATCACCATAGTCTCGTTGACGCTGAACCTTTCTTACGCGATCCTTGCCGAATCTTCTCTCAGTTATCTGGGCCTCGGCATACAGCCTCCAACACCATCCTGGGGCAACATGTTGCAGCGCGCCATGAACTACATCTTGGCGACTGGCCTTGAAAAGGTTGTCCCCTGGTGGCTCGTGTTCTTTCCCGGCTTCATGATCTTCATAACCGTGCTGAGTGTGAACTTTCTGGGCGACGGGCTCAGAGATGCGCTGGATCCGAGGTTCGTGAGCGAATCATGAGGTGATCGAATGTTGCTGAAGGTCGAGAATCTCAAGATCGGTTTCAAAACGAACATGGGAAAGATCGTTCCGGTCGACGATGTCTCGTTCGAACTTTCGGAAGGAGAAACGCTCGGCATCGTTGGAGAATCTGGCTGTGGCAAAACAGTCACGGCGTACGCGATAACGAGACTTCTTCCGAGGAACGCTTTCGTTGGGGAAGAATCCCACATCTGGTTCAACGGTGTGGACCTTTTGAAACTTCCAAAGCAGGAACTGTACAGGATCAGAGGCAAAGAGATTTCGATGATCTTTCAAGAACCCATGACTTCGCTCAATCCTGTGTACACGATCGGCTGGCAGCTTTCAGAAGTTTACGAGCTCCACGAGAGGCTCCAGAAGGAAGAAACAACTGGCAGGGTCATCAAGATGCTGAAAGATGTGAAGATTCCAGAACCGGAGAGCAGGATCAAACATTATCCTTACCAGCTTTCCGGAGGCATGCGACAGCGCGTGATGATCGCCATGGCTTTAGCGTGCAACCCGAAGCTGTTGATCGCAGACGAGCCGACCACGGCGCTCGACGTGACCATACAGGCACAGATACTGAAACTCATGCTCGAGTTGAAGGAGAAGTATCGCACGGCCGTCATGCTCATAACGCACAATCTGGCGGTCGTCGCGGAGGTGTGCGACAGAGTGGTCGTTATGTATGCCGGCCAGGTGATAGAGACTGCGGACGTGTTCGAACTGTTCGAAAATCCTCTGCATCCGTACACGAAGGCTTTGCTGAGCTCGGTGCCCAGGATCGACTGGCAGGAGCGACGAAGGCTCGCTTCCATAGAAGGTACCGTGCCGCACCCGGCGAGGTATCCAAAAGGTTGCAGGTTCCATCCGAGGTGCAGCTTGAAGATGGATATCTGCAGCGAAAAAGAACCCGATCGAGTGGAAGTGAAGGCGAACCATCTGGTGAAATGCTGGCTGTACGCGGGCGGTGATCGAGAATGGAAGAACTCGTGAAACTCGCGAACGTGAGCAAATGGTTCGGGATCAAGAGAGGTTTCGGAAGGAAATCCTACTTGAAAGCGGTTGACGACGTTTCTTTCGAGGTGTTCAAAGGGGAAACCTTCGGCCTCGTGGGTGAGTCCGGCTGTGGAAAAACCACGCTCGGAAGGTTGATGGTCAGAGTCTACGAACCCACCAGTGGAAAGTTCTTCTACAACGATGCGGGAAAATGGGTGGATCTGTTCGCCCTGAAGCCTGCAGAGTTTCAGCCCTTCAGAAAGAAGATCCAGATGATCTTTCAAGATCCTTACAGCTCCCTGAACCCCAGAATGACGGTGCTGCAGATAGTCACCGAGGGCCTGAACGATCCGAAACTGAGCCAGGCGGAAAAGAGGGATATGGCGATCGAGATGATGAAGAGCGTGGGTCTGAGACCGGAATATCTGTCCAGATACCCGCACGAGTTTTCCGGAGGTCAGAGGCAGCGCATAGGCATCGCGAGGGCGCTCATTCTCAAACCCGAGCTTTTGATATGCGACGAACCTGTGTCTGCGCTCGACGTGTCCGTGCAGGCGCAGGTGATAAACCTGCTCGTGTCTTTGAAACAGCAGTACGGATTGACCTACATCTTCATCGCGCACGATCTGGCGGTTGTGAAATACATTTCGGACCGCATCGCGGTGATGTACCTTGGTAGGATCGTCGAGCTGGCGAGGTCAGAAGAGTTGTTTTCGAACCCGCTGCATCCTTACACCAAGGCGTTGATCGCCTCCGTTCCCATCCCGAACCCGAGGCTCAGAAAACTCAGACAGGTTCAGCCCATCCAGGGAGAGATTTCCTCACCCATAGACCCACCGCAGGCGTGCCTCTTCGCCCCAAGATGCCCCTACGCTATGAAAATCTGTGCGGAAGGAACGCCACAGCTCAAAACCGTGGACGGTTCGCACCAGGTTGCGTGTTTTCTCTACTGAGTCATGGTTTTTGCAATCGGCCCATGAACAGGATCACACCGCTTTTCTTTTCGTAGATGAAGAACAGGAAGGGTTTATCGGCTCTGAATATCACAGGCATGCTCGGTCCCATCTTTATTCCGATGATCACCGCGGTGGCGGCCGCCGCTTCGGTACCCTCCTCGTTCACTTCCACGAACGCCTGGTGGATCACGTTCTGAATCTTCAACATCTTGGTGCCGTCCATCTTGGAAAAATCGGCCGCGTTCGTGAACGCATCGACCATGCCCATCTCAGATAAAGTCTTCTTCAAGGAGAACCTCTGCATGACTTTGAACCTCGGCAGCATGACTTCGACGCGCCTATCTCGAAGTTTTTCAAGCCATTCTTGAAACTTTTCCAGGCTCAGATCTTTTTCAACTTCGCTCAGACGCACGCCCCTTTTCGGTAACACCACGATCATGGAAAGGTTGCCACCTGCGTAAGGAAGTTCGAGGATCTGCACCTTCTCATCTTCGAAGTAGTTGAAATCCGCGGTCAGTTTCATCATGTCCACTTCGACGGTTTTGTCTTCGCTCACGTAAAAGACATCTTTCTTCGTGGCCTGAGGGTCGAACGGAACGACCCAGTTGCCTTTGAAATAGATCGCGTTCGTTATGATGAGCCTGGTGAGACTGTCCACATCGTTTTCGTTGATCATGTCTTTGATCTTTCCTTCTGTCTTCTGTTCGATCCAGTCGTTGATCCTTCGGACCGAGTTCTTCGGATCGTTCACAAAATCAACGCTGTTCACAGGTGCCCTGTAGTACTTTTCAACGGCTGCAAGAAAGGATTCGAGCAGAGGATAACCTTCCTGCAGCCACAGCGCGTTGGCAATGGCCAGCTTGTAATCTTCCACGGGCTTGTTGAGTGAATCGATCAGGTTCGAGAAAGATTCGTGCAGACCTTCGTCTTCGAAGTGCAGCACTTTTCTCATCTGCAGGGCCGTGTTGCCGTCCGCTCCGAGGTAAGTCATCGCGAGCGCCGTGCTCAAACTGAACGGCGAAAAGAAGATGTTTTCGGAACTGCCTGCGAGGAATCTGTAAAGGTCTATTCCGAAGGCGTTGACGGACTCTGGCGCACTTTGAGCGAGGCACAGACTGAAGGACAGGAACAACACTAACAGGTACGCTTTTCTCACAACGACCCCTCCTTTGAGTTGCATTCTAAAACTCAGCGATTAGAAATCGATGAGAAAACGAATCCTTTGATGGTTTCACTCAGAATTTGTGGCTGATCGAACATGATCAGATGCCCCGCGTTCGGTATCATGACGAGTCTGGCGTTGATTTCAAACAGACACTTCGCCCCTTCGAGCGGTGTGATGTTGTCCTGTTCACCCCAGACGATGAGCGTTGGAACAGAGAGGTTTTTCAAATTTTCTCTGAGCTGTGCGGTGTCTTGGTTTTCAGCCAGATTGAAGACGATGTCTAAGGGTGTCTGGTAGACCAGATAGTAGTTCTTCAGGAAGTACTCTTCGCTGAAGCTTTCCTTGTTGACCAGCATGTCTTTGAAAGTTCTTTTTTGAAAATCGTAGTTCATGAAGATGAGCCTCAGACCGATCTTTGTGAAGGTGTTGCCGGGTACGCTGTTTCTTTCTGGAAGGCATATCGAACTGTCCAGAAGGATCAAACTTTTTACCTTCTCAGCTTCGTTCAGGGCCAGCCAGGTTGCGACCTCCGTTCCCATGGAGTGTCCCAGCACGTGGTAGTGTTCCAGGCCCAGCCTTTCGGCGAGCCTCGCGACGATCCACGCCATGTACCTTCTCGACAGATTCTTTTCGATCTTCTTTTCGCTCAGACCGAAACCAGGAAGATCGACCGCGATGAGCGTGAAGTCGTCTTTGAGCAGATCGAAGATGGGTTCGAAGTTCGTCGAGTTTCCCATGAAACCATGAATGAGGATCAAAGTTTCTGGACCTTCACCGACTTTTTGATAAGCGATCTTCACACCATCGATCGTTTCGAAAAAGTAGCGCGAGCGGTCCAGAAACTTCGCACCCTCGTTCGCCCTCGCTGGATCGAGCGAAAGGAGGAAGAAAGAACCAAGAAAAACTAAGCTGAGCACCAGCCCGGCTTTCATGGTGTCATCTCCTTCGTCATGTAGACTGGGCCACTTTGAGATCTGTTCGAACAGCATCTCGGTCAAAGCAAGTCTAAACTTTGGCCCAGAGTCGTGGTAATATAGTGCAAGAAAAGAAAGGTTTGGAGGTGAGGTGGATGAAGAAAGCGCTCGTTTTGGTCGTGGCACTCGTCGCAACCTTGATCCTGGCACAGGCATTTTCGGATGTACCCGTGAACCACTGGGCGTACGAAGCTGTGACGGAATTGGCGAAGCTTGGGATCATCTCGGGTATGCCGGATGGAACCTTCCAGGGTAACAACCCCATGACACGCTACCAGGTGGCCGTCGCACTGAAAAAGATGCTCGATTATCTCACAAAGCAGCTTGCTGCAGGGCCAGCAGATTTGCAGACCGCGCTTAAGAGGATCTCGGCGCTGGAGGATCTCGTCAGCACCGCGCTGAACAGAACACAGAAACAAGGGGAACAGATCGCGGCAACGGATCAGACGCTTCAGACCGTTCTGGCTGAGATTTCAAGCCTGAAGTCCACGATCGTTGAAATATCCCAGGTGAGAAGGGACCTACCCACGATGATCGCCGCTTCCGAAAACAAGATGATGACGATGTACAACCAGCTCTCTTCGAAAGTGGCCGCGATCGAGAAGAGCGTTTCTGACTTGCAGGCGCAGATCTCCGCACAGATCATGTCACAGTTGAAAGGCTCCATCGATTCGATCAACGCGAAGCTGAACGAATTCGATGGAAAGTTCAACAATCTCTCCTCGAGGGTCGATGGTCTGTCAAGATCCATCGACAGTACGAAGGCTGATCTGACAGCTCTGTCCAAGAGAGTTGACAGTCTGGAATCGAACCTGCAGGCACTTTCAACTTTGAAGAAGAGCTTCAGCGATCTCGAGGCCAGAGTCGCCGCCCTCGAAGCGAAGGTCGCTTCCGACGTGGATGGGCTCAGGAAGGCTCTCGATACTACGGCTCGCCAGCTCGATGCGAGACTGTCCCTGCTCGAAGGCCAGGTTGCATCGCTTGCGACGGACGTCGAGAAGTTGAAGAAAGATGTTGCAGACGCTGCGAGTGCCGCGAAGAAGGTGAGCGTACTCGAGGGCAACGTTGGCACTCTCGCGGGTCAGATGACGAGCCTGAGTCAGAGAGTGGCGCAGAACGAGCAGAGCATAGCCAATCTGTCCAAGAAGATCGACTCCAAACCTTGGATGAGCGACATCGAGGCAGCGACGGTCGAGCAGGCGAAAAAGATCAACGACGCCTACAACATGGGCTTGATAGGTGTCATCGTCGGTGCAGTCGGTATAGTTGTTGGACTACTCGGTATGTTCATGGGTGGAGGCAGCCAGTAATTTGAAGGCAGCTGATCGACATGAAGGACCCCTCTTCGGGGTCCTTTTTCGTATCGTGAAGTCGAGCTCTCAGGTCGATGGTGTAGACTCTGAAAAGAGGGTTGAAAGAAGACTTTTGGGGTCTCGAGAGCGAGGAAAGGGGGTCTAAAGCATGTTCGTCAAGGATGTGATGACGACGAACGTGATCACGATCTCTCCGGAAACGACGTTTCAGGAAGCGATGGAGATCATCAGGAGCAGAGGTATCAGAAGGTTGCCGGTTGTCAAGAACGATAGGGTCGTTGGAATCGTTGCAGAGAAGGATCTGCTGAAGGCTTCACCTTCGCAGGCCACCACGCTGGATGTTTGGGAACTGACCACTCTGCTCGGTAAACTCACCGTCAAGCAGATCATGAAGAAGGACGTTGTCCACGTTCATCCGAACACGCCCATAGAAGAAGCGGCGAAGATCATGACAGACAAGAAGATCGGTTCTCTCCTGGTGATGGAAGAAGAAAAGCTGGTCGGAATAATAACCGAAACCGACATATTCAAAGTGTTCATCAACATGCTCGGTGCGCGGGAGAAAGGTTACAGGTACGTCTTCAAGGTGAGAAACGTTCCTGGAATCCTCGCAAGGATTTTGAATTTGATGTCCCAGTGCGGTGGAGACATCATCGCCGTGAGCACTTACGAAAAATCGGAGGAAGAGTACAACGTGGTGATAAAGGTGAAACCGTCTCTGGACAGAGAAAGCTTTGAGCGAAAACTCCTGGAAGGCATTCCGAACGTTTCGATCATCGACGTGAGACAAGATTGAAGGGGGCTTTCGCCCCCCTCAATCACTGGATAGGTCTTAGAGTCACGCTCACGCTCACATTCCTTCTGTCCACAACCAGTGTGAGCACTTCCGCGTAGTAACCACCCTTGAGCACCACGAGCTGGTACGTTCCGTAGTCAAGGTCGATCCTCAACGGTGTGACACCTTTCAGATAACCGTTTATGTACACCAGCGCACTGGATGGTGTGCTGTTTATACTGACTGTGCCCGTTCTCTGAACAGGTTCGAGCGTGAGCCTGACTGTCTTCGTTTCGTTCGGCATCACTTGAACTTCAGTTGAGGCATCTTCATAGTCCGGCAAACTTGCAACGATTCGATGAACCACGTTCGCGTCCACTTCGACCCTCAAACCGAGAGAGCCCGCAGTACCCACGAACCTTCCGTCCACATAGATTGAGGCGTTCACCGGTGTAGTGTAGATGATCAGAACGCCTGTTCTGGGGATCGGTGGTAGGGTTATGTCCACCCTCTTGGTCTCACCGGAAGCGACGCTGACGGTCACGGTCGTATTTTCATAATCTTCCATAGTAGCGACGATCGTGTGTGTACCAGGATCGACCTGCACGGAAAGGCCCGTGCTGCGCGTTGTGCCAACGTAGTTTCCATCGATGTAGATCGAAGCACCCACGGGGTTGGTGAAGATGTTTAGCGTTGCTTTTCTCAAAGGCAAAGTCAGCGTGATGCTTCTGCTCTCACCTGGATTGAGCGTCACCGTCGTCGATGTGTCCTCATAACCTGTCAATCTTGCCATGATGGTGTACGTACCCGGATTCAGCGACAAGGTCAATCCTGAAGACGGTGCGACGCCTCTGTACTGGCCATTGACATAGATCGAGGCACCCGCCGGGCTCGAAAAGATCCTGAGCGTTGCCTGCTCTGGATTGAGCACCAGGTTGACTGTTTTCGTCTCACCTGCCGAAACAGACACGCTTGTTTGAGCTGGTGCGTAACCTGGCATCGTTGCTAGGACTGTGTGAGCACCAGGTTGTACCTCGACCTGGATCGGGCTCACACCGACGAAGTTGCCATCAACAAAGATCTGCGCACCAGATGGTGTTGTTTTGATGTCCAGAATCGTTTTTCTCAAGAAGTTCGCGCTCACCACGACGGTCCTTCCAGCGGTGACGAAGAACGTTTCTGTGATCACCTGGTCCTGCCAGTAGAAGGTGGCAAAATGCTGACCTTCGTCCAGCTGGACGCGAGCCGGGGTCGTGCCGATGTATCTTCCGTCCACGTACACGTACGCACCGGTCGGGTTGGACTCAAGCTGCGCGACGCCTTTTCTGGGTGCGCGACCCACATAGAAATAGGTTATGTCGCTCGCCCACTGGCCCGTGAGGTGTGGAAGGATCTGTTCCTGTACGTAGCGTTCCGGATCGGTCGTCAGCTGTGGGAAGGTTCCAGATGTTCCAAGGTCTCTGAGTTGTTGAAAAAGCGGAATGTAGCTGGTGCTCGCGATGATCTGGATGAACTCTTTTCCCTCAGGTGGTGCGACTTTGAAGGAATACGCTGTTGAGATGGGCAATTTGTAGGTCACGTTCGGAGCGATGTAGTTGTTCGTGTCGTACCTGTTTGGAAACAAAAGCGTGATCTTTCCGTCAGAACGGATGTCGTAGATGACCACGTAGCAGCTCTTGTTCGCTTTGAAGTAGATGTTCAACGATTCACCAACTTGATAAACGGAACCTTCAGGTTTGTTGAGCCATACCTTAACTTCAAGATCGCTCGGTCTGGGGACTATGATGATGTTCTTCAGCTGCATGTCTGCAAAGCTCAGAGCCGCAACGAACAGTATCAGCAACACGATCCATGCCTTTTTCATTCACATCCCCCCTTGATGTTCACGGAAGAATGACGCGTGAAGCTGTGATTACTCCACCTTCGATTTTGAAGAATGCGTAACCTTTCAACTGGCTGGCAGGTATGTTCTTGGGTGGGTTCACGTCACCAAAATTTCCTTTTATTTGAACATTAGTTACAGCATAAACACCGCTCCTATTTTCAAACTCAACTAAGACGTAGTTGGTCTCAACTACTTTGGTTGCTCCAGCTTCACCTATGACGAGGTCCCAGGTTGTACCGAGAAGGTCGTTGGGTACAAGTTTAAGTGTTAGATTTCCTGCCAACTCTACAAATGGTTTGACTTTGGCCTCAATTTCCGTCTTTGTGTTCTCAAGTTCGAGATCGTTCGAGTAGCCACCGACATCTTCACCGTTCAAGTAAACTTCTGTTAGACCACCCAAGCCCCGATCTGAGAACAAAGCCCCTTCGTAGTAAAGCATAACTGCAGCCTTATCGCTCCGGATACCGTCGCAGAAGCTTGCAAGTTCTTTTAAAAGAGCTTCGTCCCAAATCTCTCCAGCTTCAACGATGTTAAGCGGTATGCCGGACTTTGGAAGAACTACTATCGGTCCACATGACGCAACGATCAGAATCAAAACTGCCGCGGCGAGGAAGAATAAAATCTTCGCCTTTCTCATCGAACCACCCCCAGGTTTTCAAAGGCGCCCCACGGGCGCCTTTTTCAGTAAGTGAAACTGTAAACCAGTCTTGCACCTTTTCTGATCGCGAAGATCGCTACGAAGTCACCCTTCTTGATCCTTCCCACCACTTCGTTCCAGTCGCTGACGGATCTGATCGCGTATCTTTGGCCGTTGACGGCGATCTGGTCGATCACATCGCCAGTCTGAAGGGCGAGCGAACCTCTGTTCTGACGAACGATCACGCCTTCAACGCGTACCGGTATGGAGTATGTTTCCCTGTCCGAAGGTGTTATGTCGCCCACCACGATGCCGAGGAACTCTTTCGCCGCGACGGCTGACTGGACTTCCTCATCGGTTGAAGAACCGAGCGTGACGATGAACTTGATCTCTTTACCGTTCCTGTTCACGACGATCTCCACCACATCGCCCGGCACGTGACTGTGTATCAGCGAGACGAGTTCCGCGTCGCTGCTCACATCCACACCGTCGAACTTGACGACCACGTCGTTGTCCTTCAAACCTGCCCTGTCGGCGGGAGAATTCTCCAGAACCTGCACGATCAGGGCACCTTTGTTCACCTTCAAACCGAGCGCCTTCGCGAGCTCGTCCGTCACCGTGGTCAGTCTGACTCCGAGGTACGCCTTCTGAGCCTTACCGGTCTGCACAAGCTGGTTTATGAACCTCTTCACGGTGTTTATGGGAATTGCAAAACCAAGGTTCACGGCTTCCTGAGGATTTATGATCGCCGTGTTGATGCCGATCACCTGACCGTGTATGTTCAGAAGTGGCCCACCGCTGTTTCCCGGGTTGATCGCCGCGTCTGTCTGGATCAAGTTAGTGTAGTAGCCGGAACCATCCGGTTTGGGAATCCTTCTACCCGTGGCGCTCACGACACCTATCGTCACGGTGTGCTGAAATCCGAGCGGATTTCCAATCGCTATGGCCCATTCGCCTATCTTCACCTTGTCCGAATCACCCAGTTCGAGGGTCGGAAACTCTTTCTCGGCCTTGATCTTCAAAACTGCTATGTCCAGTTCCGCATCGCCACCAACGTATTCAGCCTTGTAAGAAGAACCGTCCAGGAGAGTAACGGTGATCTCGGAAGCTCCGCTCACAACGTGTTCGTTGGTCAGGATGTAACCGGCCTTGTCGAAGATGAAGCCTGAGCCGATGCTCGTGGCCCTCTGTGTGCCGCCGAACGGGGAATAGCCGAACCAGCGTCTGAAGAAATCTTCGATGAAAGGATCGAAGTAAGGAGATCTCACGGTCTTCACAGCTTCGACCTTCACGACGGCCGGCGCACAGGCTTCCACGACGGCAACGATCGGACTCTGATAGTCCGGATTCACCAGTGCGAACATAGAAACTACTGCCACGAGCACACCCAGCATCACGAAAACCTTTCTCATAACGACACCTCCTTGAGTCATGCTCTGGCTCCATCTTCTTTGACAATTCTATTCTCCCCCACGTTCATTAGAAAACGATTAAAGAACTCTTCGATAGCATTCTGGATCGCTTCGAAACCTTCGAGTTTCATGAACCTTTCTCTGAATTCCCTCGCGCCAGAAAAGCCGTGCGTGTAACCTGCCACGAACTGTCTCAGACTGTAGAACGATCTTTCTCCTTCCAGCTCTCTCAAAAGTTTTGCGTGGAGCAGGAACATGTCCCTGATCTCTTCGACGCCCGGCGCTTTTCCATGAAAAAATTCGTGGAAGATCCAGGGTTTTCTGAGCGCACCCCTTGCGAGTATGGCGGCGCTGGCTTTGGAGATGTTCATCGCGTTTTGAACGTCTTCGACCGTGTACAGATCGCCCGAAATGGCTGCTGGAATGTTCCATCTGTCCAGCTTCAGGTCCCACTGGGCTTTGCCTGAATACATCTGAACCGCTGTTCTTCCGTGTACTTCGACCCCATCGGCACCGGCAAGAACGAGCGTTTCCATGATCCTTTCAAGCTCGTTCCTTTCAAAACCGATCCTGATCTTCACGGTGATCGGCTTGTCACAAACGTCCTTCATCGCCATGACGATGTCTCTGAGCCTTTCCAGGTCTTTCAACAACGCGGCACCGCTGTTCTTCTTGACGACTTTCTTCACGGGACACGCTGCGTTCAGATCGATCCAGCTCGCCCTGTGCTGAACTTTCCTTGCGGCGAGGGCGAGTTTTTTGGGATCTGAGCCGTACAGCTGTACCGCGGTGTTCTCTTCCTCGAAAGGAAGCATCCTTTCGACAACTTCGAGATCTAAGAGCACGCTCTCGGCGCTGATCATTTCGGTGAAGAAGAACTGAGCACCCCACAGCCTGCAGACGGTTCTGAAGGCCCTGTCCGTCACACCGGCCATGGGTGCGAGGCCGAGTATACCCGGATAGCTAAACCTTCCCATAGTGGTTCACGACCGACTCTTCGATCTGTGCTACGACCATTCCTTTTATGCTCTTTCCCTGTCTGATCCTTTCCCTTATCTCGCTGGACGATATTTCGATCAGTGGGGCGTTGAGGAAGACGATCCTGTCGAAGAGTTCCCCGAGGACCTCCTTAGCCCTCTCCTGGTAGGGTTTGCCGCAGTAGCGTGGATAAACGACGAAGTGACATGAGCTCAAAAGATCTCTGTATCTGTGCCAGGTTTCTATGTACCTGAGCGCATCTTCTCCGACGATGAAGTACGGGACGCATCCGTGCTTCCCGGCGAAATGCTGGACCGTGTAGAGCGAATAGGAAACATCTCCACGCTGTTTTTCATAATCGCTCACCATGGTGTTTTTCAGTTCGAAGGTTTTGACGCACCATTCGAAGCGCAGCTCGAACGGGGCCACGTCGCCGGATCTGTGCGGAGGTCTGTACGCCGGTATGACGTAGAGCAGTTCGAGCTGTAACAGTTCGAGCGCGTACTGGGCCACGATCAGATGTCCCACGTGTGGGGGATTGAACGTTCCACCGAAGATGCCGATCCTACTCGTGGTATTCGAAGTCGTAATCTCCAATCCAGACGGTGTCCCCATCCTTCGCACCTGCCTGTTTCAACTTCTCGCTCAGACCGTTCCTCTCGAGCACATCGAGGAACCTGATCAACGCGTCCCTGTGCTCGAGTGAATACCGCTTGAGCCAGGCTTCGATCTGTTCTCCTTTCACCACGAAACCTTCTTTCGTCTTGACGATCTCGAAATCGAACTTGAGTTCCAGTCTGGTCTTCACGGGTTTTGGTTTTTCGAAAGGAGGTGCGGGGAGCATCTTCAGCTTCAACTTGCTTTCACCGACGAACTGGGCGATCTTTTCTTTGAGCGTTTCGATGTTCTGCCTCGTCAGTGCGGACACCGCTATCGGATCTTTACCGGTGTGCTGTTTTAATCTCTCCAACCTTTTGTTCAGCTCCTCTTCGTCGAGCAGGTCTATCTTGTTCGCGACCAGGATCTGAGGTTTTTTCAAAAGTTCTGGACTGTACTTGTGCAGCTCTTCCATGATCGTGTCGTAGTCTTTCAAAAAGTCCCTGCCCTCGACGCAGGCTATGTCCACCACGTGCACGAGGACGCTGCATCTTTCTATGTGTCTCAAGAAGAGATTTCCAAGCCCACTTCCCCTGTGTGCACCTTCGATCAAACCTGGAATGTCTGCCAGGACGTATTCTATGTCCCTGCCGACTCTCACCACACCGAGGTTCGGGATCAGTGTGGTGAAAGGATAATCCGCGATCTTGGGCCTCGCGTTGCTCATGGCGGCTATCAAAGACGATTTTCCGACGTTGGGAAAGCCCACAAGGCCTGCATCGGCAAGCAGTTTGAGCTCGAGTTCGAGCCACCTCTCTTCGCCCTTCTCACCCGACTCTGCGATCCTGGGAGCCCTGAGTGTGCTCGTGGCAAAGTGGACGTTACCCCTGCCACCCTTACCGCCACGCGCAACGCAGACCATCATACCGTGTCTGTCGAGGTCGGCGATGATCTCGCCCGTCTCCGCGTCCTTCACAATGGTACCCACGGGAACGTCTATGATCAGATCCTCACCGTTCTTGCCTGCCTGCTTCTTACCACGACCGTGCTGGCCATTCTCGGCAACGAACTTTTTCTGGTATTTGAACTTGAGCAACGTGGAGAGGCCCGCATCGGCGCGGAGGATGACGAAACCACCATCGCCCCCATCTCCGCCGTCCGGGCCACCTTTGGGCACGTACTTTTCCCTGCGGAAACTCACCGCACCGTTTCCACCATCTCCAGCCTTCACGAATATCTTCACTCTGTCAACAAAATCTTCCCTTTCCAAGCTCTCACCCACAGAATTAGACTAACACAGGTTCAAAAGCACCAGGCTTTCAAAGTCGAAGTGTCACCCTGCCAGTTTACCTTAGTGTGGTTCTGTTACGCGATGAAGAAAAATGGCGAAATTCTGAGAAAAGAAAAGCCTGGCTGCGGATTCGATATCCCATTGGGAATAAAGAATGAAAATTCAAGAAGGTCACCCTGTGTAGCCAACGACGGTGTTTGTCAACGATGTGGAAAACTGGTAGACTAAGTGTGAACGATTTGGGAAAACGATTGACCATCTTTGAACAGGAGGATTTAGCGCTTGCCAACCCTTAGAGATGTGGCAAATTTGGCCAACGTTTCTGTCTCGACCGTCTCGAAGGTTCTCAACGGTAAAGGGCGCGTGAGTGAGGCGAAGAAAAAAGAAATTCTCAAAATCGCGAGAGAGCTCGGTTACACGCCCAACTATCATGCGCGCAACATGGCACGAAAGAGCAAGATACTCACCGTAGGGCTCATCGTGCCGGACATCATAAACCCGTTCTTTGCGAGGCTCACGCGCGGGGTTCAGAAGGCCTGTGGTGAGGACACGCTCGTCATACTGATGGATTCTTTCAGAAACCTGGAGAGAGAGGAAAAACTCATCAGGAATGCGAGGTTTTTCGGAATCGATGGGATCATCATTGGAAACTCGCGTGTCAGCGACGATCTGGTGGAAGAGATTTCCGATTACATCCCGGTGGTGGTTTTCGACAAGTTCTACGAGCTCGACAACGTTGTCTCGATCGTGCTGGACAACCGCTACGGTGCGTACATGGCGACGAAACACCTGATCGAAAACGGTTGCAGGAACATAGTCCATCTCGGTGGAACGCACGAACTGTACGTTTCTCTGGAGAGGGCGAAGGGCTACGAGGCGGCCATGAACGAGGCGGGTTTAAAAGCGTTCGTTGAACCGGTTGGGTACAACGAATCTGCTGGTTACGAAGGGATGAAGAGGTTGCTCGAAGAGGGTGTTCAGATCGATGGTGTGTTCTGCATGAACGATCTCGTCGCGATAGGTGCTATGAGGGCGCTGAAGGAAAGAAATCTTAAGATTCCGAGCGACGTGGCGATCGTTGGATTCGACAACGATGAAGAGCTGTGTGAGATCATCGATCCACCTCTGAGTTCGGTTCATCAGCCTGTGGAGGAGATGGGTGAGGTCGCGGCGAAACTGCTCTTCGAACTGATCAAGGGAAATTCGAAGATAAAACGTTACGTGTTTTCCCCAAGGCTCGTGGTCAGACGCTCGAGCTTGAAGAAGGTGGATCTATGAAAAGGATACTGGTTGTCGCGGCGCACAGCGACGATCCCATCATAGGTGCTGGCGGAACGATGAGGGAACTTTCGCTGCGGCAGAACCGTGTCTGCGCACTGAGCGTTTGTGGAGATAGGATAGACGGTTACGTCGAAGCCATGAAATTGCTCGGAGCAGAGGCAGAAAAGTTCGGTTTTTCGTACGGTCAGATAGACGAGGTGGATCTCTCGAAAGCGCTCAGAAAGTTCATGGAGAGTTTCGACCCAGATATAGTTTTCACACACTTCTACAGTGAGATCCTGTACGACCATGAGGTTGTTTCAAAGATCACCATCGATATTGCGAGAAGGTTCGAAAAGGAGATCTATCTGTTCGAGATTCCAGCTTCGAGTCTGGACTTTCAGTTCGACGTGGCGATCGATATATCAGGTTCCTACGAGTTCAAAAAGAGGGCCATAGAGCTCATGAAGAACGCTTTCGATGAGGACGTCTACGAGAAGGAGATCATGCCATCGATCATCTTCCCGGCGGGCTTCAGGGGCATTCAAACCGGTTGTGCCTACGCAGAGGTGTTCAAACATTTAGGAAGCAGGTTCCCACTGTCTCCGCACAGAAAGAAGCTGATCGATCTGGAAAAACTCTGAGGGGGTGAGTGCGTGAAGAAGGTAAGAATCGGTATCGTGGGCGCGGGAAAGATATCTGAAGTGTTGCACATCCCAAACACGATCCTTTCCGAGTACGCACAGCTCGTGGCGATAGCAGACCCGAACGCGCAGAGACTGGAACACTTCAGGCGGAAGCTTGAAAATGTGAGGTTTTACGAGGATTATCGACAGATGCTCGAGAAGGAAGACATAGATGCTGTCATCGTGGCCACTCCGAACGCACTGCACGCGGAAGTTTCCATCGCCGCACTCGAGAAAGGGAAAAACGTGCTGGTGGAAAAACCCATGGCCACGAACTCGGAAGACGCTCTGAAGATGATCGAGGCTGCCAAGGAGAACAGGAAGGTTCTGATGGTCAATCACTCGCAGAGGTTCTTCCCGCACCATATCAAAGCAAAAGAGATCGTTCAATCTGGCGTGCTGGGGGAGATAAGACTCGTCAAGACGATGTTTGGACACGCCGGTCCGGAGAACTGGTCTCCGAGCGCAGCGTGGTTCTTCGACAAGAACGTTGCCATGTTTGGAGCCCTTGGCGATCTCGGCGTTCACAAGGTGGACCTGATCAGATACATCACCGGCCTGGACATCGTGGAGTGCACAGGATTCATCGCAACGCTCGAAAAACGGGCATCGGTGGAGGACGTAGCGAGTGCGGTTCTGAGACTTTCCAACTCAAGCCTGGCGACACTCGATTCGAACTGGATCACGAAAGGACTCGAGGAAAACTACTTCGTCGTTTACGGAGAGAAGGGCACGATGAAGGTGGGACAGACCGACCCGACGAAGATCGACATATATCTCGAAAAACCTTTCAGGATGCACGGTGAGATCGTTTTGAGACCACTCTTCACCAACGAAGATCCTTACTGGAAGATGCCGGTCGTGGACCACTTCGCGAAGGTGTGCCTCGGTTTGGAAGAGCCCATCGTGAAGCCCGAAGATGGATACATCGCGGTCAAAGTGGTCGAGAAGATATTCGAATCTGCAAAGAGAGGGCAGGCAGTGAAGGTAGAATGAGCGCGATTCTTTCTGCGAGGAACATCTGCATGGACTTCTCGAACGTGAGAGTTCTGCACAACGTCGATGTCGACTTCGAGCCGGCCAGGATCTACGGTGTGGTCGGTGAGAACGGAGCTGGAAAATCGACACTCATGAGGATCCTTTCGGGTTTTTTGCAGCCGACCGAAGGAGAGATCTTCTTCGAAGGGAAAAAGGTCGAGCTGAATCCGCTCAAAGCCAAATCCCTCGGCATTGTGCTGATACCGCAGGAATTGAACCTGGTCGAAAGTCTGAGGGTGTACGAGAACATCTTCCTCAAAGACGAGTTGACGAGAGGTTTTCTGCTCGCAAAGAAACAGATGATAGAAGAAACCAAGCAGCTCATGCAGCAGCTCGGGCTCTCCATAGATCCCACAGTTTACGTGTCACAGCTTTCACCGGCACAGAAACAGATGGTCGAGATCATCAAAGCCATATCCAAGAAGGTGAAGGTGCTGATCATGGACGAACCGACCTCTTCGCTCACGGACGAGGATGTGCTCAAGCTCTTCGAGATCGTGAAGAACATGAAGCAGAAGGGAATAACGGTGATATTCATCTCGCACAGGCTCAAAGAGGTACGACAGATAGCTGAAGAACTGATCGTGTTGCGCGATGGAAGAAAGGTCTATCAGGGAGAGGTACAGGGCCTGAGTGAAAAACAGATAGCCGAACTCATGGTCGGTCGAAAGCTCGAAGAAATCTTTCCTGAAAAACCAGTTCCAGGTTCTGAGATCGTTCTGCAGGTGAAGGACCTATCAACTCTGGATGGAAGAGTCAGGCAGGCGAGTTTCGAGCTCCGCAAGGGTGAGATACTCGGTTTCTACGGTCTCGTCGGTTCCGGCAGGACCGAGCTCATGGAAGCGCTCGTGGGAATCAGGAAGGTGAAGTCCGGTGAGGTGTATCTGTTTGGAAAAAAGGTGAAGATCGAAGATCCCCTGGAAGCGAAAAAGCTGGGGCTCGTTTACCTTCCTGAGGACAGAAAGAACGGCGGGATCATAGCCAGTCTGGAAGCGTTCAAGAACACAACGATGATGGCTTTGGAGAAGTTCTCGAGGCTCTTCGTGCGTGTTCGAAGTGAACTCGATACTTTCAAAGGCTACGAAAAGAAGTTCGAGATCAAGGTGCGAAGTCCATGGCAGACTGTTGGGACGCTCAGTGGGGGCAACCAGCAGAAAGTCGTCATATCCAAACTCGTGGAAACGGGAGCAAAGATCTTTCTGTTCGATGAACCTACGCGCGGCGTGGATGTGAACGCGAGGCACCAGATTTACAAGATCATGCACCAGATGATAGAGGAACTTGGTTGCAGTTTCGTCGTGGTTTCTTCCGATCTACCAGAGATCATAGGGCTCTGTAACAGGGTCATGGTCATGCGCAACGGCCAGGTTGTGGCCGAGGTGGAAGGAGAAGACCTCAACGAGAAAGAACTCATCTATCACGCGACGGGTGTGAAGGAGGTCGGTGTGTATCAAACTTAAAGCCTTTCTCACCAAGTACATGATCGTGCTCGTGCTGATCGGGTTGATGATCTTCTCCGGCATCGTGACACCGGCGTTTCTCAAGCCGAGAAACATTCTGAACATCTTCTGGCAGACGTCCTACGTGGGAATCATAGCGATAGGCATCACCTTCGTGATGATCGCCGGCGGGATCGATCTTTCGGTTGGCTCGATGCTCGCGCTCCTCGGTGCCTTCGCCATAACGACGAGCAACAAGATGGGTGACAGCGTTGGAGCGACGGTTCTTTCGATCCTGCTCACCTACGGTCTAGGTGCTCTGCTCGGTCTTGGCATGGGCCTGTTGACGACGAAGGGAAAGATTCCTGCGTTCATCACCACGCTCGGCGGCATGGCGATATACAGATCATTGGTGCTCAACTTCGCAAACGGTGGAGTGTACATGAGTTTTTCCCGCACCTTCTCCAGTTTCGGCATGAAGTTCATCGCGGGTCTACCTTTACCCATGATCGTGTTCATAGCCTACGCCGTTCTGGCGTACATCGTTCTGGACAAAACGAAATTTGGGAGGTACGTGTACGCAGTCGGTGCGAACGAAACCGCTGCGGTCTATTCGGCGATAAAGGTTGATGTGGTCAGAACGATCACGTACGTCATCAGTGGAGTTTCTGTCGCGACTTCGGCCATACTGCTCTCTTCGATGATGGCTTCCGTGAGCTCTTCGTCGACGGGATCTGGCTTCGAGCTGGACGCGATCGCGGCGGCCGTGATCGGTGGAACGAGTTTGAGCGGTGGAAAGGGTACGATCTTTGGAACGTTCTTCGGGGCGCTGATACTCGGTGTTGTCAACAACATGCTCGTGATGCTGAATGTGGCAGTGTACCTGCAAGGTATGGTCAAGGGTTTGATCATCATCGCTGCAGTGTTGCTGCAAAGTTTGAGAAGGTAATAGCCCCGTCGGGGGCGAGAAAGGGGAGGTGTTTGTATGAGGAAGTTTCTGCTCGTGTTGATGGTAGCCGTAGCTCTGGTGAGCTTCGCGGCGAAGTACAGGATCGGAGTCGCGATTCCAGCAGCGACTCACGGTTGGACTGGTGGCATGGTCTGGTGGGCACAGTACGCGATCAAGCAGTACCAGAACGATCCGAACGTGGAGTTCTACCTGGTCACTGCGAAAGAACCGAGCGAACAGATCGCTCAGGTTCAAGCGTTGCTCGCGCGCGGAATCGACGCACTGGTCATCAACCCGTACGAGTCCGCTCCACTCACACCCATCTGCGTCCAGGCGTTCAGACAGGGCGTTTATACCGTCATCGTTGACAGAGGCATCATGTCTGAAGAGTACAACGTTTACATCGCTGGCGACAACTACATGTACGGTTACCTTGCAGGAAAGTACATCGCAGAGAAGCTCAAGGGCAAAGGTAACATCGTCGTCATAAGGGGCATTCCGTCAACGATCGATGATGAGAGGGTGAAAGCGTTCAAGGACGCAATCGCACCGTATCCAGATCTGAAGATCATCGCAGAACAGCCCGGTTACTGGTCCAGAGAGAAGGCGTTCGAAGTTATGCAAACGTTGCTCACCAAGTTCCCACAGATCGACGCGGTCTGGACGGGTGACGACGATATGCTCCACGGTGTCCTGATCGCACTCAGGCAGGCTGGCAGGGACAAGAACATCATCCTGGTCGGTGGTGCGTGCGAGAAGAACATAGTCAAGATGATCATGGATGGCCATCCGCTCATCGAGGTTGACTTCACCTACCCACCCAACATGATTGCCACGGCGATCAACCTTGCGGTCATGGCGCTCAAAGGCGAATCTTTGAACGGTTTCTACCAGAAGGGAATCCCGAGAAAGATCATACTCTCAACCGAGACTGTCACCAGGCAGAACGCGAAGGATTACTACTTCCCAGATTCGGTGTTCTGAAAAGTTGAGGCGGGCTCTCGCCCGCCTCTTCGTTGGAGGTGACTCGATGAAGATCGGTTTCCTGACGGTCGCGCTGGGCAACACGAAATTCGATGAAATCGTTGAGTGGGCCGCGAGCGCTGGTTTTGAGGCTTTAGAAGTTGCCGCCTGGCCTTTGGTGAACGAGAGGGACTTTTCTTCCACCACGATCGATGTTGATAAGTTCGACAGGAAAGAAGCAGAAAGGATCAAAGCGCTTCTGGAGAAACGTGGCCTGATCATCTCTTCTCTGGCTTATTACGACAACAACCTCGATGCGAATCCTGAGAAGAGGAGGGCTATAAACGAGCATCTCAAAAAAGTCATCGATGCGGCCAATCTGCTGGGCGTTGAGCTCGTCGGAACGTTCATAGGAAGAGACATAACCAAGAGTGTGGAAGAGAACCTGAAGGAGTTCGAAAAGGTTTTCAAACCGTTGATAGCCTACGCCGAGAGCAAGAACGTTAAGCTCATGATAGAGAACTGCCCCATGGTGGGCTGGCAGGCAGAAGAGAAGATAGGGAACATCTTCTATTCACCGGAGCTCTGGAGAGAAATATTCAGGATCACCCCAGATTCTTTTGGACTGAACCTCGATCCGTCACACCTGTACTGGCTCGGTGTGGATTATCTGAAGGTGGTGGAAGAGTTCGCCGACAGAATTTTCCACGTGCACGCGAAAGATGTTGAGATCAAGAGGAACATGCTCCATGAACAGAGCATCTTTGGACACTTTGGAACCAACGCGCACGGTAAGAGCTGGTGGATCTACCGCATGCCCGGCCTCGGCGAGATCGACTGGCCAAGCTTCCTGCTGAATTTGAAAAAGGTTGGGTACGATTTCGTCATCAGCATAGAGCACGAAGATCCCATCTGGGCGGGCAGTCTGGAGAAGGCGAAGAAAGGTTTGCTCATGGGATTGCAGTTCCTCAGAAAGCTCGTTTGAAAGTACCGTCAGGGATCGAGCCCTCCAGGCTGGAGGGCTTTTCTTATTGTAAAATGTTTGATGATGAACATGTTCTTCGCCGACAGGATGCTCGGAAAGCTTGCGAAGAAACTCAGGTTGCTTGGTTTCGATACGGCCTATGCCTCGCAGATGAGCGAGGAGGAAATACTTCAGCTGTGCAAAGAATCCGGTCGCATTCTGATCACGAGGGATCGAGATTTGCTGAAGAAGGCCGTCGAAAACGGTGTGCGGTGTTATTACGTCAGTTCGGATGACTGGCGAGAACAACTGGTGGAACTTTCGAAGAAGATCGATCTGAAGAACTCGAAGCGCATGAGCAGGTGCAGCCTGTGCAACGTTGAGCTGGTCGAAGCGAGCGAGGAACAGATAAAGGAAAAGGTCCCACTCTACGTTCAGCAAACGCAGAGAGAGTTTTACTCGTGTCCCGTGTGTGGCCGGGTGTACTGGGCCGGTTCACACGTGGAGCACGCTGAAGAACTTTTCAGGAGGCTGGGACTCTGAGGTTTTTCGAACTGGTGATGGAATTCTTCGAGCGCGGTTATGAAAGTCATGCGATGGACAAACTCGCATCCATATTCTGTGAAGAGACGCAGGCAGAAGCCTGTGATGTGTATCTTTTTGAAGATCACAGATCCAGGTTCAGATTGGTCGGTTCGACGCACAAACGAGAGAGCGTCGGTCAGGAGAAGTTGGGTAAGGATGAGATCGAAGGTTTGAAGGATAGTTTCTTGCTGGAATACAATGCGAAGACCATCGGTGCTGTGGTGTTGAAACAACCAAAAAAACTCGAAAATTTGCAGGGCTGGCTGGACGAACTTTCGAGGACACTCTGGGCTGCAGAGAAGATCGTATCTTTGCAGGAAGCGGTGAAAAAACATGAAATGCTCAGCGAACTGACCGATGTTTTCTACAGTTCCAGCGACACAGTCTCGCTGCTTAAAGGCACACTCGCGGTTATGAAGAAAGCCCTGAGCGCCGAAGCGGTTCTTTACTTTTCCAAGGCGGAGGAAGGTTACCTCTTCAAAGGCGCGGACGGTGTGGACAAGGATCAGCTGATATACGAAAAATTGCCGGCAAACCACAGTTTCGTGTCGAAAGTGGAAAAGTCCGATCAGGGTGTGGTGATGACGAAGATCCAGCTCGATTTTCTTGGTATCAAGGTCAAATCGGTTGTCGCCAGTCCTGCAAAGCTTGGAGGAAATGTTTTGGGTATCTTCATCGCCGTGAACAAGGTCGCTCCGGGTGGCTATCGTAGCAGGTACAGTTTCGAAGAAATGGACCTGTTGAGCTTGAGCGATATGGTGAAAAGGTACTGCCTTGCTTACACGCGCATGGAGTACCAGCTGGATCTCAAAGAACAGATAGAGCGTCTGACACTCAGCACGAAAGAGTACGAGAAATTGATCCAGCAACAGCAGGAGTACCTGAGGAAGATGGACCTGACACACAGTCTGAGCAACGCGATGAGGGCGAGCTACGACCTGGTGAACGTGTACAAGATCTTGCTTTTGGGGTTGACTTCGGGTAGAGGTTTCGCATTCAACAGGGCACTGTTGCTGATCAGAGACAGAAAGACCGAGACGCTCGTGGGAAAGATGTGGCTCGGCCCTGAAGAAGGAGAAGACATCGAGAAGATCTGGAAAGAGGCCGAGCGCCGTGCGATGATTTATGGAGATTTTGCCCAGTATCTGCGCGAGGAAGCTCTGATGCTGGATGCGAAGAACAGTTTGACCACGCGCATAGAGGGAAGAATGTTCTATTACAAGGACCATCCGATCCTTGAAAGGGTGGTGCTCCGTAAGAGGATAATCCATGTGACACCGTCGTTGATAGAAAGTTTTGGTCCATCAGTGCATGATCTTGTGAGCCTTCTCGGTGTTGATGAGTTCCTCGTGTTGCCGCTGGTCGGTCGCTGGGACACGATAGGTGTGGTGATACTCGACAACAAATTCACCAGGAAACCGATCAGCGAGATGGACGTGGAAGTGCTCAGGATAGTCACAGACAGTGCCGGACTCGCCATAGAGAACGTGATGAACTACGAAGAGCTGAGGAAGAAAACCGAAAGCCTCGAGAAACAGAAGAACGTGATAGATTACCTTCACAGGTTCACCGAAAACATTCTGCAGAACCTTTCGACGGGTGTCGCCGTGCTCGACAAAAACGGTCGCATCCTGCAATGCAACAGGAAGTTCTCTCACATCGTGGGATTACCCCAGGAACGGATCGTGGGAGAGCACTACACGGAGCTTGGACCCACCTTTCAGGATCTCTTCGAGGTCGCCATGACTATTCCGGAAAGGCGCGAGAACATCGAGCTGAACGAATACCGCATCGAAAGCACCCAGGGTGAAATCTTCCTCGACGTCAGGTACTCACCGCTTTGGGATCCAGCGAACGAATCCATCACGGGCGTCATCGTCACTCTGGAAGACGTCACGCAGAGGGTCAGGATGGAGCAGGAGAACAAAGAGAGAGAAAAGCTCGCCCTGCTCGGTGAGGTCGCGGCGCGGGTGGCACACGAGTTGAGAAATCCCATCACGGTGATCGGGGGATTCATAAACAGGGCAAAGAAGAATCTGTCCAATCCCGGGACTGTCGAAAAGTATCTGGACGTCATATCGAAAGAGGTCGAGAACCTCGAAAGGATTGTGACGGAGATCTTGGAATTCAGCAAACCGAAATCGATCCTGGAGTTCACCGAATTCGACATCAACGAACTGATTCAAGAAGTTGTCTATCTCATGCAAGAAAAAGCGAGCAGAGCGAATGTTATAATAGAAACAAGACTTTCGAGCGCGGCAAAAGTCGTCGCAGACAGGACCAAATTGAAGAGGGTTCTCATCAACCTCGTTCAGAACGCCGTGGAGGCCTCGCCTCCCAACGGTAAGATAGTCATCAAGTCTTTCAAGGAAGCTGAGAAAGTCGTTGTGTCGGTTTTCAACACGGGTCAGCCTCTTTCGGAGAACGAACTGAAGAAGATCTTCACGCCGTTCTACACGACCAAGACGCAAGGAACAGGCCTGGGATTACCGATTTGCAAGAAGATCATCGAAGATGAACACGGTGGCAGGATCTGGGCCGAACCGAAGAGTGACGGCATGGAGTTTTTGTTCGAAATCCCTGTGAAGGGAGGAAACAAGGATGGCAAAAGCCAAAATCCTCGTTGTGGATGACGAGGAAAACATAAGATTTCTGCTGAGCGAAGAACTCGCGGACGAAGGTTACGATGTGCAGACCGCCAAGGATGCGGAAGAGTGTCTGAAAAAGTTCGAGAAAGAATCCTTCGACCTGGTGATCTTGGACATCGAGATGCCGGGTAAGAATGGTATAGAAGTGGCGGGCGAGTTGAGGAAAAGGTTCCCCGGGCTGAAGATCGTCCTTCTGACGGCGTATTCACACTACAAGTACGACCTCTCTTCCTGGGCAGCCGACGCCTACGTGGTCAAGTCGGCGGATCTGACTGAACTGAAGCGAACGATCGAAGAGCTCTTGAAGATGTGAGGAGGTGTCGCTTTGGACTACAGAGAGACTCTGAATTTACCGAACACATCGTTCCCGATGCGGGCGAATTTGGTCGAAAAAGAACCGCAGATTCTCGAACGCTGGAAGAAACTCGACGTTTACAGATACATCCTGAAAACGAGGGAACATCGTCCCTTGTTCGTCCTGCACGATGGACCTCCCTACGCGAACGGAGCGATACACATAGGTACGGCGATGAACAAAATTCTGAAAGATATGGTGATCAGGTATAAAACCCTGAGGGGATTCCGTACACCGTACGTACCCGGTTGGGACACGCACGGTTTGCCGATCGAGCACCGCGTCACAACGATGCTGAAAGAAAAGGCAGAAAAGATGACGCCACAGGAGATCAGAAGAGAGTGCGAAAAATTCGCCAGAGAACAGATAGAGATCCAGAAGCGTCAGTTCCAGAGGCTCGGCGTGATAGGAGACTGGGACAACTACTACGCCACGCTCGAACCCGAGTACGAGTACAGGGTGTACACGGTGTTCAAAAAGTTCGTCGAGGACGGTTACGTCTACAGGGAGAAGAAACCGGTTCTGTGGTGCATCACGTGCAAAACTGCGCTGGCGCAGGCTGAGATAGAGTACCACGATCACGTCTCTCCTTCCATCTACGTCAAGCTCAAAATGAAGGATGCTGACGAATACATCGTCATCTGGACGACCACGCCATGGACACTGCCAGCCAACACAGGAGTTGCCGTGCATCCGGAAGAAACCTACGTGAGGTTGAGGGTGAACGGTGAAGTCTGGATCGTGGCAGAAAGATTGCTGGAGCAGTTCGTGAAAGAGATCGGCCTGAAGGATTATTCCGTTTTAGAGAGATTCAGCGGTCGTTCGCTCGAGGGTAGAACCGCGATCAGTCCGCTGTCAAAGAGAGATTCGCGGATCATACTGGCCGACTTCGTCGATATGGAAACCGGAACGGGCTGTGTCCACGTGGCGCCAGGCCACGGTGAAGAGGACTACGAGTACGGTTACAAGTTGTACGGGCTGGACGTACTCTCGCCGGTGGACGAGAAAGGTCGTTTCACGAAGGAAGCTGGAAAGTACGAAGGTTTGAACGTGTTCGATGCCAACAAGATCATCATGGAAGATTTGAAAAACATGGGCGTGCTGGTTCACGCTTCGACGATAACGCATTCTTATCCGCACTGCTGGAGGTGCAAGAATCCCGTAATCTTTCGGGCGACCGAGCAGTGGTTCATCTCCATAGACAAGAACGATCTGAGAAAGAAGCTTTTGGAACAGATAGAAACGGTCGAATGGATCCCGGACTGGGGCAAGAACAGGATCAAGGCGATGATCGAGGAACGTCCAGACTGGTGCATCTCGAGACAGAGAGTGTGGGGCATTCCGATCCCAGCGTTCAGGTGCAGATCGTGCGGTCACGTGAACCTGGATGGAAAGATCATCGAACATTTTGCAAGCATCGTCAGACAGAGAGGCACCAACGCGTGGTTCGAATTGAGCGAAAGAGAGCTCTTGCCTCCTGGTTATATCTGCAGAAACTGTGGCTCGGGCGAACTCGAAAAGACGTACGACACGCTGGACGTCTGGATAGATTCCGGTGCGTCTTTCGAGGCAGTGCTGAACTCGAGGCCTGAACTCACCTTCCCGGCGCACATGTACTTGGAAGGGAGTGACCAGCACAGGGGCTGGTTCAACTCTTCGCTGGTTCTCTCGGTCGTCAAGCACGGTCGGCCACCTTACAGAACCGTTCTCACGCACGGGTTCATCAAAGACGAAGAAGGGAAGAAGATGAGCAAGTCGCTCGGGAACGTGGTCGATCCGCTCGAGGTCTGCTCGAAGTACGGCGCCGACGTGCTGAGGCTCTGGCTCGCGAGCAGTGACTATTTCAACGACATACGCATAAGCTACAACATACTCATGCAGCAGGTGGAGGTGTACAAGAAGATAAGGAACACGATCAGGTACTTGCTCGGTAACCTGTACGACTTCACACCGAAAGACGCGGTGCCTTACGAAAAGCTTCTGCCGATCGACAGATGGGCCCTTGGAAGGCTTCAGCAGATCATCGCGACCGTCACGGAGGGCTACGAGAGCTACGAAATTTCGAAGGTCTACAACACCCTCGTCAAATACTGCTCGGTCGAACTGAGCGCGGTGTATCTGGACATCATCAAGGACCGACTCTACGTCGAAGGGAAAAACTCGCTCAAACGAAGGTCCGCCCAGACGGTGCTCAGAGAGATCCTCAAATCCCTTCTGATCATGCTCTCGCCGATTCTCACTTTCACCTGCGAAGAAGCCTATTCGCATCTGTGTCAGGAAGACAGAAAGTTTGAAACCATCCACGCCGAAAGCTGGCCCGAATACAGAAAAGAGTGGATCGATGAACGGCTCATGGAGGATTTCGAGAAACTGTTCGAAGTCAGAGACGTTGCGTTGAAGTCGCTCGAGGAAGCCAGACAGGCCGATCTGATAGGTCATTCCTTAGATGCGAAACTCACCGTGAAAGTTGGCGACGATGGCTTGTTCCGCCTGCTCGAAAGCTACAGGGACATTCTCGAAGAGTTCTTCATAGTGTCTCAGGTTGAACTGGAGAGAGGCGATGAAAGAATACAGGTGTTCGTGAGCAAGGCAGAAGGACAGAAGTGTGAAAGATGCTGGAAGTATCATCCTCTGACCAATTCGGACGCTCGTTTCCCGAACGTTTGTCCAAGGTGTGTGGCGGTGCTCGAGGGTGAGCAAAAATGATAGACATCTACGCTTTAGTGTCTGAGGCCTTCGCGAAGGGGGCCTCGGACGTTCATCTGTCCGCAGGTGTTCCTCCGGTGTACAGGATCGACGGAACGCTCGTGATGCAGAAACAGTACCCACCCGTGGGAGCCAAGGATCTGCTCGACGCGGTTCATAAGCTGTTCGAACAGTTGAACGTCAAAAGCGATGGTAAGAAAGAGGTCGACTTCGCCTTCACCGTTGAGAACAAAGCGAGGGTTAGAGGGAACTTCTACTACGAGAGACGAAACCCTGCGCTCGCGCTGAGGCTGATCACGAGCAGGATCAGGACCTTCAGCGAGTTGGGGTTGCCCGAAATACTGAAGGACTTTGTCAGCAGAGATTCGGGCTTGATACTCATAGCGGGTCCCACGGGAAGCGGCAAATCGACGACGCTGGCGGCGATGATAGATTACATCAACGAGAATTTTCCGTACCACATCATCACGATTGAGGATCCCATCGAATACGTTTTCACGAACAAAAAATCCATCATACACCAGAGAGAGCTCGGTCAGGACACGAACAGCTTCTACGATGGGCTCAAGTACGCTCTGAGGCAGGATCCAGACGTCATACTGGTCGGTGAAATGAGGGACCTCGAGACCATGGCGCTCGCGCTCACCGCTGCAGAAACGGGCCATCTGGTTCTGAGCACGATACACACCAACAGCGCGGCGAGCGCGCCGGAAAGGATCATAGATGTGTTCCCCGCGCACCAGCAGAAACAGATAGCGATCCAGCTGGCGAACACGCTCGTTGCGGTCATATACCAGAGGTTGCTGAGACACGCTTCCGGTAAGGGTGTCGTGCCGGTGCTGGAGATACTCGTTGGAACGACGGCGGTCAAGAACCTCATAAGGGAGAACAAGCTCCACCAGATAGAGTCGATAATGCAGGCGAGCGCGAAGCAGGGTATGATCCTGTTCGACGAAGCGCTCCTCAGGGCTTACTTCGCAGGATTGATAGACAAAGCCCAGCTCTACGAGTACTGTCGCAACCCTGAAGAGATGAGGAGAAAAGTGGGATGAAGGAACTGGTGAAATCGCTCGTCGAGAAAGCGAGAGAAAGGCTTCAAAAACTCCAGATCGAGCTCGCGAGGACAAACATCGATGTCGAAGAGATGAAGAAGCTGTCCATAGAATACTCGAAATTGGAAGAGATCGTTCAGCTCTACGAAGAGCTAGAGGAACTGGAGAGCGACATCGAGTTCTGGCAACAGGCCGTTCAAGAAGATCCCTTGGCAGAGAGAGAGCTCACATCGAGCAGACTGGAGTACGAGAGGAAGCTCTCGCAGCTGATCTCACTTTTGCTTCCAAGCAAAGACTACGACAGCATCATCATGGAGATCAGGGCGGGTACCGGCGGGGAAGAAGCCGCGCTGTTCGCCGCGGATCTGTACAGGATGTACACGCGGTACGCGGAACGCAAGGGCTGGCAGGTTGAACTCGCGGACTTCCACGACACGGAGCTCGGAGGTTTCAAAGAGGTAGTACTCTTCGTGAGGGGAAAATCGGTCTACAAACATCTGAAGTGGGAGAGCGGTGTGCACAGAGTTCAGAGAGTTCCGATCACCGAATCTTCGGGCAGGATCCATACTTCCACCGCCACGGTGGCGATCCTGCCGGAAGTGAGCACCGTGGAGGTTCAGATAGATCCCAAAGATATCGAGATAGACACCTTCAAGGCGTCGGGACACGGTGGCCAGTACGTGAACAAGACCGAATCGGCGGTGAGGGTGATCCATATCCCGACGGGAATAGTCGTGAGCTGTCAGAGTGAAAGATCGCAGCACCAGAACAAAGAAAGAGCGCTCGCTATACTCAGGGCGAAGCTGTTCCAGTTGAAACAGGAAGAGCTGATGGAAGAACTCTCGAGGCAGAGGAAGAGTCAGATCAAGACCGCGGAGCGGAGCGAGAAGATAAGAACCTACAACTTTCCTCAAAACCGCGTGACCGACCACAGGATCGACTACACCAGCTACAGACTCAAGGAGATCATGGATGGCGATCTTGACGAGCTCGTATCCAAGTTGCTGGAGTTCGAACTCGCCGAGACAGCGAAACGCATTCTGAGCTGATCGTGGTTCAATCCACGGACAGTCTGGAGAGTTTTGCCCCTTGAACAACGACTCGTGTTGGTCTATAATTTCAATTGCCTGGGGCCGTAGCTCAGCTGGGAGAGCGCTACCTTCGCAAGGTAGAAGTCGTGGGTTCGAATCCCATCGGCTCCACCAAACGGGGCAAGACGGCCCCGTTTTTTGTATCATCTCAGTGAGGTGATCCTCCATGCCGCTGGTACCTCCACACAACCTTGAGGCCGAAGAAGCTGTGATCGGAAGCATACTCATAGATCCCAGCGTAGTGAACGACGTGATGGAAGTTCTCAGAAGCAGCGATTTCTACTCGAAGAAGCACCAGGTCATATTCGCAGCCATGGAGAAGCTGTACGAGCGCGGCGATCCCATAGACGTGTTGTCGGTTTGCGAAGAGCTGAAAAGGTCAGGCCAGATGAAGTTCGTGGGTAGTGAACTGGATGTGGCGAGACTTGCGGAAGCCGTTCCGACGTCGGCGCACGTGATGCATTACGCAAAGATAGTGCTCGACAAGTCCATACTCAGGAGTCTGATAGAAGCTGGAAGGAACATCGTCGAGTCTGCGTACGAAGAACGGGAAGTCGACGAGATCCTGGACGAGGCTGAGAGGATCGTTTTCGATATAGCCGAATCCAGGGCCACGAAGACTTACGATCACATCGGTTCGATCATGCACGCGGTGTTCGAGAACCTTGAAGAACTCAGGCTGAAAAGCAGTGCAGCACCTGAGCCCGGGGCGGTAGTGAGCGGTCTACCGACAGGCTTTCGTGTTCTGGACAGACAGACTTCCGGTTTTCACAAGTCCGATCTGATCATAATCGCCGCGAGGCCCTCGGTTGGTAAGACGGCGTTCGCTCTCACGATAGCGCGCAACATGGCGGTCAAATTCAACCTGTCCGTGGGCATATTCAGCCTGGAAATGTCCAAGGAACAGCTGGCGCAGAGGCTTTTGTGCAGCGAGTCGAGGGTCGATCTGCACAAGATCAGAACGGGTTATCTGAGCGATCAGGAATGGGAAAGATTGACCATAGGAGCTTCGAGACTTTACAAGGCGAACATCATCGTGGACGATGAACCTTCTCTCGATCCGAGAACCCTTCGTGCGAAGGCCCGGAGGATGAAGAGAGAATACAACATCGACGCCATATTCGTGGATTACCTGCAGCTGATGCACACGCGGGGAGGGAGTCACGAGAGCAGGCAGCAGGAGATATCGGAGATCTCGAGGTCTCTGAAATTGCTCGCCAGAGAACTCGACATAGCCGTGGTGGCGCTCTCACAGCTGTCGCGTGCCGTCGAGACGCGCGAGGACAAAAGGCCGAGGTTGAGCGATCTGAGGGAATCGGGTGCGATAGAACAGGATGCGGACACGGTGCTGTTCATCTACCGTGAGGAATACTACAAGAAGAGCGAAAAGCTCCACGAACCGCACGAGGCGGAGATAATAATCGGAAAGCAGAGGAACGGACCCATCGGAACCGTGAAACTCATGTTCGAACCACAGACGGCATCTTTCTACGAACTGGAAAGGATCGAGGTGGAATGAACGTCAGGGTGGGTGTGGGAACAGACAGACACGCCTTCAAGAAACCTGGAAAGACGGTTCTCGGCGGAGTCGTTGTGAGTGAAGAGTTTGGACTCGAGGGCCACTCGGACGCCGATGTGGTCTGCCACGCACTGATCGATGCGTTGCTCGGCGCGGCAGGGCTCGGGGACATCGGAGAATACTTCGATCAGAGTGAGCGATGGCGCAACGCTTCAAGTTTGATGATGCTGCGCCAGATACGTGATCTTGTCTCGAAGAAAGGCTGGAGCATAGTCAACGTCGATGTGACCGTCACCTGTGGTGTGTTGAAGCTGTCGCCCTTCAGAGAAAAGATGGTGGAAACGCTCGCCGACGCTCTGCAAATATCAAGAGAGAACACGAACGTGAAGTTCAAAACGGCCAACGGCTTGGGTTTCGAAGCGAGTGAAGGTGTTTCTGCGATCGCGGTCTGTTTGCTTTCAAGGGATCCTGCCAGTTGAGGGTCTTTCTCCTCTCAGTACCTGTTGTGCCAGATTGAGAATCCATTCCTCGTCTGAGAAGACGAGCACACCTGCCCTTTCGAAAGGATTGTTCACGGCGATCCTGTTTATGGAACGGTTCAGAAGAACGATCGCGCCTTCGAGTGCCTTCCTTCTGATCCTTTCTACCTCCTGAAGGTTCGTCGGTGGTTTCACGTTCAGACGGGGTAGTCTTCCAAAGACCTGACCGTCGAGCGTCACGAACACGACGTTGAACCCAAGTTCTCGCAGCTGGTTCGCCTTTTGCTCGTTCTCCACCAGGGCTGGGCTGCTCATTTTTCTGTTCAGCAGAGATCTGACCACATCCGCGTTCACGTTCCCCGTCGCGTTGATTATGGGAACGATTCCGGCGGAGATGAAACCTTCTATCATGTAGGAGAGCACCTGCGCGGTTATGAAGGGTGAGCGCGAGATCCTGCACAGAGGGTCTGGATCGTTTTCAACGAGCACGCCCAAGGTTCCGAAAACGACGTACTCGAAACCGTAAGAGCGTGCGACCATTCCCGCGGCGTAGGCAACATCCCTCGCGATCTCGATGTTCTGGTTGCAGCCGAGCGCCAGCAAGGAAACGTCTTTCAGAATGCTCTGCAGAGGAACGTTGAGAACACAGTCTTTCTCGCACGTCGCGAGCTGGTTGCGGAGCTCAATCGATGAGGCCTCGAGCGAGCAGATCGAGAATAAAATTGCCAGGACCGCCCAGAAAGTTCTCCTCGACAACGACATCTGCCACCTCCTTCAATCCCTTCGTACCGTTCCGCACGGCCACTCCCAGTCCCACGCTCTGCAGCAGCGCCACATCGTTGTCGTTGTCACCGAAAGCGACGGCGTCGGAAAGATCGAAGCCGAGTTTTTCGGCGAGCACTCTCAGGGCACGACCCTTGTCCGTTTGCGATGGAACAAAATCGAGGTAGTTGCTGAACGATTTGAATATGAGCACATCGTTGAATCTCTCCCTGAGCTTTGGAACGATCGCATCGAGTCGTTCAGGCTCCGCTATGGCGAGCAGTTTCGTCGCGCCGTGTTCCGCTACCAGCTTTGCGAGGTCGTCCACGAACGTCAACTCGATCTGCGAATGTTCACTGTAAGATCTCGCGTACTCGTTGTCCTCTTCCACCACGAGCTTGTCGTCCACGTAGGCCTGTCTGTGGATCTTGAGATCTCTGAGCGTTTCAACGATCTCGGCGGCGCGCTTCGGTTCTATCCTCAGCTCCATGATCTTGCCGTGCTCCGGTGTCCACACGACGGAACCGTTGTAGGCGATGATGGGAAATTCCGTGGAGAAGTAGCGCTTCAATAACTTTCTGACGGACGGTAACATCCTTCCACTCGCGAAGATGATCCTCTTGTTCTTTTCGATCAGCATGTTTATGGCCCTCAGATTCGAGGGGTGTATGTTGTGGGAATCGATGAGTATCGTCCCATCGAGGTCAAAAACGAACACCTTCAAGGCTCAGCACCCTCCCGCCAGAGTGTTTCGAAGAGCTCTTCGTACTCACACACCAGTTCCCTGCACCGGATGACCATCATCAGCTCCACGTTCTTTTCGTAGGCGCTCTTCGTGACGTTCGCAGAGCCGCTGATGACCGTTCGCCCGTCGATTATAAACAATTTCGTATGGAGTGTGAAGGGCTCAAAGACTCTCACCTGAACGCCAGATTCTGGAAGTTCTTTCAATTTGGAGTTGCTCAGAAACCATCGATCGACGAGCAGTCTGATCCTCACGTTCCTGCTGGACAAAATTTTCAACATGGACCAGACCTTCGGATGTGTCAGCGCGAACATGGCGACATCGAGGGTGCGTTTTGTCTTCGAAAGCTCTTTGAGAAGCAGATCTTCCAGATCGTAATTTTTCAGGATGAAACCATCGCGCTGCAGTTGAAAACGTTTCAGCTCCCCGTTCCAGAGAGATTCGAAAAAATCTGCCAGCACTGTTGCGATCTCGCGATCTTCGAAGTAAAGAACGTCGTTGATGGACTTCTTCAAGCTGTTTTCGGTGAAGTTCGCAGAACCAAGGATAACCTTCGCTTCATCGATGACGATGAATTTCAAATGCAGCAGGGAACTTTCCGCGTCCATCCTGGCCCTTGCCCCATCCGGAATGGTCCCCGTTTCGAAGAGTATCTTCACGTCAACGCCTCGTTTCGTCAGATCGTTCAGAGTCTGCAGGAACTTTCTCTCATCCAGAGAGTAGGTGCACACGTACAGCGTATGTGACGCCTGAGCCACGAGCTCGCAGAGCCAGTCCGTAGACGGCAAAGGAGTGAAGAAGAGTTCAACAGCGAACGATAAGCTCGCGAGAAAACATAGAAGGAGCGTTCTCATGCTCTATATTATAGCTGAGGTGAGAAACGTGCAGATTTTCCAGGTCAATGACACAATTCAGTGCGTCGTCACCGGCCCGATAGGAACGAACAGCTACATCATCTGGACGCATCCTGTGCTCGTGATCGATCCGGGATACGGAACAGGTTCGATCGTTCGGGAGCCATGCGTCGTGTTGCTCACCCACGGCCATTTCGACCACGTGTGCGGACTGAAGGAGCTCGAATGCGAGAGGGTGTACGTTTCAGAGCCGGATTCGAAATGGCTTAAAGATCCTCACCTCAACCTTTCCGTGTACTTCGATGAGGATTTCGTGTTCGACTCGCAGGTGGAGCTTTTGAAGGAAGGATCCTTCGAGGTCGCGGGACTGAAATTTCAAATTCATCTCACCCCGGGTCACACTCCAGGCTCCATGATGCTGAGAACAGATGGGGTCATCTTCAGCGGTGATACAATCTTTCTGGACAGTATTGGCAGAACCGATCTTCCCGGTGGCGACGAGAAAACGATGCGAAGAACATTGAGACAGATCAGGGAACTCTTGAAGAATCTTGAACCGAACACGCTGTTGCTACCGGGCCACGGTGAGTTCGGGACTGTGGAAGAAGTCCTGAAACAGAACATCTTTCTCAGGGAGGAAGGATCGTGAGGAAAATCTCTGTGGCGTTTTTGATCTTGGTCCTTCTCGGTGGATGCACCGTAAGGATCGCAGAAGTTCCACCACAGGTTTACTCGCTCGAGTCCGCGATGCAGGTGCTTCGAGGTAAATACAGGCTGATCCAGCTCGAAACCGTTTCCGGTTACGAAGACACCGAGCTGAAAGGCATGGTTGCAGTTTATGTTGATGCGGAAGGGACGATGTATTTGCTGTACGGCTTCAAAAATTTTGAAATTTCTTTGAGGAGCGTGTGGAAATCCATAGTGAAGAAGTACGGTGTCTGGAATCTGGGAGTTTACATCGATCTTCCCACGGTTGGTTATTACAGCACCAGCAAGAAAGGTAAGTACATCGTCACGTGGTGGAAAGATTCGTGGCTGTTCGTGGTCGAATCGAACCGCAATCCCAAACGTTTCGTTAATGACATCATGGATGCCTTTGCGAGGCTGGGAGGTATGCTGAGATGATCGTGCTCGGTCACAGGGGCTATTCGGCGCAGTATCCTGAGAACACCCTGATAGCCTTCAGAAAGGCGCTCGAACTCGGTGCGGACGGCGTCGAGCTCGATCTGAGGGGAACGAAGGATGGTAAGGTGGTCGTGATTCACGATGAAGATCTGAAGAGGCTCTGCGGTGCGGACGTCAAAGTTTCCGAGGTCAGTTTCGAGGAACTGAGGAATTACAGGGTGCAATCTGAAAGCATACCGAGCTTCGAAGAGGTGCTTTCCATACTGGGTCCGGACCATGTTTTGAACGCGGAGATAAAAGAAGGCCGCGTTGCCGAGAAGGCGCTCCAGCTCATCGACGAATTTGGACTGACCAGGAACACCGTCGTTTCATCCTTCGACCACCAGCTCATAGCATCCCTGATGAAGAAGAGGCCGGACGTGAAATTCGGTTTTCTCGTCGGCGAGGAGTTGAAGAACGATCCGATCGGCCTCATCGAAAGATTGCTGCAACACAAACCCTACTCGATGCACCTGCCACACCAGCTGTTCGACTATCCTTTCATCGCTGAAAAGATAGTGAAGCTCGTGAGGAACGCCGGATCGAAGATTTACGTTTGGACTTTGGACGATCCCGACAAATACGAACGCATCAAGCAACATCTTGACTGCGTCATAACGAACCAGGTTGAACTGTTCGTGAGGTTGAAGAAGGGCGCATGAACGAGAAGAAAAACATGTGTCGTCAATTGATCGACGAGCCACTGAGGCTGCACACGAGTTTCAAGATAGGCGGTCCGGCGAAGCTGTTCCTCGTTCCAGAATCTGTCGAGCAACTCGTGTGCGCTGTGAGATCGTTTCCAAGCGCAAAGCTTCTGGGCAAGGGCACCAACGTGCTCGCACCGGACGAAGGTGTCGACGTGGTGATAAGCACGCTGGGTCTGGACGGTTTCTACTTCGATGGGAATTTTCTGATCAGCGAAGCCGGTGCCTTGCTCAACAGACTGTGCGTTGAAGCGGCGCAGCGCGGACTTTCTGGACTCGAATTCGCTTACGGGATACCTGGTACGGTGGGCGGAGCGGTTTTCATGAACGCGGGCGCGTACGGAGGTCAGATGGCAGACGTGGTGGAATGGGTGGAGTACTTCGATGGAGAATCCGTGAAGATCTCGAACGCGAACGAACTCGAGTTTTCCTACAGAGACAGCGTTTTCAAGAGAAAAAACTGGGTGATACTGCGCGTCTGTTTGAGACTGGGCGAATCGGAGAGTGAAAAGGTCCGCTCGAAGATGGAAGAGATAATGAGAAGAAGGATGGAAACACAGCCGCTCGATGTGCCGAGTGCGGGCAGTTTCTTCAAACGGCCGCGGCCTGATTTCTACGTGGGAAAAGCCATAGAACAGCTCGGACTGAAAGGTTTCAGGGTGGGGAACGCCCAGGTTTCGGTCAAACACGCAGGTTTCATAGTCAACGTTGGTTCCGCCACAGCGAAGGACGTGCTCACGCTTGCGCAGATTGTGAAGAACATGGTTGAGAAGCACTTCAACGTGGTTCTCGAACCCGAAGTCGACATATGGTAGGTGCTGGGTGTGAAGATGCGTCTTGAGAAATTCTTTCTGGTTTTGCTCACCGTCTTTGCCCTCCTCTTCCTGTTGAGTTTTCAGGCGTTCGTATCGATGAGGACTCAGTTGAAGAGGAATGAAAGGATCATCGAAGCGTACAAACTGTACGTGAACGAAGATTACGACAGGTTCGAACAGTACATCAAAGTACACGGTTTGAAAGAACTGGAAAACTTGAACAGCACGTTGAAAGAGAAAGTCTTCGAGAAATATTACAGTCTGGGTGTTGTGAAACTGAACCTCGGAGATTTTTCAACCGCGTACGAGTATTTCAAGAAGGCTTTCGAACAGCTCCCGGAGGGCGATGAAAGGAGAGCCGAGCTCGTCTACCTCATGGGACAGAGTCTGGCGAAGGCTGGTCGCAGCTTGGAAGCCAAGCTTCAGCTGAACATGGTTTTGCAAATGCCAGATTCGCTGTACAGATCTCAGGCGATCAGGCTTCTGATAGATCTCTACAGACAAACGGGCGAGAAAGAGAAAGCGGACGAACTCGAAAAAACTTACAGGGAGGTCCTGGGGCGATGAAACAGCTCTTCGGAACCGATGGATTGAGAGGTATTTACGGGGACGATCTGACGGACGAGCTTGCCTACAAACTCGGCCTGGCACTCGGAGAACTCTACGGTTCGTCCCTCTTCGTGATCGGACACGACACGAGGGAGTCCGCCGGGGCACTTCAACAGGCCCTGGTGAAAGGATTGTCGCGGAAGGGTGCGAAGGTGAAGCTCGCCGGCGTTCTACCAACCCCTGCGGTGGCGATGATCAGCAAACTCTTGGACTGTTTTGGAATCGTGATCTCTGCTTCTCACAATCCGTACCAGTACAACGGGATAAAGGTGCTCAGGTCTGGCTTCAAGCTCCCGGACGAGGAAGAGAGGAGGATCGAATCGCTCATGCAGAACGTCTCAGCAGGTGTGGAAGAAGGATCCGTTGAGACAGATCCGAGCCTTCGGGAGATCTATCTGAAAACGATCCTCGAATCCTTCAAGAAGCTCGATCTTTCCGGTCTCAGGGTGGCCGTGGATCTGGCGAACGGGGCAGCGATCACCACGACACCAGAGGTTCTGAAGGCCCTCGGTGCCAGCGTGACGTGCTTTTCGTACGAACCGGATGGAAAGAACATAAACGAAAACTGCGGTTCTCAGCATCCGCAGTTCCTCGCGGGGCAGATGGAAGGTTTCGACATCGGTGTGCTGCACGATGGCGATGCGGACAGATGCATTCTGCTCAGTCGAAAGGGTGAAGAGATCCACGGAGACAAGATCATGGGGGTTCTCGCGGTCCAGCTGAAGAGCGAAGGAAGACTCCGCAACGACACCGTCGTGGCGACAATAATGAGTAACAAAGCTTTAGAGGATTATTTACTCAACAGGGGTATAAAACTTGCGAGGGTGAAGGTGGGGGACAAGTACGTGCTCGAAGGCATGCTGCAGCTTGACGCAACGCTCGGTGGGGAAAGGTCGGGTCACATAATATTTCTGGACAGATCGACGACGGGAGACGGCCTCATAACGGCACTGGAGTTTTTGAGGTTGATGGTTCTGACCGGCAGAACGGCGGACGATCTTTCCAAAGAGTTGCAGGATTATCCTCAGGTCCTGATCAACGTGCCCGTTATGAACAAGGCCGTGGCTGAGCATCCTTTGTTGAAGAAAGAGCTGGAAAAATACGACGAGCGTTTCAGAATCGTTGTCAGGGCTTCCGGTACGGAGAGGCTGGTGCGCGTGATGGTCGAGGGGAAGGATGAAGCTGATGTCAGGAGGATCGCCGAGGAGCTGAGCGAACTGGTGCGCGAGCTGGATCGGGGGTGACAGAACAGATGCGGCTGGCGATCTGCGTGGGTTCTTCGAGTGTGTCCACTTTCACAGAACAGGGACCCGCGTGGATTCTACACAACGGTGACCCCATAGGTACCGTTGAGAGAATCCTTCAAGATTCACCCGAAGAACTCGAACTCGTCTTCACCGGAAGGAAACTGAGAAGGATCTTCAGAGCTCCGAACATCCCGGAGTCTCTCGCCGTGCAGTACGCGTACAGAAAGCTGAAAGAGAAGTACGGCCCGTGTGACGGCATCGTGAGCGCCGGTGGGGAAAACTTCGTGCTGTACCAGCTCGACTCTAACGGCGAAGTTTCCGCGATACACGTCGGCAGCAAGTGTGCCTCCGGTACCGGAGAGTTCTTTCTGCAACAGCTCAAGAGGATGGGACTGGATCTTTCGTCCATAGATTCGGTGAACGTGGATGGCTTTTACAGACTCTCTTCGCGGTGCACGGTTTTCTGCAAGAGTGACTGCACGCACGCGCTGAACAAAGGCATTCCCAAAGACCTCGTTCTCAGTGGACTCGGAAAGGTCATGGCGGACAAGATCTTGCAGCTTTCGAGCAACGCGAACGTGAAGAGGGTGCTTTTGATAGGTGGCACCACGAGGAACAAACTCATGCTGAGACATCTCGACGGTCGCATAGAGTTCGTCGTGCCCGAAGAGGCAACTTACTTCGAGGCTCTCGGTGCCTATCTGTGGTTGCTGGAAAATCCTTCTGGGAAGGTCAAGAAATACCACGTGATACCCAGAGAGATACCTTCCGCCTTTCTCAGACTGCCTCCCCTCTCGAACTATCTGTCCATGGTGGAGTTCAAGCACATGGAGAGGGGAAAGGCTGAGCCGAACGACGAGTGCGTACTCGGTGTGGATGTGGGTTCGACCACGACCAAGGCCGTGCTGGTGAGGATCAAGGACAAGAAGATACTCGCCAGCAGTTATCTCAGAACGCTCGGTGATCCCATAGGTGCCGCGAAGAAGTGTTACGGCGAAATTCTCTCACAGCTCGACGTGCCTGTGAAGATCGTCGCGGTGGGCGTGACGGGTTCCGGAAGGAAGATCGTGGGACTGCACGCACAGACCAAATCGATCCACAACGAGATCATGGCGCACGCGAAGGCTGCGGCGTATTTCGATCCCGAGGTCGACACGATCTTCGAGATCGGCGGTCAGGACGCCAAATACACCTATCTGAACGAAGGTGTACCCTACGACTACGCCATGAACGAGGCGTGCTCCGCAGGAACGGGATCTTTCCTGGAAGAAGCGGCGCGAGAGTCTTTGAACATAGATTACAGACAGATCGCAGATTACGCCCTCAAGGCGAAAAACCCACCGAACTTCAGCGACCAGTGTGCGGCGTTCATAAACAGCGACATAAAGACCGCGATACAGGAAGGCATATCCGCCGAGGACATATGCGCTGGGTTGGTCTACTCTGTCTGCATGAACTATCTGAACAGGGTGAAGGGTAACAGGCCCGTCGGGAACAAGGTTTTCGCGCAGGGAGGCACCTGTTACAACAGGGCCGTACCGCTCGCGATGGCGGCACTCACGGGTAAGAAGATCGTCGTGCCACCGGAACCGGGTCTCATGGGCGCCTACGGGATCGCGCTCATGGCACTCGAAGACATGGAAAAGGGTGTGATAGAAAAAGGTTCTTACGATCTTCAGGAACTCGCGAACCGCGAGGTGAAGTATCTGAAACCTTTCGTCTGCACGGGTGGAAGGACCGGTTGCGACAGGAAGTGTACCATCAGCGTGATAGAGGTCAACGGCAAAAGGATACCCTACGGAGGGGCGTGCAACCGTTACGAAGCGTTCAGGGAACACAGTTTCGATGCCTCGGAGTACGATTTCGTCGCGAGAAGAGAGAAGATGGTTTTCGAACTGAAGCAAAACGGTGGCGGAAAGAAGGTCGGAGTGAGCAAATCCTTCGCGATGAACGTCTTCTTCCCATTCTTCTCGACACTTTTCATAAAGCTCGGCTTCGAGGTCGTCCTTCCGGACGAACCTGATGAAAGTGGGAAAGATCGCATGGGATCAGAGTTCTGTTTTCCCGTCGAGCTTTCCCACGGTTTCGTGCTGAACCTTTTGAAGAAAAACGTTGATTATGTCTTCATTCCGAGGATTCGAGGGGCCAGACCGGCCGGTTCAGAAAAGAACGGCGTCTACTGTCCTTTCGTTCAGAGCGAGGCAGACTGGCTGAGGGCCGATATCTCTGAACTCGAGAAAGTTCAGCTCCTTTCCTGCAGCATCGATTTCAACGATCCTGAAGAACTCGTCTTCGAAAACATCTTCCGGATGTTCAAACCCCTCGGCTTCGACAGAGAAAGGGTCAGAGCAGCTTTCGAAGAAGCGAAGAAAGCGCAGAGGACCTTCGAAGAGGGCGTGAAGAGGCTCGGTGAAGAATTTCTGAAGAAAGTAGAAGAAGCCGGTATGGGTATCGTCATCTTCGGGAGGGCGTACAACGCTTTCCAGTCCCACGCGAACCTCGGAGTTCCGAGGAAGATCGCCAGTTACGGCTATCCCGTGGCGAGTTTCGACGTTCTTCCGTTCGAACCGCTGCCCGGTTACGAGAGGATGTACTGGACCTGGGGAGAGATGATGCTGAAGGCCGCGAGGTACGTGAAAGACCATCCCAAGCTGTATCCTGTTTTCATAACGAATTTCAGCTGCGGCCCTGACTCGTTCATCCTCTCTTACTTCAAAGCGGTCATGGGTGAAAAACCGGCGCTCGTTCTGGAACTGGACAGCCACACCGCTGACGCCGGTCTGGAAACCCGTATAGAAGCGTTCTTGGACATCATCAAATGCAGGAGAGAAAAGAAAAAGCAACCCTCGCCTTCCAAACCTCTCGAAGTTCAGATCGACAAATCCGGCGTCTTCGTCCTCAAAGACGGCGAGAAGATTCCCTGGACCGACCCGAGAGTGAGACTCGTCTTCCCGACGATGGGCGCGTTCGGAGCCAGGTGCCTGGCGGCGGCGATCTCTCGCTTCGGGGTTCGAACGCACGTGTGCCCCGCTCCCGGGGAGATCGAGTTCAGACTGGGCAGGGGCAACTCTCTCTCCAAGGAATGCCTGCCTTTGCACCTGACGCTCGGCTCGCTCATAAGATACCTTCAGGAAAGGCCCGAAGGTGAGATCACCCTGTACTTCATGCCGACCACGTCGGGCCCGTGCAGGTTCGGCCAGTACAGCATTTACATGAAGTTGTGGCTCGAACAGAACGCGGTGAAGGATGTCGGCCTGGTCTCGCTGAACTCTGAGAACGCGTACGGAGGCCTGGGAGTAAGCTTCACCCTGCGTGCGTGGCTGGCCGTGCTGGTTTCGGATCTGTACTCCAACGTGGAGAAATCTCTCAGAGCCCTCATGAAAGACCAGACGCTTGTAGAATCCTTGATCGAGAAGCATCAGGAAATGATCCTGGAAAGTTTGAGGAAGGATTCTCTGTCTGGTTTCTTCACAACGGTGAAAAAGGTGTGTCAGGAGCTCGAATCTCTGAAACTGCACGAAGCGTACATGAAATCACCCAAGGTGATGATGACTGGAGAAATATACGTGCGCTGGGACGAATTCAGCAGGAAGAAGATGGAAGATCTGTTCGCGAGGGAAGGCATCGTGCTGCACATCTCACCGATACACGAATGGATCTACTACACCTATTACATCTTCATCGAAAGATTGGTGAGCAAGGATTCGACGCGTTTCCAGAGAATGAAAAAGTGGCTGGAAATGCAGGTGCTCCGCTACTTCGAATGGAGGATCAAGCGTCTGTTCGCGCGAACTGGCCTGTGCGACGCGCGCATGCTCGACGTCTCACACGTGGTGGAAACGGCGAAACCCTATCTTTCACCGAATCTGACTGGGGAAGCCATCCTGACGATCGGAAGTACGCTCGCCGAAATAGGCGAATTCTACGATGGAGTGATAGCAGTCGGGCCGTTCGCGTGCATGCCAAGCCGCATAGCGGAATCCATACTCAAGAAGGCCATCGAAGACAAAAAGAGAAGACTTGGAAAGTCGCTGCCGTTCATCTCGATCGAGCTGGATGGCAATCCATTCACGCCATCGATAGAAGCCAGGTTGGACGCGTTCATGGCCCAGATCAAGCAGCTCAGGAAGGGAAGTGAAGCTCTTGCCGGTGATCTTTCTCGCCGGTGATGCAAAAATCTTGAAGGATGAATACGTGGAAAATTTCTGTCGAAAGAGACATCTCAAGAGGATCAAGGTGAACGTGGAGGAAAAAGATGCTGCGTTCAATCTGCTCTCACAGGTTGGCTTTTTCTTCGATGGGGTGCTCCTGGACGTGGTCGATTTCGACGAATGGAAAAAGGACGATCAGAAAAAACTTTTGGAGATGGCCGAACCTTCAAGGATCAGCGTGATCGTCAGAACCGAAGAGGGTGTGAAGGCTAAGGAAGTCGTGCAGCTGTCGCTACCAAAACCGTGGGAACAGGAAAAGTGGATCGATTACGTTTCAGAAAGGCTCAGAAAGCACAAAATATCTGCTTCGCAGAAGATAGCTGAATTGATCTTCGAAAGGGTCGGACCGAACGACGAACTTTTAGAAAGAGAGATCGAAAAACTCGCCTGCGTGACGGATCGACCGACCGAAGAGACCATCCAGCAGGTGATTTCTCAATACGTCAGAAGCGACATAGACGAATTCTGTTTCAGAGTTTCGATGGGCGATTTCGAAAAGGCACACGTGCTGCTGGGATCGATCCTGAAAACCACCGAGCCCATCGTCGTGGTCGCGTCCCTCGCCAGACACTTCCTCGATCTCTACAAGATCGTGCTCTTCGTCGAGAAGAGAGAAAATTACCCCTGGCCCGTGATAAAAGAAGTCTCTGAAAAACTCGGTGTGGGACTCGGAAAGACGGCCAGGTTTCTGGGTTTCTCTTTCAAGGGTGCCGGCAAGTCCGTGAACCACGTGAGCCTGTACGACGCCGAAAAGCTGGAAAAGATCCTTGAAAGACTGTACTGGCTCGATCTCGCAGTGAAGAGCTCTCCCACTCCCAATTTAGCGATCCACAGTTTCCTCGATCAGGTTCGAAAGATCATGGGTGAAAAACCGTGAGGTTGATCTTCAGACAGACGAAGTTCAACCGTTACAGCGTCGTGGCGTTGCTGAGCGCGGTGGTGAGCAGACTCGACTCCGTCGAAATCGTCATCGCCAGAAGACTTGAGGACATCTTATCTTACCCCACCGACAGCTTCGTGGCGTACTCCTTCATGAGCTTCGACCTCGGACAGGTTCAGGAAGAAGTGAAGTTGCTCAAGTCGAAAGGTTACACTCTGCTGGCCGGTGGGCCCCACCCGACGGCGCGGCCTGAGGAATGCCTCGCGATGGGGTTCGATCACGTTTTCATCGGTGATGGGGAGGAGAACCTGATCGAGTTTTTGAAGGGCGAAAGGCGATCCATCTTCGATGGGGTGAGCAGGAGAGTCGATCTCAACGACTATCCTCCCTTCTGCGTGGAACTTTCACAGTTCATGCCGATCGAGATCACGAGGGGCTGCCCGTTCGGCTGTGCGTACTGTCAGACATCGTCGATCGCTGGAAAGATCGTTCGACACAGGAGCGTTGAACAGATCGTTCATTACTGCCAGCTCGGTCTGAAAAAGCACAAGTACGTCGCGAGATTCATAGCGCCGAACGCCTTCGGTTACGGCTCGAAGGATGGTGTTACACCGAACGTGGACGCCATAGAATCGTTGCTTTTCAATCTCCGGAAAATAGGCATGAGAGAGATCTACTTCGGAACCTTCCCCTCGGACGTGAGACCAGAATCTGTGAACGACGAGGTCCTGAGCGTGGTCAAAAAGTACGTGAACAACAGAAGCATTATCGTGGGCGCTCAGAGTGGCAGTGAAAGGGTCCTCAAAATTTTGAGAAGGAATCACAGCACAGAGGACGTTCTGAAGGCCGTGGACACGATAAAGCGTCACGGGTTCGTACCGCACGTGGACTTCATTTTCGGTTTTCCTTTCGAAACCCAAGAGGACCAGCACGAGACCCTGCAGTTCGTTGAGAAACTGGTTGAAATGGGTTGCAAGATACACGCACACAGCTTCTTGCCACTGCCCGGAACGAGTTTGGAAAGAGCGGGAAGCGCACGCTTGCCGCACTGGCTCAAAAAGAGGCTGTCTCAACTTTCCGCGCAGGGAAAGCTCGACGGGTACTGGCAGAAGCAGGAACACATGTCCTGGGAACTCCACTCGCAGACACGCTGATACGCTCATTTGTGTTATAGCTTTCGTGAAATTGTGTTAAAGTAACGAGGCGGAGACTGTGCTAAAATGTTCGCACGGAGGGAACTACGTTGCCTGAGAAGTTCTGTTCTTTCTGCGGAAGGCCCGCGAGTCAGGTTGGAAAGTTAATAGCTGGTCCGAGCGCATACATATGCGACGAGTGTGTCGAGCTCTTCCACGATCTTTTGACGACGGACAAGCGAGTGAAGAGAGAGCGCAGGAAGCCTCTCCCAAAACCGGCTGAGATAAAGGCCGAGCTCGACAAGTACGTGATCGGACAAGAGAGGGCCAAGAGGATCATCTCCGTGGCGGTCTACAACCACTACAAGAGGGTCTTCTACGGCGGCAGTTTCGACGACGTCGAGATGGAAAAGTCCAACATCATGATGATCGGGCCGACGGGAAGCGGGAAGACGTTGATCGCGCGCGTGCTGGCCAAGATACTGGACGTGCCGTTCGCCATAGCGGACGCCACACCGCTCACGGAAGCGGGTTACGTGGGAGAGGATGTGGAGAACGTCGTGCTCCGCTTGCTGGAAGTTGCCAACTTCGATATAGAGAGAGCCCAGTACGGGATCATCTACATAGATGAGATAGACAAGATCGCCAGGAAGTCTCCGAACCCGTCGATAACGAGAGACGTTTCGGGTGAAGGTGTGCAGCAAGGTTTGCTGAAGATCGTCGAGGGTACGATCGCGAACGTACCGCCTCAGGGTGGGAGGAAACATCCCTACCAGGAATTCATCAAGGTTGACACGACGAACATACTGTTCATCGTCGGTGGTGCCTTCGACGGGCTGGAGGAGATCATCAAGAGAAGGATCCAGAGTTCATCGATGGGCTTTGGGGCAGACGTGAAGAGCAAGAAACAGATGAGACTGGGTGAGATCCTCGCGCAGGTCACACCGGACGATTTAGTCCAGTACGGCATGATCCCCGAGTTCGTTGGTCGATTCCCCGTGATCGCGACGCTGGACGATCTCACGGAGGAGGATCTGGTCAGGATACTCAACGAACCGAAGAACGCCTTGATAAAGCAGTACAAAAAACTGTTCGAGCTCGACAACGTACAGCTCGAGATAGAACCGGACGCTCTGGTCGCGATCGCCAGAAAGGCGTTGAAGCGCGGAACGGGTGCTCGTGCCTTGAGAAGCGTCTTCGAAGAGGTCATGATGGATGCGATGTTCGAGTTACCTTCCTCGCACAACGTTGAGAAAGTGATCATCACCGCTGCGGCAGTTGAAGGCAAAGAGAAACCGAGGCTCGTGATGCGAGAGATCGCGTGATGAAAGTCCTTGGAATAGAAACTTCCTGCGACGAAACCTCGGTCGCGATAGTCGACGAAGAGAGAATACTCTCCAACGTCGTTTCGTCACAGGTGAAGGTCCACGAACCTTTCGGTGGTGTCGTTCCGGAGGTCGCAGCGAGGCACCATTTGAAGAACCTCCCGCAGATCTTCCGAAAAGCCGTCGAGGACGCGAGAATAGACTTGAGAGACGTAGACGTTGTTGCCGTCACGCACGGGCCAGGTCTCATCGGTGCGCTGATGGTCGGAGTCTCGTTCGCGAAAGGCTTGAGCCTCGCGCTCAAAAAACCGCTCGTCGGTGTGAACCACCTTCTGGGCCACGTCTACGCGGTCAAGTTGAACTTTCCACAGCTTGAACCACCTTACCTCGCCCTGCTCGTGAGTGGTGGACACACAGAACTACTTCTGTTCAAAGAGGATCCGACCCAGGCAGAAGTCGTTGGAAGAACCGTCGACGATGCGGCCGGTGAAGCCTTCGACAAGGTCGCACGCCTGCTCGGGCTCGGTTATCCCGGCGGACCTGCGATAGAGAGAGCGGCCAGGTCTGGAGATCCCCACAGGTATCACTTTCCAAGGGCGATGCTCGAAAGGGGCAATCTGAACTTCAGCTTTTCCGGTCTGAAGACGGCGGTTCTTTATCTGGTCAGAAGTGAACCGGATGCGAACAGATCGGACGTGGCGGCTTCTTTTCAGGAAGCCGTGGTGGACGTACTGGTCTGGAAGACGATGCACGCCGCAGAATTGATGGGAATGAAAAAAGTGCTTCTGGTCGGCGGCGTCGCGGCAAATTCACGGTTGAGAGAGAAGCTCGCAGAGGAATGCTCAAAGAGGAACCTGGAACTTTACGTTCCACCCGTGGAGCTGTGCATGGACAACGCAGCCATGATCGCGCGGGCAGGTTTGGACCTCGCGCGCAGGGGAAAGTTCTCTGACCTCAGCTTGAACGCTGTCCCGTACCTCTCTTTTTGAGCAGTTTCTGCCTCACCTTTGTCGCCTTCTCCGCAAGGATCAGCACGTGACCACTGTCGATGTAAATCGCGCTTCTTGCTTGTGCACCGTAGGTGAGGTTCACCATTTTGTTTGAAAAACTTGCAGTGTCCCTGAGCTGTTTCGCCATCGTGTTGTTCACCGGGACTACGGCTTTGATCCTGTCCGCGTTGACGAACACACCTTTCACGATCTGTACAAGCATGGTGCTCACATCCTCAGAACCAGTCTCTCATGGAGAAGATCATGGGTTCTCCCTGAGGGTTCAGAAGCTTGTGGTTCACGACCAGACCATTGTAGATCACGTGATCGCCGCTTTCGAGCTTACCGACCAGCTCGCATTCGAAGTAGGCTATCACACCTTCAACGATGGGCAGTTTGAGCTTCTCGCTCTCGAACCAGCGAACCTTGGAAAACTTGTCCACGTTCCTGCTCGAATAATAACCGAACAGTTCACCTATCTCTTTCTGTTTTTTGTCCAGGACCTGAACAGCGAACTTCTTGCTCTTCTCTATGACCTCCGCCGTTTTTCGTGTCGGTCCGAGCGCGACGGCCAGCATGGCGGGCTTGAAGGAAGATTGCATCAACCATGCTGCCGCGAGGCCAGCCTTCTCATCTTCAATGCAGCTCGAAACTATGTAAACCCCCTGAACCAAACAGTCGAACGCGCTCTTGAACATCGTCCCTCACCCCGTCATGCAAGCCTTCGAGAAAATTATACCCTCTTTTCACGAGAGAAACGATAATGTTCCCTCAGCTCTTCGTTGAACGGCAGGTTCAGTATCGCGTCGATGACCGCGACGACTTGCTCGTAAGATTTCGTCCTGGGATCTCTGAGGAGGATCTCTTCGAGCACTCTGACATCTCTTGAAAAGAACGCCTCCAGGTTCCACTCCATCCTCAGTATCCTGGGCCAGAGGTAGAACTTCTTGATCCTGTCGGTCAAATCGGGCTCGATCTTCTCCCTGTGTACACCGCTTTTGTCCACCCACACGGGCAGTTCCATGACGAGATCGTCCGGAAAGTCCTTCAGAGCCCCCTGGTTCTCGACGTTCAAGAAGAGTCTCACCCGTTTATCGTTCGCGATGGCGTTGATGAACGGAACGTGCTGTTCTCCGCTCATCCGACCCTTTCTGAAGATCTCGGGAAACTCTTCCGTCAGCTTCACGTTCTCGTGGAGCTGGACGCGTTGAGCGAGCTCTATCAGTCTCTTTCTCGCCATTCTGAGCATCTCATGAAGTTTCGGCCTCTCCACCTCGTTGTCTATTCCTCCAAATTCACCGAACCACTTTTTCTTCGTTTCAAGATCGTAGTGATACTTCCACGTTCCGTTGCGCACAGTATCGCCTATCGGAAGCATGCCGTAGAATCTGTACATGTCCATCGCGGCGGGAGACATCTGGATGTCCCACGGACTTCTCGATTTCCAGTTTGCAAGCTCTTTCTCTATCCATTCGTCCAGGAGTGGGTAAGCGTCCTTTCCTTTGTATCTGAACCTGTTCAACCAGATGCCGTGGTTCACCCCCGCCACCTGCCAGTCCACATCCTTCGGATCGAGCTTCAACCGCTCAAAGACTTCATAAACTCCAGCAACTCCGTGACAGAAACCGATGATCTTGGCCTTGCTGACCCTCTTGACCGCCTGAGTGATCTCGAAAACGGGATTCGCTGTTTGAAGCAGATAAGCGTCTGGAGCCAGTCTTTCCATTCTCCTTGCGATCTCGAGCGCCAGTTTCACATCGGGATACGATGCCAGAACGTAGCTGTACGTCGAGACCATGCTCAATTCCTGGCTGTCTATGCCCCTGTAATAACCGTACTTCTCTGCGAGCTCCGTGACGCTGTCCCACCTCTGAAATCCATCTTCGTGATACCTTTGATCGTAAGGGTACGCCGTGTTTATGATGAAATCGGCTCCTTCGATGGCTTCGTCGAGCTGTGAGGTTTTCACAATCTTCACCGGCGAGCCGAGTTCCTGAACGTACTTCTGGGCGAGCACGTGGGAAGCGTTCAATCTTTCTTCGTTGATGTCCATCAGGTAGATGAAGGTGCCTGATTTTGAGAGCTCTTCCGTCTGCGCCACGTCACCGATGATCTGCTGGGCGAACCTCACGCTTCCCGCACCTATCATCGCGATCTTCACGGTGATCACTCCTTTTGAAATCAGAAACGTTTCAGCTCGAAAGTTCTGTTCGTCAGATCGACATCGAGCCTGACGTTACCCATCTTCGTGTTGAAAGATTCGATACTGTAGGCCGGTTCTTCGTCGAAGATGTTGGACACTTTCACTTTTCCACCGAGCAGCTGGAGAGTGGTTTGCAGAATCTCGTTCGAAGAATCTTCGTAGAGTGAAAGATCGTCGCTCAAAATTATCATGTTGTCCAGAACGCCACAGGTGTACGCGTAGAGCTTTCTTTCGTTCTCACTCAGCTCGGTTTTCTGCGTTCTCAAGAGTAAACAATCTGGATCGTTCTGCCAGAGTCTTCTGTTCATGAAAGATCTCGTGATGGCGTTTCTGAGCGCCCATTTCGCCGCCGGAATGCCCCGATCCGCCAATCGCTCTCCCCAGTAAGGCGCGGTGTCCGGTCCTATCCTCATGCCATCGACGAGTCCGACCGCCGGAATGAGTGGAGAACCGCAACCCAGAACGAAGCCATCCTTCACAGCTTCGCGTACGATCTTCAAACCTTCCCTCAGGGCCTGGATCGGGCTGATGGATCTCTGTCTTTCTCCAGGAAGGGCTCCCGCGAAGAGAAAATCGATCTTGAAATAGGAGAAACCCATTCGGCGGAGCGAGCTGAACAGTTCGTACAGCCACTGTTTCACATCTTCCCTGCTCAGATCCAGCGCGTAGATGTTCTTCTTCCAGTTCCTGTAAGCGAGCTTCGGTTTTCCGTTTTCTTTCACCACCCAGTCTGGATGCCGCGCGAACAGCTTCGAAGTTTCAGAGACGCTGAACGGCGCGGTCCATATGCCTGGTTCAAAACCACTTTGAAGGATCGTTCTGGCCATCTCATCCAGGTTTGGAAAGCCATCCTTGCTGTCCAGCCAGTCGCCGATGTCCGCTTCGTAGCCATCGTCGATCTGGAAGATCTTTATGGGATATCTTTTCGCAAGGTCTAAATTCTTCAACACGTCCAGCCAGGTCAGATCCAGAAAATAGTGATACCAGCTGCACCATCCGACGAAGCGGTCTTTCTTGAACTGCGCGTTGTTTTCCTGCGCGACGAGTTCTGCGTACTCTGTTAACAGATCGTAGTCGTCAGAATTTTCTATGAAGACGAAGCTTTCGAGCGGGACGTAGTCTTCGAAATCTGTGTCGAAATATTCCAGGTACGCCACAAGCTCATTCTTCTCGAACGTGAAGAAAGGATGTGCGAACTTCGAAGTGAGGAAACCGTACAGTCTCCCGTGTCCCGCGACGAAGTAATCGCTTACGAGCCTGCTCGCGAGCAACTCGGGAACAGGAGACGCTGAGTACTGCCAGTCCCTGTCCGGGCTGATGGGCTGAAACTCTTCCGTATCGATCGGTTTGCACGGCCCCCAGGATTGCCAGTTGTTCACGAAGGCTTTCTTGAAAGATTCTGTTCTGAAGATCTCTATCCTTCCAACCTTTCCTTTGATCTTTCCTTTCAGCATCCAGCCGAAGCTGGTCTTCACAAGCTCTGCCTTCACACAGTACTCGTTCGTTTCTACCGTGAACTCCCCTTCTTTCAAACTCCTTCCCATCACCTGCATGGTTCTTCCCTCCTCAGTCCGAATCCGAATTCTCTTTCACGAACTCAACTATCTCCTGTACGTAACCGAAGGCGACGGCCACGTAAGTGTCTGCCGCCCCGTAATAGATGGCGATCCTGCCGGTCTTTCCGTCACACAGCGCGGCACACGGAAAGACCACGTTCGGTACGAAACCGCACACCTCGTACTCTTCCTCGGGCGTGAGCAGGTAGTACTTGCTCCTGTGCAGCACTTTCGACGGATCCTCGAGATCCAGCAGGGCGGCACCGAAGCTGTAGACGTACCCGTTGCACGTCAGTGTCACGCCGTGGTATATCAAAAGCCATCCTTCGCTCGTTTCTATGGGTGCTGGTCCGGCGCCGATCTTCAGATTCTCCCACCAGTTCTTGCTGCTCCTTCCCATCACCCATCTGTGGTTGCCCCAGTGGATCATGTCGAAGCTCTCGCTCAGGAAGATGTCTCCGAAGGGCGTATGGCCCATGTCACTGGGCCTGTTGAGCATGACGTACTTACCGTTGATCTTCCTCGGGAACAGCACACCGTTCCTGTTGCACGGAACGAAGGCGTTCGGCAGCCTGATGAAGTGTTTGAAATCCTTCGTCACGCCGACACCTATGGTTGGACCATGATCGTCGGTGCAGAAGGTTATGTAGTAACTGTCCTCTATCCTGACCACCCTCGGATCGTAGGCGTAGCCAACTGGAAACGGATTGCCGTATTGATCGAACCACTGGATGGGTTCTTCCTCTATCTGCCAGTTTATTCCGTCTTTGCTGTGTCCAACGTGCAGGAAGGGTCTGGTGTTTTTGTGGTCCACTCTGAACACGCCGACAAAACCGTTTGAAAACGGTACGACTGCAGAGTTGAAAACGCGCGCACCTTTCTTGATGGGATTCCGTTTCGTGATGGGATTCTTGCTGTAACGCCACAGCACCCCATCGTGGCCCTTCGGTCTGTCCTCCCACGGCATGTTGGAAAGTTCTTCACAGTAGATTTTCAAAACGGTCCCCCCTATCAATATCTGACTTTCAAAAGCTCGGCGGGCTGACCACCCAGATACCTATCGCCGTGACGTTCCCAACGTTTCTCCACCTGTGTGGCACAGTGGAAGGATAGGTTATGCTGTCACCTTCGTTCAGGACGACTTTCCTGTCCCCAAGAGTTATTTCGACACTGCCCTGAACGATGATACCGGATTCGATCCCTTCGTGCGCGTAAAAGGAGTCGCCACTGTCACAACCCGGTTCAAGATAAGATATGAACATTGAGTAAGCCTTGTTCTTCGTCGAGATGAGTTCGTACGTCAAACCAGGGCACACGATCACCTTGCGCCGTTCGTTTTTCCTCACCACACCTTTGAGCGCCTGCTCGCCTATCTCTTGTTCGACGAGCGAGATGATCGTCTCACCGAGGGCGGACAGGATTCTCTTGAGCGTGCTCAAAGATGGCGATACTTTTCCATGTTCTATCTGGCTGATCAGGCCGGGAGTGACACCCGCAAGCTTCGCGAGTTCCCTCACCGTCATGTGTTTGGCCTGCCTGAGGGTTCTTATCTTCTGACCTATGTTGTCGAGTTCACCATCCATTTCGTTCATCCCCCAGTCACGAGGTGAGTGAAGTCACCGTACAGTCTCACCAGTTTTTCGAACTCGGCTTCATCGTAAAACCTGATCTGCCTGCGGCCGAAGTATTTGGCAACCTCCACACAGAACCTCGCCGCAAGTTCAATATCGACCTCGTGCGATGCCCCGGTCGCACAGCCAGCCACAGGAACTTCAGTCGTTATGGCCACTCCAACGACCGGGACGTTAGGAACAACGGTGCAGGGCTGCATGATGCTGTTTATGTGATACACCCCGTTGTCGTAGGGCGTTATGTCCTGCATCGTTATCGGTAGCACGAAGGGCACAGTGCCACACACGTTTTCATAGATGTTCAACAGATCTTCCGACACCTTGAGTATATATCCCTTGACGACCGTTGGCGAAATCGCAAAGCCTCTCTTTTTCACAATTCTGTTGCCCTTCGTGGTATCGATGGAAAGAACCGCATCAACGTGTCTGTTGAGCATCAGCTGCAACACTTCTCTCACACCGATCGGTGAATCCATGAACGGTACTGGTTTGTGCTCTTTGGTTGGAGCGTTTGGGCAAACGTGCGTCGCCACGAACACCGTACCTGCAAGCTCTTCTCCTTTCTGCCTCATCTGTGCCAGTTTCAGCGCACACGCGAGCGCGGCAACAGCACCATCCGCATCGCTCACCAGTCCGATCATTTCTGGCCTGGCTCCCACTCCTCCCAGCTGGCCAACTATGCCCAGAACGGGCGCCGAGCCATCGTCACCGTGGATCGTTATTCTGACGACGTCTGTCTTGCCGCGGGGTGTTGTCACAGTTTCGAACTCGGCGTGCACGCCTTCAAAACCGTTGAAAAGCTCACAGACTCTTTGACCGTTCGCATTAGGATCATCCAGAACCTCGATCGCAGTCATTACCTGCGATAGCATGCTCACACCTCCGTGTAAAGATGGCATCTCACTTTTCGACCTCTGAAATCTATCAGCGGTGGTTTCTCACTGCATTTGCTGAAGGCAAAATCACACCTCGTTCTGAAGGGACACCCTTCAGGTGGGTTCAGTGGGCTGGGTATCTCACCTTTGAGAGAAAAATCCTTCAGCTTGTTTGCTTCGAGGGTCGGAATAGCGGCAACGAGGGCCTTGGTGTACGGATGCAATGGTTCCTCCAAGATTTTCTGCGTCTCTCCCATCTCCATGATTTGGCCAAGGTACATCACCATGGTTTGATCCGATATATGGTACGCAATTTTCAAATCGTGCGTGATGAGGATGTAAGTTAGCGAATACGACTGTTTGAGATCTATCAAAAGATTCAGTATTTGCGCCTGAACTGAAACGTCCAGTGCCGACGTGGGTTCGTCCAGGATGAGCAATTTCGGCTTCAAGACGAGACATCTTGCTATCGCCACTCTCTGCTTTTGTCCACCGCTCAGCTGGTGAGGATACTTCCATAGCACATCTTCAGTCAATCCCACAGCTCTGAGTGTTTCGTAAACGAGTTTCTTTCTCTCTTCTCTGTTGGCTACCCTGTGTATCCTCAGTCCTTCTTCTATACTGAACAAAATGGTTTTGCGCGGATCGAGAGAACTCTCTGGATCCTGGAAAACCATCTGTATCTGACCGGATCTTTTCAAAGGTGATCCCATGAAGTGTATCGAACCGGTTGTAGGTTTGTATATACCGCAGAGTATGCGAGCAATAGTAGATTTGCCGGACCCACTCTCACCAACGATGCTGAACACACTCTTTTCTTTCACAGTGAACGACACGTCCTGAACAGCTCTAAGAAACTTAACAGGCCTACCAAGAATATCAAATTCGATAGCGAACTCTTTTGAGAGATTTTCAACTCTCAGAATCATTCAGACCCCCGCTTTCTCGTACAGCCAGCATTTTACGAACCGTTCCTGCGTCCAAATTTCAGGGGGATCTTGTCGAGTGCAAATTTCAAGTCTTTTGTCACAGCGAGGATGAAACCGACACCCTGACGGTGGACTCAATGGGCTTGGGACATTGCCTTCAATGGAGTGTAGTTTCGATTCTCTCTTCTTCAAATCTGGAATGGAACTGATCAATCCCTGAGTGTAAGGATGAAGGGGAGCCGTGAAAAGCTTTCTCGTTGGTGATATCTCGCAAATTTTTCCAGCGTACATCACGATGACTTTGTCTGCTATCTGAGCTACCAGGCTTAAATCGTGGCTTATGAAAAGTATCGAAGTTTTCGAGCTGCATTTCAACTGCCTGAACAGTTGCATGATCTGTGCCTGTATCGTGACGTCCAACGCGGTGGTTGGCTCGTCAGCGATGAGCAGCTTTGGTTCACATAACATGGCCATCGCGATCATTGCCCTTTGCCTCATGCCACCACTGTATTCGAACGGATATCTCTCGAGCATTTCCTCTGCTTCGAAAATGCCCAGCTTTGTCATTGTTTCTATGACTTTCTTTCTTGCTTCTTCTTTGCTCATTTTGAAGTTTTCAATCAGCACTTCGCACAGTTGCTGGCCTATTTTCATGTTGGGGTTCAGGGAATTGAGAGGATTCTGAAACACCATGCTCATCTTTCTTCCTCGTGGATGATCTTCAGTGCTGGTTATATCGATTCCATCGAAAACGATTCTCCCGGTGGTAATTCTTGCATTTTTAGGTAGAAGCCCCATAATTGCCAAAGCTGTGACGCTCTTTCCAGAACCGCTCTCTCCAACAAGACCGACGCACTCACCTTCAAACACAGTGAAAGAAACGCCGTCGGGAACACGAAATCTTGCAAATCTGCTTTTGAATTCAATTGCGAGGTTCTCAACGAGAAGGAGGGACTTCAAAACTCCCTCCTCCTTTCTTGAAAGTACTGCTTCACTTCCTGGAGAAATCTTTCGTCCGTCATGAGATCATACACGGTGAAAGCGAGAGCCTTAGTGGCTCGTATCATGGCTCTGTAACCATACTGCGAGTTTGCTGCCTTCGCGAATTCTCTTGTGTGGGTGGGTATGGTCTTCTCACCCGTGATGTTTATGTATGCATGGATCGTTGGTACTACATGACTCACAGCACCTGTGTCTGTTGAGCCGACCCCTTGTTCGTACGTTCTTGGACTCACTCTTTCTCCAACCAATCTATAGTTCTCTTCGAGTTTTCTGGCTAATGGTACGTTCACGTACACTTCCGGCATTTCTTCAGCAAGGCTTATCCGTCCATCGCAACCAGTCATCCTTGCCGCGCTTAAAACAATCTCGCGAAACCTTTCTTCGAGCTCTTCAACCTGTTCCATTCTCAAGGCCCTGATCGCAAGTTCTGCACTGGTATACTCAGGGATCGTGTTGAAAGATTGACCACCATTTGTTATAATTCCGTGTATCCTGACCTTCTCTGGAAGCTGTTGCCTCCAGAGTCCTATCGCGTTGAACATAAGAATGAGAGCATCTAAAGCGTTCCTCCCACTCGCTGGATCTGCTGCTGCGTGTGCGGATTTTCCAAAAAACTCCACCACGTACCGGCGGATCGCGTAGGCTATATCAAAACCAGTACTCATCGACGCGGGATGTATCATCATCGCAACGTCTACATCGTCGAAAATCCCGGCATTGATCAGTTGCTTTTTTCCCGCCCCTCTCTCCTCTGCCGGGCAACCCACAACTACCACGCTACAAGGCAACTCACCCAGTGCCTTCTTGACAGCAACAGCAGCTCCACAACTCATAACGCCTATCATATTGTGCCCACATGCATGGCCTATCTCCGGGAGAGCGTCATATTCTGCGAGCAAGGCGATCCTTGGCCTTCCTCCTCCTGTTTCTGCCAGGAAAGCGGTCTTCAAACCCGCAATGTTCTTTTTGACCATGAAACCGTTTTGCTTCAGAAAATCGACGAGCAGCTTTGAAGATTCTTTCTCCTCATAAGAGAGCTCTGCAATTTTGAATATCTTTTTCGCCAGATCGATTAATTCTTCTTTCATTGAGTCCACAACCTGTGCGATCTTTTCCTTCATTTTTTCTCCCCCTCAGCTCTTCAGTCTTGGATCCAGAAGATCTCTCAAACCCATTGAACCCAAGGCAGGTTAGTAAGATTGCGAATCCGGGAAATATTGCCATGTGTGGCGCTGTCTGCAAGTAGTTTCTGGCCTCCGCGAGCATGCTTCCCCACGAGGGCGTAGGAGGTTGAATACCTAAACCTAAAAAACTCAGTGTCGCTTCGCTTATTACCGCCCCGGAGAAGTTGAGGGAACTGTACACGATCAAAACTGGTACGATGTTGGGTATGACGTGGTGGAAAATGATCCACAAATGTGATGCTCCGAGTGCCCGTGCAGCCAGCACAAATTCTTCGCTTTTGATGTTTAAAACGGCGCTTCTGACAATTCTTGAAAAGCTCGGTACCATGACTATTCCTATCGCCAGCATCGCATTGAACAAACCCGCCCCAAGAACAGCCATCATAGCAATGGCCAACAGCACATAAGGGAAAGATAAGAGGGCATCCATGAACCTCATGAGAACGGCATCGAAAAGACCCCCGAAGTAACCTGCGATGATCCCCAGAACTGTTCCAACCAAAGCACCTATGCCTACCGCGATGACACCGACAATCAGTGAGATGCGACTACCGTATATGAGTCTCGAGAATATGTCCCTACCGTAGTCGTCGGTGCCCAGAATGTGTCCCCCTTCTCCAGGTTTCGCGAAAATGTACAAAAAATCCATCTCGTCGACTTCATGAGTCGCTATGAGTGGAGCAAAAACGGCGAGAAGAACATTCAGAACAACTATTGAAAGGCCGAACACGATCTGTTTGTTCATCCTCAAAGACCACCCCTGTAACTCTGCCTGATCTTGGGATTTATGAACGCATAAGCTATGTCTACAGCTAAATTCACAAAGATGTACATGATTGCCGTGAAGAGAACCTCACCTTGTACGAGCATATAGTCACGCCTGAAGATCCCATCAACCATGAGTTTTCCAAGTCCAGGGAGTGCAAACACTGTTTCTGTCAGAACAGCCCCCGCGAGCAGATTTCCCAGCTGCAAACCTATGACTGTTATGACGGGAACAAGAGCATTTCTCAGAGCATGTCTGTAGAGGATAAGACTCTTTCGGAGTCCTTTTGCGTAAGCGGTCCTTATGTAGTCCTGATTCAGTACCTCGAGCATGCTTGAGCGTGTGAAGCGAGCGATCGTTCCAGTGGAGAGAATTCCAAGTGCGAGTGATGGGAGAACGAAGTGACTCACGACATCCCAGAGCCCTTTGTTTGGATCACCGAGCCCAACAGCGGGAAGCCATCCGAGTTTGAGGGAGAAGATTATGATGAGGATCATCCCGAACCAGAAGATTGGTATAGAAAGCCCCATCAGAGCCAGAATAGTCACGAGTAGATCGACTAAGGAGTTGTGCTTTATCGCTGCCAAGACCCCAGCAGGTATACCTATGCTCACGGCGATTGTCAGGGCGCACAGACTCAGCATGATCGTGACGGGTAGTCTTTCCAGGATCAATGAGAGTACGCTCTGCCTGTAGATGAGTGATACCCCAAGATCACCCGTAATCACTCTCTTCACATAAACCAAGAACTGAATCAACAGAGGCTTGTCCAGGCCAAGCTCCCGTCTGAATCTGGCTATATCTTCAGCACGCGCCTGCGGACCCAGTAAGACCATCGCCGGATCGCCCGGGATAAGTTTCATCAAAAGAAAGGCCGTCAGAATGACGAAGAAGAGCGTGGGTATGATCTGAATGATTCTTTTGGAAATGTATTTCCCCATTCAACCACTCCAAAGAGAAAGGAGGCGCTTGCGCGCCTCCCATCACTTTTCGACCCACACGTTTGTGCCCGGTGCGTACAGTCTGATCATCATGTCAGGCGAGGGTTTGTAACCTCTTACCTTCTTGTTAACACCGTTCACCACCAGCTTGTGCCACAGGGGGAAGTAGTACAAATCTTTCATGATGAGTTCTTCTGCTTTTCTGTAGTATTCTACTCTCTTTTCCTGTTCCACACTGGATTCACCCAATTCTATCAATCTGTCAACCTCGGGATTGTTGTATCCACCACCGTTACCGTAGGTTCCTTTCCTCGAAGAATGGAACATGTAGAAAATGAAGAATTCAGGATCTGGATACCATGTCCACCCTATCGTGTAAGCATCTGCCTCGCCCTTCGACGTGACAGCAGTGAAAGTGCCCCATTCCAGTGACTGAACTTCGATTTCAAAACCCACTTTCTTCAACATCGACTGAATGATGACGGCAGCCTTTCTTCGGTTCGGATCCTCAGGCGTATAAATGGTCATCTTCACTGGTTTGCCGTCGTAGCCTGCCTCCTTAAGCAACTGTTTAGCCTTCTCTGGATCGTATCCTGTATAGAAAGATTTCACATCCGGATTGTACGCCCAGGATCCCGGTGGTATGGGGCCATAAGCCGCAACGCCTGTCCCATTGGGGAATATGACCTTGACAAGCTGTTCGATATCAATACCCCTGAAAAACGCTTCTCTGACTCTCTTATCCGTGGTAGGACCCTTCATAGAGTTCATGTAGACTGCGTAGACGTTGCAACCGCCAACCATCATTGCCTCGACGTTCGGATTAGACTTCAATTTTGGAATATCCTGATCGAGGACATCGCTGGTTATATCCACTTCTCCGCTGAGTAACGCCATCGTCAGGACAGACTTATCTGGTATGAACTTGTACACGATCTGCTTCAGATAGGGCTTTTCACCCCAGTAATCCTCGTTCCTTTCGAAGACCATGTGACTGTCTTTGACCCATTCCACCATTCTGAAAGGCCCAGTTCCCACAGGATGTAGTGTGAATTGGTCCTTCCAACCCTCGCACTCTTCTTTTGGTACAATGGCGGCTCCGATGTCGGTGAGTACTGTCAGAAATGGCGCGTACGGGTACTTGAGTACGATCTTCACAGTGTAGCGATCGATGACTTCCACGTGATCCACCATGTACAGCCTCACCATAGGTGAGATGGCTATTTCTCTATCGAAACTGTACTTCACGTCTTCTGCTGTGACCTCTCTACCGTCTTGGAACTTGCCTTTCTGGAAATGGACCCCTTTCCTTAGCTTGAAAGTCCATTCCTTGAGATCTGGACTGACTTCCCAAGACTCCGCAAGCAATGGATGAATTTGTTTGACTTCTGCGTCATAAGCCACGAGCGTTTCAAAGACATTTCTCATGACCTGTGCCGAGGCGAGATCCTGATACATTGCTGGATCCATCGTCGTCGGGTTCTGATCTGAACCTACGCGGATCACTGAGTCGTAGTTCGGTGCAGAAATCACGGTAGCGAAAAATGCCACTACGGCGACCAACACTGCCAGCCTTTTCACCGCATACACCCCCTTTTTAAGTTAGAAGGTTCCTCAAATAGTTTGCGAGTATTCTTCGCGCACTCACCACGAAACCGTTGGTTTTGCGCTTAAAAAACTCCTCGTGTTTCAGTGCGAAACCTATGCAATCGAGGTAAACCAGTTGTTCCTGTGACAGATCAACGCTTAATGTCGATTCTCGATATGGCGAAAAACTGGTACAATTCACTCTCTTGGCGATTTTCGCCCATCGTTTCAGAGCATTGGAGCACTGTTCTTTTTCTGGCACGATGACTGTGGCGCGATTCAGCTTTGGCATGGCAGAGAAGAAGGAGTCTACCACCTTATAGGGTAAAATGAAACGATCGCTATCGAATTCACCAGTGCAAAGAAAGACACATAGTCCCTCGCATTCTAGCTGAGAAAGTTTCTGAACGATCCAGCGATGGGAAATTCGAACGATGGATCCGTCGCGTTTTCTGCTCACAAGCACGTCGTTCTCATCACGGGGTTTATAGATTTCTTCTTCCACGTTTTCTATGAGACCTATTTCGTTGTAAGCCAGGTTTGTATTACCAACGATGTTCAGAAGTTCCGGTATCACGTCATCTCTCGGAGTCTCACCAATGGTTATGAAAGTTATAGGACCAATCAGGCAGGAACCCTCCTTTTTTGTTTAATTATAATAAACGCCGTATAGAAATGTCAATAGGGCTTCACGACAGATGGAGACTTAACACCCTACTGGAAGGACATGGGGTATCGGTCAGATTTCGAACACTCTGTGAGAGAAATCCTTCAGCAGGCACAGAGAATCGAGCAGATCGAGGATGGTGTATCTTTCCCTTATGGTGTTGGAGATCAGGATCAATTTCTCAATGAACTCAGGTTCATAACGCGCAAGCAGTTCATCGACCCGCACGGTCTTAAGGGCGTTTTCGACCTTCTCGGAAAATTGCTCGTAGGTGTGCTTTAAAGCTTCCCTCACCCGGCTCAATTGCACACGACCGGGCAGTTTTTTCCTTTCATGAACGCGCACGAACTTTCTCGCTTTTTCTTCGCCGAAAAATTCGGACAGAATGGAGAATCTTTCTTCGTTCGTCAGGCACTCTTGCTTCAATTTCAGTTCCTCGAAGATCACCCTGTACGCCTTCAGCGTGATGTACGTTCCCATCGCCACCGAAAGGCCGTGGAACATGGGAATTTCGTTTCTGTTTTCGTGGTACATCTCCAGAGAATGGGAGATCATGTGTTCCGCTCCGGAGGCCGGTCTGGAATTGCCAACGATCGTGATGTTCAAACCGGAGACCAGAAGGGCCTTCATCAAGGAAAGGATCACGTTTCTGTCCCTGTTCAGTACTTTTTCTGAGTTCTCAAGAACATCGTTCAGCAGGTCTCTCAGTTCTTCCCATGCGAACTCGCAGATGGGTTCTTCGGTTAGAAGGTTGCTCAGCATCCAGTCCAGTCTGGCCGTCACCTTCGCCGCGATGTCACCAACACCGGCCCTCAGTAAATCGAGCGGGGCTTCGCTCACAACGTTCATGTCCACAACGACCTTCTGTGGAACAACGGCCTGCACAGTTGTTTTCTCATTCTTTATGAGTATCGCCGCTACGGAGGAGGTGTAGCCATCCACGGAAGGGGCCGTGGGAAAGCAGGAAAAATTTTTATTGGTCAGACGGGCCGCGTACTTCGCGATGTCTGTGAGACTGCCCGAGCCGATGGAGACGATGTGATCTGTCAAAACTTGCGAAGCCACTTTCTCGATGTTTTCCATCGTGGCAAGAACTCTTCCTTCAGCTTCAAGCCTGATCGTTCTGCGTTTCGGTGTTTCGACCAGCTTAGCTGTGTTTTCGTCCACAACGTACGTGGCGTTTTCAAAAAACGCTTCGATGTTCCTGGTAGCGTTCTCTTCGAAAACGATTTCAATAGGCGGCACAGTGTGGGTTTTGCCACAGGTGCACTGGAATTGACCCTTCGCTTTCAGCATGCGATCACCACTCGAGTATATGCCATCTTTCGAACTGGAGGCAAGCACTTCTCTTCAACGAGACCGTCGCGCTGTTGAGAAAAGTTCGCGTAACGGCGTATTCTGTGATAAAATGAATCGAGGAGGAAACGCTTTGAAACGCAAAGGCTTGACCCTGATCGAGCTCCTCATAACCCTCGCGGTCCTCTCAATTTTCACAGCCCTGGTCCTTCTGCTCATGAGCAATTACTTCGAAAAGACCGAGAAGAATATAAAACTTCTCGATGCCCTCAGAAGACTCAACGACGCCGGCGATAAAATGGTCGAGCTCCTCAACAGGGCCGCAGGTCCTGCCAACAGTGTGGAACTCGTCTCAGCCACAGAGGTGAGGTTCGACATCATCCTGGCCGGTCAGAAAATAAACGCGAGGGTGAAGGTTCTCAGCGAAACCGAGGTACAGTATTTCGAGGATGATAGAAGCGTGCTGATACCGATCGAAAACGTGCAGATCACGTTCCAATCTGGTAGTCAGAATCCCGAAACGGTGCTGCCGTTGAAGTTGATAGTCAAAACGCCGAATCCTTTCAATCCCTCGTCGCTCTTGAGTCTGGAGTACTCCATCTATCCACCAGGGGTGAGGTGAGATCACGAGATTGAGAAAGGCTTACGTGATGGTTCTGAGCATATTTTTGATCCTCATCTGTTCCCTTCTGGCGACCGCGATACTGATCCAGGTCGATACCACGAACAAAAAAGTTGGTATGTCCATCAGCAGGACGGTCGAACGTGCCGATGCTTTGAAGATCATCGCGACGGCCGCCGCCTACCTTCGCAGCAAGTACGGCGTGGTGTCGGGATTCTACCTGGCCGAGCACATGGACAGTCAGTCCGAATTCGAAAAGATAAAATCTGTGATCGTCAATTCCTCTGGACCAGTTGAGAAGGATATCTGGCAGGACCTGCTCGGTGAAGGGACGCTGGCTGGGATCCGCTTCACTTCTGTGAAGGACCTCTTGCGTCTCACGTCTGGCTTAGATTCTCCTTTAAAAAAGGCTCTGGTCGATAGCAACGCGAAAGGGTTGATAGAAAACAATCCGTCCAGGGTCAGAGTGTACGCCCTTTCTGAGGATGCCGACCGATCCTGGGTAATCCTGCTGTGCGTCAACGTTGGTTCTTCATGGACCTGGGCTCTGATAGAACCACAGGGGTTCTTCAACTACGCAATTTTCCTGCCAAACGGACTCCCCGTGGGAACCTATTACGGTGACGGTGAGGTCATAGACGGTCCTGCCTGGTTCGGTGATAGACAGGGTCAGGGCGGATTGGGTATAGGAGGCAATCAGGGGCCGAGGTTTTACGGAAGAACTTTCTACAGGATCTTGCACAACTACCTCAGAGGACAGGTGCAGGAAAGCGACGTTTTCGTTGGCGGAAGGAGTATTCTGACCCCAGAAGAAGTTGAGACGATGAGGAATGCGTATCAGGGGAAAGTTTACTGGGAAACACAGCTTTCAACGCTCAACAAGGTTGATATCATCGACGTCGTTACCGGTGCGGCTTCCATAACCAGCGATCCGGTTGGCTTGATCTTGACTTATTCGAAGCTCCCGGGTGTTGCGACAGAGGATCTGATCATCACGTCAGAGATCAGAAATCTGAACGGTCAGGACGTTCAAATCGTGAAGTTTTTCGGCCCAGATGGTTTCTTCAAAAGGGACAACAAACGCTACCAGGTGGAAATGGTGGTTCCTCATCCGGGTCCACCGAACGTTCCTGTCACGATATCTGTCAAAGAAGTTCTCCCAAACGGAACCGAGAACACTTACACGCAGCAGGTTCCACTCTTCAACGGTTTTCTTGGTCTGTTCTGTGATACGACCAACTCTTCGATCGCCATGGGCGTGAAAGATCAGTGGACTACGAACGTGTTCATGGGTGACTGGACGATACTGGTGATGGGAAACAGGGGAAGGCAGGAAGAGCAGACCCCATGGGACTCTGTAAAGATCTACGGTGATGTCGAATATTACAGCGCGAGGAAGAGTTCAACGATGACGATCAACTACGCAGGAACCTCGTACGAGGTCTACATGGATCCGTTCTTCGCGGATGGAACCCCCATTCCGAACAACAGGAATGTGAAGGGATTCTTGAGGCTCACCAACGGTGCGACGACACCTGTCGAAATCGATGGAAAAACGTTCTGGGACACATGGTACAAAAAGATGGCTCAATCTTCAACGAAAGACCACATCAGCTTGATAACCACGGGAGACATCGAGATCCCATGGCACGAAGGTTACAAACTCGGTCAGGGAAAGATAAGGAACCTGCGTTTAGACATGAGTATCTTCACGATGTACTGGGACAGAAACAGGGCACCCGGCCAGGGTAACAGAGTGCTCGTGCCCACGCTGAAAGTGGATTATGGAAACTTTAAGGGCTTGAGTTACAGAATCATCTTCGGTTCTTTAGCTTCGGAAGCCGTGACGGCCACGTGGGATGGGACGAAGGGTCTGAAGGAATTCAACATTTTCGATAACAGGCTCTATTCTGCGAAGCGTGGGTTTTCACCGATGACGGGTGGGATCATCCTGGAAGGGCTGAGATTGAGATGAGGGGCTTTTCCGTGGTTGAACTGATCATAGGGATCGCGATGGTCTCCATAGCGATCGTCATACTGATTCTTTCGGTCAACCAAGCGATCCTCAGTTTTGCAAAATCCAGTGAGGCCCTGCAGGACTGGAGTGCATTTTTCTGCCAGGTCTCGCTGAACTTCTCCGGGAAAGAAACTGGCACTTTCGTCAACACACTCGACAAGGTCCTTGGTTACAGTGCGACGGGTCATTACGCTTTTTTCAAGTTCATCGACGTACGTTCCGTGGAAGGCGGATACGTGTACACACTCAAGGATCAAAGCTTTTGAATGACTTAACTCGCTTCTCGTTTTCATGAAGAAGCCAACTGGGTCGATCCTTCGCACGGCACACGAAAATTTCGAAGCACAGCTGATGTACTTTCATCGTCTTTTTTGTTGGTTATATAGTTTAATATCTTGACAGTTTAAAGATTTAACTATATCATATCCCTGGTGAGGCGTATGGAAGCGAGGAAGATCATTGAGTCGATAGTCGAACTGAGCCTGAGTTTTTCACGAACGATAAAGTTCCACCCTGAACTTGAAAGACTGCGGGCCGTGGAACTGTACACTTTGTTCTATCTGATCAGGCACGGGCCGTGCAAGATGAAGGACCTCGCGGAGGCACTCTCGATGACCAAGGCGAACGTGACGCACCTGATCGATTCTCTGGAAGAGAAAGGCTTCGTGAAGAGGACGAAGGACGAATCGGACAGGCGTGCCACGTTGCTCCGCGTCACCGAACACGGTGAGAAGGTCTACAACGAACTGCTGGACGAGTTATCCAAGCTGGTGGAAGAGGTCACGGCGAGGCTGAGTCAGGAAGATCTGAGCTTGATATCCAGAGGCTTCGAAAGGTTCGTCGCCTTGTTCGCGAACTCCAGGGGGTGAAATCATGATAGTGGTTACTGGGGCTACGGGGCATCTTGGAAACGTGCTCGTCAGAAGGTTGCTCCAGATGAACGAGAAGGTGCGTGTGCTGGTCGCTCCTTCCGAGGACGTCAAGCCCATAGAGGGATTGAACGTTGAGATCTTCAGGGCCGACGTGAGAGATTCAAAAGCCGTTGAAAGACTGTGTGAAGGTGCACAGACGGTTTTTCACCTCGCGGCGGTCATTTCCATCTTCGGAAAGAAGAGGCTGGTCTACGACGTGAACGTGAACGGAACGAAGAACATCGTTGAAGCTTGCTTGAAGAACAGCACGAGGCTCGTTTATGTGAGCTCGGTCCACGCCTTCGCCGAGCTTTCTAAGGGTTCGCTCATCGATGAATCTGTTCCGATAGATCCTTCAAGGGTCACAGGGTGCTACGCCAAATCCAAGGCCATCGCCACGAACCTGGTCCTCGATGCAGCAAAACGCGGTCTCGATGCGGTGGTGGTCTGTCCGACAGGCATAATAGGTCCGTACGATTGGCGCGTTTCAGAGATGGGAAACCTTTTCTTGTTGCACCTGAAAGGAAGGCTCAAGGTCGCCGTTGAAGGTGGCTTCGATTTTGTGGATGTCAGGGACGTGGTGGAGGCACTCGTGCTTGCCTGGAAGAAGGCGAAGAGCGGTGAAATCTTCATCGTGGGTGGCACGCACGTAACCGTGAAGGCGCTGATTCAGATGCTTCAGAAGATAGAACCAAAGCGATCGGTGAAAATTTTCCTTCCGATCTGGCTCGCCTACGTTGTTTCTGCCTTCACATCGCTTGGACACCTGTTCGGCAGGAAAGTCATCTTCACCCCTTACGCCGTTTACACTCTGAGCAGAAACTACGTTTACTCACACACGAAGGCTTCAAAAGAACTCGGTTACACCCCAAGGCCCATCGAGGATTCTCTGAAAGACACCATAGAGTGGCTCAAATCGTCCTCGAGTACACAGAGTAAGACCATACCCCCATGGAAAGAGACGACCTTTCTATTTCTGCTTCAAACTCTTTCAAGGTGAAGATGTTGTTCCGACTTACCAGTACAAAAGAAAGAGCAGGAACAACTCTTCGTTTTTCTTTATTGAATCGATTGAATCGATAATGAAGCTCGCTCGTAGTCTTCCCAAAGCAAGAATTTTTTGAACATTGACTTGACTCTTTTCTTTCCCTTATCATACAATATTATCGCGGTTTTCAGCCTTCACTCAAATCGCTTTCGGTGACTTCAGATACCTGCAAAGCGTTACACGCAAGCAGAAAAATCACTTCGTAACGATCAGGACGTTTCCCACCGTTGTGGTACCAGGTTCGGTGAGCTGGAAGGAGTTCAAAAGTCCTATCGATGTTTCAAGTTTGAAGGAAGGATTGCTGTGCACCAGGTACACCTTCACGTACTTCTTTGGGAGGGGTGGGGAAGAGGAAGTCACCACGACCCTGAACAGAGGTGCGCTGAGGGAAAGGCTCACCTCGGCGAGCTTGGATTCGACCTTGGAAGTTTTTACGTAGAACGCTCCATCTTTGTAGTAGAAAACGATCTGGCTGGCTGAAGGTGTTATCTGCTCGAAGGATGTGTTCGTTGCCTCGGCGTTTCTTGCCAGCGCCAGTTCTTTTCTGAGTATCTCGAGCATCTTCCTCGCTTCCTCGAATGCCCTGAACTGTTCCTGAGTGAAATGTGCGTTTCTCATCGGAAGGTAGAACAGCGATGCCAGAATGGCGAAGATCACGCCCAAGACGATCAAAACGATCAAGAGTTCTACCAGTGTGAAGCCATCTTTCCGTTTGGAAAAAAGCTTCAGCATTCTACTGCCTCCAAGTGAAACGTTCACTGGGTTGAAGGTTCAAAAATGAACAGTGGCATGTTTCCAAACCGATTCTGGTCAGGTTTTACGATCCTGATCTGTACAGATGTTGCGAGGGGAGTTATGAGCAGAGTGGACGATTGTGTGGCAACACTCGCACTCGTATCACCGCAGAAATATCTCTCCAGTTGCTCGTTCGCTTCGAAGGTTTTTTAGATTCGTACGCAACTTTGTTCATGCCTGCCAGAACGTTGCCCAACACTTCGAAAAGTGCGAGTGCAGCGATCGCTATGATGACCAGAGCTTCCACAACTTCGATGAGTGTGTAGGCAGACTTCATTGACCCCAGCTCCCGTAGCGAACGTACAAACCGTAATAGGGAGTGTTAGTGGTCGTGGTATCGAATTCAATGGATTCTATAGGCAACGGCTTTGGCACGACAAATTTAATATTGTTGTTAAAGTTCACGTTTCTCGCAACTATGGCACCGTTTATGTTCCACCTTTCGGAATTTGAAGTGTTCCAGATGTTCACGTCTTTTTTGGGTGTGTATATGTACAATCCGCCTTCAGGTACAGTGAGACCGTTCTTGAAGTCAATTTTTCCTTCCTCATTGCCAGTGTTCGAATAAATGAGCAAACGAGTATCTTTGTTCATGTTTATCTTTAACTTGTTACCAGCTTCAACTCTTTCTTTCACGTAGATCATGACAACGCCTGTGCCCTCGATGGTTATGGTAGTGTTGTTGCCAAGATCCAGTTTGGTCACGGCTATCGAGAGCAATCCGGTACTTGGGATCTGCAAGGTGAGAGTAGCGTTATTCGTGATAGAAAGACCATCTTCCACGGAGTTACCGGTATAGTAAGTTTTCCCACCTTCTGAGATCACGTTTCCTTGAAGTTTAACGGCAGGACTTTGGAAAGAAAGTGGGTGTCGCAGGCAGGGGAGGTTCAGCTGTGTTCACGCGTCTGCTGATTTCAGCGCGAACCTCATCTACTGAAGTCTTAGTCACAGTACCATTCACGGTGATCTTTTTGTCAACGCTACCTGTCAGGATCACGTTGCCGTTTATGGTAGGCCTATTTGGCCCCCAGCCCCGGTTGAGACATTAACACTGCCAACGGCTAAAACGTCCCTTTCGATTACAGTACCCTGTCCCAGGATGAGATCTCCACCCATCAGGTACACGCTGCCCTTTATTATCCCATTGTTATCGATGCTCAGATTTCCCTTTCTCACTAATACATCACCAACGATTTCAACATTGTTTTTAGGATCGACCTTCTCACTGGCATCGATGCTGTAACGAAAAGTCAAACCGCGTGCGAGTTGGAGCATCAGGGTGTAACTGTCCTCTACACCGTCGAGGCTCGCTTTGCACTTTATGATGTATCCCTCGGCAGATCGATCGATATCACACTCCACCGTACCGCGAAACTCGGGCAAAGAGAGCTGGAAGGTCCCAGAATTGGCCAAATTGTTCACAAGATCACGCCTACCGTTCACGAACCAGTCCTCACAGAGTTTGGCCAAACTGTAGGCGCCACTTCTGGCCACGTTCGAGACGAGAAACCTTTTCTGTTGCAACACGTAATTGCTGGTCATTTGACCGTAAATGGCCAGCATGAACAACACTGTCAGGGCCAGAAAAACCACCACTACGAGGCTCACGGTAAAAACTGAACCACTCTTCATATCTTCACCGCTAATTGGTGTAACACGCTTTGCACAAAATTAAAATGTGTACCGACGCAGAACTTTGTACAGCGTCAATCCAGTGATTTTTTCGTGTTTCACATCCTGCGTTCGAGTTTCAAAGCTTTCAATCGGTTTTTGTCGTTTCTCTGACCACTTTCATGATGCGCTCGTGCAACTGGGACGCGTAATCTGGCTGGATCTTTTCGTATTCCTGTTCGAACAGAGGGGAAGAGATCAAAAAGTCTGCGCTCGAGCGATTGATCGCTACCGGTATGTTGTAGACCGTGGCGAGCCTTATGAGGGCTTTTATGTCCACATCGTGTGCCATCGGCTCGAGCGGATCCCAGAAAAAGATCAGAATGTCTATCTCGCCCTCGGCGATCTTCGCACCTATCTGTTGATCTCCGCCGAGTGGACCACTCTTGAACTTGTGAACTTTCAGGCCCGTCTTTTCCTCGATCAGCATGCCTGTGGTGCCCGTCGCGTAGAGCTCGTGTCTGGACAAAGTACCCTTGTTGAACTCGACCCATTCGATGAGATCTTTCTTCATTCGATCGTGAGCGATCAGAGCGATTCTTTTTCTCTTCGAAAGCTTCACTCGTTCCAAATTCATCACCTCCTCACGTTTATTTTACGGAAGGAGCGTTAAAATCGGCTTGAGGTGAAAAGATTGAGCAGAACCAGAGCCGTGTTCTACCTGGTTGTGACCTCGGTGCTGTGGAGCCTTGGGGGGTTGCTGATCAAGCTCGTCGACTGGAACCCCATGGCGATCGCCGCAGGCCGCAGCGCCATATCCGCGCTGCTCATCCTCGCCTACGTGAGAAGGCCCAGGTTCAACTGGGGCATGGATCAGCTGCTCGCAGCGTTTTTCTATTTTGGAACGGTCACGCTGTTCGTGACGGCGAACAAGCTGACCACCGCCGCCAACGCGATCTTACTTCAATACGGTGCGCCCGTGTACGTGGCCATCTTCGCACCGATAGTTCTGAAAGAAAAAACGAAGACGGCGGATTGGTTCGCCATAGGATTTGCACTCTTCGGCATGGTGCTGTTCTTCTTCGATGAGCTCAGGATAGAGAACATGATTGGTATCCTTGTGGCCATCGCGAGTGGGGTCTCCTTCGCGCTCTACATCATCTTCATGAGGAAACAGAAAGACGCTTCTCCGATAGAATCGACCCTTTTAGGAAACATCCTGACGGCGCTCGTGGGGTTGCCTTTCATCTTCAGCCAGAGCTTCGAATTCCGCAACGTTGCGGGTGTACTGTTGCTCGGAACAGTGCAGCTCGGTTTTTCCTACATACTCTATTCCATCGCGATCAAGTACGTTGAGGCGCTCGAGGCGATACTGATCCCGATCATAGAACCCATACTCAATCCCATCTGGGTCTATTTGGCCTACGGTGAGAGACCGGGAAAATGGGCACTTCTCGGTGGAAGCATAGTGTTGCTGTCTGTGACGCTCAGATACTCGATACCTCTTCTGCTGAAGAACTTCAAGCTGACAGGTGACTGCGTTGTGCGAAGAATTTTAAGAAAATAACCATGGCAGTTTAACTTCAGGGTGTTAAGGTACTACCAACGATTCGAGGGGGGAACAGTTTGAGGTTGTTAGAAGTTCAGGGGTTGAAGAAATATTATGGAAACGTGAAGGCTGTGGATGGTATCTCTTTCTCACTCGAAGAGGGTCAGATTCTTGCGCTACTGGGTCCCAACGGGGCGGGTAAGACCACCACCGTTGAGATCCTCGAAGGTCTGAGAAGGAAAGATGAAGGTCGGATCTTCTACTTCGGGCGAGAAGTAGAGGTGGTCGATGAGGCCATCAAAAAGCAGATGGGAGTGCAGTTGCAGAAAGGAGCCTTCTTTGAAAACCTGACGGTGAGAGAAACGATAGAGCTCTTCGCCGGTCTCTACGGTGTGAAATTGAACAGATCTCGCACGAGAGAGATCGTGGAGATGGTCATGCTCGAAGAAAAGATGAACAGTCGTGTCAAAACACTCTCGGGAGGGCAGATGCAAAGGCTGAGTTTTGCGGTAGCGATCGTGAACGATCCGAAGATCGTTTTCCTCGACGAACCTACGACGGGACTCGATCCTCAAGCGAGGAGGCACATCTGGGAACTGATCGCAGATTTGAAGCGTAAAGGCAAAGGCGTGCTGCTGACCACGCACTACATGGAAGAAGCCGAGCGACTCGCCGATCACATCCTCATCATGGATCACGGAAAGATCATAGCCGAAGGAACTCTGGATCGGCTGGTGAACAGCCTCGACATGGAGGACTACGTAGAGTTCACGGTGGACAACGCCGAGCTGTTCTTACAGCACATGGTGGAAGTGAAACGCGCGAATCACAACAGGCTCGTCCTGGCGACGAAGAATGTGGAAGAGAGCGTTCAAAAGATCTTCGCCGTGGCGAAGCGTCTGGATCTCAAGATAGACGATCTGATCGTGAGACGTCCGAACCTGGAAGACGTTTTCATCCACCTCACGGGCCGAAGCTTGAGAGACTGAGGTGGAAACATGCTGAAGCTGACGAAGGGCATCCTCCTCGACACACTCAGAGATTTCGAGGCCGTCTTCTGGCCACTCGTGTTCCCGATCATACTCTTCTTCATATTGGTTTCGGTCTTCGGAGGCATGGGGACTTCGAATCCGATTCGGTTCAAGCTTGGAATCTTCCAAAGGACACAGCTCGCTGGATTTGGAAAGATCCTGGAGAACGTGATCGAGCAGATCCAGCCGGACCCGTTCCACGTGGTGAAGTACGAGGATCTGTCACGTGCTCTGAAGGATCTTCAATCGGACAGGATACAGCTTTTGCTCGAAATTCCGGACAGTTTCAACGTGGACCTGACGAGGGCGATCCTCACATCGGGTCGGTCCAACGTTTCACTGAAGGTGCATTTTCTGTCTGGAAAGATGGAGTCGGAAACGGCAGCCACGATCTTGCAAACCATCCTGAGCACTTTGAACGTCGAGATCTTCAGAAGGGCCCGGCCGGGAAACTTCACGGAGGTCAACTTCCAGCTCAGTACTGTCAGCAAGCCGAACGCGCACAGTTTTCACTACGCCACCTATTTGTTCCCTGGAATCTTGCTGATGGCCATCATGTCTTTTGGCTTTTTCCATTTGCCCCTGTGGCTCGTGTTCAACAGAACCTCTGGTTTGAACAAACGGTTGTACGCATCTTCTGTCACACCCTTCGAGAGCCTGCTGTCACTCGTGTTTGCGCAGTTGATCGTCATGTCGATTTCGTGCCTTCTCATCTACACTTTTGGATATTTCGTTTACAACGTGAGCAGATCCATCTTCAGCTGGAACTTCATCCTCACGCTGTTGTTCTCGATGCTCGTTTCTCTGTCCATGGGTCTGTTCCTCGTGTGCCTCTTCCCGAAGCCCGCTTCGGCGGTGGTGAGCGGTCAGGTTCTCTATCAGATCATGATGTTCGTGGGTGGTCTGTATTTCCCGGTCCTCAGATACAACGTTCCATCCTTTTTGAAGTACTTCGCCCTGGCTCTGCCATCGACGCACCTGGCGGAGCTTCTTCGCGGTGCGCTCGGCCACTCGGTCTACAACTTGCCGATCTGGCAGATGTGGTCGATACCAGCGCTCTGGTTGATCGCTTCCGTCGTGCTGTTTTTGATCAGGTTCAAGTGGGTGATGGGCTATGAATGAGATCGCTGGCATGACGAAACTGATCTTTCTCGATTCGATTCGAAATCGCGTAGAATTCTTCTTCACCGTGATGTTTCCGATCGTTTTTCTGATCATATTCGGTTTCGTCTTCGCTGGCTCATCCGAATCTGGTAAGTACACCGTGGGACTCGTTTCCGATCTCGAACAGATCGAGCCGGTGATAGAAAGTTCAGGTCCGTGGAAAGTTCAACGTTACGCATCGGTAGAACAGCTCGAGCGGGACATCAAGGATGGAAAGATCTCTGTGGGTGTAGTCCTCAAGGACACGCAATCGATCCTGTACGCCGAAGGTGACATCGAGCTGAGCAAGAGGGCGAAGATGCTCGCAGTTTCTTTGAAACCTGCGATCGAGTCTGTGATCAACGACGTGCCAGCGTACTTGAACGTTGAGAGGATCGCTCAAAGCCCACTCCAAAAAGAGGTCGCTTCCTTGGAGCACATCCTGACCGGTGTGATGGCGATCTCGATCCTTTCGAATGGGATGTTTTCCATGGTGACCATCTTCAGCAGGTACAGAAAACAGGGCGCGTTGAAAAGACTCATCGCCACGGGCGTCAAGCTGAGAAGTTTTCTCATCGCGGTTTCCATCGTGAGACTGTCGCTCAGTTTCCTATCTCTGGCTTTCATCATCCTCCTGAGCAGGGTGATGTTCAACGCTCAGCTGGCCTTCAACTGGTTCATGCTGGTTCCGACCCTGATTTTTTCCACCTTCGGTATGATGGCTGTGGGCTTGCTGATCGCACTCGTTTTCAAACAGCCCAACGCCGCTTCGAACGTCGCCTCGCTTTTGAACACCTTCATGATGTTTTTCTCTGGAGTTTACTTCCCGCTGTCCTGGATGCCATCCTACTTCAGATGGATCGGCTACGTCCTTCCGGTGAAGTACGTGGCAGATCTGGTCCGTGCGAGTGCGAAGCTTCAGCTGATGAGTCCGTCACTCTTCTGGTCGGTCAACTTCGTCATGCTGTTGGCAGGACTGTGCTTGCTGTGGCTCTCTGGTAAACTCTTTTTGAGAGCCGAGTAGGAGGTGTTCACTTTGGACTGCGTCAACAGAGAGAAGAACCTCAAAAGGTGCAACTGTTCCTATCCGGGTTGTCCGCGCAAGGGTATCTGCTGCGAGTGTCTGGCGTACCACAGGAGCCACGGGGAACTTCCCGCGTGTTATTTCTCCAGCGAAGCGGAAAGAACCTGGGATAGATCCATAGAGAATTTCTTGAGAACCAGAAAAGGTTGAACCCGAACCGCCGGTCGAGGAAAATCAACGAAGAAATGCGCAAGTTTGTGCACGCGTTGAAGCGTGCCTTTTGATGTTGTTGGTTTTGAACTTGGACCTGGTTCGTACGACCTGGCGGTGCACAGCTGCCAGCAGACGCACGTGGTAGAATCACATCGAGGTGAAACTGTGGTTGAAAAGTTGAACGATTTCTGGAAAGCCTGCTGCTACATCGCAGCCGGCATGATCTACCTCAAGGACAATCCGCTGCTGAGAGTTCCCCTCAAACCCGAACACGTGAAGAACAGACTGCTTGGGCATTGGGGTGCTTCACCGGCCCTGAGCTTCGCGTACGTTCACGCCAACAGGGTTATAAAGAAATACAATCTGAACGCCATCTTCATCGCCGGACCGGGACACGGTGCACCCGGCGTGATAGCACCTGTGTATCTCGAAGGAACGTTGAGCGAGTATTACCCAGAGTTCACCCAGGATGAAGAGGGTATGAGAAAACTCTTCAAGTACTTTTCTTTCCCGGGTGGATTTGGCAGTCACTGCACGCCTGAACTTCCCGGTTCGATACAGGAAGGTGGCGAACTCGGTTATTCACTCTCTCACGCTTACGGTGCGGTATTCGATAATCCAAAACTTGTAGCCATAACGGTTATCGGTGACGGCGAAGCGGAGACTGGACCTCTTGCGGCATCGTGGCATTCCAATAAATTTCTCAATCCAGCAAGAGATGGTGCGGTTCTGCCGATCTTATCTTTGAACGGCTACAAGATAAACAACCCGACGATCCTTGCTCGAATAGAAGAAAGCGAGCTGCTGAGTCTGTTCAAAGGCTACGGATACGATCCCATCATCGTGGACGGAACCGACGATCATCTCGAATCACATCAGAGAATGATGGAAGCGATGGATAGGTGTGTTGAAAGGATCATCGACATCTGGTCCCGCGCGAAGGAAAAGATCGAAAGGCCGATCCTGCCAATGATAATCCTGAGAACTCCGAAAGGATGGACCGCACCGAAGATCGTCAGAGACCATTACATCGAAGGGTACTGGAGGTCGCACCAGGTCCCACTCGCCGATGCCAAAGAGAACGCCGAGAGCTTGAAGATTCTGGAGCAGTGGCTGTTGAGTTACGAACCGGACAGACTCTTCGATCGGTCTGGAAGGTTGAGGGAAGATCTGCTCGAAGTCGTTCCACCGGACGAACTCAAGATGAGCAAGAACCCGAACGCGAACGGTGGACTCGTCAGGGTTCCGCTGAAACTGCCTCCTTTGAAGGAATTCTCCATCGATCCAGAACGACAGAAGTACCACGAAAACACCCGTCCACTGGGAGACTATCTCAGGAGGATCATGGATCTCAATCCGAACAATTTCAGAGTCTTCGGGCCGGACGAAACGAGATCGAACAGGCTCGATGCGACCTTCGCACACGGCAAAGCCTGGAACGCGAAGATCCTGCCTGTAGACAGTGATGAGGGCTATCTTTCGGCCTTCGGAAGGGTCATGGAGATCCTGTCTGAACACACGATAGAGGGCTGGCTCGAAGGTTATTTGCTCACCGGCAGACACGGCCTTCTGAACACTTACGAAGGCTTCGCACCCATCATCTCTTCGATGGTCAACCAGTTTGGAAAATGGATCGATATATCTTCAGATATTCCCTGGAGGATGCCGATCTCATCTTTGAACCTGCTGCTGACTTCCGTCGTGTGGCGACAGGACCACAACGGCTTCACGCACCAAGATCCCGGTTTCATCACTTCGATAGTCGACAAATGGCCCAACGTGGTGAGGGTCTACTTCCCACCCGACGCGAACACGCTCTTAGCGACGGTGTGGCACTGTTTACAGACGACGAACAGGATAAACATCATCGTCGCGGACAAACAGAAACATCCACAGTATCTGAGCATCGACGAGGCGATCAAGAACGTGATAAAGGGGATCGCGATCTGGGATTTTGCATCGAACCATCCTCAGGAAGAACCCGACGTTGTCGTCGCGAGCTGTGGGGACATCCCGACGAAAGAGGCCGTCGCGGCAGTGAAGATCCTGAAGGAGTTCTTCCCGGAACTCAGGATAAGGTTTGTGAACGTGATAAACCTCTTCACCCTCACGCCGAACACGGAACATCCCGACGGATTGACCGACAGAGAGTTCGATTCTTATTTCACCACGGACAAGCCGGTCATATTCAACTTCCACGGTTATCCCTGGCTCATACACAGACTCACCTACAGAAGGACGAACCACAGCAACATACACGTGCGAGGCTATCGGGAGAACAGAAAGTATGGAATAGATTCCACAGCGCTCTCACCGTTCTTGAAAGGAAGAGGTGGCATAACCACACCGATGCAGCTGGCGATCCTGAACCAGATCGACAGGTTCAGCATAGCGATAGACGTGATAGACAGGGTCGAACACATACGCCAGAAAGCCGGTTACGCGAGAGATCTGATAAGAAACGCCCAGATCGAAGCGCTCCAGTACGCTTACGAACACGGTGTGGACAAGCCGGAGCTTTGAGCCTTCCAGGTTGAGGGTGGGGGTTTCGTTTCGACTTGCTCGAGCGATACTGGCTGAAGTGTGGTTCGAAAGCGGTAAGATCGATTTGAATGGGCCAGGCAAGCGCGAAGTTTGCACTGGGTGGGGATCAATTGCCCAAATCGATTTCGTGAGGTTAATGCACTCCTCATGAAATCGAATCTATTTCTTTTGAGACTTGTTTTTGTACATCTCTAAATCTGCTTCTTTCAGAGCTTCTTCGATGCTTATCCCAAAGCCCTGTGACCACTGTGAAAAACCGTGGCTCACCGAGATTCTCAAACCGGGAAAATCTTCGAATTCGACGCTTGCAAGTTTGTTCTCAATTCTTTGGATGACCTGCTGAGCTTCTTGAATCTGCAAATCCACAAAGAACACCACGAACTCGTCCCCTCCGATCCTGAACGCGAGATCAGTCTTTCTTATCTCGGTGCGCAACACTTCAGCCAACGCCTTCAGCACCATATCGCCCACGTAGTGACCATAAGTATCGTTGATCATCTTGAAAGAATCTATGTCCAGAAAACATATCACGATGTTCGAAGTGCTTTTCTGTAGGTCTTCGAGGCACTGCATCAGAAATCTTCTGTTGAAGAGTTTGGTCAGCGGATCTATGAATACGTCGAGTTTGTATCTTTCGATATCCTCTCTTAAATTCCGATTGACAAGGTAGAGGGATGTCAACTGATCTCTGATCTGTTTTTTCATATCCTGAATGGATTCCTGCAACTTGGAGATTTCTTTGATGGATGCTTCGACAGCATGGTCACTACTCTCGGCAAACGGCGATCTCTGGAATTGTTCGATCTCTTGCAGAGTATCTTTGATCGGTTTTGAAATCCTTCTGAAAACACCGAGGCTGAGCCAGAAACTCAGGATCATACCCGCGGTGACGGCTGAGCTGAGAAGAACGATCAATGTCTTCTTCATGGATTCTGCTTCGGAAAAATCCAGGACCGTCAAAACCCTTAAGGTGAAAAAGGCGCTCTTACCGCTCCAGTCGATGCCCGTCTGGGTCGTTGGGATCCAGTTCTTGTAAATTTTGTATCGGGAACCTCCCAGATTTTGGATCACGAAATCGTTCTCTGCTTCCTGTTTGCTGAAGTATCGTTTCTCTTCATCGTCGAGGGGTGGGTAATTCCCAAACGGTGCAAAGGAAGCACCGTAAAGGGAGATTCGTTTTACGTATCTGCTGTTGTGAGTTAATTCTTCCACACTTTCCCACAGATCGGTCACGATCACCGGATCGAGCGCCAGACCGATTTCCAGTATCCACCCGCTGGACAATCTTCTGTATCCATAGATCCTCGGGAGGTTGGTCCTGTATTCGAAGCTCAGGCCTTCAATGAGAAACTGTCCTGGCTTCAGTGGCTCGAGCCTCGCCGTCCAATACCTTGGAACAGCGCTCGCAATATTTAAACCGAGGTCTGTAGCGTAATTCGTTCTTTCTATAACACCGCTGGGACTTATCAGGTACCAGTTCACACGTTCGATGTACTGCATCGACAGTGTTTCAAGCCTTTTTGCCAGTATTTCTGTTATCTGCTCGTCAGAAAGTTCTCCATAAGTTTCCAGTTCGCTTGCCAGGACGTTCAGAAGGTCCCTCACGATGGGATTGTAAGAAGCATCGAAAGCCTTGACCGTTCTCTGCCACTGGTCTATGTAAGAAGAAACGAAGGTGACGGTATCTTTGAAAAGCGGTTGAAAAACGTATTTGCGATAGAAATGATCAACCAGCAGGATCACAACCAAAATTGTGCCGACTACGATGAGTGTGGTCGTGAAAAACAGTCTTTCGAAAATGACTTTCAAAAAGGAAGGCTTATAATCTTTATTCCGGATTCTTATTCACCCGCCCTTATTATGTTATCATACCTTGTGTGAATTGACTCACTTTTCTCACGCGCTCGCAGAATTGCCAAAGAACACGGTTGCCGCTGATCGGGACTGCGTGTCAGCAAAAACACTAAAGCCTTCAACCACCCACTTGCAATCTTCCAAGAGTCTGTGGTATACTAAATATCGCTGGAAAGTCGGGGACGTGGTGCAGCCTGGTTTAGCATGCCGGTCTGTCACACCGGTGGTCGCGGGTTCAAATCCCGTCGTCCCCGCCAAAGGGAGGGCCTTGGAGCCCTCCTTTTGTGTTATAATTCTTTCGAGGTGGACGAGTGAAGCTGTTCCTTGGGAGACAGATCGTTCTGAGTGAGTTCTTCAATGTGGATCTTGCGGTCTCCTGGGTGGAGCAACCGGTCAACGGGGCGAACTTCTACCTTCTGGGAAGCGATAAAGGTTACATTCTACTTTCGAACTTCTCTGAGGAGACCAGCTACGGTTCGGGTTTCCACGTCCTTGAGCTTCCGCACGGACTCTTCGCCGTCGTGACCGGTTCCATGAACTGGAGATACGCAAAGAGGGCCGCGGAACTCGGAGCCAATTCACTGTTCGTTTTTCAGGATTTGTCCAAGCCCGAAGAATTGTTGCTCGTCAAAACCATCTGCTGGGGTTCGAGCAGGGAGTTCAACATTCCGGTGGTGTTGCTGGCGAAACACGCGGGAGCAACTCACCTCTTCTTCTGCGTTCCAGGTCAGGGAATGGATCGATCGGGCATCCTCTTCGATGCGACTTCTTCGTGCATCGTGGAACTCGATGTGTCTCGAACCGATTCGGGCAAGTCCTTCATCGTTAAAAGCCTCGCAGGTTGATACGTCATGGATTTTCTCTTCACGAACCTCTGTAAGCTTTTCAGAGACTTACCGCCTTCACGAAAACATCTCGGCCCTGATCACGTTGTACGCACCGCAGTCCTGCAGCTCGAGTACGACTCCAGTTTCAAAAACAGAAAGATCTTCACAGATTTTTTCACCTCCCTGCTTTCCAAGATCGCCAGCTTTTCTCCCGACGTGGTCGTGTTTCCCGCACTGACAGATTTGTTCTTTGTGCGCGGCGTATGGTCTTTCCCCTTGCCTGGCAGATTCATAAAGAACAGGCTGAAGGTGCCGGAGACGGTCAGCAAACAGTGCGAACGGTTCATGCTGGAACTCTCACGGCGATTGAACTGCACCGTGGCTTTCGGTACGACACGCGGTTTAAAACTCTGCAGTGGGGGACGTTCACTCGGTGAGAAACGCACAAAAGTGAAAGATTATGTTCTGGCGCTCGTGCCGAAACGTTTACTCGCGAGCAGCGAGGCCTTGGCGAAGCTGGTCGAGGAGGGCGTCAGGATCGTCGTGACGCCCACCAGCGGGACGAACATCTACAGCGAGTGGGACGATAAATACTACTTCTGGTCGCACGCGCAGATGGTTGGTTACTACTGTCTGAAGGCAACGCTCGTTGGAAAACTCCTTCAAAATCGCCTCAAAGATCGAGCCTGCGTTTGCGGACCCATTCCCATCACGCAGAATCACGACGGTTACATCGTGAGGAACGAATCACTGGAAGGCAACGCGGTCCTTCTGGCCGAGCTGGACATGGAAAGGCTTGAAAAATTCCTTCAGGAGCAGAAGAGTAAGTTCAGTACAACGATTTTTTGAACGAGCAGATGTCTCAATTTATTTCACTCACCACCCATTTTCCGCTGACCAGTTTGACGCCGAGATAGACGAAAGGTGTGTCTATGAGCGCGATGATGAACTTGACGATGTACTGGGAGAATATCATGCGCAGCAGAACATCACCGGGTACGGTGTTGACAAACGCCACCACGATGAACAGGCACGTATCGATGAACTGAGAAACGATCGTGGAGAAATTGTTCCTCACCCACAAGTGCTTTCCCTTCGTGAGCCTTTTCCACACGTGAAACGCCCAAACATCGTGAGTTTGGGATGCCACGTAAGCGATCATGCTCGCAAGAACGATCCTCGGTGTGGAGGAGAAAACCTTTATGAAGGCTTCGTTGTCTTTGAAAAAGCTCGCCGGTGGATAAACGACCACGATCCTGCTGTAGAGCACCAACAGAAGGGAAACGAAAAATCCGGCCCAGACGATCCTCTGAGCGATTTTCCTGCCGTAGACTTCGCTCACGATGTCGGTGATGGCGAAGGTTACAGGATAACACAGCACAGCCACAGGAACGATGAACGGTCCCAGATTGACCAGTTTCGATGCGGTCACGTTCGAAGCAACTATGGCAAAGATGAAGATGCTCGTGAGTGTGATGAGTTTCTCATTCAACCTTTCTGTCATGACCCTCCAGGCCTCCCATCTGTGTCGTCACTTTGATACCACCGCGAATGTTGTAAATCACAGTCACCCTGAGCCTGTTGGTATTGAGAAGTTTTTTGAGATCTTCGTAGATTCTTTTCGTGGCCTCTTCCTGGTAGATTCCGACGTTTCTGAAGCTGACAAAGTAGTACTTCAACGATTTCAGCTCGACGATCTTTCCGCCGTCCGGATAGTACTCGATAATCACCTTTCCGATGTCGGGCAGCCCGGAGAACGGGCAGACGGCGGAGAATTCTTCCGTCTCGATCCTGATGTATTCATCCTTACCATCGAAATCGATGGTTTCAAGAAAATCAGTTCTTATAGCTTCATGCCCTTCGAAATGAAAAATCCTTCCTTCTGCCTTCGGCATGGGTCCACCTCCGATCAAGAATTCTATCCCACCATATCATACAGTCAAGTCACGAAGAAACGCAGTTCGACGAACTACCCGGGGCCATCTTAACACGTTCGTACCCAGAGTTGTGATATCATACTGGGGGAATCCGAATATTGTGATAACATTTTTGCAAGGGGGTGTCGGTATGAAGAGGTTGTTTTTCGTGATCCTCGCGGTCCTGGCATGCGTTGTGTTCGCGACCGAGTACGCCGTGGAAGACGAACTTTTGACACCGGATCCTTCACCCAAGATCGGGGGCACTTTGAGACTCGCTCTGGCCTCGACTCCTGAATCTTACCTGCTTTATGGAACACTCGATTCTTCGAGCTACAGCGTCATCATGGGCCCGATGTTCTCAACGATGGTGGAAATGCACCCGGTGACGAACGAGATCAGACCGGCTCTGGCGAAATCCTGGACCGTCTCGACGGATGGAAAAGAAGTCACCTTCAAGCTGCGTGAGGCGTACTGGTCGGACGGAACACCCATCACAGCAGACGATGTGGTCTTCACGTTCCAGTACTTCGTCATGAACAAGTACGCACGTGGCAACTCGATCGACAGGTTCACGATACCGGACGAACAAGGTGTCAACAGGATGATCGAGTGGGTCAAGCTGGACGACAAGACCGTCAAAGCGATCCTCCCATCACCGTACGGAGCTTTCTTCACGGTGCTCTCACACGTCTACATCTATCCGAAGCACAAGCTCGAACCTCTCATCGATAAGAACGATCTTGGCTCGGTCAACAGAGTCTGGCTGTCGAACACGGATCCGAAAGAAATCGTCGTGAACGGTCCGTTCAAGCCGGTTCAGCTCATCACGGATCAGAAACTCGTGCTCGAAAGAAACCCGTACTTCTGGAAAGTGGACAGATTCGGAAACAAGCTACCTTACTTCGACAGGGTGGAGTATCTGATCATCAGGGATGCCGAGATGCGTACTGCAAAGTTCATGGCAGGAGAGATAGACTTCATGGCGATCGCCTCGAGGGACTATCCCATGCTCAAAGAACAGGAACTCACGGGTAAAACGCCTTACGTCGTCTATGCCACTCAGCCGAACCAGCCAACACCAAGTCCGATACACATCTCCTTCAACTTCGATGTGGACGATCCTGATCTGAGAAGTCTGTTCATCAAGCTCGAGTTCAGAGAGGCCATGGAGTACGCGCTGAACAGACAGAGAATAATCGATGAAGTGTTCGCGGGCCTGGCGATACCGGATGCAGGTTTGATACTCCCATCCAACAAAGCCTTCTACAATCCCAAGGTAGAGCAGCTCCTCAGACCGTACGATTTGAAGAAAGCGAACGAGTTACTCGACAAGCTCGGCTTGACGAAGAGGGACAAAGAAGGCTACAGACTCTTCCCGAACGGCAAGCGTGTTGAGTTCAACTTGCTGGTTCAGAACTCACCGAAGGAGTATCAGGACGTCGCGCTCATATTCGCAGAAGATCTCAAGAAACTGGGAATAAAGGTTAATCTGCAGATCCTCGATTCTTCCTTAGTCGGTCAGATGTTCGGTGCCGGCAACTTCCAGGCTGGGATAAGGGCGTTCGGAAACCAGCCAGACTTGCAGCTGAGAAAGGCGATATGGCAACCCGGTACACAGCTTTACTACTGGCATTATTCGACGATGGACAAGACGAAGACACCACCACAACCAGTCCTTGAGAACATGCTCGATTGGGAAAAGAGAATATGGGAGCTGTTCGAAAAAGCACAGATAGAAATGGATCCGGCAAAGAGAAAGGCATACTACGACGAGGTTCAGGAACTGTACCACATCTATCTGCCAGTCATCTTCGTGTGCAAAGGTATGAACATCTGGGGCTTCAACAAGACGCTGGGTAACGCCGGTTTAACTGACGACAGTATGCTGCGCTTCGCAGTCTGGACCAGCTACAGGAAATGAACCCTGGGCTCCCCACTCAGGGGAGCCCTTCATCAAAGGTGATTTGGAATGTGGAGTTTCATCGTTCGAAGGATTCTCATCATGATACCGATGATGTTTTTCGTTTCCATCATTTGTTTTGTGGTGACAGAACTTCAACCTGGAGATTTTCTTTCGCAGTATCTGGAAAATCCACGCATCTCGCCCGAACAGATCGAATCGCTCAGAAGAGAGCTCGCTCTGGACAAACCCGCTTATCAGAGGTACTTCATGTGGATAAAGAACATCGTCACGAAAGGTGATTTTGGTTACTCCTTCTCCTACCAAAGACCCGTTGTCGAGCTGATATGGGAACGACTCGGCTGGACGGTGGCCATCTCTGTCCTGACGATAGGGTTTCAGTGGCTCTTTGCGACTCTGATGGGAATCTATTCTGCGTTGCATCCATACACGCCGATCGATTACACGCTCACGGTCCTGGGCTTCGTGGGACTTTCGATTCCAGAATTCTTCCTCGCCTTGGTGCTCGTCTATCTGGTGTTGAGAGTCGGGGGCACGGCGGTGGGAGGACTGTTTTCACCTCAGTTCATAGGAGCCCCCATGAGCTGGGCGAAGTTCGTCGATTTGTTGAAACATCTGTGGCTCCCCATAGTGGTTGTGGGTGTGAGCGGTCTTGCAGGATTGATGAGGATCATGCGGAGCAACATGCTGGACGTGCTGGGTTCCCCATTCGTGACGGCCCTTAAGGCACGGGGACTGGATGAGAAAACTGTTAGGAAACACGTGATAAAGAACGCGCTGAACCCCCTGGTGAGCATAGCGGGCATGGAACTTCCCAACGTGTTCAGCGGAACGATCATCGCATCCATAGTGCTGAACCTTCCAACGATAGGACCGTTCTTTTACAACGCACTTTTGAACCACGATCAGTACCTGGTGATGGCCTTCCTCTTGTTCATAGCCTTGATAACGCAGATCGGAAATCTGCTCGCAGACATCGCGCTGGCTTTGCTCGATCCAAGGATAAGGATCAGCTGAGGTGAGAAGATGAACACGTGGCAGAGAGTTTTCTATCAATTCAAGAGGCACAGGCTCGGTCTGATAGGTTTCTGGATCCTCGTGGTGCTGTACACGCTCATCATCTTTGCGGACTTCATCTCGCCTTACAGCTTCACCGAGACGCACAGTCGATTCACTTACGCACCGCCAACGAAGATCAGGTTCTTCCACGAAGGAAAGTTCAGAGGTCCTTTCGTGTACGGTTTGAAGAGAACGAGAGATCCCGTGACGTTCAAGGTGAAGTACGAGGAGGATAGATCGAAAATATATCCAATCAAGATGTTTGTAAGAGGTGAAGAGTACGAATTCTGGGGGATGTTCAAAACGAACGTTCATCTTTTCGGCATAGAAGTTGATACAAACGAGATGATGTTGCTTTTGTTCGGAGCCGACAGGTTCGGCAGGGACCTCTTCTCGAGGGTGCTTCACGGTGGCAGGGTGTCACTCACCGTCGGACTGGTGGGCACGCTCATCAGTGTGATCATAGGTTCTGTGATCGGATCGATTTCGGGTTACTACGGAGGATGGGTGGACGTCCTCATCCAGAGGTTCATAGAGCTGCTCCGGTCTTTCCCGAGGATTCCCCTGTGGCTCGCGCTCTCCGTCATACTGCCTCCGAGCTGGCCGAGTACGTGGGTGTACTTCGGCATCGTGATCGTGCTGTCACTCATCGGATGGATGGGTGTGGCGCGCGTTGTCAGAGGGATGGTGCTGAGTTTGAGGGAGAAAGAGTTCATCCTTGCCGCAAAGGTGGCTGGTGTTTCGGATTTCAAGATAATCACAAAGCATTTGATACCAAACATCATGAGCTATCTCGTGGTTGTCTCCACACTCTCCATACCCGGCATGATCCTCGGAGAGAGCGCGATAAGCTTCCTAGGACTGGGAATAAAGGAACCCATGACGAGCTGGGGATTGCTCTTGAACCAGGCTCAATCGCTCTCTGCTTTGTCCACGAGCCCCTGGCTCCTGATTCCCGGATTTTTCATAATGATCTCGGTGCTCGCCTTCAACTTCGTTGGTGATGCGTTGAGAGACGCCCTTGATCCTTACAGGACGGTCGAGAAAGTATGAGCCTGTTGAGAGTAGAGAACCTGAAAGTTTCCTTCAACACCCCGGACGGCCTTGTGAGAGCGGTCGACGGGGTTTCTTTCACGCTCGAAGAGCAGGAAACACTCGCGATCGTTGGTGAGTCCGGTTGTGGTAAAAGTGTCACGGTGCTCACCATACTCAAACTTGTGAAGAAAGCGATCGTGAGCGGGAGTATCTGGTACCGTGATGTAGAGCTGACGAAGCTGTCAGAAAAAGAGCTTGAGGAAATACGCGGTAAAAAGATATCGATGATCTTTCAAGAACCCATGTCTTCGTTCGACCCACTCTACACGATCGGGAGACAAATGATGGAAGTTGCCATGAAGCATCTGAAGGTGGACGAGCAGCGCGCGAAAAGTCTGTGCATAGACATGCTGAAGAAGGTCCAGATACCTTCCGCAGAGCAGCGTTTCAACGAGTATCCCCACCAGATGAGCGGTGGGATGTTGCAGAGGATCATGATCGCGATGGCCTTGCTCACCAACCCAGACATCGTCATAGCGGACGAGCCAACCACGGCACTTGACGTCACGACACAGGCGCAGGTGCTGAATTTGTTCAAAGAACTTCAAAGACAGTACAGAACATCGGTGATCTTCATCACACACGATCTCGGCGTCGTGGCTGAAGTTGCGGACAGGGTCCACGTCATGTACGCAGGAAAGATCGTCGAGAGGGCGAACGTTTTGAAACTCTTCGAACAACCTTTACATCCCTACACCAAGGGTTTGCTCGAATCGAGGATCAGAAAAGAGTACAAAAGTAAGAAACTTCCCTTCATTGAAGGTAATGTTCCCCCGGCGACGGACTGGCCAGCCGGTTGCAGGTTCCATCCAAGGTGTCCGAAAGCTATGAAAATCTGTCGTGAACAGGAACCAATGGAAGTGCACGTGGATGGTTCGGGTGTTGCCTGCTGGCTGTACCACGAAGGTGATGCACGATGATAGTCTCGCTGAGAAAGGTCAAAAAATACTTTCCCGTGAGGGCCGGAGTCTTTTTGCAGATCGTCGGCTGGGTGAGGGCACTCGAGGAGCTGGACCTGGACATCGCGGAGAACGAGGTCGTCGGTGTGGTCGGAGAATCCGGTTGTGGCAAGACCACGCTTGGAAGGATCGTTGCCAGGATCCTTCAACCCACTTCCGGAACGATTGAATTTCAAGGAATCGATGTGACCAAGAAGGTTCCGAAAGACGTTGAAAGACTCTTTCGAAGGACAGTCCAGATGGTCTTTCAGGATCCTTTCAATTCGCTCGATCCGAGGATGACGATCCTGGACGTGGTGAAAGAACCCCTCGAGGCACACAGAATTTTCGAATCGAAGAGAGAGATGGAAGAGTACGTGACCGAGCTCCTAATCAGAGTGGGACTTCACAGAGAACATTTATCACGTTATCCGCACGAATTTTCTGGCGGACAGAGACAGAGGATAGCCATAGCCAGAGCCGTAGCGCTCAAACCGAAACTCATCGTCTGTGACGAGCCAACGTCTGCGCTGGACGTTTCCGTGCAGAGTCAGATCGTGAACTTGCTTCAGGAGTTGAGAGAGGAATACGGAATGTCTTATCTTTTCATATCGCACAATCTGGATCTCGTCTACCACATGAGCGATAGGTTGATCGTGATGTACCTCGGCAACGTCGTGGAAGAAGGAGACGCAGTCGAGGTGTTCGAAAACCCGCTGCATCCTTACACGAAAGCCCTCATGTCTGCCGTCCCGGATTGGGATCCAAGACAGAGAAAGCTCTCTCAGCTGAAACTTTACGGAGAACCCCCAAGCCCGGTGAATCCGCCAGAGGGGTGCGTTTTTTCAACGAGGTGCCATTACAGGTTCGAAAGGTGTGAAAGAGAAAGGCCGCAGCTCAAAGGTGATGAGAAGCATAGAGTCGCCTGTTTTTTGTACGAGAGGTGAGAAAATTGAGAGAAAAACTGTTCAGATCGATCGATCGGATCGTCGAGGAAGGCTTGAACAGGATCTATCCTGGAGCCACACTGTTGATCGCCTGGCCCGACGAGATCGTCTACGAGAAAGCTTACGGAACGCTGGATTTTGAAAGAAAAACGAACCTCGAAACGGTGTACGATCTCGCCAGCCTAACGAAGGTTGTCGCCACAACTACCGCCGTGATGAAGCTGTTCGCCGAAGGTTATCTCCACCTGCACGACAGGGTGGGAAGGTTCATAAACGTTGAAAAACCCAAAGGAGATATCACCATCCTGCAACTTCTGTCGCACACGTCCGGTATGCAACCGTACTCGGAACTGTGGAAGTACCTGAGGGGGAAAGAACTGCTCGAAGAGATTTTGAAGATACAACCCATCGAAGAGGCGGGGAAGAAGATCGTCTATTCGTGCCTGAACTTCATCACGCTCATGGCTGTAGTCGAGAGAATAACCGATCAACGCTTCGACGAGTTCGTTTATTCCATCTTCGAGCCGTTGCAGATGAAACACACGAGATTCTCACCTGGTCACGGCGAGAACATCGCCCCGACGTCGGAGAGGGAAGGTAAAAGACTGGTGGGCCTTCCGGACGACGAACTCGCCTATTACCTCGGTGGTGTGAGTGGGAATGCGGGCCTGTTTTCGAACGTGAAAGACCTTTACAGATTCATGAGCGCGTTGCTGAAAGGCGAGATCGTTCCAAAGCCTGTGGTGAAACTGTTCACGCAGACCGTGATCGAAGCGAGCAACGGGAAGAGGCACCTCGGCTGGATGTGTCCGGCGGGCGGAACGAGCAGCGGTGATATGCTCACAGACAGGGCTTTCGGTCACAGTGGTTTCACCGGTACGACGATCTGGTGTCGCCAGGATGGCCTGTTCGTCATCTTCTTGACGAACAAAGGTTTCATAAAGAGGTTCGAAGAAGAGATCATGAGGATCAGGGCGTTGCTCCACAACGTCGTGTTTTCCAGCATCGAGGAGAAAAGATCCATTTTCGAGTGATGAAAAAATCGGACAGGTGACGGAAAATCAAAACGTCAGGTGATGTCCTGCTGCTTTGTCTCAACTGCGAACAGGCTCACGATTACAGCCGCGAACATTGAAAGCAGGGCCAGCCAGGAGAAGATCTCCAGAAAAGAGGCGTTCCTCTGAAGCATGAAGCCGCCGTATTGAGGAGCCAGGATGCCCGCGATCCGTGCCACAACGCCCGCCATCCCGTTACCGGTCGCGCGCATCGTTGTGGGATAGATCTCCGGCGTGTACGCGTACACCAGACCCCACACGCCGAGCGTGAAGAAAGAGAGCAACAGCGCCACAGAAACCAGCTGAAACGTGCTGGAAACGAAAGCCCAGAGTATGGAGCTGACGGCCATACCGGCCAGATAGACCTGCAACGATCTCTTTCTACCTATCTTCTCGATGAAGTACGCTGCGGACAGATATCCCGGCAGTTGGGCGACCATCATGAAGAAAGTGAACCAGAGCGATCTGGTGACCGTGAGGCCGTGCTGCGCGAAGATCTTCGGAGCCCAGGAGAAGAGCACGTAATAGACGAAGCTGACGGTGAACCACACCGTCCAGATCATCAAAGTTTTCCGCGCCTGAGGTCCCTTCAGAATCTCAACAACTGTGACTTTCGCTTCGCGGAGCGGTTGGATCTCTTCTTCAATTTTTGTCTTCAGGATTTTCTCCAGAGAAGGTTTTCCACCCTTCTTGAACGCGAACCTGGGTGATTCTGGAAGTTTCAGCAACACCAGTACGAGCAGTGCGCCGCTCAGAAAGACCAGATACGATATTCTCCAAGAATAGGAAATCGTCAGCACCGAGACCAGTCCTATGGCGATGCTTCCTACCGCCCAGCTCGCCTCGAGCAGCACGAGGAAGGCACCTCTCAGAGACTTTCCCATGAACTCTGCGAGGTACGCGTTCACCGAAGGCATCAAGCCGCCGTAGCCGATCCCGGAAATCAACCTCAGAAGGAAGAAAGATCCAAAACCACGGGTCAAACCGAGCATAGCCGTTGGAAAGAATGTGAGGAAGAAGTACAGAAGGTTTGACAATCTTCTACCGAAAGCGTCGGACAAACTCCCCACACTCAGTGCGCCGAGGAGCATGCCAATGAACGTTGCGCTCAGCAGGTTCGCCGACTGAGCGATCGAAAGTTTCCATACCTGACTGATCGACGGAAGCGTGAACGAGAGTACCAGAACGCCCGCCGCATCGTACATCCACAGGATGGACGTCAGAAGAAGCATTTTCCTTTTGTATTCCATCGGAACGTACGTTTCGATGACATCGTCCAGACTCCGCATCGCACATCACCTGCGCTCATGTTCTTTGTTGTGTGCTGATCCATTTAATATTGTATCCATTAGTATTGCCACAGGCTAAAGAACATGTGTCCGGAAAAGGTTCTTAAAAGACCCAATCTTTTTGAAATCTCGCGCGAAGAACTTTTAAAGCTGCGTCGATCGCGGTGACAACTCTGCAAGCGTTGGTGGTTCGCGGGGCTGGAAGTTGAAACTCACCTCGAAACAGCTCGTAGTAAAGCCTGATGAAATCCATGAACCCGGAGAGTGGTAAGGTAAAATACTACCAGGGGCCCGAATAGTTTGGTCAACAAGCATCAAAGGAGGAGTGAATATGAAAAAAGCTGTTTGGATTATCGCGTTGGCCCTGTTGTTATTCGCCTGCGCAGAACCACAGGTACAAAAGCCGACGATCGAAAAACTTGCGAGTGATCTTGCGGTTGCTTTGGAAAATCTTATTACAAACCCAAGAGCGATCGACAACTACGTAAAGACTCTTGCCCCAGGTACTGATGTTGCTCAGTTAAAGGAAGAGTTCATTTCCAATCTGCGCAACACGATAAGCACGCTCGGCAAGAAAGTCCAATATCTCGGCATTTACGAGACTAAAGCCGCAACGGTCATTTATTCTTTCGACCTCGGCATGAAACCAGACGATGTGGAAAAGGTCTATCTTCTTCACCTTCTGCTGATAAACCCGGAAAGTCAGCAAAGAAGCAACTATACTGTACCGTTCTTAACGTTGAAGAACGAGCCTGACAAAATCTACATCGCGGTCGTCTTCAAGAGAGATAATACGGCTATCATCTATCCAAAACCCATTGTTTCTCAATGAGAGTGAGATTGTGGTTTGACTCTTCATGGTTGGGGCTTGAGTTTTTTCAGTGTTTTACTTCCAAAAAAGGACACCAGCCGAAGAAAATTTCCCAAGTTACAGCGAACTTGCGATGGCCTGAGCGTTGAGAACGGTCTTCATTTGACCCGTTGACCCGTGAAGACGAGGAGCGAATTCTTTGGAAAGCTTCCTTGACACGATGTTGTATACGGCACCAGAAAGCACTGCGAGGATCATCAGGAGCCTTCCAAGAAGACTCCCCACGACAAATTGGATCTGACAGGGCTACTTCCACAAAGCCGCAGGTGATAGGAAGATAGTGTGCGAAATCCGCCTTTTCTTTCAAAGAGAACACCTTTTCGGGTCGATCGACTCCTTGTGACAACCGAGAAGATCGAAGGTTACGAGATCACCGAGACGTTGGACCTTGTGATGGGCAACACCGTTCACTCAAAACACCTGAATAAAGACATTGCGGCTGCCTTCAAAACTCATACAGGCGGCGAAATAAAGTCATACACTGAACTCTTGATTGAAGCGAGGAACATAGCAATGCAAAGAATGATCGCAGAAGCCGAGAAACTCGCAGCCGATGCCACTCTCGGCGTTAGATTTGGTACCTCTTCGATCATGCAGTCTGTGGTTGAAGTTCTTGCCTATGGCACGGCAGAGAAACTCAAGAGGATCTAAACAGTTTCTTGCCGTCCCAAATGACTTCTTTGGGTCTTGCTACCAAGTTGTGGGCATATGTCATGGCCATATCCTTGACAAATCCGTCGAAAAACGTGTAAACTTGTTGTGGAAAATCTCAACTTCTGCCGGTATGGTGGAGAATGGGAGATGGCCATACCTCTTGATGGGGTATGGCCAATTTCTTTGAGTGGGGGTGTGTTCTGTGAAAAGGGGTATCTTCTGGGTCCTCCTGTCGCTGGTGCTGGTCTTCGTGGGTTCCCTCATCGCCTACCTGGTCCAGACGGATTTTGGAAGGGTTCAAGTCAAAGACGTGCGTTTCGTCAGCAGTGACGGTAAGATTTTGAGTGCGTTACTGTTCATTCCCAAGGGCGTTTCACCTGAAAAGCCCGCGCCGGCAGTCCTTACTATGCACGGTTACATCAACTCACGCGAGACCCAGAGCGGTTTCAACATCGAATTCGCAAGGCGCGGTTACGTGGTCTTCGCTATGGACATGGCCGGGCACGGCTATTCTGAACAGATCAAAGGTGGACTCGCCAATCCTGCGCGCGGTGCGGCCGATGGATTGCTGTACCTTGCGGGTCTGCCGTTCGTTGACAAGAACAACATCGCGGTCGAAGGTCATTCCATGGGTGGATGGTCCGTGCTCAGCGCGGCTGGGAAATATCCACAGCTCGTTCGAACCGTGATCCTCGTGGGGTCTTCCTCGGAAACCTACGGCGCCCCAAAGGTGACTGCGGAAACACCTTTCAATTTCGCCGTTATATTCAGCAAGTACGACGAGTTCAGTCGATTGATGTGGGGTGTCGAAAAGGCTTCAGACATCGTTAAGACTCAAAAGCTGAAAGTCGCTTTCGGTACCGATGAAGATGTGATCCCGGGAAAACTTTACGGTTCGTTCGAGAACAAATCCGCGAGGAAATTGTACATACCGAACTGCACGCATCCGGGTGATCATCTCTCAACTGAAGCGATCGGATACGCCATCGAATTCTTGCAGGACTCTATAAGGCCACCGAAGTACATCGATCCGAAGAACCAGATATGGCCATGGAAAGAGTTCGGAACGCTGCTCGGTTTGATAGGTGGTATCATGTTCCTGCTCAGCTACGGTTACTGCATGTTGCAGACCACTTATTTCTCGTCTCTGAGAAACCAGCCTGTCGATTTCCAGGTGAAGAACAAACTGGTGAACACGATCGCATGGCTCGTGGGTTTCTTCCTGGTTACGGCGATCCCGGCGTTCACGTTCTTCAAATTCCAGCAACCTGGTGGGAAAACTCCGACTCCGAACGCGTTCTGGCCGCAGAGTTTGACGATCGGTTTCGCACGCTGGGCAACGTTCAACGCGCTGATCGCCATCGGTCTGTTCGTCGTCTGGCATTTCGTTTATCACCGCAGGATCGGTGGCAACCTGCTGACCTACGGTCTGGCAACGAACCCCGAAAAGCCGAGGTTCCGCCTGAAACAGCTGTGGAAGGCCTTCGCTCTGAGTGTCTGCACGATCTTCGCAACGCACATAGTCCTGTCCATAGTCCAGTGGGCGTTCAAAGTGGATTTCCGCTGGTGGGTGATAGCGCTCAAGCCTATGAGTTTTGAAAGGTTCTGGATATTCATCAAATTCTTACCGCCGTTTGCGCTGTTCGCGTTCGTGAACGCGCTGGTGCTGAACGGTCAGCTGAAAACGAGAACCTTCAAGAATGAGGTGACATCGACGGCCGTGTGGATGGTGTCTTCAGCGCTCGCGAACTGTCTTGGAATACTGATCCTCGTGCTGCTTCAGGTGGGTAAATTGTTTGCCACACAGACATTGTTCTTCCCAACACAGCCGTTGCTTGGAATCGTTGCATACCAGTTCGTCTTTCTAACCGCGGTTGCCGGGGCCATATCGGCGTTCTTCTACAGAAGAACTGGGAGCATCTACACCGGTGCGTTCGTGAACGCCCTGTTCGTCACCTGGTACATCGTGGCGGGACAGGCCATACAGTTTGCAGGATGATAAAAGGTGAATTAAAATTGGAATAGAAAGGGGGGATGCATATTGTTAAGGAGAGTTTTCCTGGTGCTGGCGCTGACGTGCTTTCTTATGAGTTTCGGACTTGGACAGCCCCAACAAACACTTGATGGCAACATCCTTCACAATGGAGATTTCTCACAGAACATTCTGTACATAAGCGAATCGTATCCTGAGATTCCCACGGGGGACTTCGACACCAAAAGAACGTGGTTGTTCAGGACTGGAGATGGGGCACAGGCTGTTGGGGTCGTGGAGAACGGAGTTTTGAAAGTTTCCATCACCTACGGTGGACCGAATTCGTGGTCGGTGCAGGTGCTACAATCTCCGATCACGGTGGAGTATCTGGGAATCTACAGGGTGGAGTTCGAAGCCTGGGCGAGCAAGAACAGAAGAATCGGAGTGAAGATCGGTGCGACCGCCTCAAGAGGATGGATACCCTACAACCCACCGCCGAGCGGACGGCCGGTGGATCAATCTGGAGGGTACGCCATCGATATCACCACCGAAAGGAGGACTTACAGCTTCGAATTCACTATGAGGAACGAGACCGACATGAGGGCAAGGTTTGAATTTCAGCTTGGTCAGGATGACGGAACCGTGTACATAGACAACGTGAAGTTGATCAAAGTGGGACAGGCGGAACCACCCGCGCCACCACCGGCCCTGGGGGAGAAGTACTGGTACGAACCGGTGTGGGAGGAGAACTTCGACGGAAACACTATAAACGAGAGTGTGTGGAGTTTCGAGATCGGTAACGGTCACGCCCAGGGGATTCCGGGCTGGGGCAACGCCGAGCTGGAATATTACAAGAAGGAGAACGCTTACATAGAGAACGGAGTCCTGGTCATCGAAGCGAAGAAAGAGACCGCGCAGGATCAGTACGGAACGTACAACTACACTTCCGCGAGGATGAAAACGCAGGGGAAGTTCAGCGTGAAGTACGGAAGAATAGAGTTCAGAGCCAAACTTCCATGGGGTAAAGGCGTATGGCCGGCCCTCTGGATGCTCGGAGAGAACATAACAGAAGTGGGATGGCCCGCGTGCGGAGAAATCGATGTGATGGAATACCTTGGTCATGAAACGAACAAAGTCTACGGTACGATACATGGACCAGGTTATTCGGGAGCCGGTGGAAAAGGTGGAAGTTACACGCTTCCGACTGGTAATTTCACCGAAGACTTCCACATCTTCGCGGTCGAATGGGACCCTCTTGGGATCAAATGGTACGTGGACGGTGTGAAGTTCTTCCAGATAACCAGAACGGAGGTCCCCGGAGATTGGGTGTTCGATCATCCGTTCTTCATCATAATGAACGTCGCGGTTGGTGGTTACTGGCCCGGATATCCGGATGAGACCACGACCTTCCCGCAGAAGATGTACGTGGATTACATCAGAGTGTACAAAGGCGTGGGTATGGAGACCATCGACAACGGTAGCTTCGACTATCCGCTGACCAACGATCAGCAGAACTGGCCCGACGATTGGTTCCTGTGGTACGGTTCGCCGTACGGTATGGGAGGAAGAGCTTCGGTGAGCATCGAAACGGAAGGAAAGAACAGATTCGCCGTCGTAGAAGTGATGGACACAGGTTGGGAAAGCTGGCACGTGCAGTTCAACCAGTGGGTGGGTCTTTCCAAGGGAAAAACGTACAGGCTCACCTTCAAGGCCAGAGCGGAAAACCCGAGAGATATAAACGTGAAATTCCTGCACCCGACAAACTACACACTCTACACGGTTCAGAACTACAATCTGACCACGGATTGGCAGAGCTTCGAACTCGTGTTCACGTTCAACGCGGACTATCCCGTGGCTAACCTCTCGATCGAGCTTGGAAAGACGAACAGTCCAAGGACTGGAAAGGTGTATTTTGACGATTTCACCTTGGAAGAAGTCAGATGAGCTTCGAGGTCGCTGAAGAAGAGGCCGGCGCCGTGGCGCCGGCTTTTTTATTTCAGGCCACGAATTTTCTCTTCAAGGATCCTGCACAGCCTTTCTTCTTCTTTCATCACGTCCAGACACGGTACGTTCAACTCCTGTTCTATGGTCCTTGAGAGTTCTGTCAGATCCACGCGGTTGAGGACGAAACCTTCCATGCGTCTCACTGGATAGTACGGATTGATCGTCACACAGATCAATTCCGGCCTTCTCAGCACGGCGATGTCGAGCTCGTCCAGCAAACGTTCAAGACCCGCGAGATCTTCAGCGAGCAAAAGGTGCATGGGAGACTCTACCGAGATGCGTTCGTTTCGAAGAGACTTCAGTTTGTCCTGACTGACCAGGCCTTCGATCACATTTCTGTCGTCTTCACTTAAGGGTAGTCTCAGGGCTTTCACGATGACTCTCGCTTCGGTGAGTAGAACATCGATGCTGGTGGATCTGGAAGCACCGAGTGCGAGAATGACGAACTCCACGTGCTGGAACGGTACGACGCGGTTTATCGCCCCATCTACCAGGAAAATTTCTATCTGTTCACTCTTCAAAACATCCTTGAGCATGAGGAGATCTTCGCTGTTGTTTGGACCGACGAGCACCACGGTGCCGGACTGTCTAACTTTGTAAAGGCAGATCGGTCCAAAGGCCGTTGCGATGTTGAGTTTTCTCAACAGCTGCAGCTTCGCCGTTGAATGTTTCGCAGCCTGCTCGCTCGTGGCCACCACGGTCCCTTCTTCCACCACGACTTTGGGTTTTGGAAGGCCCGTGATGTGGTCGAGATCTTCGCCATCGAAACCGATGCTCGTGATGGCCAGAGACTTTCCAACGAGACATTTCAGCAACGCGTTCACCGTGGTCGTTTTTCCCGTGTTCTTCGCGGTGCCCAGAACGCCGATGCTCAGCACTTTCTCACCGTACCTCTTCCTGCCCTACCTGGGTTCGCACCCTCTTCGCGTGTTCCGAAAAGGCCTTCGTACATGGACGCCACGAAATCTTCCCTTTCCGCAACCCTCTTCAGCGTTTCGTACACACCTTCAACGATCCTTTCTGCGAACTCTTCTGCCTGTTTCGTCGGTTCTATCTTCGCCCGTCCGAAGAATCTGAAGGCTTCCGCGATCGCCCTGAGAGTGTCGATGCGCGCGCTCACCGTGATCGCACCACGCGCATAAGCCTCGTCGGTGGAAGCGATGGTTATGGCATCGAGCCCAAGGGAACTTGCGAGCGCGGCGTGCAGGGCCGTCGTCATGGCGGACTGAACCCTGTCCTCGGTGTGCGTCATGAAACCGATGGGCTCACCTGGCCAGATCGGTGCGTCGATGATGCGCCTCAGTGCGATCACCTTTGCCGTGTTGTAATCGATGTAGTTGTCCTTCATGTAATCGTTGATCATCACGTCCGGTGAGTAACAGAACAAGGGCTTCAGAATGGGTTTCGCGTTCAATTTCACCCCGAGGTACGCCACCACGAGCATGCCGGCGAACGCCTTGTGTGCGGGTACGCCCCCGAGCTCTTCGTTGGTCGGTATGTCATAGGGAAGGTTGTATCTGGCCGCCAGCTTTATGGCGTACACTCCATCGACGGTGAGTCTCTCCGGATCGGTACCACCGTTCAGAGAACCGTAGACCATGTTTATTTTGGTCAGATCGGCCTTTGCATACGCTGCGAGCAGCACGGTTTCCGGTGTGTTCAGGCCCCTGTGCGCCCTGACACACCAGAGTGTGGAGTCGTTCAGCGCTGACTTTATGAGCTTCAGGTTCTCGAAGGTTATGATCGATCCATCTTCCTCGTGCGCCAGCAGACCTTCGAGTAAACCTTCGCACCTTGCACCCCAGGAAGGATCGAAGTGAAGAACCCCATCGGCACCCCACGCTTCGCTGACTTTTATGTGCATCGCGTCCATGAAGGGACAACCCGTTCCGTACTGAACGAAAACGAGAGGTCTATCGAGACTGTGGCGCAGAATTTTTCCATCGAATCTGGTTTCGCGAACAAGCCGATCGAACTTTTTCTTCTCTTCCTCCGTTATGAGCCTCACTTTCTTTGGAAGCGTGTTCTTCTTGAAATAGGAGACAACCGTATCATCGCACAGTTTTAAATAGTCTTCCAGAAGGTCTTCGCCCTGCAACATTTTCTCCCTCATCTTTGCCCGCTCGATTCCGGGGCTGGTCCTGTCTCTGGCCCAGTCGATTATCTGATCCGTTATCTTCTCGAGCAGGTCTTTGAACGCGCTGTCGTGGACTCTGTACGAATAACTATGTGTTATGTCGCGTTTGGTTTTGACAATCCTGCTTTTCGATTCCTGTACTTCTCTCCCTTCAACGAAGGCGATGACTTCTTCCCAGTTGGTTCTGTCGCCGAAGCCCGCATCGTAACCCAGTTCCGCGGCGAGCTCTTTCGTGATCGCCTTACCACCAACCACGACCTTGCATTTCTTTCTCAAACCCGCCGCGTCCAGCATGTCTATGAACCTGGCCAGCAGTTCGGCGGCACCGTAACCGACAGTCCTGCTCACCATGATAAAATCTGGATTTTCCTTCTGGCACAGCTCGACGACTTCTTCCATCTTCGTATCGGGTGGTAGCAGTATGGTTTGATGTCCTCTCTTCAAAAGTTCTCTGTTCAACATCTTCAACGCCACATCGTGAACAGGATCGAGTGGGAAGAGCACGAATTTCATTCTGTATCGCCTCCAGCGAGCCAGGCATACTTGTCACCAGGTCTGAACACATAAACGCGCAGGCGGATCCTGGCAGCGAAATTGTTGTGCTCGACGAACACCACATCGACGTCGTTGAACCCGAGGGATTTGAAGTACTGAACGGCGATGTTCTTCGCTTCTTCTTCGCTTTTGGCCAGCAACGTGGTTTCCACATCGAACGCGTCGATGATCCTGTCTATCATTAAACCCACCTCACTTTCGAGCGGGTTCATTCTTTCCACGCGTCTGGGAGGATGTAACCTTCAGCGACAACGCGCGCATCTCCCTGAAGATAAACGTTTCTGAACTCGTTGCCGTGCCGTTCAAAACCGACCTTCAGTTCCCCGCCCTTGACCTTCACGCTCACGGCTGGTTCGACCCTGCTCGTGAGGAAGGAAACGATGCTCGAGGCGATCGAACCTGTCCCGCAGGCGAGCGTTTCGTTCTCAACGCCACGTTCGTAGGTTCTGACGATTATTCTGGATTTTCCCACGATCTGGACGAAGTTCACGTTCGTTCCCTTCGGGAACACGTCCAAGGAATACCTTATCTTTCTTCCCCATCTCAAAAGGATTTCGTCCTCCATCGATTCGACGGCGTCTTTGAAGATCACCGTGTGTGGCACCCCGACCGTTCCGAAATGATACTCAACGGTTCCAAAGCCGAAATCTCGTTTCTGAAATAGTTCGAAGTCGTGCAGGCTGAGGTTTGGAAACTTGATGCGCACTTCTTCGCCCAGGATTTCCGCTTCGTGTATCCCGGAGATGGTTTCAAAACGCATGCGCTCACCAGCAACACCGATCAGATTCGCAAACCTCGCGATGCACCGGGCTCCGTTGCCACACATCTCCCCTTCAGAGCCATCGCTGTTGAAGTATCTCATTTTGAAGTCCACGGTTTCTGAAGGTTCGAGCAACATGAGCCCGTCCGCACCGATGGATTTACCCCGGCGGCACACCATGCGAACAAAATGGTTTATATCGAAATTTGCAAGCACGTTCTCTCTGTTGTCTATGACGATGAAATCGTTCCCCGCTCCGTTCATCTTGAAGAACCTTATCTTCACAGTCCAACCCCCAAGAAGGGGGCGCAAAAGCGCCCCCTCATGTTTCACATGAGGATCATCGCTACTATCGTGGCGGCCACGTAACCGAGGATCACTGGAACGAAGTTCTTCCTTGCGATCTCTTCAGGCTTCGTCTTGCAAACGGCCGCAACGGCGATCAAAGCCCAAGGAACGATCGTTCCTCCACCGCAGTTGACCGCCGTGAGTTGACCGAGCGCAGCCAGTACTGAGGTCTTCACCTTCGCCACGGGTGCCAGGCCACCGGCGAGCGTTCCTACGAGAGGAAGACCTGAAAAGCCAGAACCATCAAGGCCCGTGATCGCTCCAATTATTGCCTGCATCGGAGCGACGGCATACTTGTTCAGAGGCACTTTCTGTGCGAGCGCGTTGGCCAGATCGAAGAGCAGAGGTCTTCCCGCATCACCGAAGATCTGTTTCGCAGCACCACTGCCCATGTAGAACATGGCAGCGATGATGAAAACAGGTGCGAAGATCTTGACACCGAACATGAAACCGTCCCTGAGGAAATCGACTCCGATCTCGAGGCCTTCTCCTTTGTACTGCAGGAGCGTGAACACGAACAGCAACATCGCCGCGGTACCACCGAGCAGAGCCGTCGCATCTCCTCCACGCAGTTTCAGCGCGAGCATCAGGACGATGTCGATCAAGAAGGCGAGGGCAACCACCGCTGCTTCCACCTTCGCGAACGTGCTGAACTCTTCACTTTTGGCTTTCATGACGCTTTCTCCAAAAAGCTCGATGTCCTTGCGCGGATCGTAGTTCTTGTTCGCCTTCATGGTCCAGAAGTATGCCAGCGGGATCGACACCACCGCGTAGACGATGATCAGAGGTACCATCGCGACCATGACTTCTCCAACGCCTATCCCCGCAGCCTTTGCAGTCAGTGTTGGTGCGCCCTGAATGACGAAGTCTGTAGTGAGGGACACACCGTAAGCGAACATCGCGATCGCCACACCGGCACCGACTGGAGAGAGACCAGCGCTGACGGCCACGGGAACGAGCAAGCTACCGATCAGTGCCACAGAAGGCGTGGGCCAGATGAACAGTGCCAGGATCGCCGTGATGATACCCACGAACCAGAACGCAGACCTCGGGCCCTTGATCGGTTTGCCGAGCGTTCTGATCAGCACAGCTGCCGCTCCACTCTTCTCCATCTGCTTCGAGAGCGCCACCATGAGCGAGATAACGACCACGATACCGAGCAGTTCCACACCTGCGACGACGATCGCGTTGAACACGGACTGGATGGCTCCGATGAACGATTTTGTGACCGCCCAGCCGATGAGCAGTGCTCCGAGCAGACAGATCAGTGGTGTGTCTTTTCGCAGAAACATGGTCACGAGTACCAGTACCATGAAGACGAGGTACAGCCAGTGAGCCAGCGTCAATTCCACCACGCGAACGCCACCCCCTCACACCAGTTTGGTGTTGAAGATGTTGCTCATATTGGCTTCACGCACCCTTTTCTTGATCTGTTCAATGTCGGTCGTGTAGAGACCTTTCTGGACCATGCGTTTGAAATAGATCGAACCTGAAAAGGTGTACTTGTACTGGCGGCCTTCCTCTTTTTTCATCTCTTCGATCACGTGGTTGACGAAGTCTCCGACCGCAAGTTCATCAGGATATCTGAGCAATTTCTCACCGACGGCTTTCCTCACCGCGTTGTGACCCGCCAGCGTACCGGTGACGATCGCCTCGGTGTGTCCCACCATCGCCCCGGCCTTTTCACCGGCACAGAACAGATTGTCAACCGGACCTATCGCCTGCAGTTCGGGCGTACAGTTGGCAAAACCGAAGTACCTCATAGAATTACCTTTCCCACCGGCGATGGGATCTTCGTAGCGGGCCTTTTCCATTCCGGGGATCTTTCGAAGCTGTTCGAGTGGGAAGAAAGGAGTCATCAGCTTCACGGGACCCGTATCGAGCAGAACCAAATTTTCTACGAATTCTGGCAGTGCGTACTGCTGACACGCCTTCATGCTCAAAAGCTTTTCTTCTTCTCTCACTTCCGGAGGCACTGGTACGAGCGCGCATCCTTTCTCTTCGAGCTCCTTCACGATACCCGGATCAATGGAGTCTTTGACGAGTTTACAAGACCCACTCATGGCACCAACGCTGCCGTTGGGCTGTTTACCAACCCACTCTTCCACTCCAACCTTCGTCGTGATGCTGACTCTCGGGCCGAAACTGTGGCACCTGAGAATGCACATGGCACAGCCGTTACCGTACTTCGTGCAGTTGGCCGGTACGGCAGAAGTGCCCGTTGCGTCGACGAACGTATCTCCATGGATCGGTTCATGCTTCTCGACCACAACACAAACGATCCTGTTGCCTTCCTTCGCCGCGTCTATGACGCGTGCGTTCGTGAGGATCTGAACACCGAGGTTTATGAGGTACTCTCGAACCGCTGGTTCGATCTTGTAGACGTTGTACAGACTCGCGTGCTTGTGGCCGGGAAATTCAACGTTCTTGTGGATGGCGCACCTGTCCATCACGCTGAAGATGTCCGCACCCATCTCCAGCATCTCTTCGGCAGCCGTGAATCTGCCGTTGTTTCTGAAAATGCCTCCAACCAAGCCTGTGCCGAGCAACATGTCCGTCCTTTCGATGAGGATGACCTCTGCTCCAGCTTTACGTGCGGCCGCGGCGGCCGCACAACCACCCCACCCTCCTCCGACCACGACTACCCTCGGTGCCCTCGCCATGGGACCACCCCATCACAGAACATTGGAATATTTAGCGACGATCTCTATGAGCTTGACGAGACCTCTGACCGCGAGTCTTGTTTTGTCTTCAATGATATCACCATTTTCATCCGTCGTGCCGAGTCCGAGTGAGATGAATATGTTTCCATCGTACGCGATCGTTTGAATGATGCCCATCGCATCGGTGCCGATCTGGAGTATGTTCGTGCCCGCGTACATGTCCTCGATCGGGAAGATCGGGAACGGTACACCCTTTTCCCAGCAATCGTCGTAGTTGATTTCCACGGCGCCCGAGTTGTAACTCTTGGAGATCTTGAAGATGTGTCTGATGCGGGCATCGAGGTTGGAGAACTCTTCCACGGTGATTTCGTAGAGTCTGTCGACGTTCCTTTTGAACTTGTCAGCCTTGTTCCTCAGGGCTTTCAGGGCGGCGATGGCCCCTGCGAGCGCTTCCTTGCCCGGGTCGAACGTCACGTACGCGGCCTTACCGTAGCTCGACGGCGTACCGTATCTGTCGCCGTGTGTACCCATCGCCCTCCTTATCTGCACCATGACTTCCTCTCTTCCGATGATCAAGCCACAGGTCGGAGCTCCCGCAGCTTTGTCCATGCTGTAGGTTATGACCCACGCGCCGATCTTTCTCGGATCAGTTCCGATGAAAGGCACACCCCAGGCGTTGTCCACGATGTACGGCACGTTGAACTCTTCTGCGAGCTCTCCGAGTCTTTTTTGCAGTATGGGTACGCCCTCTTCGTCTTTTTCTCCGTAGCCGTAACCGATTGTGTCGTATCCGAGCGATGAGAAACCGGCAAGCATTTCTATGTGCTGTTCCGCAACTTTTCTTATTCGCTTCGCCGTTTCCTCTGCCTTGACACCGCTCAGAAGGATCGCTGGATGGTACTTTATTCCGTGCACCGTGTAGCGTGCGCCAGCCATGGGAACTATGATGACGTCGACATTCTCAAGTCTCTTCCCGTAGAAACCCAGCTCGCCCGCAGTGCAGCCCCTGTCTGCAAATATGTCCTTGTACCGTGGCGGGAAGGGTCTGCCGTAGCCTCCATGGTGGTGAAGGTGTCTTTCGTAAGGTACGATGTAGCGGGTTCTGTAATTGTCACCCCTGCCTGTGAACGGTGGGGACACCAGCACGTCGAAGCTGAGCCACAGCGCCGCCTCACAGGTGCTGACCAAAAGTGCATCGTAATCGTCGCCGTAATAATCCTTGACGATGTCTCTGATCTCGTCGGCGAAGACTTTGTTCGGAATCACCTCGCGTGCCACGGCGCTGATCGCCTCGTCCACCTCTCTGGTCACGAGACCGTGGCAACCGGATATCGCGCCGGTGAGTCCGAACTTCCCTCTCCAGTCTTTGGGAATTCCTATCTCGTCCGCGGCCTTCTTAGCTTCTTCCAGAATCTTCGGCAGAGACTGTTTCAAATGCCTGTACAGATGATATCTGTACTTGAACATGCTCATCCCTCCTTGTAGAAAACGACACTCTCACCGATTTGAAGTCCCAGTTCTTCTCCACTCATCAACTGATCCGAGTAGATCACGATGTTCTCATGGTTGGGCATGTGTGTCTCATCGAAACCGACGAGCGTTCCAAGGCGCCTGCCGTCGCTCAGCTCGACCTGATCCTTCGATACTACGACGCCTCCCTGGACGATCTCAATGAAAGCAACGTACGCGATGCGGTTCACCACTTTTCCGGGAGCCGCTTCTCTCTCGTCTGTCATGATCAGCTCGTGAATTTCTCCCACTTTCAACGCCCTCGAACGGGGCTCAATAATGTTGAGGTTCCTGTTTTCCAGCCTTCCTCTGAGAACGGCCACGATCCTGCCAACGACGGGTTGTTTCTTCGCGTACGGATCGAAATTCAGCATTCCTGCAGAGTATGGTTCTTTCATGCTTTGGCCCCCTTGGCCGCTATGACCTCGATCTCGACGTGCGCGTTTCTGGGGAGCGCCGAGACTTCCACGAAAGATCTTGCAGGTTTGTGCGTGCTGAAGTATTCGCTGTAAACTTCGTTGATGGCGGAGAAATTCGAGATGTCGTCGGTGAACACCGTGACTTTGACAACGTTGCTCAGGTCACAGCCAGCCGCGGCCAGGATCGCCTTGATGTTTTCAAAAACTCTCCTGGTTTGATTCTTTATATCCCCATCGACGAGCTGTCCCGTTTCTGGATCGAGCGGTATCTGACCCGAGACGAACACGAAGCCGTTCGCTTTCACTGCCTGAGAGTAAGGTCCTATGGCCTTGGGGGCGGCATCGGTCTGGATGATTTTCACCGTCAGCACCTCCTTCAGATCATTATTGAGTCACCTTTTCTTCTCGCTTCTCTCAGATACGCGTACACCGTGAACTTGGAGTTTCCAAGTTCCTGAGCGAGCATTTCCACAGCACCTTTCAGCAGGAAGAATCCTTTCTCGTCGAGTTTCTTTATCACGGCGAGCTTCTCTTCCTTGCTGGCGAACCTGAGAGGCTTTCCTGTGAGACTCTTTACCTCCTGCATAGCTTCGGCGAGGAGTTCTTCAACCTTACTGGCGAACCTTTCTTCCTTAGCTCCGGTGATCTCTTCGAGGTTCTGAAACTTCAAATGCTGCTCCGCAAATTCCTTCACGATGAGCGCCTTGGTCGTGTCGTAGTTGATGCAGAGAAAACCAACGATTTCGCCGGCTTCGTCCCTTATGAACACGGTGGTCGAACGGAGTTTTTTCCCTTCCCTCGTCCGCGTCATGTAGTTCGCGACGTAATCCACGTTCCTGAACCTGGGCGATCTCAAGAGGTACAGTCCGAAGTCCGTGAGGGGAGAACCGACGCTTCTGCCCGTCACATGGCCGTTCTCTATGGCCACGACGGAATGCTCCGGATCGGAAACGTCGTGCAGTACCACTTCGTAATCCGGCCCCAGCGTTTCGGCGAGCGCTTTCACCATCGGAACGAACGCCTTGAGGATCGGGTGCAGCCTCTTCATCGCAACCCCTCCCGAGTATACAATGAATTGGTATATAGTACAACTTTTTGTTGGACGAGATACAACAAATTATTTGAAGCTCCAGCGAGATCTTTCACTATATTCAAACACGGTTCACCCAATTCTGTGAAAAATAACCCACAATCATCAAAAACCGTGTGAGATAATCTTGATTGGGAGGTGCCATGGTGCGCGCAGAACTTTACAGGTTCAAGTACGAATCACTCTGCAAAGCTATAAAACCAGTTCTGGAGAAAAAGGGTTTTGAGGTGTACATCGCGGAGGACGAAAAGCAGGTGCTGGAACACGTTGAAAGGCTCATACCTGCTGGATCAACCGTGAGTTCGGGTGGTTCCGTCACGCTCGTGGAAACAGGTGTTCTCGATCTGCTCAGGTCCGGCAAATACAACTTCCTCGACAGGTACAGCGCACCGGACAGGAGAGCCATCGAACTCGAAGCCTTCAAAGCGGATTACTATTTATGCAGTGCGAACGCCATCACCATGGATGGAGAACTCGTGTTCATGGATGGTGGGGGAAACAGGGTCGCGGCTGTAACGTACGGTCCGAAGAACGTCATCCTGATCGTCAGTGCCAACAAGATCGTGGAAGACCTGGACGCGGCGAGAGAGAGGATCAGATACATCGCTCCTATGAACGCAAAGAGATTGTCTCTCTCCACCCCGTGCGCGGTGACAGGCATCTGCCAGGATTGTGATTCTCCGCAGAGGATATGCAGACATTATCACATCGTTCACGATTCGAAAAATCAACCTGGAAGGATAAAGATCATTTTGACGATAAAGGAATTGGGTCTGTGAGTGATCAGGATGGATAAGAAATGGCTGGAGCTGCTCGAAAGGCTGGTCAACACCGATACAGGGTTCGACCTGGACAACTCTGCGAAGCTCGAAAGAACCCAGTTCGTGGCTGATATTTTGAAAGATTATGGTTTCCACGTTCATCGTGAGAGTGCCGCACACGTGGCTTTGAAAGGTAAACCACCTTATCTAACGCTCATAGGTCATCTCGATACGGTCTTCAAGGAAGGTGAGGCGAGTCGAAGACCGTTCACGTTGCAGGACAACGTTGCAAGAGGACCGGGCGTTGCGGACATGAAAGGTGGTGCCGTGTTGCTCGTCGCAGTGGTTGAAGAGGCGATGAGAAAGAATCTGGATGGTTTGTGCGTCGTTCTGAACGTCGACGAAGAGCTGGGTTCGAAGGAGAGCAGAGAGACGTTCGAAAAATACGCCAGGGAGAGTGTTTGCTGTCTTTCCTTCGAACCTGGAGGGATTCACAAAGAACTGGTCGCTTCGAGAAAGGGTATCGCGTCGCTCAACATCGAAGTGAAGGGTGTCAAAGGACACGCTTCGAGACTGGAAGAAGGAGCCAACGCGATCGTCGAAGCGTCTTACAAGGTCTGTGAACTCTATTCGCTCAACGGTCACATCGGTGGCCTGACCGTCAATCCAACGATCATGAACGGTGGTGAGAAATCGAACATAACACCCGATCTGTGCAGGATCTACTGCGATGTGAGATTCTCAAACATTGAGGAACTCAGAGAATTCGAAAAGAGGCTGGTCGAGATAGTTAGCGAGAATCGTATAGAACGGACCTCTTGTACTTACAGTCTCATCGAGAGAAGGCCTCCCATGCTGTTCATGGATGAGATGAAGTGCGCACTCGAAAAGGTTTTTCAAAACCTTGGCAAGCGTTTCGAGCTGGAACATTCCAGTGGAGGAGCAGATGGGGCCTTCTTCACCGCGTTCGGAGTGCCGACGCTGGATGGGCTTGGACTGTGCGGTGGAAGGTTCCATTCCGAAGAAGAATTCGCACTCATCGACAGTTTCGAAGACCGTGTGAGTTTGGCGGTTGAACTGCTCGAATACTTCGATCAGAGAAGGAGGTGAGAGAATGAAGTTTGTCGATACCACGCTCAGGGATGGTCATCAATCGCTCATCGCCACGCGCATGTCTACGAGCGACATGCTCCCCGCGCTCGAGGCGATGGACCAAGTGGGTTTCTATTCGCTCGAGATGTGGGGAGGCGCGACCTTCGATGTGGCGGTGAGGTTCCTCAACGAAGATCCCTGGGAGCGTTTGCGAAAGATCAGGGAGAAAATCAAAAACGCGAAGCTTCAGATGCTCCTCAGGGGTCAGAACCTGGTGGGTTACAGGCACTACGCGGACGACACGGTGAGACTCTTCGTGAGAAAGATGGCTGAAAACGGAATGGACATCGTCAGAGTCTTCGATGCGCTCAACGACGAACGCAACCTGATGGTGGCCATAGACGAAGCGAAGAAGTGCGGTATGCACGTACAAGGAGCCATTTCTTACACGGTGAGTCCCGTGCACACGCTCGAGTACTATCTGGACTACGCTGAAAAGCTCGTCGAACTCGGAGTGGATTCCATCTGTATAAAGGATATGGCGGGCTTGCTCAGCCCCAGGGACGCGTACAGGCTGGTGAAGGCACTCAAAGAAAGGTTCGCCCTGCCCGTGGACGTTCATTCGCACTGCACCTGCGGTCTCGCACCACTCAATTACCAGGCTGCCATCGATGCTGGTGCGGACATCATAGACACGGCACTTTCTCCTTTCGCACTCGGTACTTCCCAGCCACCGTTCGAACCCATCTACTATTCTTTGAGCAAAGAGGGCCTGCTCCCGCCACCGAAATGGGACCTGCTGGCCTTTTTGAACGAGCACTTCACGAAGGTGAGACAGAAATACGCACAGTACGATGTGAACATGACGAGTATAGATTTCCGTGTTCTTCAGGCCCAGGTGCCTGGAGGCATGTATTCGAACATGATAAAGCAGTTGCAGGAACAGAAGATGCTCCACAAACTCTCTCAGGTGCTCGAGGAAATACCGAGGGTGCAGAAAGATCTGGGTTATCCTCCGTTGGTCACACCAACCAGCCAGATCGTCGGTGTTCAGGCCGTGCTCAACGTGCTCACCGGGGAGAGGTACGCGAAGGTGACGCGCGAAGTGAGGGATTACGTGAAGGGTTTGTACGGAAGGCCTCCGGCACCGATCGATCCGGAGCTTGTTAAAAAGATCCTGGGTGACGAGAAGCCCATAGACGTGAGACCGGGAGAGATCATAGAACCTGAGGTCGAGAAGGCCAGACAGCAGATAGGATTGCTCGCGAGGAACGATGAAGACCTTCTGATCTACATCATCCTCGGTGAAGTCGGCAAGAAGTTCTTGCAGAAACGGTACTTCGATCAATTGAGGATCGACCTCGAGCTGGTTAAGGAGTTGGAAGCTCCCGTGCATCCAGTATGATCGTAGGTATCGGTGTCGACGTCGTCGATATTGAAAGGATCGATGAAAAGCTTTCGACGAGGATCCTTGGCGAATTCGAGCTGAGAGAGTTTGAATCCACCACCAACAAGAAACAGTTCTTAGCGTCGCGTTTCGCCGCGAAGGAAGCGTTTTTCAAGGCGCTCGGCACAGGCGTCAGGGATTTTTCCTTCAAGGACGTGGAAGTGGTACACGACAAGTTTGGAAAACCCGTGCTGCTTTTCCACAGAGATGTGCACTTCAATTTCGTGCATGTGAGTCTGTCTCACGATAGGGTCGCAATGGCGATGGTCGCGCTCGAGGAGAACGAAGGTCACATCTACATAGCGCTCGGTTCGAACCTGGGTGATAGGCTGAAGAACATCGAACGTGCCTGCCATCTGATGGAATCTTCGAACATAAAAATATTGAAAGCTTCACCCATTTATCTGACGAAACCGTACGGTTTTGTCGATCAGCCAGATTTTTTCAACTGCGTCGTGGAGGTTCAAACACGACTCAGCCCCTTCCAGTTGCTTGATACGCTTCTCGAGATAGAGAGAGCCATGGGCAGAGTCAGAGAAAGGAAATGGGGGCCGAGGACGATAGATCTGGACATCATCCTGTATGGAAATCTCGTTCTGAAAACAGAAAAGCTCACGATACCCCACTACGATTTGGTCAACAGACAGTTCGTGCTCAGACCACTTTTGGACATCGCCGATGTGGATCACCCACTCGAAGGAAAACTGAGCAGCTTCCTGAGAGAAGGTGAAGGATGTCAACTGATGACGAGATTCTGGCTCAGTTGATGGAAATCGAAGCCGAACTCGACAGAGCGCTGGAACAGGAAGATTTCGAACGCATGAACATGCTTTTAGAACAGCGCGAGATGCTGCTCAGGATGCTTTCGAAGATTCCAGAAGAACTCGCAAACAGGATAATCGAAGCTGACAACAGGAGGATGGAAAAACTGAAAGCCTTCATGGAAGCTATGAAGAATCAGGCGCTTCAAACTCGAATCTCGCAGAACGCTCTGAAAAGTTACTCTCCTCGGCAGAACGATCCGAGCTTCGACGAAAGAAAATGAAAGCGGGGCTTTCGCCCCGCTTTCTTCATGGATATATGCCTCTCAGTTTCACGGCCTTCGCCACTCTGTCGATCGCCACGATGTAGGCTGCCGTTCTGAAATCTGTGTTGTACTTTTCTTTCGTCTTCGCCACCTCGGCGAACGCGGCCCTCATCATCTTGGCGAGCTTGTTTCTCACGTCGTCCAGATCCCAGAAGAACGACTGCAGATCCTGCACCCACTCGAAGTAGGAAACGGTCACTCCACCCGCGTTGGCCAAAATGTCTGGGATGATCGTGACACCTTTCGAGCGCAGGATCCTGTCCGCTTCGGGTGTGACTGGTCCGTTCGCACCTTCCACGATGAGTTTGGCCTTGATTTTGTCTGCGTTCTGTTCGGTGATGGCGTTCTCCAGAGCGGCCGGGATGAGTATGTCCACGTCGAGTTCGAACAGTTCCTCATGCTTGATCCTCTGGGCTTTCGGGTAACCTTCGATGAGTCCCTTGTTGCTGTCTCTGTAAGCGATCAGATCGTTGATGTCCAGTCCTTTTGGATCGTAGTAAGCAGCCGAAACGTCGCTGACGGCGACGATCTTCGCACCGAAGTCTTCCTGGAGTACCTTCGCAGAGAACGAACCCACGTTACCGAAACCCTGCACCGCCACCGTGGCCTTTGAGATGTCCTTACCCAGCAGTTTGCAGGCCTCCGCTGTCACCACCGCAACGCCTCTACCCGTCGCTTCGTTTCTTCCGACTGAACCTCCCAGCTCCACGGGTTTACCCGTCACGACACCGAGTGCGGTGTAACCCACGTGCATACTGTAGGTGTCAAGGTACCACGCCATGACCTGCGGGTTCGTGTTCACATCCGGTGCGGGTATGTCCTTGTGTGGACCGACGAACTGTGATATCTCGAAGAAGAATCTTCGAGACAATCTTTCGAGTTCGCCCTTCGACAGTTTGGACGGGTCAACCTTCACACCGCCCTTGCCGCCACCGTACGGCAGGTTGAGTAACGAGCATTTCCACGTCATCCAGAAAGCGAGCGTTTGAACTTCGTCGAGCGTCACGTTCGGATGGTACCTTATACCACCCTTGGCTGGACCGAGCGCCGTGTTGTGCTGACATCTGTAACCGACGAACATTTCGACTCTGCCATCGTCCATGAGAACTGGAAATTCCACGATTATGGTGCGCTGAGGTCTTTCGAGGAATTTCTGAATGTTGGGATCCAGTTGCATGACACGGGCAGCGTTACTGAAGACCTCAAGCGCCAGCTCATAAAGAGACCTTTCCATCGAAGGACCTCCCTTCACGTAGGGTGGATGGAGCTCATCGGGTCATTCGTGAATTAGTTCACAATTGAATTTTACCACCAACTCCAGGATAATGAAAGTCTCGCAAAACCAGACTTTTGCCTTTATTCGGTTTCTAAACGTAACGAAACGTGTCTTATCTTTCTAATCTCTTTGAAGCTCGAGTATGCACACGTATGCTCTATTTGTTACCGGATCATTCAACTCTTGACCAGAAGGCTTCAATGGTGATAATCTAATATTACGGAGGTGGTACTGTGAGGAAGTTTCTGATCGTGGTGCTGGTTCTCACGGCGTTCTTGGTCTTCGCACAGGCGAAACTGACCATATGGTGCTCGGAAAAGCAGGTCGACATACTCCAGAGACTCGGCGAAGAATTCAAAGCAAAATATGGGGTCACGGTGGAAGTGCAGTACGTCAACTTTTCGGACATCAAGCCGAAGTTCTTGACGGCCGCGCCTGAAGGTCAGGGTGCGGACATCATCGTCGGTGCACACGACTGGGTTGGGGAACTCGTTGCCAACGGCTTGCTCGAACCGATTCCGAATTTCCAGGAGCTGTCGCAGTTCTTCTCGAGTGGTTTGAGCGCTTTCTCTTACGGTGGTAGGCTCTACGGTCTTCCGTACGCGCTCGAAGCCATCGCGCTGATCTACAACAAAGATTACGTGCCTGAGCCACCGAAGACCGTCGAGGAAATGATCAAGCTCGCGAAGCAGATCGATCAGGAATTCGCCGGTGAAGTGAGAGGGCTCATCTTTCCACCGACGATTTTCTATTACGTGGTACCGTTCATATTCGGTTACGGTGGATACGTCTTCAAAGACACGCCGACCGGGCTCGATGTCAAGGACATAGGGCTGGCGAACGAAGGTGCCATAAAAGCTGCCAGACTCCTCAAGCGTTTGGTGGACGAGAAGATCATAGATCCCGCGGACAACTACCAGATCATGGATTCGATGTTCAAAGAGGGCAAGGCTGCGATGATAATCAACGGACCGTGGGCGATCAAGGACTACAGGGATGCCGGCATCGATTACGGAGTCGCTCTGATACCTGAACCTGAACCGGGCGTTGTGGCCAGGCCGTTCGTCGGAGTGCAGGGCTTCATGGTCAACTCCAAGTCGCCGAACAAACTGCTGGCAATGGAGTTCCTGACCAACTTCATCGCCAAGAAAGACACCATGTACAGACTGTACCTCGCAGACCCAAGGCTTCCCGCGAGGAAGGACGTGCTGGAGCTCGTCAAGGATAATCCCGACGTGGTCGCGTTCACTCTGAGCGCGGGCAACGGCATACCCATGCCGAACGTGCCGCAGATGGGATTCGTCTGGGGTGCGATGGACGACGCCCTGAACCTTATAGTCAACGGTAAAGCCACTCCAGAGGAAGCCATGAAGAACGCCGTCGAAAGGATTAAAGCACAGATTCAATGAGATCTTGCCCGGGGCTCACGCCCCGGGTTTTCGGAGGCGGGCGTGTGATCGGACTGAAGAGGTTCTTGAGTCTTTGCTTCATCGGGCTTTTGAACGTCTTCTTTTTTTGGATCGCCTTTTTCCTCCTCAGCAACGCCTATTACGTGCTGGGTGCATTCTTTCTGGGGCTCGTTTTGTTGATCGATTTCTTCATCTTCAATCCGAAGGGTTATCCTTACAGGTACGTTGCCCCGGCGCTGGTTTTACTCACCATACTGGTCATCTATCCCATCTACTTCACCGTGAAGACCGCTTTCACCAACTACGGAACGGGACACTACATGTCCAAGGAAGAGGCGATCGAAAGATTGCTGTACGATCCGGTGTACACGTATCAGATCGAGGACGAAGCCGTCGAATACAAAGTCTTCCTCGCCTACGACGGTTTGACACCGATCTACGATGATTTCTTACTGCTGTTCAAGATAAATGGAGAAATCTTCATAGCGGAAAAACCCGTACCGGTGAAGAAAAAGGGAAGAGAAGTCCTTTTGAGTGAAGCTCAACTCTCAGCTGTTGAGAGTACAGATTATCAGCTTGTTCCGAGGTCTGAGGAACTCTCAGAAATCAGGATGATCACTTCTGGAGAAAAAACCTACAGGGCCTTCTACTCGCCGCGCGAAGAATTTCTCAGACTGAACGCACCCGTGTTCAAAAGCCGCATCGCGCAGTTTTATCTTCAAAAAGCTGACTTCGTTCATCCAAGTGGGAACAAATACGCTCTGAGAATAGATCGAACGGGAGAGTGGAGTTTTCTCAGGATAGAAAGACTTTACAGGCTCGATCTGATTCAAATCATGGAAAACGACAGGCCGAAGACCAAGTTGGTCGTCGTGAACAACAGAACGAACAGGCCCTTGATCGAAAGAGAAGGATCTTTCTACGATGTGAACGAGAAAGGTGAAGAAATCTACCTGATCGGTTATATAGACTTCGTCGGCTGGAAGAACTTCGTGAGGGTCTTGCGAGATCCGAGGATCGCGGGGCCGTTCCTTAAGATCTTCGCCTGGACCTTCCTCTGGGCTCTGTTGAGTGTCGTGTTGTCTCTGGCCGTCGGTCTGCCTTTCGCTCTGGTCCTGAACGATCCGAAGCTGAAGGGGAGAAACATCTACAGAACTCTGCTCATCGTCCCGTGGGCGATACCTGTTTTCATATCGGCGCTCGTGTGGAGAAACGGACTCCTCAACGAAAGCTATGGAGTGATAAACAAGTTCCTCCTCCCAGCGCTCGGGCTTCCTGCGATAAAGTGGATGAACGATCCTTTCTGGGCGAGAGTAGGAGTTTTACTCGTCAACATCTGGCTCACCTATCCTTACATGATGACGATCTCACTCGGTGCGCTGCAGGGCATTCCTTACGAGCTGTACGAAGCCGCGATGATCGACGGGGCAGGAAAGATCAAACGCTTCTGGAACATAACCTTCCCCTTGCTCATGACGGTCATCGCGCCGCTTTTGGTGAGTAGTTTCGCTTTCAGCTTCAACAACTTCACGATCATCTATCTGATCACGGGTGGAGGTCCACCGATACCTGGTTCAACCACGCCCACGGGTTACACCGACATACTCATTTCGTACGTCTACAAACTCGCATTCCAGGCAGGAACAGGTCAGGACTTCGGCCTGGCAGCGGCCATATCGATCCTCATCTTCTTCCTGGTGGGTGGTATCAGCTACGTCAACTTCAGGTTCTCTGGCGTCTTCGAAGAGGTGGGAAGATGAAACTCCACGTGCACGTGATACTGATCATTCTCATCGTCGTCATCCTTTTTCCGACTGTGTGGGTAGTGACGACGTCCCTGAGAAGGGACGAAGCCGCCTTCTCAACGGAGCTGTTTTCGAGCAGACTCACGCTGCAGAATTACATCGATCTTCTCTTTCCCGAACAGAACGTGCCGGTCCTCGTAAGAGAACTTCAGAAGCTCGTTTCTCGGGTCGAACCGTACGACAAACTGAGCTTGCCACAGGCCCGGTGGAAAGCGGATGAACTGCTCAAGAAGTTGAGAAGGTACCTCGATGAATCCAACAGGAGGAACGAGCTCGCGAAGAATGCCTACAAAGATATTGTGAAGATCTTCGAGGAAGGTGCCGACCGTGTGAAACAGACAACGCTGAGCGATTTGAAGCGGATCGAAGAAACCGTTGCTGAAAGACAGGATGAGTTGAAGATCGATGAGGATGAACTCGCGTTCGTCCTGTACGAAGTGCTGAGCAAAGAGAGATTCAATTCTCAGCTTGAAAGGACTCTCCGTTCCACAGTTGAAGAGCTGACGAGCGTCAGGATCGAAGATGAAGAGTCTTACTCGCTCGCCTTGGAAGCTTTGAAAAAAGCTTACGAGGAGCTTGGAGGATCGGCCCTGAAGGAGCTCGAAACGCTGACCGCTCAGCTGTCCTCACTCACAGCCGAGATAGATTCGATGAGAAGGTCCTTAGAACCTCTGCAAAGGTCTTTCGTCGAGGTTCAGATCCTTCTGAAGGGGGACGTTTTGACCGAGCTTCAATCGCTCAGCATTGCGATAGATGCCCTGACGAGGATGAAAGATTCGCTCGTGCGAACGACTGCAAAGAGCGTTTTTCCAGTGGACGACTCTGCTTTCCTGAAAAGCTTGAAAGATGTCAGCAGCCGCCTTGAGCTTCTCTCGACTGGGCTGGAAGGTTTCGAAGATCTCTCAGAAGTTGAGAAGGTTGCCCAAGCCCTCTCCAAGAAACTGCTCTCGCTCATTGAGGTGGAACCAGAACAGAAAAGTTTGAAGGTGTACGGGGACATGGTGAAGGCCTACGATGAGATCAGGCCAAGGTTGGAGAGACTGTGTGACGATATGGAGAATGTGCTCGATCGTTACACAGACTACGTTTTGAAGATCAGAGAAACGAACGAATTGTTGGCGCTGAAAGAATCTCAGTTGCAGCAGTTGAGACAAAGGATGGCTGATTTCCAGCAAAGAAAAGAATCGATCGGAGCTAAGCTCGCCGAGGAAAGGGCCTGGTTACAGCTTGAGATTTTCAAAGCTGAGCTTGCTGTGAGGACCTCCACGGTTGAAACGATCAAATCTTTATCCAGAACTGACCTTCTGCGCTATTCAGCTTTGATCACCTGGCTGAGGAACTTTTCAAACTCCTACGAACAGAGCGACAAAGTTAAGGAAAGTGTGAGGAAGGTTATCAACGACCTGAAGTGGATCGAAGACTACAGAACGTTCATTAGCAGGTTCGAGAACTATTCGAAGAACTACGATCAGACCATCGAAGAATTCGAGCATGTGCTGAGCGACTTTGAAAAGATCTACACCGATCTGCTGTCACTCTCCCACAGTGGTGTTTTCGTGAGTTCGGAGCACCTGTCGAGGTTGCTCGATTTGGTCAAACTCGACTTCGTGAACAAGGTTCGTGCGGATCTCGCTGTCGTCTCGCGCAAGAGTGGCGACTTGATGAAGCTTTCCCTCTTTCCGAACGCACAGAAACTCTACCGCGAGGTGGACAAACAGCTCTTCAGGATAGACCAGATCTGGAAAGAGAAAATGAAGCATTACTTTTCTCGCTGGGTGCTCAATTCCATCATCGTTTCATCCATCGTCGCGCTGATCACAACCTTCGTCTGCGCCACTGCGGCCTATCCTTTCAGCAGGATGCGCTTCGTGGGCAGAAGGTATGGTATTCTGAGTTTTCTCCTGATCCAGATGTTTCCCGGTGTGATATTCATGATCGCGATCTACAACCTGCTGAACTTCCTTGGAAAGTTCGTGCCGATGCTCGGTATCGATACGATAGGTGGTCTCGCTCTGGCCTATCTGACGAACATAGCTTACAACGTTTATTTGATCAAGGGCTTCTACGATCTGATACCCGCTTCCTTGGAGGAGGCTGCGATAGTTGACGGTGCGACCAAGTTCCAGAGCTTCTACATGATCGTGCTTCCGCTCGCAAGGCCCATACTCATCGTGGTCTTCCTGTTGACGTTCATCGGTACGTTCAACGAGTACGTGGTCGCGAGGATCGTGCTCCAGAACGTTCGAAACTACACCTACGCACTGGGTTTGCAGTCTTTCGCCGTGGGTCCGTACGAGACAGAGTGGGGACTGTTCACCGCTGCAGCCCTGCTCGGAATGCTGCCCATGGTGATACTGTTTTTGGCCATGCAGAGGTATCTGGTTAGCGGGCTGACGAGAGGGGCGGTGAAGGAATGAAGGGCATCTGGAAGGTGGGTGTGATCGCTTTGATGCTTTCAAGTCTGATCTTTGCGTCTGAAAAACCTTTCATCCTTGGCGTGGACGTTTCTATGCTTTACGAGATCGAAAGGCTGGACGGACGCTTCTACGAAAACGGTGTCGAAAGAGATTGCCTCGAGATACTGAAAGATCACAACGTGAACTGGATCAGACTCAGGATCTGGAACGATCCGACCGACGAATCAGGAAATCCCCTGGGCGGTGGTAATTGCAACCACGAGAACATGGCCGAGCTGGCGATCCGGGCGAAGAGGCTCGGCATGAAGGTCCTGATCGATTTTCATTACAGCGACTGGTGGGCCGACCCGGGCAAACAGAACAAACCGAAGGCGTGGCGAGACCTTCACGGTGAAGAACTGAAAAATGCTCTGTACGACTACACGAAATTCGTGCTCGAGTACATGAAACAGAGAGGCATTCTCGTGGACATGGTGCAGGTGGGAAACGAACTGAACAACGGCTTCCTCTGGCCGGATGGTCAGATATCCGGTCCTGGGGGTTTCGACAGCTTTGCCGAGCTGCTTAAAAGCGCCATAAAGGCGGTTCGAGATTTCGATGCAAACATTCCCATCGTTGTACACCTGGCTGAGGGTGGGAACAATTCACTGTTCAGATGGTTCTTCGACGCACTCGTCGAGCGGAACGTCGATTTCGACATCATCGGGGTTTCGTACTATCCTTACTGGCACGGTACACTCGAGGAGCTGAGCCACAATCTGAACGATATCGCACGCCGCTACAACAAGGATGTGCTGATCGTCGAAACGGCGTACGCCTGGACGCTGCAGGATGCGGACGGTCATCCGAACATTTTCGGCGATGAGAATTTGCAGTGGACCGCAGGTTACGTGGCCAGCGTTCGGGGTCAGACGAGCTTTCTCAGGGACCTGATAAAGGTTTTAAAGCAAGTTCCTGACGGCAGGGGTTTGGGCTTGTTCTACTGGGAAGGCGCGTGGATTCCCGTGAAAGGTGCGGGCTGGAAAACGAACGAGGGCAATCCGTGGGAGAACCAGGCGCTGTTCGATTTTCAGGGAAGCGCGCTTGAAACTTTGAGTGTTTTCCGCAACTACGACGTTCTGCTCGAAGAACAGGCAGAACCTGTTCGAGCATACCCACTCGCTTTGAACGTGGTCGCAACCCAAGAGATCCAGCTTCCTGAAAGAGTTAAAGTACTGTTCTCGGACGATTCCATCAGATCGTTACCTGTGATCTGGCAGGTGAAACTTGAAGAATTGAAACAGGCTGGTGAACATCGCATCATGGGAAAGATCGTCGGTTTCGATACACCCGTTGAAGCCACAGTGATCGTTAAAGAGCCGACGAACCATCTTCTGAACTGGAGTTTCGAGACCGGCACTTTCGAACCGTGGCAGGTGGAAGGTGACAGACAGGCCGTCAAGGTTGTGCGTGCCAGCCCGCCACAGAACGCACACCATGGCGTCTATGCGGTGAACTACTGGCTGGATAAACCCTTCGAGTTCGAGATGTACCAGATCGTGCGCGATCTTGCCGAAGGAACGTACAGGCTGTCTGTGTGGATTCAGGGTAGTGGTGGAGACGATGTCGAGCTGTCGATCAGTGAACACGGAGGCGAAAAGGTTTCTGTCAGAATAGAGAACAGGGGATGGCTCCAGTGGAACCATCCCGTTGTACAGGTCCGAATCACGACGGGTACGGCCAGGATCAGTCTCCACGTGAGAGGTAAAGCCGGGAACTGGGGCTGGGTCGACGAATTCGAGTTGATCAGGGTGAAGTGATCTGGCGTTTCAAACTTTTCTTGAACGTACTGACCCCGGTGATGAGCCTGTCACTGTTGAAGATCTTCACGTTGATGGCGAGCAGTGCATCGGCTAAAATGAAATTGTACAGATTGCCGTAGATCACGATGGAGTAGTTATCGAAGATCACGTTTCTCATTGCGATCGTCGCGTGGGTGAAAGGAATGGCAAAAGTGACGATCCTCAGGGCCATTGGCATGGTGGAGAAGTCCTTGAACATGGTCAGCATCATGCTGAAGAGCGCGAGCGCCACCAGCGGGAAGGTCAAGACCTGAGCACTCTTGAAGTCTTTCGAGATCAGGCCCAGGAGCATGGCCATGCTTATACCGCACATCAAAGCGGAGAACACGGACAAACCAACGAGGACGTAATCTGTTATGTTCATGGTCGCATCGAGCGGGAAAGATGAGGGCATCTCGAAGGATTTCATGTAGAAACTGAAGCCGATCATGTAGATCGTCGCCATGATGAGCCCGGAGATCGTTGCCGCGAGTGTCTTCGCCATGAGTATGTAACTTCTGGGCACTGGCATCGTCAGGAGCGTCTCGAGCGTCTTGTTTTCTTTCTCGAGTCCCATCGATGAGATCACGGTCGTCCCTGACATGATGATCAACATCATGATGACGACGGACACGATGATCCATCTGTTCGTGACGTAGCTCAAAAGTTGTGAAGTTGAAACTCCTTCCATGAGCTTGCCGAGATACATCGTGGCTTCTTCCTTGCTCACCGGATCCAAAACGAATGCGGGATTCTCCACACCGTACTGGGCGAGCAGTGTCGTGGTCAACTGTTTTTCTAAGGCGTTCAAAAAGGCGTTGAAGCTTTCGGATGGAACCGAATCCATTATGCCCAGCCCCATCAGGAGTGAGATCACCTTGATCTTCGCCTGCTGTTTCGATCTGAGCCTTTCAGTGAAATCCTTCTCCAGAACGAGCAGCGCGGCGCCCCTTTTTCTCTTCAACTCTTCGATCGCTTCTTCCATACTTTGACCTCTGTAAACCACGTTCGCATAAGCTTCGATGGCCCCTTCAACAGCTTTCGAGAATTCTCCTTCGTCCAGGTTCACGACGGCGACGATCGGTTTCTTTTTGATCTCTTCTGTGATGTTGCCGACGCTTTTACCGATCGAAGCGTAGATGACGGATATCGCGACGATCGAGATCAGGCTCGACACGGTTAGAATCTCCCTCAATTCCTTCTTCAAAAGGTTCAAGAACATCGCTGGACCACCTCCACGAACACTTCCTCGATGTTCGAAGCGGAGTATTTCTGCTTCAATTCCTCCGGCTTTCCAACTTCGACGATCTGCCCGCTGTTTATCAGCGCGATCCTGTCACAGAGCAACTCCACTTCGAGCATGTTGTGGGAAGACAAAAGGACAGTCCCTCCTTCTTTGGCAAAATCCCTTACGATGTTTCTCATCTCTCTTGCGTTCAGCACGTCGAGGCCAGAGGTGGGCTCATCGAGGATGGCGAGCTTCGGGTTCACCATCAACGCGCGAGCGATCAGAAGTCTTCGGGTCATGCCCTTGCTGTAAGTCGACACCTTCGAACGCAGCCTGTCGTCGAGACCCGCTATCTGAACGCCCCTATCCACCATCCTTCGGAACTCTTCTTCATTCTTGGCAAAGAAACGAGCAACGAATTTCAGATACTCCAGCCCCGTCAGTTCCCTGTACGCACCTGCGTCTTCCGGCAGGTAGCTGATCAACTTCCGAACTTCGTGTGGTTCTTTCTGAACGTCGTGACCGAAGACCTTCACCGTACCTTCGTCGGGCTTCAGAAGAGTGGACACGATCCTGAGCGTGGTCGTTTTACCAGCCCCGTTCGGTCCGATGAGTCCGAAGATCTCTCCCTGCTCGATCTGGAAACTTATCCCCCTGAGTGCCTCTATGGGACCGAACCTTTTCTTGAGTCCAACGACTTCGAGAACCATTTCCACACCCCCTTGTGATTCATTATAGAGTTTCTGCATGTTTCAAAGCAGAACAAAGTGTGAAAAGCTGTGGACATTTTGGAGGGACGTAAAAAGATTTATGTGTGCGATTACAGTTGATGGGAGTGGTGCCTTTGAAGAACATCAAAGGCAAGCCTCTGCTACACGGGAGATGAACCGTGGATGGACGCGGCGACGAAGTCGATCAGCACGATAGCACACCAGATAGAAGAGATGACGAAGGCGGTGAAAGAGCAGGCGAACGCGAGTCAGAGTGTGAGCAGTCTGTCTGAAGAGATGTCTTCGATCGCGGAAAGTCTGGTAGAACAGGTGAGAAAGTTCAAAATCTGAGTGGCGTTGAAAAAAACGAAAGGGGCGCAGATGCGCCCCTTCTTTTCATTGTCTGTACATCACCATCGCACACAGTGGAGGAACGATGAGCGAACCACTCACCTTGTAGAGCGTTTCACAACCTGCTCTTTCTCTGTCAACGACAACGTTCCATTCACCTTCAGGCAGTGTGATCTGTTTTTCAACGACATCACCGTTGTAGATCACGAGTACGTCCTTCCAATCATCTCCGTTCGCGTGGTCTTCGATCATGAACATCACGGTCTTCCTCGGAGATTCGAGGAATTTCAAATGCTTTCTTATCTCTTCGGCGGTCCTCATCCTGAAGGCGGGGTGTTCTTTTCTGAGCCTTATCAAACCCTTGTGGTACTCGAACACGTCGATGAATTCAGCTTTCCTTTGGTAATCGAGTGCGTTTATGGACAGAGGCGCGTTGTAAGAGTTGTCGTTGAAGTTCTTCGTTCTGCAAAAGTCCTGACCCGCGTGCAGGAACGGGACCCCCTGGGACGTGAGCAGGATCGCTGCGGCCAGTTTCTGCGCCGATTTCAATTCTTCCTCGGTCCATTCGCGCCTGTCAGCCTTCGCCGCCAGGAAGTTCTTGTCCCAGAGCGTGTGGTTGTCGTGACATGCCACGTAGTTTATGGTCTGTTCAGGACTTTCTGCGAAGTCTACGATGATCCTGTTGTCGTAGTTGATGCTACCCACGACGCCACGTTTCACCAGGTTTTCTTTACCCAGTGCGCCCATGAGGAAGCCTTTCGCGGTCGCGTTGAACACCGAGCCCCTCAGCGCGTCCCTGAAGCTGTCGTTGAACGCCGCTATTCTGAGGTCCATGATCTGAGATTTGCCGAACCTGATCTTCGCACCCCATCCTCCCCACGGCTCGCCGTAGAGGATGACATTTGGATTCAGCTGTCTCAGCGTCTTTTCCACCAGCACCATGGTCTCTCTGTCTATGAGCCCCATCTGGTCGAAGCGGAATCCGTCGACGTGGTATTCTTTGACCCAGTGTGTGAGCACGTCGATGATGTAGCGTCTCATCATCAACCTCTCGGAGTTGGTAGTGTTGCCACAGCCCGTTTCGTCCAGGTAATCCCCACTCTTGGTTATTCTGTAATAGTAGTACGGCACCGCGGTGTCGAGAACCGAGCCTTCCCCAACAGCGTAGGTGTGAGGAAAGACCACATCTAAGATCACACCGATGTTGTTCCTGTGGAAGGCTTGAACCATCCTCTTGACTTCGTAGATCCTCGCATAGGGATCTTTTGGATTCAGGCTGTAACAGCCCTCTGGGACCATGTAGTGGTACGGATCGTAACCCCAGTTGTAGCGTCTTTCGAAGTCTCTGTTCTCTTCATCGCCGGTGTGGAAGTCGAGTATCGGAAGAATATGGACGTGCGTGACTCCGAGTTCCTTTATGTGATCGAGTCCCGTGGTGACACCGTTTGGACCTCTCGTACCTTCCTCGGTCAAACCGAGGTAAGAACATTTGTCTTTGACGTTGCTCGTGACGGAGCCTGTCATATCGGCGACGTGGATCTCGTAGATGATCGCATCCACGTACGAATCGAGCTTGACAAAGCTGTCTTCTTCCCAGCCTTCCGGATTCGTTTTCGAAAGATCCACGATCGCTCCGAATTTTCCTTTCAGAGACAGCCCCTTCGCGTAGGGATCGACGCTTTCACGAACCTTCCCGTAGCTGTGGTACCGGTACCTGTAGAACCAGCCTTCCAGGTCCTGCTCCACCCTCGCGTACCAGACGCCCTTTTCTCTGCGCTGCATCTCAACGATTTTCGATGGTTCTGTTTGTGTGTAGTCTTCATAGAGGAGCAGTTCCACACGTTTGCTCACGGGCGACCAGACGTAGAATTCGGTGTGTTCGGGTGTGTAGAAAGGTCCCAGCGGCCCATCGTAGTACAGCTGATCGAGCACTTCTATGGCAAAAACGCGACTCTCCTTGAATCCATCCACGCTGATGAACAGGTCTTTGCAGAGATCTTCTTCTTTCAAAGGTTCGGCGAGCCTGACTCTGAAGTGGTTTGTTCTTTTCACATCTGTCGGGTCCGCTTTCTCGACGCCCTCGATCTCTTTCGCTTCGCCATCCACAGAGAAACTCACCTTCGTCGCATCCTTTTCCACGTCGATGGGATGCGTCGCGTAAGCCTCAACGGTGGAAAAGTCGATCAACCTTGCGAACAGGATCCTCGGGCTCGTGTCCGGTTTCGTTCTGAATATCTCCTCCACCCCCTGCATCAGCCACACTTCGGCGTAGCCGTTTTCGATCTCTATGAACCTGTCCTTCGCCACATCCTTCATTTCCCATTCTCTCAGCCTGACGATTATACCAACCCTGGTTAAATCCATCGGCAAAACGATCGTTGCTTTCACGCCAAAATCGTCGCTGTCGTCGAATCTGTACGCCGAACCTTCCTGGGCGATGGGTTCAACGGGCCAGATCCACAGGTTCCAGCCTTCGTAGTTTCCATCGTAGCGGTGGTAGTGCACCACGATCTTTGTTTCCGCAAAGCAGAACAGCGACAGGAGCACCAGCACCAGAACAATTGGAAGCATCTTTCTCACAGTCTCACCCCCCACGAACCGATCTTTTCGACAGGAAGATGTCCTTTGCAGTTCAAACTCTCAGTTTCAGCAGTCTCGTCAACTTCTCCACGCTCTGGTTCAACCCACCTGGCCTGTTCACCTCGAGCCACAGTTTTTTGTATTCTTCGACCACTTTGGTGAACTCGGCTTCGAACTTTTTCCAGCTCGGCTCGTTGATCAGATCGATCCGACCGTATTTTTTCGCGATCAAAATCCACTCCATCGCGAGTTTGAGCATTTCGGCGTTGTTCAGGATCTGATCGATGACGAGCCTGTTCGATTCGTTCCGAAGGCTGAGAAGCTGATGGAAAATATTCTCGGTCTGCTCGAGATCCTTTTCGATGGTCCTGACATCTTCCTCGCTCAGTGCGTCGAGATTTTCCAGAAATCTCTCCGGGTGCATTAGCGCCACGAAATAGACGCTCGCGTTCGGTAGCCTGACGCTGAGATTTCTGTAGAAGCTACCCAGCGTGTAGAGTTTTTCTGACAATGGTTCACCTTCGAACACGTGAACGTCGGTTTCTCTAAGCAGTTCCGCCACACTCGGTTCCTTCGAACAGTTCCAGCCGAGTGCGGCGGCGTACACGATCGGAAGGATCGAAACTGGAAGATGCTGAGGATGACCGTTGTCACCCCAGTCGGTGAGCAGAAAGCCCGACGCGCCGAACCTTTTGCCGTTGAGGATGGCGTTCTTTATGTTTCCCAGCGCGTTGTCGATCCTGCCAACGAACGAGTTCCAGCTCGATGTGCCTGGACAGACGTAGAAGCTGACGCCTTTGCTCGCGAACAGTTCACACTCGCTCTCGTACGGATGGTCTTCTTCATAACCCCACAGCAACGCGATCACGTCGCGCGGCAGTTCCTCGATGAGTTCTGGATAGTTCTTTATGATGTCGCCCCAGAACATCATCGTTCTGCCGTGTCTCTTAACGATCCCGTACAGTCCGAGGAGAAAACCGAGATAAACCTTTCCCTTCCCCAGCCTCTCGCACAACTCCTTAGAACGGCCCAAACCCAGATCGAAGGTCTCATCGGCTCCGACGTTCACTTTGGAACTCGAAAAGTGTGGCAGAAGTTCGTCCAAAAGCGATTCGACGAACTTCAATGCCTCTGGCACCGCAGGTGATAGGGAGAAGGGACCCGACGGCGTGCCCCACGGAAAGACGAAGCCCTCAGGGCACTCGGCAAGGTGTCTGTACTCATCGTGTGATAGCCATTTCTCCAGATGGCCAAAACAGTTCTGGTTCGGCACCAGCTCGATGAAGTGCTCTTTACAGTACTCGTCGAGCTCCAGGATTTCTTCGTGCGTGAGAGGAGAATAATCCTTCCAGACCGCCTCGTGACCTTCGTAAGCGAAGGTGTGTTCCATATACAGCTGGAGCTGGTTGTACTTAAGCTCGGACAAAAGATCGACGAGTTTCTTCAGCGTTTCCATCTTGGGGACTCTGTCCCTACTGATGTCCAGCATGAACGCTCTGTTTTCGAAATCCGGTTCGTCCTCTATGACGACACACTCGAGGGGGTTTCGTTCTTTCAAAAGCTGTCTGAACGTCTGGAACGCGTAGAACAGTCCCTGGTTCGTCGCAGCAACGAAGCTGATTCTGGAAGGAGAAACGATCAACCTGTAGCCCTGAGGATGGTTGATCAGGTTGCTGTCGATCAGTAGTTCGAACGTCGAATCGCTCGGCGAATGTGAGACGATGCGATAATCCATCGATCTGTGAGACAGTTCATGCTTCAAAAGTCTTGCCGTTTGTAGTGATTCGATCCTGGAGAAGATCTTTCCTCTTTCAGGGAGCTCGAAAGTTCCTCCGAGTTCGATCGATCGCTTCACGCTCGGTATCACGGTCTCACTCCTTCACTCTCAGAATCGAGAAGTTTGAGCTGTTCCTTGACGCTTTTCAGATAGCTTCCATCCAGAGGATAGAATTTCAAAACCAGCAACCCGACGAGCGTCGCAACGATCGGAATGAGACTGCACAGCATCCTGAAACCTGTGAGTGCGCTCTGGGGTTGTGCTTCGATCGGGAGGTTCGCGTTGTAGCCACTCTTCGAGAGAACGAGTCCGACGATCACGGAGTTGACCGATATGCCAAGTCTGATGATCAGCGCGTTCATTCCGAAGAACATGCCTTCCCTTCTCCGCTTCGTCCTCAATTGATCCTCGTCGGCGATGTCGGCGATCATTATGTCGAGCACGATGAGTGCGGGTGCCAACGCGAAGGCGAGTAAACATGCAAGAACGATGCCCTCGAAAAAGCTTTTGATGAACCAAAAACCACTCAAGAAGCTCGCCCAGAGTAGCATCGCTAAAGTGAGCGTTTTCTTCGCGCCTATCTTCGCGACGATCCTCTGCCACAGTGGGATCAGGAAAAACGCGACCACGAAGATCGTCGCCAGCATGATCGTTGTGCTCGCTTCGCTGAGTTTCAGAACGTACTTGGTGTAGAAAGGCAGTGACGTTAGAAGCATCGTGTAGGTGAGCTGAAGCAGGAAGGATGCCGTGACGTACGTGAGGAACGATCTGTTCAGCAGTGTGAACCTGATCGCCTCTGAGAGTTTCAAACTCTCTGTCTGGGAGTACTTCGGATTCTCCCTGATTCCCAGAAGGGAAAGGTACATACACGCACCACCGATCAGGGCGAAGAGTATTCCCATACCGCCCCACCCCATCTTCGATGCCAGAAACGGTGGAACCGCTATGCCGAGCAACAATCCAGGTATGGCGAGGATCTGCCTCAGCGCCGACACCCTCGCCCTCTCTTCGAGCGTCTGGTACATCTCTGGAAAGAGCGCCGTCCAGTTCAGTATGACGATCGTGAAGAACGTGTCGAACAGAAAGATGAGAACGGCGTAGTAGAGCACCAGGGCGAGAGGCCTCGAAGAACTGAAAGGTGGATTCCAGAAAAGTGCGAAGCTGAGGGCGAACGGAGCAGAGAAGAACATGATGTACGGTCTTCTCCTGCCCCACCTGGTTCTCGTTCTGTCCGATACGTATCCGAAAAGAGGATCGTTCAACGCGTTCCAGATTCCGTAAAGTACCATCACGATGCTGATCCATGCAGGATTGGCCTTGAGCACGTCCACATAATAAAAAATCGCGAACGTGGAGACCGCGTTGGACAGCAGGGCAGAACTGAACGATCCAAGGCTGTAGAGAAAGTCCTTCATCCTGAGCATCCCTCCGTCTAAGATTCTACAATCGTGCGCACTGAAAAGGTCGGCCTCGTTCGTGCTATCATGTTTTTGGTGATGTGATGGCAAAGTCGAAAATGTTTATCTTGCTCGCCCTCTTTACGACGTTCATTCTGATTCTGACCAGCTGTGGGGTGCCGGTGCCACCGAACTTCTCTGCGACCGTTTACGGGAAAGTCTCCGCGTACGTCGGGGACGTCACTCGACTGAAAAGCTTCCCGGCGTCTTTCTTCATCAGAAGATCGAATGCACCGAAGTTCATCGAAAAACAATTCGTGGTCGGATGCAGAACAGAGGTGAGTACAACGGTTCGCCATTCGATCGAAAAATTCGGCACTGTTCTTGACGAACTTTCCGTGGGAGACGAAACTTACTTCCTGGTTCGAACAGATTCTGAAGTACCACAGATCCGCGAAGAACTGTCGAAAATTCCGGGCTTTCTGAGCGTGGAACCGAACCGGGTTGTAACTGTTTCTGCCATATTCCCAAACGATCCGTACTTCGTTCAACAGTGGAACCTGTCTCTGATCAACCTCCCTTACGCGTGGACCATAACGACCGGTAGCGACATCGTCACGATCGCCGTCATCGACTCGGGCGTCGATCTTTCACACGAAGACCTTGCGGGGATCTTCGTTCCTGGTTACGACTTTGTTCGCAACGATTCGTTTCCAGACGACGAAAACGGTCATGGGACACACGTCACAGGCATCATCGCGGCCTTGACGAACAACTCGAAGAGTGTTGCGGGTGTCGCCTGGGGTCAGAGAGTCAAGATCATGCCGCTGAAAGTCATGGATGAAACAGGAACGGGCACCGTCTTCAATTTTGCGAAAGCACTCGTTTATGCGGTGGATCACGGTGCGAAGATCATCAACGTCTCTCTCGGTGCGAGCCAGCCTTCTTCTGTTGAATACAGCGCTGTGAAGTACGCTTATGAGAACGATGTGATCATGGTTTGCGCTGCGGGGAACGATGGAAGCTACGGCGTAGACTATCCTGCGGCCTATCCCGAAACGATCGCGGTCGGAGCGGTGACCATCGACGGTGTGAGGGCGAGTTATTCCGATTACGGTCCAGAACTCGACGTCGTCGCTCCCGGTGGGGATGAACAAAGTGCAGTTTTGAGCACTTTCCTGGGGAACACTTACGATTATTGGGCCGGGACCTCCATGGCCACGCCCCACGTCACGGGCCTTGTGGCGCTGATGGTCTCTCAGGGCATCGTCGGGGTTGAGAACGTGAGAAACGTGCTGAGACGAACTGCTGTGGATCTTGGTCCTGCGGGGTACGATATAGGATACGGTGCGGGTCTGGTGGATGCCTACGCGGCGCTGACATGGCAGGATGGATGGGAACCTCTCGTTGTGTTCGGTGTGGATGAGAACGGCAATGTGGACAGCTACACCGTGGCAGACGGACTTGGACGATTTCAGCTCACGGTCCGAAAGCCGAGGGTGAAAATCTACGCGTGGATGGACTTCGACGGTGACGATGCGATGGGCGTTGGAGATCTTTACGGCTATTACGGCTACGTGGGAGGAGATCCGAGGACTGGCTCACCGATCGTTCTGAGCCTTGAAATGAACGAAATTCGTGAAATCAATTTCAACATCGCTCCGATCGTGGATACGACTCACAGACCTGTTCTGAGTGCGAAAGATGCCCAGACCCTGAGCGATTACAAAAAGGACGTCATAGAGCAACATTATCGCTCGTTGAGAAAATGAAGGAGGTAGAATGTGAAGGAATACCTTCTTTTGACGGGCGAAGAAGTATCCAGGCTGGACAGAGAGAAGACGGTTTTCGTCTCCGTGATATCTCCCATAGAAACTCACGGAAGCCACCTTCCTCTGGGGACGGACGTGTTCATCGCCCGGAGGGTGATGGAAGAAACCTGCCGGTCGCTCGAAAGAGACCACGAAGTTGTGAAGCTGTTCGAACTTCCTTTAGGCAGCGACGCACAGCCCGTCTTTGGCTCAATCAGTTTGAGCTATGGAACGTTCAAGAGGATCATCTACGAGACCGGAACCCAGCTCGCGAAGATGAACTTCAAATACTGGATCGTTTTTGACAACCACGGTGGTCCGAGGCACCAGCTCGCACTCGCAGAAGCTTCAACGAAGCTCAAAAGAAAATACGGTTTCAACCTCATCGTGCCGTTCCTGCACATCTTTCAGGACATGCTGAACGATTCAGCAGATATTGGTATCGCCCCTGGCATGAACGGTGATGCGAGCGATCTGCACGCCGGTACCAACGAAACTTCGCTGATGCTCTGTGTCGATCCCCAACAGGTGAGAACGACGGATTTACCGAGGTACTTTCCCAGAAAGAAGAGTACCCTCGGAAAACTTTTAAGGTTTCTCCGTGCAGAGAGTCTGGCGGTCACAATCGATTGGATCAGCGATCCAGAGAATCCTCACTATCTTGGTGATCCTTCGCTGGCGGATCCTGAAAGAGGAAAAAAGATGATCGAATACCACGTGAGAAGATCTCTGGAGCTGTTCGAAAAGGCCAAACGTGGTTCTTACCGACCACCTGAGTTGTTCAATCCAGTCGTGAGAACGTTGCTCAGGCTGGTCAAATGAAAAAGCGAAAGGCCCCGTTTCGGGGCCTCACTTCTACCTTCTCACCTTTTATTATTTTTATTCTCCGTCTTGTGGCTCGGCGGTTTTGCTCGAGCTCGTTGTTCGACTGAAAATTCGATACCGTCAAAGTTCACATTTTCTCAGGGAGCGCTTTTTTCAAATTTCAAAAAGGATCCGACGATTTGGACTTCACCCAACGTTCTGGGCCACCGTGCACACGACGGTTTCTTTCAAGGAGCGCTCCCCATACATTAGATACGGAGGAAAACTTTGACTTTCGGTAACGGGATGGAATCAGGAAGATGAATCAGGACGAGGATACGCATTTTATCTGGTTCAGTTCAGGTTTTTTCGGCTGCCACTCTTTGTAACTCGTGCGCCGTTGCGATGCCGCCGACGATGATGTTCAGATAGTACGTGAAGAAGCGCCACACCAAGAGCGCGGCGACCGTCTTAGGGCCGAACAGATACTTGAAAAAGAGCGTGTAGACTCCTTCGGATGCACCCGTTGCACCTGGAGTTGGAACGAAAGAGGCAATCAAGAAGACGACAAGTTGCGTCACGATGGCATCGAGGTACGGGACGTGGACATCCAGAGATCTTCCCACGAAGTACGTTATGGAGATCTTTGCCCAGACTTCGAGGAAAGCTATGAAAAATGCCACAACCATGACCAGGGGACTCTTCGTGGACTGTTTCATGCAATCGTGGAACAATCTGGTTTGCTCGAGCAATCTTTGCTGAAAGAGCTCTTTCCTCTTCACGATCTTCATCGAGACGAGGAATCTTGATATCTTTGAAACCGTTTTCTCGGCCAGCGTTCTGTTCAGACCGAAGAGCAGGATCAAAAAGAGTACGAAACCGTTCAGCGCAAAACCGAAGAATGCGAGCAGGGCGAGGTTGGAAATCCTCTTCGCAAACAGAGAATACGCTCTGACAAGTCCGAGCACGCTCGCACAGGTCACGACGATCTGATAGAAGAGAAACCTCGACATGAGCATCGCCGTGGCTTGTCCATACTCGACTCCGCGCTTTCCGAGAAAGGCTATCTGCATGGGTTGACCGCCGGTCGAGAACGGCGTTATCGCGGAGAAAAACCTGCCCACGAGCGTGTTTTTGAAAAGATAGATGAGCGAGACATTCGTTTTGTACGAGCGCGCGAACATCCACACAGTGAGAGTTTCTGCGGACCAGTCAAAGAACGCGATCAAAAGCGTGACAAGGATCCATTTGAGAGTGATTTTCTTCAGCGCGTTCATCGTGGCTTTGATGTCCGTAATACCCGCGATCAACAGGACTAAAACCAGGCTGATCAGAACGATCAGGAGTGCCTTCGCTAAATTACTTGCCTTTGCCACGGTTCTTCAACACTTCCTCGTAAACGAGTTTGAGATTCTGTCCAATGATGGTCAGATCCCTTTCGAGAGCGACCTTTCTGGCGTTTTGGCCGAGTCTTTTTGCTAAATCTCTATCTTCAACGAGTTCCTTTATAAATTTCTCGAAATCTTCGTTGCTTTTTCCCTTCAAACAGCTCACACCATCCTGAAGCCAGCCTTTGTAAACAGGTATGTCCCTCAGAACGATAGCACATTCGCACGATAAAGCTTCAAGCACCGCTATGCCTTCGTTCTCTTCGTAAGACGGGAAGAAAAAGACATCGGCTGCAGAATAGGCGCCGACCAGTTCATCCTGTGGCATGAATCCAGGAAAGACCACGTTTGGTGGGGGATTTTTCAGAATCTGTCTCACGTCCCCCGGAAGCAAAGATGCTATGTTCTTGGAGCCTATCCATATGAAGTGATAATCCTTCAACTTTTTTGCGACTTCGACGAAATCGTGAATCCCTTTCCTTTTGAACGGCAGTGCCACGCACAGAACAACTGGTCCGGTCAGATTGAACTTGTCTCTGAAATTCTTCGCCTTCTCTTCGTCCCTTTTGAAGAAATTGGTGTCAACACCGTTCGAAATCACTCTCCCCGGCACGGTCACTCCATAACTCCTCACGACGCTCTCCGTGTACGGTGTTGGGAAGAGCAAAAAGTCAGCTTTCGAGTAGAGTCGACGCAGGCTGTAGCGTGCGTACTTGGAGTACACGTTACTGAAGATGAAGCTCTGTCTTATATCTTCGGCCGTGGTGTGAACGTGCCAGACGATCGGAATGTCTCTCGATCGACAGCTGCTCGCCACGAACCTCGCACCCGGTCCGATCGTGTTGATGTGCGCCAGGTCGTACTCGTCGTCTATACTGAGTGTGAAATCCACCTGCACCCTTTTCAGCGCCTCCATTTGATGCTTCAGAGCGACACCGATCCCGGATCTGGATAGTACCCTCTTTGCCTCAGCGTAGAGCAGAACCTTCATGCTTACCTCCCCTTGAAATACTTCAGGACAAATGGTACAATTCTTGTTGCGAGGTTGGGTGCGTAGCTCAGAGGGAGAGCGCTTCCCTCACGAGGAAGAGGCCGCAGGTTCGATTCCTGCCGCACCCACCATTTTATCCTACCTTCACCAGTTTCAACCTCTCACCGTACATTCTCTCCATCTTCTGGATCAGCTCTCTGAACCTGTCCATATTCTTTACCACAAACTCGGCATCTTCTCTCGCTCTGAGGAGTAACTGCCTATCCCTCGCTAAGTCGGCCACCTTCAGGTCTGGCAGACCATGCTGTCTCAGACCGAGTATTTCTCCAGGTCCCCTGATCTGCATGTCGTACTCAGCAACTTCGAAGCCGTTCTTCGTGTTTGCAAAATATCTGAGTCTTTCTAAGGCCTCCTCATCGACGTTGCCGACCACCAGAAAGCAGTAGCCCTGTCTGCTGCCCCTGCCGATCCTCCCGCGCAGCTGGTGCAGCTGCGCCAGGCCGAACCTCTCTGGATTTTCTATGACCATCACGGTCGCGTTCGGAATGTCTATACCCACTTCTATGACGGTTGTGGAAACTAATATGTCGAAGTCACCGCGGGCGAACTGTTCCATCACGGCATCCTTTTCCTGCTGACTCATCCTTCCGTGCAACAGACCAACTCTCAAATCTTTGAAAACTTCCCGGGACAGTTTCTCGTACATCTGTGTCGCTGCCTTCACCTGCAGCTTGTCCGATTCCTCGATGAGTGGGTACACTATGAACGCCTGACCGCCTTCAGCAACCTCTTTCCTGACGAATTCGAAAACTTGGTCGATCTTCGTCACGCTCACCAGGATCGTTTTCACATCTTTTCTTCCAGGTGGCATCTCGTCAATGATCGTCAAATCGAGGTCACCATAAACGGCCAGTGCGAGCGTTCTCGGTATGGGTGTTGCGGTCATGACGAGCGTGTCCACCGCCGCACCCTTGCTGATCAGTGCCTCTCTCTGTCTGACACCGAACCGGTGTTGCTCATCTATGATCACGAGTCCCAAATTGTTGAATTCAACGTCTTCCTGGATGAGCGCGTGCGTACCTATGACAACCGCGATCTGTCCGGATTTGAGAAATCTCTTGATCTTGTCCTTTTCAGACCTGCTCGTGTCACCCAGCAGTAGGGCCGTCTTGATTCCGAGGTTTTCGAAGGCTGGAGCCATCCTCCTGTAATGCTGCGTTGCGAGTATAGAGGTTGGTGCCATCACGGCTGCCTGAAAGCCCGCTTCGAAGTTATCCACTATGGCGAGCTGCGCCACGACCGTTTTTCCGCAGCCCACATCGCCCTGGAGCAACCTGCTCATGGGACGTGGCGAACGCATGTCTTCCCTTATTTCTTCATGGGCCCTCTTCTGAGCGTTGGTCAATTCGAAAGGAAGGCTTTTCAGAAACTCCTGTGCCAGCTTCCCTTCGATCTTTTTTGCTATGCCCCCTATGGATTCGAGCGTGTGTCTGGAGAGCAACATGGCCAGCTGCAGATACAACAGTTCTTCGTAGGCGAGTCTTTCTCTGGATTTTTCGAGCTGGTGCATCGTCTTTGGAAAATGCATCCCGTACAGTGCCGTGGCGAGGTCTATCAACTTTCTTTTCTGAATGAATTCGGCGGGCAGTTCATCCTGAACTCCCACAACGCAATGTATGTTCTGCCTCACAAGTTTTCGAAACTCTTTCTGGCTTATACCTTCGGTCAGGGGATAGATCGGGAGTATCTCGAGGACGTTGGAGTTTTCAACCGGTTCCACTTCGGGATTGACGATCTCCAGGCCGCCAAAGGTGCCTTTCTTCACCGTGCCGGTGACGAAGACCTCTCTGCCCTTCAACGTTTGGAGTTGCTTATAAATGAATTCCTGGTTGAACCATTTGAGGAGTAGATGGTGTATGCCGTCCGCGAGCACCGCGGCCACGATCTTCATGGTTGGAAGTTCTTTGATCTCCACGTTCGTTATCTTTCCCTTCGTGGTGACCTTCTCACCGATCAGAACGTCTTTGATCGGAAGCACTCTGCGTCGATCTTCATAGTCACGCGGGAAGTACGTCACGAGGTCCTTCAACGTGTTTATCCCGAGCTTTTGCAAGATCTTTTCCCTTTTCGGCCCCACACCGCGCGCGTACTTTATCTCGAGCGACAGCTGCTTGGCCTGCGATGGATCGGGCCTGGAAAAGAAATGCCACGATCTGTACCTTTCGATCATGCCCAACGCGTGGTTCAAGCGTTTGAGAGCACGTTCCTTCGGAAGTTCCACGATCGGTTCAAGGTAGTTCATCAGCTGTTCCAATCTTTCACGTGCGTCCGGATCCTCGAGAAGAGGATCTTGGAGGAACTCCTTGCTTCGATGGATCCAGTCAGAGATCTGCTGGAAGGAGGCCTGGCTGTCGAGAACTTTGAGAACGAGTTCTTCGAGTTGGTCGAAGAACTCCTCAACGAGAATGGGTCTCGCCGATGAAAATTCTTGTCTGGCCTTCATAGACCACACCAATTCTCGCCCTGATCAGCTGGTCGAGGCAGATGAGGAGGATCGAAACGATCAGAGCCACCATTATGCTGGCAACGATCATGAATCCCTTTCTCATGTGTCGTTCTTCAGATACCCTATGAAGGGAAGATTCCTGTACTTTTCGTCGTAGTCTAAACCATAACCGATCAAAAAGACGTCCTGCACCTTGAATCCGACGAAGTCTATCGGGATGCCGTGCTGGTACTTCTCTTTTTCGATCAGTGTGGCCACTTTGAGGTCCGCCGGCTTGTACTTCCTCAGATAGTTCAGGATGTACCTGAGCGTGTTGCCTGTGTCGACGATGTCTTCGACAACGAGCACGTACTTTCCCTGAAGTGGCTCGTCCACCCAGGATTTGACCCTTATCCTTCCAGTGGACTCGGTTCCCGCGTAGCTCGATACGTGCACGAAAGAGTAATTGACGTTCATGTTCAAATTCAGCACGAGCTCGCTGAAAAAGTGGATCGAGCCCTTCAACACGCAAATAGCGTGCAGGGTATCCGTCTTGTCTTTGTAGTAGTTTTCGATCTCTCTGGCAAGCTGTTTGATGCGCTCTTTGATGGTCTTCTCCTCGAGCAGGACTTCTACAGTCACGTGCTGCCTCCTTTCAGATGGTAGGAACATACACTGCTGCTCGCTGAGATTTTACATCTTCCGTCAGTTCGAACGAACTTTCGGACAGTCTTTTAACGTTCGTGAAGAACTTGAGAAAATCCTCCACAGGACTGAGATCGAACTTGATGTACTTCGTCCTGTAATGCATGGGAACGACGACGTTCGGTTGAAGCTGTTCCACGATCTTTTTCGCTTCTTCTGGGCCCACCGTGAACGTACCGCCGACAGGGATCAAAAGGACGTTCGGTTGACCGATCTGTTGAACCTGCTGCTGATCGAGTACATGACCGAGGTCTCCAAGGTGCACTATTTTCCAGTCTGGAAATTCGAACACGAACACGATGTTCGTACCTCTTCTGGTACCCCCGGCCTCGTCGTGGAAGGTTTTCACACCCCTGATCTTGAGATTCTTGAAGCTGTACTCACCTGGTTCTTTGATCAGCTGGAATTCTCCTCTGAGCAGCCGATGCGCGTTGTGATCGAAATGCTGATGGCTTTCGGTGACGATGTCGGGAGAAACGTTTGGAACCCTGTAGCCAACGGAACTGTCGAAAGGATCCGTCAGGATGCTGATGCCACCGTGCTGGATGAGAAAACACGCATGCCCATACCACGTGAGTTTCATATCCAATCCCCCTGTGAGAAATTATAGCAAGCTGTCGAGGATCCTTTGCGGTGAGACCCAACCGCGAGGTTATTTGTCAGTCACAGGTAACGAGTGCTATACAGTTTGCAAACATAGAAATTATCGTATATATAATGCCTATGAAAAGGCACATTTGAAAACATACAAAATCATCGACTCCCCCTTGACAAGCCGTTGACACCTCAATATAATGAAGGTGGAAATGTTCCGGGAGGTGAAAGAAATGAGCGACAGGGAATTCGTTGTGGGTATCGACCTGGGTACCACGAACTCTGTGATAGCCTGGATGAAACCAGACGGTTCCATAGAAGTCATACCAAACGCTGAAGGTAGCAGGTTGACACCCTCCATAGTCGCGTTCACAAAAACGGGTGAAATACTCGTCGGAGAACCTGCAAAGAGGCAGATGATCCTCAACGCCGAGAGGACCATCAAATCCATCAAGCGCAAGATGGGTTCGGACTACAAAGTCAGAATAGACGACAAAGAATACACACCTCAACAGATCAGCGCGTTCATCCTGATGAAGATGAAGAAGGACGCAGAACAGTACCTCGGTGGCAGGATCAGGAAAGCGGTCATCACCTGTCCTGCGTACTTCAACGATGCCCAGAGACAGGCAACCAAAGAAGCTGGCCAGATAGCTGGCTTCGAGGTGTTGAGGATCATCAACGAGCCCACTGCTGCCGCACTCGCGTACGGACTCGACAAGAAAAAGGAGCAGAAAGTGCTGGTGTACGACCTCGGTGGTGGAACGTTCGACGTTTCGATCCTCGAGATCAGCGAAGGCGTTATACAGGTCATAGCCACGAGTGGTAACAACCACCTCGGTGGAGACGATTTCGATCAGAGGATCATCGACTGGCTCGCTGAGGAATTCAAGAAACAGCACGGCATAGACCTGAGAGAGGACAAGCAAGCGCTGCAGAGGCTCAGGGATGCGGCGGAAAAAGCGAAGATCGAGCTTTCGACGAAGCTCGAGACCGACATCAGTCTGCCGTACATCGCGGCAACGAGTTCCGGGCCGTTGCATCTGGAAGCCAAACTGACCAGGTCACTGTACGAATCTCTTGTGAAGGACCTCGTCGAGATGACGAGGGGTCCAATCGAAAGGGCCCTGAGCGATGCGAAACTCTCACCGAGAGACATAGACGAGATCATACTCGTCGGTGGAATGACCAGGACCCCGATGGTTCAGAGGTTCATCTACGAAATCTTTGGAAAAGAACCGAACAAGAGCGTCAACCCGGACGAAGCGGTTGCGATCGGTGCCGCGATACAGGCAGCCATACTCGCAGGCAGCGCCAAGGATAAGGACATCGTACTGGTGGACGTCACACCGCTCACGCTCGGAATAGAAGTGAAAGGCGGACTCATGGAACCGATCATACCGCGCAACACGACCATACCCGTGAGAAAGAGCAAGATCTTCACGACAGCTGAAGATTACCAGACGGAGGTCGAGATCAGAGTCTATCAAGGCGAACGTGCGATGGCGAGAGACAACATATTCCTTGGTAGCTTCAGGCTCGTGGACATACCACCGGCACCGAGGGGAGTGCCGCAGATAGAAGTGACGTTCGACATAGACAGCGACGGAATCGTTCACGTCTCGGCGAAGGACCTGGCAACCAACAAGGAACAGTCCATGGTCGTGACCGGCAGACACAAACTCAGAGAAGACGAGATCAGAAAGATGATCGAAGAAGCTCAGAAGTACGAAGAGCAGGACAAAAGAAAACGTGAAGAAGTCGAACTCAAGAACAGAGCAGACGATCTCGCTTACCACGTGAACAAGATGCTGAAAGAACACGGCGACAAGCTTCCGCAGGATCTGAAGGTCAGACTGGAAAACCTCGTCAGAGACCTTAGGGATGCCATCAACCGTGACGACATAGCCAGAGTCAAGTTGCTCTTCGACGATCTCCAGCGCGAGAGCATGAAGATAGGCCAGTACCTGTACGAGAGTGTACGCAAACAAGAACCTGGTGCACAATGAAAAATCGAATAAAAAACCCGACCCGTGAAAGGAGGGATGTGTATGTTGCTCGAAAGACGCGAAGACTTCTTCAGACCATTCAGAGAACTGCAGAGGGAGATCGACAGACTCTTCGAAGACTTCTTCACTCCGAGCATCAGAAGGAGGTCTGAAGCCTTCAGCTTCACACCGGACATCGACGTGTACGAGACCGACAAGGAACTAGTCATCGAGGCTGAAGTTCCAGGAATGGACAAGAAAGACATCACCGTGAAGATCGAGGACAACGTGCTCAGGATCTCCGGTGAGAAGAAGCTCGAGCGCGAGCACAAGGACAGGAACTACAGAGTCTACGAAAGGTCTTACGGCAAATTCGAAAGGTGCCTTGCCTTGCCCGACTACGTAGACACAGAAAAGATCAAAGCAAAATACGAAAACGGAGTTCTCACCATCACGATCCCGAAACGTGAGGAAGTGAAGGCGAAGGTTGTCGACGTGAAGATCGAGTGAAACACAGAGGGGCGGGCAACCGCCCCTCAATTTTCGAAGGAGGTGAAACACGATGATCGATTTCAAAGACTACACAGAGAGCGCACAGAGAGTGCTCGGAGCGGTCCAGGATATACTGAACCGCTACGGTCAGAACCAGATGTCCTCTGAACACATACTTCTGGCCATACTCGAGGACGGCGATAACGCCGCTGTCGATATCTTGAGAAAGATAGGTGTTAACATAGATGTTCTCAGGGATGAGACGTCTTCCTTCGTGAGTAAGTACGGCATGAGATCGTACAATCCTCACAGCCAAGTTGGGCAGATCTACCTTACACCCGATGCGAGGCATGTGCTCGAAGAGGCGAAACGCGAAGCCAGAAGGATGGGAGACGAGAAGGTCGGAACCGATCATTTGTTGCTCGGAATGATCCTTTCTCCCGGTTCGATGACTTACAGGTTGCTGACCCGCTACGGTGTCACTCCGGACAAGGTGTACGAAGCGATAAGGGATCTGAGAACGAGCGGTAAGACCGCAGAGGATGAAAATGTGGATATTCTCTTCAAGTTCACCGAAGATCTGACACGCATGGCAAAGGATGGGAAGCTTCTGCCGGTGATAGGCAGAGAGAAAGAAATACAGCGTGTCATTCAGATACTCGGCAGAAAGTTCAAGAACAATCCCGTCCTCATAGGCGATCCAGGCGTCGGTAAGACTGCCATAGTCGAGGGCCTGGCGCAGAAGATCGTGAAGGGTGAAGTGCCAGACTTTCTGAAAAACAAGAAAATCCTCAAGCTGGACATGGGAAGGATCATCGCGGGAACGAAGTTCCGCGGCGAGTTCGAAGAGAGGATGAAGAAACTGATAGACGCTCTCAAGAGAAACGCTTACCAGTACATCCTCTTCATCGACGAGCTTCACACCGTCGTTGGAGCTGGAGCGGCCGAGGGTGCGGTGGATGCCGCGAACCTGCTCAAACCTGAACTGGCACGCGGAGAGATGCAGGTCATCGGGGCAACCACGATCAACGAATACAGAAAGTACATCGAAAAAGACAAAGCCCTCGCGCGAAGGTTCCAACCCGTGATGGTGCCTGAACCCAGCGTTGAGGAGACCATAGAGATCCTCAAGGGAGTCAGAAAAGAGTTCGAGAAGCACCACGGGGTGACCATAACAGATGAGGCACTCGTGGCTGCGGCGAAGTTGAGCGCCCGGTACATCACCGACAGATTCCTGCCGGACAAAGCGATCGACCTCATAGACGAAGCCGCCGCCACGAAGAGGCTCTCAGGCGAGAAAATCGTCGATGAGAACGACATAGCGAAGATCGTTGAGCAGTGGACGAACATACCGGTTTCGAAGATGCTGGAATCCGAACGTGAGAAGCTCATGCGCCTCGAAGAACTGCTCCATCAAAGGGTGGTCGATCAGGAGGATGCGGTCTCGACGATCGCCAGGACGATAAGAAAGGCTCGCGCTGGTTTGAAGGATCCGAGAAGACCCGCCGGAGTGTTCCTGTTCTTGGGTCCGACGGGTGTTGGTAAGACCGAGCTCGCCAAAGCGCTCGCCTGGGTACTGTTCGGAACCGAAGACGCACTGATCAGGATAGACATGAGCGAGTACACGGAGAAACATTCGGTTAGCAGGTTGATCGGTGCGCCTCCAGGATACGTCGGTTACGAAGAAGGCGGTCAGCTGACTGAAGCGGTGCGCAGGAGGCCTTACAGCGTCATCCTGCTCGATGAGATAGAAAAGGCGCATCCAGAAGTTTTCAACGTGCTACTGCAGGTCTTCGACGACGGGAGGCTCACCGACGGTAAGGGTAACACCGTGGATTTCAGGAACACGATCATAATCATGACGAGCAACATCGCAAGCCAGCAGATACTCGATGCACTCGAAGAGGGCATAACCGACTTGACACCGCTGGTGGAAGAAGAGATGAGGAGATACTTCAAACCGGAGTTCATAAACAGGATAGATGCGGCCATAATATTCAAACCGCTCACGTTCGAGCACATGAAGAAGATAGTCGAACTGCAGTTGAAGAGACTGGAAGAAAGACTCAAAGAACAGAAGAGAAATGTCATTTTCACCGAGGCAGCGAAGGAATACCTAGCGAACAGGGGTTATCTACCCGCCATGGGTGCGAGGCCGTTGAGGAGGGTCATAGAGAGCGAGGTGGAAACAGTCCTGGCAGACAAGATCATCTCGGGAGAGTTCAAAGAGGGAGAAACGATCACGGTCGATGCGGACGAGTTCGGCTTGATCTTCAAAAAGTGAGGGGCTCAGTGCCCCTCATTTTTTATCCTATCTGCTTCACCGAAGCTCTCTCGATGAAGTGAGCCTTCAGGACCGTCCTGCTGGGTTTCGAACCGTTCTGGAGAATGTCCATCATCATCGTTGCCGCGATCAAACCCATCTGTTCTGGTTCCTGCGCAACGCACGTGATGGGAGGATCGAATATCTCGTTCCAGTACGAATCGTCGAACGAGACGATGGAAATGTCTTCCGGCACCTTCACGTTCAGTTCTTTGATGGCCTTCATCACACCGAGCATCATGAGATTGTTGGATACGAGCAAGGCTGTCGGGCGATCTCTGAGCTGGAAAAACTTCTTGGCTGCCTGGTACGCACCCTCCTGGGTGGAACGGCCGTCCAGGATCCATTCTTCTTTCACAAGAATCCCCAATTCGTCGCAGGTTTTGAGCACACCTGAAAGCCTCATTTTGCCCGTGTAAGACCGCGATCTGAGGGTGATGATCCCGAGGCTCCTGTGTCCTTTCCCGTACAGATAGCGTACAAGCTCTGCGACTCCTCCCTCGTTGTCCGTTATCACGTAGCTGGCCTCCAGGCCGGGAATGATCCTGTCGAAAAAGACTAAGGGAATCTGCATGTCCAGAATCTTTTTGTAAGTTGATCTGTTACCTCCAGAGTCGGTGGGTGCCGAAAGGATGCCGGCAACTCTCTGGCTCAAGAGTGTTCTCAGATTGTCCTCTTCTTTTTCTACGTTTTCATCCGTTGAGCACAGGAGTACGTGGTATCCAAGAGGATAGAAGATTCTCTCCATGCCGTGCAGAATTTGCGCGAAGAATGGGTTGGAAATGTCTGGTATCAGGACACCGATGATCTTGGTCTTGCCCTTCCTGAGACCCACCGCGGCGAGGTCCGGTGAGTAACCTTTCATTTTCGCAAACTCCAGAATTTTTTTGCGCAGTTCCTCGCTGACACCAGGCTTTCCGTTGATCGCTCTCGATACCGTGGAAACGTTGACCCCAAGTTCCCTCGCGATATCCTTCAGAGTGATCTTCAAGCTCCTTCACCCCATACGTTTGCGTTCAGAATAATTCTACATCAAGTTACGTGAAAGCCCCAACCTTCCTCAGGCAAAAGCAATGCAAACGCCGGCTGATTGAGTCAAGGTTCGACCCGAAACAGGTGGTTGGATTCTCAGTTTGAAAAGAGTGGAGCGATTATTGTTCTCTGTGAGCGGAAAGCATGAGATTTGCTATCGTTATCAACAACTCTTTCCAGGAATGTACTGGATATCTGCGTCCGCCAAAGGTGTATGCAACGATCGATTTGCCAGTGTAGGTTTCTGAAGATGCGCGAGAAATTTGTTTCGATGGTGGTTGCTTCTGCGGTGATGCTCCAACGGTGGAAAATGCTCTCTCTTTCTGATAAACCTGCATCAGAAATTGCTTTGTCGTTTCGATGTCTGGTTTGTAACCGCACATCTTTTCCACAGTGTCAGCCAGTAGATCAACCAAGAGTTCATCTGGTTCCGTGATCATCTTTTCCCACGCCCTGGGTAGTGTCCTTTCAATCAGCTGTTGCCTTTCTTTGCTCTTGTATATTCTCTCGGCGTATTCTACCGCCTTACCAGATATCACACTATCCTTTGATGGAAATGTCTCGAACTTCTCCGCGATGTCCTTGCTCTCTTGATCGGATATCTCAATGGTGTAAAATTTCCTTTGTTCCCAGCTTCCTTCACGAAGAGGCAGATAGAACCACCAGCTGATACCGTTCGTTAAGACCGCCAATTTGACGACTTCTTGAAACGAGTAATTCAGGAGTTGTTCCTGATGTTTCTCCAAATCCTCACCGATCTTTTTCACCTCGAGAAACACTTTGATTTTACCGTTGTGCTTAAGGGCAAAATCTACTTTCTTGCTTCCAACGGAATACTCTGGGTGAACCTCATCTACGTTGAACGGATCCCAGCCCAGCACTTTTAAAACCCTGAGAACCACAGCTTGCTTGGTGACCGCTTCGTCAAAAGTGTGAAGCTGCTTATTCCTCTTAAGGTCATCCACCAACCTGAGCAACTCTTCATTCACTCGCCGATGTGCAAATAATAGACGAATCGTTCGATGAACTCGCTCAAACATCGACTTCAAACGTGGTCACATGCAGAGTGAAAGTTGTGCGATTTGCACACATGTGAACAATGTGATCGCAGTTGATGGAAAAACTTCAGTGTTCGACTCTCAAGGAAACGTTGTTAATGAATGTGCATCACACATTGTTTTGGATACCGTTGCGAGAGATACGTGCGGCAGTTTCTTGAATTGAGAAGGCATTAAACAATCTCTTCCTTGTTCGTAAGACACCGAGAAGTTCGCACGGTCGTCTTCGCCACTTTTGGAATACGAGCTGTGATCGTCCTGCCATTGGAGTCAACTTTCCTTCGAAAAGCATCTTCACTTTCAACCGGCAAACCTGAACTTTCAAACGCTGAACGCACTTCAGATTCCTCGTTTTGTCGTAGTGTGACCAGCTTTGCTGTTTCTTTCAATCCAAAGGTTTGCAACGGAGAAGAACCACAGCGAAAAAGCGTGTGAGTGCCGCTGCTTGTTTCAATTTTTACCATACGTTAATTAGAGATTTTATTAGAGAAACTGCGAAAACGCGAGCCAGAATGAGATTTTAACAGTTAGACCTGGTCCATCAACGTGTTCCAAGCTAATTGACGCTCCAAGCGGTTTCTTCGGAGATGAATTTAATTGTTAAGTTCACTATAATAAAATTGCTTGAAGGAACGAATACTGTATTTTCACCGAGTGACAGGGGGGATGTTTGTGAGAAGGTTGTTTGTCGTCCTGCTCGTTCTGGTAGCAGTGGTGACGAGTCTCGCCTGGACCGCCTATGCAACGCCGCAAGACTACGAAAGGGTTACGGGCAAGAAGATCACTTCCTACAAAGAATCGCCGATGCTCGCTGAGCTCGTCAAGCAGGGAAAGTTGCCACCCGTTGAGCAAAGGCTTCCTGAAGAACCACTCGTGATCGTACCCGAAGAGGAAATCGGCCAGTTCGGTGGGACCTGGCGAAGGGCATGGAAGGGCCTGGCAGACAGGTGGGGTTTGTACAGGTTGATCGCAGCCCACTTCGTCTTCTGGGACAAAGAAGGTGGAGAGTTCCTGCCAGGCATAGCCAAGAAATGGGACATACTTGAGAACGGCAGGATCTACATTTTCTACCTGAGAAAAGGCATGAAATGGTCTGACGGCCATCCTTTCACGGCAGACGATGTCGTCTTTTTCGTGGAGAAAATCGTTGGTAACAACGATCTCACTCCTTCCAAGCCGGCGTGGTACAGAATCGGTGGACAAACTGTGAAGGTCTCCAAGATCGACGATTACACGGTGAAATTCGAGTTCGCTCAGCCGTATCCGTTGTTCATGATGGAACTGGCCAGAGGTACTTTCTGCGCTCCGAAACATTACCTGTCGAAGTTCCATCCGGATTTCACACCCATGGAAGAGATACAGAAGATGATGGTCCCAGGCACACACAACACGTGGGTTGATCTCTTCAACGATAAGAACGACTTTCTCAAGAATCCCGAGCTTCCAACCATCTTGACGTGGAAACCTGTGAACGATCCTTCCGGACAGTTCTTCGTACTGGAGAGAAATCCTTACTTCTGGGCGGTGGATGTGGAAGGAAATCAGCTTCCTTACATCGATTACATCAGGAACGAGTACATAACCGACAACGAGGTGATCCTGCTCAAAGCGATTGCCGGAGAATTGGATTTCCAGTGGAGACACATAGGCTTGCTCGGAGCAGGTTTGGCGAACTATCCGCTGTTGAAGGAAAACGAAAAGAAAGGCGATTACAGGGTCCTGCTCTGGTCGAACGCGAACGGATCGGTGAGTCAGCTCATGTTGAACGTTTCGGATCCACAGGATCCTGAACTCGGTAAAATCTTCAACGATGTCAGATTCAGAAGGGCTCTTTCGCTTGGTATCAACAGGGAAGAGATCAACGAGATTTTCTACAACGGCCTTGCTGAGCCAAGGCAGGCGTCGTTCGTCAGCGGTTCGGCTTACTTCGATCCGGAATGGGAAAGAGCGTACGCAGAGTACGATCCAGACAGAGCAAACAAATTGCTCGATGAGATGGGATTGAAATGGGATGCCAAGCACGAGTACCGGTTGCTACCAGATGGCAGGCCGCTCAGGTTCACGATACAGGTCGTTGGACAACCACACGTCGACATATGGACGATGGTGAAGGAGCAATGGAAAAAGATAGGCGTTTGGGTCGAAATCGAAAACCTCGAACGCTCCCTGTACGAAAGCAGACTGAGTGCGCACTACTTCGATGCACAGGTCTGGTTGCTCGACAGAGCAGCTCAACCACTCGCCGATCCGATGATGATTATCCCGGGTGGGTCTCAGTATGCCACGTCCTGGTACGTGGGCTGGATGGATTGGATCAACGCCTACTTGAAAGGTGAAACGCCTCCGGAAAACGCCAAGGAACCACCTGCCGAGGTGAAGAGGTTGATCGAGGTTTGGGAACAGATCAAGACCTGCACGGATCCACAGAGGATCAAAGAGCTCATGAAAGAGGTCACGAGGATACACAGAGAGAATCTTTGGATGATAGGAACTGTTGGAGAAGATCCATCTCCACTCGTCGTGAAGAACAATTTCAGGAACGTCCCAGAAAAGCTCGTTGCAGAAACTCCTTTCTTCACACCGCTCAACGCCATGCCGATGCAGTTCTTCATCAAGCAGAAGTGAACTGAGAAAGATCGAACCCCGCCTTCGGGCGGGGTTTTTTTATGACGATCCGCAACGTTTTGGGTTAAACCCAATCAGAACGCGTTTTCGTCCCGTTTTGCCGGCAAGGATTCGATATTTCCACGTTTCTCTTTGTAGCTTTTGATTTTTCATTTTTCCCATGCTTGACTTCAAAGTTCGGAAACGACTATACTATGTTTTGGTCACGCAAACGAATGCGTTGCGTTGCATCTAAGGAGGCGTTAACATGAAGAGAAAAGTGGGACTCTTGACCTTTTCAGATGGGCGAGACTATGTGAGCAAAGAACTCGTGGAGATAAACAAAAAATTTGAACAAGCCGTTGTGGAGGCTCTACAGTCAACCAACGAAATCGAAGTCATCAGGGCGGACAGGATCGTCGACAGACCTTCAGTGGCGAAGCAGGAAGCTTTGAAGCTGAGAGACAGAGGGGCTCAGATGACCATCTTTCACTACGCAGTTTGGGCATTTCCACACTTCAGTGTCATCGCGAGCAAGTTTGCCCCAGGGCCGTTTCTGCTCTTCGGTAACGTCAATCCAAAGTATCCCGGCATGGTCGGTATGCTGGCCGCGGCTGGCGCGCTGGAGCAGGATGGCACGCCCACGTACAGAGTCTGGGGCGATCCAAAGGATCCAAAAGTGTTGAAAAGACTCATCAGCTTCATAAGGGCTGCGACGGCGAAGAACATGCTGAAGGGTCAGCGCTACGGATTGTTCGGTGGCCGTTCTATGGGTATGTACACGGCCGTGCCGAACGTTGACCTGTGGAACAAGCTCTTCGGCATCGACATCGAGCACATCGACCAGCTCGAGATAATCGAAAAGAGCAAGAAGGTCCCAGATCCAGACGCGAAACGCGCCAGAGAATGGCTCGAAAAACACGCCAAGAAGATCCACTACGATGGGAAACAGCTCACGCCGGAAAAATTGGAGTTGCAGATCAAGAGTTACTACGCACTCAAAAGGATGGCTGAAGATTTCGAACTGGACTTCATCGGTGTCAAGGCTCAACCTGAACTCACCGAGCACTTTGTGACCATGGACGTGGCCGAAGCCTTCCTGAACGATCCGTACGACTGGGACGGTCCAAAGGAACCTTTGGTCTGCGCGACGGAAGCAGACTCTGATGGGGCGTTGACGATGCAGATCTTCAAGCTCGTCTCGAACCAGCCGGTGCTGTTCGCGGACGTCAGGCACTACGATGCTGAAGATGATTTCTTCGATCTGTGCAATTCCGGCCAGCACGCAACGTTCTTCGCCGCCAGATCGTACGATCCGCTGGTCAACCTTGCCAAGGTTGAGTTCTATCCGGAAAGCTTTTATTTCCCGGCGGGAGGAGCTTCGGTGCGCCACATCGCAGCGCCCGGTGAAGTCACCCTCGCTCGATTGACGAGGAGAGACGGCCGCTACGTGATGAGGATCATCAAGGGAGAATTTCTGGACTTTGGCGAGGAGAAGAACGAGGAAAAAGCTCGCGCCACGCAGATCGAATGGCCACACGCCTTCGCGAGATTGAAGGTTTCAGTCGGGGAATTCTTGTCGAACTACAGTTCGAACCACATACACGGTGTGTACGGGGACTATGTGGAGGAACTCGTGCATTTCTGCAAGCTCGCCGGTATAGATTTTGTCGTTTACGCGTGAGACACTTTTCTCAAGGGGAGGGGTTTTCATGAGAAAACAGCTCTTGTTGTCGATGCTGCTTGTCGCTCTCGTGGCCTTCTCGGCGCCGAAATACGTGCTCAGGTTCAACACGGTCGCTGCTCCGACGCAACCACAGGTTCTGGCGATGCAGAAGTTTGCCGAGATAGTCGAAGAACTCAGCGGTGGAAACATCAAGGTTGAGGTATACCATTCCGGCCAGCTCGGCGATCAGAAGACATCTCTGCTCGCAGTGATGCGAGGAGATTTGGAAATGGCTGGGGATGGTGCGCCATCATGGTTCGCCGATCTCGGTGCGATGCCTGAGTTTGGAGTCTTCGAAGCAGCGTACGTGTTCAAGGATCTGGACCACATGTACAGGGTCATGACGAGCAAGATGGTTCAGGAGATGTTCGACAAGCTCGCCCAGAAGACGGGGCTCCGGGTGCTCGATGTGTGGTACCTCGGCACGAGAGAGCTCAATCTGGTCGAGAAGGTCGGACCGGTGAGAAGGCCGGAGGACCTGAAGGGTGTGAAGCTGAGAATGCCGAACAACAAGACGTTCCTCGACATGGGACGTGCCCTCGGTGCCACACCCACACCCATGGCCTTCGGAGAGGTCTACATGGCTCTGAAAACTGGCACGATCGATGGACAGGACAACCCGTTGCCCACGGATCTCTCCGCCAAGTTCGTTGAGGTCACCAAGTACATAGTTCTTACGGATCACCAGATCGGTATGATCTGTCCTGTGATCAATGAAAAGTTGTGGCAGAGCATGCCCGAAGAGTACAGAGTTTACATCAAGAAAGCGATGGAAGTTGCCAGGAATTTCATGAACTACACGGTGCTCGAGCAGGAAGCCAAACTGCTCAAACTTTTCGTCGATCAGTACAAGATGGAGATCATAGTACCGGACAAGGCGGCGTTCATGGAGAACGCCAAGAAGTTCTACAGCCAGCCCGAATTCGACAAACTCTGGGGCCCTGGCATGTACGAGAAGATCCAGAACATGTGATTCTGGCCGCTGGGCATTCGCCCAGCGGTTCTTTGAGGTGACATCATGAAGGTGCTCAGAAAGATCAAAGACATCGTTCAGATACATCTACCTTCGGTGTGTGTTTTCGTTCTGTTTCTGAGCATGTTCGCACAGGTTCTTCTGCGCTACGTTTTCCGACATCCTTCACCGGAAGCGTTCGAGATCTCATCTTATTCCTTCGTCTGGAGTGTTCTGTTAGGGGCTGCCCTGGCGAACAGGTACAGAAACCACATAAAATTCGACATACTGTACAACAGGTTTTCAAGAAAAGTCCAGCTCGTCATAGACATATTCTTCGATGCGTTATTCAGTCTTTTGCTGATCATCTCTTTGAAGCCCATCGTTTCGCAGGTGCTGTGGTACAGGATCATAAGTTCCGAAGTGCTCGGTATTCCCTGGGCGTATTTGACACTCTGTCTTCCCATAGCGATGGTGCTCATCGTCATCGATAACTGTCGTTTCATTTATCTCAATCTGAGAGAACTTCTCTTCAAAAAACCTTACAAACTGGAGGAGAGGCCGTGGCGCTGACACTGTTTCTCGTCATTTTTGCTGGTACTTTCGCGCTGGGCTATCCGATCGCCTTCGGTATGCTGGCCGGGGGCATCGTTTATCTGCTGGTCAAAGGTCTGAGCCTTGCGAACGTGCTGGACATGATGACGATTGGATTTGCCAACCAGACGACGCTCATAGCCGTTCCTCTGTTCATTCTGGCTGCCAACATCATGAACGACACGGACATAACTCAAAGGCTTTTCGACTTCGTAAGGAAAGCCTTCGGCAGGTTCAGAGGCTCCTTAGGTTACGCAAACATAGCTGCGAGTGTGATATTCGCCGGCATGACGGGCTCACAGCTCGCCGACGTTGCTGGTCTTGGAAAAATAGAGATCAAAGCCATGATGGATGCCGGTTACGATGGTCCATTCACCTGTGCGGTCACGGCAGCTTCTGCAACCATAGGCCCAATCATTCCACCGAGCATTCCCATGGTGCTTTATTCTATGATTTCGGGTGCTTCGCTTGGTTATCTCTTCCTGGGTGGTATCATTCCAGGGCTCTTACTCGCAGCGCTGGAGATGGTTTTGGTCTACATCCTTTCACGTGTCAGGAATTATCCTGTGGAAGGTAAAGTGCCAGCAATAGAACTTGCAAAATCCTTCCTGATGGCGTTACCTGCGATGTTCGCTCCCGTAGTGCTGCTGCTGGGCATGTACACAGGTGTGTTCACCGCGACGGAAGCTGCCGCCATCGTGGTTGCGTACTCTATAATTGTCAGCGTTCTGATCTATCGTACGCTGGGATGGAAAAAGCTCTACAGGATACTGATCAAGAGCGCAGAAGATATAGGTTATGTGAGCATCATGGTCGCGGCAGCTCAGCTGGTGAGCTATGTGGTCACGAGAGAAAGGCTGGCGATCAAACTCACAGAAACTCTTGTGAACGCAGGTTTAGCATCAAGACCGCTGTTGCTTCTTGCTGTCATAAACGTTCTCTATTACATTCTTGGCATGTTCATAGACGCTTCGGTCTCGATCCTCGTGGTCATTCCGCTGCTACTTCCCGTCGTGCAAGCGGCTGGAATAGATCTGGTCCATTTCGGTGTGATGAGTGTGTTCAACATCATGATCGGTCTCGATACACCACCTTACGCGCAGACTGCGTTCATCACGAGCGCGATCAGTGGAACACCTGTCAAGGATGTTTTCAAAGAGATGCTGAAGTACTGGATACCCGTCGAAGTTCTCGCTCTGATAATAATAACCTACTTTCCAGACACCGTTCTGTTCTTGCCAAGATTACTCGGCTATGGGAAGTGATTTGGAGTGAGGGACTTCAAAAGATTTGGTCGAATACTCGTTCCCATGATTACACCTTTCAGCAGGAACGATCAGTCAGTCGACTACGGAACGGCCAGAAAGGTCGCGAGGTATCTGACAGAGCACAATTTGTGTGATTCCATAATTGTTGCGGGTACCACGGGTGAATTCCATTCGTTGACGAAGGAAGAACGTATCAGGCTGTTCGAAGAGATAAAAGATGAAATGGGCAACGAATTACCCTTGATCGCGGGAGTGGGCGCCGTCTCCACGAAAGAAGTTCTCGAGTATGTGAGAGAAGCAGAAAAACTCGGCTACGACGCCGTGATGGTGGTGGCACCTTACTACTGCAGGCCCGAACAGGATGGTATCTTTGAGCATTACGCAACGATCGCTGAGAACACGCATCTTCCCGTCATGGTGTACAACATACCACTGTTCACGGGTGTGAATATCGCGCCGGAAACGCTCGCCAGACTCGCCGCTTTTGAGAACATCTTTTCTATAAAAGACGAGGCAGCGTTGAATCCTTTGCAGGCAACGGATTACATGCTGGCAACTGAAGGGAAGCTGGCGGTTTATTCTGGTGACGATAAGATGGTTCTTCAGGTCCTGCTTCAAGGTGGGGTCGGCGTTGTGAGTGGAGGTTCACACGTCATCGGTGATCTGATGAGAAAATCGATCGATGCTTTTCTTGCAGATGACATAGAAACGGCAAGAAGCGTTTTTGTTGAAATGTACGAATTCTTCATGGCACTCAGAACCAGGGTGAATCCAACTCCACTCGTGAAGGCTGCGTTCGAGCTCGTCTCGGGCCTTCCAGTGTCCACACCGAGGCTTCCCTTGAAACCGGCCACCGAGCGGGAGCTGGAGAGTCTCAAAAAAGCGTTGAAGAAACTTGGAAAGCTGTGAAGGAGGAAGAGTGTATGAAACGCCTCTATGGGGTGACGGTGGCGGCGCTCACACCGATGAGCGAGGATGGATCGAAAGTGGATCACGGAATGATCAAGGAATACGTGGACTTTCTCGTGGGCAAAGGTGTGAACGGCATATTTGCACTCGGCACCACGGGTGAAGGTTTGTTGCTGAGCATCGAAGAGAGGAAAAAGGCGCTCGAAAGTTTCGTTAAAGCCGTTGATGGTCGTGTGAACTTGATAGCACACTGTGGCGCGCTCAGGATCGAAGAAGTGAAAGAGCTTCTTTTGCACGCAAAATTTTCTGGTGCCGATGGCGCAGCGATCGTTTCACCTTTCTATTACAGATACAGGCAGGAAGAACTGGTGGAGTTTTTCCTGAAATGTACGGAAGATATCTATGACTTTCCCATATATCTCTACAACATTCCCGCACTGACCGGTAACTGGATCACAACGGAAGTTGCGAAAGAAGTACACTCACAAAGACCGAACGTCGTTGGGATAAAGGACAGCTCACAGGATCTCTTGCACGTGCTTTCGCTGATCAACGACACGCCCGAAAGTTTCGACGTGGTTGTCGGCTCCGATAGGGCCTTTCTGACAGTCCTCCAAATGGGTGCGAAGGGTTGTGTTTCGGGCCCAGGGGCGGTCTTTCCAGAGTTTTTCGTGGAACTGTACAGACAGTTCCGAAGCGGTCAGATAGATCTCGCGAAACAGACTCAAAGAAAACTCACGAAGGTCTCGCTCGCAGTCCTGGACGGCTCAAGCATCCCGGTGCTGAAGATGGTTCTGAACTGGCGCGGGATAAAGGTTGGTGGCTGTCGTGCACCGTTGCAGTTACCATCAAACGACCAGGCTCAGCAACTGAGACAGCGTCTGGAAAAAGTTCTGAACGAAGTTGGACTCAGCCTGTGAAATCTCGCTTCATCTTCGCGCAGGTATTTTGAACACCCATTCTGAATAGAAGTCTTCCACGATCGTTCTGTGACCCACGCCCGCTGGGATCAGCAGAATGTCTCCTTCGGCCAGCTGTATTTCCTGTAGTATCTTCATCTCGTTGCTCCTCAGCTCACCCGGCGAGATCTCTTCGATGTTACCCACCAGTTCGCCGAACTGTACCTTCGCCTTGCCTGCGAGGACCACGAAAAGATCGTGCCAGTCTCTGTGCACCTCTGCCTTGCCGTACGAAGGGGCGTTGAACTGTATCTTTCTTGCCTGCAACCCTTCGATCAGAGCTGTTAATTTCTCCGCCGAGCTCATCTTGATGGGTTCCATATTTTCACCTCCAGATCTGAAGCAATTCTATCATTATGATAGAATTCGATTGAAACCATGCAGGGGGTGATCGATTTGAAGGGAAGAAGCTGGCTGTTCCTGTGTCTCGTCACGGTAGTTTCTGTATTGCTGAGCTCGTGCGCTTTCAATCTCTTCGCCAATTTCGAATTGAGAGATCTCTTAATACGAGGAAGTGTTGAGCAAAGGCTCCAGGCGGCATCGAACGCGCTCTCTGGCTCCAATTACGATGCTGCGATCGCGTTGGCTGGCTCGGTGCTGAACGAACTGCTCGGGCTCGATCTGGCGAACGAACAGCTCGAAAGGTTGCTCGATTCGACTTCAACGGTTTACGAAATGGCCCAGGCGCTCGAAGGTGCAACACCCACGGATGAACTGATCGATGCGCTCAAAATTTTGGTGGAAGCTGTTGCACGAAAGACGAACAAGGATGTGACGAGCCTCGCGGAAGAAATCTTCGAGGTTCTCCAGGAGCTGGGTGTGGATCTTGGACCTTCGAAATCTGTTTCGAAACAGAACACAGAGTTCTGGGATGTGCTCGAAGCTCATGCCGGAACGCTCATCTCACTGCTTGCGAACACGTTCAACGCCAGACACGTTCTGAAGTTGCTCACCAGCGGTTATTACTTCATCGCGAAGAACTCAACTGAAAAAGATCTTCCGGCAGCGCTGTGCGTCTTCTACGACACTGGCTACATGTTCAACCTGTTGATCGACGTTGACGACGATGGTGACATCACGGACGAACAGTTCGTGAAAGATGTGATAACTGATCCAGCATCGATCGTGGAGTTTTCTCAACAGGCTGAGAGTGGTCTGCACAACGATCTTGAAGATTGCAAAGAGTTCGTGTGGGCCTACGATGTTTTGAAAGAGATGCTGGATGTTCTATCCATCGAAGCTACCTTCACGACGCTCGATGCAACGAGTCTCTCGCGTAAACAAACCATCTACGAAGTTTTCACACTGCTGTTTGGAGAGTGATGAGAGATGAGAAGAGTTTTCTTATGGGTCTTCGTCATGATCGCTCTGATCGCTTTCTCCTACCAGTGGGAAACGTTTCCGGGTTTCTTCAAACCTTTGAGGAACCTGGCGATGGGTGGAACGTACGTGACGAGCGCACAAGGTGTGGAATCGCTGATGCTCAACCCGGCGCTCTTTGAAGCAAAAGGTGTGATCAGTTTGGACTTGCATCTTTCCAACAACGTTGCAACGATCGCACCGAAGCTTTTCGAACTGCTGAAGAATCCAGAAAAAATAAGCCAGCTTGCCACAGATACTCAGTTCCTCAACGCGGTCCAGGGTGTTCACACGTACGGTGTGAACGTCTACGGCGGTTACGGTTCGAGAATCGTGTGGGCTAACGTGGGTGGTCTTGGAGGATTTCAATCCGAGCTGTTTTGGAACCTTTCACTCATGAATCTGAACGAGGTCGAACTCGGTGCCTGGGCGGCTTACTTCGGCGTGATCGGTGGATCGCTGAACGTTACGAAGGATCTGAAGGTTGGAGTTTCCGTCGGTGGTGGTATGGCGGGAACGATCGTGCCGGCCACGGGAACGACCTATCCGGCGAAAGTCGATATGATGGACGAAAATTCGTTGAAATCCGTGCTTCCAGATGTTTCGAAACTTTTCAGCTACATCAACACGCCGTTCTTCGTTTTCAACGCCGGAGCTGTTTACACCTGGAACGATCTTTCTGTGGGGGTGGCTTTCCATTACAACTCGAACAACGTGCTCGAAGGCACGTCTTCGCAGATCCTGTCGGCTGGGGTTTCGTACGATCTGAAGATCTTAAAGATCGTCTTCGAGCTGGAAGACCTTCTGAACCAGGAAAAATCGTTCTACAGGAAGACCAATCTCGGACTTCAATCCGATTTCGGTTTCCTCAAACTCTACGGAGGCCTGCACGCAGGCTGGCTCACGGGCGGTATGGAACTGGATGTGCCCTTCTTCAACGTCCTCTTCAGCGCGCACGTTGTTGAGTTTTCACCCAGCGCAGGATTGATGGGAGAGCCGAAGTACAGTCTGAGTTTCCGGGCAAGATTCTGAAAGAAAAGGGGCCAAACGGCCCCTTTTTTCAATCGAGTTTTTCGAGCAAAGCTCTGTAAGCTCTGTAGGTCTCGAACAGATCGGCCTTCGAGACCAGTTCGAACGGGGAATGCATCCCGAGCAGTGCCGGACCCATGTCGAGCACGCACGCGCCTTTTTCCGCAAGGAATTTCGCCACCGTTCCGCCGCCACCACGATCCACTTTCCCGAGCGTTGCGACCTGCCAGGCGATCTTTTCCTCGTTCAGAACTTTCCTCACTCTGGCAACGAATTCCGCGTGCGCTTCACTCGCGCCGGATTTTCCCCTGCTCCCGGTGTATCTGACCAGTCCCACACCGTAACCGAGTTTGGCCGCGTTCTGCACATCGTGAACGTCTTTGAACATGGGATCCACACCCGGACAAACGTCCGCCGAGATCACGTTGCTCTTGGAGAAGAGTTCATCCATCGCCACTGCGGTGTCGTCACACCCTTGCAGCTTCAGAATCTTTTTGAAGAACAGGACGTAGAAGCTGGCTTTCGCCGCAGCGTTGCCTTCACTTCCGATCTCTTCTCTGTCGAAGAGTATCACACCGCAGGATCGCTTCGATTCTTTCACGTCGAGCAGGGCCCTGACGGCCGTGTAGGCACAAACACGATCGTCGTGACCGTAGGCACCGAGCAAGCTCTCGTCCAGTCCAACGCTTCGGGCTTTGAGGGCAGGGACCAGCTGAAATTCCGCACTCACGAAGTCTTCTTCTTCGATGTTGTAACGCTCCTTGAGAATCTTCAGCACGTACATCTTCACTGCTTCTTTTTCCTGTCCCGCCAGGGGAATCGTTCCGAGGACCACAGAGAGCTTTTCCGCGTCGAACTTCTGGCTCACCGGTGCGTCCTCTCTGTCAAGGTGTGGTAGAAGATCCGGTATGACGAACACAGGATCTTCACCGCACTGACCCAGATGGATTTCGACTTTCTCTCCACTGGTCTTAACCACAAAACCGTGCAACTCTAAAGGCAGACTGAACCACTGATACTTTTTCACTCCACCGTAGTAATGCGTGCGCGCGAGTGCAACGTTCTCTTCTTCGAAGATCGGCTGAGGCTTCAGATCCAGCCTGGGTGAATCTATGTGTGCCACCACGAGATTCAAACCGTCTTGGAGTTTTCCCACAAGCTTCACCGCCACGAGCGATTTTCCCCTGTTCGTAAGATAGACTTTGTCCTGCGTTCCGTCGAACTGTTCAAGGCTCACGAATCCAGCTTCTTTCAGCATCTTTTCAACCTCGTTGATCACCATGCGCTCTGTCCTGGCTGTGTTCATGAAATCTGCGTACTGTCTCGCGAACTGTTCGATCTGAGTCCTGTCCCTCATGTGCCAGACGTTCTTGATGTTGAATTTCAACACGTTTCCACCTCCCGTTCTTTGTGACATTAAAATTGTACAACATGGTAAAATCTTCCTGGGAGGAAACATCGTGAGGATTAACGATGTTACTGGTGTGTGGTTGGTACGTTATCTGCAACAGCTCTCGAACCAGCAGTCCGGCCTGATCAACCAGCTTTCGCGCGCCACTGTTCCGTTCAACCAGGATGTGTCTTCCTCCGCGATCGCGGAAAAACTCAGATCGCAGATAGGTGGTTATCAGCGTGCGATGTACGAATCGCACAACGCCATAGGCATGCTGTCCACGGCCGAGGCAGGTCTCGGTTCGATACAGTCTATCCTGAACAGGCTGAGAGAGCTCGCTGTTCAAGCTTCCAGTGGCACACTCAGTCCTTCTGAGAGATCGGCTTTGCAGGAAGAATACTCGCAGCTTCTGCAGCAGATAAATTCCGTTTCGCAGAACCTCAGTTACAACAACATCAGAGTTCTGGCGGGCGAAGTTAACAACTTCGTCGTTCAAACAGGACCGAACGAAGGACAGAGGCTCACCATCAACATACCTGCCACGGACGTGGAGAGGCTGGGTCTCTCCAACACGAACGTTGCAAGCATTGAGAACGCTCAGAACGCACTCAGAACGATCGATCTTGCAACGGAAACTGTTTCCAGAACGCGTTCTTACATCGGAGCCACCACGAACAGATTGATTTCCGCCATCAACGAGATGAGTGGGACCACGATCAATCTCGTCTCGAGCGTCAGCAGGTTGACGGACACGGACTTCGCCAGAAGCGTCATGGAATTTTACAGAGTGCAGCTCCTGCAACAATCGTCCCTGATAAACCTGATCCATTCGAACTTGTCCCGACAGAACATTCTGAGAATCTTACAATGAGGTGATGAAATTTGATTAGAGAGGCGTTCAGGGAAAGGATCAAGACTTTGAAAAGGCTCATCGAGGATGAGCACGCTGAGGCGTTGCTCATCTCCCGCTGTGACAACTTCGCCTGGGCCACGTTCGGTGCGAGGAACTACGTGACGATCAACAGCGAGGTGGGAAGTGTCCATTTTCTGATCGTGGAAGACTCCGTCTACATCCTCTCGGACAACATCGAGAGGAAGAGGATCGAACAAGAGGAACTGAACGAGGACATCGCGGGCGAGGTCGAATTCGCCGAGTACATGTGGTCGAAGGGACTCTGGGATGTGCTCAAGTCTTTCGCTCAGGGGAAAAGACTACTGTCGGACACTGGCTGGTTCGATTCTAAGAACGTCTCCGACAAACTGAAACAGTTGAGATTGGTGCTGACCGAACCAGAGATCGAGACCTACAGATGGATCGGTAAAAACTGTGATGAAATCTTTTCCAGTGTGATGCCGAAGTTCTCTCCAGAAATGACGGAGTGGGAGGTTCAATCGCATATCACACGGGCGTTCGTTGAACGGGGCATCGAACCGGTGCTCGTGTTGGTGTTCGGCGAAGAGAGCGCCCAACTGTACAGGCACAACCTTCCGAGGAACGTGAAGGTTGGAAAAAAGCTCTTCGTGAGCGTGTGCGTCAGAAAGAAAGGTCTGATCCTTTCTTCGACGAGATCCGTTCTGTTCACTCGAAGCGAGGCCTGGATCAAGCAGCACAGAGACAACTGTTACGTGGAGGCCGTCGCGCTGGCGAATTCGAGACCTGGCAAGAAGCTGAACGAAGTCTTTGAAGAAATCAAGAAGGCTTACGCTTCGGTGAACAGACCGCACGAGTGGTTCTTACACCATCAGGGTGGGCTTGCAGGTTACAACGCGAGAGAAATCGTCGCCAACGAGGAAACCGATTACACGCTCAGGAGCGGGAACGTCGTGGCGTGGAATCCGACCATAACGGGTACCAAATCGGAAGACACGTTCCTGATCCTCGAAGACGGCCTGGAATGCTTCTCTTATCCTGAAACGAGTGAATGGCCCGGTATCGAACTGCAGGCTGGTTCGATAACTTTGAGAAGACCGGACATCGTTCTGCTTTGAGGTGGTAGGGGATGTCTTCTTTCATATTCGAACTTTTCTGGATGATTTTCATCCTCAGCATGTTCATTCCCTTCTTGCGTGCCTACAGCCAGAGGGCCGCAAGGGAAACGTTGATAAGACAGCTGGAGGAGAAACGCAAGAGCAGGGTCATAACGCTGATCCACAGGCAGGAATCGGTGAGTTTCTTCGGGCTCACTTTTGGAAGGTACATAACTATAGAAGATTCGGAGGAAATCCTGAGAGCGATACAGCTCACACCCCCGGACATGCCGATCGATCTGATCATACACACCCCGGGCGGCCTCGTACTCGCGGCGGAGCAGATAGCTCGCGCACTGATAAGACACAAAGGTAAGGTGACGGTGTTCGTTCCGCACTACGCCATGTCCGGTGGAACGATGATAGCCCTGGCCGCAGACGAAATAGTGATGGATCCGAACGCGGTTCTGGGTCCACTCGATCCGCAACTCGGTGGTTACCCCGCCCCTTCGATACTGAGCGTGCTCGAGAAGAAAGATATCAACCAGATCGATGATCAGACCCTCATCCTCGCGGACATGGCCAGGAAAGCACTGGACCAGGTCAAGGATTTCGTCACCTGCCTTTTGAAAGAAAAGGTTGGAGAGGAGAAAGCGAAAGAACTCGCGGAAACCCTTTGCAGTGGTAAATGGACGCACGATTATCCCATCACCGTAGATATGCTCAAGCAGATGGGTCTGCCAGTATCTGAGAACATGCCACAGGAAGTGTACGAGCTCATGAACCTCTACAGGCAGACAGAACAGAGAAGACCTTCCGTTCAGTACATACCAGTTCCTTACAAGAGCAGTGAGAGAAGCGGTGGTCGCGGAACGTCCAGCGAGGTTTCCTGAGGGAACAAGTGAATCGATGAAGTAAGCCGGCGTAAGCCGGCTTTTTTGTTTGCAGGAGGGCCTTTCTCTTTACACAGAGAAACAGGATACATTCCGGAAAGGCTGGTCGGAAAAGTTTAGAAAGCGAGTGTCAAAGACTGGATGCATGTATAACTCCTGATCGATCGCTTGACAATGTTTCGAAACGCTGATACAATAGGTGCCAAACAACTTCTACAGGGAGGTGAGGTGTGAGTGCGTAGGTTTGTGGTGTTGTTTCTGGCTCTTCTCTGTGTGGTTGGACTCTCGGCGAAGTACGGAGGAACGCTGAGATTTCTCATCGGAGTCGACGTCACCACATTGCTACCTGGAAACATTCCTGATTCCATCAGCACGATCGTGGGAATGCACATCTTCGAAGGGCTCGTCGATATCGATGAGAACCTCAAAATCATTCCCGCTCTCGCCGAGAGATGGGAAATCCTTGACGGTGGTACCGCCTACGTGTTTCATCTTCGTAAGAACGTGAAGTTTCACGACGGAGCAGATTTCAACGCCTACGCTGTGAAGAAAAACTTTGACTATCTCTTCTCTGCCAATCTCAGAAACGTCGGAGTCTACAAAAGCATCATCAAAGAAGTTCAGGTTATCGATGATTACACGGTGAAATTCGTGCTCTTCCGGCCCAACTCTTCGTTCCTCTACAGACTGGCCCAGTCCACCGGTTGGATCGTCTCACCTCAAGCCATCGACAAATTCGGGAACGATCCCGCAGCGATGTCGAAAAATCCTGTCGGCACAGGTCCGTTCATGTTCAAAGAATGGAAGGCAGGAGAGAGCGTCGAACTCGTGAAAAATCCCAACTACTGGCGTGAAGGTTTACCCTACCTTGACAGGATCATCTTCCGAGTCGTCGCGGAGGATGTCTCACGTGTCAACCAGGTCAGGGCGGGCGATGCGGATCTGATGTACAATCCACCACCCGCTCTCTTCGCTGCACTCGAGCAGGACAAATCGCTGCAGGTCAAGGTAATACCCACCGTCAGGACGATATTCATAGGCTTGAACACTTCGAAGCCTCCTCTGAACGATGTGAGGGTCAGGCAGGCTCTCAACTACGCGGTCGACAAAGAAAAGCTCTGCAGAGTCCTCATGAGGGGCCTTGCAAAACCATCCGATTCACCGCTCTCAAGCATGACCTACGGTTACTCCCCAACGGGAGGTTATCCGTACAATCCGGACAAAGCGAAGCAGCTGCTCAAGGAAGCTGGTTATGAGAATCTAAAACTCGAACTCATTACACCGAAGGGCAGATACTTGAACGACTACGAAACCGCGGTGGCCATTCAAGGTATGCTCAAGGAAGTGGGTGTGACACTGGACGTCAAGCCAATGGAGTGGGGCGCTTACGTGAGCAAGATACTGTCAAGAAAGCCAGAAGATTGGGATTATCAGATGTTCTTGCTCGGCTGGGCCCCAGGGACCGCGGAGGTCCATCAGGTGTTGTTCCCCCTGTTCCACTCTTCGAACCGCATGGATAGTCCCAACGCGACGATGCCGTACAACAATTACTTCTACAGCAATCCTAAGGTGGATGAGCTCATAGAAAAGATCGCGGTGGAGATAAACGAGAAAAAACTGCTGGAATACTCTGCGGAAGCTCAGAAGCTCATCGTTCAGGATGCCCCGTGGATCTTCCTCTACGAAATGAACATCGCCGCAGTGATGCGCAAAGAAGTGCAGGGTGTGAAGATCTATCCCACCGAGCGAGTCAGTCTGGCAGAAGCCTGGATCGATCGCTGATACCGAGGGTGGCGCTCGCCACCCTCATCGAAGGAAGGTGATCTGCCTTGCTCAGATTCATCGTCAGAAGACTTCTGCTCCTCATACCAGTGGTTATAGGTGTCTCCATAGTTTCTTTTTCGATCATGCACATGATACCGGGCGATCCAGCACGTATCATCGCGGGTGAAGGCGCGACGGCCGAAGACATCATGTCGATCAGGATAAAGTACGGTCTCGACAGACCTTTGATCGAGCAATACTTCAGGTTCATGAAAGGGGTGCTCACGAACGATCTGAGATCGATTCGAACGGAACGTCCAATATTGAGTGAGATACTTCCGAGATTTGCCAACACGGCACAGCTCGCGTTCGTGAGCATAATCATTTCTTCCGTGATCGGTGTCACGCTCGGTATCGTGTCCGCCGTGAAGAGAAACAGCTGGGTGGATACTTTTTCGATGGTTTTCTCGCTTGTAGGAGTTTCGATGCCCATATTCTGGCTCGGTATTCTCCTGATCATCCTCTTTGCTGTGACGCTGAGATGGCTTCCTTCGGGCGGGAAAGGGGGCGTGGAACATCTGATCTTGCCGGCGCTCACACTCGGGCTCGCCACATCGGCGATCATAGCCCGCATGACGAGAGCGAGTGTGCTCGAGGTGTTGAACCAGGATTATGTTCGAACCGTGGTGGCGTTCGGATTACCCAAGAGGAAGATCATATACAAGTACGTTCTGAGGAATGCGCTCATACCTGTGGTGACGGTGATAGGGCTTCAGTTCGGTTATCTTCTCGGTGGTGCGGTGCTCACCGAAAGCGTGTTCGGCTGGCCGGGCCTTGGAAGATTCGTGGTCGATTCCATCTTCAGTAGAGATTACATAGCGGTTCAGGTTGGAATCATGCTGATCGCAACGACATTTGTGCTCGTGAACCTTGCTGTGGACCTGGTTTACGCGTTCATAGATCCAAGGTTGAGGCGAGGTTGATGCGCATGAAGAGGAGAACATCCACCCTGATCATACTGAAGCGCATGGCGAGGAACAAGGGCGCGATCTTTGGTCTGTTCGTTGTCTTTCTCGTTGTTTTCATGGCGATCTTTGCGCCCATCGTTGCACCGCACGATCCTTACAAGCAAGACCTTCTGGTGAGTCTGGAACCACCATCTTTGAAACATCCTTTCGGTACGGACGTGTTCGGCAGAGATGTTTTGAGCAGGGTCATATACGGTGCGAGAACGTCGCTTTCGATCTCTTCGCTCGCGGTTCTCATAGCCTTCGTGCTCGGTGCCATCGTCGGCACCATCGCAGGGTACTTCGGCGGTGTGCTGGATGAAATCTTGATGAGGATCCTCGACGTACTCATGGCGTTCCCAGACATACTCCTGGCGATCGCGATAGTTGCCGCGCTTGGTCCTGGAAAGATCAACCTCGTCGTTGCGATCGCCATATACTCTTTTCCGCAGTTCGCAAGGGTCATGCGTGCATCGGCGCTGACGATAAAAAACCTCGAGTACATCGAAGCGGCGAGAGCCATAGGTGAATCGAACCTTTCGATAATGGTCAGATACGTTCTTCCCAACGCCCTGGCACCGTTGCTGGTTCAGGCAACGCTGAGGATGGCGACCGCCGTGCTCACCATCTCGGGCCTGAGTTTCCTCGGACTTGGAGTGAAACCGCCAGAAGCGGAATGGGGCACCGACCTTGCGATGGCAAGGGTTTACCTTGAGATAGCACCCCATCTGGGCATTTTCCCGGGACTGGCTCTGTTCCTGACTGTGCTCGGATTCAACCTCTTCGGTGATGGTTTGAACGATGCACTGAACCCTCGCTTGAAGGACAGGTGATGGGAATGAGGGAAATTCTGAGGATAGAGAATTTGAGACTCTATTTCGACACCGAGGAAGGAACGGTGAAGGCGCTGGAGGATGTGAATCTGACCGTGAACGAAGGAGAAATCGTTGGTGTGGTTGGCGAGACCGGAAGTGGCAAGTCCATAACTGCGATGAGCATACTCAAGCTCGTACCAACACCACCGGCGAGGTTGCTTTCTGGAAAGATATGGTTCGAGAAAGAAGAGATAAGTTCTTTCGATGAGGAGAGGATGAGGGAAATTCGCGGCAAGAAGATCGCCATGATCTTTCAAGAACCGATGACCTCGCTCAATCCCACCTTCACCGTTGGAGAGCAGCTGTGCGATGTGCTCATGACGCACGAGAAACTCGAAAAGAAAAAGGCGATCGAGAAGATACTTGAGGTGTTCAAGCTGGTGAGGATGCAAGATCCAGAAGCACTCCTGAACAAGTATCCACACCAGCTTTCGGGCGGAATGAGGCAGCGTGTGATGATCGCCATGGCACTGCTGTGCAATCCCAAATTGCTCATTGCGGACGAGGCGACCACCGCGCTCGACGTCACGATTCAGGCGCAGATCCTTGGCCTGATCAAGAGGATGAACGAACAGCTTAAATTGAGTGTCCTGATCATCACTCACAACTTCGGTATCGTCGCACAGATCTGTGACAGGGTCGCGGTGATGTACGCCGGTTACGTGGTGGAGATCGCTGATATAAAGGAGATATTCACACGTCCCATGCATCCGTACACGCGGGGCCTGCTGAGCGCGATACCACCTGTGGGGAAAAAGGTGGAAAGGTTGAGAATCATAGAAGGGAGCGTGCCGAACCTCATCGATCCACCGACCGGCTGTCGTTTTCATCCCAGGTGCGAAAGGTTCATACAGGGTGTCTGTGACGTGGAGGCACCGAAGCTTGCAGGTGAAAGGCATTTGGTGGCGTGTTTCAATCCCTACAACGGTGGTGGTAACAGATGAAGGTTTTGAGGGTTGAAAGGCTCGTCAAGGACTTTTCCATCAAACTTGGGTTTTTCGGTGGCAGGCACTCGATAAGACCCATCAACGATGTTTCTTTCGAAATAGAAGAGGGCGAAACGCTCGGAGTTGTGGGAGAATCGGGCTGCGGAAAGACCACGCTCGGACGAACCGTGATAAGGTTGTACGAACCGAGCGGCGGGAAGATCTACTTCAACGACGTGGACATCACGCACCTGAAGGAAAAAGAATTGAGGCCACTCAGGAGGAACATGCAGATCGTTTTTCAGGATCCATTCTCTTCCCTCAATCCAAGAATGACTGTGTACGACATCCTCTCAAGGCCCCTGCGCATACACAGAATCGTACCGAGATCCGAGGAGAGGGACCTGATCGTCTCGACCCTTGAAAGTGTCGGACTCAAATCTGAGCATCTCGGGAGGTTTCCGCACGAATTTTCCGGTGGACAGAGACAGAGGATCGCCATAGCGAGGGCGATAATAACCAGACCGAAGTTCATCGTGCTGGACGAACCAACGAGTGCACTCGACGTTTCTGTTCAGGCACAAATCGCGAACCTGCTGAAGGAACTCAAAGAGAAGTTGAAGCTGACTTACCTCTTCATCTCACACGATCTCTCCATCATCCAGTTCTTGAGCGACAGGATCGCCGTGATGTACTTGGGCCAGATCGTCGAGATGGGGAGGACGGATTCCGTGATCGAAGATACGCTCCATCCTTACACAAAGCTTCTGTTCAGTTCCATCCCCATCCCGGATCCGGAAAAGAGAATGAAGTTTTTGATCGACGTGAGCGAAGTTCCTTCGCTGGCCAACATCAACAGGGGCTGTCCCTTCTTCGACAGGTGCCCTTCAAGGTTGACGGAGTGTAAGGAATTCAGACCGAAACTGGTGAGCGTGAAGGAAGGACATTCCGTGGCATGTTTCCTGTACCACAAAGAGGTCCACGGATGAGCGGCGTGAGCCGCTCTTCATCAACAAAAAATGGTGCCACGGACCCACCTTCGACAAGCCCAAACCGAGGCATAACTGAGCTTCCAGCTCCAGCCAGGCACCCCTGCGGCACACGGTGCTACCGCTTATGGCTGCTTCCTTCCGGACCTGACCAGGTTCACGGCGCACCGTTGCACAGGACCCGGCCTTCATCGCCTTCCGCTCAGCCTGTGTCTCGACATGGACCGCCTCCGGTGGGAATTCGGCCTCGCGTACGGCGGATTTCGAGTACAGGGGACCGCCAGCCCCCCGCCTACCGTGGCACCGAGTAGTATTATACATCAAGCATCGTGATTTAGAGTGGTATAATGAAATCAATCGAGGGGGGTGAAGGTTGTGAAACAGGCTGGTTTGCTGGCAGGTTTGGGATTGTTGTTCTCTTACCTTCTCGCCATGATACCCGCTGCGGGATGGGTTTTCGCGATCGTCGGAGTGGTGCTTTTCCTGGTCGGGGTCCATAAGATCTCACAGCTGACGGGACAGAGAGAGATCTTCAACCTCTTTTTGCTGCCCGTGATCCTCGGATTCGTGGGCATGGTGATGGGTTCTGTCATGGTGGTAGGAACCGTGATTGGTGGTATGATGAGGGGTGGAAGATTTGGCTTCTCCGCTCTCGGAGCCACCGCGATCATCCTTCTGGTCCTATCCATCGTGTTTTTGATCATCAGCTTGGTGTCTTACATCAAGGCGTACAGGCTGCTCGCTGCGGTCACGAATATGAGCATATTCAACACCGCGGCGAACCTTTACAAGTGGGGTGCGATCCTTCTCATCGTCTTCGGTATCGGTGCGATACTGATGTTCGCGGGCGTCATAGTGGCCATGGTGGGGTTCTTCTCCATGGAAGAAAAACCTGCGGCGCAGTAGCGATTGATTCAGCTTTGTTTCAGAAAAATGGTCTCCTTCCAAGATCAGAGTTTGAGTGCCCTCATGTAGCCCATCGATGTGGCGTACTGGATCGATCTGGTCCAGCCACTGCAATCGCCAATCACGTGCAAATGTTCAACGACATCGTTGCAGAATTTGTTCGAGTAGAATTTGACTTCCACCGCGTAGAGTAAATTGTCAAAGTACGCAACACCCTTGATGACGCGGTCCAGGTTCTCTATGAAATCAACGAGTGATTCTCTTATTTTCGATGGGAAGACCAGGTTCGCGTCTCCCAGTATGAAACTGTTCTCGTCGAGTGTTGGGTACACCCTTCCGAGGCGCTTGGTCCTTTTGTACTCTTTGAAGTCTCCGTAGGTTTGAAGGATGACCTTTTCCTTATCACCGGCGAGTATGTTCGCGAGCTTTGCAAGATTTTTTCCATACCCTGTCGGATCTTTGAAGGGTTCGGTGAACCTCGTGGTGACCAGAACGGCGAAGTTCGTGTTCTGAGTCTTGTGGTAGGTGTCGGAATAGCCGTTCACCGTCGTGAAATCTTCGTACTTTTCCAGCGTCACCTTTCCTGCCGGGTTTTGACAGAAGAGCCTGCACACGTATCCAGTTCTTGTTTTGTAGCGTACCTTCACTTCGTACATGTCGAAGAAATCTTCCATCACGTGGTTGGGAAGCTCGTACCTGACACCTATATCCACGTAATAGTTTTCCTTCACGAGCTGGGGGTACTTCGCCTTGAGACGGTCCATCAATCTGTGACCGCTCCTTCCGACGGCGATCACGAGTTCGTCGAATTCGAACTCACCTCTGCTCGTGATGATCCTGTGCTTCGAACCGAGTTCGACATCCTCAACGGTGGTGTCGAAGAGAAAATGCACGTTCTTGAAGGAAGAGAAGCGTTGAAACAGGTTGTTGTTCGTTTCCCTGAGCACGTCGGTGCCCAGATGGAAAAAGTAAGCCTTGATCGGTTCAAAACCGTGATCGTAGAACTTCCTGTAAGTTTCTTCGTCCGCGAACGATTCCCCGAACTCGATCCTCCTGCCATCCTTCTCGAAGGATTTCAAATACTCTATCGGATCGGTCCTATCTTGGGTGGGCCTGTAACCGGAGTGGTTCAAATACAGCTCGACGATTCTGTACTGAATGTCCAGCGGTACATCCAGTTCACCGCCCATGCTCCTGCTGATGAAGATCTTCCCATCCATGCGCACGCCGGAAATGGTGTTGTGTGCGTGATCTTTCCCCTTTTCGAACACGAATATTTCGTAATCTTGGATCTTCTTCGACTCGATCAGTCCCTCCAGAAAACCGATCGCAGCCGCTCCAAAACCCACGATTCCGAGCTTCTTCACGATTCGGATCCCTCCACCGTGAGCCTGTGAAATTTCTCCAGTACAAGTGTACCTTAAGAAGGGAGAAGCCAAAATGCAAGCGGTCGGGCTGGGAAACGAAAAAGCCTGGCCGCCAGCTTTCTGAGAAGGCTTTCGCTGAGATACCGACCAGGCTGTCAAAATGTTGCTCGAGAAACGCTAAGTTTCGTCGGTTTTCACGCTTCAGAACCTGTAAGTGCCGCTCGCGAGCGTCCAGGATTTTTCCCAGAAGGTGTACTCAACGCTTGGAATGTTGTCGCACAGATTTTTGAGCCAGCCGGACATCTGCACACCGCCAGAAGCGGTCAGCCCACCCGTTACGGAGTAACCAACCTGATTCTGTGTTCCCACCGAGGCCGACGTTTGTCCATTGATCCACGGAGTGAGCCTCAAGAATGGACCTGCGACGTAGTAAACGTAGGCAGCCAGCGTGAACGGTAATTTACCGGTTGCTTCAGCACCGATGTTTGCGTTCGCTTCGAAGTGCACTCCAGAGTAATTTGCAGAGTAACTCACGTTCTTGCTCCAGCCGTTCTGGTAGGTCACTCTGACTGAGGTGTTGAGTGTGTAAGTGGTCCAGATCTTGAAGCCGATCGAACCGTATATCTTTGCAGTCGCTTCGGCGTCCAGTTCGGCCACCAGCTGTAACACCACGGGCACACAGCTCACCCAGAAAGTCACGGTGCTCGTCCTCTTGAACAGATCATCCTTGGTCCACGATTTTTCGATACTCCCACCTGACGAAACTTCCAGCGACGGTGTGATAGACGGGCTGAGTGAAATGAGCGTTTCGAACTTGTCGAGCCTGTAGCTCCAGCTGAACCGGCCTGTCTTCACCCAGTGGTGGTTCCATGTCAGGGTGGCACTGAACTTCAACGTGACCGTGATCTTCGGCGTGACCGACAGAGTCTGGTAGGTGAAGGTGCACGAGAACAGCTCACCCGATGAAACACTGAAACTCCACGTACCGGAGAAATCGTCAGCGATCTTGTGTGGTACAGGTTTTGAAAATTTTTCCGGTACCATCTCTTTGTTGGTGAAATGTATCGCGAAGGCTGTGTAGTCTCTCAGAGAATCGAGGACTTTGATGCTCGATTCCTTGTCGAGCAGGTTCTTCGGTGCCCCGCCGTTCGTAACTATGGTTTCATTCAGGACAACCCCGCGCTCTGTCGTTTCAAGTTGAGCCTTGTACGTCGTCCCACCGCCCATATCGACGTACCACGAACGTGGTTCTCCTTTGGTGAAGAACGTGTTTGCGAGTTTGAACTCGGAACCCTTTGGCAGGATGATTTCGACCTTTCGCTCTGTAACGAGCGTGTTCTTTTCAGATTGGAGAAACATCGATTCGAAGAACTTCCCATCGATCTCGTTTTCGAAGTACTTCGGCATCAACTTTTCAGCCATTTTTTCGTTTTCAAAACCTTTCCTGATGATCTGAAACGCTCCATCCACATACCTAACGATGCCGGGAACTTTCATCTTGATCGTCATCGTGATGCCCTTGGAATCTTCCGTGACACTGACATCGTTGAGGCCGAACGTCGGGGTCGTACCGTAGAGAAAATAGTAATGTTTGCTGAGTTCCAGAACGAAGTTTTCGAATGCTGCTTTGTTCTGGCGAATGTTGTCGTAATGTTTCACGTAGACTTTGTAAAGATCGGATTGAGGTACGAACTCCGTTCTGGTGATGATCGCAGAACCGTCCGGAAGGACTTCGATGGTTTCATTGATCGATCTCGTGAACTGCGACGCTAAGAAGGTTATGGCCAGTATCAGAAACAATGCCACGAGAAGTTTCTTGTACATCCCTATCCCCCCTGGAGAATGTCGGTTGTCTAAATCGTAGTACGCGGAGAATTAGAAAACGATTAGAACCACGAAGGAGTCGGGTTAATTAAGACAGATTTTCGCAAAACTTTCGCAACCGAAGTTGTCTAAACTTTATTTGAGCAGCCTTCGGGGGTGATGATGCGTTGAAAGAGTTTTACAGACTCAGTGTGGAAGAAGTGTGTCGCGAGCTCGGTGTGGATCCTCAGAAAGGCCTTTCCAGTGAAGAGGCTAAGAAGAGGTTGGAGCAGTACGGACCAAACGAGCTCGCCGAGAGAAAGAGGCGAACAGTCCTTCAGATGTTTCTCTCGCAGTTCACGGACTTTCTCATCATCATTCTCCTCGCCGCGGCGGGTATATCCATCGTTGTTGGAGAAGCGGTGGATGCCATACTGATCATGATCATCGTTGTTCTGAACGCCACACTCAGTACGATACAGGAAGCCAAAGCCGAAAAATCCTTGCAGTTGCTCAAGAAGATGGCCGCACCGAGTGCGCGTGTTTTGAGAGACGGCATCGTTCAGACGGTTCCTTCCCGCGAGATCGTACCCGGGGATGTGGTCATCCTTGAAGCGGGAAACTACGTTCCTGCCGACGGCAGGTTGATCGAATCGGTGAACCTCTCCGTCAGTGAAGCCGCACTTACAGGAGAATCTCAGCCTGTGGAGAAGTCCACCGAGGCCATAGACGAACCAAACCTGCCCATAGGTGATCGAACGAACATGGTCTATTCCGGCACGATCGTGAGCAGAGGCCGTGGCAGAGCCATCGTGACGGCCACTGGGAACGAGACTGAGATCGGAAAGATCGCGAAGATGTTAACGGAGATGGAGGAGGAAGAGACGCCGCTTCAAAAGAATCTCGAAAAGCTTGGAAAACAGATAGGCCTGATCGTTCTGATCATATGTGCGATCGTGTTCGCAGTTGGAATACTCGAAGGGAATCCCATTCTGGAAATGTTCCTCACAGCGGTGAGTCTCGCGGTTGCGGCGGTGCCGGAAGGTCTGCCGGCGGTCGTGACGATCGTGCTCGCCTTAGGCATGTACAACATGGTCAAAAGACATGTGATCATCAGAAGGCTGCAGGCTGTTGAGGCACTCGGTTCAGTCAACGTGATCTGTTCAGACAAGACGGGCACGCTCACCAAGAACGAGATGACGGTGGTGAGGTATTACCTTCATCCGGAGAACTGGCTGAAACACGAACCGTCCAACCAGATTCCCGACGCTTTGAAAGAAGCGCTCATGGGCGCCGCACTGTGTAACGATGCCTTCGTGGCGTTCAAAGACAGTACGAAGGCAACTTCCGGTGATCCGACCGAGATCGCGCTGGCTCTCGCCGCGTGGGACTTCGGGTTGAGGAAGCCGGAACTGGAAGAAAGAATGCCGCGCGTTCACGAAATACCGTTCGATTCGGATAGAAAAATGATGACGACCGTTCACAGGAAAGAAAACACCTTCGTCTCGTACACGAAAGGCGCCCCCGATGTTGTGCTTTCGAGATGCTCCAGGTACGTTTCGCCTTCAGGAGAGCTACGAAAGATGACGGAAAAAGACAGAGAACAGATCCTGCAGACCAACCAGCAGATGGCGCAGGACGGTTTACGTGTACTCGCTGTGGCTTACAAAAACGTTGAAGAAGGTCGATACGAAAACCTCGAACAGGACATGATCTTTCTCGCGCTGATAGGCATGATCGATCCTCCAAGGCCCGAAGTGAGAGACGCGCTCGAAAAGTGTAAGACCGCAGGTATAAAGGTCATCATGATCACGGGTGATCACAAAGCGACCGCACAGACCATAGCGAGGGAAATCGGCATACTCGATTCGGCCGGCAAGACGCTCACCGGAAGCGAGCTCATAGAGATGGACGTCGACGACCTGGCCGAAGTGGTTGAGGACGTCAAGGTCTATGCGAGAGTTTCCCCAAGCGACAAATTGAAGATCGTTGAGGCGCTCAAGAAGAAGGGTAAGATCGTGGCCATGACGGGCGATGGTGTCAACGATGCGCCGGCACTGAAGAGGGCGGACATAGGCGTGGCGATGGGCATCACCGGCACCGATGTTTCAAAAGATGCCGCGGACATGGTGTTGACGGACGACAACTTCGCGAGCATCGTGGCTGCCGTGGAAGAAGGCAGGAAGATCTTCGACAACATAAGAAAGGTCGTTTGTTATCTGCTTTCCTGCAACATCAGCGAGGTCGCGACCATATTCATCTCGATCCTGCTCCGATTACCACTGCCTCTGATACCGGTGCAGATACTCTGGATGAACCTGGTCACGGATGGACTTCCCGCACTCGCGCTGGGTGTCGAGCCGGCAGAACCTGATGTGATGACGAGACCTCCAAGGGATCCGAAGGAAGGCATCATGAGCAGAGACGTGATAAAAAAGATTTTCATCGGTGGACTTCTGCTCTCTGTTTTGACCCTCTTCGTGTACGGCTGGGCACTGATGGAACACGACGAAATAAGGCTTCTCAGAACGATGGTTTTCTTCACTCTGTGCACGGGTCAGATGTTCCACGCCTTCAACTCCAAATCTCTGAAGCACTCTCTGTTCAGAGTGGGTATAGGGAACAACCCGCGCCTGATCCTGGCGAACGTCGTGTCCTTCCTGCTGCTGCTCGCGGTGATATACGTTCCAGGCTTGCAGAACGTCTTCGGCACCACCACCCTCGCGGGGCACCAGCTTCTGGTGAGCCTGATCGCAGCGTTCATGATCGTTCCCCTGTTCGAACTCGTCAAGTGGTTCGATAGGAGAAAAGCTTAAAAAGATCGCCCGGTCGAAAGACCGGGTTTTTTTATGATCCTCGAGGATAATCCGGATCGTTCGTAGAAATAGTTAATCGGTGAAGGCATGAAAGGAATTCTGACGGTCTTGCTACTGCTGTTCACAGTTTTCACCTTCACTAACGATCTGTTCTTTGGGGCGATAGAGAAATTCGCCAGGGAGAATTTTGGGCCAGAGGCCACGATCGTTTCGCTTCAGGTCAAAAGTTCACCGGGTGAATTCGATGGAGTCGAGTTGATCTCGCACAGCCGTTCCAGAAGCCTGTTCAGTTTTCTCTTCAAAGCCTTCAAAGAAAAAAAGTTCTGTGGTTATGCACGAATTCAGGCCGAGATCGCGGTTTTCAGGGAAGTGATCGTCGCGGCAAGAACGATCAAGTCTGGTGAACTACTGAACGAGGAGGATGTGCAGTTACAGAGGGTGAACCTGCTGGATCTGAACGTGGAACACTGTTCGGAGTTGAGTCAAGTTGTCGGGAAAATCGCGCGCAGGATGTTCAGAAAGGATGAAGCGATCGATGCGAGGTATCTGTTGAGACCGCCGGACGTCAGGGCTGGCCAGTTACTCACCGCGGTGGTTCAGATCGGTTCGGTCTTTGCGACCGCACAGGTGCGCGCGATGAAGGATGCCTACGTTGGTGAGAGAATTCAGGTGAGGAACGTTTCCAGTGGTGCGTTGATAGAAGGTCTGCTGCAGAGAGATCTGACAGTTCTGGTGATCGGAGGTTGATAGTATGAGGAAGACTTTTCTGCTCGCACTCGTCATGTTTGCAGGCATTCTGTGTGCCACCTCGCTGTGGAACAGTTCGAGCAACCCTCAGTTCAGATACATCATCTCAGACAGAAAAGCGAGCCGTGTTGGTGACATCGTCACGATCGTGGTGCGCGAAAACCCACAGTTCAGCACCTCGACGAGTACAGAATCCTTGGAGAAGGCCCTCATGAATCTGCTCACGGGCACCGTGAAGAACATCACCAACTTCGATTTATCGAAGTTCATACCCATAAACAACAACACGAACGTCGACAAGAGTACGAAGACGAGCACGAACGTTATCATGACCATGTCGGCCGTGGTGGTGGCGATAGAGAATGGAAATCTGGTCATCGAAGGGAGCCGGCAGCTCAAGGTGGGTAACCAGCTCAGCGAGGTGATCATCAGAGGAACGGTGAGACCGGACGACATCGCCGCGAACAACACGGTGGATTCTTCCAAGATCGCCAACTGCCAGATATGGGTCAACGGTCAGCTCGTCTTCAGGCAGAAACCTGACGAACAGTCGTGGCTCGATCTGTTCCTCTCCACGATCGCCCGGTTCCTGCTGTGAGGTGGTCTGTGTGAAGAAGATGCTGTTCTTGATGATGATAGTTTTAACTGTCACGATTTTCGCATCGGCGCGGATCAAAGACATCGCTAAGTTCAGAGGCGTCAGGGACAACCAGCTCTTCGGTATAGGTATCGTCGTGGGGTTGAACGGCACGGGAGATTCTGGCAAGATAAATTCCACCGTGCTGAGCAACATCGCAAAAACGCTCGGAGTGACGATGAATCCGGAGGATTTGAAAACGAGAAACAGCGCCATGGTGATGGTCGTGGCGGACATCCCTCCATTCTTCAAAGAAGGTATGAGGCTCGACGTGGTCGTCGCATCCATAGGCGATGCGAAGTCCCTCGAAGGTGGCATCCTGCTCCAGACACCGCTGTTCGGTGCGGACGGTAATGTGTACGCGGTGGCGCAGGGCAGTGTGAGCACGGGCGGAGCGGAGGTGAAGGTCTCGGCGAACCTGCAATCCAAGTACAAGGTTGTCGGCTTCATTCCGGCGGGTGCCATAGTCGAACGGGAGATACCTTTCGAGTTCGCCCAGTCCAGCACGGTGACGCTTTTGTTGAACCGGCCAGATTTCACAACCGCGGCGAGGGTCGCGCAGGCGATAAACACCACCTTCGACAGGAAGATCGCCAAAGCGATCGATGCTTCCACCATAAAGATAGATGTGCCTTCAGCGTTTGAAGACGATGTGATATCTTTCTTAGCGCTCGTGGAGGAGATCGAGGTTTCCGTCGATACGCCAGCAAAGGTTGTTGTCAACGAGAAAACGGGGACCATCGTGTTCGGTGGTAACGTGAAGGTGCTCGATTTCACGTTGTCTTACGGAGTTTTCAACGTGACGATCAGGAATGGAAAGCTGGCCGAAAACGGGACGGAAGCCACGGTTGGTGCACTCGTTTCAGCTCTGAAGAGTCTCGGTGCCACACCACAGGACATCATCGCGATACTGCAATCCATGCACAAGGCTGGCGTGCTGCTCGCAGACTTGGTGGTGATGTGAATGGTTGGACCAGTTCCTTCGATCGGCAAAAGTTCAGACAAACTTTGGAACGCGTGCGCAGATTTCACCGCGACGATCTTTTACGATGTGCTCAAGAGGATGTACCAGTCGATTCCAAAATCCAGCCTGTTCAGGCGAACACTCGCGGAGGACTGGTTCATGAACATGACCCTCTACGAGTATTCGAGGATGGCCACAAGGCAGGAACTCTCTTCTCTCACGAACCTGATTTACGAGGCGCTGGCAAAGAAAGCGTACAAGAACAATCTTTCAATGTGAGGTGATCGTATGAACATCGAAGTGGTTCAGGTGAACATACCGGAAGGTGCGAACGTGATTCTGGGTCACTCACACTTCATCAAAACGGTGGAAGATCTGTACGAGGTTGTGGTGACGACGAATCCGAACATGAAATTCGGACTCGCGTTCAACGAGGCGAGCGGACCTTGCCTGGTCAGGTACGAAGGCAACGATCAGGAACTCATCGATGTCGCGATCGATAATGCAAAAAGGATCGGAGCGGGACATTTGTTCGTGCTGGTCATCAAGAACGGTTATCCCATCAACATCCTCAACCAGATCAAAAACGTTCAGGAAGTGTGCAGGATCTTCGCCGCCACTGCGAACCCGCTTCAGGTGCTCGTGGTGCAGACCGATCAGGGAAGGGCCGTCGTAGGTGTCGTGGACGGTTACGCGGTGAAAGGTGTCGAGACGGACAAAGATAGAGAATGGAGGCACAACTTCCTGAGACAGATCACGAAGTACAAGAAGTGAAGCGATGTGAACGGCATCTTCAACCCGCCCGCGGGGCGGGTTTTATTTTTGTGGCCCTCAACTCATATATCTTGATAATGAATTCGATGATATGAGATATATTCATATATGGGGTCAATATTTACTAAAGACACTTGACAAAAATTGAGGGACATGATAAACTTTTTCTCGGAGGTGAGAACATGTTGGAGTACTTGCTCGCAAAGATCAGGCACGAAGAACTTATCAAGGAGGCAGAGAAGGAAAGGTTGATAAGGGAAGCCCAAAAGCAGTTCAAAGTCCTGCATGGTTCCAACGTTCAGCAGGGTCAGGTGAGCGAAAAGAAGAAGGAAACGCTCAGGGTCTGAGTTCGCGGAACACACCTTGCAGACATCGCGCCCAGAGTCTTATAATCTTTTTGTATGATGCGACAGCGTTTGATTTCGTTCTCGATAGAATTTTTCGCTTACGCATCACTCGCATGCATGACTCTGTTGAGCCATTATTTTGTTCACATTGGTCTATCTCCGTCCATCGTTGGTTTGCTCATGGCTTTACCTTCCATCAACGCGTTGTGGGCAAACCAGCTTTATTTTTTTCTGGCCTACAAACTGGGTGTGAAGAAAGTGGTTCTCTACTTCTCCCTTCTGGGAATCGCTTCAGTATGGTCTCTCTTTGCCTCCAGGATTGTGGCTCTCATCTTCACTTTCAGTTTTCTTTTGATGTTTTCGCAGGGCGCACTGGTTCCGCTTCTGGAATCTTCCTTGGTGGAGTTCGCGAGTCAATCGAACTTCGCCTACGGTAAAATAAGGCTCTTCGGCACACTCGGCTACGCCTTCGCTTCTTTCGTGATAGCCAGGCTGGTCAGCAGGGGCTTCAGCTCGCTGTTCGTGCTCTACTCACTTCTGTTCTTCTTGATAGGCTTCGCGGTGCAAAAGAGTGAGCTTGGGGTGCGATTTCAACGCAGGCCTTCGGTGCGATCGGTCGATAAGAGATTCTTTCTGCTTTTCACGGTTGTGACCGCTTCTGTAGGTTTCAACCTGTTCAACAGCGTTTTCTTACCTGTTTTGGTCGAATCGAAGCGTTTCCGGCCGGAGAGCGTCGGCTTGAGCCTTGCACTCATGGCGATGAGCGAAATTCCCTTTTTATTGCTCGCCGAGCGGATCGTCAAAAAGCTTGGAAGTCTCAGACTGCTTCTCAGTGCGTTCTTCGTCGTGGGACTCAGGCTGGTTTTGACCCCCTTAGCAGTTAACGAAACGCAGCTGATACTCATCCAACTCTTGCACGGCTGGACTTACATAGTGATCTACTATTCGGTGCTGTTCTTGATGAGGCAGATGCTTTCGGGTCACGTTCTGGAAGGCACGCAGATAGTTTTCTGGATGTCCCTTCAGGGTGTGGGACCTCTGCTGGGTTCGAGTGTCGGGGGAGTGGTTGTAGAGCACCTCGGAGCAGAGGCAACGTATCTGACCTTTGGCTTCATCGCCATCTTTCTTGTACTGGCAGGCTGGTTCATCAAGAAAAACTATTTTGAAGGGGAGTGAGAGCTTGGAACAGTTCGTGCGGAAGCTCAGGGGTATGATGAGGCTTCCAGATTTCGATTCGCTGGGTAAAGTGCTGTGTGTACAGCCACATCCGGACGATGCCGACATTTCCATGGGTGCCACGGTCGCCAAACTCTCGAAAAAAGGTGTCAGGGTCTACTACGTAACGGTGACGGACGGCTCGGCGGGGACGCTCGACGAATCGCTGATGGGTGAAAGGCTCGCTGAGATCAGGAAAAAGGAACAGGAAAAGGCTGCGGAAATACTGGGTGTGCACGAGCTGATCTGGCTCGGTTTCGAAGATCTTGGAGATTATTCCGTCGAACAGGTGCGTGTGAAACTGGTTGAAGTTTTGAGAAAAGTTGAACCAGACGTGGTCTTCACGGTTGATCCCTTCACACCTTACGAGGTGCACCCAGACCATATCAGGTGCGGTATGTCCGCTTCGCAAGCGGTGAGTCTGTACAGACTGCCGAAATTACTTCCAGGCACTTCGAAGCACGCAGTGGCTGCGATTTCCTTCTTCAACACGGCGTTTCCGAACACTTTTTATCCCATCGATCAGGAACATCTGAACAAGAAATTCCAGGCCATTTCACAGCACAAAAGCCAGTTCGATGAGAAATCTCTGCAGACTTTGTTTCTCTATCTGACCGAGAAGAGCAAGGCGTACTCACCGGTGGAGGGTCAGCTGGTAGAACCTTTCAAAACTCTCCCGCCTGTAGCACTCCATGTGATCAGCGAGGCGTACAGGCTTTGAACTTTTCGAGCGTTCTTCAGTCCATAGAGATGGAGTATAATAGATAACTGCTGGGGGCGAACGGGTTCGACGGGTGTGAGATCCCCCAGGAAGCGAGCCGAGGTCTCCACCTCCTCGTAAAAAAGGTGGAACAAAAAAGAAGTGCCAACTACGAAATAGCTCTCGCTGCCTAATAGAGAATAGGCAGCCGTCCCCCGCGAGGTCTGACCGGTGCCCGCGGACGGGGCGTGACCCAACCGGTCCACCGCTGAAAGGGTTGCCCCGACCTTTCGGCGGGTTTCACAGGGGCTGTGACTTGCGAAAGCCTGCCTGTGGGCTTTTGCAAGTCGAAAGCTAAACACAGGCTGCGCTCGGAGAAGCCTGGGGGTGCTCACATTCGGACGGGGGTTCGATTCCCCCCGCCTCCACCAGGATTATTTCTTTCTCCACATCGCTACGTAGATCGCCCCGCAGTTTCCGGCTCTCACACCCGCGAGGTTTGCTTCTTCGTAAGGTGGAGAGGCGTTTGGGGAGAGGAAAACTGCCTCCGCTTCGGATTCACACGGTCCAAGCAGTTCGATGAGATCTTCTTTCGTGTAAAATCGAGCGTGAGACCAGGGTTTGACGCCTCTATCTGAAAGCTTGCGATACAGCGCCACCCAGGGGGATAAGCCGTTCAGAATGCCGACCACCAAGGCTCCATTTTGTTTCAGTACCCTCAGCGATTCATTCAGAACTTTTTGAGGATCCTGAACGAACTCGAGGGTTGTGAAGATGAGGACAACGTCGAAGCTTTCGTCGTGCAGGGGTAATTCTTCACCCTTGGCACAGATCCACTGGGCCGAAGGTACGTTCTTCCTTCCGATTTCGAGCATGATCGTGGACGGTTCCACGGCGACCATGACCGGATAGTTCAGCCTTCTCAACCACCAACCAGTTCCGGCACCAATTTCGAGGAGTCTTTCGCCCGCAGGAATCAGCTTCTTCAACGCTTTCTCTTCTTCCTTTATAACAAAGGAACCTAAGGGAGTTTCGTACCAGCTTTCGTAGTCGTGGGCAATTTCGGCGAAAACGTCTTTGAAGCTCATTCGTACCTGAGAGCCTCCACTGGATCGAGTTTTGACGCCCTCACGGCAGGCCAGACACCGAAGAACAGACCCACCAGGATAGAGACGGAAACGGCTATGAGAACCACACCGGGTGTCACGGCGGTTTGTATCGAGCCGATGCTCGCTATGAGCTTGGATAGGCCAAAACCCGCTGCGATGCCCAGCAATCCTGCGACGAAGGTGAGCACGATCGATTCGAGCAGGAACTGAAGCAGAATGTGCCTTCGACTGGCTCCGATGGCTTTCCGAATGCCAATCTCTCTGGTTCTTTCCGTCACCGTAACGAGCATTATGTTCATTATGCCTATGCCACCCACGAGCAGCGAGATGCCCGCGATACTACCCAGCATGAAGCTCAGCATGGCCATCGTCTGGTTCACAGTCTCCAAAAGTGCGTCCTGGCTCACTATTCTGTATCTCTCTTCATCCTTGAACTTCTCGAACAGAACGGAGTCTATTTCCGAGACCGCCTGGTTCGCCAGATTTTCTGAGATGGCCTGGGCAACTATCATCGAGACGTTTCTTCGTCTGAAGAGCCTGTTCTCGGCGGACGAGAAGGGCACTATGATGGATCTATCCGGATTGAGAAACAGGAGATTTCCACTTTTCTCGAGCACACCTATGATCGTGTAGGTCTGCCTGATGGAGCCGCTCGTGATCCTTATGGTCTGTCCCAGAGCGTTGCCGTCAGGGAAAAGCTCGTCTGCAACTTCCTTCCCTATGACTGCCACACGACGTCTTTCATCCGAGCTGTCAAAGAATTCTCCGTGGGCGAGTTTGACGTTCATCATGTCGAACAACACCGCTCTTGCGGCCAGAACAGTTGCCATGCTGTTCTGTCTTTCGTACTGAACGATGAAGTTTCCCTGCTGGATTGGCGTCACGTGCCTGACGGAGGGACAGAGCTGGGCTATCATGTCAGCATCTTCCTTTTCGAGAGTTTCTGTGAGCGCCGTGGCGGCGCGTCCGCCTCCACCCCTCGTGAACCCGGCAGTGACGAGTATGAGGTTCGAACCTGTGGACGTCAGAGACTGTCTGATGCTCCTGCTCGTACCCTCGGCGACTGAAACGACACCTATAACGGCCGCCACACCTATGATGATCCCTATCATGGACAGGGCAGTGCGCAATTTGTTGTGCGCGATGGAACGAAAAGCTTCTTTCAGCATCTCAAGCATGTGTGTTCACCTCTTCGGCCACGATCTTGCCGTCGCGCATGCGAATTATCCGATCTCCCTGTTTGGCAACTTCGGGATCGTGTGTGACTATAACCACGGTCTGGCCCCTCTCGTTCAATTCGGAGAAGATCTTCAATATTTCTTCTCCGCTCTTTGAATCCAGGTTCCCGGTCGGTTCATCTGCGAGCAGCACGACAGGATCGTTCGCGAGCGCCCTCGCTATGGCAACTCTTTGCATCTGGCCTCCGGACAGCTGTGTCGGTCTGTGGTGCAATCTGTCTCCAAGTCCAACCAGTTCGAGCAACTCTTTAGCCCTTTTGCGCCTCAGTGACTTCGGAACGCCCGCGTAGATCATCGGCAGTTCAACGTTCTCGAGGGCAGTCAGACGGGAGAGCAAATTAAACTGCTGAAAGACGAACCCGATCATTTTGTTCCTCACCTTTGCAAGCTGTGCATCGCTGAGTTTTGATACGGGCGTCGAAGCGATGTATATCTCACCTTCGGTGGGTTTATCGAGACAGCCCATCAGATGGAGCAGGGTGGTCTTGCCACTTCCAGACGGTCCCATCACGATCAAGAACTCACCTTCTTCAACCGTCAGGCTCACACCGTCCAGTGCTCTGACTTCGGTTTCACCCATTCTGTATATCTTCCTGACGTTCTCGACCCTTATGATCTCGGCCACGGTGTTCACCTCACGGTCTGAAGAAGACGTTGGGAGGAACGTTCTGTGTTCGATTAGTCGTTGTTCTGCCGGTCACGAGCACGACCTCGCCTTCCTGAAGGCCTTCCACAACTTCGTAGAAGTTGCTCGTTCTCACACCCAGAACGATCTCTCTTTCCTCCGTTGTACCGTCAGATTTCTTGACGGTGACATAGGCCTTTCCAGAAGAAAATTTGACGGCGTTGACCGGCACAGCCAGCACGTTTTCTTTGCTCATCGTGATGATGTTGACTTCGCAGGAAAGTCCGGGAATAATCTTGGAGTTTTGAGTTTGAGCGGTACTTTGCTGCTGCCTCTGAGGTATCTGCTGACCTGTAGCGATCTGTGTTCTCAGCTGCTGTAATCTCTGCTGCAATTGCGTTCGTTCTTCTTCGCTCATCTGACTGAGTCTGCTACCGAGTTGTGAAACATTCACGCCCATCAGATCCAGTTCGATGGGGACAACCACGATTCCCTGCGAGGTCTCTGCCACACTCGAGATGTAAGTCACCCTCGCACCGACATTCAAACCTTCTATCGCGTCGAAACTGACCGTTGCGATCTGTCCCAGAGCGATCTTCGAATAATCGACTTCATCCACGGAGGCCGAGACGTAAAGCTTTTCTAGGTTCACAACCCTGCCGATGATCTTTCCGGAACTGATCAGATCGCCTTCCTTGATGTCGATCGAAGTGATCACACCGCTTATTGGACTGACGATTTTGCAGTTTTCGATGTCCCTCTTCGCCAGTTCGAGTTCTATCTCGCGCTGCTGGATCAAAAGCTTTGAGCCAGAATTCTTCGCCGTCTCATAGTTCTGGAGGGCCTTTATGTACGCGAGCCTGTATTCAGTATCGTCCAGTTCGGCTATCACATCACCAGCTTTGACGCTGTCGCCTTTGGACACATACACTTTTTTCACTATGCCGGACACGAATGGTTTGATGTCTGCGTATTCTCTCGCCTGGACGGTGCCAGAGAGCGTTACAGTATCGGTCAAATTCGTTTTCGAAACCACGTACTCGCTCACCTGAACTGTGCTCGTCTGTGTGGTGTTTTTGTTGCAGGATACGAACACCAAAGAGACGAAGAGGATCAGAACGATCCAGCGTACTCTGCGCACGCTCAAGCACCTCCCAAAAGCTCAATCAGGTCTAACCCCAGGACCGTCAAAAGGTTCACCTTGCTCATCAACAGGTCGAACTCCGCCTTGAAGAGTTCGAGTTCGGCCTCTTCGACGTCGAGTAAGGCCGATTCGAGATCCTGCTCTGAGACGAACTCTTTCTTTTTGTTCAATCTGTCCAGATTCATTTTCTTCAGTTCCAGATCGAGCCCACTGACCTGTTTCGAAATCTCCGCGATCCTCATCGAAGCGTACGCGTCCTTCACCGCTTTTTCTAAACTTTGCAGTTTTTCTTCGTAACTGGCATTCTGCAGGTTGAGCTTGTACTGGGTTGTTCTGTAAGTCTGTGATCTTTCACCCCTGTCGATGAGATCGTAGCTGAACGAAAAGCCGAGCGATACGGAATAGCCTTCTTCCTTCAGTTTCAATCCTGCGCTCAGAGTCGGGTTCGGTAGCCAGGTCTGGTAAGACCTTTCACTCTGTTTTTTAGCGATCTGCAGTGAAATGTAAGAAGCCTGGGCGTCGTATCGTGATTTGACAGTTTCGAGTGCCTCTTGTTCATCTGGAAGCTCAAATGTGAGCCGGCGCAGCTGGTTCATCATAGTATCCAGAACGGTCTGTGAATAATCTTTCGATACGCCGGATCTGATCTGTTTTATCTTTTCAAGCTGGAGAACGAGATTCTGCAGCTGCTTTTGGGTGCTGAGTATATCTTCATAGGCGACGCTCCCAGTCTCGTAAGCTTTTCTCAATTCTTCCATCTGCTCGTTCAGGAGCTGGAGCCTTTTCGAGGTGATTTCGAGTTTCTTCGCATAATAGTAGCTGTTGAAAACATCGTTTGCGGTGTTCACAAAGACATTGTTCTTCACAGACAGAAGCTTCCAGCTCGCATCGAAAAGATTCTTCTGCTTTTCAAGCTGGTCCAGATCGAAGTTTGAAAACAAACTCCTGGAGACGGAAAACGTCCAGCCAGAATCTCTCCATTCTTCTCTCGAAGAAGAGTACACCCAGCTGTTTGAGATGGAAAAGTTAAACCCTGCGATGTTCAAAAAGGTTATCGAGAGCGGCACGTTCACCGTGTAGGTCAGATCGCTGTCGGAAATCGATGCGCTGACAGTGAATCTATCCAACCCAACGTAAGGTATGAGTATGTTTTTGTCTTTCTGAACCTGAAAAACAGCTTCTTCGTAAGAAAGCTTTGCAGAAAGATAGTTCACATCGTTCTGCAGATTCTTCTGAACTTCGTCCAGGAAGGAAGCCAGCGCAAGGCCTGGCAACAACAACAGCAGAAGGACCTTTTTGATCATGGTCCATCACTCTCCAAGGATCGTCGAAAGGACCTTGGAGAAATCGAGTTCCGCATCGATGTACACATCGCACACGTTCTTTAAAAGAGATTTCAACTGCGAAAGGAATGTTCTTCTTGCATTCGTATAAGAAAGCTTTGCGTTCAGCACGTCCCGTTCAGATGCTACACCTGCGGAGAAATTCTTTTGAACGGTGTCGAGCTGCAGTTTCGCAACCTCGATCTTTTCCATCTGCGCCTGGATAGACTTGATAGCATTTCGAACGGTTTGAAGTTGATTTTCGTACGATTTTCTCAACGACAACAGATACGCCTGAACGTCAGCCTGGGCTTTTTTCAAATTCCTCTCGTACTGATTCTTCGTGTACTGCGACGGATTCACTAAACCTTCAAGGTCCATCTGTGCGATCTGAACGTTCAGCCTGGCCATGGCGAGCGTGAGCGATCTGTCCATGAGTTCATCGACTGTGGGCAGAGAGAAGTTCAGGTTCAACTTCGCCGGTTCTTTCACTTCGAACTTTTCTCCCACGAGCGCCTGAAAGTCTCTTTTCGCCTGTTCCACAGATAGTTTTGCGGCATCAACATCCTTTTCCGCCTCTATGAGCGTGGCGTTCGCATTTTTGAGATCCTGGAGTGTTCCGACACCTCTGTCATAAAGGTCTTTCTTTTCTTTGTAATCAATCTGTGCGATCTGCAGATTCAGCTGGGCTATCTCGAGCGCCAGCTGCGAGTCGAGCACGCCAAAATACGTGTCAAGAAAATCGCTCACGAAATTCTTCAAAGATTCTCTGTATGTGTTGTCGGCCCTCATTTTCGAAAGCTGGGCTGAAAGTTCCTGCCTCTTGTTCCTCGCTTCCAGCAACGCCTTCTGGTAATCGTCCTCGGCCTGTTCGCGGTCCAGTGTGAGTTTCAAATACGCTGGACTGCTGTTCTTGGCAGCTTCCAGAGCATCGACGATGCCTGCGAACATCGAGCAAACGAACACCACGAGCAATAGAACAGTGAGCCGCTTCATCTGCACCCCTCCTGGTTCAGTGACTGTCTACGAGTATTCTAAGCACCCGATTTGAAAAGAGATAGAATCTTTAATGAATCTCTAATGATTCATCCTGCACCGATCCTGCTTCCTCCCGCGCCGGAACCTATGCTTCCTCCTTTGAAGCCGCCCGAGGAGGATGAGGAGGTCTTCGAAACGGTCTGCGATGCGGTTCTGATCGTTGCTGGTATCGTATCGAGCATGGCAGGCTGTACAACGACGACGCTCGCCACTCGAGATTCACCTGGGGGATTCAGCTTTTTGAAATTCTCAGCCACAGTTTTGGCTATGCCCAGCGCGGCAGCATAGACGATGTATTCGTCCCAGATGGCCACCGACGCTGGTGGATACGAAGAGAGCGCAGAGAAATCGAGCAGGAACTTCTCAAAATTTTTCCATCTCAAATAATAAAGGAGCCCTTCCTTCGTCCATCGTGAAAAGACATCCTTCCTCATCGACAGGACTGTTATCCCTGCGGAGATGCAAAGAAACATGCACATGCGAACATAGTCAAGGAGCGTTCTGAACGCTGGATCGAGTCTGTTCGTGAGGATCAGAACAAGTATCGGAACGAAGAGAGCGAATAATGTCACGAAAGACTTCGCAATTCTGTTGCCCCTTTCGTCCATGAGTTTTCTTTCCTTTATTTCGTTGAAGACTGCTTGCTGCCACTTTCTGTAATTCGTCAGGAATTTTCTCGCATTCGGTTCTCTCTGAACAGCCTTCTTGAAGGTGTCGAAATCCAGCTTTCCATCGTGGATGAACCCATCGAAGATTTTCGGCAGCGGATCATCAGAATTCGTGGCGAAGCTGACTCCCACGACCTGTCCATTCTGAGAAGTTATGAACTCTGCCCTCTTTTCCTTCACCGCATTGAGCAGAAGGGCGTTCAGGCCATCTTCGTCCGGAAGGGAACACAACCGTTTCACAACACCGTTCACGACGTCGGGAGGATCCCTGTATGGTATCTCCCTTTCGTACTCGGCATCGTACGTTACTGAGAATTCCCTGCCGAATTTTCTGTAGAGATACAGGGGGAAGAAAACCACGAACAGCGCGTAAGTTGCGGTCAGTGTAAGGCCGAGCGCGTTCTTCAACGTGTAATCGCGCTCGTATTTCAAAATTTCCTGCAGTGAGACGTCCTGGTATCTAACATCCTGGATCGAACTCAGTTTTGGAAAGACGTACCTGCCCTCAACGAAACTGTTCGGAGGGACGTTCCTGAAGATGAACTCCTTGATCCTGCCGTCTCTGTTAGAGCTCACTTGAAGACCCCAGGGATGGTGATAAACCCTCGCTTCACCGAACTCCGGGGGAAAAACCATCCTCACGTTGAGTTTCTTCACGATGGTCGGAGCTTGTCCAAGATACTTTATGAACAGCTGGGTGAAGTCCTTCCCATGAATGAGCAAGCTCTTAACAGTATAGCTGAACTTCAGCTGAACGGTGAGCCCACCAGGCGGTGTTTGAACGTACTCTTCCATGGAGCGGCTGAACTGGAAAAGCAGATCGACACTGTTTTGACCGATCCTGTTCAGCCGAACACCGCCCATCAGGGGCGGACCCTGGATCAGCTCGTAGCGAAAGTCTTCTATTGAGACGCCCTCGGGCATGTCCAGGGCCCAGGTGACGTAGCGGAAGGGTTTTTTGAATTTCATCGTGAAGACTTCCGTGACGTCCGCGGTTCCATCCGATCGCATGAACAGCGTGTAGTCCATCTGTTCAAGTTCGAAGAGATCTGTTTGGGGAAGACTCGTGAAGAAGATCAAGATGGAGAACAGAACCGCCCCAAGGATGAATGGCAGGATTCTCCTCATGTCAACTCAACTCCTGAAGCATCTGTTTCGCGTCTTCGTAGCTCAGTTTCCCTTCTGCGACCAGCCTGAGGATCCTTTTTTCGATCTCTTCCACTCTCTCTTTTTTGCTCATCACCTTCACGAGCACGTCGCCCGAGACAGTCGAAACCACGATCCTCATCCTACCGTCTCCGAAAACGTACTCGTTCCCGCGCCTGCTGTAGCCCACGTTGGATGAAAGATCCCCGCCTGCACTCCTCAAAATGATTCTCAGACTTGGAAGGCCCACTACGTTCAGAATGACATCTCCGCTCACCGTGTTGATCAACCAGTCGTACTCTTTGCATTCGAGCCTGTCGACGTTCACATCCCCACTCGCGCTGGTGATGACAAGCTTTTCCATATCAGCGTTCGATAGTTCAGCATCACCAGAGATCGTTTTGATCTCAACATTCCGAGCCTTACAATCATCGATCTTTATTTCACCCGAGACGGTCTTCAAAATTCCGTGCTCGAATTCGATGGACGAAACCTCCACATCACCGGAGATGGAGCTGATCTGTAGCGATCTCAATTCCTTAGGAACTTGCAGTTCGAGGTCTTCCGGGGAACCTGAACCGAAACTGATCAGACCGAACAGGCTCTTTTCGTACTCCTTCGCATTTATCGTGAGCACATCGTCTTCAACACGAACGTCTGGCACTTCTTCTTCAAAAAAGAGCACGAAAGAGTTGTCACGACTCTTCGTGATTTTAAAGTTACCGCTAGCCAATCTGACACGCACTTCGTTCACATGTTTCTCTATGAAGATGGATTTTCTCTCCATCGTTCTTCCCTCCTAAAAACCCATGAACATGACGATCACCCAGATTACAACGATTTCGCCAGCTATGTAGATGAGTATAGGTACAATGTTGCCGAGGAACAGAAGGAAAATGTACAAAACCACAAAGAAAGAGTAAGTCAGAGCGATCGATTTCACCTTTATTTGTAGCAGCTTGTAACCTATGTAAGCCAGCAGCAGTGCCCCAACGATGGCACTGAGAACCTTGAAGAACAGCACTTCACACACCCTCCTTGAGTTTTCTGATCTTTTCGAGCGCTTCCTGGGCGGATATTTCTCCTTTTTCAAGGCTTTCAAGGATCTCGTTCACCTGCTTCTCCTGCTGCACCTCTTCGGCTTCGTAGCCGAGTGTCTTAACGATTGCTTCGAGTCTGGATCTGGCGGTTGGATAGGAAATACCGAGTTCTTTCTGTACCTCGCTGAGGTTCCCTCGAGCCTTTATGAAGATCCTCAGAAAACTCAATTGCTCTGGTGAGAGTCTGAAGAATTCCTCGAGCTCGAACTTGCCCCTGATCGTTGTTCCGCAGGAGGGACACGTGAGTTCGGTTATGATGAGCTGGTTGTCACACACGGGACACCTCGAGATCACACGCGCCATTGAAATCACCTCTTCCATTTTGTTCATACTCAACTAAAAATATCTTAGTTCCGAGTTCAAATTCTGTCAAGTACACGTCGATTTAACATCGAAGACGTTCCGACTGCCAAAGCAGTTGATAGAATCCTTGAGGAGGGGATCGGAGAGTGTACAGGAGGGTGCTCATAAAACTGAGTGGAGAGGTCATGTGCGGTGAAGGTGCCAGGGGTTTCGATAGAGAAAACATCGAATTTCTTGTCAAACAGCTGTCACAGGTCATAGAGTACGGCGTGAACGTGGGCATCGTCATAGGTGCGGGCAACATATTCCGAGGGGAAGAGCTCGTGGATCTTCCGCATTCGCTCGCCGATCAGATAGGTATGCTCGGCACAGTGATCAATGCACTGTATCTCAAAGGTGCCCTGCAAAAGGTGGGTATAAAGAGCGTCGTGGTGTCTCAGATCAGCTCCTTACCATCTATAAGACCTATTCACTACGACGATATAAACCTTTACTTCGATGCCGGTTACGTGGTCATTTTCGCGGGTGGCACGAGCAACCCATTCTTCACGACGGACACCGCCGCGGCGTTGAGGGCTGTGGAGATGGGTGCAGAGCTTTTGATCAAAGCGACCAAGGTTGATGGAGTGTACGACAGCGACCCGAGGAAGAACAAAAATGCAAGGAAATTTGAGAAGCTGTCTTACCAGGATGCGATAAAATTAGGCTTGAAGGTCATGGACACGGAAGCGTTCTCGATCTGTGGCAGGTACAAATTACCCATAGTCGTGTTGAACTTCTTTGAGGAAGGTGCGCTGTTGAAGGCCGTGAAGGGAGAGCCAGTTGGTAGCTATATCTCACCCGAATGAGGAGGTGGACAAATGTACAACGAGATCATCGATATCAGGGCGCGTGAGGTCCTCGACTCGAGGGGTAATCCGACGGTCGAGGTCGAAGTTTACCTGGAAGATGGCACGATGGCCTCTGCGATCGTTCCGTCTGGTGCTTCGACAGGAAAGTTTGAAGCGCTCGAGTTGAGGGACAAGGACAAGAGGTATCAGGGAAAGGGCGTTCTCAAAGCTGTGAAGAACGTTAACGAAGTCATCGCACCGAAGATCATAGGAATGAACGTGTACGATCAGGTGGCGATCGACAACGCGCTGACCGAACTGGATGGGACGGAGAACAAATCCAAGCTCGGTGCCAACGCGATCCTCGGAGTCTCGATGGCCGTGGCGAGGGCCGCTGCAGAAAGTCTTTACCTGCCACTCTACAGATACCTTGGAGGTCCCAATGCAAAGGTTTTACCTGTTCCTTTCATGAACGTCATCAACGGAGGAAAGCATGCGGACAACAACCTGGACATCCAAGAATTCATGATCGTACCGGCAGGCTTCGACAAGTTTTCCGAGGCGCTGCGCTGTGGTGCCGAAGTGTTCCACACGCTCAAGAAGATCCTCCACGACGCTGGTCACGTCACGTCCGTGGGTGATGAGGGCGGATTCGCACCCAACCTTTCTTCCAACGAAGAAGCCATCAAGGTGCTCATCGAGGCGATCGAAAAGGCAGGTTACGAACCCGGTAAGGACGTCTTCATAGCGCTCGATTGTGCGGCTTCTTCTTTCTACGACGGCGAGAAGAAGAGGTATCTCATCGACGGTTCCGAGAAGACTTCCGAAGAGTTGCTGGATTACTACAGAAAACTCGTTGAGAAATATCCGATCATAAGCATCGAAGATCCGTTCGACGAAGAAGACTGGGACGCGTTCGTCAAGCTGACGGCCCAGATAGGCGAGAAGGTTCAAATCGTCGGTGATGATCTCTACGTGACGAACATAAAGAGACTGCAGAAAGGAGTTCAGCTGAGGGCCACGAACTCGATACTCATCAAGCTCAACCAGATAGGTACGGTCACGGAGACGCTGGACGTCATAGAATTCGCAAAGCAGAATCACATGACGTGTATCGTGTCGCACAGGTCCGGTGAGACTGAGGATACATTCATCGCAGACCTTGCAGTTGGCACGAACAGTGGTATGATAAAAACTGGCTCACTGTCCCGGAGCGAAAGGATCGCCAAGTACAACAGGTTGCTCAGAATAGAAGAAGAGCTCGGCGTAATGGCCCAGTACAGAGGTGTGGGATCCTTCTACAGCATCAAGAGGTGAACTGAACAAGAAAGGCGGAGAAACGGCGCGGCTGCACGCCGCGCTTTTTGATCGACGGAGGAACAGAACGTGAACGAGAGGAGTAAGCAGTTTTCAAGAGCGGCCTGGATCGGTGTCTGGGCGAATGGAATACTCTCCGCTGCAAAAGTGATGGCTGGACTGCTGTTCAACAGTTCGGCCGTACTGGCAGACGGCATCGACACAGGCACGGACGTGTTCACCTCCTTAGTGACACTGGTTTCTGCAAAGATATCCAGCAAGCCACCGGACAAAACGCATCCTTACGGTCACGAAAGGGCCGAAGCCATAGCGGCGAAGGTGGTTTCGTTCGTGGTGTTCTACGCCGGAGTGAGCCTGCTGATCAATTCCATCAGGCGAATAGTCCTGCTCGAACATGCGGAGATCCAGGGCGTGATACCGCTGTTTGTGACGGTCGTTTCGATGGGCGTGAAAACCTGGCTGTTTCTGTACAAGTACAGCGTCGGAAAAAAGTTGAACAGTTCGGCGCTCATCGCAGACGCGCTGAACATGAGAAACGATATCCTGATCTCGAGCACGGTCCTCTTCGGTGTGATCCTGAACAAGTTCGGGATCTGGTGGATGGACAGCGTTGCGGCGCTCGTGGTTTCTATCATGATCGTCAGGACGGCGTTCAGCATCTTCCGTGAGACGAGTTACGAACTCATGGACGGCATGCAGGATCTGGAGATCTACGAACAGATTTTCGAAGCGGTCAGATCGGTGGAGAACGTGAAAAACCCGCACAAAGTTCGGGTGAGGCAGGTAGGTTACAAGTACTTCGTTGACATAGACATCGAGGTTGACCCGAATCTCACCGTCCAGAGAGGTCACGAGCTCGCCACACGGGTCAAAGAAGCCATAATCGCTAAAAACGATAGGATCGCGGATGTTTTGGTGCACGTTGAACCTGCCGGCAACATCGAGCAGGAACCGTTCGGCCTGGACCAGGAGAAACTGAATTCCAGCAGGTGAAATCACTCAGTTTCGACGAGAACGGCGAGTTTTTCGACGAGCGAGTCCATCAGCTGGATGTAATCGCCCACGTCCCAACCCATCAGGTCGATGGTCACAGGTTGTAAATTCAACTGCTCCGCCAGTTTCAGAGCGGCTGCACTCTCTACGTGTTCGTCCACGAACAGATGCTTCACGAGCCCTTTCTTCACCAGGTTCGTCAGTTCTGCCAGTTTCTTGGTGGTCAAGCCCACTTCGTGACCCGTTTCCAGAGCGAAAATCTCCCCGAGGTTGAAACGCTTTGCCAAGTGTGTGAGGGCGGGATGAACCTCAACTATGATTCTGTTCTTCACAGGCGCCAGTTTTTCTTTCCACAGCCAGAGTCTCTCCAGCAAACGTTTCGAGAAATCCACCCAGTTGGCTTCAAGCTTCTCAGCGAGGTTCGGTTCGAGGCGTGAAAGCGACAGCATCAGCATGTGCGAAAAAACGAGCACGTTCACAGGATCGAGCCACAGGTGTTCGTCTTCTTCGAAATCTTTCTCGAACACGTCTTCGCTGAACATCAGAACCTTGTCTTTGAACATCGACTGAACCTTGTTCGCCCACTGCTCGAAGCCAACCAAGACTATCAGATCGGCCCGGTTCAAAAGTTCCAAATCGCTGGTTTTGAGCTGGTAGAGATGCGGGTTACTGTTTTTGCCCATGATGCACAAAACGTTGTGTCCCTCGGGCAGGATCTCTTTCACGATGAGTTCCAGCGGTCTGATCGAAACCGCAACCGTTACGGATAGAACGAGCGTGGAAAGGAGTAAAAGGGGTAAGATCGTCCAGCGCACGTTTGTGCCTCCGATCAAAAAGAGGGGGATCTTCCCCCTCTGGTGGAGCCGATGGGACTTGAACCCACGACCTCTACCGTGCCATGGTAGCGCTCTCCCAAACTGAGCTACGGCCCCACGCACAATTTATTATACCCCATGCTACAGAAGTTGGCAACAGGTTCCATGAAGTGCCAGGAGAGAAACTTTTCTTCAGAAATAGTGCTCCGCTGCGTGAACTGCGGCGATCGCTCCGTCCGCAACGGCTGTGATGATCTGTCTCACGTTCTTCCTCCGAACGTCTCCGATCGCGTAGATGCGCGGCACGCTCGTCTCCATCCACTCGTTCGTTATCACGTAACCGTTTTCGTCGAGCTCGACTAAGCCCTTCACTAAATCAGAATTCGGAACCGAACCGATGGCCACGAAGGCTCCATCGATTTTCAACTCACCCAACTCGCCAGTCTTGACGTTCCTCACGACGATCTTCTCGAGTTTCTTATCACCGACGAACCGGTCCACGACGGTATCGAAGAGAAACCTTATGTTCGGCCTTGCGAAAGCTTTATCCTGAAGGATCTTGACGGCTCTGAGTTTGTCCCTCCTGTGGATCACGGTAACGGTGCGTGCGATTTTCGACAAATATATGGCGTCGTTGATCGCCGTGTCGCCGCCCCCAACTACTGCCACGTCCTTGTCTTTGAAGAAGTATCCGTCGCAGGTGGCACAGTACGAAACACCCTTTCCCGTCAGTTCCAGTTCGCCTGGCACGTTCAATTTCTTTGGATCCGTGCCGGTAGCGAGCATCAGCACACCCGCCTCGATGGTTCTTCCATCGTCGAGCACAACGGCACGGGTATCACGGTCCACCACGATCTTCGTCACGGAAGCGTTCAAAAACTCTGTTCCCAGCGATTCAGCGTGCTCTTTCATTCTCTTGGCGAGCTCGGACCCTTCGATGTTTGGAAAGCCGAGGTAGTTGTCTATGTACGTTGTGAGGTTCAGCTGACCACCTTCGAGCACTTTCTCCACAATCAGAACACTCAATCCGGCCCTGCGAGCGTAAACCGCAGCGCCGAGCGCTGCAGGCCCACCACCTATGGTCAGCACATCGTATCTGTCTTTGACCTCTCCTGAGCTGAGTTCGAAAAACATTTCAGATCTTCCTCACTGCTTTCATGAGTTCCTGAACGAACATGTGCTCAGGATAAGCACCTATGAACTCGTGGACATCGTTTATCACGGTGTGTGGAACCGAAGAGACACCGTACTTCATGCTGAGTTCGGGAAATTCGTTCGCTTCGATCATCTCGGCCACGATGTTTCTGTTGACCAGAGCCGCACTGTGCGCCATGAGCACGGCCTTTGGACAGTACGGACAGGTCGGCGTGACGAAGACTCTGATCCTCACGGGAACGTTTATCGATCTGATCTGGTTGATCTGTTGTTCGTTGAAGAAAACGGGTTTGTTGCTGGAGACAGCTATGATGTCCTGAATGAGTGTTGAAAATTCGTGTCCCGACGGGATGCCGTAGAAGCGTATGCCGGTCTCCTGGCCGTTCGAATCCAGGAGGATTATGGCCGGCGTCATTTCCACTCTGTAACTCTTCGCCAGCTCCGGTTCCTTTTTGACGTGGTGACTGCTCAACTGGATCTTCCCATCTATGGCGGAGAGTTCCTCCAGAACCTGCTTCGTCAGGTCACAGTACTCGCACTCGCTCGGATCGTCGACGAAGATCAGTACCTTCACCGGATCTTTCAGTTGTTCCTCGAACGTTTTCTTCAGATATTTCGTGTCCCTCTCACTCAACAGTGGCATAACCGTTTCCCTCCCATCGATGTTTCTTCTGAGAAAATTCTACCAAAATAGTCGGAATTTAGTACTTTCGATCGAGTAAAAAAGATGTTACACCAAGGCACAGCAAGAACAGTCCCAGCCAGAAACTCTGATTTCTTGGAATGTTCATCTCGCGCAGCACGAAGCTGGTGGTCAGCAAGCCCCAGCAGAGCAGGAGCGAGGCGATGTTCTTCCTGATCGCGCGTTTGAAAAGATAGTTGAGGGCGTATTCGCTCTTGGTATGACCTGCGGAGAGGAAAAATATCCTAAGCCTCTTGTCTTCGCTCTCCAGCAGCGTGGACAGTCTGCCGGCGTGGAAAAAGAAAGAAACGGCCAGGAAGATGAGGAGGTCCCGAGCCCTGTAAACTTCGAAGGAGCTCGTGTAAAGCAGAAGAAGGCCGAGCGTGGTGAGCGTGTTCATGAACGCGAACGGAGAAAGGTTTATGTTTGCAAAACTCACGAAACCTATCCACGCCAGCAAGCCAGCAACGATCAATCCGGTGGCGGAGAGGAATAAACCAAGGAGAACCTCGTTCAACATTTCAGCGCTTCTCTCCTTCTTCTGGTTCTTTCTTCAGAGCCTCCACTATACCTGCCAAGCTCGACACGATCGCCGTGGCTTCGATCGGGAGGAATATCTTCGTCGCTTTACCGTTGGCGATCTCCTTCAGTGCCTCGAGATATCTTATCGCTATCAGATCGCTGGTTGGCGCACCTTCGTGTATCGCTTTAAAGACGTTCAGTATGGCCTGGGCCTGACCTTCCGCTTCGGCTATAAGTTTGTAACGGTTCGCCTCAGCAACTCTCTTTATCGCCTCTGCCTCACCCTCTGCCCTCAGTATCGCTGCGTTTCTCTCGCCTTCGGCCTTCAAAATCTCCGCCTGCTTGATACCTTCTGCTTCGAGGATCGCGGCCCTCTTGGTTCTTTCCGCCTTCATCTGTTTGCTCATCGCTTCGGTGATGTCCTTCGGTGGATCGATCTTCTTGATCTCCACCCTCGTGATTCGAACGCCCCACTTGTCCGTCGCGTCGTCCAGAACGGTCCTCAGTTTCGCGTTGATCTTTTCCCTGGAAGTGAGCGTCTGGTCCAGCTCGAGTTCACCTATCACGTTCCTCAGGTTGGTCTGTGCGAGTTTCAGAGTGGCGAACTGGAAGTTGTTGATGTTGTAGACCACCTTGTACGCGTCGGTTACCTCGTAGTAGATCACGGCGTCAACCGTCACCACGACGTTGTCCTTCGTTATGACCTCCTGCGGCGGAACGTCTATGACCATTTCCCTGAGGTCGACCTTGATCATCCTGTCGAAGAACGGTATGATGAAGTGAAGACCAGGTCCAACTTCCCTGTGGAACTTTCCAAGTCGTTCGATGAGACCTCTCTGGAAAGGCCGCACCACTTTGATTCCGGTCGCAGCGATTATGAACAGCAGAACGATCAGCACTGCGAGGGCTATCATCATGCTTCACCACCCCTTTCGATTTTTCGCACCACCACGTGGGCACCTTCCACTTTCAGGATCGTCACTTTTTGACCTTCTTCGATCGTCGTGTCGTCCGATTCGGAGTAAGCCCGCCAGATCTCACCGTTCACCTTGACGAGGCCTTTACCCTGTCTGTTGTCGATGGTTTCCACGACTATCGCTTCTTTTCCTATTATCTCATCGATGTGGATTTTTCTTGCTTCAGATTTTACGAGCCTCTTGGCCAGAGGCCTTGTGAGAAGAACGAGGGCTGCGGAGACCCCCATGAAGGTGACCAGCTGCACTATCGTTCCAGATAGAAAGCTCACACCAGCTGCCGCAAAGGCCCCGAGGGCGAACCAGAAAAAGAAAAATGTTGGTGTGAGGATCTCGGCGACCACCAGGACAACCCCGAGGATGAGCCAGAACACGTAAGGTTCCATCTTATCACCTCCTCACATCGTGAACAGTTCGTTCGGATCAACGTAATAAACCTCGAACGGTTCGTTTGAGAGGTTTTTCAGATATTTCTCTATCTTCCCCGAATAACGGGTCGATATGTGGTAGAGAACGAGCTTCTTAACCTTTGCCTCCCTGGCTATGGAGAGAACTTCATCCAGAGATGCGTGCGCGTTCATTTTCCTGTCTTCCCTCTTCAGAAATGTACATTCGTGCAGGAGAATTTCCGTTTCGAAGGCGTCTTCGGGATCTATTCCGTAAGTGTCTCCAGAAATGGTGAGAACTTTCTTCTCGTAAGATTCCGTGATGCCATCTTGGCCAAGTTCCTTAGAAAGTCGGGCGATCTCGTCTTTCGACAAGTTCTTGTACTCTTCCTTCAACCTTCTTCGAACTTCGATCACGTTGTATCCGAGACTTTGATCGTACTGCGTGTGCCTGACTCTGAAGGGGACCACGTACCTGATAAAGCTTCCGGCCTGTCTGAGGAAGATCTTCTGTCCCACAGTTACAGGGACGAAGCTCAATTCAAACCTCAGATCGCCGTTGACCTTCAGGATGAATTGCAACCACTCCTCGACCGCCGTGTTTCCTTTCGGGTAGTATATGATGAGGGGTTTCTCTCTATCACCCATGGAGTTGTTTCTGGAGTTTATTATCGTCCACAACCCGGATATGTGATCGACGTGACCGTGTGTCAGGAAGATGTACTTTATGGCGTAGATTCTGTTCCCCATAGTCAAAGAAACGCCTTCACCGGCGTCGAACAAGATCCTCTCTGGCGCGTAATAGATCCATGTCGAATAGAGAGCCTTGGAATATATCTCGAGTATCAGGCTTGTTCACTCCCTCTGCTGGCGACGACCTCAACTTTCACCGTGCCTCTGACGCCTCCAGGAAGCCTCAACTTGACGTCGTACAACCCGACTTCCTTGATAGGTTTTTCGATTTCGATCCACTTCTTATCGATCTCGGTTCCCGCACTTTCACTCAGCAACTCCGCTATGGCCACGCCTGTGAGCGCCCCGAAGAGCTTACCACCGGCTCCAGCCTTGACCTCGATCCTGTGAACCTTCCTCTGAAGCTGTCTCAGGATCTCTTCACTCTTTTTTCGAAGCAGATCCTCTTTATGTTCTTTCATCGCCTTTTCGTTTTCCAACCTTTTGATCTCACCTTCCGTGGCCGGTTTGGCAAGGCCTTTGGGTATCAAATAGTTCCTCGCGTACCCATCGCTCACTTCCTTGATCTCGTTGGCTTTCCCAATGTTGGGAACATCCTTGAGGAGTATGACCTTCACGCTTTCTCCCCCTTCCTCAAGTTCATTATACATGGTGGGTCGGATCACGTTCATGGAACAGTTCTTTCGTTTCAACCCCACAAAGTGCAGTTCACCACGATCCACACTTTTCTGGTTATACTCTCTGTGGGTGAGAACATGGAATACGACGTGTATCTGAGGATAGACAGTGAGGACGTTCACAAGCTGAGCTACATCCTCGAGGTTGAGGACAACCTCTTGAACATGAGAAAGTACCAGAACGGGCTTCTGAGGATACTCGTCCCTGCCGATCTGCTCGACGATCTGTTGAACCTTCTTCAGAGTGTGAAGGATTGTGTGAAGTTCGAGCTGGTGGACGTGAGGCTGAACCGTGGGGTTATTTGATTTTCTCAAACCCGACGAGTTCGTGGACGATGTGAAGAGTTTGCAGATCGACAGATACCTTTCCATGGGGAAGGACGTGTTCGTCTTTGACTTCGACAACACGCTCGGTTTCTGGCGGACCGCTGAGGTGAGAGAAGATTTCAAGCCTGTGCTGGAATATCTGAAATCTAAATCGGTTCAGGTTTTCATCGTGTCGAACGGTCGGCCGAGAAAGTTGAAGGATCTGGATGGATTCAACGTTGTCTGGCGAGCGGGCAAGCCTTTTTCGAGGAAACTGAAGAAAATTTTCGAAGGTTTCAAACCATCCCGCGTGGTGCTCGTGGGCGATCAGATCTTCACCGATGTGATGACCGGAAAAAGGCTGGGTTTCTACACTGTGAAGGTGAAACCACTCTCTAAGAGGGAATTCTTCGGCACCAGGATGCTGAGAGTTTTCGAAAAGATTCTCCTCATGTGCTGGAAGGGAAGATGAGCGATGAAGTGTAAAGGATGCGGTGCAGAGCTTCAACACGAGGACGAAACTCTTCCCGGTTACATACCTAAGGACGTGTTCGAAAGAAGAACGCTCTCCGGTGAAGAAATTCTCTGCCAGCGTTGTTTCAGGGCGAGACACTACGGAAAATTGATGCCTGTAAGGTTCGAAGAGTTCTCGAACCAGCTGCGAGACGTGGCCAGGTCTGTGGATGTGGTCGTGTGGGTTCTCGATATCACCGATTTCGAAGGCAGTTACGATCCACAGGTCGCGGGGATCCTTTCCGGGGTGAAAAAGATCCTCGTTGTCAACAAGATAGATTTGCTCCCGAGGGCCGTCACCGTACGGGAGATAGAAGAATGGGTTCGGAAACAGATCAACGAGCATCCTTTCGATGTGATTCTCACCAGCGTCACGGGTCATTACGGGATCGGAAGGTTGAAAGAAAAGATTCTCAAGTTTCGGCGAGTGCTCTTCGTCGGTGTGACCAACGTCGGAAAATCTTCGCTCTTCAAAGAACTCACCGGGATGGATGTGAGCATCACACCTTTTCCCGGAACAACTCTGGGATTCATACAGGCGAAGATATCCGACACCGTTCTTTTCGATTCGCCTGGCGTAACCACCGGTCGCAGGCTGATAGATCTGCTCAGTCCGGAGAGCCAGAAAAAGCTCACACCAACGGATCATTTGAGCAGATTCACCTTCAAGCCTGACCGAGACGACGTGATCTTCCTCGGAGGGGTGTGCCGGCTGGATTTCGACTTTGAAACGGAGCTGCGGCCCATCTTCCAGATCTTTGCGAGCGAGGCAGTGAAGTTCCATCAAACGAACAAGAACAAGGCTGAAGATCTCTGGAAAAGACAGTATGGAAAACTCCTCACTCCGCCTTTCGACCCAGAGGAATTGCCGCTGGAGAATTTGAAATTCCGGGAAGAGAGGTTCACGCTGAACGTTGGTGAGGAACTTGCGATAGCGGGTCTGGGATGGTTGAGCGTCCGCCGCGGACCGTTTGAAATTTGTTTGAAAACGATCGATGGTATAAATATAAGAAAGAGAGAAGCACTGGTGAACCCTGCGAGAAAGGAGAGACGAGCATGAAGAAAAAAGAACCTGGAATTGTGGTTGGCGTGAGTAACAGGCACGTGCACCTCTCGAGGGAAGATCTGGATGTTCTCTTCGGCAAGGGTTACGAGCTCAAGCCCATCAAAGATCTGGGACAGCCAGGCCAGTTCGCCGCCGACGAAAAAGTCATAATCGTTGGTCCCAAAGGAGCGATAGAAGGTGTCAGGGTACTTGGACCGGTGAGGAAGGAAACGCAGATCGAGATTTCCCGAACCGACGCCTTCAAACTTGGGCTCAACCCACCCGTCAGAGACTCGGGCGACATCGAGAACTCTCCGGGCATCGTGATTGTGGGACCGAAGGGTACGGTGGTGAAGGATAAAGGCGTCATCCTGGCTAAAAGGCACATCCACATGCATCCGAAGGACGCGGCACATTACGGCGTCAAGGACAAAGACTTGGTGAAAGTTCTGTGTGAAAAAGAAGGTCGTAGACTCATCTTCGACGATGTTCTGATAAGGGTCAGTGAAAAGTTCGCACTCGAATTCCATGTGGACACGGACGAGGCCAACGCGGCGTTGCTGAACAGCGGTGATCTGGTGTGGATAATAGAAGAATAGTCGTTGTGTACCAGGGAAGAACTTTCGAATTCGAAAAGCCGATGACGGTGAAACAACTGCTGAGTGAATTGCGGTTGAATCCGCTCGAACACCTCGTTCAGGTGGATGGAAAACTCTACACGGAGGACAGAACCATAAGGTGTGGATCGCAGGTCGTGATCCACAGGGTGACTTCTGCAGGCTGAGGGGGCTGCGGCATGATCGAACCAGAAGTGCTGAACTTGAAGGATGAAGTGGTTGAGCTGCGCAGAACGTTCCACATGTATCCGGAGATCGAGTTCGACCTGCACAGAACGTCCCAGATCGTGGCAGATTATCTTGAATCGCTGGGATTGGAAGTGAAACGCAACGTTGCCAAAACGGGTGTCGTCGCCTTGTTGCGAGGTGCGAAGCCTGGCAAGACGATCATGCTGAGGGCGGACATGGACGCGCTCCCGCTTCAGGAACTCAACGACGTGCCTTACAGATCTAAAATAGACGGAGCGATGCACGCGTGCGGACACGATGGACACACTGCGATGCTGCTTGTGGCTGCGAAGGTGCTATCGCGCAGAAGAAAGCAGCTGTGTGGAAACGTGAAGTTCGTCTTTCAACCCTCCGAGGAGCGTTTTCCTCCCGGTGGGGCGCTGCCCATGATCGAAGAAGGAGTGCTCGAGGATCCGAAAGTCGACATGGCGTTTGGGATCCATCTGTGGAACGCCTTACCGGTGGGAACGGTTGGGGTGCGTGCGGGGGCGTTGCTCGCTGCGGCAGACGAGTTCAGGATAGTCCTCAAAGGTAAAGGTGGGCACGGTGCTTATCCACACGTGTGTAAAGATCCTGTGGTCACGGCGAGCGAACTTGTACTGGCGTTGCAGACTCTGGTGAGCAGGAACGTTGATCCTCTCGAGAGTGCGGTCGTCACCGTTGGAAAGATTCAGGCGGGCACGGCGTTCAACATAATTCCCGAAACGGCCGTGCTCGAAGGTACGGTCAGAACGTTGAACGAGCGCGTGCGTGAGACGATCAAACAGAGGATGAGACAACTCGTTGCCGGCATCTGCACCGCCTACCAGATGGATTTCGAGCTCGATTACAAAGACGGTACTGCGGTGTTGATGAACGATCCAGAACTGACGGAGCTTGTTCGCAGAGTGGCGGAAAGAGTCGTCGGAAAAGACAGAGTCGTCGAGGTTCCACCGTCCATGGGTGGAGAAGACATGTCGTTCTTTTTGCAGAAAGTCCCTGGGGTGTTCTACCTGGTCGGGTCAGCCAACGCTGAGAAGGGACTGGACAAACCGCACCATTCACCTTACTACGACATAGATGAAGATGCTCTGCTCGTGGGTGTGCAGATGCACGTGAGCCTGGTAACGGCGCTTTTGGGAGAAACATGTTGATCGTTCTTGTAAAAATAATCGAAGCGTTCGTTTTACCGCCCGGTTTGTTCGTCAGCGCACCTTTCGTGCTCGGTCTTCTGTGGATGAAGAGTTCAAAGAAGAAGGCTTTGCTGTTGCTGTTTTTTTCTCTTCTGAGTTACCTGCTGACCACCAGCGTGGGCACTTTCCTGTTCGTCAGGCCGCTGGAAAAAAGTTTTCAACCGCAGACCTTTGAGAACTGTGATGCGGTGATCGTGCTCGGTGGAGGGATCTTCAAAACTCCCGATGGTTACGAACTGCGTCCACACGCGTTCAAAAGGCTCGTGGAAGCGATCCAAATTGCGAAAAAGTACGACGCCGTGCTCGTAGTTTCCGGCGGCATGCTGCCGGGCACCTTCGGTGTGCCCGAAGCTTCGATCATGGCGGAACTGGCACGGAAGTTTGGATTGCCCAGCGAGAAAATACTTCTGGACGTTCAAAGCAGGAACACTTTCGAGAACGCACGGAACGTCACCGAGATCGTGAGGCGGTCGAATCTGAAACGGCCAATCCTTGTCACATCCGCCGTGCACATGAAGAGGGCCGTCGTGAGTTTCAAAATGTTCAATTTGGAAGTTCAACCGCATCCTGTGGATTATCTATGCGATTATGGACCGCTCAGCTGGATCGATTTCGTCCCGACGAGAGAATCGCTCGAAGCGAACATGCTGGGCGTTCACGAAATCGTGGGGTTGCTCTGGTACAAGCTCAGAAGATGAATCACCTCACGAGCGCCCCGAACCGTGAAGCGAGCTTGTGAAGAACTTCATCGTTTGGCGTTTCGATGCCAGGCAAAGGTTTCAGAGTTTTCTGGGCTCTGAAACGCTGCAGATACCACGTACTGCCTTCCACGATCCTGCCGATGAACGCAAGGTCGTCCTCATCCATCAAGCCCGGAACGTACGTGGTTCTGACTTCGTGTGGAACGGCATACTTTTTCAAGATGCTGAGGGTTTGGAGAACTTTTTCGAACGTGTCCCGGGCGGTATCGTGGTCCAGGCCTGTGACTGAGTGGAAGTTTCCGACGCTGGCTTTGAAATCCAACGCCACGTAGTCCAGAAGGCCTTCTCTGAGAATTTGTTCGACCAATTCTGGATTGCTCCCGTTCGTATCGAGTTTCACAAGGTAGCTTTCCTTCTTGAGAGTGCGAACGAAATCTAAAAGCTCTTCGTGTATTGTCGGTTCTCCACCTGTTATCACCACGCGGTTCGTGATGGTCCTTCTGCGTATCTCTTCGAGGATCTCGCCTTCCGTCGCTTTCTCCACCCGCCCCAGCACCAGCTCCGGGTTGTGACAGTAGGGACAACGGAAGTTGCAACCCACCGTGAAAACAACGATCGAGATCGATTTTGGATAGTCCAGCAGGCTTGTGAGAACCGTTCGTGCGAACATCAGACTCTCACGGTCTTCCTCAACCTGAATTCCTCCTGCTTTCCCGAGTTCCAGCTCTTGACAGGCCTGTAATAACCGACGACCCGGGAATAAACCTCTACGGGTTTGCCGCAGAACGGGCAGCTTTTCTGTTCTCCGCGCAGGTATCCGTGGTCCTGACACACACTGAAGGTGGGTGTCAGAGTCAGGTAAGGCAACCTGTAGCGGGTGAACACGGATCTCAGAAGCTGCGGAACGGTTCCTGCCTCTATCGATTCACCAAGGTAGATGTGTAGCACCGTTCCACCGGTGTAAAGAGATTGCAGCTCGTCCTGATGCTCGAGCACGTAGAAAAGATCGTACTCGCCGTCGACGGGAAGCTGGGTCGAATTCGTGTAGAACGGTTCGTTCACCCCACTCGTGTAGATATCCGGGAAAGTTTTCCTGTCTATCTTCGCGAACCTGTAACTCACGCTCTCGGCCGGAGTGGCTTCCAGGTTGTAGAGGTTGTTCGTCTCCTTCTGGAACTGTAAAAGTTTTTCTCTCATGAACTGGAGAACCTTTATCGCGAATCGTCTGCCTTCTTCGGTATCTATCCCCACCCCTAAGAAGTTCATGCAAGCTTCGTGCATGCCAACCAGACCTATCGTTGAAAAGTGGTTCGACCAGTAACTGCCCGTCGTTTCGCGGACATCGGAAAGGTAGAAACGCGAATACGGATAGAGCCCTTTCTCCGTGAGATCTTCAAGAACACGCCTCTTGATCTCCAGACTGTCCTTAGCGAGCTCCATCAACTTAGAGAGTCTTTCGAAAAATTCGGCCTCGTTCGCAGACAGATAACCGATCCTCGGCACGTTTATCGTAACTACGCCTATGCTCCCCGTGAGGGGATTGGCACCGAACAGACCCCCACCTTTCTTCGATAGCTCGCCTCTCTGGATCAGGAACTGTGAGAGTCTTTGTCTCACCGATGTGTTGTCCAGACGCAATCGGCAACACATGCTTCTGACGTCCGAAGGATCCATGTCACTGTTGATGAAGTTAGAAAAGTAGGGCACTCCGTACTTTGCTGTGAGTTCCCACAAAGGATGGAACCTGTCCGAATCCCAGGGGAAGTCCCTGGTGATGGCGTAAGTCGGGATCGGGAAAGTGAAGATCCTCCCGTGGGCGTCCCCTTCGATCATCACTTCCCAGAACGCCCTGTTGAGCATATCCATCTCGTTCTGAAATTCGGCGTAAGTGTGGTTCTGACGTTCACCGGCAACGATGACCTTCTGCTGCTTCATGTGTTCTGGAACGACCAGATCGAAGCTCAGGTTCGTGAAAGGAGTCTGAAAGCCCGTCCTGGTCGGCACGTTCAGGTTGAAGATGAACTCCTGGATCGCCTGTTTCACTTCTTCGTACGTCAGTCCATCGTGTGCGATGAAAGGAGCGAGCAGGGTGTCGAAATTCGAAAAGGCTATCGCACCGGCGGCTTCTCCCTGAAGTGTGAACATGAAGTTCACGATCTGACCCAGGGCACTTCGGAAATGCCTCGGCGGCTTGCTGGATATTTTTCCCTGCACACCCGTGAAACCCTTGAGGAGTAAGTCTTCCAGACTCCAGCCTACGCAATAGACGGACAGAGAACCGAGGTCGTGGATGTGCATGTCCCCTCTGATGTGTGCAGAAGCGATTTCTTCTGGATAGATCTCTTCGAGCCAGTATCTCGCGATGACCGAAGAATAGAGATAGTAGTTAAGCCCCTGAAGCGAGTAGGACATGTTGGAATTCTCGTAAACCCTCCAATCAGTTCTGTTGAGATAATCTTTCACCAGATCTCTGATCATACTGACACCTCCCCTGCTGGATCTGCACGAAGAGTATACACAATATGTAGTACCTCTGTCAATGACAATACTATATGTGGTGTATAATCCACCTTTAACAGTTTACCTCGAGATCGTTACGTTACCTGGCACAGATCCCAGCGTGCCTGGTAAAATCGCCATAGGAGAGTGAGAGAGTGAAGCTGGAGAATATTCTACCAAAGGAAATCGTCGAAAAGTTGAAAGAGCAGGCAAGATCCGGTGGACCATACATACAGGAACTTTCGGAAAAGATGAAGGAGACCGTTGAGCTTGTTGGAAAGGTCACGAGCAAAAAACTCCAAGAATCCAAGGATGGCAAGAAGTTCCTCCTCATAACACTCGCAGACAGAACCGGGAGCATACGTGCGGTAGACTGGTACAACGCAGAGGAGAACGATGCGCGCCTCACCGAGGGAGACGTCGTCCTCGCGAAAGGGCGTGTCGTGTTCTTCGAGGGGCACCTGCAGCTGAACATCGAGAAAGAGAAGGATGCTCTGACGATCCTCACTGAGGACCAGTACGATTACGAGAGGTTCGTGGAGGTAACCAAAAAGAACATCGAGTTGTTGTACCAAAAACTCGTCGAGTTCATAAACGATATCCGTGACAGGGAGATAAGGACCTTACTTGAATCGCTCTTCGTGCGTGACAAAGAGTTCGTTTCCAGTTTCGTTCAGGTACCTGCGGGCGTCAACGTGCATCACGCTTACGTTGGCGGGTTACTGGAACACACCGTTGACGTTGCCACCCTGTGCCGGAAGGTGAGCGACGTTTATGATTTTCTGAACAGGGACGTGCTCATCGCGGGTGCAATACTGCACGACGTAGGCAAGGTTAAAGAATACAGAATAACGAAGAAGGGCCTTGAGGTGACGACAGAGGGAGAGCTCAAAGGTCACATAGCACTCGGTCTGGAAATACTCCAGCAGAAAGCCAGCGGAGTGAACATTTCCAGACCGAAGCTTCTGCAGCTGGAGCACATAATCCTCTCTCACCACGGAGAATACGAGTTCGGTTCTCCCGTCCTGCCAAAGACTGTGGAAGCTTACGTGGTGCACTCACTCGAAAACATGGATTCGAAGTTGTCCAGATTCAGGATCATAAACGAAAAACAGAAGAACGGAGACAAAGCCTGGAGCGATTTCGACAAACACCTGGGAAGACGCATATGGCTGGGAAGGTGGAAAGATGAAGATTAAATTCGGTACGAGTGGCTGGAGGGCCATCATCAGTGACGAATTCACGTTCAAGAATGTGCGCATCGTGTCGCAGGCCATCGCCGAGTATTTGAAACGAGTCGGCGGCAAAAGGGTGATCGTCGCGCGTGACACACGTTTCATGACCGAACGTTACGCCCGACTGGTCGCGGAGGTGCTCACGGCCAACGGCCTGAAGGTACTGATGCCTGAAAATCCCACACCCACACCGGTGGTCTCTTTCACGATACGCCACCACAGGCTCGACGGAGGAATAAACATCACCGCGTCTCACAACCCACCAGAGTACTGCGGGATCAAATTCAACCCAGCGGACGGTTCACCGGCCCCACCCGAGGTCACCCAGCAGATCGAATCGATCATCGCATCGCTCGATGAGAGTAAGGTTTCGACCATGTCCCTCGTGGAAGCCAACAGCAAAGATCTGCTCGAGATTTTCGATCCCAAACCGACTTACATGGATGCACTCGCCAGGATCGTTGATTTCGAAGCGATCAGGAAAGCCAATTTGAAAGTCATCGTCGATCTCATGTACGGTACGGCGATGGGGTATCTGGACGAACTGTGTTCGAGGCTGTGCAAAGAGGTGGAAGTCTTCCATAACTATAGAGACCCGTATTTCGGAGGGAACAGGCCAGAGCCGGATGAAGAGAGGCTCGCCCTGCTCGCGAACAGGGTGAAAACGAAAGGCTGGGACGTCTTGCTCGCCGTGGACGGCGATGCGGACAGGTTCGGCATCGTTGACGATGAAGGTAAATACATCAAAGCCAACGAGGTCATCGCTTTGCTGGCACACCATCTTTACAAGAACAGGAACATGAAAGGGCCCGTCGCCAGGACCGTTGCCACTTCTCACGCGGTGGACGAAGTCGCAAGGGCGTTCAAGTCGAACGTCGTTGAAACACCTGTGGGGTTCAAATTCTTGGCGTCCGTGCTTTTGAACGAGAAGGCTGTGATCGCCGGAGAGGAGAGCGGAGGACTCTCTGTTGCGAACCATGTTCCCGAGAAAGATGGGATTCTGGCTTGCCTCTTGATTTTAGAAATGATCGCTTACGAAGGTAAACCCCTCTCCCAGATCAGAAAAGAGTTCAGACAGAACTACGGAACCTTCCACAACACCCGTGTGGATTTCGAACTGTCCAGCGACGAAGAAAAGAGGAAGCTGTTTGAGAGATTCGAGAACCTGGAGCGGTACGTAACAGACCTCAAGATTGTTTCCAGTGACAGGATCGATGGACTGAGGTACTTCTTCGATAAAATTGGAAGCTGGTTACTGGTGAGAGCTTCCGGAACGGAACCGGTGGTGAGGGTGTATTTCGAGGCGAGGGACGAGGGCACTTTCCAGAAGCTGAACATGCTCGTCAGAAAGATCAGCAGGTGAAAACATGGCGAAAAAGGTCATAATCGTTGAATCCCCAGCGAAGGCAAAAACCATAAAAGAGATCCTCGGTGGAGAGTACGAAGTAATATCTTCAAGAGGGCACGTGCGTGACCTTCCCGAGAAGGAGTTCGGTGTCGACATCGAAAACTTCGAGCCAACTTTTCAGATCATAGACGGAAAAGAGAAAGTTGTGGAGGAAATCATCGAAAGGACGAAGAACAAAGAAGTCTACCTCGCTTCCGACATGGACCGGGAAGGTGAGGCGATCGCCTGGCACCTCGCAAACATACTCAACATTCTGAACAAAAAGAACAGGATCGTGTTCAGCGAAATCACCCCGCAGACGATAAGGTCTGCCGTCAAATCTCCGAGATTCATAGACATGAAGAAGGTCCACGCGCAACTTGCCCGCCGTATTCTCGATCGCATCGTTGGTTACAAAGTCAGCCCGCTGCTGTGGAAGCTTCTCAGGACCAGTTCCAGCGCGGGAAGAGTCCAGTCTGCAGCGCTAAAGCTCGTCTGTGAGCGTGAAGTTCAGCGTCACAGGTTCGTCCCGAAACGTTTCTGGAAGGTGCAGGGATACATAGGTTCTTTGAGGTTCTATCTGACCCACGTGGATGGGAAAAAGATAGAAATGCAACAGGTGGATGAAGCTCTCGCCCGGCAGATACAACGCGAAGTCAAAGAACTGAAGCTCGTGCAGAAAAAGGTCAGAACCGTTGAGAAAAAGCCTCCCTTGCCTTTCATAACGAGCACCCTTCAACAAGAAGCGGCCAACAGATTCGGTTTTTCCGTGGCAAAAACGATGCAGCTCGCCCAGATGCTCTACGAAGGTGTGGAGACGCCCGAGGGCCACAGAGCCTTCATAACGTACATGAGAACCGATTCAACACGCATTTCCGAGTACGCGAGAGATCAGGCTGAGAAATTCATCAAGAAGAATTTCGGGGAGCGTTACCTCGGTGAATTCAGGACGGAGCAGAGGAAGCCAAACGTCCAGGACGCACACGAGGCGATCAGGCCCGTCGACGTCGAACTCACACCGGAAAAGGCCCAGAAACTTCTGGATAAAGATCTCCTGAAGCTGTACAGGCTCATTTGGGAAAGGTTCGTCGCCTCACAGATGGCTCCAGCAGTTTACGAGGAAACGATCTACATGTTCGAATCTGGCAGGTACGGCTTTGAAGCGAAGATGGAGAGAAGGATCTTCGAAGGCTTCGAAGCGGTCATGAACAGAAAGGAAGAACACGTAGAACCCCTCGAAGGAGAAACCTTCAAGGTGACCAAGTGGAACATCGAACAGGACGAAACGAAGCCCCCAGCCAGGTATACAGAATCTTCGATGGTCAGGGCACTGGAAGCGAGGGGCATCGGGAGGCCGAGCACGTACGCGACGATCATCTCCACATTGCTCGAACGAAAGTACGTCGTGAAGAAGTCGAAGGAGCTGGTTCCAACTGTTTTGGGATTCGTCGTCAACCATTACATGGAGCAGAGATTTCCGAAAATAGTGGACCTCGACTTCACTGCGAGGATGGAGGAAGCGCTCGATGCTATCGAAAGGGGTGAAAAGGATTACAAGCAGGTGTTGAACGAATTCTACGAGGAGTTCTCCGAGCAGTTCACGAAGGCTGAAAGAGAGTGGCTCTCCATAGATATCCAGACGAACGTTGACTGTGAGTGTGGCCGGAAGTTCTCACTGAGGGTTGGACGTTTCGGACTGTACTTGTCGTGTCCTTCGTGCGGGAAAACGTCTTCCGTCGAGCTGGAAAGTCCAGCAGTGATGGACGGAAACGTGATGTATTTCACCGATCAGGAGGAAAGCAGAAGCTACACGTGTCCGAACTGTGGAGGAGAACTGAAAAGAACCAGCGGCAAGTACGGCGCTTACTACCACTGTCCCAAATGTGGTAAGAACTACAAAGACTTTGCGAGGGGCAGCTGTCCAAAATGCGGTTCTGCGGTCGAGAAAAAGGTGAGTAAGAACAAAAAGAGCTTTTTCAAATGTACCAATCCAGACTGCGATTACGTGAGCTGGCTCGAACCTTCACAAGAGTCGTGCCCAGATTGCGGTGAAAGGTTACATTACAGAAAAATCCGCTCCTCAGAAAGGTTGTACTGTCAGAAGTGCAGAAAGACGTTTCAAAAACCTGGGGAGGGAGCAGAAAGTTGAAGATCGCAGTCCTGATGGGTGGTGTATCCAGAGAGCGAGAGATCTCTCTGAGGAGCGGTGAGAACGTTGTTAAAGCCCTGAGAAAGCTCGGTCATGAGGTGACTCCGATAGACGTTGGAGAGAACTTTCTTCAAGTGCTACCCACGCTGAAAGGGTTCGATCTGGTCTTCATAGCGCTCCATGGTAAGTTCGGTGAAGACGGCACAGTTCAGGCTCTCCTCGACTGGCTTGGGGTGCCTTACACCGGCTCGGGGGTGCTGGCGAGCGCTCTGTGCTTCGACAAGTTGATGACCTACAGGGTCGTGGAAAAGTTCGTTCCGGTTCCGGATTACGTCGTCGTCGACAGGCCCACGAGGGAATCTCCCTTCGGTTTTCCTTGCGTGGTGAAGCCCCGCAAGGAGGGTTCGAGTATAGGCGTGCACATATGCGACGGTCCAGAGGAACTCGAAGAGAGTTTGAAAACGGAACTGGAGCTCTATGGTGAGATGATCCTGCAACGATACATAAATGGTAGAGAGCTCACGGTATCTGTGATAGAAATGGATGGTGAACTGAGAATACTTCCGATACTCGAGTTGAGGCCGAAGCGCAGGTTCTACGACTACATAGCCAAGTACACGCCGAACATGACAGAGTTCATCCTTCCCGCCCCACTGACGGAGGAGGAGTACAGAGCGGTCTGTGATTCCTGTTTGAAGGCCTTCAGGGCGTGTGAGTGCAGAGGTTTTGCAAGGATAGACGGAATCCTGAAGGACGGCACGTTCTACTTTCTGGAGATCAACACGATACCCGGTATGACGGATCTGAGTGACATGCCAGCGTCTGCACGTGCGGCGGGAATGAGTTTTGAAGACCTGATCGACGTGATAGTGAAGACGGTGAAGAGATGAGAGCGACTGTGGAACTACCACTGCTCTCTTTCTGGCTGAGGTTCTGCGATAAACTGATTGGATCGTCCGAATACAGTTTCGGAAACGTCTATTTTTCTTACCAGGAAGGCCTCGTCGTACGCGCAACCGATGGCTGTCTGCACGGTTGGATGAGGGTGGGAAGCTGTGAACCGTTCGAAGGTGAAATCGCCATACCGCTGAGGCTGTTGAAGGGTTTCCTGGTCGGTGAGAGTGGTGAATTTCTAAACTTGGTACTGACGGAAGATGAAATCGTGCTCAGTTCCGCAAGCGAAGCTCTGAGGATCAGGCTCGCGGCGAGGAGGGATAAACAGGTCCCGGTTGAGCACGAAACCGTGGCCCGGTCGAACGTGGCCAGCTTCAACCGCGCGCTGGACTTCGTGACGTCACCGCTCGAAGAAGGAGATTTCGCCCTTTTCGGTACGTTTCAGAAAGAGTTGTTGCTCTTTGCCTCCACACGCACACTACTCTGTCTCACTCAGTTAAAGGGAGAGACCGTCAAAGAATTCGTTTTTTCTTTTCCTTACATGAGCGCGAGGCACATCGTGAAGGCTCTCGAAATTTACGGCAAAGACACCCAGCTGAACTTCGGTTTGGGTGAGGCACTTTTGCTGAGAACGGGCGATTTCACGCTGCAGCTGTGTGGAGAACAGGCTTCTTTCGATCTTAGGATAGGAAACTTTCTTGTGAGAAGGGAAAGCTATGTGCTTCCGAAAAACTTTCAAAGGTTCGTTTCCAAGGCGGCATGGCTCATGCCGAGGGAGAGTGTCCTCACGGTTGAGTGCGTTAAGAACACCCTGAGGTTTTTCGGGGGCTACGGCACGGTGGCGTACAGGGCGATTCTGCCGTTCGAATGTCCTTTGAGGTTCGAGGTCGAATTCTCCCCACACAAGTTGAGGTCTGCGCTCGCACGGATGGGCAGCAAACTCTTTCTGAGCGCTGGAGATGGGTTCGTCAAGATAGAGGACAGTTCATCCAGAACGGTGGTGTTGAAGAAGCGATGAGCGATGGTGTGTGGAAACGCACGTTGAAAGTTTTTTGGGTTTTCCTGAAGGTCTCCTCGCTGACGCTCGGCGGAGGTTACGCGATGGTTCCCGTGATACAGTGGGAAGTTGAAAGGCTGGGCTGGATGAAAAAAGAAGAATTCCTCGTCCTGTTGTCTGCCGCACAGAGCATGCCGGGACCGATCGCGTTCAACACCGCCGTCCTTGCAGGCAAGAGGGTGGCAGGTGTACTCGGGGCCATCCTGGCTGGCGTTGCGATCGCACTGCCTCCGTTCTTCGCGATCGTGGCCGTTGCCAGCGCACTCAAGCCTTTTTTGAACAACACGTACGTCAGAGCTTTTTTGCTCGGTGTCTACGCGGCAGTTGTGGGTCTGGTCTTCAACGTACTTCTCGGTCTGCTCAAAAGACAGAGATGGGGAGTTCTGAAAGTTGTGGTAGTTACTCTTGGAGTGGTGCTGCTCATGGTCAGTAAAAACTTGCTGTACGCGGTCTTCGTCGTGAGCATCGTTGTACTCTATCTGTGGGAGTGAGGTTGTGAGTCTGTTCAGGTTGGCTCTCATCTTCCTGAAGATCGGTTTTCTTTCTTTCGGTGGTGGTTGGGCGGTTGTTGGCGTACTGAAAAAAGAACTCATATCCGTGGGGATCCTCTCTGCGGAAGAGTTCACCGAAATGGTATCGATAGCCCAAATAACGCCTGGGCCGATCGCGCTCAATCTGGCCACTTACGTAGGTTACAAGTATTTCGGTTTCTTGGGTGCATTGCTGAACACGTTCTTCTTTCTGCTCGCCCCATCGCTCACCATCGTCGCTGTTTTCACGATTGGAAAGAAAACGAAGCTGGACTCTGCCAGGTTGTCTCGAGCACTGATGGCGTTCGCAACGATCATGGTGATCGTTACGTTGCTCTCACTCTCGAGTTCCAGGCTCACCGATGTGCGTTTCTTTCTCATCGCAGCGCTCGTCTTCTTCGCGCTGAACAGGTTCAAGGTCCATCCGCTCGTTTTGATGTTCGTAGGGGGCTTTCTGGGCGTTCTTCTGTACACTAATCTGTGAATCGAACGTTGGCGATTCCTCTGCGCTGTGCCGCGGAAACTATCTGTTTCACGCGCTGTACGAGTCCTGGATCTTCGCTCGAAAGGTCCCCATTCGTTTCGAGCTTCATGAGTATTCGATCGAGTTCTTCGTAGTTCAAACCCAGGATGAACTCATCCGTCAGGCCGGGTATGAGGTCTGGTGCGGGTGGTCTCTCCACGATCTTTCGTGGTACGCCGATCGACCTTGCGAGCTCCACAACCTGTGTTTTGTAAAGGTGTGCTATGGGTTCGAAGTCGGCAGCACTGTCACCCCACTTGACGTACAGACCCGTCTTCAGTTCGGTTTTGTTCACGCAACCTGCAACTGCGTAACCTCTTCTTTCTGCTTCGAAGTAGAGAAGGCACATTCGGATCCTGTGTTTTATTCTGTAGTAGGCGAGACCTTTTTTGAAAAACGCGTTACCGGCATCCAGAAGATCGTCCAGGTAGGGATCTCTTGAAAGTGTCCTCCATTTGTTCTTCACGTAGTTTTCCTGAATTCTTCTCGGAAAGATGAAGGCGGGAGGAAACATCCTGTAAATTCCCACCTTCCTGAGCAACGGTGTGATTGAAAAGATACGATGTGGAACGCCGAATTCTTCGCAGAGTTCGACGGCCAGTCGCGTGCTGGTTCTCGAAGAGTCGCGGTCTGGTAGTATCAATCCGAAAACGCGCTGAGCCCCGAGGGCTTTCGCACACAGGACTGTCACGACGGCGGAATCCACTCCACCGCTGACACCCACGACGACACCGTGATAGTTGTTGGTTTCAACGAACCTTCTGATGAATCCCTGTATCTCCTCAGAGACTGTCAGCGGATCGAAAGACATCTTTCAACTCCTCCCAGTTCCAGTTGGTGTTTGAGTTCTTACTGACTGCTAACTTTGCGAGTTCGTCGGCCCTCTGGTTGCACGGGTCTTTCGAGTGTGCTTCGATCTTTTCGAAATCGATGCGAACACCTTTTTTCTGTGCGAGTTTCACACTCTGCACGTAGATCGTGGTGAGTGATGTTTTCGCACTGTACTCGCCGCTGGCCCACTTCTGGAGGTTCTCAAAGTCATGTTTGATGATGAGATGCCTTGCACCCTTTCGGAGGGCATAATCGATCGTGAAGAGCACGGCGAGAACCTCTCCCGCCACGTTCCTCATTGTGGCAAGATCTGGTTTGTCTGTCCAGAAATAAAACTCGTGCAGGCCTTCGTCGTCACACAGCACGATCGCCGAACCGCAGACACCGTCCCTGTAACTTCCATCGACACACGCGAAGATCGTACGTTCAGGCATTTTCGGACATCGCCAGGATTCACCCTTCAGGTACGCGAGCGCATCTTCTTTCGACGCAAAAGAGCGATATTCGGCGTTTGGATAACCTTCAACCTGTTGTTTTGCAATCTCCCAGTTCTCGTATACACCCGGCACTCTACCACGTTTCACGGCGTAGTACTTGCGCACACGGATCACTTCCAAAAAGACCTTTTCGAAAGTCTGAAAGACGAATAGCTCGTGAGTGCAACGATCGAAAGGATTGCGATCAGTTTTGGAAAATCGATCTGCTCTTTCGTGAAAGGTTCTATCTTGAAGATGGAGGCCACGACCAGGCCGAACGTGAAGCTTCTGGTCTGGCTCGGAAATGTTTTGGTGAACCAGTCCATGATGATCGCCATCAAGACTATACCGAGGATCACCCCGATTCCAAACGGAACAACGATTGAAAGATTCAGTTTCGCCACCCCCTCGATCACCGGACCGTAAGCACCGAGGATCAGGAGTATTAATGAGCCGCTGATGCCTGGAAGAACCATCGCGCATGCTGCAACGACGCCCGCCAGGAACAGGAAGGTCTGAGAAAGTTGCACCGCGCGAGGCATCAACTCAACGGCAACCATCAACGTCGCGCCGATCGTGAAGTGAATGACTCTGAATTTTCCAATCTCTCTGAACAACCCTGGTAGCGAGCCCAGAATGAGGCCGAAGAATATGGCGTAAGCCACTGCGGGATAAGCTTCGAGCAGTTTTTTCATGCCGATGGAACCGGCGAATATCGCTGTGACGATCCCTGTGCCAACGGTTGCGATGAAAAGGATTTGTTCTCTCGTGAACCTGAACCTCATGAGGTTCGAAACGGTTCCGATCAGCTTTTCGTAGATACCGAGTATGACAGCCATCGTGGCACCGCTCACGCCAGGAATCAGGTTTGTAAGTCCTATCAAAAAGCCTCTGAGGATGTTCAGCATCGAAAATCCTCCTGTTCACTCATGTACGACAGGATCGTTTTTTCAATCTCGAGGAAGGAAGGACTGAAGAAATCCAGTTTTGTGTTGAGTTCCATCCGATGAACGAATTTCGCGGGCCGGCCGTGCATCACGTAGATTCGCTTTGCCAGGCTCAGTGCCTCCCTTATGTCGTGTGTCACCAGAACGTAGCTGATTTTCATGTTCTCCAGCAACGACGAGATGTCCTGTATCAATTTTGTCTTCGTGGGTGTGTCCAGGCTTCTGAAAGGCTCGTCGAGCAGTAAAAGGTCCGGCTCCACGATGAGGGCACGCGCTATGTTCAATCTCTGTCTCATGCCACCGCTCAACTGACCTGGTTTGTAGTGTTCAAAGCCTGCGAGCTTCACCTGTTTGAGTATTCGCAGTATCTTATCACGGTCTTCACACACGAATTCGAGGTTCCTGTACGCGTCACACCAGGGGATCAGTCGATCTTCCTGGAAGACGAAACCTACGCGTGTAAAATACCTTTTGATCGTCCCACCGTCAGACTGTTCCAGGCCCGCGATGATTCTGAGCAGGGTTGTTTTGCCACAACCTGACGGTCCAACGATCGCAACTGCGTCGGATTCGAAAATCTGCAGATCTATTCCACCCAGTACGGGGAGCTTTCCGTAACTTTTGAAGATCCCTTCAAGCTCAAGAATGCACTTCAAAAGGCTTCCTCTCCCAGATCGACGTGAACACACCTTCTAAGATCAGTCCAAAGATGACGGCCACGAACGTGTAGGAAAAAACTTCCACCGTGTTGACGTAGAACTTGGCCTGCATGATCTGCACCCCGAGTCCCGTCTCACCTATGAGGTATTCTGCCACGATCGCCACCTTCCACATGTTACCGATGCTCAACTTTAGAGAAGAAAGCAAGAACGGCCACACGGAACCCATGTAGATGACCCTGAACACTTTCATTCTTGGTACGGCGTATATCCTGGCCATCTCCAGAAGTTTTTTGTCCACAATCCTCACACCTTCGCAAACGTTGAACGTCACGATGGGAAGAAGTGAGATGAAGACTATGAAAACCACACCGCGCCATCCTATACCCCAGGCCAGTATCACGGTTGAAAGCCACGAAACGATCGGGACAGACCTGATCACCATGTTCAGCGGTTGAAGCAGAAGGTAGATCTTATCGGATATGCCCATGAGAAATCCAAGCGCTGTGCCTGTGACGAGGGCCAGACCCATGCCGAAGAAGGCCCTGAGGAAGGTGAGACCAACGGGTCTGAGCAATTTGCCCTCGATCAAAAGCCGATAGGACCGGGCCAGCACTTTCAGTGGCCCTGGAAAAATGAGGTCGGACGAAACGAGCTTTGATACAACGAACCAGATGCAGAAGAGAAGGGCTACTCCCAGCAGGGAGAATTTAAAACGTGAAGAACTTCTCATCTGGCAACGTGGGCATCGCGTCGGGATCCACCTGCTGTGTGACGGTCAGATAGCGTATCACTTCGTCCATCGCTCCGCTCGCTGGCGTGTACTCGTACAGCGTTCTGGTGAGGGATTCTTCGATGATCTCGGCCGGCATGCCACCCAGGTAATTGACGGACAGTTGCGCCGCTTCACGTTTGTTCTCCATGGAGTATCTGAGAGAATTTTCTACCGCCTTCAGAGCGGCTCGAAGTGTTGTTTCGTCGAGATTCTTCACCACGAACACGCCGGTTATGGGTATTCTGGCAGGAAAGTTGGTGTACTTCGACCAGAGCATCTGTAGATCCTGTGCGATGCGTGCCTGCGCCCGTTTCACTGCAAGCGTGACATAAGGTTCGGGAAGCACGGCGATTTTCACCTTTCCGGCGCTCATGAGCGAAACTATTTCAGCGGGAGCGGCATATCTGATTTTGACATCGGTGTCTGGCTTCAGCCCCGTCTGTTCGAGAAAGTATCTGATCAGCACATCACCCGTCTGCCCCTTACCCTGAGGCGTGTAGATCTCCTGACCTGACAACATTTTCAAATCTGTGAGATCGAAATCTCTCGTGACGATGTAGAAACCACTCCAGAGGGTCACCGCGGCGAGCCTTACATCTATTCCCTTGGCGTACAGGGAAGCTCCGATCGATACAGGCAGAACGATCAGATCGACGTTTTTCGACGCGATCTGTGAGCTCACCTGATCGAGCGTTCTCCAGAAATCGATCTTGAGTTCCACATCGCTGTCCACTCTCTTCTCGAGCAGCCCAACGAAAGCAACCACCGTCGGACCGATAGGTATGAGCACGTTCACCGCCATGCCGACACAGACTGCGAATAAGAGCAAAAGAGAAAGGTACTTTCTCATGGTTTCACCCCTTCAAAAAGAGGCGAGGAACACACCTCGCCTCTTTCATTTCTGAGCACTTTCCTGTCAGATCTGGGCGGCTTGCGATACCTTCTTTCTGGATCTATCGACGTAGGTCGTGTGGAGCAGTTCGTGCGAAACGTGGCTGAGAGGATGTTCGAAGAACTCTTCGTAGAGCTTCTTTATTGACGGGTTCTCGTGTGATTTTCTCAGCACGCTTCTTTCATCGATCGTGTAAATGGCTTCCATGCGTTTGGTCAACACGTCTTTGTCCAGGCTCTTTGGCTGGCCTCCGCCACCGATGCATCCACCCGGGCAAGCCATGATCTCGACGAAGTCGTAGTAAACTTCTCCTCTCGTTATCTTATCGAGCAACCTCCTGACGTTCGCTCCACCGTGGGCAACCGCCACTTTGAGTTGCTTACCATCGAAGTCGATCGTGGCTTCTTTTATGCCTTCCAGGCCACGCACGTTGGTGAACTCTATTCTGGGCAGTGGTTTACCCAACCCAAGCTCGTACGCCGTTCTGAGGGCGGCCTCCATCACGCCACCGGTGACACCGAATATGACCGCAGCACCGGTGGATTCACCGAGGGGATCGTCGTAGTTTTCCTCTGGCAAGGAAGCGTATGGGATCTTTCTCATCTTTATCAATCTTCCGAGCTCGCGCGTCGTCAAGACAACGTCCACCGCCGGCACGCCGTTGACCATGTGCTGTGGTCTTGTGATGTCATCTTTCTTCGCGGTGCACGGCATTATGGATACAACGAAGATCTTCTCGGGTGGTACGTTTATCTTCTTGGCGAAATAAGACTTGATGACGGCACCGAGCATCTGGTGTGGTGACTTCGCGCTTGAGAGGTTCTTCAAAAACTGTGGGTACAGCTTTTCAGCCAGATTGATCCACGCTGGGCAGCACGAGGTGAACATGGGGAACGGCCCGCCTTTCTTGAGCCTTTCGAGGAACTCCGATCCTTCCTCCATGATGGTCAAATCTGCCGCGAAGTTGGTGTCGAACACGTAGTCGAAACCGAGTCGTCTCAGTGCCGCGACCATTTTTCCGGTTGAAATGCTGCCCACTTCCATACCGAATTCTTCACCCAGCGCCACGCGTGTTGCTGGAGCCGTCTGAACCACGAGGACTTTGTCGTGCTTTTCAAGTTCTTCGAGTACTCTCCTTATATTCACGTTCTCCGTGATGGCTCCGACAGGACAGAACGCAGAACACTGACCGCAACCTATGCAATCCGTTTCGTAGAGCGGCATCTCAAAAGCTGTCTGGGGTAGTGTTTCGTAACCTCTATCGACCATCGAGTAGATATCCATTCCTTGAAGCTCCGAGCACGCCCTGACGCATCTACCGCAAACAACGCATTTCTCCAGGTCCCTCACGACGGCTGGTGAACTCAGATCTTTTGGAACGGCTCTAACCTCGCTCGGAAAGATGTCTTGAACGTCGTAAAGGTAAATCAAATCCTGGAACTCACATCTGCCGTTCACGTCGCACGTCATACAATCTTTTGGATGGCGGGACAGCAGCAGCGCGAGGTTGAACTTAACGGCGTTCGTCACGCGTGAGGTGTTCGTTTTGATCTTCATTCCATCCTGAACCTTTGTTACGCAAGCTGGCTGCAGGTTCCTGGCGCCCTCGACTTCTATCACACACACCCGGCAGGCTCCCGTCGGTTCGAGACGCGGATGATTGCACAGCGTTGGAACGTACACACCGGCTCGGTTGCACGCTTCGAGGACCGTCACGTCCGCCGGTACTTCGTAGCTTTTCCCGTTGATTTCGATCCTCACACTGGCCACCATCAACCCTCCCCTTCTGCGGAGTGAACACCTTCCAAGTTCATTTTATCACAAAGGTTCAAGCGGTGACCTTCTTCAAATGTTGCTTGGCGAGTTCGACGTAGGATTCGAATGCTGCCGGGTCGTTGACGGCCAGTTCGGAGAGCATCTTTCTGTTGATGCTCACGTTCGCCAGCCTCAAACCGTGGATCAGTTCGCTGTATTTCAATCCGTACTTCCTCGCGGCGATGTTTATTCTCGTGATCCAGATCCTTCTGAAGTCTCTCTTCTTTATCTTCCTGCCAGCGAAAGAATACCATTTCGCCCTGACGTAGTGCTGTTTCGCCAGTTTGTATCTCCTGCTGATGGCACCTCTGAATCCCTTGACGGCTTTCAGAATTTTCCTTCTTTTCTTCTTGGCGTGTAACGCCCTCTTGACTCTCATGGTTCAACCTCCTTCCTCAGACACCGAGCAGTCTCTTGATTCTCTTGGCATCGCCTTTGTGCAGAACGTCCTTCTTCCTCAGCTCACGCAGAGTGGACCTTCTCCTTTTTCCTGTGGTGTGCCTCGTTCGCGCGTGGTTGAAAAGGATCTTCCCATTCTTTGTGACACGAAACCTCTTTGCGGCTGTCTTGCTGGTTTTCATTTTGTTCTTGGCCATAACTTCAACCTCCTTCACCCTTCCTTAGGCTTGATCTGCATCCACATGTCTCTACCTTCGAGCTTGGGTTCCACTTCGACAACGCCTATGTCGCTGACGTCCTGAGCGATTCTCTTCAGGATCTCCTCGCCTTTCTCCGTAAAAGCGATCTCCCTACCCCGGAACATCACGGTCACCTTGACCTTGTTGCCCTCTTCGAGGAAACGTCTGATGTGCTTGAGCTTGGTCAAATAATCGTGTTCGTCGATCTTGACTCTGAATTTCATTTGCTTGATTTCCTGAACCTTTTGCTTTTTCTTGGCTTCCTTCTGTTTCTTCGCGAGCTGGTACATGTACTTGCCGAAGTCCATGATCTTCGCGACGGGTGGATCACTGTTGGGAGAAACCAAGACCAAATCGAGCCCTTCTCTCCTCGCGAGTTCCAAAGCTTTGTAAGTTGGCATGATGCCTAACTGCTTTCCATCCTGTCCAACTACTCTGACCTTTGGCACCCTTATTTGTTCGTTTTTCAGGAAAGTCTGTTCTTTTTCGATAATCTCTACCTCCTTAAACAAAAAGGCGGGCAAAGCCCGCCTCCCTGATTTCTTTCAGGTACCGCTCTGAACCCCTTCGACCGAGTCTCGGGGTGGGAAGCAAGGCTTCCGCTTCTGCATCTGGTGGGCCGTGCAGGATTCGAACCTGCGACCCCCTGATTAAGAGTCAGGTGCTCTACCTGCTGAGCTAACGGCCCACACTATGGTGCCCCTGGGAGGAATCGAACCTCCATTTGCGGATTAGGAATCCGCCGTTCTATCCATTGAACTACAGGGGCTTTGTACCTTTAAGTATCCTACCATGCACTCAACGAAAAATCAAGTGGTTAGAACTCGCTTCTAAGACTCTGTTTTTCCCATCAGTCCGGACAGGATGAACGATTCGATCGACTGTACAGCGGAACCCGACGATGCCGTAGCCACGAGGGCCTCGGTGATCAGTCTGGCTGTGGTTTGTGAGTCCAGCTCCGGGTTGATCAGCTCACTCTTCTTGCCCTCCTCTATGAGCTGCGCCACTCTGTTGAGGAAAGCATCGTAACGCCTTTTGAGCCTCTTCCAGACGTCTCCTTCTCCAGATTCGTCCATCACGCTCGCTCGTTCTTTTTCTATCACCTTCGATAGAACCTTCCTGCTCGTCACGAAATCTATGTAGGCCCTCAGGAACATCTTGATTTTTCTAACGTAGTAGCTCTCGCCCTCGACTTCTCTGAAGATGTGGTTCTCGAGTTCTTCCAGCGCCCTGTTCCAGACTTCTTCGAAGAGCACCTCTTTGCTCGGAAAATAGTAGTATATGAGGGCTTTTCGCACGCCAGCGCGCTGGGCGATCTCTTCCATGCTCACGCCATCGAAACCCTTTTCAGAGAAAGCCGCTTTCGCCGCCTCCAGAATTTTCTCTCTGGCGCTGGACAAGTTCTTCACTCTCCATTTTTACTTCAGAGTTTTGTCAACGGCCAGGGCTTCTTCTCTGTTCATGTAGCGCTTCATTCTCGTCTCGTAGTTGTAGATTCCCCTGTTGACAGGATAGCGATCGACGTAGCCATGCTCGTACCAGAGCTTATCGGCGTAAACTTTCCATTCTTCGGCGAGCTTGTCTATCTCCGGGGCCAGCTCTTCAACGACGCGTTCGGAACCTTCGTGCTGTGGGATCGCATTGAAGTGCTTGACCATCGCCCTGTAGACCTTCGGATTGTCGATGATCGGACACGGTCTGAACAGGTTGTTGGAATACGGAACCATGCGCTTGTAAGCTTCGAAGAACGGTGATTTGAGTATCTCTATCAACGATTTTTCCCTTATGCTGTCCACGGCGTACTGCTGGAACACGCAGGGCTCAACGTAACCTTTCGCATTCACGTGGAAGTACTTCGCACCGGCGGCGAGACAGCCGTGAGTCAGGAAGCCGTGGTTCCAGAAGTCCGCAACGAAAGCGAATCTACCACTGAGTCTGACCTCGTCGGTCTTGAAGAACCTTTCGTACCTCTGTTGCGGCGTTGGTACCAAGTCCATGGATGCGTTCATGCCGACGGGCATGTACTGGAAGACCCAGGCGTACACTACCTGCTGTTCCTCGAGGAACTGCCAGAATTCGTCTTTCATCAACGTGTCGTGGTTCATCCTCGTTGCCGTTATCGAAGCACCGAACGGTACCCCGTATCTTCTCAGCCTTTCCCACGCTTCGAGCACACTCTTGAAGACTCCTCTACCCCTTCTCCAGTCCGTATCGAGTTCGAACCCTTCCACGGATATCGCGGGCGTGGCGTTGCCGAGCTCAGACAGTTTCTTGGCGACTTCTTCTGTTATGAGTGTGCCGTTCGTGTAGATCAGGAAGTAGTTGTCGTTGAACTCTTCGAGTATCTCCATCAGGTGTGGCCAGTAGAAAGGTTCGCCTCCGGTGATGACCCAGAAATACAGTCCGAGTTCGTTTCCTTCCCTTATAACTTTGCTCACTTCTTCTTTCGTGAGCTCGTACTTTCTTCCGTAGAGTCCCGCATAACAACCGACGCAGTTCAAATTGCACGCGTAAGTTGGACTTATGACACCGAGTTTCGGTAAAACGACTTTGTACTCGTGCATCTTCTGTTGTCTTATGGGTTCACCGAGCGCGAACTCGTTGATGATCAGGTTGTTGATGATCTTTTCAACGCACTTGGGACTGGAGCGTCTGAACACCTTGACCCAGCTGGTGATCATGGGGTGTTTGTCCTTGGCCATGAGCGCGAGTTTCTTCAAGCCACTCTTGGAAGGTTCCTTCGTCAAGGCGCTGAGGGTTGAAAACAGTCTGTACAGACCCTCTTCGTCCGTGTTGCGCAGCACAGAAGCGACGAGCTTTCCAGCCTGATGGTATATGAAACCTTTCACTCCTCCAACAGTTGCCATGTCGATACCTCCTTTACCGACCGGTCAGTAAAATGCTAACAACACTGGTTTTCTTTTGCCTTACTTATTTGTAACACTCTCCTGACACGACAGCGATTTCATCTTTTCGACGACGAGCCGTGTGGCGCGTACATCGTCTTCGTTGTATTTCAGAACCGTGTCGAGCAGGGAAGGTTCCTTAGTCACGAGCCACAGTTGAAAGTACTTGCACGCGCGCCAACCGTCTAATTTCGTTCTCCATTCAAAATTCCAGTATCGGGCCACGCTCTTGAGGGAATAGCTGAACAGTGGAAGCGCGACGTGGCTCGACAGGATCTGGTAAACATCCACGAAACGTTTCTTCATCTGATGGTACTTTTTCTCTAAGCCGTAGGTTTCCGCGAGCTGCCTGAAATGTGCTGGTTCGTACGCGCAGTAGTGATAGATGGGCCCGTTCTCTGAAAGAAGAAAATCGAGGACTCGGTTGAAAACCACACCTTCCTGATCTTTGTCCTCGCACAGGAACGGTATGTACTCGTCTTTCTTGAGGATTCCGAAGAGGTAATCGTATCCTGCTGTAACGTGGGACTCTATGTCGAGAAACAATCCCTCGGGGAAAGAGGGCAGCGGTTGAAGAAGGATCGGACGTCTTTCGAGCAACGCCTGCGCTTTCTTTTTCAGTTTTTCCAGCATTTCCTTTGAAAAATCCTTCAGTTTCTGGACCTGAACCAGATCCTGCAAATCTTCGATCCCTTCTCTGAGTAGCCTCAGTCTCGTTCGTTCGTTCAGACCGTGGATTGCGATCAGATCCTTTTTCTGGATCAAAGCCTCGCTGCACTCCACCACGTAGGGGCAGGTCTTGCACAGTGACGAAGGTTTCGGATCGTAAAGTTCATCGCGAGTCGTGGTGATGAGTTCGAGCAGAGACATCAATCTTGGAAGATAGTTCCGCCAGTCGAGATCAACTTCGAAGTATGGAGACGTGACGGTCACACCCGTCACGGGAAAACCACGCTGGGAAAAGATGTAGGCATGATAGGCTGCTTCGATCGCGTATTTTTGCTTGAAATTTTTTGCATCCTTTTTCAGAACCAAACGCCAGCCATCCTTTTCCGGTACCGCAAGGTCTGGATCCGCCACGAACCTTTTCCCAAAGATTTCAGCTTCGAGCACTGGTTTTTCGACGCTGAAACCGAGCCTGAGCAGCTGTGAGGAGTCTGGGATCTGCTCAGACTCATCCATCACGTTCCTTTCTAACTGGAATCTCCTGGGACACATCAGAAACTGTTCAAGATCGTCGTACCAGATGGGTTCATTCATACTCCGTCCACCACTCGGTGTGTACCACTTTCAGTTTTTGTTCAACGAATCGTTCGATCTTCCTGAAAGATTCCTGCCAGTAAGTATCGTCCGAAGCGGGTTCCAAGAGATCCTCCACCTGCGAAAAGAGTTCTTCGTTTTTCTTAGACGACCGCATGGGCCGTCTGGCTTGTAGAGCCCTCGCGGCGCACATGAGTTCGATGGAAAGCAGGGTTTCGACGTTTTTGAGAACCTTCATGAGCTTCAGACACGCGTTCATGCCCATGCTCACGTGATCCTCCTGGAAACCGCTCGTCGGAATGGTGTCGACCGAGGCAGGGTGCGACAGGACCTTGTTTTCGTTGCAGAGTGCGGCGGCGGTGTACTGCCATATCATGAACCCGGAATTGACGCCGGCTTCTCCGAAGGCGAGGAAAGGGGGTAAGCCCTCGTTAAGTTTTGGGTTGAGGAGCCTGTCTATCCTGCGTTCGACCATGTTTCCAAGGTCTGTCAAGGCTATGCACAGGAAATCCGCCGCGAGAGCGAGGGGCTCTCCATGGAAGTTACCCTGCGAGATCAGTCTGTCTCCGTAGACGATCGGGTTGTCCGTCACAGAGTTTATCTCATCCTCAACGACCTTCTTCGCGAAAAACAGTACGTCGAGAACCGCTCCGTGAACCTGTGGTATGCAGCGAAGCGAGTAGGGATCCTGAACTCTGGGACAATCTACATGTGAAGCTCTGAGCTCGCTGCCTTCGAACCTTTCTCGCAAAAGTCTGGCCACGATGCCCTGGCCACGGTGCCTTCTGGTTTTTGCCACAGCTTCGTCGTAAGCATCCGGAGAGGCAAAAAGTACATCTGCGCTGAGCGCGGCAACTTCCGTCGAGAATCGCAGTAGGTTGAGGGCGTCGTTTATGACCAACGCCAGACAGGCCGACATCGCCTGGGTACCGTTCACCAGGCTGAGTCCTTCTTTCTCCAACAGCTGGATAGGTTCGAAGTTGAACAGATGCAAAACTTCCCTGGCCGGTCTGGGTACGCCGTTGATGAGCACCTCACCTTCTCCTATGAGCACGAGTGCGATGTGTGCCAAAGGCGCAAGATCGCCGCTTGCGCCCACGGATCCCTTCGATGGTACGTAGGGTACGATCGATTTGTTCAGAAGCTCGCACAGCTTTTCGACGACGACGGGTCTCACTCCAGAATGACCGAGTGCCAGGGTGTGAGCCCTCGTCAGTATGATCGCACGGACCACGTCTTCTGCCAGAGCTTCCCCCACCCCACAGGCGTGAGACAGGAGTATGTTTCTCTGTAATGAGAGCAACCTCTCTTTGGGTATCTTAATGGTGGCGAACGCCCCGAACCCGGTGTTCACACCGTACACAGGCTTTTCCGAACCAACGATCCTTTCAACGAGACATCTTGAAGCCTTCATTCTTTCGATTGTTGACGGGGCCAGCAACACCTGTTCGTTGTATCTCGCGACTTTAACGAGTTCCCTCACATCGAGATCGTGCTCACCCAAAAGCAAGATGCCATCACCCCAACAGGAAATTTATCACACGACGAGTGGAAAGACAAAAATTTGTATTCCTTGTGATATCATTATTCGTGAAAAAGCACACTGGAGAGGGGTGTGCGAGTTTGGACAGGATCGCCGAACTCGAGGAACTCATCGATAAGCTTTTAGAAGATTACAAACGCTTGAAGGAGGAGAACGAGCAGCTCTGGAGCCAGATGAACGAGGTGCTCAGCAAGCTCGAACGTGTGGAAAATGAAAAGAGAGAGTTGGAAAAGCTGGTGGAAACCTACAGGAACACGATGAATTCGCTGGTGGAAAAGCTTCAGAAAATGATAAGTATGGCGGGGAATTGATTGCCATGAAAAGGACCCTGACGCTCAAGCTGGGTGAGAAATCTTACGAGTTGTTGACGGACGCGTCTGAAGAAGCTGTGCTCGCGGTGGTCAACAGGATACAGAATCAGTTTGCCCAGATCAGAAATGATTCCCCGGATGCCAGTCTGGACGAGATTTTGGTAGTGATGCTCGCAAACTCGGTTTTGAACGAGATACGTTACGAAGAAACTATCTCGAGAATAACCAACAGGCTCAAGAATTTTGTACCCCACAAGAGGTGATTCTCCCTGAAGGTAGGGCTTTTCGACTCGGGGTTGGGTGGCCTCACAGTTCTATTGCGGCTCGCCGAGCACGGAATAGGTTCGGAGTACGTGTATCTCGCCGATACGGGCCGGGCACCCTTCGGTACGAAGAAGATCGAGGAGATCAGGGACATCGCGCTGGACTGTGTCAGTTTTCTGTTCAAGAGGGGTGCGGATGTGGTGATCTCAGCGTGCAACACGGCCCAAGCCGCTTTGATGGTTTCCAACGCTCAACCTCGGGAGAACTTTTTTGGCATCCTCGATTTCGATTTACCGACTGGTTTGAGAAGAGTGGGTGTGCTGGCGACCGTGACGACAGTGAAGAGCGGTATCTACTATAAAAAGTTGAGCGATGCGGGTGTTGAGGTGATCCAGCGTCCGTGTCAGGAACTGGTCACGGCGATCGAATCTTTCGCTCCGGATACCGAGATCGAACGCATCGTGAGCGAGGCCGTGTTTCCTTTTCGCAAGGAAGGAGTTGACGCGATAATTCTTGGTTGCACACATTTCCCGCTGGTCAAGCACGTTTTTGAGAAATTTTGCGATGGAATCTCGGTGCTCGACCCGGCTGAACTTCTGGCTGAAAAGCTCAAAGAGATCTTTCCTGAAAGCACCGATCGCGCAGTGCGCGTCACCTTCTGTGTCACGTCTGACGCGAAAACTTTCTGTGAGAAGCTGAAGCGGTACTTTTCGCATCTTCCTTACACGGTCGAGGAATTTTCATGGGGTGAAGTAAAAGAGTGAAGCGAATAGTCGTAGTATCTGGCCTTTCCGGTGCTGGCAAAAGTACAGCGATAAGAGTCCTCGAAGATCTCGATTTTTTCTGCATAGACAACCTTCCCCCATCGTTGCTGAACGACTTCATAACCGTCGTCATGAATTCGTCTATAGACAAAGTCGCCCTCGTGCTCGATGTGAGGAGCGCCCAGTTCGGAGATCTGACGAGCGCGGTGATGAAGTTGTTGCGAACCTACGAGGGCTCTGTCACGGTGCTTTTTCTGGAAGCTTCGAAGGAGGAACTGATCAGAAGGTTCTCCGTGACTCGCAGAAAGCATCCTTTGGAAGGGAAGATGAGTTTATCCGAAGCCATAGATGCGGAAAGGAAAATGCTCGAAGAGATAAGGAACGTATCGCTGATCATAGACACCACAGACATGGACATACAAACGCTCCGTGAGCGTGTCAGCAGCCTGCTGGCCTTCGAAAGGACATTCCTCATAAGACTGAGGAGCTTCGGTTTCAAGTACGGTTTACCCACCGACACGGATTTTCTGCTCGATACTCGGTTCATGCCCAATCCTTACTATCGAGCGGAACTCGCTCCGCTGGATGGTCGTGATGAGAGGATCAGAGATTTCTTCCAGTCCCAGGAATGCGTATCCGAGTACATAGATCACGCTGTGAACCTGATCCGGATCGCGGCCAGACAGTATGAGAAAGTTGGTAGAGCCAGCATGACTGTGTCTGTAGGTTGCACTGGCGGTAGGCACAGGTCCGTTTACGTTGTCGAACAGATAGCGGAGAAACTTTCAGGCGAGTTCAAGGTTGAGGTTGAACATCGGGATGTGAACAAATGAAAGTGGTGGCCATAGGCGGTGGAACAGGCCTTTCGACCATCTTGAAGGGTTTGAAAAATAAAGGGATCCAACTCACCGCAGTGGTTGCCGTCACGGATGAGGGAGGCAGCTCCGGGAAAATCAGACAAGAGCTCAACGTGCCTCCACCCGGTGATGTGAGGAACAACATCATCGCCTTGGCGAAATCTGAAAGTTTGATGAGCAAACTCTTCTCTTACAGGTTCACCACGAACGGCACCCTTTCGGAGCACAGCGTTGGCAACATAATCCTTGCGGCCCTCACGATGATGACTGGAAGTTTCGCCAAGGCTGTGCGGTACGCTTCCGACATACTCGCTATCGAAGGAAAGGTGCTACCAGTGTGTGAGGAACTCATAAGACTGGTGGCGACATACAGCGATGGTTCCGTTGTTGTCGGAGAAACCGAGATAGCTAAAAAAGTTGACGCGAGGATCGTTTCTGTACACCTTGACAAAAAAGCGCGTGCCCTTGAAGAGGTGATACAGGAAATCTCTGAGGCGAACGCGATCGTGCTCGGTCCAGGTAGCCTCTACACGAGCGTTATCACCAACCTTCTGGTTGAGGGCGTCACCGAGGCTGTACGCAGCAACGAGAGGGCGAAAAAGATCTACATAGCGAACATCATGACGCAACCTGGTGAGACCATCGGTTACAGTCTGGAAGATCATGTGCTGGAGGTGGAACGGTACTTGGGGACCGAGCTGGATCACATCATCGCCAACAGAGCGACACCATCGCAGGATGTGCTGGAATCGTACGCGAAACAGTGTTCAGAACCGGTGTTACCACGCGGCCCTGTGGACAAAAGGTACCATTTCTATGACCTTCTGAAAGTCACTTACGACGCGAACGATCCCAGGCCGAAGGCGCGGCACGACCCGGACAAGACCGCCAGGGTCGTGATAGATTTGCTCAGGGGTGGTCCCTGAATGAAGAATGTGGGTAACTTTTCCGAATTCGTTCGAAACGAACTTTGCTCTCTGAACGTTGAAGATCAGATGTTCGCGATGAGTGAAGCGTACGGCTTTGTCAAGGCGAGGGGTTCTTTGAACATTTCACGTTCCGGAACAGAGCTTCTACTCAGATTTCCGAACATTCAAACTGCGCGCAGGTTCCTGAAGCTGTTGAAGGCTCTTTCAATAGGAGATTACCGAATGGTCGTTCTCTCCAGCAAAGGGTTGTGGCCGGCCAGGGGAGCGGAAATCAGGCTCGAAATGAGCTTCCTGGAAAAAATCGGTGTGAGAGAATCTCTGTGGGAAAACATGGTTGAACGGAACGATCCCGCGATGTTTGGAGCCTTCTTGAGGGGATTTTACCTGGGTTGTGGTTCTATTCTGAATCCCACGCGTACGTATCACTGGGAACTCACCTACCACGATGGGAAATTTCTGGAAGAGATAGCTGACGTTCTGAGCCATACCTTCGGTTTAGAACCAAAGATCAGACGTATCAGACACACCTATCGGCTCTTGTTGAGAAGAGCACAGGACGTTGTGGAAGTCCTGCACCTGATCGGCGCCGTGGAGGCTGCCAGCTATATCGAGGAACTCGTTCAGCAACGTTCCATCGCGGCTGATGTTAACAGAAGTATGAATTTCATTTCTGCGAATGCTGATAGAATAGGTGAGAGTACGATAGAACAGTTGAAAGCCATAAGGATCATAGAGGAAACTGTAGGTATAGATTCGCTGGATGAGGAGCTGAAACAGCTCGCAAAGTTGAGGTTGGAAAATGAAGATCTGAGCCTGAGGGAACTCGGCGAGCTCATGACACCGAAGATGAGCAAATCGATGGTTTACTCGAGGATGAAAAAGATCATGAATATAGCTAAGAACCTGGATCGGGAGCGAGTACAATGAAATGTCCGTACTGCGGACATCCCGACAGCAGGGTTCTCGACTCGAGACCTACCCTGGATGGTACGGCAATAAGACGCAGAAGGGAATGTTTGGAATGTGGCGCTCGCTTTACAACGTACGAGCGTTATGAGCTTCTTCCGATCATCGTTGTTAAAAAGGATGGAAGAAGGGAGACCTTTGATAGGAACAAAGTTTTGAACGGGGTTCTGAAAGCGTGCGAGAAGAGGCCCGTACCATACGAAACGCTGGAGAAACTCGTGGAGGAAGTCGAGCTCACGATACAGAAGATGGGTTATACGGAAGTTCCTTCTAAGGTGATCGGTGAGCTGGTCATGCAGAAGCTCAAGAACATAGATCAAGTCGCGTACGTGAGGTTTGCGTCGGTTTACAAAGATTTCAGGGAAATAGACCAATTTCTGGAAATCGTGAAAGAACTGAAAAAGAGCGAGGAGGGAAAAGCATGAAAAAGAACGTGATCAAGCTCACTAAGGAAGGTTACGAAGCGCTCAAGCAGGAGTTGGAGAGTCTGAGACATAAGCTCATGTACGAAATCTCTCAGCGTATAAAGGAAGCGAGAGAGCTCGGTGATCTTGCTGAAAACGCAGAGTACGATGAGGCGAAAAACGAGCAAGGCAGGATCAGTGGCAGAATCGCCGAGCTGGAAGAGATCCTGAACAACGCTGAGATCATAGAATCAACGGAGTCGGATGTTGTCTCCATCGGCTCCTGGGTGGTGATCAAGAACCTCAACACGGGTGAAGAGAGGACGATAAGGCTCGTCAACCCACAGGAATCGGACATCTTTTCGAACAAGGTGAGCGTAGATTCGCCCGTGGGCAGGGTGCTCTTGGGCAAAAGGATCGGCGAGGTAGTTCGTTTGAAAACACCGGCAGGACAGGTGAGATACGAAATAATAGGTATAAGGACGGAATGAGGTGATCGTGTGGCTCACGAGATCCGCAATCAGAAACTGCAGAAAATAAGTGAAGTAAGGAAAATAGGGATCAATCCCTATCCTTACAGGTTCGAAAAAACTCACTCGAGCGGCCAGATACGGGAAAAGTTCGGACATTTGAATCCATCAGAGGTTCTTGAAAACGAAAAAATCGCCACCGCGGGTCGCATAATGACCATCAGACTGCACGGAAAATCCTGTTTCTTCACCATTAAGGATTTCGATGGGAGGATCCAGGCCTACATCAAGCAGGATGCGGTCGGTGAAGCCGCCTACGAATTTTTCAAAAAGTACATCGACGCTGGTGACATCATCGGAATCAAGGGTTTCCCGTTCAAGAGCAGGACCGGTGAGCTGACGATATTCGTCGAGGAGTTTCAACTTTTGAGCAAGGCTGTGAGACCTCTTCCGGAGAAATGGCACGGGCTTAAGGATAAAGAGCTGGCGTACAGGCAGAGGTACGTCGATATGATCGCGAACGACAGCACCATAGAAAGGTTCAAGATCAGATACAGAGCCATAGCCTTCATCAGACAGTTCCTCACGGAGAGAGGATTCGTGGAAGTCGAAACGCCCATCTTGAACTTCATACCCGGCGGTGGAAGTGCGAAACCCTTCGTAACGAGGCTGGAAGCACTCGATTGTGATGTTTATCTCAGAATCGCTCCGGAGCTTCACTTGAAACGTTACATAGTCGGCGGTTTCGAGAAGGTTTTCGAGATAGGAAAGAACTTCAGGAACGAGGGAATATCCTATAAGCACAGTCCAGAGTTCACATCGATCGAGATATATCAGGCCTATGCCGATTACAGCGATATGATGGAACTCACCGAGCAGATGGTTTCGAGTCTTGTCCATCACCTTTTTGGCACCTACAGGATCCGTTACCAGGGTGTTGAACTCGATTTCACACCACCGTGGAGACGCATAAGAATGCACGAGTTCATCAAAGAAAAACTTGGGGTGGACATTCTTGAGGACAGTGATGAGCAGCTGTACTCTTTCTTGAAGGAAAGGGGTGTCGAACCAGAGCTCAAGGTCAGGGGCAAGATGATCGAGAAGCTGTGGGACCTCGTCGAAGATCAGATCGTTCAACCGACCTTCCTGATGGACCACCCGGTCGAGATATCACCACTGGCGAAGAGACACAGGCAAGATCCCAGACTCACTGAGAGGTTTGAGCCCATCGTTTGTGGTATGGAGCTCGGTAACGCTTTCAGCGAATTGAACGATCCTCAAGAGCAACTGGAACGTTTCTTAGCGCAGGCGAAGCTCCTCGAAGCCGGTGATAAGGAAGCACACCGATTGGACTGGGATTTCGTGAGGGCGCTGGAGTACGGCATGCCTCCGACGGGTGGTTTGGGTATAGGCATAGATAGGCTCATCATGCTTCTGACGGATTCACCCTCAATAAGGGACGTTATCGCGTTCCCACTCGTCAGCCAGCGTTTGGATGAAGCCTTGGATGAAGAAGAAGGGAGTGCTGGGTCATGAGGGAATGGTTCAAGAAGTGGCAGAACGTCATTGTCTGGATCATTGCGGCTTCGTTCATCGCGGGAATCGCTTGGTGGTCGGTCGCAGAGTACATATCCGCGAGGTCCAGAAGCAGCGAAGCTGAAGTGGAAGCGGTAGGATACGTGGTCGTCGGTGGGCAGATACCGAAAGATTCCTGGAGCAGGGTTTCAAGGATCGAACTAGAATCGGAGTATTCAAACTTCCTTGCGAACTATGGAGTGGGGAGTTTTGATCCATTGTTCGAAGAGCCCCCACAGAAGGCCAATTTGCTGAAGGAAATGTTGAAGGAACGTGCCATTTTACTGTACGCGAAAGAAAACAAGCTCTTGCCGGCGAAGAAGGAGATCGAGGCCAAGCTCGAAGAATATGTGAACGAAATAAAGAAAAATGAAGCGTTCGCGCAGTACGTCAAACAGCGTTTCGGTTCGGTTGAGACTTACGTGGACAAGATGTTGAAGCCGTCGGTAGAAAAACAGATGATCCTCGACAAGGTGAAGAACAAAGTGGCAGATATCAGCGAAGATGAAATGAAGAAGTACTTCGAGGAACACTTCGAGGATATCAGGAACAGGTACGACTCGGCCAACCTTGACGTGGCATGGTTTGAGAAAGAAGAAGATGCGAAAAAGTTCGTCTCGATGCTGTCGAACTTGACGTTCGACCAGGCTGCGAGTCAGATGAACCTTGAAACGACGCCTTTGAACAACTTTAAGAGGGGTATCTTTGATAAAGAAATCGATGAAAAGCTGTTCTCCGCAACTCCGAACAGCGTCGTCGGTCCCTTCAAGCTGTCCGATCTCTGGCTCGTGGTACGGGTGAAAGATGTTACGACCATTAAAGATTTTGCGAGCTTTGCGCTCAGCGAGTTTTACGAAACAGAGCGATCCACCCTTCAGAACGAAGCGATGGAGAAATGGTACGAAGAATACGTGAAAAACAAGAGCATCGAGCTTCGCATAGTCGACGAGGTTTTGTCCTACTGGGACAGGATCAGCGAAGCTGCCAGTCAATCCGAGCTGGTGGAACTCGAAAAGGAGCTTGCAAAGAAGATCTTTCTCGAAGATGGAAGTGTGTCTCCCGAAGCACCAGATACACTCAAGAGCGCCTACGTTGTGCTCGCTGAGAAGATGGAGGATTTGGGTGACGTGGAAGAAAATCTCAAGGTCAAGAAGCAAGCCCTGGTACGTTACCTTTATGAACAGTACCCATCGTTGCTGCAGGTGGCCAGAAGGATGTACGAGATCGATAGAAAAGATCCCCAGATCAAATACAATTACTTCACGCAGCTCTATTCGGCCATCAAACCTTACATCTCGATCGTGGGTGCTCAGACGTTGCTTCAAAGCATACTCGAAATAGAAGCTGGACTGGCTTCAATAGTTCTGGATACATCCGTGGCGACGGAACTGCGCACCAGCGCCTGTTACAATCTTTACGATTTGTCAAAGGAGCTAAAGGACGCAACGTCTGCCAAGTTCTATCTCGATCAGCTCCAGAAACTCAACCCCAACTACATAGACTTTGAGGCGGCGATGAAAGAACTCGAAGAAATGTCACAGAGCTCTTCACAGCAAAAATGAAAGTGGGCCTTCGGGCCCACTTTTTGGCTGGGGCGGGAGGATTCGAACCTCCGAATGTCGGATCCAAAGTCCGATGCCTTACCAGCTTGGCGACGCCCCAACGTTCACCGTGATATAATTCTATCACTGATCGCGAAGTCATTCAAGTGTGGGGTGATCCGCCTTGAGGCTTTTCACCCTCAAGATACTGGACACGAACGAGGAGATCCAAATTCCAGCCGGGGAGAAACTCTTGGAACACGCGAAGCGATGTTGGAAATACCACGATACACCTATAGTGGCCGCGAGGCTTGACAACACGATCGTCGAGCTCACGAGGCCTCTGGATAGGGGTGGCACGGTTGAATTCATAGACCTTCGCTGCCTGGATGGTCTGAGGATATACCAGCGCGGGGTGCTCTTCGTGCTGAACATGGCACTGAAGGAGCTCTATCCCGGATGTCAGCTGTGGGTGTTGCACTCTCTTGGTAACGCGCTCTACTGTGAACTCAGGTGCGATGGGAAGGTTCAACCACTTTCCGAAGAAGAAATTCAAAGAGTGAAGGCCAGAATGAATCAGATCGTGGCGCACGATCTTCCCTTCGAGAAAAACGAGTATTACAAGGATGAAGCGTTCAAGATCTTCATTCAGCAGGGTGACGAAGACAGGATCAGGCTTTTCAGGTTCAGAAAGAAGAAATCGATAAAACTGTACAGATGTGGTGATCACTACGATTATTATTACGGTTACATGCCACCGAGCACGGGGGTACTGAAATGGTTCGATCTGGTGAAGGAGAACGACGGTTTTCTGCTGATCTTGCCAGATCAAAAAGATCCTTTGAACGTCAACCCACCGAAACCGCTGGTCAAGCTCTCTTCGGTCTTTCACGAGTACGCCAGGTGGCTCGATGTGATAGGCATCAGAACGGTGGCGGATCTGAACGAGATCATTTCCAAGGGTGAACGTGAAGTTGCTGAGCTGATGATCATAAACGAAGCACTGCACGAGAAAGTGATCTCTCAGATCGCCGAACAGTTTGCGAACAGCAAGGCGAGGTTGATACTGATAGCCGGCCCTTCTTCGTCGGGGAAGACCACGTTCGCCAAGAGGCTTCTGGTCCAGTTGCGCGTCCATGGATTCAAACCCCTCGTCGTGTCACTCGATGATTACTTCGTGAACAGAGAGCTGACTCCAAGGGATGAGCAAGGCAATTACGATTTCGAAGCCTTGGAAGCGATAGATTTGAAACTGTTCAACGAACATCTTTCGATGCTCATCGAGGGAAAAGAAGTGGAGCTACCGAGGTTCGATTTCAAACTTGGCAAACGCATCTGGACGGGACAGAAGATAAAGCTGGACAAAAACCAGCCGATAGTGGTCGAAGGAATCCATGGGTTGAACGAGAAGCTCACCGAGAGCATCGATAGGTCGATGAAGTTCAAGATTTACGTCAGTGCTCTGACGCAGCTGAATTTGGATCCACACAACAGGATAACCACCACGGACACACGTCTTCTGAGGAGGATCATAAGAGATTACAAGTTCAGAGGTCACAGCGCCTTAGACACGCTCAAGATGTGGCCGAGTGTGAGGAGAGGCGAAGAAAAGTACATCTTTCCTTTCCAGGAAGAAGCCGATGTGATGTTCAACTCCGCCATCGTCTACGAATGGGCTGTTCTCAAAGTCTTCGCCGAACAATTGCTCGTTCAGGTGCCACCGGAGGAGCGAGAATACACCGAAGCGCTGAGATTGATGAAGTTGCTCGATTATTTCTTACCCATCACGAACTTGGAGGACATCCCTAGGACTTCCATACTGAGAGAGTTCATCGGAAGGAGTGCGTTCAAGTATTGAAAGCCAGATTCACCGTGATTTTTTCTCTGCTCTTTCTACACGTTTTTGCTGTTCAAGTATTCTTCGGAGATCAGCCGATCCTCAATCTGCCCGAGGGTAAGTTGCTGGAATGGGATAAATTCGTAGGACTCGTGGAACGCTACTTCGAACTCATGGGTTTTGAACCCCCTGTGGTTGGGAACGTTGGGAATTTCAACTACATCGTCTGGAACGGGCACACGGTCGGTTTTGACTCGTTTTCGAAGTTCATCAGTTTGGATGGGGTGAGTAAACGCAGCGAAGGCGTCGATCTGATCGAGACATTGAAGATCTTCGGATTACCGTTCGTGATGGGAGAGGAAAAATTGATTTTACCAAACATGTGGATTTACGAAATTCAAAAGGTTCAGGATGTCATCGAAGTTCACTACGGGGGAGAAGAAAGGTTGAAGGTATCGCAGGACGTGGAAAGCATACTTTTCAAAAGTGATGGGTACGTTTTCTACAATAACAGGTTGTACCCACCGGGTCAGACGGTGGCCAGATTTGCACGCGATCAAGGTGAGTCGATCAAGCAACAGATCAGCTTCAAAGGGCTCATTCGTGTCGTTATCGGAAAGGAGTTTTCCGCTTCCAGAGTGCGCATCTTAGAGCTGAGTGACAAGCCGACAACCATCAACGCTGACGAACTCGTACTTTTCTATGCTCGGGGGGACAACAGGGTCATAATTCGACCGTACGTACCAGAGTATGACGGCGTCGACTGGCCCACTTACGCTGAGGTTAGAAAATTGGCAGGAATGCTCTGCGAGAGATTTTCTCTGAAACTCGAAATCTGTCCCCTGATCGTCTTACCACCTCAGACTATGACGATGCTGGTTCTTCTGGAAGACGAAACGAAGCTTCCCGACTTGGAGAAGTTCCTGGAGGAACTTTTGCGATGAGGAAAATAGCGATCCTCATCCTGTTGGGATTGTCAGTTACGTTACTGGCGAGACAGCTGGTGCTGTTCTATCTCAACGATGAACTCAAACCTGTTCGCGTCGAAGAGAATGTTGATGAAAACTCAGATCTGGTGAAATCCATCTTCGACAGGCTGGCCAGTCCGCCGAGAGGCCTGAAGAGTTTTGTCCCGGACGGTGCCCTCAGGGCTTATTTCTTCGTGGAGCAGCGTTTGATCGTGGATCTGAAGAGTTCTGCTGTCAGTATCTTCGATTTCACACAGGAACGGTACTTCGTGCATCAGGTTCTGAGAACCATTTTTGAGAACTTTCCAGGTATAGAAGCTGTCTATTTCTTGCTGGACGGTTCCAGGCGCGATGTGCTCAGCAGGATGGTAGATATCAGGTTCGGTTTTGCGAGACATTTCTGGACTCGCTGGCCTGTGGAAGGTGAATGATCGTGAACTCTGTTCGACTCGGTGACAGAGTCTTGGCGGTGTTCGAAGATGGACGTTCTTTTCTTTTCACGGTTCAGGAAGGGAAACTTCAGACACATCATGGCGTGATAGACTTACCTTCGCTCGTGGGGAAAAGTTATGGAAGCGTTTGTGAAACCCATACAGGAAAACGTTTCTACGTCATGAAGCCACGTTTCGTCGATGAAATCTACAAGATGAAACGACAGACGCAGATAGTTTATCCAAAGGATATGGGTTTCATCCTGCTCATGCTCGATGTTCAGGAAGGAAAAACCGTCATCGATGCCGGTGTGGGTAGCGGGGCCATGTGTGCCGCACTGGCTCGAGCGGTGGGCACCACTGGAAAAGTGTATGCTTATGAAAGGAGAGAAGAGTTCAAAAGGCTCGCGGAAGAGAATCTGAAGAAGTGGGGATTGATGGACAGGGTGGAAATCAAGTTGAAGGATATCTCTCAAGGTTTTGACGAAACGGTCGATGCGATCTTCTTGGACGTTCCAGATCCGTGGAACTACGTTCGTCAATGTTACGAAGCTTTGAATGGTTCCGGGAACTTCGCGATCGTGTGCCCAACAACTAACCAGGTTCAGCGGGTGCTCGAAGAGCTTTCGAAGTTTCCCTTCCTGAACGTTGAGGTCTGGGAGAGTCTTTTCAGACAGTACAAGCCTGTTGCGGAGAGACTCAGGCCTTTCGACAGGATGGTCGCGCACACCGCTTACATGGTGTTTGCCAGGAAAGCGATGGATTGGAGGGATTAACATGAGGAAAAACGTTTTTGTCGTCGTAGTGATCGGTGTTGTCGTCCTGCTGACGAGCTGGCTTTTGAGTGGCGCGGTGAGCCCGAAGGATGTAGACAAGGCGTTGACGCCTTTCTACCAGACGCTCTCCTACATCCTGAACGCGTACTATGAAAGGGACAACATCGATCTCAACAAGCTCATCGACTCTGCTATCGACGGTTTGGTGAAAGGTCTTGGAGACGATTTTTCTTACTACGAGGGACCGGAAGAGGTTGAGGAAAAGCAGATAGAAATGGAAGGCGAATACGGTGGACTGGGCATAGAGGTGACTTACGACAGCGAGTACAAGGCGGTGAAAGTCATAGCACCCATGTACGGAACACCCGCGTGGCGTGCCGGTCTGAAACCTGGAGATAGGATCGTCTCCATAGACGACCAGCCCGTGAGCGAGATGCAGTACATGGAGGCGGTTAGAAAGCTGAGAGGCCAGCCCGGCACGACGGTGAAGATAAAAGTTCTGAGAGAGGGTGTACAGGAGCTCTTGACGTTCGAGATCACCAGGGAAGTCATACAGATCATACCTGTGAAACACGCCTACATCGAGACGCAGAAGGGACGGATCGGTTACATCATGATCACCCGCTTTGGTGCAAAAACTTCCCAGGAAATGGCCTCGGCGCTGAATGAGATTTTCCAGAAGGGTGTTCGAGGTATCGTACTGGATCTCAGGAACAATCCGGGAGGTTATCTCAACAGTGCGATAGACGTCGCGAGTTACTTCATCGACAAGGGAATAATCGTGAAGACGAGGAACGCTTACGGCGTCGAAGAAGTGTACGAATCGAAGGGAAACAATTACCCCAACGTCCCAGTGGTGATTCTGGTTAACGGTGGTTCTGCATCCGCATCCGAAATCCTCACGGGGGCCCTGAAAGATCACAACGTGGCAAAGATCGTCGGTCAAAGAACGTTTGGAAAAGGTTCGGTTCAGACGGGATTCCCCCTGGCCAACGGAGGAACACTCTATCTGACGACGGCAAGGTACATGACACCTTCTGGTAAAGATATCCACAGGATAGGCATCGAGCCAGACGTCCTGGTTCAGGAGGAAAGTGAAAAACCGCGAGAAGCTCTCGTGTACGACTACACGAAAAAGATCGTTGAGGTCAACTTGGAAGATCCATTCATCGCTAAGGGTCTGGAAGTTCTGCTGGGGTTGATCCAATGACACCCTTCGGTTTTGCCACGATCTGTTTTTCTTTCTGTCTGGTCGTGGCGCTGTTTTTTCAGTTCCAGGCAGGGGCAGGCAAGGAGATCTTTGAAGTACAACCTTTCCCAAAGGTAGTGCTGATTTCGCCCATTCAGCAGTTTCTGATGACGCTGAGACAGAGAATGAGTCTGATGATGGAAGTCAGGCAGCTTCCCGCTGGAAGTTTTTCTGCCAGTTCTGGCGGGGCCGCAATGACTGTGAGGCTCGATCGAATTTCGGATTACATGTCTCTTCTTGCGAAAGAAGGAAAACCCTTTGAAAACAGGATCGAGGTAAACGTGGCGGGCTCGAAGAAGCTGGTGCGTGCAGCGTTCCAGAAAGAAGGATTGCGGGTGGTCTATTCGGCCACGATATACTTCGGTTCTGAAGGGCAAGTGCTCACAAGCCATTTGGATGTTGCGAGGATTTTGAACCAGGTTTTGGACGGAGAACCGCAGTACGTGAACGTCAAAAGTAGCGGTGAAGAATACGTTGAATCTTTGAAGATGCTCGCACAGAGGTACGGCGTAGAGGTGCGCACGACGGAATGAAAGTCCTGAAAGCACTTTTCGTGAGAGATGCTTTCATCAAAATTCGGGAACCATGGTCGTTCTTGGCTGCGTTCGTGGTCTTCAACGTGGTTGTTGTTGCCTTCTGGAAACACGTGCAGCTCACGTTCGTGGGGAGCAATCCTTTGGAGGTCTGTGCAGAGCTCAACGTGGCCTTTTTAGTTTATATGTTTCTACTCTGTGGTTTGACAATTTTGCGCTCCGGGAGCCGGAAAGTATTCTCAATTCCGGCACTGTTCTTTCCTTACGTTCTCACACCAATTTATGCGGTCATACTCACGTGGCTCAGACTTCCGAAGGCTCTGTCTTTCACGATTGCATTCCTCCATTCGATCCTCATGTCCAGTGAACATGACATCTTGGTTCTGTCAGTGAGGATCGCCGCTTATGGCGCTCTACTGACGGTGGTGAGGCACTGGATATGATGGGGCTTGTCACGAAGCACCCCAAAGCTGTCGTGGTAGTGTTCTTGCTCTCCACCGTGATCTTTGGCCTTTTTGGTTTCACGAGGCTCTCGATAAATTCAGATCTAACGAATCTGGCGGACAAATTCAACGAGGCTTACAAGGAGCAGATAGATTTCCTCGCAGAAAAGCTTTCTTCGAACACCCTGATAGTGCTCGCCTACACTGATGGAAACGTCGAGAAGACGAAGAGAGCCATCGAATTGCTGAAGGAACGATTCGAAGAGAGTGGATACATAGCAGAAACACTGAAGATGGACAATCCTGAGTTGTTCGTGAAGTACGGCTTTCTCGGCTTCGACACGGAGATGTTCCGGCAGGTGGGCAACCTTCAGGATCTTGGTAAAGGTGGTTTCCTGGATTTCGTTTACTGGAGAAAGGTATTCACGACTCTATCCATGCTTTCTGATTTTGCCGAAGCGTACACCAGAAGAAAGGGTATAGAACAGTACGTGCTGGTCTCTCCAGATCAGAAAATAATGCTCATCAACTTCACGCTGAATCAGAATCTGAGCGATGTTGGATCTATCAGCCAGGCCGTTGGTGAACTTCGCGGCATAGCGAGGCAGATCACTAAAGCCACGGGAACGAAATTTGCGTTCACCGGAACCCCAGCAGGGGTGTACGAGTCGAACAGGCAGGTGCAGAAAGATTTCACTATCACGTCCGTGGTGTCGTTGACTGGTCTCACTCTGCTCGTTTATCTGGGTTATGGAAGCTGGGGTGTTCTTCTGTGCTTGTTCGTTTCCATGATAATTGGCATGTGTTTGACCTTGGGTCTGGCAGGATTAATCGTCGGTGAAATCAACATAGTGACTTCTTTCGTGAACGCGATGGTGCTTGGGCTCGGAATAGACTACGGTATACACATGATGTCGCGAATAGCAGAACATGCGAAGGAGCTGGAAATCGAACAGAGCATTCGGGAAACTTTTTCCGAACTGACCAAGCCGAGTCTGGCGGCCCTTTTGACGACCATCGGCGCGTTCAGTTCGATGTATCTTGGATTGTCCAGACCCTTCGTTCAGATGGCCACCTTTTCCATCCTGGGGATGATCTGCTTTTATCTAACGATGATGTTCTTTTTACCTTCCCTCGTACTTGTGTTCAAAGTCCAGCCTTCAGAGAAAGAGAAACTTGGATTTCTGAAAAAACTGTTCCTGGCTGGAAAGTCCAGAAAGTTCGCCATAGTTGTTTCTATCATCTTCGTCGGCTTGATCCCTCTTGGAATTTTGAACCTGAAGGAGTACTGGTACACTCCTTCGGGACTGGTTTCCAAAAACGCAGAATCCGCCATCGCTTTCGCAGAGTTGAAGAGGAGCTTTCAGAGGGTTGGATTCGGGGAAGTGTGCGTAGTAGCAGAGGATCTCGAAGAGCTGAAGAGAATCGATGAACTGCTGAGAAAATCGAACCTCTTCATTCCTCCACTGTCTGTGCTGAGCTTGATGGAGTTCTCCAAGTTCAACCCCAGCGGTGGCACGCTCGACCTATATGCGAGCCTCAGTGAAACCGTTAACAATCCGTTTCTTGTGGCCCTTTTCAAAAGGATCGAGATGTATCCTCAAATACTCGATATGTTGAGGTTGTTGAAGAGTTCGAAGGATCTGAACGATATCCTGAACGAACTCAAAAAGGACGTGCCGCTTTTCTTCTACGAAAGGAACGGTCGCACGATGTACGTTCTGTACACCGACACGGTGAAAGATCTGTACAAGGGCAACCATTTGAAAACTGTTCACAACTTTCTCGTGGCGAACGGCGTCAAATTCTTTGGAACACCCGCGATGCTTTACATGATCATGGAAGACATGAGAAAGAGCATGTACAAGCTGACCTTTCTGACCATTTTCGGTGTGCTTGTGATGCTTCTGCTGAGCATCAGATCGATTAAAGGAAGCTTGCTGATATCACTGGGAGTCCTGTCATCAATAGTGATCACTTTCGGTGCCGGAACAATCTTCGGCATTCATGCGACCTTCATGACTCTACTGTCGGTACCTCTGTTACTGGGGCTCGGGGTTGATGGTTTGATCCACATGAGACACGCTATTTTGAGACGGGATGAATCTCATACGTACAGGACCTTCAAGTCCGTGTTTCTGTCGAGCGCAACCACGATAGTGGCCTTCGGGAGCTTCTCGGCTGCCCAAGGTGAACTGTTGAGAGAGTTCGGCATACTCATGAGTATAGGATTCGTTGTCTGTTTCTTGGTCACCGCACTTCTGAGTTTTCATGTTTTCGGGGGTGAAGTCCGTGAAAATAGCGATGTTCACTGAAACCTATGTGCCTCAGAAGAACGGTGTGGCAATCTCGGTCTTCCTCTACAAACGGGCGCTGGAGCAGCGCGGGCATCAGGTGTACGTGGTCACAACAGTTGGCAACAGCAATGACGAGATTCTCGTGCTGAAGAGCACCCAGTTCAAGTACGAGTCCAACCACGTGATTCCGGTGGATGGTCGTTTGCTCCCCGTTTTCGATTTTGTACGTTCCAAGAACGTGGAAATCGTTCACAGCCATGCTCCGTTCGCCCTCGGATTGAGGGCTTTGGCGGTACAGAAATATCTGAAGCTCCCGCACGTTCATACGTACCATACCCTTCTGGTGGAGTACAGACATTACATTCCAAAACCCCTGACGCCTTCCAGAAAGAGCGTAGCGGAGTTTTCAGCCTGGTTCTGCAACATGGTCAACAGGATCGTCGCACCGACCGAGAACATCAAGCGAGAGCTCGAAAGTTACGGTGTCGTGAGACCCATTCACGTTATACCGACGGGCATAGATGTGGACTCTTTCGATAGACCTCCGCTTATCGATGTCCGCAAAGAGCACGGAATATCGTCAAAAACCAGACTGTTGCTTTATGTTGGGAGAATGGCGAAGGAAAAGAACGTGTCTTTCTTGCTGCGTGTGCTTGCACACCTGCTGCAGAAAAAGCACGATGTGCACCTTCTGCTCGTCGGTGATGGACCCGAGAGGAACCAGCTCGAGGAAGAAGCGAAGCAGCTCGAAATCGAGGATAGAGTGACCTTCACAGGTGCCTTACCGAGAGAACGGCTCGTCGATTATTACCAGCAGGCCGACGTGTTCGTTTTCGCTTCCATGACCGAGACGCAGGGATTGGTGGTGCTCGAATCTCTTGCTGCAGGAACCCCTGTCGTGGCCGTGGCGAAGATGGGGGTTGCGAACGTTTTGAGAGATAAAGAAGGTGCGTTGTTGCTGGAAGAACCAGTGCTGGAGGAGTTCGTTGAAAAAGTGGAGATGTTGCTTTCCGATCCAAAACTCTACGATGAGATGAGATCGAGAGGTAGAATCTACGTGAGACAGCAATGGTCGATAGATAAGACCGTTCAGGAACTCGAAAGGGTGTACGAAATGGGAGTCGAAGAGGGGCCAATCGAGGTGGAGTACTACACCAGCGTATGGATCGAGATCATGGTGGAGAAGATGAAGCAAATTTCGAACAAGATCTTCACCGCAGGAGGTGGCAGGCGTGTTACCTTTGCACCTTTTTCTCGGACACGTGGTCGCTGACCATGCGTTCACCAACAATGCGAAGATAAGGACCTACAGGGGTTCAAAGCTTCTTGGGCACATCATCTGGTCGCTTTTCGCAATCTTAGCCTTCACGTTCGACACCTTTCTGCGCTCAAGACTGGGCACAGTGCTGTTGATAGCGTTTTTCACCGTTCACGCGTTGCTGGACATCGTCAGGGTGAAGGTCTATCCAAAGGGTAACCTCCTCAACCTGGTGGAACTCGTCGGCCTGGCTTCGGCGCTCGTTTTCAACATCGTGGGTGTAAGGTTGCTGAAAGGTTCATACCTGTCGAACGAGTTCGTTCTGTATCTGCTCGGCATGTCGGTTGTGTCAACTGGTGTAACGTATTTCTTCAGAAACTTCTATCCGAAAGACGAGTTCATGTCTGACATAGAAGGCATCTCGGAGAGATTGGCAGTTTTCATATTCTTACTCGCATCGAAACCATTGTTCGTATTTCTCTCCCTCCTGATAGCACTCTTCTACCGGCTGATCTTCGTGAAAAGGTTTGACCACACCTGGTGGATCAGTCCTGTCAGTGGTTTACTGATCAGCTTCGCCTGGAGGTTGATGCTCTACGGATGATCGGTGAAAACATCGTAAGGGTTCCGATCATAGGTTCAACGAACGACTTTCTGAAAGAAAACTGGCGAACGTTTCCCCATGGCACAGTTGTGGTGGCCGATGTACAGACTGCGGGTCGAGGCAGGTTCAACAGGTTGTGGCATTCACCGGAAGGTGGTCTGTGGTTTTCGATACTTTTCAAACCCAGGAAGCGTGTCCGACCGAACTTCTACACGAAGTTGTGTGCCGTTTCGATCGTCAGAGCGTTGAAGCGTACGAAAATCGATGCGAAACTCAAGTGGCCGAACGATGTTTACGTGGATGGGAAAAAGCTGGCAGGAATACTCACAGAAACCGTCTTCGAAGAAGAACAGATCAGGGCCGTCATCGTTGGTATCGGCCTGAACGTGAACAACGAGATTCCACAGGAACTGGAAAAGAAAGCCACCAGTTTGAAGATCCTGACAGGAGAGGAATTCGAAAAGCTGTCCATTATGACGTCAATCCTGAAACAGATCAACAAAGCGCTGAAGGTTTACTCGAAAAAACCAGAGGCGCTCACGCGGGTTTGGAAGAACATGTTGATCCAGAAAGAAGGGCAGATGATCGTTTTCAAGACCGCTAACGGCGTGCTGAGAGGCAAGCTTCTGAAAATAAATGAAGAAAGTCTAACGCTGAGTACCGAAAACGGTCCTGTGGAACTATCATCGCTCGAGTTAATGGACGAATGAAGATACTCGTTCGCGCACCTGCTTCGATTTGAACGGCGCATGTGTCTTGCAGCATGCCGAATCGACTTCGTTTCCAAATTCAACTTGACTGAGTGAACTTCGTGACCCGGCGCTGTTTGAAATTGGATGAGTCCATCGGGAATACTTCTGAAACATCGCGTGTCGTTCTCTAAGGAACTCAGCTGTCTGCCGGATCCGCATAATCAATGTGGTCCTTTTTTGTTTCGTTCAAAAGTTTGGGTTTACCCTGCTGATCGACGAGCAGTTCCACTTCCTTGAAAGGAAAGATTATCTTTATCTTGTCACCGATTTTCACTTCATAAGAGGGTTTAACAATCCTTCCATTCACAGAAACTTTTCCGCTCTCTATCATCCTCTGAGCGACTGTTCTCCGCTTTATGATCCCGGTCTGTTTGAGGTACTTGTCTATTCTCACACTCATCACCCATTCGTAGTATACTTTTTCAAGAGGTGAACTGAGTGCCTTACTTCCAATACACGGCTCTAACCCCCGATGGGAGAAGAATAAAAGGGACGGTTCAAGCCAACAGCGAGTCTCAGGCCGCCGATCTCATCAGAAGAAGGAACTACGTCGTGTTGAAGCTTCAGCCTGTCGCTTCGAAAAGGGATTTCGTTTTGTTCGGCGTCCATCTGAACGAGCTCGTGGTGTTCTGTCGCCAGCTGGCGACGATGGTGAGCGCCGGTGTGAGGCTCAAGGACGCTTTGTCCATTCTGTCAAGACAGGACGTGTTCTCATCGCGTTTCAGGAGGATCATCACCAACTTGGTACTATCACTCGAAATGGGTATGTCCTTCTCAGAAGCTTTGAGGAACGAGAAGGTGTTCGATTCCATATTCATCAACCTCGTTTCGTCGGGTGAAGAAGGTGGCGTACTCGACAGAGCTCTGGAAAAGGCTGCGGACTTTTACGAATCTTCGAAAAAGCTCCAGGACGAGGTCAAATCCGCCATGGCTTACCCAACCTTCGTTCTACTGTTCGCGATAGGAGTGATATTCCTTATAACGTTTTACATCTTGCCAAGGTTGATTTCAGTCTTCGGAAGCATACCAACCAGTGGAATCGTCAGATTTCTCATGAACGCGAACAGGTATCTCTCTGAGCACTGGCTCTCCGTTTTGATCACAGTGGTTTTGGTCGTCGTTGGGATCGTCATCTTCTCGAGGACCAGGTACGTCAGTTACGTGAAGGAATGGCTCGCAACGCTGTTTCCTCCACTCGCCAAGCTTCGCAACATGATGGCGGTAGAGCGTTTCTGCAGAATCTTGGGGACGCTGACTGGTAGTGGCGTTCTTCTGACGAGGGCTGTCGAAATGGCTGCTGCCGCATCGAACAGTCCCAGACTGATCAGATTGAGCAAACGCATAAGCGAAAGGGTACGTGAAGGTGCAAGTCTCAGACAGGCGATGCTCGAAAGCGGAGTCTTTCCGCAACTGGTTTACGAGATGGTGGGAACGGGTGAAGAGACGGGAAAGCTCGAGGAAGTGTTGCTCAAGGTGGCAGACTTCTACGAAGATCAAGTAAGAACGGGCGTGAAAAGGTTGGTTTCTTTAGTCGAACCGATGCTGATCGCGGGTGTTGGAGGATTCATAGCGTTCATGGCATTGACCATGTATTCAACGATCTTCCAGCTACAGCAAACCATAGGCAGGTGATCTTCGACGTTAGTCGAGATCGTTGTCAAACTGCTGGTTCTGGTCTCGTTTGCCGTGGGGATCTTTTCGTGTTTGCCCGTCCTGGACAGGGTCATGAGTTACGTTGAGCCGCTCTATCTGAAATGTCTGGTTTATTCGGCGTTGCGTTACGTGAACGGTGTTAATCCATCCGGGAGCGTGACGATAAGCGTGATCAACGATGAAATAAGGCTGAGGTGCATTCCTTCGGATAAAGACAGAAAAGTTGTCACGGTCACTCTCGTTCCAAAAGGATCGGTCAGGATCGTGACCGATGGTGGACCGATAACGTTATCATCTGCGAGTGTTATTAATGCGGGAAGTATTCTGAGTGACGGGTGGACTGTCAGCTTTCCACCTGTGGTTTTGAGAATGAACATCAAGAGGTGATGTTGTGCAAATATTTCACAAGATGATAACCGCGATCGATGTGGGAAAAAGCTGGATAAGTGGGGCGAGGGCGAGAAAGTTCAGAGGTATCATCTCGAAACCAGTCTTCGCGAGCGTCAGAAACGAGGGGAACGTTGTGGAACATCTGAAGACGCTGAAAGAGAAACTGAGACCAGACGTGGAGGACATAGTCGTAACGAACTTTCCGGTGGAGGAAGTGCTCTTCAACACCTTAGAGATTCCCAAGGAATTGAGGAAATCGGAGCTCAGAACGTACATAACCGCTGAGATGTCAAGGATTCTGAACCTTTCTTCATCGGAGATAGCACTCGATTTTGTGAGAAATCCCATCGGAAAAGCGCTCGTGATGGTGACGAAGATTCGTCGCCTCAACGAATGGATAAGCAACATCACTGCCGCGGGCTTTCCGCTGCCAGACGTGGTGATACCCGACGCCTTCAAGTATCTGCAACTGTTGAAAATACCTGGGCCTGAGGCGTGCGTGCTGGTGCTCCTGACGCGCGATTACAGTGTGGTCGCCGTGTGCGTATCTGGCTCACCGCTGGGCATCAGGACGTTCTCTTACTCTCTGGATGAGACCATCTCGATAGTCAGTGAAGAGACGGGTCTCAACGAGATGGAGATAGTTCAGGAGCTATCCAAGCAAGAATCCAGTAACGCGAAGAACGTTTTCGAATCCATAACGGTTGACTTGCCCTACTCTGTGGAGAGGGAGATCATATTCCTGCTCAGCTCAGCCCTGCCAGGATCGTCCATAAGGGATGTTGCGAAGTTCTACATTTTCTGTGATCCTTTAGGGTTTACACCCCATTATGTGAAACTCTTCGAAACAGTTGAAACCATGCAGGGAAAGATCCAGCCATTGACCTTGAGCATCGATGCGAAAGACTTGCCTGCGGGAACGATCGGGCTTCTGGTGCGTGGAGGTGAAGAATTTGGAAAGAATAAACTTGTTCAGATATAAAAGACCCGTTTTGAAGTTTTCTTCCTTCTTGATCCTGATGCTCGCGTTGCTCGCGCCAGTTCTCGCCATGCGGTTCACTTTGGATTTTTACAAGCGCTCCGTTATCGACTCTATTTACATCAGTCATGGAAGGATCGCGGAGAAATACAGAATCAGTCGTACCACATCTCTAACTAACATCATCGCGACGCTGGATTCTATCAACAACCAGCTCGTTCAGACCAGTAAACGTCTGCAAGCGCAGATAGACGTTCTGGAAAATCACATCAAAAATTTCAACGACAGGATGCAGCCACTGCACAGGATTTTGGAGACGTTGCAGAAGACCGATCAGAACTGGATCGTCCTGAAACAGCTGATCTTCGGTGACTCTGTGAGGATCGATCTGTACGAACTCTACGATCCAGCCATAATCAGAACGGCCGATCGGTTAGAAAAAGCCCTGTTAGAGCTGGGATACAAGGTGAACAAGAGTGAGGAGTACGACGTTCTCATGCAATTTCTTGGCAGAAGGATTTCCAGCGTTTCTGTGGAAGGAAGGAGATAACTATGCCAAGAAGATTGGCCATCCTGCTGGCCTTGCTCATCGCGTTAGGTTCTGCGCTCTATTTAGACGTGTACGAGTATTTCAGATCCAGGGTTCTCGTCCTCAAACTCGAAAATTCTTTCATAAAGCTCGAGGAATACGACAGAAACGTGGAGCAGAAGAGAGAATATCTGGCAAAACTTGAAAAAACCGTTCAACCTCGTATGACACTGAAAGAGCTCGAAAATCTTACGAAAACTTCGAATCTGTCGTTTTCACCACAGAAGGACGGAACTTATCTCATTGAGGGAACCTGCAAAGCCGATCAGCTGGTGAATCTGCTGAACGAGTTGCTGAAGAGTGCGAACTTGACCGTTCAGCTGCTCCAGATAGAAGCAAAGGAGCTCGTGCCCGTGGTCACAGATCAAGCGCAGAGATACGCGAACTTGAGTGTGAAGATGATCTTAAAGGGTGTGATGCTGCAATGAACAAGCGCCTAATAGTCTTACTTCTGGTTCTCGTTGCAGTTTGGTCTGTGGCCATCTACATGCTGTTCTTCTATCGAAAATCACCCATAGCTACTCCTGCAGCACGTGCTGGTGAAGCTGTCATCCAGCCTTTGATCAAGAGGTTGAACGATCCAGATATCGAGAGGTTCAGAACGCTCGTTGAGACGTCGAAGCCAATTGAGAACATCTTCGAACCTTACGTGTTGAAGCTCGACAGAGAGCGACTGATGCGTCAGGCGCTCTCAGAACTGGAAGTGCTGCCCATTTACAAATTCAAAGGTTACTTCGTGGGCGGGAACGAAAACTTTGTGATGTTTTCGAACGGTATTGCGATACCTGTTGGATCGATCCTTGAGAATAGATACCTGATAGTCCACGTGGTGAGCTTCGCTGCGGTAGTTATGGACCTGTCCACGGGGAACCTTTTGGTTGTAAAGTGAGGAGGGGGACAATGAGGAAAACCGTTTTCCTGCTGGTTCTAATTGCGAGCATGATCAGCTTCGCAGCTTCCCTGATCACGATCTCTCCAACCTTCAGCACCGCGGGTGTCACATTAACGATGCAGTTCGATACGGACATAAGCGAGAAGAACGTGTATCTGGAGAAAAACGCCTCGGGGTCTCTGATTTCGATTTATCTGCGGGACGTGAGACCCGTTTCGGATTCTTTCTTCCTGCCCATCGCCTATGGACCTGTTGAATCTCTGAGGGTCATCAACACACGCCAGGGGAGTCTCGTCTTAGTGCAGCTGCTCGTTCCGAGGGAACCTGAGACAATCCTCACTGGAAGAACGCTGAAACTCTTTGTTCCATCTTCTCAGAAAAGGCTGAGCCTCGCGCTGGTGGATGGAGATGTGGAAACGGCGGTGAAGTATCTGTGTGAAGAGCTGAAATTGAACGTTGTGCTGTCAGACAGGGTGAAAACCCAGAAACTCTCGTTGAAACTGGATGACGTGCTGCCAGAAGACGCACTGAGAAATGTCCTCGTCACCGTGAGAGTGAACAATGAACCGCTCGCTTACAGTTACATGCCCGACGGAACGCTTCACGTGGGCACGCGCAGCGATATCGCCGCACGTTTCCAGAAGTTCTGGGGAGTCTTCGAGGTGAAAGATGAGAGCTTAGTTCAGAAGATCGAGTCTTTGCTATCGCCGAACGTTGTCATGAGCTATCTTGCGAACAGGTCGGTGCTGTTCGTCTATGGAGACGTCCAGGAACAGGAAATAATAGCCAAAATCCTTTCACTGACACCGCAGGTGGAGACCAGAGAGTTTTCTTGTCCGGGTTTCATAGAAGAGACGAAGAAACTGCTGGACGCGTTGAAGGGTCTTTACAGCTTCGAATATCATTTGCTCGAAGGTCTGGACAGGTTCGTTCTGAAAGCCGACCCACAGACTTTAGACAGGGTGTTCAGTTATCTGAGAGAGCTCGAAAGGATTGTCAGATCGAGACAGGTTCAGCAAGAAGTTCAGCAACCTGAGGTAGTTCCAGAAACGGTCAGCGAGAGAATTCGAGTCATTTACCCGAAGGAAGCGATCGAAATTCTTAAGAGGTTCAACGTGGGAATCGAGGAGATGCCCTTCGGCGAGATCGTGATGAGTGGTGAGAAAGAAAGGATAGAACTCGTGAAGGGAGTTCTGAGAGACCTTGGATTTTTCGATTCCCAGCAGATGAGGAGGTTCGTTGTACCAAAGATTCACTCTGAAAAAGTCTTGAACGCACTGACGCAGATCCTCGCCATACCGAGTTCGCGGATCGTGATTTCCGAAGATGGTAGCAACATCAACATCGTTCTGTTGGCACCGGAAGAAGTTCAAAAAGCCGCCGAAGATCTCATCAGAGGATTGATGAAGTTCTTCACATCTTCGAGACTCTCAGAGGTGTTCTTCCTCAGAGACAGGGAAACGACCCAGCAGGTCTCGGCGATCCTGAACCAGGTGTACGGAATAGAAACGAGCGGCGTTGAGAACGTGCTGAAAGTTGTTGGTACGAAGGATGAGATAGAAAAAGCCAGGAAGTTCATAGATATGTTCGTGAGGGAGAAACACACCAGGGCCCTTCCACTCGCGATAGATCAGGGACTGTTCGCCGAGCTCAAGACACTCGTTGAGTCCATGTTCGATGTTAAGCTGGAGGCGAATCTGAGGTCGCTCGGCCTGTTACTGATGACTTCTGAAGACAGAGACCAGCTCGAATCCGCGGCACGGGAGATCGAATCTGTCGTGAAAATGTTGCCCGAAAAGCCCTCCGAGACGTACGAGCTGGTCCCTGCGATCGAGAACGTTGACTTCAACGATCTGAAGCTCTTACTGTCCGAGATCTACAGGGTGAGAATCGAAAGAACTCAGTTCTTCTACCTGCTGGTTGGACAGAAGCAAGCCCTGGACGGAGCCAAACAGCTTCTGGAAAGGATCAGAAGCTTGGTTGGTAAACCTGCCGAGATCACGTACAGGCTCGTGAAGGTCAGAGAAGATATCTCAATTGAAGCTCTGATCCGTGCCATCGGCAGTGTTGCAAAGGTCGAAGCCATCAGTATCGAAAACCTTCTCCTGCTGAAAGGTGAGGAGTTACAGATTTCGAAGGCACTCGAACTGATGAAGCTCATCGAAGAGAACGTGCCCGTCAAGGTTGAAGAACCGAAAAAAGTGACCGTGGTGGTCAGGCAACTCGTACCGGAGTTCCCGGCGAGCGAGTTCAGGGTGTACCTCGAGAAGATAGGTCTGAAGGTTGATTTCGAAGCTTTCACGTCTCTGAACGTAGTGGTCATTTCGGGTGAAGAAGGGACGGTTAACAGAGCGGCTGAAGAGTACGAAAGGTTCGCTGGAACGATCCTGAAACAGCTGCAGGCGCGTGCAGAGGAGGAAAAGAAAAAGCAGGAAAAACCTTTGAAGGTGCAAAAGGTGTCTGAAAACACCGTTTCAATAGATTGCGACGGAATCCCGCTCAAGGATGTTGTGGAGGCTGTTTCGCAGGAACTTGGGATTTCGTTGATGTTTGTGACCTTCCCACAGGAGACCGTCACGATGAAGGTTTCTTCCATGAGCTGGGAACAGTTCAAGGATGTCATACAGAAAAACTATGGCTACAGCTTCGTCGAATCAGAAGGTGTCACGGTTCTGCTGAAACCTGTTCCCACACCCGACACGACCGTGGAGCAGAAGTTCATCTACAGAGTCTCCCACAACCTCGATCGGATCAAATCTGTGGTGGAATTTTACGGGGGAAAGGTGTACGTGGACGATCTGAACGATTTGATCATCTTGACGAACATCAGTGCTGAAGCCAAGCGAGAAGTGGAAAAACTCATAGATGAGTTGTCCAAGCCTTTGAAGCAAATAGAGATAGAGGCGCAATTCATCGACAGGGCTCTGACGGACAAGCTCACAAGAAGGGCTAACCTCAACTTGACCATGCCACCTGCGACGATCGACGTCGGTAGCTCAGGCAGTTTGAACCTTTCGACTTCGGTGATCGACCTGGTGGATTACAGGAATCTGCTGAGCATGCTTGGAGGGGCTCAGTTGACTTTGAACGCCGAGGCGCAGAAGTCCAACAGCACGACGGAGTTGCTGGCGAGTCCAAGAATGGTCACCGTGAGTGGCAAGGAAGCCAAGATATTGATAGGTGAGCGTGTACCGTTCGTTGCCGGTATCGACGAAAACGGTCGGATCATAATCGATTACATGGACGTCGGTATTCAGCTGAGGATCACACCAGTGGTGCGCAACGACGGTAGCATACAGCTGAAGGTTTACACCGAGGTCAGCGAAGTCAAAGAACGGACACTCTCAGGCATGAACACCTACGGTAAGATCACGAGGCAGGCTGAAACAGAGGTGATCCTGAAGAACAACCAGACTCTGGTGATAGGTGGCCTGGTCCAGGATAAGTCTGTCAAAACTGTGGCGAAGGTCCCGGTGCTCGGTGAACTTCCTTTCATAGGTCAGATTTTCAGATCCGTGACCGACAGAAAAGACAAAACGGAACTGCTCATCTTCATCACCGCGCGGGTGATCGAGCCGTGAGGAGGAGTCCTGTTGTCTCTGGCAGTTTTTACCCCGCATCGGTCAGGGAATTGACGAAGCTCATCGAAATCTGTTTCACCTCGGAACTGGGTCCAGGGGAGCTACCCAAGAAGCCAGAAAAACTTCTTGAAAGGTGTGTCGGGTTGATAGTCCCACACGCCGGGTACATCTACAGTGGTCCCGTGGCGGCGCACGGTTATTTGGAGGCGGCGAAGTTTGGCAATCCGAAACTGGTCGTACTGCTTGGCCCAAACCACACAGGGTACGGTGCCCGGATTGGCGTCTGGAGCGAGGGTAGCTGGTCCACACCGCTCGGTGAGGTTCGCGTCTGCAGTCAGGCGGCCGAGCTGTTCCTGAGCAACTGCAAGGAAGCTTCGGCGGACGTCCGAAGCCACATGGCTGAACATTCTCTCGAGGTCCAGTTGCCCTTCCTTCAGTACGTTTTCAAAGACTTCGAGATACTCCCAATAACGATGTTTCCCGTCGGGCTGACTGTGTGCAGATCGGTCGCGAACGCTCTGGATCAGTTGCTGAGAGATCATCCTTCAACTCTCGTCATAGCTTCCAGCGATTTCAATCACTACGAGGATGATCGAACCACCAGGTGGAAGGACCAGCTCGCGATAGATGAAATACTTAAGAAAGATCCCGAAGGTCTGTACCAGGTGGTGGCCAGAGAGAGGATCACGATGTGCGGCCTATCGCCTGTGGCGAGTTTGCTTTATATGCAGAGCTTTTCGAAGGTGAGATTGTTGAAGCACGCAACCAGCGGTGACACGTCGGGCGACAGGTCCCACGTCGTGGGATATGCAAGTTTCATCTTCGAATGAACTTGAAGAGTTGATGGGCCTCTTCCACTTTCAGAACCAGACAAAGCGAAAGATAGACGATCGCACCGATCATGACCAGTGCTACGGTGAAGAGCCTTGACGAGTTCACGTGGTCCAGCACCATGAGCACAGACCCCATCACGAAGGATGAGAGCAGCACCTTTTGAAAGTGCTTGACATCGAAATCTGGTCGGATCTTGAACAGTAAATATGCCATTCCGATGACACCAGAAAGGGCCGTGGCCAGTGCGATGCCTGCGGTTTTGAATGTCAGGCCGAGCACGAAGTCCAGTACCGCGTTGGACACAAAAGAGATCACTGTGGCCTTGAACGGAAGTTTCATATCTTTCTTTGCGTGGCATGTCCTTGAAAGAAGAGCCATCATTGAGTAGAAAGGAAGTCCTAACGAATAGAAGAGCAAAGCTGTGGCAGTCTTGACCGCATCCGAATGTGTGAAAGCGCCGTGCTGGTACACGAGGACTATCAACCTTTCGCTGAGCACTATCAAACCGACTGTGGACGGAATACTCAAAAAGAAGGTAGTCCTCATGGCGTCTTTCAGGTGTTGTGTGTTCTCTGTCTCACCGCTCATGAGGGGCAAAATCACCGTCGAGATCGCCACACCGAAAACTCCAAACGGTAGCTGGTAAAACCTGTTCGCGTACTGCAATATTGAAACGCTTCCCGGGCCAACCAGCGCGGCGACGTTCACATCGATGAGAACGTTGAACTCAGAAACCGTCATGGCGAGGAGGGCGGGGAAGAACAGTTTGAAAAAATCACGAACGCCAGCGAAGGTCGGTCTGTAGGAAAATCCTGCCTTCCTCGCTCCAGGTATCAGGCTCAAAAACATCACGGCACCGCCGAGGGTGAAACCAAGGGTCGGTCCCACGATGCGTGGACTGAAGAATTCGCACGAGATCACCCCGAGTATGATGCCCAGATTCATGAACATCGGGGAGAGTGCGGGGAAGAAGAATCGCTCGCTCGTGTTCTGTATGGCGTAAAGTACGGCCCAGAGGAATATGAAAACGACGAACGGCATGCTTATACGCGCGAGCTCGGCGGCCAGAAGCTTCGTTTCCATGTTCGCACCGCTCGCAAGGAGTGCGGGCACGAACTGTGGAAAGATCTCCACAAGGATCGTCAAACCAATGGTCACTATGCCAAGGCTCGTTACGACGGCCGATGCGAACTCGTTTTTGTCTGGCTTTTCTTTGTAGAGCGGTATGAAAGCTGACGTCATGGCGCCTTCTGCGAAGGCTCTTCTCAAAAGGAAAGGAAAGGCAATGGCGATGGAGTAGGCATCGAACTCAACGCCAACGCCGAACCTGTTCGCAAGAAAAACGTCCCTCAGCAGACCTGTGACCCTGGAGATCAGCGTTGCCAAAGCGAACAGACTACCGTATTTCAGAACTTTGGTCATGGCATTTTTTTCTATAGGCTTCTATTCCCAGATTCAGAATTCTGACCGCATCCCTCAACTTCTCACAGTCCAGAACATAGGCGATCCTCATCTCGTTGATGCCGGCACCCGGAGTTATGTAGAATCCGTCCAGTGGTGCCACCATGGTGGTTTTGCCATCCACTTCGAACTCGGTGAGCATGAACTTGACGAAGTTCTCCGTGTTGTCGATGGGAAGCTTGGCAGCTATGTAGAAGGCCCCGTGGGGTTTTTTGAACACCGCACCTTCTATTTTCGAGAGCTCCTCGTACACTACATCCCGCCTCGCCTGGTACTCGAGTCTTATCTGCTGGAAATAGTTCTCATCCAGCGTCAGCAGTCCTATCGTACCGTACTGAGACATCATCGATGGGCAGAGGCGTGCCTGGGCGAACTTCATCGCTGCCGCGTAGAGGTCTTTGTTCTTCGTCACGAACGTTCCAATCCTCGCACCACACGCACTGTATCTCTTCGAAATGCTGTCAACAACGATGATCCTGTTTGAAATCTCTTCAAAGGTCAGCATCGAGATGGCTCTGTAGCCGTCGAAGACGAACTCTCTGTAAACTTCATCAGAAATGATGAACAGATCTTTCTCTACCGCAACGTCTGCGATGGTCCTCAGCTGCTGCTCATCGTACACCGCACCCGTAGGGTTGGAAGGGTTTGAGAAGATGATCGCCTTCGTTTTCGGTCCGATCACTTCGAGGAATTTCTCTTTTTTCGGTACCGCATAGCCATCTTCAGGGTAGGTCCGCACCGGCACGAGTTTTATACCGAGCTGGCTGGCGAAACCGGCGTAGTTCGCGTAGAACGGTTCGAGCACGACGATCTCATCTTCAGGGTCTGCGACCACCGACATGGCGAAGATCACAGCTTCACTTCCGCCGTTGGTGACTATTATGTGTGATGGACCGACTTGGATACCGAACCTCTCATAGTAACGTGCGAAGGCCTCTCTCAGCTCCAGCAAGCCGGCCGAGTGTGTGTAAGCTACCACCGAGGGTCTGTACTTCTCGGCGTACTCAAAATACACCTTAGGTGTGGGTATGTCGGGCTGGCCTATGTTCAGATAGTAGATCTTCTTTCCTTTTCTCGCTGCTTCTTCGGCGTAGGGTATGAGTCTCCTTATAGGGCTCGCCGGGGCTTCAACGGCACGCTGTGAAAGTTGCATATCAGTATCGCCTCCTGACTTCGGTTATGATGAACTTCAGATACCTTGTTTCTGGAACTTCGAGCAAGAAAGGATGATCGAAACCCTGACCACCCCTGTAAAGAACGTTCAGCAGAACTTTTGTATCCTTCGCTGCGTCGCTCAGCAACGATTCGAATTCCATTTCCGACAGAACCTGGGTGCAGGAAGCCGTGGCGAGGACGCCAGGTTTTCTTAGAATCTTCATCGCTCTGAGGTTTATCTCCTTGTGACCACGTATCGCAGAATCTTTCGAAGCGGAAGTTTTGGCGAAAGAGGGCGGATCCAGAACGACGAGGTCGAACTGTTCAGAGCGGGAGTTTTCCCTCAACCAGTCGAAGGCGTTCGCCTGAACGATCCGGTAATTCGTGAATCCGTTCAGATTCAAAAGTTTCTCTGCGATGGACAAACTCCGCTCCGAATAATCGACCAGAACAACGGTTCGTGCACCGGCTTTCAAAAGGTGTAGCGCGAAGTTTCCCGTGTAGCAAAAAATGTCTGCACACTCTCTATCCTTCGCGAACGCCGAGCAGATGTAGCTGTTGTAGAGATGATCTAAGAAAGCTCCCGTCTTTTGACCTCTCAAATCCGCCGCCAGCAACAGTCCGTCGTGTTCGAAATAGATGATGTCGGGTCCTTTACCGAGGAGCCAGCCACAGTTTTCCTGTAAACCTTCCTTTGCCCTTGCTGGAGCATCGGACTTTTCGTACACGCCGATGGGATTCACGTACTTCACCAGTTTCTGAACGATCAAATCTTTCAGCCTTTCCATGCCAAGCGTGTTGATCTGTACCACAAGATAATCTGCGTACCTGTCCACCACCAATCCCGGTAGTCCATCGGCTTCACCGTTCACGAGACGATGAGCTTGTCCTGAGATGAGTGCATTCTTTCGTCTTTCAATCGCCTCCGCGATTCTCCTGTCTATGATCTGTTCGATTGAAAGCGGTTGCAGAGACAGCAATCTAACTGTGATCTTTGACTTCGTGTTGATGTAACCAACTCCATAGAATTTTCCATCGGAGAGATGCACGTTGACCACGTCTCCATCTTCGAACTCTCCTTCAAATTTCGCTATTTCGTTCCGGAATATCCACGGATGGAAATCTCTGTGATTGTTCTTCAGAAAGACGCGTGCTTTAATGGATCTTCACCCTCTCGTAGAGATATCTGATCAATTCTTCGGTGAAGTTGCCGCGTGTCCACTGGAGGTGTGGAGCGTTCTTGGCCCTTTTTGTCCAGACCTCGAGCTCCTCTTCGTTTATTTCAGCTCGCACGTTGAACCCCACCATCTTCAGGAAGTTTGGGACGCCCCCGAGAATCGAATTCACAAACTCAACCTTTTCCGGCACCTCCATCGAAGCCTGCTCAACGACCACGTCCAGGAAAGCGGCAGTTGCTTCACCGTGCCTGATGTTCTTGAAGGTCGTCAGAGGATAACCGAGCGCGTGCGCGACGGTCGTGCTGGTCTGACTGATCACCATTCCTGCGAGGCACGACGCCAGGAGCATGTTCTCACGTGCGCGCAGGTTTTCGGGTTCTCTCAGAACTATCGGCAGGTTCTCCGCGATGAGTTCGATAGACTTTTTCGCGTAGAGATCGGAAATGGGGGTCGCTCTTTTTGAAAGAAAACCTTCAACCGCATGGCACAGCGCATCCAGACCAGTGGACCTCGTCAGAGGTTCGCTCAACTTCAGCGTGTAGCGGGCATCGAGGAACGCGAGCTTTGGGAATGTCAGAACAGGATGTGAAAATCCCCTTTTGAAACCTGCATCGTCTGTCAGCACCGAGTACTGAGTTACCTCGCTCCCCGTTCCCGCGGTGGTCGGAATGGCAACGATCGGCAAGGCTTCACTGTATTTCGACGGATCGTAGAGATCTTCCACCTTCAGTGAAGGGTTCTTCAACAGCACCGCGACAGCCTTTGCTGTGTCCATCGGGCTGCCACCACCGAGACCTACAACGAAATCGAAAGATTTCTGCGCAAACTCGGAAACGATGGTTCTCACAAGGTTGAAGGTTGGATTTTCTTCAACGTCATCGAAGAGCTCCATTTCAACACCAATCTCGCTGAACACTTTCATCAGATCATCGAGCGAGCCGTTCTCCTTTGAAGATCTCTTACCGGTCAAAACGAGCGCCCTTTTACCGAGCGACTTCAACGCATCCTTTCCCTGCTCGATACACCGTTCACCGAAGTAGATTCTCGTGGGCATGAAATACTGCCACATCCTTTCACCTCCTCAACCGAACAACGTGGCTTGCTTGTACTTCTGGGTCAGTTCGTGTGCCAGTCGCGTTGGTTCTGGCAATCGGTGATTCACACAGCAACGCAACGTCAACTTCAGGGCAGACAGCACGTCACACTTGTGACCGGGCGATACGAACAGGGGCTTGTTGCCAACCTTGGTCCTCACGACAACGCCGATCACCTCGTTCTTGTCGTAAAGAAAGGTGTAAGAACCCTGAACGTTCGGAGGTTCGATGAAACTGCCGTAGAGGTGGGATTTCGCGATGCCAACCGTGGGCAGGTCTATGAACAGTCCCATATGCGACGCAATGCCGAGTTTTCTCGGGTGTGCGATGCCCTGACCGTCGAACATGACCACGTCGGGTAAAACGTTCAGTTGCTGCCATGCCTTCAAGAACACTGGTCCTTCTCTGAAAGCCAGTAAACCTGGCACGTACGGAAATGTCACTTTCTCGTGAGCAACGACCTGCTCGATCACGCGCATGGTCGTGATGTCCAGGACCACGATCGCTGCGACACCACTTTCCTTGTCCGGAAAAGCAAGATCGACACCGGCGACGTACCGTATGTCTTCCAGCGGCGTCAATTTTATCAAAGATCTGAGTTGCTTCTGAATCTCAACGGCTTCTTCCGCCGTGACATCCCACGAGTGAAGGTTTCTGTAATTCATATTCACCTCACCACTACCAGGGCGTCTATGGGAAATCTGGGATAAATCCTGTTCTTCGATAACCTATCGATCAGATCGAAGTACGTTTTCAAAGCATTTGGATCGGAATTCACAGAAATAAAAGTGAACTTCCTGTCTGGATAAACGTTGCTCAAAAGCTTTTCCAGGCTTTCTTTCATACCTGCGTTCAGTACAAAAACGCTGTTTTCTGTGAAAGATAAGCCCAGGTCCTCCCAGACGATGAGGCTCGGCTCGACTCCGACCCTGTTCCAAAGGTTCATCTGTTTCTCCAGAAAGCCCCTCGTCTTGTCGACGGTGGCGTTCATCAAAATGATGCGTGGTGTGCTCGTTGCTTGCTGGACTTTCATTTCCTTCAAGGCTTGCTTGTAAGTCTGCAGTTTTTTCTCGTCGAGGATCACGTCGCCGTTTTCATTGATCGCGTATGGAAAAGACAAGAACTCGATGGAAAATCCCTTCCTCAGTCTGGAAAACAGATACACCAGTTCACCCGTGGAAACTCTCAGATCGATGTTCTTCTGAAGGTTGTTGAAGATGGACAACAACTTTTGAAAGCTCACGTGCCTGGCATTTTCCAACAATTTCATCAACACTTCCTTCTGTCTCTCTATCCTCGCCAGGTCGCCCATCGCATCCTTCCTGTACCTTATGTAAGCGAGCAGTTCGTCGCCTCTCATCTGATACACACCCGGTTGGAAGTCTATGTAAAGTTTCTGCACGCTGTCAGAGTACTTCATGGGCTCTTTCACGTGTATTTCAACGGGTCCAAGTTCATCGCCCAGGTATTTGAACGCCGCGTAATCCACGATCACCGCTCCGTTGAAATCGATGTCCAAGAGCTTGGAAAGAGTCTGTTTCAAACCTGGAATCTGGGACCTCGCATAAATTGCGTTTATCTTGCTGTTCCCTACGAGCAGATCTCGCGGAACGTTGCTGATCAGAATTTTCCTCTGTTCGTGATCCACGAGCGCGATCATGATCACATCTGCCCGGCGCGTGCCTTGGATCGCCGCATCCACACCCACGACCAGCAACGAATAGGGATTGACCTGTGGTTTTCTGTAAAGGAAGAATTGAAACAGCCAGCCTGAGAACAGCACCAAGAACAGTACGATAAGAAGAGTGACTGTCAGAGTTACGATCGATAAGACCTTTGCAAGCTTCACCTTCGAAGGCTTCCTCCATTGTTAATTTTATCACACACCGTCTTGATGGATGCCGAGTCTCCGTCGTATTTCTTCCGTGTCGAGAGGTAAGTCGATTTGCTTGAACCTCGAGGTCCGGCCATTCACTATTCTCACATCGAATTTGCTCAGGGAAAATTTTTCAGCGAGCAATTCACGAACCGCCTCGTTGGCCTTCCCTTCAACTGCGTGGGCGGTGACGCTCACCTTCAAGGTTCCATCTGCCATGAGCTCTATCGATTCACTCTTTGCGCCGGGTTTGACCTTCACGAGGATCCTCACCAGCTTGATCACACCCCTCAACCATCGTGTACAATGTGGTTTGGGAGCAGGCTTGATGAAGGTTCTGTTCGAAACAATCATCGCGATCTGTCTGAGCTTTCTGTTCATCATTTTAATCAGGAAACGTAAAGCCAAGCTGAAGAATATCGAAAACATCGTTTTTGAGAAGTTCAGCAAGAACGGTTGGACGCAGAAGCTGTCTTCCAGCCAGAACGGTGCCAGATACGTGCTGTTCGTTCGCGGGAATAAAGCGGCTGTTGTTGTCTTCGTTCGAAATTTCAACTTTGAGGTGTTCAAGCGCACCGTGATCCTGGCGCTTTTGAACCGTGCAGGACACATAGAAGTCTACCACTCGACGATCACCCACCATGTGCGAAAGGCTGTGGACTTCTTCAACAAAAATAGAAGGCTTCACAAAATGAAAATGATCGCCGTCCGGAAAGGGATCACATGATGTTGCAGCTCTTCGTTTTCGTTTCGCTCACACTGTTCTTTTTGATGGTTCTGATCAAACGGAAGAAACCGGGAAAAAAGATTCGCACAGGATTTGTTCAGAACGGTCAGCAGTTCGAAGCTTATCTGTGCGAAATCTTCAGAAGGGCAGGCTACAGAGTCCGTCCTACCAAGCTCTCGCACGATTTCGGTGCCGATCTTTTGATCGAGAGCAGCGGAAAACTCGTGGTACTTCAAGCCAAGTATTACAACAAACCGATCGATACCGGCGCGGTTGAGGAGGCCGTCGTTGCGGGGACAATATACGGGACAGGGTTCGTTGGCATCGTGACGAACAACGAGATACCGGAGCGGGTCAAAGAGTTTGCGAGGCAGTTCGAAGGTAAGACGTTCGTGAGGAAGATTTACCTCATCGACGGTCCGGCTCTGGAGAGGCTGAGGAGGAAGGAAAGGATCGTTTGAGGGAGGAGAAAACATGCGTGACTTCAAGCAGATAGCACTCTGGAGGAACGTGAGTGAAAAAGAGTGGCGTGACTGGAGATGGCAGCTGGCAAACAGGATAATGACGCTGGAACAGCTCGAACAGGTGATCAACCTGACGGACCAGGAACGTGAAGGTATAAAGCATTCACTGAAGTTTTTGAGAATGGCCATAACACCCTACTATGCGAGCCTCATGGATCCGGACGATCCCAACTGTCCGATAAGAAAACAAGCGGTACCCACGTCCAAGGAACTGCACATAAGCGATGGTGAAATGGTGGACCCGTTGCACGAAGATGTCGACTCCCCCGTGAAAGGACTGACCCACCGTTACCCGGACAGGGTGTTGTTTCTGGTCACGGACCAGTGTGCGATGTACTGCAGGCACTGTACCCGCAGGAGGTTTGCGGGGGAAACCGACGCCCCGCTCGATCGAAAATACATCGATGCGGCCATAGATTACATAAAACAGAACAGAAAGGTGCGGGACGTGCTGATCTCCGGGGGAGACCCGCTGACTCTGTCGGACGAGAGGCTGGAGGAGATCATCTCGAGGCTCCGCGAGATAGAACACGTGGAGATCATACGCATTGGTACGCGCGCGCCTGTGGTTCTCCCCATGAGGATCACGGAATCTCTGGTGAACATGTTGAAGAAGTACCACCCGATATGGTTGAACACACACTTCAACCATCCAAAAGAGTTCACAGAAGACTCGAAAAAAGCCCTCGCGATGCTTGCGGACGCAGGAATACCTTTGGGTAACCAGACGGTGCTGTTGAGGGGTGTCAACGACTGTCCAAGGATCATGAAACAACTCGTGCATGAACTCGTCAAGAACCGTGTCAGGCCTTACTACATATACCAGTGCGATCTGTCCAGAGGACTTTCACACTTCAGAACCAGCGTCGCAAAGGGTATAGAGATCATAGAATACCTGCGGGGTCACACCTCAGGGTTCGCCGTGCCGACGTACGTGATCGATGCGCCTGGTGGGGGAGGAAAGATACCGGTTGGTCCGCAGTATCTGATATCCATGGGTGAGGGCAAGGTGGTTCTGAGGAACTACGAAGGTGGCATCTTCGTCTATCAGGAGCCGAAAGACTACAGGAGCAACTGCGAACCTGATGAAGAAGTTGAAGGAGTGGCTTCGTTGCTCTCTGGGAAAGATAAATATCTGCTCCCACAGCAACTCGAAAGGGCCAGGAGGATCAGAGAGTGGAAGGAAAAGAGATCGTCTACATCGTAGGTACCAAGAAGGGTGCCGGCAAGACCACGGTGCTGAACAGGATACTGAGAGATTGCGAAGGTTGTTGCGTCACGAGCGTGGGTATGGACGGCGAAGAGAAAGACAGTTTGACGGGTGAACCCAAACCTCGGGTGAGGGTCAACACGGTGCAGTTCGTTCTCACAGGCGAAAGGTTCCTCGATCTTTCGAGGTTCGAAGTTCTGGAGGTTTTCTCTTACAATCCGATCGCGGGTTACGAAACACTCGCCCGGCCGCTGATCGAAACGGACGTCATCGTGGCAGGAACGAGCGGTTCCACGATCAGGCAGCTCTCACAGAATTTTCATTTTGCCCGGATCATCGTCGATGGGGCTTTGGACAGACTCGTTCACGCGGGAGTCGTGGATGGAGCGAAGATCTTCCTGGTGGTTCACGGTGAAGGCGCCGATAGTCTGAGGATCCTCAGGAAGGTTCTTTTCGCCTCGAAGTTGGCCAAGCCACCCAGCGAAGTTGAGATTATCGTGAAAGATCTGGAGGGTGTGTGGGCCATAACGAAATCCGGTCAGCTTGTGAAGATTTCAGATTCCTGTCTGACGCTCAGGCAAACGAACTACGATGAGTTTGAGTGGCTCTACGTTTCAGGTATCGTCACAACGTCGGTGCTGAGGTTGAGGGACAAATTGAACCTGTGCCTGAACAATCCTCTGGCCGTTGCAGAAGTGCCGGACAGTTTTGATAACATATATACTGTGAACAAAGTTGCGCTCGAAAAGGTTTTCATCAATTCATCCTCTCAACGTGGTTTGTCAACGACTTTGCGAAGGCTCTTGAAGGATTCATCCATCGAGATCGAGGATGTACTCACTCTCGATTGAGGAGGTGTGATCGTGGCGAGGATAGCTGTGGACACGCAGGAGCTGGTGAACAAAATATCTGTGGTTTCGAAGGTGGTTCCTTCCAAAGCGATAAAACCGATCCTCGGTTGCGTCCTGTTCGATCTGAACGAGGACGGGGTATACCTTCTGGCTTCGGATCTTGAGACAGGCGTCAAGGCGAGACTGAACTGCGAGTACGAGGGTTTCGGAAGGTTCGCTGTGGATGGGAAAGTTCTCTACGAGGTCGTGAAAACGTTGCCGTCGGACGTTGGAGCTAACCTCGAGATCACCCCCACGAGTCTTTCCATCGAGTGCGGCAGGAGCAAGTTCAAGCTGTCTGTTGTGGATCCGAGCGATTTTCCAGAAGTGTCCCTATCCGAGTCCAGCGTGAGTTTTGAGATCGAAGCGGGCGTTCTTCACAGCATGATCGATAGGGTCATCTTTTGTGCCGCCACCGACGAATTCATGAGAAACCTCAACGGGATCTACTGGGAACTTGGCAACGGTTTTCTCAGGCTGGTGGCGTCGGACGGTTTCAGGCTCGCCCTGGCGGAAGAAAGACTTGACATACAGACTGAGGAAGGCTTAGGTTTCCTGCTGTCCCTCAAGAGTATGAAGGAGCTCATGAACGTTGCACAGAGCTGTGAGGGGAAGAGCCTGAGAGTTGAATACGACGGAAAGAGGATCGGCATTCTGGCGACGGATGTGGAAACTTTGATGAGGATCGTCGAAGTGGAATTTCCCGATTACAAGAGGGTTCTACCGAAGGCGTTCAAGACGAAAGTCGTGGCGTCGACCAACGACCTCGTGGAAGCTCTCAGAAGAACGATGGTGATAGCCAAACGCGGCAGCGAATCCATAAGGGTTGAAGTGATGGAGAACACGCTCGTTTTGAGCAGCAGAAGCCCGGACTTTGGCGAAGTGAGTGAGGAATTAGAGGTGAAAAAGGAAGGCGAAGACGTGATCGCGGCTTTCAACCCGAAGTTCCTCATCGAAGCGTTGAGGCGTATAGAAACAGAGGAAGTGGAGTTGAACTTCATAGACAGCACCAGCCCGCTGCAGATCAACCCGCTCGAGGTTGAAGGATATCTCTACGTCGTGATGCCGATAAGGATCGTGTGAGAAAGATGGAGTTGATTTTCGAACGTGTAACGAAGAAGTTTTCAGACACCGTGGCCATCAAAGATGTGAGCTTCGACGTTCGAGCATCCTGTATAGCCTTTGTTGGTGGAAACGCTGCGGGTAAATCCACACTGCTCAAGCTGATCGCCACCGTTCTCAAACCTGACGAAGGCAGAATCGTGATAAACGGTATCGATGCTGTGAAGCGACCCGGATTGATAAGAAAAAATCTGTCGTACGTGCCCGAAGAACCTGCCCTCGTGGAGACGTTGACGGCGCGTGAGAATCTCGCACTGTTCAGCAGGATCAAGGGAAGCAAATGTGATCATAGATTGATCCAACTGCTGCAGTTAGAAATCAACGGTAGAAAACTCGTCAGGAAACTGTCCAAGGGAACGCGCAGGAAACTATCTCTCTGCATGGCTCTACTTGGAGAACCAAAGATCTTGGTGCTGGATGAACCCACGAACGGGCTGGACGAGGAAGCGAAGCGGATTTTCTGGAAAGAACTGGCTGAACTGAAAGAAGAAGGCGTGGCGCTGGTCATCGCCACGCACGATGTTGAAGAGGTGCAAACGCTGGCAGATGTCATAGTCAACCTGGACAGAGGCAGGGTCGTGAGCATCCAGCGTGTGAATTCAGCTTCCAGCCACGTCCAACTCCGATACGATCACTGATGGTCCATACCAGTTGACGGAAACTACGTCGCTGTCGGCGCCCACCATTTCGATTCTCTGGAGTAGTTCGAGGAAATTGCCAGAAATTGTGAACTGTTCTACGGGCTCAACGATCTCACCGCCCGCCACTCTGTAACCGTTGGCGCCCAGAGAAAATTCCCCGGATACCGGTCTGACACCCGAGTGCAGTCCATCGAGCGCGATGACTATCAAACCCTCGTTCAGGTGCTTGACCAAACCTTCGTAATCGAGAGAACCTGCGGGCAGAACCACGTTCAGAGGCACACACCTCTGGCCGAACACGTTTCCGGTGGGCATCACGTTGTCCTTCCTGGCCGACTTTATGGAATGAAAGAAGGTGGTGAGCACGCCGCGATCGATGAACGTCTTCCTCGACGTTGCCACACCTTCGTTGTCGAAGGAACGTTTCAGTGGAAGCTTTTCGAAAAACGGATCTTCCACCAAATTCAACACTTCTGCGCCGATCCTCTGACCCAGTTTTCCCTTCAGTGGGGAAAGGCCTTTCTGCACGGCTTCGGCGGAGAAGATGGATGAGAACGCGAAGAAAAGCTGCGCGAAGACATCCCGACGTAGCAAAATTCTGTACTTCCCACTCTTCACGTTTTGGGCGCCGAGCTGTGAGACAGCTTCAGAGGCTGCCTCCTCTGCGACCCTGTCGACGTCGATCTCGCTCGGCTGCGAACCGTATCTGGAGCGAAAGCCCCTCTTAGGTTTTTTCCCATCGGAGGCCACCAGATAGACGAAGGCTGCACCGTAACCGAAGCTTTCTTCCAGCTCCAGACCCTTCGTGTTGAACAGAAGAATTTCAGAGTTCTGATGGCCATAACCGCTCATGATGACGTTCTGAATCCTTTTGTCGTACGATAACGATTTTTCTTCCATTCTTTTCGCCAGTTCTATCTTCTCCCTGACCGACATTCTTTCGAAAGGATCGTCGTAGCTGAAAGGTTCACGTTCTGGAGGTTCGTGCCAGACATCGTCCTCATCGAGGGTGTCCGTGATCATGAAGTTCTCGTAAGCGCTCTCGACGAGGAATTTTGCGGAAGTTTCGTCCATGATCTCCGTGGTCGCGAAGCAGGATTTCCTGTTCTTCACGGCTTTCAACGTGACCCTTCTTGAGGAAGCGTCTGTGTAGTTCTCGATCTTTCCCTTGCTGACAACGACCTCGAATTCTTTCTGCCTGGAGATGAGCACTTCGCAATCGTCGAATCCCTTCTTCTTTGCCAGGGAAAAAACGGTTTCGGCGAACTGTTTCTCTCTCATCTCTTTCGCCCCCCAACGATCAGCTCTTTCACGCGGATCGTAGGTTGTCCGACGTCTGCGGGTACAGAACCGGATATGGAACCGCACATGCCTTGACCCCTCGCGAGGTCGTTCCCGACCATGTCTATGTTGTTTATCACTTCGATACCTTTACCTATCAGTGTCGCACCGCGTACGGGCTTGGTGATCCTGCCTTTTTCGATCAGGTAACCTTCCATGACGGCGAAGTTGAACTCGCCCGTGGCAGGATGCACCGAGCCGCCTCCCATGCGCTTGGCGTAGAGTCCGTAATCCGTGGCGGAGATGATCTCTTCCGGCAGATACTTACCTGGCATTATGAAGGTGTTGCTCATTCTGGATGTCGGTATGAACTTGTAACTTTCCCTGCGTCCACAGCCGTTGGGCTTCATGTTCATCTTCTTCGCGTGGAACCTGTCAACCAGATAGTTTTTCAGCACACCGTTTTCGATCAACACGTTGCGCTGGGTTGGAGTTCCCTCATCGTCGATGTTGCTCGAACCCCACGCGTTCGGTATCGTCCCGTCGTCCACGGCCGTGACGCAGTCCGCGGCGACTTTCTGACCGAGTTTGTTCGCGAAAACCGAGGCACCCTTCGCGACGGATGTCGCTTCCAGGGCATGCCCGCACGCTTCGTGGAAGATGACACCTCCAAATTCGTTCGCTATCACCACGGGCATCTTGCCGGCCGGTGCGTGCTCGGCTCGAACCATTCTGTCCGCTATCCTCGCGGCCTCCGCACCTATGTCTTTCGGGTCGTGAAGGTTGAAAAACTCAAGTCCCATGGAAGCACCAGGTCCGTAGAAGCCCGATTCCTGCTCTCCATCCTTCGATGCGACTGCGGTGACCATCAGCCTCGTCTTGATACGTCTATCGCTCGCCATGGTCCCTTCAGAGTTCGCGATGAAGACTCTCTGATCGTAATCCCAGTACCGGACCACGACCTGTGAGATGAGGTTCGAATAGTTCTTCGCTCCTTCGTACGCGAGTTTCATGATCTTCGCTTTGTCCATTTTCGAAACTTCCAGAGGGTGCAGAACGATGATGTGAGAATTCTTCACGTCTAAGTTCGTGAGGTTCATCGGTTTGAACTGCGCAGGCTGTGTTTCCAGCACTTCGATCAACCTGTCCACCATGGCGAAAAGTTGCTTCTCCGATGGATCGTTCGTGTAAGCGTAGACCTGCTGATCTTCCTTGAACAATCTCAAGCCGAGCCCGAAGTCTCTCTCGCTGCTCGCAGAGTCGATCCTTCCGTCGATCAGGGTTATCCTCGTGTCGAACCTGTCCTCCACGAAGATCTCGACGAAATCTGCACCCTTACTGAGACCGTAATTGATGATTTTCTCCACGAGACTGGCTTCGAGCAAACCGATCACCCCTAAGACAGATTCTACCATTTTAAGTTCGCATCCCGTACTTGTTTCGTCTTATACTCTTGGGGGTGAGAGTTTTGGAACTGGTCGCGCTCTGCACGTCCGGACTGGAAGGAGCAGTTTGTAAAGAGCTGAAGGATATGAATTTCAAGATCCTGAAGGTGACCGCAGGTCACATACACTTCGCTGGCGAACTTTCTGACGTCGCGAAGCTCAATCTGATGTTGCGCAGCGCGGAGCGCGTGCTGATAAAGATGGCCGAGTTTGAAGCAAAGACCTTCGACGAACTCTTCGAAGGAACCTTCAGCGCCGACTGGCAGGACCTGGTCCACGATCGGGCCACGCTGATCGTTGAGAAGGTGAAAGTGCGTAACTCCAAGCTCTCAGCAACCGGAGCGATCGCTTCGGTGGTCAAAAAGGCCGTCTATGAAAAAATTGAATCCAAGAACGAACCGGACGGAACTGTTTATCCGCTGTACGTGTACCTGAAGAACGACATCGTGAGCGTGTTTCTGGACACCACAGGGTCACGCGCGCTGAGCAAACGGGGCTACAGATTGAAAACTTCGATCGCTCCCCTGAGAGAGACGATAGCGGCTGGCTTGCTCATCGTGAGCGGTTGGAACACTCAGAGACTGCTGGTCGATCCTTTCTGTGGCAGCGGAACGATCTGCATAGAGGCCGCGCGGATGGCACTGGGTATCCTCAACGATGGGAGGGAGTTCGCGTTCCAGAGTTGGCCGATCTTCAAAGATGTGAGGATGGAAAAGGTAGATACCAAGAAGCGGGAGAATCGACTCGTTTCGCTCGGTTTCGACAAAGATCCATCGATGGTATCGATCGCCCGTGAGAACGCACTGAGGGCGGGTGTGAACGATTCTGTCAGATTCTTAAACAAGGCTTTCGAAGAGCTGGAAAGCTTCAAAAATGTTCATGTGGTGACTAATCCCCCGTACGGGCTCAGGATCAAAAACGTTGGCGAAGATTTTCACTCACACCTTGCGAGGTTGTTCGACATTTTCGAAGACTCGACCGTCTGCTTCCTGAGTCCAGCAGCGGATCTGGAACGTGTTTTCAAGCGGAAGGCATCGAAGAAGATCAAGTTTCAAAACAGCGGTGTGTGGACCTACTTTTATATCTTCGAATCCTGATGTGAAACAGAAAGGGCCCCACGCGGGGCCCCGACATGTTCATGCCATCTTTTCTTCTTCCGCTGCGCGTGGAGTTTCTTCGATCTGAATGTTCGCGAATATCTCCAGACCCGTACCGGATGGTATGAGCTGGCCCACGATCACGTTTTCTTTCAATCCTTTCAGGTAATCGATCCTACCTTCGATCGCGGCTTCCGTTAGTACCTGTGGCGTTTGCTGGAACGAGGCCGCGCTGAGCCATCCTTCCTGTTCCAGCGATGCTTTGGTGATTCTCAGCAGCCTCCTTCTGTACTTCATGGGCTCTTTGGGTGCGATCTGGTAGGTCGTGGGTCTGCCTTCCTCCATCACAACGATCTCTTTCACGCCTGCGGCGACAGCTTTTTCAACGATCTCTTCTGTGACCTCTGCACCCTCTGGAGCTATTTCCTCAACCTCGTCTTTGAGCTTCGCCACGATCTTCTTGGCGAGAATTTTTCCAACCACGGCGTTTCTGTTGCTCTGCACGTGTGCGTTCGCTTTCAGTATTTCGTCGTTTATTCGTCTCGCTTCGGCTAACGTCAGCAGCTCACCGGGCAGATAATCCGTATCTCCAGGATCGATGACTTCCACCCTGCTGAGCATCTGCCTGATGATTATTTCGAAGTGTTTGTTGTGTATCTCCACACCCTGTTCGTGGTAAACTTTTTGCGTTTCCGTGAGCAGGTACATCGCCGTGGCTTCAACACCGAGCGTGTCCATGAGTTTTCTGAGTTTTACGGCTCCAGTGGTGAGCATCTGACCGGGCAGCACTTTCTGACCTCTGCTCACATTCTCTTTCACCTTTTCCGGGACCTCGTACTCGTGTATCTCACCGGAGAGGTCTTCGACGTAAATCTTCTTCTTTCCATCGACTTCCTTTATGTCCTTCACCCAGCCAGAGACAGTGCAGAACACTCCTTCTGGCTCCTTGAGCTTCTTTCTCGCTTCGAAGAGTTCTTCAGCCCTCGGCAGACCCTGTGTTATGTCGGCCGCCGTCGCGATACCACCGGTGTGGAAGGTTCTCATGGTGAGCTGTGTTCCAGGTTCTCCTATGGATTGTGCCGCGATTATTCCCACAGCCTCACCGACGTTGACCACTTTGTGGTTCGACAAGTCCATGCCGTAGCACATCGCACAAACACCGTGTTCAGCTTCGCAGGTCAGCGGCGATCTCACGTAGATGTTCGGCCTTACTTTGACGGAACTGACACCGTTCTGTTCGAGCACCATCGCCGTCACTTCATCGATCTCTTCCTGGAACACGAGCAACTGCCTTTCGCCTTTCTTGTCCATGACCGTTTCCTGAGCGATCGTTCCGACGACGGGATAGACCTTTATCTTGATCTGTTTCTTACCCGCGTTGCGAGCGTTTCTAACCAGGTCCCAGGTGACCTCACTTCCGGCCTCGTAAACAGAACCATCCTCGAGCCTGATTTCCTCATCCGTAATCGCGTATGCAGATGGTAACTGCAGGCTCTGCAGATCCAGGACCTGTTCAACGCAAACGGGAACAGAAACGACGTATTCTGAGAGGAACTTCGCATCATCGTCGGACAACATCGTGTTTCTGACGTACTCGCGGCCCGTATTCGGATTCTTCACGACTTCTCCTGTGAGCGGATCGATGACGTCCCTTGCGAGAATTCTACCGAACAGGAAATCCTTCAACTCCTGCACAGTCAAGGTACCACTTATGAGTTTCATCGCTTTGATACCGTTTTCTGTACCGCAGTCGGTCATCGTTATGAACACGCCCTGAGCCACGTCGACGAGCCTCCTGGTGAGGTATCCTGCCGAAGATGTCCTGAGTGCGGTGTCAGCGGCTCCTTTTCTTGCACCGTGTGTCGAGATGAAGAACTCGAGTGAACTCAAACCTTCGCGGAAGTTCGAGATTATGGGTATTTCGATCGTTTTTCCTGACGGGTCTGCCATGAGGCCCCTCATGCCTGCGAGTTGCTTGACCTGGTCTATGTTACCCCTCGCACCGGACTTGACCATCATGAACACGGGGTTGAACGGATTCTCACCGAGCGCTTCATAAGTGACCTTCTGCACTTCCTTTGTCGCGTCTGTCCATATCTTTATGATCTCCTTGTACCTTTCTTCATAGGTGAGGAACCCTTCCAAGTACTCTTGTTCGACCTTTTCAACCTTGCTCAGGGCATCTCTTATGATCTCGTCCTTCTTCGGTGACACAACCAGGTCTTTGAGCGAGATCGTGAGTCCGGAAACGGTAGCATAGTGGAAACCGAGATCTTTTATGTCGTCGAGCAGATCTGCCGTCGTTTCCATGCCGTGCCGCTTGAAGGTTTCGTATATGAGCTCTTTGATCTCGTTCTTGCCGAACGTCTTGGAGTAGTCCCTCAGATCTTCCGGAACGATCTCGTTGAATATGATGCGCCCAACGGTGGTTTTGACTATTCTTTCTTCACCGTTCTGTTTGACTCTGGCCATCACGGGTGTGTGCAATCCGACCCAGCCCAGCGAATGGGCCAAGATGGCCTCTTCAGGCGAGCTGAACCTGAACTTGATCCTGTCGATGCTCATAGAGTCGTAGTCTCTGTTCACTGCGGTGAGATAGTAGATACCGACTATGATATCCTTTCCCGGCATAGAGATGGGCTGCCCGTGCGCGGGAGATATGATGTTGTACCTCGACAGCATCAGATAACGAGCCTCTGCCTGTGCGGCGGCCGAAAGAGGTACGTGCACTGCCATCTGGTCTCCGTCGAAGTCAGCGTTGAAGGGTGGACAGACCAGAGGATGCAACTGTATCGCGTTGCCTTCTATCAGCTTCGGTTCGAAGGCCTGTATCGACATTCTGTGCAGTGTCGGAGCGCGGTTGAGGAGCACGGTTTGCCCTTTGATGACTTCCTCCAGAACGTCCCATGCTTCAGGCATCTCGCGTTCTATGATGGCTTTCTTCAATTTTCTGGCAGTCCTGCTGCTTTCTCCACTATCTTCAAGCAGCTTCGCGAGCACGAACGGTTTGAAGAGTTCCAGAGCCATCTTCTTCGGCAAACCGCACTGGTGGATCTTCAGCTCCGGACCGACCACTATGACGGCCCTTCCGGAATAATCTACGCGCTTACCCAGCAAGTTCCTCCTGAAGCGACCCTTCTTGCCCTTCACGAGATCTGTTAGGGATTTCAGGGGTCTGCCGTTTCTGTCGGTGACGGGTCTGCCGATCCTACCGTTGTATATCAGACTGTCAACGGCTTCCTGGAGCATCCTCATCTCGTTTCTGATCATGACTTCAGGTGCGTTCAGTTCCAGGAACCTCTTCAACCTGTTGTTCCTGTTTATAACCCTCCTGTAGAGATCGTTCAGGTCAGTCGTTGCGAACCTGCCTCCGTCGATCTGGATCATGGGTCTCAGTTCAGGAGGTATCACCGGGAGTGCTTCCAGAACCATCCATTCAGGTCTCGTACCGGATTTGATGAGACTCTTGACGATCTTCAACCTTCTCAACAGCTTCAGAGCCCTACCACTGCTCTTTGGAAGCTCTGCGAGCTCGGCCTCTATCTGCGCTCTCAGTTTTTCGAGATCTATCATTTCGAGCAGTTTCTTCACGGCAGCGGCCCCGTAATGTGCTTCGATCTTGCCAGGATAGAGCTCTTTGTAAGCCTCGTATTCATTCTCCGTTATGATGGAACCTACCGTCAACCCGGTTTCCTTGGCGAGTTCTTCGTCTATCTTGGTGATGGCGAGGATAGGTCTATCGTTCTCAACTTCCGTTTCCACGGTGAACTGATCGGGATAGTATTCTTGGAAGATCCTGTACTCACTCAGAGACAGATGTTCATCTTCAAAAAGGAACCTGTCCGCGAGGTAGTCGCCAGCCTTCACCTTGTCACCATCGTTGACGTATGCGAGAGCGCCCTCGAATATGGGATACTTCTTCTCTGCCGCAACCTGTTCGATGTAGACAGATCCCGAGGACAGAACTTCGTAAGAACCGTCCTCGAGAGGTCTGACGTTCAGTTCCTTTCCAAACACGACTCGTCCTGAGGCAGGGCTCTTTACGGCCTGAATCACTCCTGCGGTCCAGATCTGGTCTCCAGCTTTGACCTTCGCCCCATTCTTAACGGTGAGTCGGCAGCAGTAGGGGATGGAAAGCGTCAACGGTTGTTCTTTGCTCGTCGCGTGTGGTTTCAAAGTCAGGCTGGAAGTCAACTCATCGATCTCGACAGTTCCATCGAACGGAGCGTAGAACGCTGGTATCTGTTTTTCGGCGACCAGGATGTCGTTCTCGGATACCTCCTGGTTGTTCTTAACCAGAAGGATCATCCCGGGGAAGAGCTGCACCTGCGATTTGACAACGTTCCTGACGGTGATCCAGGTTATGGTCCTTCCAGTGTTGGAACGCTCGTTCTTCACGCTCACTTCACCGTCTATTTCGGATATGACCGGGGTCTTCGGGTTCTTAACTATGACCGCCTGTTCGGCTTCGAAGTCCAGAACTTTCTTGTATATGTTGTACTCCGTTTCGTATATTATGTCGCCTTCGGCGAACTGCGTCTTCTTCGAATTGGTAACGATGTAAGCCTTCTCTATGATGCGCCTGCTTCCGTAGTAGATGATGTTTTCAAGGTCCCGTGTCGGTATGTTCAGCAGAGTGGACAGAATGCTCGGTGTACTCTTCAGATACCATATGTGAACTACCGGTGCGGCGAGCTCTATGTGCCCCATCCTCTTCCTTCTGGATTCTTTCGATTCCACTCTCACGCCGCACCTCTCGCAGACCGTTCCTTCATATTTCTTGCCTTTGTACTTTCCGCAGGCGCACTCATAATCCTTAGTGGGTCCAAATATCTTTTCACAGAAGAGCCCATCGCGTTCAGGTTTGAAGGTTCTGTAGTTTATGGTTTCTGGCTTTTTGACTTCCCCGCTCGACCAGCTCCTGATCGTATCGGGGGAAGCCACACCTATCTTCACTGCGGCTATCTTCCTTTTGAAGGTGGAAATGGCCATCCTTCTTCCCTCCTCGGCGCTCACATCAGAACCTGTCGATGTCGATCTCGTTACCGTTTTCATCGTAGACTCTCACATCGAGCGCCAATCCTCTGAGTTCCTTTATCAAAACTCTGAAGCTTTCGGGTATTCCAGGTTCTGGTATGTTCTTACCCTTGAGGATCGCTTTGTAGACTTCGTTTCGACCCCTGATGTCGTCGGATTTTATCGTGAGCATTTCGTTCAGCGTGTGGGCGGCACCGTGCGCCTCCAGTGCCCAGACTTCCATCTCTCCGAACCTCTGTCCACCGAACTGGGCCTTTCCTCCCAGAGGTTGCTGGTGAATGAGCGAGTACGGACCTGTCGATCTGGCGTGGATCTTGTCGCGGGCTATGTGAATGAGCTTCATCATGTAGATGTATCCAACGACCACAGGTTCTGCAAATGGTTCACCCGTTCTACCGTCCCTCAGCAGAACTTTACCGGAAGGATTGTTTTCATCGTCGCCTTCTTCCAGTCCCACAGCTTTGCGCTCTTTGTACAGCCAGGGCAGGATATCGTTTTCCTTCGCTCCATCGAACACGGGTGTGGCGAACCAGCTGTTCGTCAGCTTTGCGAGCCATCCCAGGTGCGTTTCCAGGATCTGACCGACGTTCATCCTCGATGGCACTCCGAGGGGGCTAAGCACGATCTGTACCGGCGTTCCGTCCGGTAGGAACGGCATATCTTCTCGCGGCAGGATCTTCGAAACGACACCCTTGTTTCCATGCCTACCCGCGAGCTTGTCTCCGACTTCAAGGGTCTTCTTGCACGCTATGTACACTTTCACCAGTTTGTTCACACCAGGACCGAGTTCCGCAACATCTTCTTTGTCGAACACCTGGACGTCGATGACCCTGCCTTCCGTTCCGTGAGGTAACCTCAACGAGGTGTCCTTAACGTCCTTTCCTCTTTCACCGAAGACGGACTGTATGATCTTTTCCTCCGGTGTCGTTTCTCCTTCTCCCTTCGGAGTGACTTTTCCAACGAGTATGTCCTGTGGCCCGACGTACGCTCCGATCCTGACTATCCCGTTCTCGTCAAGGTTCCTCAGAGACTCCTTGGGGACGTTCGGAATGTCTGCCGTGATCTCCTCCGGTCCGAGGCGTGTGTCACGTGCCTGGGTTTCATAAACTTCTATATGAACGGAGGTAAACACATCTTCCTCGAGCAACTCTTCGCTGACCAGGATGGCGTCTTCAAAGTTGTAACCTTCCCAGGACATGAACGCGACCAGAACGTTGCGTCCGAGCGCGAGCTCACCCATGTCTGTTGCCGGTCCGTCGGCTATGACCTCACCCTTTTTAACCCGATCGCCCACGTTCACAATGGGTCTCTGGTTTATGACCGTGTCCTGGTTCGTTCTGACGAACTTCATCAGCCTGTATTCATCAAGCACTGGCGCACCGTTCTTGTACAGGGGATTACCTTTCTCGTCGGTCCTGTGTATGACGATCCTTCTCGCATCAACCTTCTTCACGATGCCATCATGTTTGGCGGTGACCAGGTAACCAGAATACAGAGCCGCTTCGTGTTCCATACCGGTGGCGACGAACGGTGCCTCAGGTTTCAGCAAAGGCACAGCCTGTCTCTGCATGTTCGAACCCATGAGCGCCCTGTTCGCGTCGTCGTGCTCCAAGAAGGGTATGAGAGAAGTCGAAACGGAAACGATCTGCTTCGTGGATACGTCCATGAACTGGACCTTTTCTTTCTCAACGTAGAGGATCTTCTGCATGTACCTGGCAGGAACCCTGTCTTCAATGATGTTTCCGTTTTCATCGACCTTGACCGTGCACGGGGCGATGTAATAGTGTTCTTCCTCGTCGGCCGTCAGATAGACTATTTCGTCGGTGACCTTACCCTTTTTCACTCGCCTGTAGGGGGTTATCAAGAAACCGAACTCATCGACCGTTGCGTAGACGGCCAGTGAAGTGATGAGACCTATGTTCGCTCCTTCGGGTGTTTCGATCGGGCACATTCTTCCGTAGTGAGAATGATGGACGTCACGGACCTCGAACCTCGCCCTCTCCCTCTTCAAACCGCCTGGTCCCACAGCGGTCAGCCTTCTTTTGTGCGTCAGTTCGGCGAGTGGGTTCACCTGTTCCATGAACTGCGAAAGAGGACTGGTGGCGAAAAACTGATTGATACCCGCGATGATCGTTTTTATGTTGATCAAGCTCTGCACGGAAATCTTGTCCAGCGAGTTGTAAAGGGTGAGCCTCTCCTGGATGAGGCGCTGCGCCTTCGAGAAAGCCCTTTCGAATTCAAGCTTGACGAGTTCTCCAACCGTTCTCACTCTCTTGTTACCAAGGTGGTCCTTGGTGTCCATTATCTCCGGATTTTTGCTCACTTCCAGCAGGTATCTCGTGGCCAGAACTATGTCCAGCGGCGTGAGAACGAGATCGGTTGGATTGTATTCCATTTGTTCAGCTTCCGCTTCGCTCATCTTCTTGACCTGGACCAGGTATTTTCGGTACGCTTGCTGGAGCTTGCGATTTATCTTGTAACGTCCAACCTGAGAGAGTTCGAACCTCTCCGGGGTGAAGTAAAGGCTGTTGAGGTAAGCCTTCGCGGCGTTCACCCTTGGGATTTCACCGGGTTTGAGTTTCCTGTAGATTTCCACGTACGCTTTGTTGGAATCCACCTCTCCGTAAGTACTGTTGAGTTTTTCCAGCGTTTTCTGTGCCGCCGGGTGTGCTCTGACAATGGTTGTGATCTTGGATTCTAAGATAGCCTTGGCGGCGTGTTCCGTGAGTACTCCGCCGCGTTCGACGACCTTTTCACCGTTGATGCTCACATCTTCGAGTACGATCGAACCAACGGCTTTCATCATCGTGTATTCGTCGTCTGCATCGATCTGTTCGGGGAAAAGATCGAGTATGTCCAGATCGTTCTCAAAACCGAGAGCCTTGAGCAACAGAAACAGGTTGATTCTCCTTTTTCTGTCTATTCGCGCGTAGAACATATCGTCCGCCGTGTTGTAGAGGATTTCGAGCCAGGCACCCCTCACAGGCAGGAAGTGGGCAACGTACACGGGGGCCGCAGCCTGAGTCTTGGGTATCTCATCGACGAAGTAGACACCGGGTGCCCTCACGAGCTGGTTGACAACCACACGTTCCGCGCCGTTGATGATGAAAGTCCCGTTGTCCGTCATGTACGGGATGGAACCCAGGAACGCTTCCTCTTCTCTCATCTCTCCAGTGTTGACATCCACAATTCTGACGGTCGCGTATATCGGTACCTGATAAGTCAATCCCTTCTGCTTGCATTCTTCTATCGTGGCGTTTGGTTCTCCAACCCGTGTTGAAACGAACTCGAGTATGAAACCTTTCTCTCCTTTTCTCAGATCGCCTTTATGGGGTTGTGACACTATCGGGGAGAACTTTTTCAGTATGTCCATCAAACCCTTTTCCAGAAATTCTCTGTAGGATTCGAGCTGGATGGCTATCAGGTTCGGGACCTTCAGGGCATCAACAGTGCGGCCGAACGTTAACCGTTCGCGTTTGCCGTACACGACTGTTCGCATTTTATCACCTCGTCAGATCAACGGAGTGGAAACGCAGGGAAATGAACGAAGCCCGGGACGCAGGCACGCTTAATTATCATAGCATAAAACAACCTATACCAGCAGAGCTGGTATAGGTTTGATACAATCTTTTTGCAATTGAGAAAATTCGTTCACATCACTTCAAAATGACCTCTGCACCGGCTTCTTCGAGCTTCTTCTTGATCTCCTCAGCTTCGTTCTTCGGAACACCGCTCTTGACTACCGCGTCGGGGCTACCAGCTTTTTCGACGAGGTCCTTCGCCTCTTTCAGACCGAGTCCGGTGATTTCCCTGACGACCTTTATCACGTTGATCTTGTTGGCACCGTGGCTCTTCAAAATGACGTCGAACTCAGTCTTTTCCTCGGCGGCAGCTGCCTGGGCTGCTGGTGCCGCTCCAGCCGCTGGTGCCGCAACGGCTGCCACCGCAACGGGTGCCGCCGCGGTCACACCGAACTTTTCTTCCAACGCCTTAACCAGCTGTGCCAACTCCGCCACTGTGAGTTTTTCAATCGCCTCTACGATCTGTTCCACTGTCATCCTCAAACACCTCCAACGCTTTCAGATTTCTTTTTCTCTTCAATCGCATTGAGAACGTACACAAGTTTTCTCAGTATGCCGTTCAGCGCGAACACCATACCGTAAATTGGACCTTGGAGTCTGCCGACGACCATCGCGTACAACTCTTTCTTGGTGGGCAGATTGGCCAGTTCCGCCACCTGATCGCCGCTGAACGGTTGACGCTCGAGAAAACCACCTTTGAAGAAGTTCTCGAGCTTCTTTTCTTTTGCGAAATTCACAAGAAGTTTTAGTGCGTCTACGGGATCACCGTTCAGCAAGTAGAAAACTGCTGTCGGTCCTTTCAGGAATTTCTCGTACTGAGCCTCATCGTATTTTGCCGCAGCCAGGGCTATTGAAGCAAGGGAGTTTTTGACAACGGTCAGCTTGGCATCTTTTCCGAATTTCGAGTTGATCCTCCTGCGCAACTCCCTGAGCGTCGCGACGTCGAGACCGAAGAAGTTCACGAACACGAACAGGTTTGCCTTCGGAAACACTTCTTTCAGGTTCTCCAGAATCTGCCGCTTCTTCTCCTTCGTTATCAACTGCTGCACCTCCTTTCAACAAAAAGGGTCTCTTGTCACAAGAGACCCCCGCTCAACCAAAGCGCTCGCTTCCGATTCGCCTCGGTAGGCGGGGATGACCCCTTTAAGGATGTACCTACTTTCTTCGGCGATCCAGCGATTTTCCTTTTCAGATCGATTGTTCAGATTTTTGCAGCTTCCAGCTCAGAAAGGTTGAGCTTCACACCAACTCCCATCGTTGACGTAATTACGGCCTTTCTGATGAACTGACCCTTGATGCCCGCAGGTCTCATGGCTGATATCTGTTTATAAGCTGAGATGAGGTTCTCCTTGAGCTTTTGAGAATCGAAAGAACACTTACCGATGGGAAGATGTATCGAGCCTGTCTTGTCGCTCCTGACTTCGATCCTTCCCATTTTGAACTCCTTCACCGCGGCCGCAACATCGTCGGTGACCGTGTTCGATTTTGGAGATGGCATCAAACCACGGGGTCCGAGGATTTTACCGAGCTTTCCAACCGATTTCATCATGTCCGGCGTTGCGATGGCCACGTCGAAATCCGTGAAACCTTCGTTGAGAATCTTTTCGACCAGTTCGTCTCCTCCTACGATATCTGCACCGGCCTTTTTGGCTTCTTCGGCCTTTTCACCTTTGGCGAACACCAGCACTCTCACCGTTCTTCCTGTTCCGTGCGGTAAGACCACCGTCCCTCGAACCTGCTGTTCGGGTCGTTTTGGATCTATGTTCGTCGCAAGGTGGAGCTCAACCGTTTCGTCGAATTTCGCCGTTGCGTTCTCCTTAACGAGTTCGATGGCTTCATCGATGCCGTAGAATTTCGTTCTGTCCACCCTTTGTCTTATTTCAAGGTACCTCTTGGAGTGTCTCGGCATAAAGCCTCCTCCTTTTCTTCATCAGTCGACTATTTCGATACCCATGCTCTTCGCCGTACCTTCGATGATCTTTATGGCGGCCTGCAGATCGTTCGCTGTCAGGTCTGGCATTTTGATCTTCGCGATCTCTTCGATCTGCTTTCTCGTAACTTTTCCTACGATCTTCCTCTTCGGTTCACCCGATCCGGACTCGATGTTTGCCGCCTTCTTGAGCAGGAAGGATGCGGGTGGTGTTTTCACAACGAAGCTGAAGGAACGATCCTCATAGACCGTCACTATGACTGGCAGAATCATGCCAGCTTTGTCTGCCGTTTCCGCGTTGAACCTCTTGCAGAACTCCATTATGTTAACGCCACGCTGACCGAGCGCAGGCCCAACTGGTGGAGCAGGTGTGGCCTTGCCTGCCGGTAACTGCAGCCTCACCTGTGCTACGACTTTCTTAGCCATTCACGTTTCCCTCCTCTGTGGTTGCTGGGAACGACTCCCTCCCACGTTTTCACTGGATTTTCTCCACCTCAGAGACCCTCACCGTCACCGGTGTTTCCCTACCGAAGATGGTGACGGCCACCCTGAGTTCCTGTTTCATAGGATCTATTTCCTTCACGACTCCGGCGAAGTCTTCGAACGGGCCGGAGGTGATCTTCACCACGTCTCCGACCTTTATGTCCATCTCGATACGCACGGGCTTTGCTTTTTCTTCAAACGTTTCGATACCCGCAAGCCTCAGGATCGCTCTCGCTTCACGTTGCTTCAACTCGAGCGGTTGACCACCGGATGCAACGAAATCTATTATCCCGGGAACGGTTCTGGCGAACTGCCAGGTGTCGTCGTTCATCATCATTTCAACGAATATGTAGCCTGGAAACATTCTCTTCTTTTGGGTTTTGGCTATTCTTATTTCTTTGCGTGTTCCCAGATCCACCACTTCTACCCGTCCATTTATGGTAGAGTGTATCTTTCTACCTTCGGCGAGCAGTTCCCCATTCCTGACCTGCTTGCCCTTGTAAATCTTGTTCGCGTCGTAGAGCTCGTAAGGGATGTGGTAAACGTCTATCTCTCCATCTTCGCGTTGAACTTCCACACGTTTGACGCGCTCGTTCTCGACCACTTTACCATCGATCTCGCATATGTATTCGGCATCTTGCGTCAACGGCATTCCCTGTCTGATGCGTGCACCAACCTTGATGCCACTCACGAGTTTCGAACTTTCGGGTACGACGTACGTTTTGGAATACTTCTTGTCGATGGTCTCTATGGTTACCTTCCTGTAGTTCTTCACAGACACAACGGTCCCGCTGTGCCTGGCGTGAATCGCGGGTTCCTCAGCGAGAAGATCGCCTTTTTTGACGTCCGAGCCGGTTTTCACGTACAATTTCGCGTTCGGAGAAACCGAAAACCTCTTCAAAGATTTGCCGGTTGCATCTATTATGGTTTCTTCAGGAATGACGATACGGCCAAAGAACCTTTCATAACCGGCGGATCTGATCTTGGTTTCCAGGTTCTCCTTTGCGCTTTCTTCTTGACCGGCTATAGTCCTGAGTATGTACCATCTTTTTCTCATTCACATCACCCGATACCGAGTGCGCGCAGGATCGCCCTCATCCCACCGGACAGAGCGAGGTCCAGCAGAAAGAAATAGATACCCATCACCGCAAGGATCAATATGACAACGGAAGTTGAGACCAAAAGCTCCTGCCTGTTCGGCCAGTGGGTCTTCTTCGCTTCTCCCCACACTTCCCGAAAGAACTTTCTGAGTTTTTCCACAGAGTATCCCTCCGACTGGCACAAAAAATTGGCAGGGCCGGCAGGACTCGAACCTGCAACCGCCGATTTTGGAGACCGGCGCTCTACCCAGTTGAGCTACGGCCCTGCGTTCATTTGGTTTCGACGTGCTCCGTATGCTTGTTGCAGTTCGGACAGTACTTTCTGAGACTCAGTTTGGTTTTCTTGGTGTTGTTCTTGTCGGTGTAGTAGTTTTTATGACCACACACGGAACACTTCAATGCTATTTTAACTCTCATTCCTTACACCTCTTTCGTTGAAGGATGCTGGTGGTGAGGGGAGGATTCGAACCTCCGAAGGCAATCCGCCAGCGGATTTACAGTCCGCCCCCTTAGGCCACTCGGGCACCTCACCACCTCGCGGGCTGGAGCCAGCGAAGGGACTCGAACCCCCAACCTGCTGATTACAAGTCAGCCGCTCTGCCGGTTGAGCTACGCTGGCCCGTGGCCCTGAAAATTATATGCAAAATAACACCGAGTTGTCAATGATCGACCGCAATGATTAAAATACTACAAACCCCTACCTTTTGCTATTAAGTATTCGTTAGCTCAAAGTTGCGATTCATTTCAAGAAGGGTTCCAGCTCTCCCACGACGAAATCCAGATTCAGCCTTTTCAACGTTTCGATGGTCGGGACACCCCGCTCGTCCCAGCCACGGATTCTGTAATACTCGCTCAGGAGCCGATCGTACTGCTCTGGGTCCAGATGCTGACCGTCCACACCGTCCTGGAACCAACGTTTCGGTGGGTAATCCATCCTTCGATCCCAGTTCCCCTTGAACTCCCTCACCCAGTAGGACCTTATCAAGCTGTAAACTCTGTCTGCGGCCAAGAAGATGTCATCCATGGTGTAGTTCTTACCAACGATGCTGCTCAGTATCTTTGCGTACCATTCCAGATCGAGCCCGAGTTCGACCCACGGCAGTCTGCAGGCTGTGAGCATCTCGAACATACCGCCCCTGATTCTCTGCTGCTCCACGACTTTCTTCGCCTTTTCCGGAGAGTAATCCACCACGTATTCCTTGCCCGTCGACTCCTCCATGGGTGTCGAACCGATCTCCCACGCTATGACCCACGCTTCCTTGTGGTGCGCGCCGATGGCGCAGGTTCCATAGGCGAGAGCCATCGCCGGATATATGTAGCAGTTGTATGCGGAAACTTCCAGACCTTTCACGTGCATCGCGATGTCTTCAAGACCGAGTTGTTCGGAGGCTTTCTTGACCCCTTCAGCCAGCAGTTTACCCACTTCATCCTGCTTGAACACGATCCTTTTCGTGAGTTCTACCGCACCCTCGTAATCTCCAAATTTTGGACAATCCTTAAGCACGCCACGTTCGGCCGCCTCCATGGCGAATCCTAAAACGGCTCCGAGAGAGATGGTGTCGACGCCGTATTCGTCCGCCAGCCTGTTGATGTGTGCCACCCTGTTCAGGAAAGCTATCCCGGTGTTCGGACCCAGCATTCCGACGTTCTCGTAGTCCAGTTCGCTCTCTTTCCCTTCGATGTCCAGCACGACGTTTCCACAGATCATGTTGCAGTTGGGACAACCTCTCCTTGAGACTTTCATGGCCTCCATCGCGTAGCCATCGACAGTCCTGGCGTACTCGAACCTGACCTGCGAGAAGTTCCTCGTCGGAAGTGCCCTGTTCTTGTTCGCCCACTCAACGGTGGCCATGGTTCCCTGACGTATCCAAAAGTTGTACGCCGGCAGGGTGGGAATCAACTTGAACACTTCGCGGGTGTATCTTTCGAAGTTCTCTTTATCTTTAACCTCGACATCCTTCGTGCCTCGAACGACTATCGCCTTCAGTTTCTTGCTTCCCATCACCGCACCAATCCCGGGTCTTCCACCCGCCCTTCCTTCCTGAGATATCACGACCGCATACTTCACCAGGTTTTCTCCTGCGGGTCCGATGCTCAAAACGCCCACGTTACCGTGAACCTGTTTCAACCTCTTTTCCGTTTCGAAGGTGGACAACCCCCACAGGCCCTCCGCACTCATTATGTGCACCTCGTCATCGTCCACGTAGAGGTACACGGGCCTGTCAGAAGCACCCTCTACGATGATGGCCATGTAACCTGCCTTTCTCAGGTGCACCGACGCCATGGTTCCGATGTTACCATCGCCGTAACCACCTGTGAGAGGACTCTTCGCTGCCAGGACGAGTTTTCCTCCGCTCGGCGTTCTGAGCCCGTTGAACGGGCCTGCGGCAACTATCAGCTTGTTGTCCGGAGAAAGGGGATCCACGTTTTTGACCTCATCCCAGAGGATCTTGACTGCCAGACCGCGTCCACCTATGAACCAATCCAGAACCTTTTCATCGATGGGTTCCTTCGTGATTTTCTTCGTCGTGAGATTGACCCGCAGTATCATGGAATCCAGCCCCCTTGTTAATTTTTTCGCGTGATTATTCTACCACACGGTCGCTTATAATCTGTGCAGTGGAGGTGGCACGTTGTACCTACAGGATGTGATAGCAAAACTCAACGAATACTGGGCTTCGCTCGGCTGCATGATCGATCAACCCTACGATCTCGAAGTCGGTGCGGGTACGTTCCACCCATCGACGTTTTTCGGCTGTCTGAGAGAGGGAGAATGGAAGGTCGCGTTCGTTCAACCGAGTCGTCGGCCCACGGATGGAAGGTACGGAGAAAACCCGAACAGGTTACAGAGGTACTTTCAGTACCAGGTCATCATCAAACCCTCCCCAGAGAACGCGCAGAAGGTTTATCTGGATTCCTTAGCGGCGCTGGGCATTGATCTGAAAAAGCACGATGTTCGCTTCATCGAAGATAACTGGGAATCACCGACGCTCGGCGCCTGGGGTGTTGGGTGGGAAGTGTGGCTCGATGGCATGGAGATCACACAGTTCACTTACTTCCAGCAAATAGGTGGTATAAGTTTGAAGTCGATCCCCCTCGAGATCACCTACGGTCTGGAAAGGATCGCGATGTACCTGCAGGGCAAGAGCAACATCTTCGAAGTCATGTGGAACGAGAAAATATCCTACGGAGAACTTTACAGGGAGAACGAGAGACAGTTCTCGGAGTACAATTTCGAGTCTGCAGACGTGGAAAAGCTCTTCACGCTGTACGAAATTTTCTCCTCTGAATTCGAATCGCAGATAAGATCGGGCCGATATCTGGTGGCTTATGACTACATGGCGAAGTGCTCACACATCTTCAACCTGCTGGATGCGAGGAACGCGTTCAGCGTTACACAAAGGCAAGAGTTCATAAGGTCGATACGATCGATGGCCAGGCGCTGTGCAGAAGCTTTCAGAGGAGGGAACTGAATGGAAAACTGGGTCTTGTTCGAACTCGGTGTCGAAGAACTGCCCGCGAGTGAGATGGACTCGATAAAGCAACAGCTGAGTGAGCTCGTTCCAAACTTGCTCAACGAGGTTCGTGTAGGCTTTGGCTCGTACGAGGTGTTCGTGACGAACCGAAGGATCGCCGTGCGTTTGCAAAACGTTGCGGATAGACAGCAGGATATGGTGATAGAAAAACGTGGACCATCGGAAACAGTTGCGTTCTTGAATGGTCAGCCGACGAAGGCACTCCTTGGGTTTTTATCGTCGAATGGAGCCAGTTTGGAAGACGTCTTCGTGAAAGATGGGTACGTACACGTAAGGAAGTTCGTTGAAGGTAAGCACATACGGCAGATAATTCCTGAGGTGCTCGTTAAACTCGTGGCTGGGTTGAAATTCACCAAACCGATGCGCTGGGGGAATGGAAACTTCGAATTCGTCAGGCCTGTCAAATGGGTTCTTGCGTTGCTGAACAACGAGCTGATCCCCTTAGAGGTTTTCGGCAAGAGATCCGATAAACGCACCATGTCTCACCCTTATTTAGAAAAGTGGATCGATGTCGAACATCCAAAGGATTACGTTGATTTGTTGAGAGAGAACCTGGTGCTCGTCGAAGAGAGTGAGAGGAAAAAATCGATCGAAAGACAGCTGGCTGAGATAGAAAAGGAATTCGCGCTCGTTTGTGAAAGTGACCCTGCTCTCATCGAAAAGGTTTGCAAGATCACGGAATGGCCGGAGGCCATCGTCGGAAAATTCAGCGAGAAATATCTGCAGTTACCTCAAGAGCTGATAACAGTCACCGTGAAGCACCATTTGAGTGCTTTCTCAACGAGCAGAGACGGAAAACTCACCTGCTACTTCGTCGCTTTCATCGACAGGCCGAAAAACGATTCTCACATCATCGTGAAAGGTTACGAGAACGTGGTGAACGCGAGGCTTGAAGACGCCCGTTACTACTTCGATATAGATAGAAAGTACAGACTCGAAGATTTCAACGATAAGCTGAAGCAGATAGTCTTTCAAAAAGAGCTCGGAACGCTGTACGACAAGGTATTTCGCATCAAGTCTCTGGTCCGTTACCTCGTCGAGAAGCTGTCTAAACGTTCCATCCTCGACAAGGCTTTGCGTGCCGCTGAGCTGAGCAAAGCTGACACGGCGACGCATGTCGTGTACGAATTTCCGGAGCTGCAGGGTGTCATCGGAAGGATCTACGCGGAGTTGGATGGCGAGGACAGATCCGTCGCGTTCGCCCTGCAGGACCAGTACTCGCAGGAACCTGAGAGCGAACTCGGTGCACTGATCGGTGTGTGCGATAGGGTAGATACCATCGTGGGCAACATCGCGATAGGTAATCTGCCCAGTGGGTCGAAGGATCCCTACGGTTTGAGGACCAAAGCTGACACGATCTACTGGTCGATCGTTCGTTTCGGGTGGGACATCGATCTTTCAGAACTGCTGCTCGAGGCGGCGAGACATCTGAATGTGGAGTTCGATGAAGACAAATTGTTCGAATTCATGAAATCACGCTTCTACGCCTTTCTCATATCTCAAGACTTACCGTTCGACATCGCGCGTGCCGTGAACCATCTCTGGTCCAGACCTCTGCGCGGTTATCTGTCCGCCAGATCTCTCATGAAGGCGTGCCAGAGTGAGGACTTCAACAACGTCGCCATAGGTTTTGAAAGGGTGCACAACATCACAAGGAATCACGACGATAAGCACTTCGACGGTGCCCTTTTCGAAGAACAGGCAGAGATAGACCTGTTGAACCAGTTCGTAGCCGTAAAACCGAGAGTGATAGAAAGTGTATCGAAACTCGACTATGACGAAGCCATCAAATATCTGTCTTCTCTGAAACCTTACATAGACAGATACTTCGACGAAGTGTTCGTCATGGTCGACCGTGAGGACATCAGGCGCAACAGGCTCGGTTTCCTCAAGAACATCGACGAACTGTTCATGCTCGTTGGTGATCTGACACACCTTGTGAGAAGAGACTGAATTTCATTCCTGGGGAGAAGACGTCCAGTAGTTGGGCGCCTCCCGCGTGATTATTATGTCGTGAGGGTGACTTTCTTTCAAACCTGCAAGAGTTACCCTCACGAATTTTGCTTTCTTCCTCAGTTCGTCGAGATTCCGAGCGCCGACGTAACCCATCCCGGATTTCAAACCACCAACGAGCTGGTGCACGACGTCTTTCACGGTTCCTTTGTAGGGCACCATGCCTTCGACACCTTCGGGCACCAACTTCGCGTTTCCGCTCTGAAAGTACCTGTCCGCACTACCCTTTCTCATGGCCGACTCGCTGCCCATACCACGGTAAGCTTTGTATTTGCGTCCCTGGTACAGGATCGTTTCTCCCGGTGCCTCTTCGGTTCCAGCGAATATGCTGCCGATCATGACCGAATCGGCACCGGCGGCCAACGCCTTGACGATGTCTCCAGAGTATCTGATGCCTCCATCGGCTATCAGTGTCACCCCGAGTTCCCTTGCCACCCTTGCGCACTCCACGATCGCCGTGAACTGTGGAACGCCCACGCCCGCCACGACGCGCGTGGTGCAGATCGAACCTGGCCCCACTCCCACTTTCACTCCATCGGCGCCGGCTTCGACAAGAGCTTTGACAGCTTCGGCGGTGGCAACGTTTCCCGCAACCAAGGGCAGGTTTGGAAAGTTCTGCTTTATCTTCTTCACGGTTTCGATGACTTTCTTCGAATGACCGTGTGCCGTATCGACGACTATGAAATCGACCTGCGCATCCTTCAAAGCCTGAACCCTCGCGAGTACGTCGTCACCCGTTCCAACGGCTGCCCCAACGATGAGTCTGCCTTTGCTGTCGCGTGCAGCGCTTGGATGTTCGATCACGCTCATGATGTCCTTGATCGTTATGAGTCCCACCAGTCTGTCTCCGTCATCCACGAGGGGAAGTTTTTCGATCCTGTATCTGTGGAGTATCTGTTTGGCTTCTTCCAGACTGACGTTTGGCTTTGCAACGATGAGCTTGGAGCGGGGAGTCATGAGCAGCTTAACGGGTTTGGAAAGATCGGTTTCGAACCTGATGTCCCTGTTCGTTATGAGGCCCAGAAGTTTCATGCGTTCATCCACGACTGGCAGGCCACCTATCTTGTACGTGGACATCAACCTCAAAGCCTGTGCCACGCTTTCCTCCGGACCCACTGTGATCGGATCGTAAATGACCCCATTCTCGGCCCTCTTGACGATGCTGACCTGGTGTGCCTGTTCTTCTATGGGCATGTTTCTATGTATGACACCCACGCCACCCTCACGGGCCAGTGCCTTGGCGAGTGCCGCTTCGGTCACGGTGTCCATGGCCGCGCTGACCAGTGGAATGTTGATCCATACGTCTTTGACGAGTCTTGTCCTCACGTCGACCTCGGATGGCAACACGTCGCTGTACTGGGGAACCAGAAGAACATCATCGAACGTGAGAGCTTCTTCGTATCTCAAGGGAATACCTCCTTCTGGTATTATGTTTTTTAGGATTATAACACCACATCTGGAAAGAAGGGGTGAAAGTTTGAAGGCGATCTTTGTGAAAATCTTCGGCCACGTTCAGGGGGTAGGTTTCAGACACTTCACTTACAGGATCGCGAGGAGGTTGAACGTGAGAGGTTACGTGAGGAACGCCGAGGACGGCACGGTGGAAATCCACGCCGAAGGAGATGAGGAAAATCTGGAGCAGTTTCTGGCGCAGGTGAGCAGGGGACCAACCATGGCCGTTGTGACCGACGTTTGTGTCGAGGAAATACCAGTCCAGGGATACGAAGATTTCGAAATAGTCCATTGAGGTGACGAGTATGTTCGTAAGCTTTGAAGGCATCGATGGGAGCGGCAAGGGTACTCAGGTCAGTCTGTTCATGGATTATCTCAGTAAAAAGGGGGTAGATTTCGTTTACGTGAGAGAACCTGGTAGTACTCCGCTGGGGGAACAGATCAGGAATATCTTGCTGTTTTCAGAAGAGATCACTCCGAAGGCGGAGCTATTGATGTTTCTCGCAAGCCGGGCCCAGATGGTAGAAAGAGTTGTGAAACCTGCTCTCGCGCTGGAAAAGATTGTCATCGCCGATAGGTTCATCGATTCCAGTGTTGCATACCAGGGTTTTGCCAGAGGGCTGGGAGTCGAGCTGGTCAAGAAGTTGAACGATTTCGCAACGGGTGGTTTGAAACCGGATCTGACCTTTTACATAGACGTTCCTGTGGAGGTGGCCATGGTACGAAAAAAGCAGCTGGACAGGATCGAGACCGAGGGTGAGGAATTTCTCAGGAAGGTCAGACAGGCGTATCTGAGCCTGGTGAAAGAGGAGCCTGAGAGGTTCGTCCTCATAGATGGCAACGCGGACCAGCTGACCGTGCACAGAAAGATCGTCGAAGAATTCGAAAAGAGGAGGAAAGGTTAACGTGTTCTTCGGCATGTTCTTGATGGAATTGAAGAGAACTCTGAAAAATCCCTACTCCATGGCGCTGATACTGGCCGTACCGTTGATCATAACCATTACTGCCGTCGTGCTGTTTTCGAGCCTCGGGTTTCTGCACACTAAGATAGGCATACTCAACCTGGATACGGATCCTTTGTCCCGCTTCACGGTCGGCATAGTGATGTCGATGTTCAAGGGTGGTAACATCAGTTACGTGGGGGAAGATTACGATCAGAAATTGCTCAACGGTGAACTGCAAGCGGTGGTCGTGATCCCAAAGGATTTCTCCAAGAAGCTCTACGCCGCCGAGCAAACCGAACTGATCTTCATACCCAGCCCGGTGGACCTGCAGTTATCCACGGTCATCTACAGAACCTTCCGTTCCATGTTCGAAGATCTCAATGGAAGCCCTTTCTTCGATCCCAAAGTCATCAGATACCTGTTCACCTCTCCGGGGTATCCCGCACCGAAGCTCTCGGCGTTCGAAAAAGAGAGCGTTCTGAGCTTTAGCTCCATGCTCGTTCCGATAGTCGTCTTCCTCTCGACGGCGTGCGTCTTGTTCTCGATCGCCGCGAGTTCGTTCCAGCAGGACGAGCAGTCGCGGTTGACAGAATTGTTCATTTCGATGGGTGTGGGCAAGCTGAGCTACGCACTATCGAAAATGACCGCTTACACGACGGTGGGTTTGCTCGTTTCGTTCTCATCTCTCCTGATAATTTCGCTTTCCGGCGCGATCTCTGTAACACCAATGATTTTGACCCTCCTGCTTTTGAATGCCCTGTTCCACGCGTGCGTTGGCTTGATCGTGTCCTCCCTGTCTCCAAATGTACAGGTTTCATCGATGCTGAGCGTGGGCCTGACACTCGTCAGCTTCTACTTCAGTGGCACCGTCGTGCCACTTTCAGCTATGCCGTCAAAGTTGCAGCTCATCGCGCGGAATTATCCTCTCTTCTTGATGAGCTACGTTCTGAGAAAGCAACAGCTCTTTTTGCTCAATTCGGCAAACGATATAGAAAAGATCTTGCTGTATGTTTTCGTCACGTTCACCACATGTCTAATGCTCGGTTCAATGAAGTTGAGGAGGAGATGAGATGAGGAAGGTCCTGATAGTGTCAGATACACACGGTTCTTTCACGAGCTGGCAGAGATTGAAATCCTTGGTGGGGCAGGTTGATGAGCTTTACCACCTTGGAGACGTGCTCTATCACGGCCCAAGAAATCCGATACCAGAAGGATACGATCCCGCAAGGCTCGCCGAGGCCTTGAGGAACGAGAATCTCTTTCTGGTTCGGGGAAACTGCGACGCAGACGTTGATCTGCTCGTGCTTGGAATATCGGAAGCACCAAAGATTCTCACCGCGAGTTTCGGTCAGATCAGTTTCGTGATGAGCCACGGCGAACTCTTTGAAAGCGACGAGCAGATGCTGAACGTCCTTGAAAAACACAACGCGCAAGTTCTCTTCTACGGTCATACACACGTTCCAAGGTTCGAATGGCTGGGTTCGAAGCTGATCATTAATCCGGGTAGTCTCTCTTTACCAAAATCACGGTCTGAGCCAGGATTCGTGCTGATCCACGCAGAAGAAACCGTTGAGATCACCCTGATCTCTCTGAGTGGAAAGATCGTTAAGGAGGTCTCGCTGTGAACGATCTGGCGGGTTTGATACGTTCTTCCTTCGCGAGAATATCCATGATCGAGCATCACGAAGAGATCGTTCCGGAGGATGTGAGATTTGGTCCTTCTTCGTGGATCGTTGAGAGTGGAGAGACAGTCGCGTGTGAAGAACTCAGCAGGGTCGTTTTTGTGGACAGCAGGAGAAGGAGGTTCGCATCCATAGAGGTCGAGGGTTACGTACTGTTGATCTCTCAAATCGTCACCGGTGCAGTGCTCTTGGAAAACGATCGCTGTAAACCCCTTTTCTCTTCGGAAGAACCTCCCGTAGTGAAACTCGTGCTGGGCGTTCCTGATCCCATAGCGGCGCTCTGGGAATTGAGTAAAGGCGAGCAAGTAACGATAGGAAACTTGATATGCGATGTGGCCGTAGGGCCGACGGCTGAGGACGCCACAGATTCCTACATGCAGGATGTGGAAAGAGAAACGGTGGAACGTTACGTTGAAGATTACCTCGTCGTGAAAGACGGGGTCATAAACTTTCAGAGTCCCACCTTCAAACCTGGACGCGGCCCGCTCGGGTTGGTCAAAAACATACACATACCTTACGTGGACCCGGAAAAGTTCAAAGCGTTCGGTTTGATGAAGAAAGGTCAGCGATCCAGATGCATCGCCACGGAACTCGGAAAAGGTAGCGAACTGCTCAAAGTGATGAGCTATTTGAAACTTTCGAACGTCCCGGGATTGCGGGGTCTAGTTAGAATAGAAACGGTGGTTCACAAGGACGAGCTGAGCGTTATGAAGGAAGAGATATTCGAACTCTTTGAGGCCATCTCTAACACGCTGGTCAGAGTGAGCGACGATACCGGACTGATTCCGAGAACGCCCGAAGACACCCTTCCCGTCGTGTTTTTAGAGAAGTATCTGGACCGCTACTTCTACAATGAAACCTACGTCAAATGCGCCCTCTTGGAGGCGATCAGAAGCTGAACGCGATGACTCTTCAAGCTGATGAAAAGGCCCCGAGCGGGGCCCACCTTTCCTCTGAAGCGTGGTGTTCTTTTACTCTTCACCCACCTGCATCCTTACAAACCTCGTGACTCTGATGTTCTCCCTGATTTTCGCGATCGCTTCATCGATGATCTGTTTAACGGTCTTCGTGTCATCGAATATGTACTTTTGGTCGTACAGACAAACCTCTTCGAAAAACTTTTCGAGTTTTCCCTGGACGATCTTCTCGATCACCTGCTGCGGCTTGTTGGAATCCTTCAGCTGTGCCAGGTATATTTCTTTTTCCTTCTCGATTACCTCCTGTGGAACGTCCTCTCTCGATACGTATTTTGGATTCATCGCGGCCACCTGTTTCGCAAGGTTGTAAGCGAGTTCTTTGAACTCCGGCAGGCGAGCCACGAAGTCAGTCTCACAACCGAGTTCGAGCAGAACGCCTATCTTGTCGTTGAAGTGAACGTACGCGGTGACGATGCCTTCCTTCGTGGCACGGGACGCCTTCTTCTGAGCGACTGCCATGCCCCGTTTCCTCAGTATCTCAACAGCCTTTTCAAAGTCGCCGTTCGCTTCGCTCAGTGCGGTCTTGCATTCCATCACTCCTGCACCGGTCATTTCTCTCAATTTCTTCACCATTTCTGCGCTGATTTCCATCGTCTGAAACCTCCTCAGATCAGATTTATTGAAACAAGCCGTGCGATATTATAGCACACCTTTACCGTACATTTCCTTGAGAGTTTTCAGTACGTTGGCAGGAACCCACTTGCTGACGTCTCCACCCATGGAAGCCACTTCTCTGACCAGACTGGACGAGAGGAAAGAATATTTCTCATCGGTCATCAGAAACACAGTTTCCAGTTCTGACCACAGATGTTTGTTCGCGATGGCCATTTCTAACTCGTACTGGAAGTCCGTCACTGCACGCAAACCACGAACGATGATCTTTATGTTTCTGCTCTTGGCGTATTCGACGAGCAGCCCGTCATGGTTGTCCACATGAACGCGTGGCTCGTTCTCGAACAGTTCCCTGATCAGCTCGAGTCTCTTTTCCAACGGCAACAGCGGCTTTTTCTTAGGGTTCACCATGACAACGACCCACAGTTCGTCGAATATCTTCAGTGCCCTCTGGATCACGTCCAGATGGCCGTAAGTGATCGGATCGAACGAGCCGGGGTACATGGCCTTCACGTTCTCAACCTCCACACGAGACTTGAAAGATTTGCATCGTCTCCAGCGCTATCGCGGAGAGCTTGTTTCCATAAACGCATCCTGTGTCCAGTCCCACCTTGTCCTTCAAGATCAAAACATCCTGAAAAGGCGTATGGCCGAAGAAGATCCTGTAGCCAGGCAAGGGGTTCTCACTGTATATGAACTCGTATCTTATCCAGAGCATGTCGAATTCACTCTGCTCTTCCAGCGGCACGTTTGGCCTAACGCCCGCATGAACGAACACGTCGTTCCCCTGAACGTAGTAGATCGAGGTTGACTTCAGGAACTCTACGTGATCCTTCGGGATCTTGTCTACACCGCCGTAACTTCTGAGCGTGGCGCCCGCGCCGTTCATGAGCCACAGATCGAGGTTCGTTCCATTAAGAACATAGTCGAGCATCATCTGCTCGTGGTTGCCTCTTATGAAAACACAGTCGTAACTCTCTGAAAGCTTCAGCAGCGTCTCGACGACACCTTTGCTGTCCGGTCCTCTGTCCACGTAGTCACCCAGGAAGATGAGTCTCGAATCCCTGGTCAGAGGTATCTTGCTGAGTAGCTCCGTGAGGCAGTCCAGACATCCGTGCACATCACCTATCACGAACGTCGATGACGCCACCCCTCAGCACGATATACAGAGTGAACCCAATCAATATCGACAGAGCACTGATGAACTGGGCTAGCCTGATCGACCCGACGTACATGCTGTCCAATCTGAGCCTTTCGATGCAGACCCGTCCCAGCGAATAAAAGCACAGATAGAGTGAGAAGACCTCACCGAAGTTCTTTCTGTGGTGTTTCAGATACCGTGTCAGTAGAAGGAACACGAAGAAGTCCCACAGGGATTCGTACAGGAACGTGGGGTGAAAGTAATCGTACTGTTTGTATTCAAACGGTCTCATCCTGAGAGGAACGTACATCTTCCAAGGAAGGTTCGTGGGCTCTCCAAAGGCTTCGTAGTTGAAGAAATTTCCCCACCTTCCGATCGCCTGTCCCAGCGGTAAATAGGCGGCGCCAAGGTCCAGTGCCTGTAACGGCTTGAAGGTGACGTTTTTCTTCAGGAAGGAATACAGAAGAAAGACGGTTATTCCTGCCAGCACCGCTCCCTGTATGGAAAGACCACCGTGCCAGATTTTCACAATCTCGGCGGGATTTTTTGAATAGAATTTCCAGTTCGAAAGCACGTACAGGGTTCTCGCACCGACTATTCCGAACACGACTGAGTAGAAGACGAGCTCATCCACCTGTTCGGGATCGACATTCTCTTGCTTGGCTCGTTTTCGTGCCAGCGAGTAAGAGAGGAGCACGCCGGTGAGGATGAACAGCGAATAGAATCGAAGCTCAAAATTACCGATCCTGATCAGATACTGTGGGAGGATCAATTTGCCCCGAAAAACGAGTGCAACGAAGATGGCGAGCAAAATTAACAGCAAGAACGGTAGAACTTTTTTCATGGTCATTTCTCCAGCAGGGTTTTCTCTATCATGCTTATCTGATTCTTGATCTTGTGGGCGGACCTGTAATCCTCTTTCTTCAACGCTTCTTCTAACCTGTGCCTCAGAATGTAAAGGTGCCTCATGATGACTTCTTTTTGCTCCGCATGGCCCGAGCTTTCTTTTCCGAACAGCTTTCCAAGCACCCCGACGGGGACGATGGAAAAAACCAGATCCCTCGGTGATAACTGGTCGGCGAGGAGTTCACCGAGGTTTGAGTCCTGCACCACGCGCGTGTACCCCGCGATGTATTTCAAGTTCTTGCGATCGAAAGGATCCGCTTCCTTCAACGTTTTCCTCAGACAACCAACGCACAGGTGAACCTCTTTTGGTACACCGTCAGACAGAAACCTGTACGTTCTAACGTTGACATCAGTTTTGCACACATCGCAATTCACACGATCACCTCTACCGAATTGAACAGGGACATAGCCTTTTGGACACCGTCTGTAAGGATCGTTTTGACGGCTTCCACGGCGACATCGAGCACCTTGTCCAACACCGATCGTTCTTCCTCTGAGAAGTCGCTCAGGACGAATTCTGCAAGGTCCACACCTTCTGGTTTTGGGCCTATCCCGATCCGCAATCTCACGAACTCGTTCGTTCCCAGTGCTTCGATTATGGATTTCAAACCGTTATGCCCGCCAGCACTGCCCTTCTGCCTGATCCTCATCTTTCCGAGTGGAAGATCAACGTCGTCGTACACAACAATTATATCATTGGCCGAAAGGCTGTATCTCTCCATCAAAGACTTCACGGCCTGACCACTGACGTTCATGTAGGTCAGGGGCTTCACCAGGAAACAGCCGCCGCATTCCGCCAGTTCGTAATTCGATTCGCGCACGAAATTGGAGCTGCAACCAGTTTTTTGAACGAATTTCTCCAGAAACATAAAACCCACGTTATGCCTGTTTGAGGCATAACGTGGTCCCGGGTTGCCCAAACCTATTATGTACCGCACGCTCATTCTTTTTCTTCTTCAGTTTCCTCTGCCTTCTTTCCTTTCTTTATGACCTCAGGTTCGGTCTCAGCAGGAGCGGCAGCCACTTCCGTGACTTCCAATCCTTTCGGGACGATGATCGTCACCAGCGCTTCTTCAGCTGGGAGCAGCACCTTCATTCCCTTTGGAAGCTGCAGATCGCGTACGTGGTATGACTGTCCCAGATCGAGCTTTGTGACATCTATTTCGATGTGTTCGAGCAACACGTTCGGCAGGGTTTCGACGGGTAGTTCTGTGTGTATTATTTCCATTATGCCTCCCTTTTCCACTCCAATGGGTTTTCCGACCACGCGTATGGGTATTTCGATCCTCATCGTGTGACCCATGGCAGGTCTGTAGAAATCGATATGGACGATTTCGTCCGTTACTTTGTCGATCTGAACTTTCTTGACGAACACTTCTATTTCCTGCTCTCCTGTGTCCGTTTTGATCTTCAGTGTGATCGGCTTGGCCTCAGAGAACGCGTGAACGAATTTCTCAACCTCCTGTTTCTTGAGCTTGATGGCTACAGGTTCCATCTCTGGACCGTAGACGATCCCAGGGATCATACCCTGCTTTCTGAGCCTTCTTACGGGCCTCTTACCTCGTTCCGTTCTGATCTCAGCTGTAAGCATTCCAACACCTCCTCGTCATTTGAACAGGATACTCACCGACAGGTTCTTTCTGATCCGCATGATCGCTTCTCCCAAGAGGTTCGCTATGCTCACGACATGGAACTTGCTTGGGAGACTCTTGTGGTACACCGTATCGGTTATGTAGACTTCGTCTATCTGACTGTTTTGAATCTTTTCCACGGCGTTACCCGAAAGAACACCGTGTGTTGCACAGGCAAGTATACGCTCTGCTCCGGCATTTTTCAAGGCCTGTGCCCCTTGAATCATGGTTCCACCGGTGTCGATTATATCGTCGAACATCAAGGCGATCTTTCCCTTGACGTCTCCTATTATGTTGACGATTTCCGCAACGTTGTCTGCCGGTCGACGCTTGTCTAAGATCGCCAGAGGTACCTGAAGCTTTTCTGCGAGTTTGCTGGCGCGCCTCACCGCTCCAACGTCTGGTGAAACAACTACGATCTCGTTCTTGACGTTTCCGTATCTCTTCGTGATCTCTTCTATGAAGACCGGGAAGCTGTAGAGGTTGTCGAGCGGTATATCGAAGAAGCCCTGTATCTGCTCGGCGTGGAGGTCTATCGTCAAAACGCGCGTGGCACCCGCCACAGTTATGATGTTCGCCACGAGTTTTGCAGTGATCGGATCTCTACCTTTGGCTTTTCTGTCCTGTCGCGCGTAGCCGAAGTACGGTATGACAACGGCGATGCTGTTCGCAGACGCACGTTTGAACGCATCCACCATCACCAGCAGTTCCATGATGTTCTCGTTGACCGGTGGTGAGAAAGACTGAAGGACGAACACGTCGTGTCCCCTGACAGTTTCGTTTATCCGCACGTTTATCTCGCCGTCGGAAAACCTCGATACCTGACAGTCTCCAAGTCTCAGGCCCAGATACTCCGCAACTTTCTGCGCGAGGGGAAGGTTGGAGTTTCCTGCGAAAAACTTCAGATCGTTACGTTGAAAAGGCATCTCCCGACTCCTCCCTTTTTTTGATGACCCATCCGAGCTTGTTCGTCTGCCTGCAACGTGCGATGGCCAGGCTCCATTCCGGTACATCCTCGTCTATCACAGAACCTGCCGCAACGACGGCCCCTCTCCCAATCCTCACAGGGGCGATCAAAGAGCTGTTACTCCCTATGAAGGCTTCATCCTCGATGAACGTTGGATTCTTCTTTTTGCCATCGAAGTTGCACGTTATGGTTCCTGCACCGATGTTCACGTTCTCACCGATCGTTGCATCTCCAAGGTAAGCGAGATGCTGTGCCTTCGTGTGAGAACCTATCTTTGAATTCTTGACTTCGACGAAGTTGCCGATCTTGACGTTCGATCTGAGTACGGTACCTTCCCTCAATCGTGCGTATGGTCCTACGGACACGTCGTCTTCGATCGTTGCACCAACACAGTCCGAACTGATTATACGCACTCTGTTACCCACGATGCAGTTCTCTATCCTCGTCATAGGGCCTATAACGCACTGCTCACCTATCTTGGTTTTGCCGATCAGGAAAGTCATAGGATAAAGCGTGGTATCGGGACCGACTTCCACGTCCGCATCCACGTACGTGGTTTCCGGATCCAAAACTGTGACACCGTTGAGCATGAGTTCTTCGAGGATTTCCCTCTGCTTGATCTTTTGAACGAACGCCAGCTGCACCTTGTCGTTCACTCCAACGAATTGTTTCCAGTCGCGAACCTGATGTATTCCCACTCTGTTCATCAGAGCCACCGCGTCGGTTAGATAGTACTCTTTCTTGAAGTTGTCGGGCCTTATTTTCGGTAAGGCTTCGAGCAAGCTGCTTCCTCTGAAAACGTAGACGCCGGTGTTGATCTCTTGTATCGACTTTTCCTCGTCAGTCGCGTCGGATTCTTCCACGATCCTCACGAACCTTCCTGCTGGGTCCCTAAGTATTCTTCCATAACCGGTGGGGTCCGTCATCAGTGTTGAGACAATTGTCACATCATTTTCATCAGTTTTGTGTCGATCTAAAACTTCCTTCAAAGTCTCAACCTTTATCAATGGCATATCACCGTAGAGGATCATCAGATCGTCGTTTGGATCTATGAAGTCCTGGGCACTCATCACCGCGTGTGCGGTGCCGAGTTGTTCACTCTGGACACGAACCTCAACGTCGGAAGGAAGAACCTGCCTCACTTGCTCGGCAGCGTGTCCCAGCACAACACAGACGTGTCCACCCAATTTCTTGGCAGTTTCGAGAACCCACAACAGCATCGCTCTGCCGCACACCGGGTGTAGAACTTTTGGCAGTTTCGATTTCATCCTCACTCCCTTACCCGCTGCCAGGATCATTGTACGCATGCTTTCGCCCCCTCACCAGATTTTCGGTGGGTTAACGAAGATACGCCAGCCGACCTTTCCCGTTTTGATCAGGACCTCGTTGATCTTGGACAGACTTCTCATAACATCGTTCGTCTTGATCAAAAAATGGTGCCTGAATTTGCCCGATCTTTTGAATATCGGATGTTCTACAGGTCCCAGCACGGTCTCACCCTCGAGCGAATCAACACAGTATTTTGCGATCTCCCATCCTGTCTGGGGGAGATCGCTTTCGAGTACCACCTGGATCAGATCGCAGAACGGAGGATAGTTCACCTCCTGTCTCTTCTTGAGCTCTTCCACGTAGAACTTCTCGACTTCCTGTTCGAAAACATCTTTCAGGAACGTATCCTGCGGATGGAACGTCTGGATCAAGATCCTGGCTGAATTGAAGTAGTTACGGATCTTTCTGAACAGATGAAACATCCTGAGCCTGGTGTTGTAGTCGGGCTGGTTCAGCAAACCGTCATAATCGAGGATGGATATCAAACCGACCCTGCTCGTGTCGAAGCCATGGACGACGAGCTTGCTGCCTATGAGAACGTCGATTTCTCCAGCTTGGAGCTTGGCAAACTGTTCCTGAACTTCGAACGGTTCAAACTCTTCCGATTCCACCCTCACGATCCTCGCGTTTGGAAAATGGTACTTCATCAGTTTTTCGATCCTCTCTGTGCCAACACCCTTGGGATAGAGCGCCCTGGCACCGCAGTTTGGACACTCAGCCTGAGCCTTCTGCGTGTATCCGCACTGATGGCATTTGAAGACGTTTTCCGACCTGTGGAAACTGAGCGTGACATCGCAGTTGAGGCACATCAGCACGTAGTTGCACGCGAAACACACCACGTAAGGTGCGAATCCCTTTCTCCGCACGAGCATCACGACCGAACGACCTTCACGCATCGTTTCTTCAACGTTTTTGATGAGTTCTTCAGAAAGGATGGACTTGCTGTGCCTGACGTCCACGATATCGACGCTCGATTCGCGTGGCTGAGCCGGGATCCTGAACCAGTTGAAACGCTCTCTTCTGTGAAAATCGGTGAGCCTCGGCTCGCACGAAGCCAGAACGAGTGGAATGTTTCTCAGTTTCGCTCTCGTTTCGATCAGTTCGATCGCGTCGTACACGGGATCTTCGAACTGGTAGTACGCATCCTCGTCACTTTCCTCAACGACGATCAAACCAAGGTTCTTCACCGGTAGAAACGCCGCGATTCTCGTGCCAACGACCAGCTGGGCCGCGCCACTCACCGCATCCAGCCAGACTTTTGCCCTCTGAGACTTCGACATACGTGCGTGATAGACGTTCACGTTCACATCGAGGAATCTCCTTATGAAACCTGCGGTCACGTAGGCGAGGGACGAAAACGGGACTAAGAAGAGCACCGCCTTGCCCTCGTCGATGACACTCGCGATCAGTTCGATCATCCTGCGAACGCGGGCCTCCATCGTGTGACCTGTCAGGATGAGGTCGGTTCGTGGCAGCGCTTCCTCTGGTTTTCTACATTCACGCGAGCTTTCCACGTTCGGTGGTAGGAACTGTGTCAACTCGATGAGACCTTTCTGCTGCATGTGCTTGAGCTTCTTGGGGTTGATACCGAAAGATTCGACCAGTTGCTCCACAGTCGCGTAGTTGTTGGTCAACAGATAACCGATCACGTCGTACTCAGTTTCATCGCCAGCGTGCGACAACGCTCTGAGTCCACCTTTAACGACCACATACCATTTCGAGAAGCGAGGTTTCGGCATCCTGCGGCCAAAACACTTCTTCAATCGAACGTAACCTCTGTTCAAATAACCTTTGAGAGTTTTGTGACCGTACCTTTCCAAAAATTCCTCCAATGGGAGTGACTCGAAACCGAGCATGGGTGTGAGCGATTCCACGATCGTTTCCGCATAGTCATCTATGAAGGATGGGAAGGCTATATCGAAGAGCAAACCTGGTGGTGAAAAGAATTTCTCCGAAATGGTTCTGATCGCCTCAACGTCGGCCTGGTCCAGGAAACTCGCCCGATCGAGTCTTTGAGCGATCTCCTTGAGGCTGTGATCGGCGGGTCGGTCTGAAGTTCGAACAACGTAACCAATTGTCTTTCTTCCATGGAAGTCGACGAGTACCCGTTCTCCGACTTCGAGTGGCTCGTGACTCGTATAAGAGTAAAGGCAGCGGAGCGGAACTTTTGAGATCGCCAGATCGTACACCATGTGGCTCAGGATTGAGCGCCCCGCACCCAGATCGTCTTGTTACCGTCGGTGATCGCTCTTATCTCTTGGGGGATGCTTATATCACGGCTTTTGATGATCTCTACGATGAGATCCACGGGGATGGATGTGTCGATCCATATTTCAGAAACATCCGCACGGTCTTTTTCCCTCAGAGCTATTTGCATCAAGCTCTTTTCTATCGCTCGTGCATATTTCTCGAGGTCCATCTTCACTCCTCCAGATGTACTATGTAGACGGCGTCTTCTCCGTCACATTCTTTCAAACACACGTTTATCCTCTCACGAGTCTTGGAGGTCGGTAGATTCTTACCAACGAAGTCCGCCCTTATGGGTAGTTCCCTATGGCCCCTATCGACCAGGACGGCCAGTTGGACCGCCCTCGGTCTGCCACGCTTCGAAACGGCATCGAGCGCGGCCCGCACAGTTCTTCCTGTGAACAGGACGTCGTCCACGAGTACCACTATTTTGTCGCGCAGGTCGAAGGGTATTTCGCTCAGGTCCTCATCGGTTCTCTTGTCGTCGTCTCTGAAAGGCCTGACATCGAGTTTTCCGACGGGCACGTCCTTCCCTTCTATGGACCTGAGAAAGCCTGCGAGGCGCTGAGCAAGGTACGCTCCTCTCGTCAGGATACCGAGCAAAGCAACATTTTCTAATCCGCGATTTCTCTCGAGGATTTCGTGTGCGATCCTCAGCAGAGATCTTTTTATGTCTTCCTCGCTCAGTACCTTTATCCGTTTCACCATTTCACGCCTATACGGAAATCGATCTGATAATCGTAGCTGAGTTCTTTGAAGAGGTCAGGACTGTCCTTCTTTGAAAATGGGTAGAAGACGGAAATTTGGACGTTCAAATTCCCGATCTGGAAAGATCCCCCAGCGTCGACGGCCAGGACAGAATCGTTCTGTGAAGAGTAGAAGATTGGTATCGTCACATAGAGGCTCAGCGGTTCCAGATCCAGCTGTGCGCTCGGAGAAATTGTCCACAGCTCGTTGAAGCCGTACATGACATCCAGCGCGAATTTCATCTGATCGTAATCGAGACAGAGACCAGCCCCCACACTCGCCTGGTTGGTGAGCTGAGGATCGGAAGACCATATTCTGAAGTTCTTCAGAGTTAGGCCGTAGCCCAGCGGCCCACTTTCGGCGAATTTTCCCTTCGCTCCCAGATCGAGGACGAGCGAAGTATTCACAACTGCGTTCTTCACGATCCTTTCGATTCCGAAGTTCACGCCCAACGAAGTGATGCCAGCTCTACCTGCAACACCGTAAAGGAAGGACATCCTCTCCTGGTTGAAATCACTGAATTCCGCTGATATCGAGAGAACCCCAGCCAGTGTGTCGAGATGGGGCTCCACAAGGGCGAAGGTGAAAGATCTAACGTTGCGATCGATCGATATTCTCAGCGTATTGGATAAGAGAATCTGTCTCACTTCATTTTCAACGATACCGGCCGGGTTAGTCCTGAAGGCCCACGCACCCGAAGAAGTTGCCGATCGACCATCACCAGAGAAATCAACGATGTCGGCGAAGGCTATCGTGCCCAGAAGCAAGAACACCAGCAGCATTTTCCCCACGTTCCTCATAAACTTCGGCCACCTCCTTTCTCATCTCCTCGAGTCTACCATCCATTATAGATTTTCTCACACGTTCCATGAACCTGAACATGAAGTGCAGGTTGTGGTAAGTCAAGAGCATCCCTGCGAGTGTCTCTCCTCTGTTGAACAGATGGTGCACGTAAGATCTGGTGTAACTTTTACAAACCAGGCAGTCGCAGCGGGAATCTATGGGTGAAAGATCCTTTCTGTACCGGGACGATTTTATGTTGATTCTCCCTTCAGAGGTCAGGGCTGCTCCATGACGTGCCAACCGTGTCGGATAGACACTATCGAACATGTCTACTCCGAGTGATACCAGCTCGATGATCGTTCTCGGAGATCCTCCACCCATGAAGTACCTGGGTTTATCTTCTGGCAGTTCCGATATCGTTGCGTGTGCAAGCTGGAGAGTCATCTCGAAAGGTTCTCCCAGACTCAGACCTCCTATGGCAAAACCATCGAAATCCATTTGAGAAAGATGCCTCGCACTTGCCCTCCTGAGGTCTTCGAACGCCCCACCCTGAGCGATCGCAAAAAGCAACTGTCCTTCCCTGACACCGTGCCTGAGACATCTCTTCGCCCATTCGTGAGTCCTCTTTGTCGCTTCCAGAGCTTCCGCATAACTGGCATCTATGGCGGGGCAGTGATCGAGGACCATCACGATGTCTGAACCGAGAATCGTCTGAATGTCCATCGACAGTTCGGGTGTCAGGAACAGTTTCGAACCGTCGTACGGGGAGACGAAGGTCACACCGTCATCGGAGACCTTTCTGAAGTTCTTCAAACTGAACATTTGGAATCCTCCACTGTCCGTGAGGATTCCTCCGTCCCACGACATGAACCTGTGCAGGCCTCCGTGCAGTTCTATCACGTCCAGGCCGGGTCTCACGGCCACATGGTAAGCGTTCGCCAGAATTATGGTTGCCCCGATCTTTTTCAGCTCATCGCTCCTCATGAGCTTCACGTTTGCATTCGTACCGACAGGCATAAAAATCGGAGTTTCGAACGTTCCGTGTGAAGTTTTTATTCTCCCAAGTCTCGCTGCACCGTTCTGATAAATCACCTCAAACCTCGATTCCCGCGCGTTGCTTGGCGCTCTCTCTGACATCTCTCAAAGCTCCCTCCACTTCGCCCGTGAACGTTCTGAGCTCATGTTTCATGTTTTCAACGAAGGCCTCATCCTTTATCGACTTCAGGTTTATCAAGACGTTCGCCTTCGCGGCCTGGAACGCCCCGTAGGCGAGTTCTGCGGCACTGACTGCGTCCGATATGGCGTTGACGTTTCCCCATTTGGCGACCACCTGGGCAGTTTTAACGACATCTCTACAGTATCTGCAGATTTCGTAAGGCACCCGTGCGGCATGTTTCAACGCTTCCTGTATGCACTTCTTCCTTTTCTCTTTCTCCTCTTCCGTCTCCTTAGGCATTTTATAAGCGTTCATGACCTCGTCGAAAGCTTTCGCGTCCGCATCAGACAGTTCTAACAGTGCGTGCCTGATCTCCTCCATCTCCTCGGTCGCGCGTTCCATCTCTGCGTGCCAGTCTGCGTAATCCTGTCTGCTCAACGTCAACTGGGCCACCATCTCGTTCAGGGCGGCAGCCAAACACGCCACGATGGCGCTCACGGCTCCCCCACCGGGCGTCGGACTCTTGTCGGCCACTCTCTCCACGAAATCTCTGATCTGCATCTTTTCAAAACTCATCTTGAAACCCCCTCTTTCACTATGTTAACACCAGAGCTGGTTCCGATCCTGCAGGCGCCGGCGAGCAACATTTGCACCGCCTGCTGGTAAGTTCTTATACCACCGGATGCCTTGACACCGAGCTCTGGAACGCACCACTTCATGAGGTGAACATCTTCTACCGTCGCTCCAGCTGGGCCAAACCCGGTGGACGTTTTGACGAACTGGGCGCCCGCAAGTTTCGCGATGACACAGGCTGCGATCTTTTCTTCCTGCGTCAGATAACACGTCTCGATGATGACCTTCACGGGCTTTCCCTGACTCGCTTCGACGACGGATCTGATATCCTCGTAAACGTACTTGTAGTCCTTCGATTTGATCATGGGAATACTCAACACCATGTCGAGCTCATCGGCACCGAGTTCGACCAGTTCCTCCGCTTCCCTCGCTTTGCAGCGCTGGGTGTTCGTGCCCAGCGGGAATCCCACAACGCTGACCACTTTCACGTTCGAACCCTTGAGCCGTTCCACCGCCCGCCTGACGTACACGGGACTGACACATACACCGAAAAATCCGTACTCAACAGCTTCATCGCAGAGCCTATCTATCTCTTCCTCCGTGGCTGTAGGCCTCAAAAGCGTGTGCTCTATCGCGGAGCTAACTTCCTGAACATTGACGCTCCTCTGCGGTAACTCGAAACGGTAGTGTTTCTGATACTCAACCACTTTTTCCTCTATTTTTTCTTCGATGCTGCTCAATTTTTCACCCCCCTCACAAACCGAGCTCTTCTTTGATTTCTTTCATGGCATTGAGTGATATGTCGAAGAACTCATCCAATGAAAGTCCCATCTCTTCACATTTCATCATCTGTTCTCTGCTTGCTCCCTTGGCGAAAAGTTTCTCTTTGAACCTTCGTTTCAGAAAATCGACGTCGACAACCGACAAAGATTTTTCAGGATTGATGAGCGCAGCTGCAACTATGAAACCGGATGTCGGGTCAGCGGCGTAGATGGCTTTTTCCATCAAAGTCTCTCGTTCTTTCTTTTCACAGTGGGCGAGTATCGCGTCCAGAACTTGCTTTGGAACGTCGTAAGACTGAAGAATTTCGACAGTCTTGAACCCGTGCAAGTCAGGTTTATCCTTCGTGTATTCGTAGTCCAGATCGTGGAGCAAACCTGCAAGACCCCAGAGCTCTTCGTCCTGGCCGAACCTTCGTGCTAAAGCTTTCATGATCGCTTCCACTGCCAGACAGTGCTTCACCAGATTTTTCGTTTTCACATGCTCGTTCAACAAATTCAAAGCCGCTTGCCTGTCAAGCATTCGTCCAGCCCTCCCAAAAGCACGTATTCTTACAGTGCCTCTCGCCGAAGTAAAGCCTGAGATACTCCGGATCTTTGAAGAACAACCGCACGTCGGAAGAAGATAGCGTCCTGAGCAAGCCTTCCAGTTCTTCCTCCTTGGAAACGATCTTGAAATCCTTCGGAAATCTGCGCGGCTCGATCACGTTCCTTATCAGTGGTGGTTTATTTTCCCGGTTCACCTCAACGTAGAATATCTCACCAACACTGTTGAGCAGTGCTCTCATGTGTTCAAAACTCTTCGCCGGATCGTTCCTCAGGTTTACACTCGCGAGGACTAATCTGGCCATGGGATCTCTCGTGGTGATCTGCTCGAGCAAGGTTTGATTCACTTCTTCACCCTTGATGAATTTCAAAGCTTCGTTGTATATGAGCAATCTCGAACAATGAGGGAAAAGCTTCGTTACCCTGCCAGCACTCATTGCAGAAACGTACTGTGCACAGGCGAAATTTCTTTTTTCTAGCACGGCTGCCACTTTCGAAAGTTTTTCTTCCGCTTCCACGAGTGCTGAAACTATCAGAAGCATGGACTTGTAGCCATCTTTCGAGACGCAGCTGGCGAACGTCGAAGAGTCGATCTGGCCATCTCTGTAGGCTTCAAGCACCAGCTGGGCGTACGGGTCCCTGGACAGATCGACGTAGACTTGAAACAACTTGGCGGCTTCGATGAACTTTCCAAAGGCCAAAAAAACTTCTGCAGCAGTTATGTAGGTGAGCGCGTGGGCTGGGTAATTCTTCAGCAGCTGAATCGTGTCCTTTATGACGTCTGGGTTCATCGAATACAGCTCACTCAGGACCCTCAACGATTCGAGGTGAACGGAACTGCGCCCGAGCGTTTCGAGCTTTTCTTTCCTCAGGAGCTTGATCAAGTTCACCAGCACACTCCTGTGTTCCTCGTCTCTCACCGTGTGAAGTCTTTTCTGCAGAGATCTTTGAACAAGATCATCAGAAACGCCGTAAGCGAAGTGGTTCAGATCGTGAACAGACCAGATTTTTTCCACGGGCAGATCTATCTCGGGTTCGAGCTCTATCTTCAACTGCTCGGGCTGTTTCTTCACTTCGGTGCGGCGCTCTCGCAGAATGCCTTTTTTCTTGAGTTCCTTCTCCATCTCTTCCTTCAAACGCAAAAGGTTCAGGATCCTTTCGTCCTGTTCCTGCACGGTTCTTCACTCCAGTCTTGTTCTTTCATCGCCAATTTTATCACAGCTAAATCAGTTTTCGTTGATCTTTCCCGCTGCCCTGAAACTGTAATAGCCGTTTCTGCCAATTATGACGTGATCCACAAGCTTTATACCCAGGATGCGTCCGGCTTCAACCATGCTCAGCGTGATCGTCTCATCGTCTCTGCTGGGAGAAGGATCACCGGATGGATGGTTGTGCACGAGGATCAGGGCGTTGGCGTTCGCGCGCACAGCGAGTCGAAAAACGTCTCTCGGGTGCAGGAGCGTCTGGTTGTTCGTACCGACGGTTACATCGCTGTAAGTGATCAGGGAGAGTTTACTATCGAGGAGCAAAACGCGCGCGATTTCCTTGTCATACAATCTCATGTCGTGGCAGAACTCGAATATGGCCGTGGGGCTGGTCAAAACCGTCCGTGGTTTTGCGAGCTCCGTGTAGAGGCGCTTTCCAAGTTCCAATGCAGCCTTGACACTCGCCGCTTTCGCCAATCCCACACCGTCTATGGCAGCGATTTCTTCGAGCGACGCGTTCGACAGGGCTCTCAACGAACCATCGAACCTGTGGATGATTTCCTGTGCCAGTTCGTACACGCTCTTGCCCTTTTTGCCAGTTCTCAGAATTATGGCGAGAAGCTCTTCGATCGACAGACTTTCGGGGCCTGCGACTTTCATTCTCTCACGTGGTTTCAACACGCCAGATCCCCCTCGAATACAGATAGTTCCATACCTCGTAAACTGGTAGGCCGATGACGACGTACGGATCACCGACCACGCGTTCAACGAAGACCGCTCCGATGTCCTGAAGCCCGTAAGAACCAGCTTTGTCCAGTGAGTATCTCGAGGAGTAGAAAAAAACGAAATCCGAGGGAACATCCCTGAACTTGACACTCGCGGACTTCAGGTTCAGCCACGTCTCATGTTGACTCACTATCGCCACTGCAGTGTGTACTCGATGCCACCGACCCATGAGCTTGAAGAGCTGTTCACGCGCTTCGAGTTCGTTCGATGGCTTGCCCAGTATTTCACCGTCCAGGTCGACCACCGTGTCGGCGGCGATAACCAGGGCGTCCCTGTTGCTTTCAAAAACGCTCACGGCTTTGAGCAGCGCGAGCTTTTCGGCTGTTTCCTGAGGCGTAGAGAAGTGTGGCTCGTCAACCTTCGGTGCGATGATTTCGAATCTTTCTAGTATCATGCTCATTATCTGCGCTCTCCTGGGCGACGCTGAAGCCAAAATTATCCTTCGCACGTCTCACCACTCTCTCTGCCAGATAAGCGTTGAGGATCGCTCCGGGTACACCGAGAAAAAGCATTTGCGGGAGTATGAGCAGGAAAGACCAGCTTCTTATGCTCATGGCGCCAACGAGCGCCTGTGCCACGTTGTTGGCAACACTTCCAAGAACGCTGATGCCGACCAGCCCGAATATAGAACTCCTGTAAGCGATGTATTCACTCGTTGCGGCTGCTACGGAACCTGCCACGGACATGAGAGACACGATGCTGAAGAGCCTTCCTGTGATTAGAGAACCAACGACGCTCTTCAGAAGGCTCACAGCTAAAACTGTCTTGAAGTCATACAGCATCACCGCGATCAGAACGACCAGATTCGATAAACCCCAGCGACCGTAAGGCAACGGGAACGGCACGAACGTTTCAAGAAAATAGATGACACTTCCAAGAGAGGCGAGAGACGAAATTAGAGCCAGCCTTCGAACGTTCACCAGGTCATCACATCCACACCCTCGTTGGAAACCTTTCTGAACTTTATGAGCACTCTGTTGGGTACGCAGATGATCACACCGCCAGGTCCCACACGCCCGGTCTTCTCACAGATTTTCAGAGGGCAATCGGCGTTCTCAACGTGGATCTTTTGACCGTCGAAGACCACTTTCATCAGGTATTTGTCGCCATCGTGGAGTTCGTACGATCCGGCCACTCCGATCTGCATGGACAGTTTTCCACCGACGAAGACTTCAACGGTTTGTCCTTTCTGAGATTTCCCCCAGTAAAGGCCGAGAAAAACTGCCATTAGTGAGATGATGAGAAAAAGATCGCGTTTCTTGAAAAGCTTATCGCGACTGTTCATAGACGACCATCGCTGGTGAGCGTCTTATCGAACCATCGTCCGTGACCATGAGAACGTTTCCTCCAAACTTTGGGAACTCGAGTACCACGTATTCCCAGTCCGTTCCCATGACGAATCCGGCCGTTGAAAGGGCATCCGCCGTTACCGCGTTGTCCGCAACCACGGTGACCGAGATGGCCCCTCTGGCGGGAAAACCAGTCTTGGGATCGAGTATGTGATGGTAACGAACCCCTCCGACCTCGAAGTATCTTTCGTAATCGCCTGAAGTTGCAACCGCGCCCGAGGTCAAATACAGATACGCTATGGCTGCGTCACCCTGCCTGGGATTCCTCACACCAACGACCCAGGGCCTGGACCCAAACTTCGGACCGAGTATCCTGATATCCCCACCGGCTTCGACGAAGCCCGTGCAGTCCTTATCGACTTCTTTTGCCACCTGGTACGCCCTATCCAGGGCATAACCTTTCGCTATTCCACCAAGGTCCAGCTTTGCTCCATTCAGGAGTCGCACCCTTCTTCTTTGAAAATCCAGTTCTAATTTGTCTGTTCCAACGTGCTTGAGAGCTTCTTCTATCTCTTTGAGCGAAGGAACTCTGCTTGGAGGTGCTTCCGCTATCTTATCGAAACCCCAGAGGCGGATCAGTTCACCTAAGGTTGGATCGAAAGCGCCGTTGGTGAGCTTGCTGAAACGGACGGCTGCATCGAGTAGAACGAAAGTTTCCTCATCGATATCGACCCAATCGTTCGAGGCGTTGATCCTGCTGATCACGCTCGTCGGATCGTTGGGATTGAACTTCTTGTAAATTCTATCGAGTTCGTTGAATATGACCTGGGCCAGAACTTTGGAACCTTTTCTGGAAGAGACCACGATTCTGCAGTAGGTCCCGAGCGTGAAACCGGTCAGTTCGTAATAGTTCGGGGGCGCTTTCAGAAAAGACGTTAAAAAAATGATCAGCATAACGGAGATGAGAGAAACGGCAACCAACAGGATCTTCCTATCGAGCTTCAAAAGATTCTTACTATCTTTCTGCCGCACTTGCTACACCTTCCCTCCGCGTCGAGTCCAACAATCTGCACCTCGTAACCTCTACGCGCGATCGATAACGTTCCGCAGTCCGGGCACACCGTTTTCTCGTATTCGGGATCCCAGAGGTTCCCGATGTAGACGAAGTCGAGATACTTCCTGGCGAGGTTGTAGGCTTCGATCAAGAACGCTGGCGACGTTGCCGGAGCGTTGTACTTGTAAGATGGATAGTATCTGGAAAGATGCAAAGGTATCGACCTGTCGAGACTTGCTATCCAGCGGAACTCTTCTTCGAGAAGTTTCAGATCGTCGTTCAGCTGTGGCACGATCAACGTCGTGATCTCGACGTGCACGTTGGCTTTAACGCACGTCTCTATCGTGTTCAGCACCGTTTTGAGGTCTCCGCCAAGTCTCGCGTAGGTACGTTCGTCGAAGGCCTTGAGATCGATGTTCATAGCGTGAATAGATTGAAGCAGAAGTTTCAAAGGTTCTTTTTCGATCATACCGTTCGTTACGAGCACGTTGTAGAGACCCTCTTTCGTCGCAACCCTCGACGTGTCGAGGACGAACTCGTACCAGATGAACGGCTCGTTGTACGTGTACGCTATACCACGAGATCCCCTGCTCTGCGCGATCGAGACCAGCTGTTGCGGCGAGACGCGCTTCGTGGGTGCAACCTGCTGCGAGATCTCCCAGTTCTGGCAAAAGAAACACTTCATGTTGCAACCGAACGTTCCCACAGAGAGTATGTACTCCGAGGGATTGAAATGGAACAGCGGTTTTTTCTCGATCGGATCCAGAGCGATGGAGGTTATTTCGCCGTAATTCAGCGTCTCCATCACTCCACTCTGGTTGCGCCGGGCAAGGCAAAGACCAACCTGTCCATCTTCGAGCACGCAGTGATGGGGGCAGAGTTCGCATTTGATTCTGTTTTCATCCAAGGTGGAAAAGTAAAGTGCCATCCTCTGCACGAAATCACCTCTCAGTGGTACCGCTCGACTGTGAACCTGTACACGTCAAAACGTTCCCGCTCTGAAATTCCGGCCTTTCTGAGTGCTATTCGGATCTGTTCTTCAACGCTGTCCACACCGGGCAAATCGGGCAGTAACAACCCTCTCCTGTAACCACTGACGACGATCACGCCGTACCTTTTCGGATCGAGTTGACTGGTGTCTGCCACTTTCTCAGGCTCGCTGAGTATGTCCACTGTGACTTCGATATCGTCCAGTTCCTCTGGCGTCACCGGTTCAAATCGAGGATCCTGTGTCGCGGCGGCGATCGCGTTGTCTCTGATCTCGAGCGCCAGGTTCGATCTGGTTGGCATGAAAGTCCCGATGCATCCTCTCAAAGATCCATCCAGGAGATGCAGGCTGACGAAAGCCCCCGCCCTGCGATTCAACAATTCTTCCGGGGCGCCGTCTTTGATCGGATCAACCATCCTTCCATCCAGAATGTAGCTTTCGATACTCTTGATCGCCCACTTCACGAACGGATGATGACCCTTCATCTTCCTTCACCTTCTTCCAGAGTTCGTAAACCTTTGAGATCGGAACCGGTTCTTCATCAAAACAGAAAACGTGGTGGACCTTCTTCCATTTCGTGAAAGCTTCGCATAAATTCCGCGCCAGCGTTTGCAGGTGCTGTCTTTCTCGTTCGTCGATATCCAAGCAGTTGAGAAATTCTCTGAGATCGATCCTGCTTTCTTTCACCTGACTGCCTGGAACCAACAAAGAACAACCTTCATCTTCGTCGATCGATTCGAGGAACGATGGAAGCTTCGATAGTAAGTTTCTCAAACCGATAGGCAACAGAACCTTCACCGTGTTGCAGTGTCTCATCTCCTTTGACAGGGTCAAAAGGTGAGAGAGAAATCTTGCGACTGTTGAAGTTCCCATGGCCTTTCCTGCCAGACTCGAGTCTGCCGAAGGAACGTAAGCCACCTGAAAGCCCGTCGAACAAACACCGTAAGAGAGTTGCAAAAGCCCATCGTTCCCGATGAATAAAACCTTTCTTGCACGAAGCTTGTGGAGAACATCGATGGTTTCTTTCAGAGTTTGACGCGAAGAAATGTTTTGTGAGAAAACGGCACGTTCGTCGATCTCTGCCAGGTTCAATCCCTCACGTTTCAGTCCTTCGAGCAACACTTCAACGCCTGGGCAGACCCCATGAACGAGAACTGCGAGCATTCACGTTGCCCTGAGATAAATTATAGAACAGGAACCAGGTATTTCGGCGTGGAGTTACAGGAAAGTGCGCTCGTGGATCAGAGGCATGAGCCAGAGAAAAAAACGTGGCAACCCACAATCGCGTTCAACCGTAAGGACCGAACACGAGATTTCCACATGGACTTTTCACGATGTGGACAAAAACAAAAGGCGGGATAAACCCGCCTTTTCTACCAAGATCGCAGTTCACACAACTTGTGGGATCGGTTTCTTCTCTTCTGCCAGAATCTCTGAAAAATGCTGTGAGGCCTCTGGTTTCATTTTCTTGATGAGATTCGTCAGAACCTTCTGAGGTCCGACTTCCACGAAGCCGTGAACACCCATAGACACCATCCTGTCTACCGACTGGTACCATTTCACCGGACCGCTTATCTGCGCGAGGATGTTTTCTTTGATTTCTTCAGGGTCCGTCGTTTCCTTAGCAGTGCTGTTCATGACGATCGGCCATCTTGGCCTCCGGAACTTGACCCCCCTGAGTTCCTTCGCCATCTTTTCGCGCGCGGATTCGAGCAACGGTGTATGGAACGGCCCACTCACTTTCAGCTCTATCACCCGTTTCGCAACAGCTCTCAACTTCTCTGATGCCTTTCTCACCGCTTCCATTGAACCGCTGATCACGACCTGGTCCGGTGCGTTGTAGTTCGCGATCCACACCCCTTCTATGTCCGCGATGGTTTCCTCGACTTTCGATGCGTCCGCTCCGATCACGGCGGCCATACCGCCCAGTCCCGGTGGAACGGCCTGCGAGATGTACTCGCCTCTCTTTCTCACGAGATACAGACCGAGCTCGAAGTCATAAACGTCCGCGGCTGCGAGCGCGGTGTACTCACCAAGGCTGTGACCTGCCACAACGTTGGGCACGACACCGTTTCGGACCAGCTCGTCGAAGGCTATGTAACTTGCAAGATATATCGCCGGTTGAGCGTTCTCCGTTATTTTGAGGATTTCCTCTTCCGCATTCATCAGCTGGTACATGTCTATGCCCAGCACTTCCTTCGCCCGTTCGAAGAAGTATCGAGCCCTTGGATAAGACATGAAATCTCTTCCCATGCCGGAATATTGTGAGCCCTGACCGGGAAAGACAAAGGCTAACACACTTCCACCTCCCTGCAGATTTTTTGTACCGTTTCATGAAACTCTTTCATGATCCTCTCGATCAACTCTTTCACGGTGGGTATGTCTTCTATGAGACCGACCACCTGACCTGCCATGAAGGAACCAGCATCGAGATCTCCGTCGATCACGGCTTTTCTCAAACTCCCGACGAGTATGGATTCCGCCTCTTCTGGACTCTTCACTTCGAGTTCGAGGACCTGTCTCGCGAACGGCGTTTTGATCACGCGTGCGGGATGACCGAGTTTTGCACCTGTCACCACCGTGTCCCTTATCGACGCGTTGAGGATCTTCTTCTTGTAGTTCTCGTGTACCTCAGCTTCGACGGTGGCGAGAAACCTCGTTCCCATCTGGACACCCTCAGCCCCGAGTGCGAATGCGGCTGCCATACCGCGACCGTCTGCGATGCCTCCGGCGGCGATCACGGGTATGTTCACAGACCTTGCGACCTTGTTGACCAGCACGATCGTGGTGACCTCTCCTATGTGTCCACCAGATTCCATACCCTCGGCCACGACGGCGTCGGCACCAGCCCTTTCGACGAGTTTCGCCAGCGAATCGGAAGCGACCACGACGATAACCTTGATGTCCCGGTCCTTCAACTTCGGAATGTACTTGACTGGATTGCCTGCGCCGAACGAAACCACGGGCACGTTCTCTTGAACGATGACGTCCAGAAGTTCCTCAACGTAAGGAGAAGCGAGCATCACGTTCACGCCAAAAGGCCTATCGGTGAGTTTTCTGATCTGCTCGATCGCTTCCTTCAGCTGCTGTGCCCTCATCGCACCGGAGCCAATCATTCCCAGGCCGCCCGCGTTCGATACGGCCGCGGCGAGCTTGGCTGTCCCGGCCCAGGCCATGCCACCCATGATGATGGGATGATCGATGCCGAAAAGTTCAGTCACCCTGTTCTTCACGTCTCTTCACTCCCAACAGAAGTTCGGCGCTCGCGACGAGCCTTTCGTCCACAGTCGCCCTTGCTCTCACTTTCACCACGTTGAGTTTGCTCTCGACGATTTCTACCTCGTAACGTAGAACGTCCCCAGGCCTGACGGGCGACTTGAACCGCGCGTTATCTATGCCCAGGAACAAGGGAACCACTTTTTCTCCAGGTTTCAGGAGCAACAGCCCCGCCGCCTGGGCCATGCCTTCGATGATCAGAACACCGGGATAGATGGGATACTCCGGAAAATGTCCCAGAAAGACGATCTCCGAGATCGTAACGTTCTTGATCGCCACGATTTTCTTCCCATCTTTCTCCAAAACTCTGTCCACGAGCAGTATGGGAAATCTGTGTGGTAGGATTTGAAGTATTTCATCCACGTTCATGGCTCGTACCTCCCGATGACGATCGACACGTTGTGGCCCCCGAAGCCGAAAGAATTTTTGACGAAGTTATCGATCGTGACTTTGATCGGTTCTTTGCCAACGACGTTTATGTTCACCTCTGGATCTTTCTCGTCCAGATTTGGCATCGCATGGAGAAAGCCTTCCTGCATCTGCAGAATTCCGATCACCGTTTCGGCGGCTGCCGCCGCCCCGAGCAGGTGCCCCATCAAGGCCTTGCCGCTGTTCACCAGTACGTTCTTTCCAAAAATCCTCTCGATCGCCTTGGCTTCCGCAACATCTCCAGCAGGTGTGCTCGTCGCATGGCAACTCACATACTGGATGTCTTCGGGAGACAGTTTTGCATCTTCCAAAGCCATCCTCATGGCCTTTTCCGCGCCACGTCCCTCCGGGTCTGGAGCACTCATATGGTAAGCATCGTCGTTCATACCGAACCCTTTGACTTCAGCTATGATTTCTGCATTCCTCTGAAGCGCGATTTCTTCGGCTTCGAGGATGAGTATGGCACCGCCCTCGCCCATCACGAAACCGTCACGCTGAACATCGAAAGGTCTGGAAGCCTTCTTCGGTTCGTCGTTCCTTGTTGAGAGTGCTCGCATGCTCGCAAAACCTGCTATCGGCAGCGGGGCTATCGTGGCCTCCGAACCACCAACGATGGCCACGTCAGCGTATCCGTGTCTGATCAACAAGGTACCCAACGCGATCGCGTGTCCAGAAGCTGCACAGGCACTCACCGGTGCGAAGTTAACCCCTTTCAGACCGTACTCTATCGAGATGATCCCCGAGGCCATGTTGATCAACAACATGGGTATCAGGAAGGGACTGACCTTGGAGGCACCCTCCGCGAGGAACTTGTTGTTCTCCGTGTCGAGGGTGATGAAACCGCCCATGCCCGAGGCCACGAGCACCGCTGTTCTCTCGGAGAAGGTTGAAAGATCTATCTTCGCCTGTTCGAGCGCCTCTTTGAAGGCGACGAGGGCGAAATGAACGAACCTGTCAGTCCTCCGCGCGAGCTTTCTGTCTATGTATTTCTCAACATCGAAATTCTTCACCTCAGCCGCTATCCTGACGGGAAGCTTGCTGGCATCGAAACTGCTGATACGATCGATGGCAACGGTAGAACGTTCCAGATTGGCGAGGACCTCTTCTTTTCCAATTCCGATCGGACTGACTATACCCATTCCCGTGATGACTACTCGTCTCATGCGATCACTCCTTTCGAATAGATGCTACGTGGATTATATGAAGTGAAAGAAAGGGCCGTCAAAGCGGCCCTTTTAGAAGAAAAAAATTTAAATTTTGTATTTTAACTCGATAGCATATGCTTTCTGCCCTTTACCACCGGATTGGACAGAAAATCAATTCATGAGCGAGCACTTCTGGTTCTAAATCGGGTTAAATACAATTCTTCTCAGAAATGTGGTCGGTCGGAGAGTGCGATTCTGTGGGCGATCACGGCGCCAGCGGTCCGTCAGTTTACACTGGATTCTTTTTTTCTTCACAATCGGTACACATCAACCTGCCCAGTTTCTGGATCCACGAAAACGGCGCTCGGCTTTTCGGCCAGGTATCCACTACCATCGCCTGGATTGACCAGAACGGTCCTGCCCTGCTTTCGTACATCGAGTTTGTGCGTGTGCCCGTAGAAAATGAAATCGTACTGCTGAGAAATTAGGAGGGCTTCCAACGCGAACGGTTCGTGCATCATGACGATCTTCTTTCCATCGACTACCAGCTCGATGGGTCCTTTGACGATCCTTCCCGAAGCTCTTTGGGCCAGAAGCAGTACTTCTCCATCGTTGTTACCGAAGACTGCGTGGAATTCTGCTTCGATCTTCAACAATCTGTTCAGCGCGAAAGGTGATACTACATCACCACAGTGGAACACGTGTGTCACGTTTCGACGTCTCGCCTCTTCAACGAATCTTTCGATGCTGTTCAAGTTGTCGTGCGTGTCAGAGAGGATCAACCACATCGTTTCACCCCCAGAACACTTCAATCGGCAAACAGTGCCACTGCATTCTGTGAAAGAACGGCCGACAGAATCTGAGTGGCTGAGAGGGTCTCTGGATCGATCGAGTAGATTTCCAGCTTGTTAGTATACAGTATGTACAGCAAGTTTCCAACCATCTTGACGGCTTTGGGGAATGTCGAGCTCAGCCTGATGAGACCTGCTTTTCCGATCCTACCTAAGTAGACTCCACTGTTGTAAACTCCGATGCAGAATAGATCGCTCGAAGCGTCCAGACATCTAACGTCGCCGTTCACAGGATAGCTGGTCTCTGGAAGCAAAGTTGAAGCGTCCATTGTGTAAGAATCGAGCGTGTATGTGCCGTTGTTCTCGCAAAGCACGAACACGAACTGTCCTCGCGTGAAAACCCTTGCCGGATTTTCTATTCTCTGAACGAGGAGTACTCGAAAAGTCTCAGGATCGATCACGTGGAGGTCTTGGTTACTCAGAGCGACCACGTAACGGTCCGCATCTATCGTGGTCGTGTTTATCGATAAGGTTTTGATCCGGTTCAAATCCAAATACGGCAATTTCTTGAGCGTGCCAGATGAATATAAGAACAGACATTCATCGTTCATACTGAAATTCTGGCTGAAGAGAAGAGTGTTGTGCTTGAAGCTGGATAATGTTCTCAAATCGTTTGCGTTCAGCTGAAACAAGGAACCGGAAGTGAGAACGTACAGATCATTTCCCACGGCCCTCAGCGCTTTGATTTCCTCCGAAGCCGAACTGGAAGCAACGGAGGTTATCGATGACTGACCCATCCTGAATCGGGCTATCGTGTTGTCTGCGAAAGCGATGAAAATCCTCTGCGTGTCCCTGACGATCCTGAAAGGCTCGGAAAAACCACTGTGCCTTCCATCTTCACTCACGACATTGAAAACATAACAGTATTCAACGTTTTCTACCACATCTCGATCGAGGAACGAAGTGGAACTTCCTTCGTAAACTTTGACCCAGTAATCTTGTTCCAGCCTGTATATTTCGTATATGGAAGCTCTTTCCACTGGCAACCAGGAAATCAGGATTCCTTCGTCGGTGTTCGTGAGTGTGGCTGTGGAAACTGTCTGAGGACTCTCTATGCTTATTAAAAGCTCGACGTTCCCAAATTCGTCTATTCTGAACGAATACTCGTTCATCCTGCCAGGTTGAAGTTCCAGCCCAATCGACGCGTTTTCAGGCCATACCAGCATTTCTGTTCCCGACTGATCGTACAGAGTGAGCCTGGCATTCCACACCGCGCTCGCGAGGTTGTGAAACTCGAAGGTCGCTTTGCCGCTCTGAAGATTTCGTGTTTCGTTCATGAAACTCTGTGAGGACCATACGCTCAGTTCCACACTGCCTGCTTGAGTAGACGCGACTGAGACGTTTATCTTTAGATCCGCGGAGTTCAGAGTCATGGGCACGCTGACTGTGCTCTGTTTCCCCGCAACGACTTCCGCCCGTGTTTGACCGATGTAAATCGCGTAGCCCTGGTCGTCTCTGAGCTCGACGTAGACGTCCCAGACGCCTTTCTCGATCGATTGAAAGACGACGCCGTCCTGGTTCACCAAGTTCACATCTTTGGAGAGAGTCCTCATACCCTTGCTGAGTACGATGAGCGCCGAGGTCGGCATGCTGCTCGGGATCGCCTTGGTGAAAACGAATTTCACGACGAGAGAGCCCGTTTCGTCACAGACAGGAACGCAGGAGATGAGGAGCAGCAAAGATGAAAAGCACAGGAGCAGAAGTTTTCTGTTCAACCTATCCACCTCCTGAGGCAGTCTGAGCAAGATTCTATCATCGCTGATGCTTGTCTGAGCTTCTTTGCGTTCGATGACTCGTTCATAAGCACATTCTTGGCGCGATCTTCATCTGAGAAGAAAGCCAGAATAGAAGGCGATGCGGAAAGGGACGCTTTCTCAAAAACCTCGGAGGTGGGGTTGATAATAATTAAGGACAGCAAAAGTCTCCGGCACCGAAGGGGTAGACCTATGCCAATTACGGTTTCGTACTGGTTCCTTTCATCCGAGCGCGCTCTCCACAAAATAGATACGGACAGGATCGATTAACGAAAAGTAATTTCACTGTGAACAAGGAATTCACCACAGATTGTCCAGCCAATCGAGCCATCCGGTATGCTTGGCGAAAGAGAGCTGAGAATACATATCGTAGTAGTTTTCGAGTTCATTCTTATCCATAGGTAAGAACACGCTGAGATAGATTTTGAGGTCAGTGGCTTCTGGAATCCGTGCCGATTGGAACTCACTCAGGGCTTGATCCCATCCAAATTGTCCCAGAACTTCACCAAGGTCGCACAGACGAGGTCTATTGTTGTAAACAGTCGCACGGATCTGGATCGCAGGAGTTCCATTCGTCATGGTGGCCAGAACGCTCACAGCTCTGCCCAGCTGGTTTGAACGCCAGCCGTTCAGTGCATCTTCGTAATCGGTGCCACTGTAAGTTTGCCTCCAGTACCCAATTACCTTCCTGCAAAAATCTTCAGGTTCAACATGTGAAACCTCACTGAGAAATTTGTAGTTCCACCCCGAAGCTGGTATCAAACTTGGAGCAACGATGAAGTAGTCGGCGAGATCTTTCAGTTCGTAAAGAACTTCCACTGAACCCATCAAACACGCATCGAAGCCCAGCACGTCCCACCGGAGATTTTCCAGGGCTTCTTTCAGTTCCAAAATTTGCAAAAAGTCCCTGCTTTCGTCATCGTAGGAAATACCCTTGACTCTGTACGGATCGGTGTCGTCCCACGCCGTCCCATGGTTCCAGAGAACGAGCGCCTTCCTCTTCGCAGTGTACGCGTGGTATTTTTCGACGAAACGTGAAAGACTATCCTTAGATCCACTGTTGACATCGTTCGCGAACGATTCCACCTTGACGAACCTTCCATCGGTTGAAAGTGCGTAGACTCCATCGTTCAGATTCCCACTCTGATCCACAAACGCTATGACCGCAACGTCTTTCGCTGCCATCTGCATTTCTGCAAGATCGCCACTCACGTAGTTTGAGAGGTTGTTGTCCGCACCGAACCAGCAGAGAACCAGCCAGGAGGCCTCTTGCACGTTGAGAAGGATTTCTTCCGTGACTTCTTTGTAGCTCACCTTCAGTTTGTAAAGACCTGCGTTGAGAAACAAAGGTACTCTCGCATACCCAGACTCATCCGTCGTAAAGATAGAACCGTTCACGTTCACATCGACACCCTTCAAAGGAACTCCGAGCCAATCAAAGACGCCGATCTTCAGCTCAAACGGCTTACCGGCGTACAGCTTGTCCGGCAGAATGACTCTGATGTTGGAGCCGGTCAGATTTACGCACGATACTGAAAGAAACATCGAAAAGGTGACGAAACAGAAAAGGATGAACCTTTTCATAGCTCCATGAACCTGTGCGCCTGCGCGAACAGACCGAACGTGCCACCGGTGTGAACGAACAGAACTTTCTGACCCCTCCTGCTCGTCTGAAGCATGCCCCTGAACGCCTTGGCCGTGTAGACCGGATCGAGCACGATTCCTTCTGTTGATGCCGTTATCTTTATGCATTCAACGTCGGCCTCGGTTGGCACAGCGTACGCCGGGCCACTGAAATCATCCGTGATTTTGATATCTTCAGGCTTCACGTTCACTCTTATTCCGTATTCGGCGAGTTCATCGACGATCTTCAACACTTTCTCCACGAAATATTTTGCTTCCCTTTTGGTCACGTTGATCCCTATGACGGGCGTTTCGTATCCGAGGGATCTCAGACCTGCGAGCAAACCGGCATAGGTACCACCACTGCCTACGGCGCAGTAGATGGCGTCGATCTGTGAAAGGTCGATCTGATTCGTCATCTCTGCCACGGCCCAGACGTAACCGAGCGCCCCCAGCGCGTTCGATCCTCCTTCCGGTATGATGTAAACCTTTCGACCCTGGGACTCGTACTTTTCTTTGTACTCTTCAAAAACCTCGTCGATCTTCGCGTACTGTTGTTGAGAAACGAAAACGATCTCAGCACCGAGCAGTTTGTCGATCAAAAGATTTCCGTTAACTGCTTCTTTGAAGTATTTCCACTCGGCCTCATCACTCGCAAAGAAACTCCTGATTCTCCTTGAGAGGTTGTTGTTCTGTTCCGGCTGGCTCTCTCTCAGGAACAGAACCGGTTTCAAACCGAGCTTGACACACAGATGAGCGGTCGCGCGTGCGTGGTTGGATTGTTCCCCGCCGCAGGTGAACACCGTATCACATCTGTTTCGTACTGCGTCGGCCAGGAGGAACTCGAGTTTGCGAATCTTGTTGCCTGACGATATGAACTCTGTGAGATCGTCCCTTTTAACGAATATCTCACGTTCATAACGCCTGCTGAGCCTCGGCAAAATTTCAATCGGTGTAGGGAGTCTGGCGAACGATAACTTCATTCTTTCACCCCCATCGCTTTTTCGAGAGCGTTCAGGAACTCCTCCATACTGATGTTCGCTTTCACCGAGCCACGTTTTTTGCCGCCACCGCCCGGTGCGTTCAGAACAGATTTCAGCTTCGAAACGATCTGTGCGCAGTCCAGTGTTTCTGAACTCAGAACGAATTCTTCCTCGACTTTACAAACCATGAGGTCTGCATTGTGACTTTTCAACAACGCTTTTGCCACGCCATCGAACCCCTCGTAAAAACTGACCCTGTAACCGGAAATCTCTCTGCCCGGCAAGCTGTTCTTGATGGCTTCCGCGTGTTCCTGTGACAGTCTCTCGAGTTGAGAAGAGAGGAATTTGACCTTCTCTATCAGAGATTCGACCCTGGTCCCGAGGTCTTCCAGAGAACAGGTGAGGGCCTTTTGAAGAGCTTTCGTTACGAAGATGCACTTTTGAAAGTGTTTGAGAGCCCTTGCACCTGCGACGAAGTAGACCCTCGTCAAAGTGCCCTTCACTTTCTCCCAGTCGATGATCTTGATGATCCCAATTTGACCAGTATTTTGGACGTGAAACCCTCCACAGGCGGCTGTATCGAAGTCCCCAATTTTAACGATCTTGACGTTCTGTCCAACCTTTTCACTTATAGATTTTCTCAGATTCATTCGCTCGGCTTCATCCTTGTCAACGATGAGGATTTCTACGTTCAGATGGCTTCTGACGATTTTGTTTGCCAGATCTTCCACATCTTCTATGGTCCTTTCGGTGAGAATCGGTGAGTCGATATCTATCGTTGATGATTCTTCACCCATATGGAAGCTCAAAGTTTGTGCCTGCGCTATTTTCAAGAATGCTGCCGAAAGGATGTGCTGTGCGGAATGCTGCACCGCGATATCTTCGCGCCGGGTCAAATCGATCTGGAAATCGTACTCTCCGATCTCGATGGGTCTGTCTATCTTGTGGTGAATTTCGCCACCACTTTCTTTCACAAAGAGCACCCTTGCGGGTCCTATAGTACCGCGATCGCCCAGTTGACCGCCTTTACCGTCTGGATAGAAAGGGCTTTCATCGCTCACGGCAAAAAAATCTTTGCCTTCTTCATACAGTCTCTTAATTTTGATCACACGCTCTCACCCCATCGGTAATATTAGAATCGTGCTCGGGAGGAAACGTTGTGGTCGTCTTTTCAATCATCTTTTCATTAGCTTTGATAATGGTGGTACAGCGGTTGGCCAAAATCTTGCTCTTATCTATGATATCAGGTTTTGGCTTTTTCGTATTCATGAACGGTGTTGTGAGAACTGCACCAATCAAATTGTTGTTTGCTGCTCTTCAGGATAGATCTTTTCTAACGCTCGTTCCAGCCATCTTTTTCATATATTTCCTTGGCGAGATCATGGAAACATCTGGGGACGCTGAAAAAATGGCGCAATCTGTACAGAAATTGTTTCATGGTTCAAGGGGCGCTGTGGTCTTCATTCCGTCCGCGATTGGCCTCATGCCGATGCCAGCAGGTGCTATGTTCACAGCTCCGTTGGTGGATTACATCGGGAAAGATATGTCCAGTCTGGAAAAGTTGATGGTCAACTACTGGTTCCGGCACTGTCTGGAGTTCTTCTGGCCAGTCTATCCTGCGATGTACCTGCTCGCTGGATTGACTTCCATGAAGGTGGGAGTGATTTCCTTAAAGCTCTTCCCACTCTTCCTGGTGTCATTTCTCTTTGGCTGGCTGTACCTGAACGGTTTGAAACTGCCAAAATTCAACAGGCTCAGTCGATCGGAGTGGAAGCAACTCTGGCCTTTAATTTTGGTCCTTTCCGTTGGACTGATGATACTTCTCTTCAAAATGGAAGGCTGGCTCGCACTACTTCTGGTGAGTTCGTTGTACGCGATAGTCAGACACGAACATGTTCTGGAAGCTGTGAAGCGCACCCTGAAAAGGCTCGATGTTGTACCCGTGCTTCTGATCGTGTTCATGTTCAAACATGCTATGGTAGACTTCGGACTGGGTGAACGTGCAAGCCAGGAGCTCACAGGGTTCGGACTCAGTTCAAAGCTCGTCGCAATCGTTTTGCCCTTGCTCTCTGGTATGTCGACAGGCATAACGCATGCGGCGGTGGGCATATCGTACCCTGTGGTTGTGGGTATGGGCGGCGAAGAAATCGGACTTCTGATTTATGTGTTCTCCGTTCTTGGAGTGTTGCTCTCACCGGTACATCTGTGCCTGGTTTTGACGCTGAAATACTTCAGGGTAGATTTATCGAAAACCATTCTGAGGATGTTACCGTTGGTTCTCTTGACTGGCCTGGTGGGATATCTTCTCTACGGATGAGGTGAAGCGCATGGCTAAGTTCATCGGGAAACTTTTCCCCCCCGAGTCACCTTTGAAGCTGCTGTACGATCACGCGAAGTTAGTCGAAAAAGCTACGGAACAGATCACGGTGGCACTGGAAAAGTTTTTCCGCAACGAACCCCTGGATGAATTAGTTCAGATGGTCGACCAGCTCGAAGACGAAGCGGACGAGATAAAGATCAGGATCAGAGAGGTGTATTCGAGGTTGAAGTTTGTCTACTTCGACAGGGTTGATCTGTTGCTGATACTTCACGACCAGGATGCCGTGATCGACGCCGTGGATGACTTTGTGAAACTGCTCTTTATATACAGGTTCGATAAGCCTCTGCAGAAAGAATTGATGGATATGCTTTTCGACCTCGCCGAGAAGGTTCAGGATGCGGTCAAGTTCATGGTGGAGTCCGTTCGGGAGCTGTCTAAACTCGTCGAATCCGCTTTTTCACCAGTGGTTGCCAGCGAGGAGAACATGCTCGCACAGAGGGTCGAGTCCGATGAAAGTGGAACGGACAGATTGTCACTCGCCCTCGCCAAGAAGATCTTCTCGCTCAAAAACGTGCTCCATCCGGTGGACATCATGTACCTTGAAAAGATCACGCGGTTGCTAACCCGAGCCGCGGACCGTGCGGAGAACGTCGCCGAAAGGATTAGAATGATCGCCAGGAGCTGAGGAGTGATCGAAGTGATAGCGTTCATAGCGTTCGTCATAGGCTTCATCATGGCCTTATCCATAGGTGCGAACGACGTGGCGAATTCCATGTCCACGGCGGTAGGCGCACGAGCGATAACTGCCAGGCAAGCGGTGATGATTGCAGCGGTTCTCGAGTTCTTGGGTGCCGTGATGTTCGGGTCGCATGTGGCGACAACGATAACGAAAGGTATCGTGAAAGTTGAATTCATGAACGATCCAAAAGTGGTCCTCGCGGGTGCGCTGGCTGCTCTGCTCGGTTCCTCAGTGTGGATCTTGCTGGCGACCGTCTGGGGTATGCCCGTATCAACCACACATTCGATCGTTGGAGGTATGGCGGGTTTTGGAATAGCGAGTGCGGGTCTTCATGCGGTCAACTGGGAGAGAATGATCAGCATCGTTATCAGCTGGGTTCTGTCACCTATCGCCGGTTGGTTGCTGGCTTATGTGCTTTTTAAGATCATATCTCACACGATCCTCAGAAGGGTCCATCCCGCAAGTGCCATGAAGAAAGCGATACCAGTGATTGTTTTCGCCACATTTTTCATAGTGTGTTTGCTGTTCGGTCTCAAAACTCTGAAAGTATCGTTCGACAGGAGCTTGACTTGGTCTGTAATCATAGCGAGTATCGCAAGCGTATTCGGAGTGGTTCTGTTGCACAGGCTCAAATCGAATTCAGATGAATACGAATACGTCGAGTCAGTTTTCAAAAGATTGCAGATCATGACGAGCTGTTACGTGAGCTTTTCTCATGGTGCTAACGATGTGGCCAACGCAGTTGGTCCACTCGCTCTGGTTTACTGGATCATATCTCATGGAAACGTGGCCCAGAAAGTTCACGTACCACTCTGGTTGCTTGCGTTCGGTGGTCTCGGTATCTCCGTAGGAGCGCTCTCACTCGGCCAGCAGGTTATGAAAACAGTTGGAGAGGAAATCACCCAACTGAACAATTCTCGAGGATTTTGTATCGATTTCAGTACCGCTTCGACCGTGTTGCTCGCTTCTGTGCTTGGCCTACCTGTTTCCACCACTCACGTTGTGGTAGGTTCCGTGGTCGGTGTCGGCATGGCACGCGGTCTGGAACTCGTCAACGTTGGGGTTTTGAAGAACATCCTGATCTCGTGGTTTGCGACCGTCCCAGTGAGTGCCCTTGCTTCGGCTGGATTTTACTTTCTCATCGTCCGTTTCATTTGAAATGTCTCTTCACTCTCAGTGCTTGGATTAACCCAGCCGAGCCGAGTATTATCATCAAAGTCCTCGATAGGTTGAACTTCAATTGCAGCTTCGATAGATCGTTCAGCAAGGTCAAAGCTCCGACGATGAAGAACAGAACGCCTCCCACCATGGCGTGTGCGTATATCCTATGAGGATCGTTTCTCGACTCCAGCAAACCGAAAAGATAGACGAGCGAGAAGATGAACACACAAATGGCGAGCATAGCCTCGCTTTTGAACATGTAAAAGGACAGCAAGACCGCCACCAAATGTTCGATCAAGAGTAGTAGCTTCACAGCAGCACACCTCCTATCGTTTTCACAACCAGGGCCATGAGATAAGCAGCGAAGAAACTGTAAATCACCGCGATGATGACGTACTTCGTGCCGATTTCCGACCTGATCGTTGCGAGCGTTGCGAGGCACGGAACATACGCCATAACGAACACGATGAAACTGTAAGCTGTCAGAGGATCGAACAGATGTGACATTCGTTCCACCAGCGTTCCTGGCTCTGCACCCAAGATCATCCCGAACGTTGAGACTATGATTTCTTTCGCCGCCACACCGAAGAACAAAGCAGTTGAAGCGCGCCAGTCGAAGTTCAGCGGTTTCAGGACGTACGAGATCGCTCTACCTATTTGTGCCGCGAACGAGTTCGTCACATCGTGGGGGTCCGGAAAATACATCGTGGCCCACAGAACGATCGATGCCACGAATATGATGGTACCTGCTTTGACGAGGAAGTGTTTGCCCCTCAGCCACGTGTAGAGAGCCAAATTCTTCAGTGTAGGTAATCTGTACCTCGGAAGTTCCAGGACGAAAAAGCCACGCTGACCTTTGAATATGATCCTGTTAAGTACGAGCGAGCTCATCATCGCCATGAATATACTCAAAAGATAGATTGAAAAAACGACCGAGCCCTGGTTTCGGGGAAAGAAGACCGAAGCTATCAAAAGGTACACGGGTAGTCTGGCGCTGCAAGATATGAACGGTACTGAGAGAACCGTCACGATCCTTTCCCTCGTATCGTATATGCCCCTCGTGGAGAGCACGGCAGGTACGGAGCAACCGAAACCGAGAAGGAAGGACATGAAGGATCTCCCTGAAAGTTTTAGAGTGTACATGATTCTGTCCATAACGAAAGCTGCTCGCGGTAGATATCCTGAATCTTCCATTACGCCGAGTAAGAAAAACAGCGCGAAGATGTTTGGAACGAAGGTGAGGACAGAACCAACGCCAGCTATGATTCCATCTGCCAGCATGGACGAGACGATGTTCTCACCGAGACGTGTTTTGATTGTTTCAGCGAGGTAGGTGAAAAACCCATCAAGCAGGTCACTCAGCGGCTGAACAGTTTCGAAAGCGAAGTTGAACGCCAGATACATGATGGCCAAAAAGATGGGTATTCCGATGAACTTGTGAGTCATGACGTGGTCTATCGCTTCGCTCAAGGAAAGTCGTTTCGACGTGGCAGCAACGGATTCTTTAATAATGAGACGTATGTGTTCATACCTCTCTTTGCTTATCTGAGTTTTCAAACTTCCGGGTGGTATGGTCAGTTCAGCTAACCTCTGGACAGTCTCCGGATCTCCTTCAAGATACTTTATCGCGAACCATCGCGAAGCAGATTCGCCGATCTGGGTCTCTATGATGCTTTTCAATTGTTGTATAGCTGCCTCAATCTCGCCACTGAAACTGAACAGAATCCTCTTCGATTCAGTGGAAGCAGTCGCGACAATCACGTCCAGCAGCTCATGGATGCCTTCTCCAGTCACGGCGCTCGTCAGCACGACGGGGACCTTCAAATGTTTAGAGAGCTCTTGCCTGTCTATGTTTATTCCACTCTTTCTGGCCTCGTCTATTGCGTTCACGACCAGAACGGCCTTCACTTCGAGTTCTATCACTTCCAGAAGCAAGTAAAGTCCCTGTTCAAGAGAGAGAGCATCGGCAACGACCGCAACCACATCAGGAGTGTTGTAAAGCAGAAAATTCCGTGCGATCCTTTCGTCCATGGAAACGGAAAGCAGACTGTACGTACCGGGCAGATCCGTCACGATCAGTTGGTGTCCTTTCCAATTTCTCACACCTTCTTTTATCTCCACCGTCACGCCGGGCCAGTTAGCGACGTACTGCCTCATACCGGTGAGAACATTGAAGAGGCTGGTCTTTCCGACGTTGGGATTGCCGCAGAGGGCAACACGAATTGTCAAGCTTCATCCCTCCTGACGAGGATTCTCCTGGCCATACCGCTTCCTATCTTGAAAACGCCTTTTTCTGTTTTTACGAGACCTTTTGACAGAACACTGACAATCTTGCCGGGCTCGATTCCCATCATCCTGAGTTTCGTCTGGAAATGCAAGCCCCCAAACAAGTGAATGATTTTCCAGGTTCCTTCGGTCACATCGGAAAGCAGTTCTATCCCGTTTTCCAGAGTCACCGTGATTCGCTTCGCTTCGTCGTTCCGCAAAGTAATCATCTTGCCCATGACCAGGTAAGTCCTTGGATCACCCAAGGGGGCGGACATGATGACCTTGATCTTGCTACCGGGCACGAAACCGATCGAAAGCAACCTGTTGCCAACCGAATCGTTGGGAACAGAAATAATCGTTGCTTCGAACCCTACGGGCACGTCCGAGAGCGACACGTCCTTCACCCCTTTCTTGTTGAGATTCATTCTCAATAATGATGATAACACCACCCCAACAGGGCTTCAAGGGATTTTCTTGCCGGTAAACAGGTAAAATAAGAAACCGGAGGCCAGGTGATGGACCTTCGAAGGAAGGCGGAACTTGCCCCAAGAAAACCTGGTGTCTACATCTTCTACGGCGTGGGACGTGAATACCTTTACATAGGTAAAGCTAAGGATTTGCGCCGCAGGTTGATGACTTATTTTTCCAATTCCGCTCACACCAGAAACACAAAAGTGAAGGCCTTGTTGGAGGAAGCTGTTGATCTGGACTATCTGGTGGTTTCGAGCGAAAAAGAAGCCTTGCTGCTCGAGGCCAGTTTGATCTTTCAGCACAAACCAAAGTACAATGTGATGCTCAAAGAAAGCGAATACTATCCCTACGTTGAGATAACGAAGGATGACTTCCCGCTGGTGAGGATAGTCAGGAAAAGAACGGTCGAGGGAGAGTACTACGGACCTTACACGAACATCACGTTGTTGAGAAACCTTTTAGACTATCTGCAGCAGGTATACCAGTTCAGAACGTGCGAAAGGGATTTGACGAAGGTCAGAAAACCTTGTGTTGAACATCAGCTGCACAGGTGTCTGGCACCGTGCTCCCACCAGGTGGACCCGGAAACTTACATCCGTGAGAGTATTGAGCCTTTGCGAAGATTTCTGAAAGGTGAAACACAGGAAACGTACAGGATGCTGGAAGAGAAGATGAAAAAACACGCGGCCATGCTGGATTTTGAGACGGCTGCCAAATACAGAGATCTTCTTTTCAACCTGCAGCATCTTTTGGAAGGTCAGGGTGTGGTGCTCGAGCCCTGGCGTAACTTAGATGTTGTGGCTAACAGCGGTAAGTGCTACGTGGTACTGCGTGTCAGGGGAGGAAACATCGTTGCAAAGCTCGATTACACGCTCGATTCAACGAAAATCGAGGACTTTCTCTTCCACTATTACATAGTGAACAAGAACGAGCTGCCGAAACTTGTTCTGACGAAAAAGCCGATCAAGCTCGACATCGACGCTGAAATAAGACCCCCTGTGGACGAGGTAGAATTTGAGCTGATGAGAAAAGCGAGAGAAAATGCCATCATGAGCGCCCAGAAACTGGGGCTCAATCTTGGTGCACTCGAGCAGTTGAGGGATTTGCTCAAACTTTCAACCGTTCCAACCTTAGTCGAGGGATTCGATGTGGCACATTTGCAGGGACAACTCACCGTGGCTTCTGTTGTTGTGTTCAGGGATGGTTTTCCTGTAAAGTCACTCTACAGACATTACAGAATCTCCAACGTCTTCAACGATGATCTGGAGGCTCTCAAGAGCGTGATCAAGCGCAGGTATTCCAAGTACCCAGTGCCCGACCTGATCTTCGTAGACGGTGGTGTCGGTCAGGTTCGAGCTGTGGCGGACGCTCTGAAGGAAATTGGGCGAGAATGCGCCGTGGTTGGTTTGGCTAAATCTCGAGAGATCGTTTGTACTGTTGATGGGGAAATTCCCTTTCCCACGGATCACCCTGTGGTACGCTTGCTCGTTGCGATCAGAGATGAGGCACACAGATTCGCTAACATCTTTCACAGAAGATTGCGAGATCGACAGTTGCTCGAATCTATCATAGAGACGATACCCATGATAGGACCAAAAAGGAGAAAGAAGTTGATGGAAAGGTTCTCGAGTGTTGAGCAAATCAAAGAAGCGTCCCTGGACGAACTCACAAAGATTCTTGGAAGTGCAAAGCTGGCAAAGTTACTCGTCTCAAGGATATGATTGGGGTGATGTCGGTGAAATCCATACTCTATTTGGCGACCCTCGTGGGTATACTTTGGTGCAGTCTCGGACTTTTGATGCTCGTAGGTTATTCACTCCTGAGCCATTTTTCACCGTTCTTGAACGATTTTCTCAATGTTTCTGTGAAAACTTCGAAGTGGTTCTTGGCGTTCGCACTGTTTTTCACAGTTTCTGGTCTTTGTACCTCTCTCTACGCCTTGGCGAGAGCGAACAGAGACAATTACATGGTTTTTCTTTCTTTCGCATTTTCCTCAAACGCATCTTCTATAGCCGTTCAGATCTACAGGATGGTCGCTAAGGGGATCGGCTGGTGGGCCGCAGACCTTCTCGGGACTCACAGCGAAGTCAGTTTGGTGAAGTGGCTGTCGATCTTTTTGCTGCTGTTGTCCCTGATTCTCTTGTCGTTTCAATTCAGCTTGATAAGGATGGAGAGGCGTGCGCCATGAGAGTACTTGGGATCATCGTCGAGTACAATCCTTTCCATAACGGTCATCTGTATCACTTGACGCTGGCAAAGGAACTCGTAAAGCCAGATTATGTCGTGGCTGTGATGAGTGGCAATTTCTGTCAGAGAGGAGAACCAGCCATCATAGATAAGTTTGCTCGAACCGAAATCGCCCTGCTGAACGGAGTAGACTTGGTTCTCGAACTTCCTTTTGTTTACGCAGTTCAAGACGCGGGTGGCTTCGCGCGCGGTGCGGTGTGGTCGTTGCACAACACGAACGTGGTGACGGACATCGTTTTTGGTAGCGAATCGGCTGACTTATCCTTTCTTCAGAAGATCGCCGAGGTGATGGTAAAACAACCAGACCCATTCCCTACGTTGATGAGAGAAGAACTGAAGAAAGGGCATTCTTTCCCGAACGCGAGGAAGTACGCTTTGATGAGGTACTTCGACCTGACCAAGGAGATGGATCCGAAACAGGTTCTGAGAATAGAAAAATCGAACGACATACTCGGTGTGGAATACATCAGATCGTTGATGATTCTGGGCAGCCAAATAAAACCACACGTGATAAAGAGGGTTGGTGCGGAAGACAGAGACGAACGATTCCAGGGCAAGTTTTCGAGTGCGACGGCGATAAGAAAGTGCATATCGAACGGAGACTGGGAAAAAGTGGCCAAGGCATTGCCCGTGAATAGCCTCAGGGTCGTCTCGCGCGAACTGAACGAAGGTAGAGGGCCCGTTCTCCTACAGCATATGGAAACTCTGATTCTCTCAAAGTTGAGGCTTATGGATAGAGCCCAACTTCAAAGGCTTCACGGCTTCGATGAAGGACTGGACAAACGTTTCATCGATTGTGCATCGAAGGCAACGAGCTTAGAAGATTTCTTTGCGTGCGTTAAGAGCAGGCGCTTCACGTTGAGTAAGATCCGAAGGCTGTGCCTTTATGCTCTGTTCGATGTTACGAGCGATTTTGTGGAGAAGTCTAACACGTTTGGCCCACAGTATCTGAGGGTGTTGGGTTTTTCTGCGAAGGGCAGAGAACTCCTATCGAAGATGAAACGCGTTTCTCGTGTACCGATCATCTCGCTGTGCTCTCTGTACAGAAAAGTTTTGGATCAATCGATGAAAAAGCCTGAGCGGTTCCAGATCCATCCTGAGTTGTTCGAACAGCAACTGTTGTACGATATCAGGGCGACGTCGATATACTCTCTTCTGCTTCCGAAACAATCTGAACGGATAGGTGACAAGGATTTCAAAGTTCCGCCGATCATGATCACTTAGGAGGAGAGAATTCGTGGGATTCGTACACGTTTACACTGGGAACGGTAAAGGTAAGACGAGCGCGGCTCTCGGCTTGGCCCTGAGAGCTCTTGGTCATGGGATGAGGGTGTACATCGCTCAGTTTCTGAAAGGGATGGACTACGGGGAGTTGCACTCTTTGAAGCGTTTCGAGAACGTTACTTTGGAAAGGTTTGGTAGACCGAAGTTCATCCATGGAAAACCGGACGAAGAAGATGTGAGACTCGCGATGGAGGGTTTGAAGAGGTGCCGAGAGGTCGTGAGTAGTGGCGAGTACGACATCGTTATAATGGATGAAGCGAACATTGCGGTGTTTCTTGGTTTGTTCAGCGTTCAAGATTTGCTCGAAGTGGTTTCCAAACGACATGAAAGGACAGAAGTGATCATCACTGGAAGGTACGCACCTGAAGAGTTGATCAATGTGGCGGATTTGGTAACCGAAATGGTTGAGATAAAACATTATTATTCCAAGGGAGTCCAAGCGAGGAAAGGTATCGAGTACTGAACTGTTCGTTAAAGATAATTTCAAAGCGTTGTTGTATTATCCGTTGCTTTGGGTAGTATAATGTGTTTCGCGAGTGTTCTTCGCTCAATTGACAGAACAGGTTTTTTGTAATAAAATGACGAGTCGGTGTGTCGTTGAAGGGAGGTTTTCGATGCCGACTATAAATCAGTTGATCCGATTCGGCCGCGAGAGGAAGGTAGAAAAGTCAAAAGCACCAGCTTTGATGGGTAACCCGCAGAAACGCGGTGTCTGTATACGTGTTACCACGATGACGCCGAAGAAACCCAACTCTGCTCTGAGAAAGATCGCGAGGGTGAGACTGTCCAACGGCGTTGAGGTAACGGCGTACATACCAGGCATCGGTCACAACTTGCAGGAGCACTCCGTCGTTCTCGTGAGAGGCGGAAGGGTTAAAGACCTTCCTGGAATAAGGTACAAGATCATAAGGGGCGCCTTAGACGCGGCAGGTGTTGAAAACAGAAGACAATCCAGAAGTAAGTACGGTGCTAAAAGGCCCAAGAAGTGACGGTTGGAGGTTGGTAACGTGAGAAGAAGACGAGCAGAAGTCAGAAAGATTCCGCCAGATCCTGTTTACAACGATGTGTTGGTCGCAAAACTGATCAACAAGATCATGTGGGATGGTAAGAAGACCGTCGCCCAGAAGATCGTGTACAAGGCCTTCGATTACATAAGGGAAAAAACGGGTAAGGATCCACTTGAAGTCTTTCAAAAGGCTGTCGACAACGTCAGACCAGTGCTTGAGGTTCGCCCCAGACGCGTCGGAGGTGCGACCTACCAGGTTCCAATCGAGGTTCAGGAGCCAAGGAGGACGTCTCTGGCTCTGCGCTGGATAGTCGCTGCAGCACGTGCAAAGAAGGGAAGACCGATGTACATCAAGCTTGCTGAGGAATTGATAGCTTCATACCAAGGGACAGGAGCCGCCGTCAAGAAGAAGGAAGACGTGCACAAGATGGCGGAGGCGAACAGAGCGTTTGCCCATCTGCGGTGGTGAAAGGAAAGCCCATGCTGGAGATCCAGGCGCTGTATGTCCCTCTCGAGAAGCTCCGTAACATAGGAATAATGGCCCACATAGACGCCGGTAAAACGACGACGTCTGAACGCATTCTGTACTACACCGGCCGCAAGCACGTGCTTGGTAGTGTGGATGAAGGAACCGCGACCCTCGACTGGATGGAGCAGGAGAAGGAGAGGGGCATAACGATACAGGCGGCGGCAACAACGTGTTTCTGGAAAGGTTACAGGATAAACCTGATTGATACGCCCGGGCATGTGGATTTCACCATAGAGGTCGAACGCTCCCTGATGGTTCTCGACGGTGCCATAGCCATCTTCGATGCAACCGCTGGCGTGGAACCGCAGAGTGAAACTGTCTGGCGGCAGGCAAACAAATACGGAGTTCCGAGAATAGCGTTCATGAACAAGATGGATAAAATAGGTGCCGACTTCGATATGGCTGTCAAAAGTTTGATCGAGAAGCTCCACGCCAAACCACTTCCAATACAGATGCCGATCGGTTCTGAAAAAGAATTCGTTGGGGTCATAGATCTTCTGAGGATGAAAGCTATATACTGGATCAGCGAAGATGGGTCCCAGTACGTGGAAGAAGACATTCCAGGGTACCTTCTGAGTGAAGCTGAAGACAGGCGTGAAGAGATGCTCTCAACGCTCGCCGAAGAGGACGAAGAGATTCTGAACCTTTATCTTGAAGATGAGGAAATACCCATCGAGAAACTGAAAGCAACGATCAGAAGATTGACCATCGCAAACAAGATAGTGCCCGTACTCTGCGGAGCGGCTGCAAGAAACAAGGGGATCCAGCCTCTCCTGGATGCCGTGGTGGATTACCTTCCATCGCCTCTGGACTTACCACCATTGAAAGCCCAGACTGTAGACGGAGAAGAAGTAGAAATAGTACCATCGGAAGAAGCAGGCTTTACGGCGTTGGCTTTCAAGATCCAGGTTGATCCCTACGTTGGCAAATTGACTTATCTACGCGTCTATTCTGGAAGGCTTGAAAAAGGATCGTACGTGTACAATTCAACCAAGAATGTGAAAGAGCGCGTTTCAAGGTTGATGTTCATGCATGCGGACAAGAGGGAAGAAGTGGAGTTTGCGAGACCTGGTGACATAGTCGCTGTGATTGGATTGAAAAGCACGACCACAGGGGATACACTTTGTGACGAGAGTCGTCCGATACTCATAGAGAGGTTCAACTTTCCTGAACCCGTCATATCCGTCGCGATTGAGGCAGCTACCAAGGAAGAAGAAGAAAAAATGGTCCGCGCAGTCACAGCACTGAGCGAAGAAGATCCGACGTTGAAGGTCAGGGTTGACAACGAAACAGGTCAGATTATACTTTCTGGCATGGGTGAGTTACACCTGGAGATCGTGACTGACAGGTTGAAGAGAGAATTCAACGTGAACGTGAGAGTTGGCAAACCCCAGGTTTCTTACAGAGAGACTATCACCAGAGCCGGAATTGGTGAGGGCAAGTACATAAGACAGACGGGTGGTAGAGGGCAGTACGGACATGTCGTGGTCAGGTTCGAGCCCATTCCGTACGAAGCTGGTAAACATTTCGAATTCGTCAACAACATAGTTGGTGGTACAATACCGAAAGAGTACATACCAGCGATAGAACAGGGCATACGCGAAGCCATGGAAATGGGTTATGTGGCCGGTTATCCAATGATCGGAGTAAGGGCCATACTCATTGATGGCTCGTATCATGAAGTAGACTCTTCGGAAATCGCTTTCAAAGTTGCGGCGAGTCTCGCCTTCAAGAATGCCATGAAAGAATGTGAACCTGTCTTGCTGGAACCGGTCATGCGCTTGGAAATAATCACACCCGAAGAGTATCTGGGTTCCATCATAGCCGATTTGAGTTCTCGTAGAGCCAGCGTACACGGTCTCGAGACGAGAGGCAACACCAAGATCATAAAGGCAACGGCACCGATGTCCGAACTGTTCGGCTACGCGACAGTTTTGAGATCCCTGAGTCAGGGTAGGGCGGTCTACACTGCTCAATTTTCACACTACGAGAAGATACCAGATAGGATCCTCGAGAAGCTTTTGAAGGCTGTTTAAAGGTGAAGGAGGGAGTTTGAATGGCTAAGGAAAAATTTGTGAGAACCAAGCCACACGTCAACGTCGGTACCATAGGCCATATTGACCACGGTAAAACCACACTCACAGCAGCGATCACTAAGTATTTGTCTTTCAAGGGTCTGGCAACCTATGTGCCGTACGACCAGATCGATAAGGCGCCTGAAGAAAAGGCCAGAGGAATAACGATCAACATCACTCACGTGGAATACCAGACGGAAAAGAGGCACTATGCACATATCGATTGTCCCGGACACGCTGACTACATAAAGAACATGATCACCGGTGCCGCACAGATGGATGGAGCCATCCTCGTCGTTGCCGCGACGGATGGACCCATGCCACAGACACGTGAACACGTCCTGTTGGCAAGGCAAGTGAACGTGCCTTACATGGTGGTCTTCTTGAACAAAGTCGACGCTGTCGATGATCCTGAACTGATCGATCTCGTCGAAATGGAGGTCAGAGAACTGCTGACCAAGTACGAGTTCCCTGGCGATGAGGTTCCAGTCATCAGAGGTTCCGCTCTGAAAGCACTCGAAGCCAACGATCCAAACGATCCGGCTTACAAAGCCATACAGGAACTGCTCGATGCCTTGGACAACTACATTCCCGAGCCCGTCCGCGAGGTCGACAAGCCGTTCTTGATGGCAATAGAGGACGTTTTCTCCATCACTGGAAGAGGTACAGTTGTCACTGGAAGAATCGAGCGCGGACGTATCAGGCCTGGTGACGAAGTGGAAATCATTGGTATGAGCTACGAAATAAAGAAGACGGTTGTGACGAGCGTTGAAATGTTCAGAAAAGAACTCGAAGAAGGAATCGCAGGAGACAACGTTGGATGCTTGTTGAGGGGTATTGACAAGGACGAAGTAGAACGCGGGCAGGTTCTTGCGGCTCCTGGTACAATAACGCCTCATACAACGTTCAAAGCAAACGTGTACGTTTTGAAGAAAGAAGAAGGTGGAAGGCACACACCGTTCATGAAGGGTTACAGACCACAGTTCTACATTAGGACAGCGGATGTCACGGGTGAGATCGTCGAGCTTGGCAACAACGCGGAAATGGTCATGCCCGGTGACAACGCGATTTTGACGATAAAACTGATCTACCCGGTCGCGATTGAAAAAGGTATGCGCTTCGCTATAAGAGAAGGCGGTAAAACAGTTGGAGCAGGTGTTGTCGCAGAGATCATAGAGTGATCCTGAGTGGGGGCTCAGCCCCCACCTTTTGAGCGAAGAGGAGGGAACGAGACTCATGCCAGGACAGAAGATCAGAATAAAGCTGAAAGCATATGATCACGAAATTCTCGACGAATCTGCAAAGAAAATCGTGGAGGTTGCGAAGTCCACGAATGCGAAAATATCTGGTCCTATACCGTTACCAACGGAAAGAACCCTTTATGTTGTTCTTAGGTCTCCACACAAGCACAAGGACTCGCGTGAGCAGTTTGAAAAAAGGGTTCACAAGCGACTGATAGACATAATAGAACCGTCTCCGAAGACGATTGACGCCCTGATGAAGATAAACCTTCCAGCAGGTGTCGATGTAGAGATCAAACTCTGAACCTTTGGAGGTGCTGAAGCATGAAGATGATCATAGGGAGAAAAATTGGAATGACTCAGCTGTTCAAAGATAACGAAGTCGTTCCTGTGACCGTCATAAAGGCAGGTCCATGCTATGTCGTGCAGAAGAAAACCCCTCAATTGGATGGTTATTGCGCGATACAACTGGGGTTCGAGGAAGTGAAGAAAGTCAACAAACCTCTCGAAGGACATTTCAAAAAGGCCAACTTGAAACCATTGCGAATCCTCAAAGAGATGAGACTCGAAAGTGAAGAGGAACTCAACAAGTACGAAATCGGACAAGTGATAAAAGTTGACATATTCCAACCCGGAGAACTGGTCGATGTGATCGGTTGGACCAAAGGTAGAGGCTTTGCGGGTGCTGTGAAGAGATGGGGATTCGCAGGAGGTCCGAAGACTCACGGATCGAAATTTCACAGGGAGTTAGGTTCATTGGGACAGCACACCGAACCGGCGAAAATTTTCAAAGGCAAAAAGATGCCGGGAAGGTACGGTAACGAAAGGGTGACCATCCATAACCTTGAAGTTGTGAAACTCGATGTTGAAAACAACCTCATAGCGGTCAAGGGCTCTGTTCCAGGAGCGAGGGGTGGCTTGGTGCTCATCAGGAGTCCCAAGAAGACCCGAAAATGAAGCTGAGGAGGAATCAGATCTATGGCCATCGTTGATTTGTACAACATGAAAGGACAGAAGATCGGTGTTCAGGAGTTAAAAGATGAGATATTCAATATCGAACCGCACCTCGACGTTATGTGGCGTTACATCGATTATCAGTTGTCCAGAAGGCGCGCGGGAACTGCTTCAACCAAGACTCGCGCGGAGGTCAGCGGAGGCGGGAGGAAACCTTGGCCCCAGAAGCACACGGGTAGAGCAAGACATGGATCCATCAGATCCCCTATTTGGAGGCACGGTGGAATCGCGCACGGTCCGAAGCCACGTGACTGGAGTAAAAAGTTGCCGAAAAAAATGAAGAGGTTGGCTATAAAATCGGCACTTTCCCAGCGCTTCAGGGAAGGTAATCTCATCGTTGTGGATGATATAAAGTTCGACGAACCCAAGACTAAGAACATGCGACAACTGCTCAGTGATCTCCAGCTTACGGGAAAGAAGGTTCTGTTCGTTTTGCCATGGAAGAAGCCGGAGTATGAGAATGTGAAACTTGCCTGTCGAAATCTTGAAGATGTGAAGGCGATCATTGCTGACAATACAGGTGCTTCTCAGAAGGGTGAGGTCAGAATAGACGGTCTGAACGTTTACGATATCATCAACCACGAGAAACTCGTCCTGACAAGAGACGTGGTAATGAAGATCGAGGAGGTGCTCAAATGAATCAGCAGAAGCTCACACCCTATGATGTGATCATCCGCCCCATAGTAACAGAGAAAACCACGTCTGCGAGGGAAGACAGAAAATACGTCTTCGAGGTCAACCTCCTGGCGAACAAGAATCAGGTGAAGGATGCCGTCGAGAAGTTGTTCAACGTCAAAGTTGAAAAGGTCAACATTCTGCTTGTAAAGCCGAAACCGAAACGCCGAGGCCTGTTCGAAGGCAGAACACGGCAGTGGAAGAAAGCCATCGTCACCTTGAAAGAAGGCCACACGATCAAAGAACTAGAGGTTCAACAATGAGAGGTGAATTTCTATGGGTCTAAAGAAATTCAAGCCGATCACGCCAGGTCGAAGATTCATGGTTATACCGGACTTCGCCGAAATAACGAAGGAAGAACCTGAGAAATCTTTGCTCGTACCCATCAAGAAAACTGGAGGCCGCAACCATCATGGTCACACGACGGTGAGGTTCCGCGGGGGAGGTCACAAAAGAAGGTACAGGATCATCGACTTCAAGCGTGATAAGATAGGTATCCCTGCGAGAGTTGTAGCCATCGAATACGATCCTAACAGAACCGCGAGGATCGCTTTGTTACAGTACGCTGATGGAGAAAAAAGATACATCCTCGCACCGAATGGCTTGCAGGTTGGGGACACTGTGATGTCTGGTCCCGATGCAGAAATAAAGGTTGGGAATGCTTTGCCGCTGGAAAAGATCCCACTCGGAACGATGATACACAACGTTGAGATCAGGCCTGGTTCAGGTGGAAAGATCGCGCGTTCTGCAGGTGTCGCATGCCAGCTGATGGCCAAAGAAGGCGAGTATGCTCTACTCAGAATGCCTTCCGGAGAACTTCGAAAGATTCACATAAAGTGTTATGCCACGATCGGTGTCGTTGGTAACGAAGACCACAAAAACGAAGTGGATGGTAAAGCTGGTAGAGTGCGCTGGAAAGGTAGAAGGCCACACGTCAGAGGCATGGTCATGAACCCTGTAGACCACCCGATGGGTGGAGGCGAAGGAAGAGGTAAGGGCCAGCACCCCGTGACACCGTGGGGAGTGCCGTGCAAAGGATACAAGACCAGAAGAGGCAGAAGGCCATCGGACAGATTCATCGTTCGCAGACGCAACGAAGTCTGAAGGAGGTGTTCGTGTGTCTCGATCTAAGAAGAAGGGTCCTTACGTTGATCCAAAGCTTTTGAAAAAGATCAGGATGCTGAATGAGACAGGGGAGAAAAAGATCATAAAGACCTGGAGCAGGGCTTCCACGATCGTTCCGGAAATGGTCGGCCACACGATAGCCGTTCACAATGGCTTGAAACACATCCCGATATACATTACAGAGAACATGGTCGGTCACAGACTGGGTGAGTTTGCACTCACGAGAAGGTTCGGAGGCCACGCTGATAAGAAGGCAGCTTCCAAGGGCCAGGTTAAGTGAGGAGGGAACAACGCATGAATACTCAGAGTCAGATCAGAAGGCCAAAAAGATCTGTCCAGCACAGACAGAAACAGGAAAGTGAAACGAAAGAAGCACGTGCTGTTGCCCGCTACGTTAGGCTGTCGCCCAGAAAGGCCCGGTGTGTTGTGAACGCTATCAGAGGCAAGAGTGTGGATGAAGCGTTCGAGATTCTACAGATGTCTCCAAAAAAAGCCGCACGCATTGTCGAAAAAGTCCTGGCGTCAGCTGTGGCCAACGCTGAGAACAATGCGAAACTCAGCAGAGAAAGTCTCTACGTTTCGCATTGCGTCGTTGATGATGGCCCAAGGATGAAGAGGATCTGGATACGTGGTAGAGGAAGAGCGGATATAATACAGAGGCGAATGTGCCATATCACTGTAGTAGTGAAGAGCAAAGACTGATATCTGGAGAGGTGATACGGTGGGTCAGAAAGTACATCCAAGAGGATTCAGACTGGGGATGACTTCAGAATGGCAAGCAAGATGGTTCAACGAGAAGAACTATGCGTTGTGGCTCAAAGAGGACGAAGAAATACGCAAGCTGATCAAGGCAACTTACAATCAAGCCGGCATAAGCGAAGTTTTCATAGAGAGGCCTGACAACGAGACTGTGACCGTGATTATTAAGACCGCAAGGCCTGGCGTCATAATAGGAAAGAAGGGTGCCGAGATCGGCAAATTGAGGGAAGAGCTGGAAAAGAAGTTGAACAGACGCGTAATTGTGAATGTGGAAGAAATAAAAACGCCCGAGCTTGATGCACAGCTTGTCGCTGAAAGTATCGCAACAAGGATAGAGAAAAGAGCTTCGCACAAGCGTGCGATGAAGAGGGCCATCTCGGACGCCATAAGAAAAGGCGCTTTGGGAATAAAAACGATGGTTTCGGGTCGCTTAGCTGGGGCAGAGATCGCAAGGCGTGAGTGGTACCTCAGAGGAAGGTTGCCTCTCCAAAAGATTAAAGCAATCATAGATTATGGAACGGCGAGGGCCGAGACGAAATACGGTACGATCGGCGTCAAAGTCTGGATTTACAAGGGTGATGCACAGATTTGAAACAGGGAGGGAAAGAAGATGTTGATGCCCAAAAGGGTCAAATACAGAAAGCAACAACGAGGCCGGCTCAAAGGTGATGCGAAAGGCGGAACAACTGTCGCTTTTGGTGAATGGGGTTTGAAGGCACTCGCTCCTTCGTGGCTCACTGCTCAGCAGATAGAAGCTGGCAGGATCGCAATCATGAGGGTTTTGAAAAAAGGTGGAAAACTCTGGATCAGAGTTTTCCCGGACAAGCCTTACACGAAAAAACCAGCCGAGTCCAGGATGGGTAAAGGAAAAGGTAACGTTGAAGGCTGGGTTTGCCCGGTCAAGCCTGGAAAAATCATATACGAGATCGCCGGTGTGGATGAGCAAACGGCCAGGGAAGCCCTCGAATACGCTGCGTCCAAGTTACCGATACCTACCAAGATAGTCTCTAGGACCTCCTTCGGGGGTGAAGCAGTATGAAAGTGGCAGAAATCAGAAACTACAGCGACGAAGAATTGAAAAAGCTCTTGGAAGAAAAGAAGAGGCAGCTCATGGAGTTGAGATTTCAGCACGCGATGGGCCAGCTGAGAAACACTTCTCTAATTGAAGAGACCAAAAGAGACATAGCGAGGATCAAGACAATACTCCGTGAACGAGAGCTCGGAATAAGGAGGTAATGAACGATGCCGAGAAAACGTTTGATAGGTGTTGTGGTCAGTGACAAGATGGATAAAACCGTGGTTGTGAAGGTTACAAGGAGATTCGAACACCCCGTTTATAAGAAGCACATCGAGCGCTCGAAGAAGTACCATGCCCATGATGAGCGCAACGAATGCAAAGTCGGCGATGTTGTACTCATAGAGGAAACGCGACCGTTGAGTAAGACGAAAAGATGGAGAGTTGTTGAGATACTCCAGCGAGCGTTTCAAGTTGAAAAAATGCCCGAGATTGAGGAGAGTGATCAGGCATGATCCAGACGGAAAGTTATCTCAACGTCGCGGACAACTCGGGTGCAAAAGTTTTGAGGGTCATAAGGGTCCTCGGAGGTCATCACAAGAAATACGGAACGGTGGGTGACATCGTTGTGTGTTCTGTCAGGGATGTCGTACCGAACACTGGCATCAAAAAAGGTGAAATCGTCAAAGCGGTGATAGTCCGAACAAAGAGGCCCATAAGGAGACCGGATGGAAGTTATATAAGGTTTGATGACAATGCAGCGGTTCTGCTCGACAAGTTCAATGAACCCAGAGGGACACGTGTCTTCGGGCCGGTAGCCAGAGAGATTCGTGAGAAGGGTTACATGAAGATCATATCTCTGGCACCAGAGGTCCTCTGAGAGGTGAAAAGAAGATGCGAATAAAACGAGATGATCTGGTTCAAGTCATTTCAGGTAAGGACAAGGGTAAGAGAGGAAAAGTTCTCAAAGTGATACCGAAAGAGAACAAGGTCATAGTCCAGGGAGTCAACATAGTTAAAAAGCATCAGAGGCCAATACCCCAGCTGAGGGAAGGAGGCATCATAGAAAGGGAAGCACCAATTTATGCTTGCAAGGTCATGGTTGTGTGTCCGAACTGTGACAGACCAACGCGCGTCGGCATGAAATTCCTGGAGGACGGTACAAAGGTTAGATTCTGCAAAAAATGTGGCGAGATCATCGATAAGGTGTGAGGAGGAATCCAAAAATGGCACAGTATGTACCTTTGAAAGAAAAATATGAAAAGGAAGTAGTTCCCATACTGATGAAAGAGTTTGGATACAAAAACATTCACCAGGTTCCAAGATTAGAAAAGATCGTTATAAACATGGGCATCGGTGAGGGTGCTCGAAACTCTGATCTGCTTATGAAACACATGAACGAGTTGGCGGCCATCACCGGTCAGAAGCCCGTTATTACAAAAGCCAAGAAGAGCATCTCGAACTTCAAAATAAGAAAGGGTATGAACATAGGGCTCAAGGTAACGCTTCGTGGTTTGAGAATGTGGAACTTTCTTTACAAACTTGCCAACATAGCCCTGCCGAAAGTCAGGGACTTTCGAGGGTTGAACCCTGATTCTTTCGACGGTAGGGGTAACTACAGTTTCGGCTTGAGCGAACAATTCGTTTTCCCTGAAATAACACCTGACCAGGCGACGAGAGTTCAGGGTATGGACATCACTATAGTCACGACGGCCAAGACCGACAGGGAAGCGAAAAGGCTTTTAGAACTGCTTGGACTGCCTTTCAGAAAGTGAGGAGGAGATAAGGATGCCAAGAAAAGGATTGATAGAAAGATGGAAGAAACCGAAGAAATTCAAAGTTCGCGAATACACAAGGTGCGTCATGTGCGGAAGGGCCAAGTCTGTTTACAGGGAATTCGGTCTGTGCAGAGTCTGCTTCAGGAAGATGGCGCTGGAAGGTAAGCTCCCGGGTGTCAGGAAGGCAAGTTGGTGAAGAGGAGGGAGAACGATGTGGAGTGATCCGATAGCCGATATGCTCACGCGAATCAGAAACGCCAACATTGTATTCAAGGAGTACGTTGATGTGCCAGCTTCGAATTTGAAGCGCGCGATCTGTGAGATACTGAAGCGTGAAGGCTTCATCCAAGATTACAAGTACATCGAAGATGGTAAACAGGGCATCCTGAGAATACACATGAAGTACAAGGGTCTTCGGAAAAACCGTGAAAGAGTGATCCACGGGATTGTGAGGGTCTCGAAACCCGGAAGGAGAATTTACGTTACGAAGGACGAGTTGCCAAAGGTCAAAAATGGGCTCGGTATAGCGATACTAACGACTTCGAAAGGTGTCATGACCGACAAGGAAGCCAGGGAACTCGGAGTCGGTGGAGAAGTCATCGCCTACATCTGGTGAGGAGGTGAAGACCATGTCCAAGCTCGCAAAGAAACCGATATCGATACCAGCCGGTGTCAACGTTCAGTTAGAAGCGGACACGATAACAGTTAAAGGACCCAAGGGAACGTTATCACAGAAGTTATCCCCATACGTGAAGGTTGAAATAGAAGACGGCAAGATCTGGGTTAGACAGAACGAGGAGAAATTGGTGAGGAGATCTTTCAGAAGAGTTTTGAAAATGTTCCAGGGTACCTACTGGTCGTTGATAAGGAACATGATCGTTGGTGTGACGAGCGGCTTCGAAAAGCAACTCGAAATCATAGGGGTTGGTTACAGGGCACAGGCACAGGGAAACAAATTGACTTTGCAGGTTGGTTACACGCATCCGGTCGTCCTTGAGGCACCGGCAGGTGTGAGTGTTGAGACACCATCGCCGAACCTCATCGTTGTAAGGGGAGCAGACAAACAGAAAGTTGGTCAATTCGCCGCGACGATCAGATCTTACAGGGAAGTCAATGTCTACACAGGTAAGGGTATCAAGTACAAAGATGAAGTGGTGAGGAGAAAAGAAGGTAAGAAAGCATAAAGGGGGCATTTGACGTGATAAAGAGAGAGGATCGAAACCTGAAGAGGATCAGAAGGCATCTCAGAATCAGAAAAAAGATCAAGGGTACACCAGAGAGGCCTCGTTTGGCCGTCTTCAGAAGTGAAAAGCACATCTATGCGCAAATAATTGACGATACGAAAGGTCACACACTCGTCGCAGCTTCCACACTGGACAAAGAACTCCGTGGGAAGCTCGCAAAGACTTACAACGTTGAAGCAGCAAAAGAAGTGGGAAGACTCATAGCTCAGCGCGCACTGAGCTTGGGTATCAAAAAGGTCGTCTTCGATCGTGGTGGTTTCAAATACCACGGCAGGATCAAAGCACTGGCCGATGCGGCAAGGGAAGCGGGATTGGAATTCTGAGGAGGTGTGAAGAATGGTGGATGAAATACTGGAAGAAGAAATTATAAAGAAAGAATCCGAGGAGTTTGAGGAGCGTATCATTGAGATAAGAAGAACAGCTAAGGTCACAAAAGGTGGAAAAACTCTCAGCTTCAGGGTTCTGGCTGTAGTAGGAAACAGAAAAGGTAAAGTGGGCATCGGGATAGGAAAAGCGCGAGAAGTGCCAGATGCCATGAGAAAAGCGTTGAGTGCAGCTCGTTCGTCCTTGATCGATGTTCCGATCTACAGAGGTACGATACCGCACGAGGTCACCGCAAAACAGGATGCATCTGTTGTTTTGCTCAAACCTGCCGCACCAGGTACGGGAATCATAGCTGGGTCAGTTGTGAGAGCCGTTGTCGAGCTCGCGGGCATTCAGAACGTGCTCACCAAGGCACTGGGTTCAACGAATCCAGTGAATCTGGCATTGGCCACCATAAAGGCCTTGAAGAGTCTCGTTCCGCCAGACAAAGCTGCAAAATTGAGAGATCTGAGTGTGAGTCAGGTCATTTATGGTGCGAAGAAGGGGGCTTGAGCTGTGGTGAAGCTCGTCGTGGAACTCATCAAGAGTCCAATTGGTTACAAGTACGATCAGAGAGCAACGCTGAAGGCACTCGGACTGAGGAAACTGCACGACAGGGTGGTTAAACCAAAGACACCACAGATACTCGGTATGCTCGAGAAAGTTAGACACTTAGTTAAAGTTGAAGAGATTTCGGAGGAGGAATGAAACATGGCGTTGAGACTCGAAGATCTCAAGCCCACACCCGGTTCGGTGAAAAAACCCAAGAGGGTTGGTAGAGGCATAGGTTCTGGTCACGGCAAGACGTCTGGTAGGGGTCACAAAGGTCAAAAGGCCAGGGGCACAGGAAAGGTTCATCCGTGGCATGAAGGTGGACAGACACCTCTGCACAGAAGGCTGCCGAAAGTTGGGTTCAAGAGTTTCGTCCACAAGGACTATGCCGTAGTGAACTTGAGAACGCTCGAAGAAAAGTTCGAAGCCAACGAAGAAGTTACACCGGAAAAGCTGATCCAGCTCGGTGTGGTGAAAAAGCTGAAAGACGGTGTGAAAATCCTGGGAGACGGTGAACTGACGAAACCCCTGATTGTGAAAGCCCACGCATTCAGCGAGAGTGCAAAGAAGGCTATAGAAGCGGTCGGGGGAAGGGCAGAGGTGATCTAATGTGTGGAAAGCCCTTCGGAATGCGTTCAAGATACCCGAGCTACGCGACAGAATAGTTTTCACCATCCTGATCCTGATCGTCTTCAGACTCGGTGTTTACATTCCAGTACCTGGCATCAACATTCAGGCGTGGGCAGAAGCGTTCAAACGCTTCGCAGGGACCGCAGGGGGTATCATCAGTTTCTACGATGTGTTCACCGGTGGAGCTTTGGAGAATTTTTCGATCTTCGCGATGAGTGTTACTCCGTACATAAATGCCTCCATAGTTTTGCAGTTGCTCTCTTCTGTCATAACCAAGTTGCGTGATATGTTGAGAGAGGGCGAGGAAGGTAGAAAGAAATTTGCCAAGTACACGCGCAACTTGACGATCGCGCTTGGTGCGTTCCAGTCTTTCGTCGTCTCGTTCAGCTTGGTGAGACAGAGCCCCGACATAGTTGCTTACGGCCTCAATCCCATGGTGTTCGTGTTGATCTCCACCATTTCGATGCTGGCCGGTACCATGTTCCTTCTCTGGTTGGGAGATAGAATCACGGAGAAGGGCATAGGCAACGGTATTTCGGTTTTGATCTTTGCTGGGATCGTTGCCAGATATCCCAGCTACTTCGGAAGGGTCTTGCTCGGGAATTTGAACCTGTTCGGTTGGATCTTTCTGATCGCAATAGCTGTCATAACGGTTGCGGGTATCATATACGTTCAGCAGGCGGAGCGAAGGATCACGATACAGTACGCGACGCGTGTCGTTGGAAGGCGCGTCTACGGTGGCGCTTCCACTTATATTCCGATCAAGGTGAACCAGGGTGGTGTGATACCGATAATATTCGCCAGTGCCATAGTGATGATCCCGGCAGCGATCGCTGAGATGACGGGCGTTCAGTGGCTTCGAACCATCTTTTCCGCAGGCAACGCCCTGTACATAATACTTTACGGTCTGTTGGTGTTCTTTTTCACATACTTTTACAGTGTTGTTGTCTTCGATCCGCACGAAGTGTCCGAAAATGTGAGAAAATATGGTGGATTCATACCCGGTATTCGGCCGGGAAAGCCCACAGAGGAATACATCCAGCGCGTTTTGAACAGAGTCACGTTCTTAGGGGCTGTGTTCCTGGTAGTTATAGCGTTGCTGCCACATTTTGTCGAAGCGGTCACCAGAGTCAACATCGTCATTGGTGGCACGTCTACGCTGATAGCAGTCGGTGTCGCACTCGATGTGGTGCAGCAAATGGAAGCCCACATGATCATGAGGCATTACGAAGGGTTCGTCAAGAAAGGGTTGAAGTGAAATGAGGATCGTTCTGCTCGGTGCGCCCGGAGCTGGGAAAGGTACACTGGCAAAGGATTTGGTCAAACTAATAGGTGTACCTCACATTTCAACAGGCGATATGTTCAGGGAAACCGTTGCGTCCGGGTCAGAGTTGGGTAAGCGAGTCGAGCAAATCATGAAGTCGGGTGCACTCGTGCCAGACGAAATAGTGAACGAACTGGTGAAGGAAAGGATATCCAAAGCCGATTGCAGGAATGGTTTCATATTCGACGGATATCCACGTACAGTCCAGCAGGCACATGCCTTCGACGAGATGCTGAAAGAAATGGGTCAGAGGATCGACGCAGTAATCTACTTGAAAGTGAGTGAAGATGTCGCGGTCAGGAGATTGACGAGCAGAAGGATTTGTCCCAGGTGCGGTAAAATTTATAACTTGTTGTCGATGCCTCCGAAGAACGAAGAGACCTGTGACGATTGTGGTATCAAGTTGATCCAGCGCGACGACGATAGAGAGGATGTTGTCAGAAACAGGTTCAAAGTTTACAGTAGCCTGACGGCTCCTTTGATCGATTACTACAGGAGCAAAAACGTTCTGATAGAGGTCGATGCTGAAGAAGACCATCGAATCGTCGTCGAAAAGGTCATGAAACTGCTCGGAAAGGTGAGAACTTGATCAGGATCAAATCGCCGCAGGAGATCGAAAGAATGAGAGTTGCGTGCAGAGCTGTAGCATTAGTCCTCGATGAGATCGAAAAAATCGTTGTGGAAGGTGCTACGGCAGCTGATGTGGAGGACTTTGTGAATAAGGCGTTCAGGGAACTCAAGGTCAAGCCGGCTTTCAAAGGTTACAGGGGATACAAGTACGCAACTTGTGTGTCGATCAACGAGGAGATCTTGCACGGAGCACCTTTGAAGAAGAAAGTTTTTAAACGGGGAGACGTAGTTTCTGTGGACGTTGGAGCAATCTACGAAGGTTATTACGGTGACGGCGCGAAGACCTACTGTGTTGGCGAGGTTGACGAGATTGCGAGAAAGTTGGTGGATACAACGAAACAGGCTTTAGAAAAGGCCATCTCTTTCGCGAGGAAGGGTTACAGAGTTGGCGATATATCTTACGCAATCCAAAGCGTTGTGGAAGCTGCAGGTTTCAACGTCATAAGGGACTACGTAGGACATGGAGTTGGGAAACAGTTGCACGAAGAACCCGAGGTGCCGAACTACGGCAAACCTGGCACGGGGATCGCGCTCGTTCCCGGGATGACTTTAGCGATAGAAGTGATGGCGTGTGAGGGAGACTACAAAACAGTTCTGCTCGACGATGGTTGGACTGTGGTCATGGCCGACGGAAAAAGGAGCGCGCACTTCGAACACACAGTGCTCGTACGAGAAGATGGGGCAGAAGTTTTGACAAGCAGCAAGGGGTGATACGATGCCTAAGGAAGATGTCATCAAAATGGAGGGTACCATCGTTGAGGCTCGCAGGAACGCGACTTTCCTCGTTGAACTGGACAACGGTCACAAAGTTCTGGCCCAGATCTCCGGGAGAATGAGAAAAAACTTCATCAAACTCCTGCCCGGAGACAGGGTTGTTGTGGAGCTCTCCATATACGATTTGACCAAGGGCAGGATAGTTTACAGAAAGAAACTCGATAAAAAATCTGATGTAGATGAAGAAGAGGAAGAAAGGAGTTGATCAGCCGTGAAAGTCAGATCTTCCGTTAAGAAAAGATGTGAGTACTGTCAAATCGTGAGGAGAAAGGGAAGAGTGTTGGTGATCTGCAAAGCGAACCCGAAACACAACCAGAAACAGGGTTGAGGAGGGAAACGAATGGCGCGCATCATGGGAGTTGAGTTGCCCGCGAACAAGAAATGCTTCGTTGCTCTGACGTACATATATGGCATTGGCAAGACACGAGCGCTGGAAATACTCAAAAATACAGGAATCGACATGAACAAGCGTGTGAAGGACCTCACCGATGAAGAGGTCAACAAGATAACGAAGTACATCCAAGACCACTTCAAAGTCGAAGGAGAACTGAGAGCCGAGGTGAACAGAAATATCAAGCGACTTATAGACATAGGTTGCTACAGGGGAGTGCGACACAAACTCGGCTTACCAGTTCGCGGGCAGAGCACACGTCACAACGCAAGAACGAGGAAAGGCCCGAGACCGAGCAGGATCAAAACTAAAAAGAAGAAAGAACAAACCATCTGACGTCTTAGGAGGGATACACCGTGGCGAGAAGATCAGAGAGCAAGAAAAAGAGAAAGGTTCTCATCGATCGTGCGATCGTTCATATAAAATCTACGTTCAACAACACGATCGTCACGCTGACCGATCAGGATGGTGCAGTACTCACCTGGGCAAGCGGTGGAACGGTCGGTTTCGATGGAACCAGGAAAGGTACTCCATACGCCGCACAGCTTGCAGCGGACAAAGTGGCGAAAGAAGCCCTGAGGATGGGCATCAAAAGGGTCGATGTACTTGTGAAAGGACCCGGACCGGGTCGTGAAGCGGCGATAAGGACGTTACAGGCTGCCGGTTTGGAAGTAGACACCATAAAGGATGTCACCCCGATCCCCTTCAACGGTTGCAGGCCGAAGAAGAAGAGGAGAGTGTAAGAGGAGGGAAATTGGATGGCCAGATACACTGGACCTGTTTGCCGTCTCTGCAGACGAGAGGGTATGAAGCTGTACCTGAAAGGTGAAAGGTGCTTCACGGAAAAGTGCGCGTTCGATCGCAGGCCTTACGCCCCCGGCGAGCATGGCAGGAACAGGGGTAAGATGTCGCAGTACGCGTTCCAGCTCAGATCGAAGCAAGTGATGAAGAGAATCTATGGGATCCTGGAACGACAGTTCAGAAGATATTTCGATCGAGCCCTCAGGATGCCTGGCGACACTCGAGAGAACTTAGTTAGACTGGTAGAATCGAGACTGGACAACGTTGTCTTCAGAATGGGTTTCGCCATAAACAGGAGACAGGCAAGACAACTCGTCAGTCACGGGCATTTCCTCGTGAACGGTAAAAAGGTGAACATACCGTCTTACCTGCTCAAGCCAGGAGACGTTATCGAAGTCAAGGAATCGAGTAAATCCCTCGATGTCATAAAGAGATCCGTTGAGCTCGCCAAGGGTAGAACGATAGTACCGTGGATACAGGTAGATTTCGAAGCGTACCGTGGCGTTTTCGAAAGGGCACCGAAGCTCGAAGAACTCACCGATCTGCCTGTGGATGTCCAAGCGATCGTAGAGCTTTACTCGAGGTGATGTGAATGGAGTTCATGATACCGAAAAGATTGAAAGTGGAAGAAGAACGATCGGAAGCGGACTGTTATTACGCAAGATATGTTTTTTCGCCGCTTGAGAAAGGTTACGGCATCACGATCGGCAATGCGTTGAGGAGGGTGCTCCTGTCCTCCATACCTTCCGTCGCCATCGTGGGTTTGAGATTCATAAAGCCCGAGAGATATCACGAGTTCGATACGCTTCCTGGTGTCAAGGAAGATATCCTGGAGATCATTCTGAACTTGAAGAAAGTTCAGTTAAGAGCAGAGATACCGGTCAAAGAAAGGATCAAAGTTATTGTCGAGAAGAGAGGGCCTGGATTGTTGCTGGCGGGCGATATAAAGACACCTGCAGGTATCGAGGTGGTGAACCCTACCTTGAAAATAGCCACACTCGACGAAGAAGCAGATTTGATGTTCGAACTTTACATTCAGGCTGGAAAAGGTTTCGTGCCAGCTCAAGAGATAGAAGAACACCCGGAGATCGGTTCAATACCCATTGACGGCGTGTTCTCACCTGTACTCAAGGTGAACTTCAGGGTTGAAAGCGCCAGGGTTGCCAAGCGCACAGATTACGACAAGCTCGTGCTGGAAGTGTGGACGAAAAAATCGATCTTCCCGCATGAAGCACTGAAACGGGCCATCGATACACTCATGAATCATTTCAGGGTCATCGATGAAAGCCTGCCAGCGACGATGGCTCCTCTGTCGGCGGAGTTCGTGACGGTGACATCGCAGGATGAAACGCCGGCAGAACAGGTTCCACACGCTGAGGAAGAATCTATCTACTCGAAGAAGATAGACGAGCTCGAACTCTCCATAAGATCGTTGAACTGTCTCAGAAGAGACAAGATTGAGACCATAGGCGATCTTTTGAAGCGAACGGAAGAGGATCTTCTCAAAATCAAGAATTTTGGGCCGAAATCTCTCGAAGAGGTTAAACAGAAACTGTACGAGAAGTTCGGTTTGACGCTCAGGAAGGGAGGATGAGCCTGTGAGACACAGAATGGTTAAAACCAAGATTGGTTCGTACGGAAGCCACAGTCGCGCTTTGATAAAGAACCAGCTCAGGGAGCTTGTTGAGCATAGAAGCATCGTGACCACGGTATCGAAGGCCAAAGTTGTCAAACGCTTTTTCGACAAATTGATGACCAAGGCTGTCAAAGCAGCGAAAAGTAACGATAAGGCTGAAAGCGTCGCCTTGAGGAGACAGATCAACTGGTATTTGTGTGATAGAAGACTGACCAACAAGTTGGTCGATGAGATCGCCAAAGATCTGGTTGACAGAAATAGTGGATTCTGCAGGATCGTAAGGATCGGCCAAAGGAGAGGCGATGGGGCCGAAATGGTCCTCCTTCAAATTGTTGAGAAGAGTAAAGATTGAGGCCTCTCCCTGCCTGGGGGAGGCTTCCCTCTCTTGCCACGGGGCTCAAAGTTTTGATAAAATATTCTCAGTGAGTGAGCTACCGCCAATTCGCCTTCCGTGATCAGTATTGCCACGTCTTCTCGAAGAAGTCTTGATCCACCTACGCGTATCTGGAGGTGTTTCGGTCGATGAATAACGAACAGGAAAAGAACGAACCAATCACCGTGAAAATTAACGATCTGGAGCAGATGACGATCAAACAGTTGTATGAACTCGCAAAACAGTACGACATTCCTCGCTACACGAGCATGAGAAAGAGAGACATCATATTCGCCATCCTTGAGGCGCAGGCGAAATCGCACGGCTTGATCTTCGGGGAAGGCGTGCTCGAGATCTTACCTGAGGGATACGGTTTTTTGAGGAGCAGTGACAACCTGCTCCCGAGTGCCAACGATATCTACATCTCTCAGTCGCAGATAAAGAAATTCAACCTGAACACCGGCGACATCATATCCGGTGTGATAAGGCCTCCGAAAGAAGGCGAGCGTTATTTCGCGATGATCAAGATCGAGGCCGTCAATTACAAGTCGCCTGAGCTCAGCAACGAGAGAGTCAACTTCGAGAACCTCACGCCAGATTATCCAAGAAAGCGCTTCATTCTCGAGACGAGTCGCGATGTACTTTCAACTCGTCTTATAGATCTTTTCGCGCCCATGGGGAAAGGGCAGAGAGGTCTCATCGTCGCACCTCCCAAGGCCGGAAAGACAACGCTGTTGAAAGAGATCGCCAACGGTATTGCGGTGAACCATCCAGACACGATAAGGATAGTCCTGTTGATCGATGAAAGGCCGGAAGAAGTGACAGACATCAAAGAGTCTGTGAACGCCAAGGTGATTGCCGCGCCTTTCGATATGGCCCCGGACAAGCAAATCAAGGTCGCCGAACTGACACTCGAAATGGCGAAAAGGCTTGTGGAGTACGGTCACGATGTTGTTATCCTGCTGGACAGTTTGACCAGGCTGGCACGCGTTTACAACATACAGGTTCCTCCCAGCGGCAAGCTTCTGAGCGGTGGCGTTGATCCCGCTGCCCTGTACAAGCCGAAGCATTTCTTCGGAGCCGCAAGGAACACGCGCGAAGGGGGTAGTTTGACGATAATAGCCACCGCGTTGATAGAGACAGGATCCAAGATGGATGAGGTCATATTCGAGGAGTTCAAAGGTACTGGTAACATGGAACTTGTCTTATCGAGGCAGCTCGCCAACAAACGTATCTTCCCCGCGATAAATCTCCAGCTTTCTGGGACCAGGAAAGAGGAACTCCTCCTGGATGAGAGCACGCTCAAGAAGGTCTGGATACTCAGAAGGATGCTTTCTAACATGACCGAAGAAGAAGGTCTAACGCTGATATTGAAGAAGTTGCAAGAAACGGAAAGTAACGAAGACTTCCTCGCACTCATAGATCAGCAGAAAGTGAAATACTGAAAGATGGGAGGTTGTAGCATTGAACGTCATAGGTGTCGATCTGGGCGGAACCAACTATGCGGTTGGTCTCGTTGACGAGAACGGAAAGATTCTGGCGAGGGTTGAAGGAGAGACCAGGGTGCATGAAGGACCAGATGCGGTTGTCAGGAGGATATCGGACTCGATTCTGAGTTTGGGCAAGGCTGGTTCCGTTCTTGCTGTGGGTATTGGATCTCCTGGTAGCATCGACCATCACACAGGTACGGTCAGATTTTCACCCAACTTTCCTGGCTGGATAGATTTTCCGCTCGCCAGGAGGATCGAGGAGTTGACTTCTCTGAAAGTCTTTGTTGAGAACGACGCCAACGCGTACGCTCTCGGTGAAAGGACTTTCGGAGTTGCGAAAGGACTGGAACACGTGGTGTGCCTCACGTTGGGCACCGGTATAGGTGGTGGCGTGATAACACACGGGGTTCTGCTCAGGGGGAGCACAGGCATCGGAGCAGAGCTCGGTCACATGAACGTGATGCCCAACGGACCAAAGTGTGGTTGTGGTGCCCGTGGATGTCTTGAAGCACTGGCGTCAGCGACGGCCATAAGAAATTTTGTGAGAGAAGGTTATGAAAGGCACAGGGATTCTTCCCTGTTTCGAGATAAAACACCGGATCTGGTCACCCCGAAGGATGTGTTTGACCACGCGAAGATGGGTGATCAGTTCGCGCTTGAAATCTTCAACATCGTTGTCGATGCTCTCTCAGCAGCAATCGGAAGTTTGATAAACATTTTCAACCCACAGCTCGTCGTGCTCGGCGGAGGTATAGCGAACGCCGGGGAGTTCTTGCTGGCACCCATCGAAGAACGTGTGAAGAATTACGTGCTTCCAACGATGTTTGGCAGTTATCGAATCGCGCTGAGCCAGCTTGGGAAGGATGCGGGTATACTCGGAGCAGCCTCGATCGTTTATGAGAGGCTGGGTGGAAGATGAAATTGCTGCTGGTCAGCGATACGCACGTTCCGACTTATCTGAAGTCCTTGCCAAACGATTTGATCGAGCTTGCGAGGCAAGTAGATGCCGTGATTGGTCTTGGAGACTACGTCGATCTCAACACGGTGCTCGAGCTGAAATCAGCCGCTCGCAGTTTCTATGGAGTGCACGGAAACATGGACGATGTGGACGTGAAGGATACCTTGCCACAGCTTCTCACGGTGCACCTGGCTGGATTCAACATAGGCCTGTGCCACGGCTGGGGCCCACCCTATCAATTGAGGGAGAGAATTTTGAAACTGTTCGAGGAAAAACCTCACGTGATCTTCTACGGTCATACGCACTTTCCCGACGATTCTCTTCTCGAGAATGTGAGATTCATCAATCCTGGAAGTTTCGGTGAGAATGGCAGTTTTGCGGTTGTTGAAATATGCGATTCGCATCTGAAAGTCAGCTTCGAGAGACTGCCGATCGTCTGATACACGACATAAGGCTCACCGTCGATAGAGACGTTGTCGTTGCCTTCTCAGGTGGTGAAGACAGTAGCCTTGCAGCTTTCCTCTGCAAGGTCGCGCTTGGACCCGAACGTGTGGTCCTCGCCACGGTGGACTGGGGTCCGTTCACCTACGGTGTGATCAGAGAAAAAGTCGTCGAGTCTGCGGCGCGACTCGGTCTTTCACACGTTTATTTGAACGGTGTTGAGAAACAGAGACAGATATGGAAGCACGGTCCGAATTGCAACGCGTGTACAAGGTCTGCGAAGCTGCTCACGGTTCGAAAAAGCTTTCCCGACAGGATCGTGGTGACCGGATCGAACCAATCCGACAGCTGGGGTAAGTTAGGCTTGAAGCTGTACGAGAGTTTCTATTCACCGCTGAAAGACCTGACAAAAGATCAGATCAGGCAGCTGATAGATTTTTTTCACATCGAACCTGTGAAAGTTGGAGAGTCCTCCGTTCGCGAAGGTTGTAAACTGAAGCATCTGATGAAGATGTTGATCAACCCCGCTTATCACGGAAGGGCTGTTGCAGAAGCGAACGACATTCTCATCCAGTTCGTTCGAGAGAGAGCCAGGAACGTTACACTCGCCAACGTGAAGATCATCGGACCGCTCTCGAGAAACGTTGCCTTGGTCAACGTGAAACCTCACCTGAACGACGATGAGAAGTCCGAACTTTTATCGAGACTGAAGAGCGTCGATGTCATCGAAGAGATCCACATACTCGAGAGACCCGTGAGACTCAAGGTGCTGGTGAATCCAGGTTTGTACAACGATCCAAAATCCTTGGAGGATGTGTTTGAGGGATTCATAAAAAGGGATTTTGCCGTTCCTGTCAGCGTTGTCTGGATCAAAGCGAAAAACAATCGCTTGAGGACCTTCCAAGTGGTGGATTTCGAGTATGAGTGAACTTGGTGAACTTCTGAAAAAACATCCTGAAAGGCCCACCCTGTTGATAGTTCCCAGTGAAAAGGAAGCATCGCACCTCGCATCCGTTCTGAATGCCCGATATTTCCCTGGCCCCGACGTTTTCCCGTTCGAGGACGTACCGGTTTCTTTTCTCGTTCGAAAAGGTCGTATCGAAACGCTCTGGTCGCTCCTGAACGCGGAATGCGAACTGATCGTGGCGAGTTTGTATTCTGCGACTCGTTTCACGATGCCTCCAGACCTTTTGAGGAACTTTTCAAGGAAGTTCAAACGTGACGATGAGTTCGTCGATGCACATCACTTGATAGATCTTGGGTACGAGAGAGCCTACTTGGTTCGTTCGGGTGGAGAGTTCTCTGTTAGGGGTGATATCGTCGATGTGTTCGCACCACTTTACGAAAAACCGGTGAGGGTAGAACTCTTCGGGAACAGGATCGAAGACATCCGCCTCTTCGACGTGGTCAGTCAGACGTCGACCGTGAAATTGGATGAGTTCGTTCTCTTACCCGCACGTGAGTACGTCTGTGAAGAACACGACTTTGACACGATCGTCGCCAGAGTGAGTGAACGAGCCACGATATTCGATTACGCTGCTTTTGATGTACTCATCCTGGATGTCGATAGATGCTTTGAAGAATTCGTGAAATTGGAAAAGCAGATCAGGGAGTTTCTCTCAGACGAGCAGTACGAAGAGTACAGAAATTACTCGGGGTTGAGCCTTGTTGAGATACAGCAGAAACTTCGTCAAGCGAAGGAGGTGGAACTGGACCTTCAGAGCCTCGAGTTCGTCGAGAGAAAGAGCAGCATACAGCAGGTTCCGGTAATCGACGAAGACGAGCTCAGCGTGGGAGATCTTGTGGTACACGAGAAATACGGGATAGGTATCTTCGAGGCCGTGAAACCTGTTACGAACGCACTCGGCACGAAAGAATACATCGTGATCAAATACGAAGATGCGACCATCTATGTGCCTGCAGAAAGGCTCGATAAGATTCACAAGTACATAGGCGATCCGAACGTAAAGATCGACCGTATCCACGCCGGAACCTGGAAAAGAAGGCTTGACAAGGTCAAAGAAGATCTGAGGAAGAAGATATTCGAGCTGGTGGACATATACATGAAGAGGCAGCAGGTCAGAGGTTTGAGTCTTCCCGGAGATGCGGAGATGGAACAGAAATTTGCCGAGACGTTCCCATACGTTGAAACTCACGATCAATCCGTAGCCATTGAGGAAGTCCTCGAGGATCTCGCCAGCGATCAACCCATGGATAGGCTGCTGTGCGGTGATGCCGGTTATGGGAAAACGGAGGTGGCCCTCAGGGCTGCGTTCAGGTGCGTTGTGAGTGGAAAACAGGTCGCGATCCTTGTACCCACAACGGTGCTTGCCAGACAGCATTACAGAGTTTTCAGACAAAGAATGGAACCGTTCGGTGTATCGGTTGCGCTTCTGGACAGATCGATTTCGAAATCGGAGCGAGCCAGAATAATCGAGGACCTGAGGAACGGAAAGATCGATGTCGTTATAGGTACCAGCGCCTTGCTGTCGAACAGCGTGAAGTTTTCTGACCTCGGCTTGGTGATCATCGATGAAGAGCAGAACTTCGGTGTGGAACAGAAGGAGAAGTTCAAGAAGATCAGACTCAACGTGAACGTTTTGTCGATGAGTGCCACGCCGATACCCAGAACCCTGCACATGGCACTGAACGGGATGAAGGACATGAGCGTTCTGACCACGCCGCCTTTTGGAAGACTTCCAGTTGTAACTTATGTGGCACACTACGACGATAGGCTCGTCAGAGGTGCGATACTGAGGGAGATAAACAGGGGAGGCCAGGTGATATACGTACACAACCGTGTGGAGGATTTGCAAGAGGTCTACAGAAAAGTTTGTGAACTCGTACCTGAAGCGCGCGTCGTCATGGCGCACGGTCAGATGCCCATGAAAAGGCTGACGGAGGCTGTGAGGAGTTTCTACGAGCATACGGCCGACGTGATCGTGTGCACGTCGATAATGCAGAACGGAATAGACGTGCCATCGGCGAACACGATCATCGTGGACGACGCGCATCGCTACGGTTTGGCCCAGCTCTACCAGCTGAGAGGAAGGGTTGGAAGGAGTGACAAGAGAGCGTTCGCGTATTTCCTCTTCGATTCCAATCTCAGTCCTTCCGCTTTGAAGAGACTCCAGGTCATAAAAGAGTTTTCAGGTCCTGGAAGCGGCTTGAAGATAGCACTGAAGGATATGGAGATAAGAGGTATAGGAACCATCTTCGGCCTGGAACAGCATGGGAACGTGAACGCGATCGGGTTGAACATGTATTTGCAGATACTCAACGAAGAGTTGAAACATACGATGCATCCAGAAACCGAGGAACACGTGGACGTTGAGATCGAAGGTGTGCCGGGTTCTTTCTACATACCTGACGATTTCATTGAGGACGAGATAGAAAGGCTCAGGACTTACCGCAGGCTCGCTTCCTGCAGGTCCGTGAAAGAGATAGACGAATTGAAACTCGAATTGAGGGACCGTTTTGGAAAACTTCCCGAGCAGGTGGAACAGCTGATCGATCTTTTCAAAATCAGACTGATGGCGATCCAGAAGAACGTCAGGAAAATCGTCTTCGATGAAACGACCTTGAAGATCTTCTCCGATTCCGATTCGTTGAAGTTGCCTGGAAGGTTCGTCTACAACGAGAAGGAAAAAGTCTATCTGTATTACAACGTTCCTCCAGAAAAATGTCTCACACTGCTCAAAAAGGTTTTTCTAAGAGATTGACAGAAAAACGTAGGAATCATCAACGAGCAGTACGATCAGGTCTTTCTTCGAACCTTTCACATCTTCCTTCAGTTCGATCGTGAGTTCTCTATCAAGCACGATCATGCGCTTGGCAGAATCGACAGGAACATTCCTGTAGAAGCCGATGAACTTGAAGGAACCAGCTTTCCTCTGAGAGAGGAACGCTCTGATGATCTGTAGAACGCGCCTCTTCTGCTCTTCGTTCATGCTCTCGGGCTTGAAACGGATCGTTCTGAGCAGAGGAACGTTTCTGCTACGAACATTGACTCTGAAAGAAGTTTCGCCGATCTGGAGCTGGAATCTGGGCTGGATCTTCTCCACTTTCGCACCCAACTTCAACTGGCACGAGTGTATCGCGTTGGGGACCTTTTCGAACCGAACATCTTCCATGAGAGGATCGATCTTTCCGAGCGTTTGGTCCTTCACCTTCACCCACGATGCTTCGATCGAATGGGCCAAAACCTTCACAGACGTGTGCAGAGGAACATCCTTCAGCTGGCATTCCAGCTTCTCACTCGAAATCCTTGGTTGTATCGCTGTTTCTTCTTTCACAACGATATCTGTATCTGTCAGCGAAAGCGTGGAAGTATGGATCTTTATGAAGCCCAGTTCGAGCTTCAAAGTTTCGAGAATTTGCCTCAGGAACGACATACGAACTCGAGGGCCTTCGACAGCCTCTGGAATGGTTCCATCACGTCGAATTCTTCCACGATCTTTTTCAGCTTTTCGATCTTATCCTGCGTGAAGTTCGATTTGGATACGAACTTCAGAGTCTCATTCTGCAGAGGTATCACGCATTCGTTGGGTTCCGAGTTCTGGCTCTGCTCCAGTTTCGATGTGCCGTAGGACGAAACGTAGTAGACCTGATCGGAAGCTTCCACGAGCGAGATGTTATCTGTCAGAAAGACTTCTGGCTTCTGTTCCACACTTTTCAGAAGGCTCTTCGCGATGATCTCGACCGTCAGGTAAAGTTCAAGAGATTTGCCGTACAGAATCTTTTGAAGGGGAGTTGGTGAGACTGGTTCTGTGTATTTGAACTCTTGGGGAATCCCGAGCTCATCCACTACCAGTACCGCGCCAACGTACTTTTCGTCTATCTTTTTCGCGCTTATGTAACCTACCTTCACAGTCTCACGTCCAGTATGGTCCCTTTGCTCTCTTCACGAACTTCTTCTCGTGCTGGCGTGCCGCGGCGGGAAGAAGGTCTGTAGAAAGCGGAAGAGCTTCTTTCCTCCGTGGAGGAACCAACGTTCTTTTGTTCCACACCTTCACGCGGGGTAACGGTACGCGAATGCTGTACAGATCTTTGGATCATCTGCGCATTGACCAGCTGGGCCAGCGCCGTCTGAACGTTCGCTTGCTGAGAGACGCTGGTTGAAACATCGATGCCCCTCACGATCATCGTTTGTAAATCAATCGGGTTTACCATCGTCTTCCCCCAGCACGTACTTTTTTATCTTGATCAAAGCGCTGGAGAGTATTTGAGAAACTCTGGACTCACTCACTCCAAGAATAAGACCTATCTCCTTGAGGGAAAGTTCTTGTTCGAATCGCAGCGATAGGACGAGTTGCTCACGTTGCGGTAACTGTTTGATAGCCTCTGTCACCTGCTCGAGCAATATCTGTTTGTAAGCATCCTGCAACGGCTCCGAATCGGCTGCGACGTCTGGACTGTAAGAATCGTACGTGTCGTACAGGTACTCATCCAGCCTCAGGAACTGTTTTCTTACCATCTCGTTCTTGGCACGGATCACTTCCTCGTTACTCAAGTTTGTGTAGAGACTGATCTCCTCAACCGTTGGATGCCTTCCAAGCTTCGATTCGAGCTCGTAGATCGCTTTCTCGACTTCTTTTATGTTCCTTCTCAAACTCCTTGGCATCCAATCTATGTTTCTCAAATAATCGTACATCGCACCCTTGATCCTCTTGATGAGGAAGGTCCTCAGATTGACACCCCTTCTCGGATCGTACCTGCGAATGGCTGAGATGAGCGCGAGCACACCTTCCTGAATCAGGTCTTCCACTTCGACGTTTTTCGGTAGATGTTGTACGAGATCGCTCGCGATTCTTTTCACCGTCGGCAGCAATTCTTTTATGATTTGTTCTTCATCTACCTCGTACATACCGCACCGCCCTCACTCATATCTCCAAGACCTGTATCGTTTCTCCGCCCCCCACTTTCCTCACCAGCAGCTTTCCGGTCTCTATGTTGTACTCTATGCTCCTGGCCCTGTTTCCCCCGACATCTTCCGCCCTGAGCGGTATCTGATGGTACTTCAACCAGTACTTCACTGCCTCCACGTTCCTGGCACCCACGTTCATCCCGGAGCTTTCGAACATCGAAGCCCCACCGGCTATCTTGGCCTCAAGCCTCGATTTCGAAGCTCCGAGTGAGACGAGTTCCTCGATGAGCGTTGCAACGGCTGTGTCCGCGTATTTGCCTGGCATCTGAACGTTCTTCCCCCCACTGTCGGGAAGCATCACGTGCGCCATTCCACCAACCTTGGCAACAGGATCTCTCATGCACACGCCCACGCACGAACCGAGTCCGAGCGTGATGATCACGGCTGGATTCCGTTCAACTGCCAGTTCGCCTATTCCTATCACAACCTTCTTGCTCATCTGAGTCCCACCTTCTTGAAGATCGTTTCCAGACTGTTCTCCCCGGGGATCAGCAACATGTAAGAACTTATGCTCTGCATGCCTTCAATGCTCAGCTCGGTTTCAACGTATATTGCACTGTCTTCGTACGAAGCGGTGGGGAGCACAGCTTCGGATATGATCGCCGCGAGCATGTCGACTGAAAGGTCGGGGGGTAACGGGTCTAAGTACAGTCCTGTGAACTCCGCCAACGCCGTTATGTAGGAACCACACATTATGTTCCCGATCTCTTTCAGGGCAGATCTGGACAGTTCATCAAGTTGTGTGATGTCTTCACACGGAGAACCTAAAAGGTCCTGAAGGATCCTCTTCGCAGCCAATCTATTGAGCACGAGCACGACATCGAAGACGACGTCTCCACGGACCGACATCCTAACGCCAACCACGAGGTCTTCAGGTTCCGGGAAGATGAAGGTTATTCTCGATATCGGGATGACCTCAGCCTTCGGAACCGTGATTTCCACCTTCTTGTTCGTCAGCTGCGACAGCGCCGTGGCCGCGTTGCCTGTTCCGATGTTGCCGATTTCTTTGAGCAAGTCGAGTTCTCTCTCTGAGAGTACCATTCTACACCTCCTCTCTCGTCTTGCGCAATTTGATCTCCTGCTGGAACACGTACGATACTAAAGCCCTTTCGAGTGCTGGCGGGACATCCAAGAACTGTACCCCGTACTCGTGAAGACCTGTATTTTCGTTGAATCCCGCGTATCGAACGATCTGCGCCTTTTGGCTTGCGAGTTTTATATCTCCCAGATCGAGATCCACGTGGATGATCTGTCCGACCTTCAAGAGTTTCGACGTGCACATCAGCATCCCACCGGCGCTGAAATCTCTGGTGAGGAAAGAGTATCTGTTTCCCTCTTCCTCAATCAAAAAACTTCCACTGAGGACCAGCGGGATGCGGACGTACCTCCTTCTCTGCACGCGATCGACCTGTTCTGGCAACGTGACGTACATAACCAACAAATTCGATTCACTGTCTCTTCCATAGTCGAGGACGCGGCTGCTGAAGGCGTACACGACTTTGTCCGCGATGGCCGTGATCCTTATGAACTCCTGTCTCGGCAGGGGAACGAACCTGCCTTGATAACTGGGCATCGCGATCTTGAGAACCCCTCTATCAAAGTACGTATCGTGTATCGAGCTTTTCATTTTCAGGATCTCACCTTTCTTGGTTTCAAACTCTATCACGAGGGGCATGCCTGGTTTCAGGGCGTCTCTTGCGCTGACCTTGACGACGTATTCTGCCATCCCTTCTCATCCCATGCCGAAAAGGATTCTGATTCTCTCAATGAATGAGAGCCTCTTCGCGACCACTTTGTTCGTTATCTTGTCAGCGATTCCGTGGATGGCCAAAGACGGCTGGCACGTTTTCCTGAAAATCACGAAGGGTATCTGTCTCGAAACGCTGTCTTTCACCGCGGGCTCGAACTTCATGACGTGCGTCGAATCGAAACTCACGCCGATGAACCTGTTCACAACGGAGCTGAATTTCTCGATAGCTTTTCTCCCTTCTTTCAAATCCTTCACCATGTTCATCACGACGTGGAAGGTCACCGGTTCGAGACCCTTCAGAACGAGTATCTTGACGAAGGTGTACGCGTTCACCAGCGCCGTTGGTTCGGCGGCCGTCAGGACCAGAACGTGGTCGCTGTTCAGGTAGAACCTCTCCAGTTGTTCGTTGAAACCCGGCGGGAAGTCGAAAACGATGTAGTCGTAATCTTCTCCGATCTTTCTCAACTCGTTCATAACCCTGCCTTTGTCCTCAACGTTGAAAGTGATCAGATCATCGACATCCATACCACTGCTTATGAGCTCGACCCCGTAGGGAGTCTTGAAGATGACCTCGTTCATGTCCACTTTCTTCTTAAGAAAATCTTTCAGCGTGAACTTTGGTGTTACACCCATGAGTATCTCTGCGTTGGCGAAGCCCGCATCCGCGTCGAACAACAGGACCCTGTAGCCCCGTTCTTGAAGGACTATCGATAGATTGACGGCAACCACCGTCTTACCTACGCCACCCTTACCGCTGGCGACACTGATGATCCTTGCCCCTGAGTTGTAAAGTCCCTCAGCTTGATTGGGCAATTCTCAACACCTCTTTCGATAGTAGGTAAGCTATATCCTTCGCGTTGGCTTCGACGATGTCTTCAGGTACCCTTTGACCGTTGGTGATGAAGGCGAGCGGTATTCCACCCAGAAGTGATGCGTTGATCAGATGTCCAAACGTGCGGGTCTCGTCCATTTTCGTCAGGATCAGATGTGTATGCCTGGCTGCCTGAAACCTCTCGAGCACGTCCTTGAGATCTGAAAACCTCGAATTCATACTGATCACCAGAAAAGCCAGATCCGGCTGTATCACGTCGAACAGAGCTTTGAGTTCGCTCATCTGCATATCGTTGTTCTGACTCCTCCCGGCCGTGTCGATCAGGACCACATCGAAGGATCTCATCGCATCGAGTTCTATCTTCGCTTCCTTCGGTGTGTAAGCTATTCTCATGGGGATGTCCATGATCGTCGCATACGTTTTCAGCTGGTCTGTAGCAGCGATCCTGTACGTGTCGAGCGTGAGTATGGCCACCTGCTTTTTCTCGACGATTTTCAGCCTCGCGGCAAGCTTGGCGAGTGTCGTGGTTTTACCGACACCCGTCGGACCGGTGAACAGGACCGCACCTTCCAGGTTGGGTACCTCGGTCTTCATGAAGGCCGCAAGGTGTTCCGCCAGACGTTGCCTCAAGGAGTCGTCCAGATTTACATCACCGTAGCTTATCCTCAAATACTCGATGATCTTGCTCGCAACCGTTTGCTCTATTTCCTGAGCCTGCATACCTTTCAGGAGTTTTTGAAGGTTCTGTGGCAGATCGTTCATTCTCTGCATGCCGAGCATCTGTTTCATTTCCTGAATCATCTGTTTGAGCTCTTTGAGTTCTTCCTCCTGACGTTTTTCCCTGTTCTTGACGAGTAATTCCTGAAGCCTGTAAACCTCATTGCTTTCCTTTCTCTCCTGGTCTTTGTCTTCGCAGACCGCTGTGACTTCGAGATACCTTTTTGCGCCTATTCCCAGAAAACCTCCTTTCCTGACGCTACGGGTACTCAATATGATGGCGTCCTCACCAAGATCTTTCTTTATCTGCTCAAGGGCTTCCTTTATGTCTTTCACAACGTACTTTTTCATTTTCACAGCCTCACCACACCCTCAACTTGAAGAACTCTGTCCTCGGGCACTTCTTCGTAGGCGATGACTGGCACATTGGGTAAGAATTTTCTCACAAGCTGTGCAAAGTAAGGTCTTATCGCCCCTGAACAGACCACGAGGGGCGAGAAGCCCTTCTTCATGAGCGTTTCAAGCTGCTTTGAAAGGTTTTCCATGATTTCTCTCAGTATCTGTGGGTTCAGCACGATCTTTCTTTCTCCGGCAACGTCCTGCAACGATTCGAGTAACCTCTTTTCAAGTTCTCCGTCGAGTCCCACAGCGTGCAGTTTACCATCCTCGCTGAGCAGTGATTGGCATATCTGTCTCTTCAAAGCTCTCCTCACCTGTTCGGTGAGGTACACTAAGTCCGTAGATTTTTCCCCGTACTCCAGCAACACCTCGAATATGAGCGGTAGATTTCTTATACTCACGCCTTCGCTGAGCAGTCTCTGCAGGATCTTCTTCACATCGCCCGCTTTCAATACTGACGGTATCAAGTCGTTTACGAGCTGGGGGAATTTTTCTCTCAGACCGTCGATGAGCATGTTGAACTCTCTGGATCCCAGCAGGTCTGCGGCGTTTTTCTTTAGAGTCTCCGTCAGATGTGTTATGAAGACGGTTGGCGGGTCGACCACCGTGTAACCGAGCCTGACCGCTTCTTCCTTACGGGACGGGTCTATCCAGAACGCCTGCAATCCGAAGGCAGGCTCTTTCACGGCGATTCCGGGAATTTTCTCGGTCGCGGTTCCTGGATTGATCGCCAGCAACCTGTTGGGTATCAACTCGTAACGCGCGACTTCCGCTCCCCTAATCCTTATGAGATATTCGTTCGGTTTCAGAAGCACGCTGTCTCGCACCCTGATCGGTGATACAACCAGGCCGAGATCGTAGGCGAGCTGTTTTCTCACCATGGCGATTCTCTCGAGGAGATCTCCTCCCTGTGATGGATCGGCGAGGGGGATCAATCCGTACCCTATTTCGACTTCGACAGTATCACTCTGAATCACTTCGGCTATTTCCTGTGGGGTGGTCAAAATCGGCTTTGACGGTGCAGGAGCAGCGGCCGCAGCGGCGGGAGCGGCAGCAGGCGCAACGCGCCTGGGGGCGGCTCTGAAAGAATAGTAAGCCAAGGCGAGAAAGACAGCGCCTATGATGGAAGCGGTGATCGGCAACGGTGTGGCCAAGCCGAGAAACAGCAGTATGAAGCCGGTTATCATGATGACTTTTCGCTCGCTGGAAAGTTCTCGCACGAGGTCCTGGCCGAGGTTCTCCTTGGCGGCCGCTCTGGAGACTAAAATACCTGTTGCTGTTGAAACCAGCAGGGCCGGGATCTGTGTCACAAGGCCGTCTCCAACGGTCAGGAGTGCGTAAACTTGCGCGGCCCTACCAAGGCTCAAATTGTGCTTCAACACACCGATCAGTATGCCTCCGATTATGTTGACCAGGACTATTATGATACTCGCTATGGCGTCACCCCTCACGAATTTGGACGCACCGTCCATAGCCCCATAGAAATCTGCCTCTCGCCTTATGAGCTCTCTCCTTCTGCGTGCCTCCTCCTCTGTGATCAAACCCGCGTTCAGATCGGCATCAACGCTCATCTGCTTGCCAGGCATCGCATCCAGTGTGAACCTCGCCGCAACTTCGGCTATGCGTTCGGCACCGCGAGTTATAACGATGAACTGTATGATGACGAGTATCAGGAATATGATCAATCCGACGATGTAGTCGCCCCGAACAACGAACTCCCCGAAGGTTCTTATGACCCTACCTCCAAACTTTTCTCCTTCGAGCAGGATCAACCGTGTTGAGGCAACGTTCAGCGCGAGGCGAAACAGAGTGATTATGAGCAGAAGTGTCGGGAAGGAGGACATGTCGAGCGCGTGCTTCACGTACATCGAAGACAGTAGAACGATCATCGACAGCGCGATATTGAGTAGCTGGAAAAAATCCAGCGCGAAGTCTGGTATAGGGATTATCATCAGAAGAACGATCGCCACAACTGCAACGGCTACGAAAACATCCAAATGTTTCACGTTTTCGCTCCCTTAACATCAAATTATATCAAGTTATCTCAGCGAGTAGACGTATGCGAGGATCTCTGCCACGGCTCTGTAAAGACTCGGAGGGATCTGCTCCCCCACCTCGCAGCTTCTGAAAAGCTCCCAAGCGACCTGGGGGTTTCTAACGATGGGGACACCACTCTTAGTGGCTATCTCGACGATCTTTTTTGCAACTTCATCGGCTCCTTTTGCGATCACTTCCGGTGCTTCCATATTTTCAGAATCGTACTGCAGAGCGACGGCGACGTGCGTCGGGTTCGTGATCACAACGTCTGCTTCGGGAACCTTCTGTAGCATCCTGCTCCTCGCGAGTCTTATCATGATCTCACGTTGACGTCTCTTCACTTCTGGGTTACCTTCAACTTCCTTGAACTCTTCCTTCAATTCCTGCCTGGTCATGCGCAGACTCTTTTCAAATTCCCACCTCTGGAAAAGATAGTCAACCAGCGCCAGAGCCAGCATCGCTATGGCACAGCGCAGCATCAACGTGCCAACGAGGTCTGCGAGGTACCAGACCGAAGCGTGCGGTTCGACATCGGAAAGCTGGGGCAATTCGCTGTAACGCTGCTTGATCAAGCTGTACGACACGTAGCCCACGATGGCAAGTTTGACGGCCGCCTTGAAAAGTTCAAAGAGATTTCTTAAAGAGAACATTCTTTTCAAGCCCTCGATCGGGTTGATCCTGTTCAGGTCAAACTTCAACGGTTTGAAAGAGAACAAGAACTTCGTCTGCAGGGCACCTGCGATAATGCTTACCAGCGCCACGATGGACATCAGAAGGATCAGAAGAACGAGGGGATCTCTAAAGAGATGGAATACAAAACTCGATAACGTTTCTCCGTCCATGGTTTCGAGTGAGAAGAAAGGCACGGACGCGTTCATCAATGTTCTGCTGAGCTGCGGCAGAAGGAGTTTCAAAGCGATGGTCGCGGCGAGAAAACTTAGTGCCATGTTCAACTCACGCGATACTGCTACCTGACCTTCCTCTCTCGCCTTTCTTCTGCGCCTCGGGGTGGGTTTCTCGGTCCTGTCCGGATCGGCAAAAAGTTGCAGATCGATGTTCATCGGCTCATGAAAAACTCTATGAAATTGATCGTTTTCTCTGCCAACTGGGCGCTCATCTCTGCCCATATACCTATCATTCCCACCATCAAGAGCATACCAACGAGTACCTTCAAAGGCAAGCCCACCATGAACACGTTCATCTGAGGAATCAATCGGGACAGAATGCCCAGCGCTACTGAAACGATCAGCATGAATCCGATCAGGGGCATACCGAACTTGAACGCGACTACGAAGCTCTCAGAAATTTTGTTGATGATGGCGTCCAGAAAGTTCAATCCTTCCAGAGAATCCGTGAGTGAAAAGTGCTTGAACGAATCGACGATCGCTTGATAAACGAGCAAATGTCCCTTTATCGTGACGAAGACAAACAGACCGATCGTGTACAGCAGTTCCCCATGCAGTGGTACTTCTTCACGCTGCGGGTCGAACACGGAAGACATGGCGTACCCCATCTGTGTACCGAAAACCTCTCCAGCCAGGCTCAGGCCGGAAAGTGGTAGCAGCGCCAGAAATCCCACCACCAGACCGTAGAGGTAATTGTTGAGCATCGCGAGCACGAGCGATAGAACCGGAACGTCTAAAGGAACTACCTGTTGCAGCGCTGGTACCACCAGCCAGCTCAAGAATACGGCAAGAAGCGCCTTCACCTGCACAGGTAGAAACCAGTCTCCAAAGAAAGGCGCAACCGTGAACATCCCGGCTATCCTTGTCAGAGCCAGCGCCCAGACGAGGAATTTCTCCTGAACGAATTCGTAGAGGTTCAGATCATATCATCCCCATGAATCTTTCCATGACTTCCTGTGTGTATTCGACGAGCTTTTGAAGCATCCACGAACCGAGCAACATGATGGTGAGGAAGGTCAAAATGATCTTTGGGGCAAAGGTTAGCGTTTGTTCGTGTATCTGTGTGGCTGCTTGTAGCACACCGATGATCAAACCTGCGATCAGGCTCACCAGCAAGGGTGGAGTTATCAAGATCAGTATGAGCTCGATACCTTCTTTGACCACATCGACAAAAACGTCTATCGTCAAGAGAATCACCTCGCAAAGCTTCTGATCAGACCGGCAACCAGCAGGTCCCAACCGTTCACGGCAACGAACAACAGAACTTTGAACGGTAGAGAGATCAGCACGGGTGGAATCATGATCATACCCATCGAAAGAAGTATGCTCGCAACGACCATATCTATCACGATGAAGGGTATGTAGAGCAGAATACCCATCTTGAAACCGATCTCCAGTTCACCCAGCACGAAGGCGGGTATGATCACAGTGTTTGGAGCTTCCTCTATTCGGTCCAGTTTCAGACCAACGTTGGAAGCGAGTAAGAAAACGTTGTCTTCGTTGTGATGATTCTTCAGTTCGTTGATCATGAACTGTCTCACACGGTTCATCGTTCGGTCGAACATTTCTTGATAACCTATTTTGCCGTTCAGGTACGGCGTGAGGGCGTTGTTGTAGATGTCGCTCCACACCGGTTGCATTATGAAGAAGGTCAGGAACAGGGCAAGACCGATGAGTACCTGGTTTGGTGGAGTTTGTCTGGTACCGAGCGCGTTTCTCAGGAACGAAAAGACGACGATGATGCGTGTGAAAGAGGTGAACAGAACGAGTATGCTCGGAGCGAGTGTGAGAACAGTCAGTATGAGGAGTATCTCAAGTGTGACGACCAGATCGCGCTGGTTCTGCGGGGGGGAAACTCTTATACTTATCGATGGAAAGGGCACTTCCTCCTGTGCGTAAGAGAGGCTCGCGAGTAGGAATAAGAGCAAGATCAACCATTTCTTCATTCTCTATCTTCCCTGTCACGCTCTTGCATTCTTGAAAGCTTTTTGAAAAAGACCTTCGAAAAAGACTCTTTCGCCTCTATGCGGCTGATTTCTTGCTCTGATAGTTTCTTCAGCACGCTGCAACTGGAATGCGAAACCAGAAGATAGTAATACTCGTCCAGTACTCTGACCAAAACTATAGATGTATTCCTGTCGATGTAGTGTCTCTGGAGCACTTGAACGTCCTTTGAAAAAGCGAAAGGAACGCGTCTTCTCACAAGGATGTACATCACATAAAGCAAACCGATCAGAATGCCTAAGGCAAGGAGGAATTGAAGTACCAGCTTGCTTATCTTCCCACACCCTCAACTCAGTTTTTGTAAGGCTTCGATCACCCTACTGTGTTGGAAGGGCTTCACGATGAAGTCTTTTGCCCCGGCCTGGATCGCCTCGATGACCATCGCCTGTTGACCCATGGCGCTGCACACGATGATCTTTGCGTTCGGGTCGAATTCTCTAATCTTCTTGATCGCAGTGATACCGTCCATTTCAGGCATCGTTATGTCCATGGTGACAACGTCGGGTTTCAACTCTTTGTACTTTTCAACCGCTTCAACACCGTTGGCCGCTTCTCCAACGACCTCGTAGCCAGCTTTCGTGATTATGTCTTTCAAAAGCATCCTCATGAAAGCAGCATCATCTACTATGAGCACTCTCTTTGCCATTCCGTTAACCTCCCCGCACTCTTTAAGAAGACATTGTCAATTCTTCGAGGATCTTTCCCAGGTTGAGGTGAACTATCAACTGCTCTCCCCTCTTGATGATCCCCTTGGACTTTTCACCAAAGCTCTCGAACCTGTGGATCTTTTCTACATCTTCACTTTTCACTCTCATCACACCTCTGACTCTTTCGACCAAGAATCCCGTCTCGATGTCTTCGTAGTTCACCACAACGATTTTTCCCTGTGAGCCGTTTTCAAGGGTCAAACCGAGTGTGGAAGCGAGGTCTATGACCGGTACGATCCGTCCCCTCAGGTTCATGACTCCGAGAACGTTCTTCTTAGCACGCGGGACGGGTGTTATATCCGTTTTCTCTATCACAATGCTTACGTGTTCCACGTCGAACGCCATCTCTTGACCGCCAACACTGAAAACGAAGACCTCGAATTCCGAAAGGTCAGCCATGCTTTCCCTCCTCAGACGATGTTTGATACATCGAGTATCAAGGCTATGCTTCCGTCACCGAGTATGGCACCTCCACTGAATATTCTCACGTCGTTGAAGATCTTTCCGAGAGACTTTATCACGATGTCTTCCTGGCCTATCAGCGAATCAACAACGAGGCCATATTTTCTGTTTCCAACGCGCACGATCACCGTGTTGTAATAAGGTTCTTCCCTGTGACCATCGAGGCCGAAGATTTCCCACAACTTGACCAGGGGGATTATCTCGCCACGTATGACCGTGACGAGTTTGTTCTGCAGTTTCTGCACCTTGTCCAACGGAACGTTGAGGGTGCTGTCTATGTTCGCGATTGGAATGGCATAAACGTAGTTGTTGACCGTGACGAGCAGCGCCTGAATTATCGCCAGTGTCAGCGGTAATCTTATGGTCACTGTCGTTCCTCTATCTTTGACACTCTCTATCTTCACTGTCCCGTTCAAAGACTCGACGACACTCCTCACTACATCCATTCCCACGCCCCTGCCAGAGAGCTCGGTAGCTTGAGACTTCGTCGAGAACCCTGGCAGGAAAAGGAATTCGTAGACTTTTTCATCTGGCAGACTCTCCGCTTGGGCTTCACTTATCAAACCCTTTTCTATCGCTTTTCTGAGCACGGCTGCTCTGTCGATCCCTCTTCCGTCATCCTTCACTTCGATGACCACGTTGTTGCCCTCATGGCGCGCCGACAAGATCACCGTGCCCACAGGAGGTTTACCTTTCGCGATACGTTCTTCTTTGGTTTCTATCCCGTGATCTATCGCGTTCCGCAGCAAATGTACGAGCGGTTCACCGATGTCTTCAACGAAGGTTCTGTCAAGTTCAGTATCTTCTCCTTCGATGATGAAGTTTATCTCCTTGGAAAGTTGCTTCGCCAGATCGCGAACCATTCGAGGGAATCTGTTGAAAACGAAGGCTATTGGAACCATCCTGATCTTCATGACCACGTTCTGCAGATCCAAGGTGATTCGGTTCAACTGTGAGAGGCTCTCGTCCACTTCTTTTATGTTGTACTTCCTGAGCGTGTCCGAGATCCGGCTTCTCGCTATAACCAGTTCACCCATCAGGTTCATCAGTGTATCCAGCTTATCGATGTCCACACGGACCGTTTGAACGAGCCTTCTTCTTTGGGACAATTTTTGTTCCGGTTCTTTTTCCCCGACAGTCTCAAGCCGTGTGGGTATTTCCTGTTTTTCTTCTTCAATTTTTGTTTCTTGCGCTTTCATCAACGGCACCACTGTCACTCTGTCAATTTCTGATATAGAAATTATCGTCTTGTGCAAGGCTTCAGCGTCCTGCTTGCTGATCACCACGAGCTCGACTTCTCTGTCGAATTTTTCCTGCTCTATGTCTTCCACCGGTGGAACGCTGCTCAGGATCTGTCCACCCGAGTCTTCTATGGCTTTGAATACCATGTACATCCTGACAGCTTTCATGAGCGTTCCTTCCGCAAGCGTAACTTTCAATCTGAACGCGTTGTAACCTTCCTTCGATGCTTCTTCTATGACTTTCTTCACCGAGTCGTTCAGAACTTGAGATTCTTTCTTTTCTTCAGCAGGCAGTGTTTTCTCTTCAGACTTTACAACTTTTTCCTCCGGTACAACCTCGAACGAATTCATCAAGTTTTTCAGATCTTCTTCGTTCACCTGATCGCTACCACTCGATGCGATGCTGTTCACCATTTTATCCACCGTGTCGACACCCGCAAACAATCTGTCGAGCAGTTCTGAAGTCAGTCTGACTTTCCTGGACCTCACCTTGTCCAAAAGCTGCTCCATCTTGTGGCACAGCTTCGACATGTTCTCAAAACCCATGGTACCGGCCATGCCCTTCAACGTGTGCAGGGCCCTGAACGTTTCATTTATGGTTTCCTCATCTTCGGGATTCTTCTCGAGCTTCAGCAAGGAATCGTTGAGACTTTGAATGTACTCTCTACTCTCATCGATAAAAATGCTGAGATATTGTTCGTTCATACGGATTCCTCCTGGTTTTCTTTATCAAACTATATCATACCACGCACGCGGATCAACAATAAAAACAGTGCGTGCGTCGCGACCCTGGCTCTGAAGATGTTTCTTTCTTGAGGGTAAAAGATTTTTTCGACGGTATCTTTTTGACCGTCCGTGACGCAAAAATATGCTGTTCCGACGGGCTTCTCCTCGCTTCCGCCGGTTGGCCCCGCAATGCCAGAGACTGCGACCGCCAGATCGCTGTTTGTGAGTTTCTTAACACCGTGTGCCATTTCCACAACGCACCGTTCACTGACTGCCCCGAATCGTTCGATCGTTTCTTCACGAACGTTAAGCGTTTTGATCTTTACTGAGTTGTCGTACGCCACGACACCGCCAACGAAGACTTGCGAAGCTCCGGGCACGGAAACCATCTTCGAGCAAACCAGACCACCGGTGCACGATTCTGCAACCGAGAAAGTCAGCTTCCTACTCTTCAGTTCTTCGAACAGCGCTTTCTCTACGCTGGTCTCACCATAACCTATGAAATTCAGCCGGAACTTCTCCACGAGTTTCTGTGAAAGCTTCTGTGCCTCGTCGAAACAATCCAAAGGTGCGGTGAGCCTTATCCACACGCCCTCACCGAAGGACGCCTGCGTAGCGATCTTCACGCAACTTTTCACCGCGGCATCCGTCATGAACTGGTCCAGAACCGATTCCGGAACACCAAAAAACAGCATCTTTATGGTTTTGAAATTCTGTTCTGTCTTCAACTGCTCGAGGACACCGTCCAGCATTGGCCTCATTTCCTGAGGTGGGCCAGGCAGGAGCACGATCTTTTTCCCTTCGAATTCGATCAACTGGCCGGGAGCGGTACCCACGGGGTTGGGAATGATCTGGGCGCCCTGGATCACGAGGGCCTGCCGTTCCAGGTTTTTTGGCAAGGCACTGTAATAGCGGGAAACTTTTTCATAGATCTTCCTTTTGACCTGTTCGTCCACAATCAGCTGGCGTGACAACGAACTGGCAATCGCTTCCCGTGTTTTATCGTCCTCCGTTGGCCCCAGGCCCCCGCTCACTACTATGACGTCGCAACTTTTCAGCAGACGTTGTATTTCTTCTTTGATTGAGTCTTCCTCGTCATCGACACTGATCACTTTTTTGACCGTGTAGCCGTTCTCTACGAGCTTTTGGCAGATGTACTGAGCGTTGGTGTTGAGGATGATGCCTTCGACGATCTCGCTACCTATGGTCAGCACCGCCGCCGTTTTCAAACGATCCCCTCCGAATAAGGATTATACCTTTCTTTTCCTCACCGTGTTCAGCAGTGGTGGCACCAACAGCACGGAAAGTATCAACACGAACAGGACCAGCGAAATGGGGCGGGTCAAGAATGGAAGAAAGTTTCCCTTGGTCTTGATCAAACCAACCCTCAGGTTGTCCTCGATCGTCCTGCCAAGGATCAACCCCAGAATCATCGGTGCAAGTGGTACTCTCAGCTTCTCGAATACATAACCTATCAGTCCGAAAACGAACATCACGTAAACATCGAACACACTGTTTCTCAATGCGTAAGAGCCTACGATGCAGAAAATCGTCACCGCGGTCATCACGAGACCTGTTTTGAGCCTCACAAACAGTGAAAACGCCTTTATTCCGAGCCAGCCCACTGGGATCAGCAGTATCTGTACCAGGATAGCAACTGTGAACAACTGTGTCACGAGATCTCTGGATTGCGTGAAGATCATGGGACCGGGTCTCAGACCATACATGAGCATCGCACCCAGTACGATCGCGGTGATCGAGTCTCCAGGTAAGCCGAACACCAGAGCAGGAATCCACGTTCCACCGATTGCAGCGTTGTTCGCACTCGTGGGTGCGATAACTCCTCGTACACTTCCTGTGCCCAGCTCTTCGTCTTTCGAGATGTTTTTCTCCACACCGTACGACACCCACGCCGCCACGTCCGCGCCAGCCCCAGGGAGGGCGCCTATGAAAGTTCCTATCAGCGCGCCACGTATGAGGGTAAACTTGTACTTCCAGATGTATCTGAACGCTTCTCTCAGGTCCGCCTTTTTTGTTTCTCGAACAGCTGAAAGTTGAAGCTGACTCCTTTCAGTTACTTTCTTGAAGACTTCAGATAATCCAAACAGACCTATCATCGCGGGTATGAAGCTCACACCGTCCATCAGATCCGTGACACCGAAAGTGAACCTCGGGTAACCCGTCGTCACGTCTATGCCGATCGTTGAAATGAGCAAACCGAGCGTGGCGGACATCAATCCTTTGATCGTGTTGCCTCTACTCAGAACCGCTGCCATGCTTAGACCGAAGATTCCAAGCCAAAAGTATTCAAAATGAGTGAACTTCAGTGCGAATTTTGCGAGCGGTGGAGAAACTGTTATGAGTATCAGAACACCTATCAAACCTCCGAGTGCAGAGCAGAAAAGGTCTAATGTGAGGGCGAGCGAAGCCTTTCCCTTCTTGTTCAGCTCGAATCCATCGAGTACTGCTGCACCGGATGCGGGAGTGCCTGGGATCCTCAGAAATGTGGCAGGGATGTCACCAGCGAAGATCGCTGTGAACGAAACCCCCAGAACCATTGCGAGCCCCGCTATGGGTTTCATGTAGTAAGTGAGAGGAATTATCAGAGCGACAGCCATCGTTGCTGTCAGGCCAGGAACGGCGCCCACAAAGACTCCAAAAAACATTGACAGCAAGAGAGGAAAAAGAACATCGGGTTTCAGAACAGAAACAAGTTGCATGTTTTCACCTCAATCCTGTGAACAATATTCCTTCAGGCAGAGGGATCTTGAACAGAACACGGAAGATTAAGTGAACAGTCAAGGCAGCCGCCAGTGAAAAGATCAAAGCTTCGTACCACCTCGACTTCAGAATAATCAATGAGAGGAAGGATAACACGCTCAGAGCGAGGAAGGTTCCTACGAAATTGGCAAAGGGAAAGAAAAACAGAACCACCGTGCAGAACCACAAGATGTTCAGCAGACTCTTTGTATCGATTGCATGTTTCTCTTTCTTGGGCTCCTTCCTGCGCAAGAAGTATTCGACAAAAAAATATACGGCGAAGCACAAAAGGATGATTGCAAGAACTCGGGGAAAGAAGCTTGGGCCAGGTAACCGAGTTTGCCTGACCACGAAATGTGGGAACTTCCGACTGTAAAGTAGAACAAAGATTGAAATGAAAGCCAACACGCAACCCAGTATGAAATCGTAGAATGTCATAGCGATCTACCCCTCAGGAGAAGCGATGGCCCCGAAGGGCCATCGCGGTCATTTTTGCAGGTATCCTCCGAGTTCCAGAACTCTCTTCCAGGCCTGATCCTGTTGCTTGACAAATTCGTAGAATTCTTGACCTCTCCTGATCTTAATACCAAAACCGTTCGTTTGCATGAAGTTCTTGAAAGACTCACTGTTCGCTATCTCGATGATGGCATCTTCCAGGATCTTCTTGATCTCACTCGGCGTTCCTTTCGGCACAGCGATTCCACGCCACGTACCAGCACTCCAGTTTATACCAAGTTCTTTGAGCGTTGGCACATCTGGAAACAGAGGATGACGTTCATCAGCCATCACTGCGAGCGCTCGAGCCTGACCACTCTGAATCTGCGAAACGGCCTCAGCTATGGAGCACGTCACTACATGAACGTGTCCTCCAAGAAGCTCAACCAGACCCTGCGCGGCACCCGTTGTTGGGACCCACGTGACGGCATCTGGTGAGATCCCGGCTGCATCTAACATACCAATCCTGGCAAGATCCCATATACCACCGGCTGCGGTTCCGGAGAACAGGTATTTACCGGGATTCGCCTTGATGTCGTTCAGCAGATCGTGCAGCGTTTTCCAGGGTGCATCCGCTTTCACGATCACACCTGCGGGATCCTCGTTGACCTGCGCAATGTAGTCGAACGCTTCGAATGTCAGGTCAGTCAATCCCATCCAGTGCATCGTAGCAATCTCCAGGGTAACGACTGTGAGAGTATAACCGTCGGGAGCAGCGTAAGCACCGGCGGCATGCCCGACAGCTCCTCCACCTCCAGTTTTGTTGACCACCGTGAAAGGCTGTCCGAATTTCTTTGATAACTCATCTGCGAGAAACCTGGCGAGCCTGTCGGTACCTCCACCAGCACCCCACGGACAGATGATCGTTACCGGTTTTCTGGGATAGTTCACTGCAAAGACGACAAACAGAACCGACAACAACAGCACCAACGTCAGCAACTTTTTCACCACACTCACCTCCCGCTCATTTCTCTTCTTGCCTCTCTAATGAGTTCAACAAAGCGTTTTGCCCTTTCTCTGATTTCGTCTTTGCTTCCTTTCGTCAGTCCTCCACCCACTCCGACTGCCGCGGCACCAGCCTTGATCCACTCTTTGACGTTTTCGAGTTCGATGCCACCCGTGGGCAGGAGCTTCGCCTGTGGCAGTGGTCCGTGTATCGCTTTGATGTATCCAGGACCAACTGCGGAAGCTGGAAACAGCTTTATCAGCTCGCAACCAACTTCCAGAGCTTTAACGATTTCTGTCGGTGTGAAAGCGCCCGGGATGTAAGGTACGCGATGCTTGTTGCAGAGCAGGGCTGTTTCCTCTGAAAGGTTTGGAGCGACGATGTACCTCGCGCCGGCTTCGATCGCGATCTTTGCGGTGTATGGATCCAGAACTGTACCTGCACCGAGTAAGATTTCGTCGCCGAGTTCCTTCGATAGCTGGCTGATGACTTCAACGGCCCTCGGTACGCTGAACGTTACCTCGATGGCGACGATACCACCGTCTTTGCAGGCTCTACACACCTCGATCGCTCTCTGTGGGCTTTCCACTCTGATGACGGCGACGATCCCGGTTTCGATGATTTTCTCAATAATACTGTTCATACCGCACCCTCCCTTCCGAAGCGTTCAAAACTATTATAGATCCGGCCTTTAAGAAACAGCAAATAGATTAATCAAGAGTAAAGAAATGGGTGTTGCCGTCTCTACGAGTTTCAAACCTTCAGGAAGCTGGAAGTATAATTCGGTACGGAGGTGCCTCATCTGCTGTACGCACTGGTCGGCTACGGAATAAGCAACAGAACGCTCTGCAAGTTGTTGAAACGCATGGGCTATGAAGTTTTCGTGAGCGAGACGAGGATTTTGAGTGAGGAAGAAAAGCGTGAACTTTGCGAGATGAACGTGGCGTACGAGGAGAATGGTAACACGGAAAGAATGTTGAGCGCAGAACGGATCGTGGTCAGTCCATCTGTCAGGCCCGACCATCCGATCGTTTCGAAAGCACAGGAAAAGGTCGTCACGGATCTGGATGTGGTGTTGAATTTCCGAAAACCAGCGTTCACCGTAGCGATCACCGGTACGAATGGAAAGACAACCACCTGCAGCATGCTGGCGCACGTGTTGAACAAGCTCGGCAAGAAGGTCACCGTCGCGGGCAACATCGGTAATCCTATCGCGAACGTCTTCGACCAGCAGCTCGATTATCTCATCCTCGAGATCAGCAGTTTTCAGTTGTTCTGGTCAAAAAGCCTGCCTGTAGATGTGGGGGTCATTTTGAACATAGAACCGAATCATCTCGACTGGCACCCAAGTTTCGATCATTACGTTCAGAGTAAGCTCAAAATGTTCACGTTCGCTGAAAAGAAGTTCATCGGAGAAGCTTATCTGAAGTTTGTCAAAGACGAGCGGAACGTACATGCCATTCCTGCTGTTCATCCTCTGGACAAAGATAAAGTGATCTTCCGTGGCCGAACTTATCCTCTTAAAAATGACCACATCATGACCTACCAGAATTTACAGAACCTCTCTGCCGTGCTCACGGTCATGGATTTTCTCGGATTTGAACTGAACGAAGTGCTGCGGGCGCTCGAAGATTTTGATCTTCCACCGCACAGGATGCAGCTCGTCGCTGTGATAAATGATGTGCGATTCGTCAACGATTCAAAATCGACGAGCGCAGCTGCGACGATCGCCGCACTGGGAAACTACGAAGACGGCAAGGTCATACTGATCCTCACCGGAAGGGGCAAGAACGAAAGTTACGATGTGCTGGTCGAAAAGATCAAAAGAAAGGCGAAGCACGTGCTGTTGTTCGGTGAGATTGCACCACTCATGAGTTCACTTTTGAAGGCATCGGGTGTACCATGTTCAATCGTGAGCAACATGGAAGAAGCAGTGATTGAAGCTTTCCGAATAGCCAGCCGAGGAGATGTAGTTTTGCTGAGTCCTGCTGCGGCGAGCTTTGATCTGTACAGAAACTATGAAGAACGTGGAGAACATTTCGTTCGGGTGGTACAATCTCTTAAGGAGGGCATTTAGTGCCAAGTCATGCGTTGGCACTTTTGATCATAACGGCTGTTTTGATCGCGGTGGGGTTGGTTGTCATCTCGAGCCTGGAAGTGTCGGCAAAAATGAATCTTTACGGTGGTGTTGCTCGTGAAATCTTTCGTTCGCACGTAACAAAGCTCGTCGTGGGAGTGGTGTTGCTTGTCATCACGAGCTTCGTTGATTACAGATACCACGAGAAATACGCCTGGTTTTACTACGTGCTTGCGGTCTTCCTTCTTGTGTTACCCTACGCGTTCCCACCTGTGGCAGGTTCTCGACGCTGGATCCTTCTGGGGAACTTCAGCTTTCAACCTTCTGAATTTGCCAAGTTTGCGTTGATCGTCTGCTGTGGTGCTTACATAAAGAAACATCAGGATCGGATGCGGAGTTTTGTTGATGGCTTTTTGAAGCCTTTTTTGATGGCGATCCCAGTACTGATACTTGTATTTCTTGAGCCGGATCTGAGCAGTTGCATAGTCATAATGCTCGTCGTGATGTTGATGCTCTACTCTCACGGTACCAGGTTGATTTATGTTCTTTCAACGCTGGCTTCGCTCGGGTTTCTTTTCATTGCCGCACAAAAGTTTGGCATTCTCCTGAAGGGTTATCAGATTTCGAGGTTGAAAGCGTTTTTCACAGGAGACCTACCTGATCAAGTCATGCAAGCTGTGCGTGCACTCAAAGAAGGTGGTCTGGTCGGTAAAGGTGTCGGACTCGGCGAAGTGAAGCTCTCTGTGCCGGCTGTTGTTACGGACTTTGTGTTTGCAGCGATAGGCGAAGAACTTGGATTGGTGGGCATAATCGCTGTGGTTCTGCTCTTCTTTTTGCTGGTATGGACGATGCTCAAGCTGGTCGAATCTTCCAGAGATGTGTTCGTGACTTCTTTCGTCTCGGGATTGTCTTTGCTCATAATGGTTCAGGTCCTGGTGAACCTCGGTGTCGTGGCCGGAATGTTTCCAGTCACGGGTGTGACACTACCCTTCATCAGTTACGGTGGAAGCTCTATGGCGGTGATGATGGCGAGTCTTGGAGTTGTGATCAACATGGCAACCAGTGGGAGTGAAATCGGATGAAGATCTTGGTTGCCGGTGGTGTCACGGGTGGGCATCTTTATCCTGCTCTGGCGATTTTAGAGGAGCTTTCCAAACACACAGAATTGAATGTCGTATACTTCTGTACGTTGACGGGTATCGAAAATAGAATCATCCCTCGAGAACATCCGGAGTATAAGCTCGTGAAGCTGGACGTCTCCGGTTTGGAAAGACCGCTGTTCAATCCGTCCAACGTAAAGAGGGTATTGAAAATCATCAAGAGTAAGAGTATTATTGCATCGGAAGTGAACGGGTCAAATTGCTGTCTTGTGACCGGCGGTTACGTGTCGTACCCGGTCGGTTCTGTTTGCGGAAAGAGAAGAGTACCTCTCTACATTCAGGAACAGAACGTCGTACCAGGAATAGCGAACAGGGCACTCAGCAGGTACGCGAGCAAAATATTCGTTGGTTTCGAAGAGACGATCGCTGGCTTTCCCAGGTCTGTGAGAAACAGGATAGTTGTCACTGGCAATCCGATAAGGATCTCAAGTGTGGGAAAGAGCCCTTTCGGGGAAGGCTACGTGCTCGTTCTCGGGGGAAGCAGGGGGAGCGATTTCATCAACGCAGTGATGGAGCAGATATACCAGGAGGAGAAACAGTTGAAGTTCGTTCACAGCACGGGCGATCCTGCCTGGACGCAGAGACTTTCAGTTTTCGAAAACGTGCTCGCCGTCGATTACATTTACGACATGGCTTCTGCTTGGCGCGGGGCAGTTGCTGCTGTGTGCCGGGCAGGAGCTCTAACGGTGAGCGAATTACTCCACTACGGTGTTCCAGCAGTTCTCATACCCTGGGAAGGAGCGGCTGAAGGTCATCAGGTGCGGAACGCAGAGTACGTTGTGAGGATCAACCGTGGCGTGATCGTTAGAGAAAACGAAGCGAATCCCAGAACAATCATGAGAGCGATCAGGGATGTTCTCGATCTGGGTAAAATGGCCGAGCGTGAGACGAACCCGGCGAGCACGATAGCAAAAATCATTCTGGAGGAATGCGTATGAGAATCCATTTTGTTGGAATCGGTGGTGTGGGGATGAGTTCTTTGGCCATCCACTGCCATCTCGTGGGTCATGACGTGTATGGTTCAGATATACACAGGAATGAACACATAGAAATCCTTCAGAAGCTGGGTGTGAAGGTCTTTTTGGGACACAGTCGTGAGAACTGGCTCGATCCCGACCTGCTGGTTCACACTCCAGCTGTCAGTTCGAACAATCCGGAGCTTTTGAGGGCACGTGAGGAAAACGTACGAATCATCACGCGCTTTGATCTGCTGAAACAGCTCGTGGAGGGTTCCGTTCAGTTCGCGGTCACCGGCTCAGATGGGAAAACGACTACGACGGCCATGCTCGCACACGTTCTCAAGGCGCTCGGGAAGGACCCAACGGTGTTTCTTGGAGGCATCAACCCATCACTCGAATTCGGAAACTACAGGAAAGGGAATGGTCCGTACGTTTATGAACTCGATGAGAGTCAGCCGAGTTTTTCTTCTTTTCACCCGACACACCTCATCATCACCAACGCGAGGAAAGACCATCTGGAAAACTTTCACAGCGACGAATCGTATTATCTGTCGTGTTTCGAAGCCTTGGCACGCTCTGCCCAGAACGTTGTCACCTTTCAACATGACCAGCTGACCTCGCATCTGGGTCACCACACGTTCGGTCTGGATGAAGGAACCTGCACCCTGCTCGACAGAAGGGCTGAACGTTTTGAACAGGTTGCTCGAATCGAGCTGGATGGAAAGGTTTACACCATGAGGCTCAGGGTACCTGGTCTTCACAACGTTCTGAATGCGATGGCGGTCGTGACCTTGCTCTGGGCCGCTGGCAACGATCCTTGGGATACGATCCAGGCTCTTTCAAGTTTCGTCGGTACGTACAGAAGGTTCACCGTTACGGCCATAGATGAATCGAGGAACATATACGTGGTGGACGATTATGCACACACTCCGGACGAAATCGCGTGGTTGATCAGGACGTCCCGTGAAGTGTTTGCCGGCTTGAGACAGGTGATGATATTCCAGCCACACCGATACACGAGGCTTGCCAGGGAGGACGGAAATTTCGCCAAGGCTTTGATGGAGGCCGATGAGATATACGTTGCAGAGGTGTACAGCGCTTTTGAGCAAGCTCTGCCAAACGTTTCCGCACGGATGATCGTGGATGGCCTGAAAAATTACGGCAAAGACGCGAAGTACTTCTCATCGATCGAGGAGTTGTTGAAACAAATAAAACCCGCACCGAACACGGTGTACCTCTTCGTCGGTGCGGGCGACATAATAGACTATTCTCGAAAGTTCGTCAGGGAAATCGCTTCAACCCAGTGATCTCGGATCCAGCGCGTCTCTGAGCGCGTCCCCAACGAAGTTGAACGCGAGGACCGTTATGAAGATGAACACACCCGGTATGAGCAGCCACGGGGCTTTCGTTATCACGTACACATCCTGCGCTTGTGCGAGCATTAACCCCCATGAGGCCTGTGGTTCTCTTATACCCAGTCCCAGGAAGCTCAGACCAGCTTCACCAAGTATGTATCCAGGGATTCTCAGTGTTGCGTTGACGATCAGATAAGTCGTCGTGTTCGGTAGCACGTGTCTCGTGAGGACCTTCCAGTTCGACAAACCTATCGCCACGGCCGCTTCGACGAATTCCCTTTCTCTTATAGAGAGCACCAGACCTCTGATGACGCGTGACGTTCCAGCCCAGCCTATGAACGAGAGTATGAAAACGATGAGGATGTAGATCTGCGTGGAGGGCAGATCGAGCGGCAGCACGGCTCTGAGCATGATCATCAGGTAGAAGCCCGGGATCGACATGATGATCTCGGCAAATCTCATGAAGGCTTCATCCACCCATCCGCCGTAATAACCGGATATGCCTCCGAAAACGAGTGCGAGGGCGATGGTTATGGCAACACCTATCAGACCTATGGATAGAGAGATCCTCGAAGCGAAGACTATCCTCGAGAAAACGTCCCTTCCGAACAGATCGGCTCCCATTATGTAAAGCTTCACAAATTGATTGTTGTCGTAGTTGTCCACGCCGAAGAGGTGCAGTCTGGAAGGCACCAACCAGAGGAACTTTCCCGTCCAGCTCTTTACGAACCATTTGACAGGATAAATCTTGTAATCGTAATCCAGCACCTTACCCTTCACCATTTCGAACTTTCCATCGCGCTTGACTATGATACTGTCGAGCTGTTCCGTTACCGCAACGGCTTCGATGTCGTACTCGCTTGTCAGGCCGAACCTGTCTTTGTAAGCCTTGAAGAACATTTCCTGAGCCACAGCGGAAGTTGTTTCGAAGCGAGATACACCTTTGTTCAAAACGTCCTCGTTGTAGTTGAACAGGAAATAGTCAGTCGTTGCGGGGCTCTTCTTGACGTCGTACCATTGACCGTTCACCTTGATGCTTTCTGTCCTGTTGACAGAGAATCTGAAGGATTCGACTCCGTCTTTCCCGAGTTCGTACGTGACAACCGTACCGTCTGCTTTCTGAACCACGAGCCTTCTTGGGAACAACATTTCTCTGTACGTTCTTTCATAAGTGATCTTGTCCACGTAGCTCATCGATGGAAGAACGTACGGCTTGACTCTCTGGCCCTTGTAAGTTCTGTAAATCTTCGTCGGGGGAGAGTAAGTGTGCCTCAAAGATTGCTCGGTGGGATTGTAGGGAGACAGGAAATCTGCGAAGAGAGCCATGAGGTACAGGATTATCAGTACCACAAGGCCAGCGATACCAAGTCTATGCTTGAGGAACGCCCTCCAGATGAGCTGACCCCTGCTGAGGTACTTTTCTTCGAAATCAACCGTTTTGTTGTTGTTGTTCAACCTATTATTGTTCTGAGCCACCGTCGTTACCTCCTCAAGTCAGACGGACCCTGGGATCCACAAGCGCCAGGAGTATGTCAGCCACAAGGTTACCGATCACAAGAAGGACGGCGCTGATCAGTCCACTCGTTATGACGAGATAGAGGTCTTTCTGTATCAGAGCCTGATATATTAGCCTGCCCATACCGGGCCAGGCGAATATGTTCTCTATGAACAACGATCCTCCAAGGATACCGGAGATGCTGAAACCGAGGAACGTGATCATCGGATTGATCGCGTTTCTCATCGCGTGTTTGAATACCACTATCCTCTCAGGCATCCCTTTGGCGCGGGCGAAAGTCACGTAGTCTTCGTTCAAAACATCCAGCAGAGACCCTCGCATGTACCTCATCAAGCTCGCCATCGAACCGAGCGTCAGAGCAGTTGCAGGCAGAGTCATGTGCCAGAGGAGATCTTTGAACTTCTGCCATGCTGTCATGGTGTTGTGATCGATCGAGATCATCCCACCGATGGGGAACCACCCCGTACGGGCTGCAAGGTACAGCAGAAGGAGTCCCAGGAAGAAAGACGGAACCGCGATGAAGCTGAAAGCGAACACGGTGAGTAACTTGTCTGCAAGGGAATACTTTTTCAAAGCGGAAAACGTTCCGAGTGCTATTCCCAAAATCCATGAACCGGCGAGTGAAGTCAACGACAGTGAGAGTGTTGCCGCCACACGCTCCCAGATGAGCTTGGAAACCGGCCTTCTGTAATAGAAGGAATAACCAAAATTACCTCTGATCGCACCGGAAAGCCACTTGAAGTACCTCACCAGTGGATGCTGGTCCAGCCCCAGCTCTTTTTTCATCGCTTCGAGCGTTTCTTTCGACATGGATGGATCGAGCTTGTACTGATCGAGAAAGTCACCCGGAGCAGCCTCCATGATCATGAACACGAGAAAAGAGATGATGATCAATTCGGGTATGGCTATGACCAATCTCCTCGCGATGTACTTCAGCACAGAGTATCACCTCATCGGGAAAGGGGGGCAGGCGCCCCCCAGAGTTCACTTCTTCCAGTAGATCCAAGGCAGCGTCCAGAGCATTCCACCGAAAGCGGTCGGTTCGATGATGTTCAGGTCAGCCTTGTGTGCGTACAGGTACAGCTGCTGCACGGTGTAGATGAGAGGCAGATGCTCGGAGACGAGTTCCTGGAATCTCGAGAACATCTCGTAGACTTTCTTCTGATCGAGTACTTTGACGTTTTCGGCGAATATTCTGTCGATTTCGAGTTCCCAATCGGGTGCTTCGTAGATCTCAGGCTTGATCTGTTTTCCTGGTGCTGCGTCCGGATGGAAGTTCCAGAAGTGGAGTGTTCCTTTCTGAGCCCAAACGTTCCTTCCACCCTGTGGTTCGTCCGAACCGGTCAACCCTATCACGATCGCTTCCCAGTCGGTGGTGTTGAGCATCTTGTTCACGAGCAGGTTGAAGTCCAGCGGGACGAACGTGACCTTGATGCCCAGCTTTGCGAGCTCATCTCTGATGATGTTGCACATACCTTCGCGGACCGTGTTACCGGCGTTGGTGGACAGAATGAACTCAACCTTGTTGCCCTGTGCGTCTATCAAGTTGCCGTCTTTGTCCCAGCTGAATCCTCCGAGTTGCAGCATCATGCGTGCGTAATCCAGATCGTACGGATATTTTCTCAAAGCATCGTCGTTGTAGAACGGTGAGAGCACAGAGACAGGACCCCACTGTGCAACTCCAAGGCCTGCAAGGAGCGTGTCGATCATCGCTTCTTTATCCATTGCGTACGCTACAGCCTTTCTGAAGTATTCGTTCCTGAACCAGGACCTCTTCACAGGATCGTCGTGGTTCCAGTTGAACGTGATGAACGTGGTTCCATAGGTGGGGCCACCCGTTCCAACGACCCAGTTCTTCTCTTTGGCTTTGGCTTTGATCTCTGGATAGAACTGTGCGGTCACGCCGTAGATGTCGATCTCACCGTTTTCGAACGCGAGCTTGATCGCGTTGAGATCTGGCAGAATCTTGAAGACGAACTCGTCGAGGTAAGGCAGCTGGTTGCCTTTCGCGTCTTTCTTCCAGTAGTATGGGTTCCTCACAGCCCTGATGTACTGGTCCGGTACGTACTCTACCGGTATGAACGGTCCAAGACCAACCAGCTCTTTGTTGTTGATGGCTTCCACGGTCCATTTTTCGCGGAACGTGCCATCCTTGACCCACTGCTCGGCGATGTGTTTCGGCCAGATGTAGAGTCCGCCTATGTACCTGACGGCCAGGCGGAACGGCTCTTCGTAGATCACTCTGACGGTGTAATCGTCGATCTTTTCAGCCCTCGGGAGCCTTCCTTGCGAATCCTTGATGACGTCCTGAGTGCTGCTGGGAATGTTAGGATTGCAGTAAACGTCGTTCACTGTGAACACAAAATCGTCGGCAGTGAATGGATGTCCATCCGACCACCTGATGCCTTCCCTCAGCCAGAAGGTGACGATCATCTTGCCTTCGTCTGTGAGCTCAACTTCGCAGCGCTTGGCGATGGCCGGATGAAGCCTTGCGTAGTTGTCGAGTTCCACCAGTGTTCCACCGTATCCCATGAACAGTGCGATGACATCGGTCGAGCTGGTTTCTTTCGCAACGGTGTAGTTCATCGTTCTTGGACCACTCAGTGTCGCAACTACGATCCTACCTCCATACTTTCCGGCGGCGTCTGAACCAAGGTACGGTGTTTTTTCATCGAACCAGACGTACTTCTCTGCTGCGAAGATCGCCACGGCTGCAAGCAGTACCGCAACAAGTAAGAACCTCTTCACACTTACACCCCCTCACTTCACCAGGTGGCATGCCACCCAGTGGTTATTTGAGACCTGTATCAGTTGAGGATATTCTTTTTCACAGATTTCGACCTTGAAAGGACACCTCGGGTTGAAGAAGCAACCGCTCGGTCTGTTTATGGGACTCGGTACACCCCCGGTCAGGATGATCCTCTTTCTGGCCCTCTCAACTTTTGGATCGGGTACCGGCGTGGCTGAGAGCAGTGCTTTACTGTAAGGATGGAGGGGCTGTGAGAATATCTCTTCCGAATCACCCATCTCCACTATCCTGCCAAGATACATTATAGCAACTCTATGACTTATGAACCTCACCAGGCCAAGGTTGTGTGATATGAACAAATAGCTGAAATGGAATCTCTCCTGAAAATCCAGGAACATGTTTATGATCTGAGCCTGCACGGAAACATCGAGAGAAGAGGTGGGTTCATCCAACACGAGGAATTCTGGTTGTATCGCTATGGCACGCGCTATGGCTATTCTTTGGCGCTGTCCGCCGCTGAACTGGTGCGGATATCTGTCCAGATGGAACGTTTTCAAGCCGACCATTTCCATCAATTCTTTCGCTTTCTCGTAAGCTTCCTGCTTCGTCTTCACGACTCCATGGAAGAGCATCGGTTCGGTGACGATCTGACCAACTGTCATTCTGGGATTCAGTGAGCTCATGGGATCTTGAAAGACGATCTGCATTCTCCTTCTGAAGGGCAGCAGTTCTCTGTAGCTGAGTTTCGAGATGTCTGTTCCGTCGAAGAAGATCTGTCCTTCGGTCGGATCGATCAGTCTCAGTATGGTGCGGCCCACCGTGGTCTTACCGCATCCAGATTCACCCACCAGGGCAAAGGTTTCGCCTTTTTTGATTTCAAAATCTACACTGTCCACCGCTTTGACATGAGCCACCGTTCTTTTTATGAAGAAGCCCTGTTTTATCGGGAAATACTTCTTCAACCCGACGACTTTAATGAGTACGCTGTTCTCAGCCACGTCACACACCACCCTCGACAGGATTGAAGCATCTCACGCGATGACCGGGTGACACTTCGATCATGTCTGGGATCCGCTTGGAACATTCGTCGATCGATCTCGGACAGCGTGGCAGGAAAGGACAGACTTTGGGTATATCTATCATGCGCGGTGGTTGACCGGGTATCGGTTCGAGCCTTTCGATCTTCTTATCGACCCTTGGGATGCTTCTCAGCAACATGTTCGTGTAAGGATGTACCGGATTGTAGAAGATGTCCTCGGCAGACCCTTCTTCCATCTGTTTTCCACCGTACATGACGATGATGCGGTGCGCCATCGAAGCGATCACGCCGAGGTCGTGTGTGATGAAGATCATGGCCATTTTTAGAGTCTCCTGCAGCTGTCTCATGAGCTCGAGTATCTGGGCCTGTATGGTGACGTCGAGAGCGGTGGTTGGCTCGTCCGCTATGAGTATGCTCGGATTGCAGCTGAGTGCTATGGCGATGACGACGCGCTGCCTCATTCCACCGCTGAACTCGAACGGATAAGCCTTCATTCTCTTTTCGGGTTCTGGTATCTGAACGAGTCTGAGCATTTCGACGGCTCTTTTGTAAGCTTCTTCCCTGGAGACCTTTTGATGCTGCATGATCGTTTCCATCAGCTGATCGCCGATGGTGAACAGAGGGTTCAAAGAGGTCATGGGATCCTGGAAAACCATGCTGATTTCTTTACCGCGTATGTTGTACATCTCTTTCTCGTCGAGCTTGAGTATGTCCTGCCCTTTGTAAATGACCTGCCCGCTCACTATCTTTCCCGGGGGTTTTATCAGACGCATGATCGATTTGACCGTGACGCTCTTACCAGAACCAGTTTCACCGACTATGCCGAGCACTTCTTGGGGTCTGAGCTCGAAGCTGACGTCGTCAACTGCGGCAACGATGCCTTCCTCCATGTAGAAGTATGTCGACAGATTTTTGACGGTCAGAATGCTGTCCACTCAGCTCCCTCCCGTTTTTTCGAAGAAAACCTGTTCAGCCCTTGGATCGTAAGTGAATATCTTTTGTCCATCGAAAGTTGCTTCAATCGATGCGAGTAAAAAGCCGTTTTCAAAATAATCGTTACGCTGACTCAAAATAGATTCTATCATACCAGCCAGCGCATCATCGCCTGCGATCCTCAGTTCAATCTTATGAGTTGAGTCCTGAAAGGCAACTTCGTACGATTTGCTCAGAAATCCTGCAGATGAAAACTTCATGCTCGCCCCAGGAAAGTAAAGCAGGATCAACTCTTCGATCCTCTTGTTGATTCTCTCTTCCCATTCGAGGTGATAGACCATACCTTTGTAAACGACTTGATTCATTCTAACGACCAGATCCGCTTCCTGTGGCTCGGAGAATTCGTACGCTACGCGTCGTTCTTCAAGAATTTTGACCACCACGCTTTTCAAAGGTTCTTCACAGAACAGCTTCAACCTTTGCGTAGAGGTACGAAAGATCACGAGTGCTATGGTAAGAAAGGTCAAAATGACGATCAGAAAGACCTTACCTCTCACCGTCGCTCATACCCTGTACCTCGAGAAGACCTGCCTCAGCTCTTCAAAGACGCTCGTGAGTTCCTGCAAGCTGTTCGACAGGTTTTGAACACGTTCAGACTGTTCCGCAACTCCCTTCGAGAGTTTATCGATATCACTCGAAACTCTGTCAATTTCTTTCACAATCCTCTCGATCGCAGCGTTGATTTCTTCAACCGCCGCGTTCTGTTCCTGACTCACCGCGGCAAGCTCACTCGACATCGTGGCAACTCTTTCTATGTCTTCAACCATACCCGCGATGGTCCTCAAACTTTCACCGATCAGGGCGCTGCTCTCGCTCGTTCTCTTAACGATCTCCTCTTCTTGCTCGAGCATCGTCTGCACCTGTGATCTGATGCTCACTAAAAAGTCTTCTATCTGCTTTGTAGAGGTCCTGCTCTGTTCGGCGAGCTTCCTCACTTCTTCAGCGACCACCGCGAAACCTCTACCTGCTTCTCCAGCCCTCGCGGCCTCGATGGCTGCGTTGAGCGCCAGAAGGTTCGTCTGTTCTGCGATAGAGTAAATTGTACCTATCACTTCTTCGATCTTTCCAGTGAAACTGGCAAGTTCCTGTATGGACCGCCTCACGGAGTGTTGCTGCTGAACCATGGATTCCACAGATTCGATCAGCTTGTTCACAACTTGTTCAACGGTTTTCGATGATTTTCTGAGTTTTTCGAAACTTTCAGACAGTACAAGTGCGTTCTTGGACGTCTGCTCGCTCCCCGAGGCGATCTCCCTCGCACCCATGTCCACTTGATGAACCAGTTGATTGACGTTGCTGACGATCCTGCTCACTTCTTCCGAAATCGCTCTTGCCTCTTCAGACGCGGTTCTCGCTGTAGATGAATCTTTTTCTATTTGCTCACTCAGCAGGTTCATTCTTTCCTCTATCTTTTTGGTGTTCATTATACTGTCTTTCAAGCTCTTCGTCAAGATCGAAAAGGCGTTCGAAAGCTGAGTGATTTCAGCTCCAGCACGCTTGAGCTGTACAGACTGGGAGAGATCACCCTCAGCGACTCTTTGAGCCACGTTTGAAAGGTTCACGATCGGCTGGGTGATAGATCTGGCGAAAAAGATGGCCACGATGACCGCGACTATGGAAACGATGGCCGCCACGCTCGCGTTCATCACGATCGTGTTCTGAAAGACGGCTTCAATCTCTTTCCTTGGAATCGTCAAGCAGAGCGACCAGCCAACGCTGGGAACGTTCGTGATCGCGGCGAGCTTTCTCTCAGACTGGAAGGTGTAATTCACGGTTGTTGTTTCTCTGTTCGCGATCTTTTCCTCGATGATCCTCAGATTTTCGTCCACCTCTCTCAATTTCTTCCCCAGTAGATCCGCGTTCGGGTGTGACAGGACGACAGATTCTCCGTCCACCATGAACGCGTAGCCCTCTTTGCCGTGCTTTATGTTGAGAACGATCTCGTCCAATTCCTTCTGTGGCATGAAGGCAGCGTAGACACCGACGATCTCCTGCGAGTAGCTGATCACCGGCACGGAAAAGACGTAGCCCCTCTGGCCCCTGAAAGTCACACTTTGTAAGTAAAGGTTCCCTTTCATCGCTTCTTCGAAAAACTTTTGCTTCGATAAATCCAAATCAGGTTGAACGTCCAGCGTGAACGTTTTTCCATCCGCGCTGATGAGTATTTGCCCTGTGAAACCAAGTTTCTGAAGGTTCTCAGTGTAGGAACGCAGACTCATGTCTATCATGTTCGTGTCGAAGAACAAAAAGAGATTTTCCAGATTCGGGGCTATACCTTGAAGCGTGATGAACCTTTCTTTGAACCAGTTGTCCAGTCTGATCGCTTCCTTTTCCACCTTTTGAAGCATCTCTCCTTCAGCGTAACCGAGGAGCTTTTCTCTGATCATGAGCAGGTTCGTCACCGTAACCGTCAGAACGCCCGCGATCAGAAACACCACCACGAGCAGAACTATGCTGAGTTTCAGCGACATACCTTCACCTCCTCAAGCCCTGGCTATGCAGTAGGCGACGATTTTCTGTGCGCCCGCCTCAAGTAACAGTCTCGCACATTCGTTCATGGTGGCACCCGTGGTGTACACATCGTCTATCAGGGCTATCACACCTTCTGGCTTTCCCTTCAGTCTGAAAGCACCACGAACGCTCTCTTTCCTCTGCTGTCTCGTTAAGCCTCTCTTCGTCGATGAGGCTGTCGATTCGATCAGGGAAGCGCACTCTAAGTGGATAGATCTGCCGACAATCTTCGCAATCGTTCCCATGGTGTCGTACCCTCTCTCTTCGAGAGCCCTGAAACTGGAGGGAACCCAGGTCAGACGGTCGCAGGGGATTTTGTACCTCTCCATCGTAGCTATCAACATCTTCGCGAGGATTCTGCGCAGTCTCCAGTGGCCTTCGTTCTTGTAGGCTAAGATGGCCTTCCTCAGTTTCGAATCGTACCTACCGTAGAAATGAACCTCGCACCATTTCGTTTTTTCAACCAGTGGTATCGGCCCCTGCAAAAGTTCGTGTTCGCACTCGTCACAGATGACGGAGAACGGTGCTATCTCTCTGCCACACAGAACACAACTGTTTGGAAAGATCGTTCCGAGTAACAGCTCGAGACTCTTCCTCATATCCAATTCCTTTTGAGTTGTTCGGGATCGACCGCGAACAGATCGCACAGGACTCTGATCACGCTCTCGTCGTACTTCTGACAGGTCAGAAAGGCTTTGACACACAGTAACCTACGTTTCTGAAGTTCGACGTCACCGCATCTGTCTATGGATTCTATCACTGCGTCGTAATCTTCCGGATCGCACAGCGTCACAACGTTCCTGTAGTTCTTCGCGGCCGCCCTCAACAGTGCAACACCACCGACGTCTATATTCTTCAGTATTCTTTCTTCATCGAGGCTGTCGTCGAGCTGGAAGGGCCTCAGATTGACCGCAACGAGGTCGAAAGGCTCGATGTTCATTTCTTTCAAAAGTCGAAGATAGTCTTCTTCGAACAAATTCATCAGGACCGCGGCGAATATCTTCGGATGGATCGTTTTCACGTTTCCCTGAAGCATTTCTGAAAAGCCTGTTATCTCACTGATTTCTTTGGCGTTCACTCCGCACGAGCGGAGGTACGCAGCCGTGCCGGAAGTCGCGAAGATCTCAACTTTCCGTTCACTCAAAGCCTTCGCGAATTCGGCGACCCTTCTCTTGTCCCAGACACTGATCAATGCCCTCTTGATGTTCACTGGTGCATCGCCTCCATCAACGTCTAAGGTAAATTCTACAATAAAAAAAGCGGGGGCAGGCCCCGCTGTTTGGAATTTGGAAGAGGTTCAGTCTTTCTTTTCCGGGATCAGGAGGTTGGCGATGATCCCAACCATCGCCGCGAGACTGAGACCCTTGAATTCGACGTGTCCAACCTTCAGTGTGGCTCCACCGATACCGACGGTGAGAATCAGGGAGGCTACGAGGAGATTCTTTGGCTTCGAGAAGTCCACCTGTGCGTTGATCAAGGTCCTTATACCCACCGAGGCGATCATTCCGAACAGGATCAAACTGATGCCGCCTATGACAGGGGTTGGAATCGTGCGGAGAACTGCTCCAAATTTGGATAGAAAAGCTACCAGCATCGCCAAGAAGGCCGCACCCCTCAACACTCTCGGATCATAAACCCCCGTGAGCGCGAGTACGCCAGTGTTTTCACTGTAAGTCGTGTTTGCAGGACCACCGAGCAAGCCTGCCAGCGAGGTGGCGAGTCCGTCACCGATCAAAGTCCTGTGAAGCCCAGGTTTTTCGAAAAAGTTCCTGCCAACAACGGCTCCATTCGTTGTGATATCACCGATGTGTTCCATCACTGTTGCGATCGATACGGGAGCTATCGTTGCTATGGCCGACCAGCTGAACTTTGGAAGCATGAACTTTGGCACACTCAACCAGCTGCTCTGCTGGATGGGTGAAAGATCGACCAGGCCCAGTGGCAGGGATACAGTGTAACCAGCGAGCACACCGAACAGCACAGGTATCATGCTCCAGAAACCCTTCAACAAAACGGAGGTGAGTATGACCGTGACGACGACCACCATCGCCACAAACCAGTTCTGGCTCGCCATCTGGATCGCCACGGGACTGAGGGTTAAGCCTATGACGACGATCATGGGACCGGTCACGACGGGTGGAAACAGCCTGTTAACTTTCTCGATGCCCACCAGCCACACCAGCAATGCGAAGAGCAAGTAGACTAAACCGGCAGCGAATATTCCACCGGTGGCGTAAGCCAGATCATTCATTTGTTCCTTCACCATGATCACAGGTGCGATGAAGGCGAAGCTTGAACCGAGGAACACTGGAACGATACCACCTGTAATGGTATGAAACAGCAGAGTTCCAGCACCCGCCGTGAAGAGTGCGACGAGCGGATCAAGACCGGTCAACAATGGGACGAGTACCGTTGCGCCGAACATGGCTACGAAATGCTGGAGGGAGAGTAAGAAAAACTTGACGCCACGCACTTGCTGGTGGGCCACAGTGAGGGAAGTGTCAACCATGATCTGACCTCCTTTTTGCCCTCGCTGGGGCAAATTAAAGGACCTTCGTGGAGAGTTTATCACCTTTACACAGCTCATGTCAAGTGATCTTACTCGCACGATCCTGAAGAAAGCTGTTGAAGCACTGGCAGATTTCTAATGGATTTCTAATGTGTTCACTGTAGGATGTTCGACGAAAAACTCCAAGGGGGGCAGGGATGATGAAAAGGGCTTATTTAGTGGTTATTTTGAGCTTTGCGATGCTGTTATGCGCACAGACAAGGATCACGATCATCGACGACGGCTGGGTCAGATTGAGTGTACTCGACAACAAGTTCGCTCAGTATCCATACCCAACAGACTTCGTCATCGAAATCCTGGCGCTCGATCGCAGTATGCCCGTGGAAGTTTCCTATCTGATGATGGATGGTGGTGGAACACCCGGGCAGCCTTCCACCAACTTCGTCATGAAAGGTTCGAACTTCAATCCTCCCTGGGATGGCAGCTGCTTCTTCAAAACCGAAGTTGGTGGCTGGGCTCAAGCTGAATTTGCCGCGAATCCAAAGTATTTACCTTTACTGCACTATCGGACCTGCCTGCTCTTACTTGCCAGATATGAGAAGATCTACGCTGTGTTTCTGAGGGAAAACGACGGACAGGTTGGATACACGCTTCTGAAAGGTGGTTCGTTCAGCAGCTTTGAGATTCCTAAGGTTGCGAGGATCGAGCTTCAGGCCAACGAATTCGTGGTCACTTCGCTGGGCCAGCCGGTTGAGGTGGGCATGTGGGTTGAAGGCAGATACACCCACGACGAAGTCGGTGGCTGGGCTGCTCCAAGTTACGCTGCGAAGACGAAGAGGTACAGAGTCCCGCACTACGAAATGTTCATGATGATGCTGGGTCGCTACGACAAACTCGCACTGATCATCGGAAAAGAGAACGATGGACGGCTCGGTGTGATCGTATTCCCAAAATCTACGAGCTGGTCAAACCCGATCGAGGTGCCTGGATTCTGCAGGACCGTGGCCCGGGGAACTCGACTCACCGTTGCGGCCCTGTCAGACAGCCCGGTGGAAATCACCCACTTCGCGTTCGACAACACGTGCTGGCAGTGGGAAGTTGGGGGATGGGCATTGCCCGAATACGCACCGAAGCAGCAAACTTTCACGCTGAAACACTACACACCGGGTTTGATCGTGGTCAACAGGTACCAGACCATGGGCCTGTTTGGCTACAACGAGAACGACGGTCAAACGGGAGTCATACAGATCAAATGATCGTTCCTTCAGAGTACCACAGTCTCGGAAAATTTGCTCACTGAGGAACTGATCGAGTGTGTTCGATGAGCTTGATCAGTTCCTCTACGATCTTTTCTCGCGGAACGGTCTTTACTATCGTTCCGGACTTGAATATGACTGCTCCATTTTTAGTACCAGCAACACCTACATCGGCGTGTCTTCCCTCACCGATTCCGTTGACCACACAGCCCATCACTGCGACTGTGAGATCTGTTTTTTCCACGATGGGTTCGATCGATCTGGCGATCTGTTCCACATCTATTTCACACCTGGCACACGTGGGACACGCGATCACCTGGCCGAACTTTCTCAGACCGATCGAGGCGAGGATCTTCCGTGCCACGATCACTTCTTTGATCGGATCCCCCGCGATGGAAACTCTTATCGTGTTACCTATTCCTTTGAGCAACAGGTGCCCTATAGCGATGGCAGACTTTATGATCGCCGTTTCACCGACCCCAGCCTCGGTCAGTCCGATGTGCAAGGGATAATCCACTTTCGAGGCAACGTACTCGTTGGCTTTGATGGTTTCAAGAACGTCCGTACTCTTGACCGAGACAACGATGTCGTAGAAGCCGAACTTCTCGAGCAGCCGCACTTCGTAGAGTGCCGACTCGGCCAGTGCCGTGATCCGATCGTACTTCTGTTCGAAATCTTTCCTCAACGAGCCACTGTTCGCCCCAACTCTGATCGGCACCGAATACTCTCTCGCCACCTCAACGAGTTCCTTCACTTTCCAGTCCTGACCTATGTTGCCAGGATTTATTCGAACCTTGTCTGCACCATTCTTGATCGCTTCTATAGCGAGACGATGATCGTAATGAACGTCCGCCACGATCGGAACGTTCAGATCGAGAACTTCCTTGATCTTCCTTATGGCTCTTGCACTTTCAAAATCTGCCACGGCGACCCTCACTATTTCGCAGCCCGCGGCAACGAGTTCTCTGATCTGTCGGACGGTTGCATCCACATCGACGGTTTTCGTGTTCGTCATTGACTGGATCGAAACTGGATAGCCTTGCCCAATGAAGACGTTACCCACACGCACGATCCTGCTCATCGTCCGATCAACCTTCCTATGTCACTGAAGGTAACGAAGATCATCAGTGCTATGAGCAACAGAAAGCCTATGAAATGTATCAGATTTTCCACTTCTGGCCTGACCTTCCTCCTGCTCACCAGTTCGATGAGGGAAAACACGATCCTTCCACCGTCCAGCGCCGGGAGTGGCAACAGGTTGAATATTCCAAGGCTCATCGTGATCAGTGCAACGAGTGTCAGCACCGGTTCTAAACCCACCTTCGCTGTCTCGCCGATGAACGCCACCAGTCCCACCGGTCCCACGATTCCACCCGTTTCTGTGCCACGCAGCATTCCGAGAAGCGATCTGTACATCGTGATCAAAACGTTGTTGCACCTGTCCACGGCAACGGCTATCGTCTCGAGCGGATCTTTTGGTCTGAGGTTGGCCGTTTTCGATTCGAACACGCCCGGCGTTTCCAGAAGGTTTTTGACCAGCGCTGTGGGGACCTTCAACTGGACCTGTTGACCATCCCTGAGCAGACCGACGGTCACTTCGCTCCCAAAGCCCCGGCTGGCCCAGGCGATCAGATCACCCTGAGTCTCTATGTAAGCGCCACCATCCTGCACCAGTGCGAGCTGATAGATCCTCGAAAGATCGACGTTGTTGTTCACCGTGACGTTTTCGACCCGTAAGAGCACGTCCCCTTTCCTGAAAGGTTCGAAGTCTTTTCTGAGAACGTTCGACACCGTGGCAAAGTAAAAACCGAGTGCGTACTTGGCCGGTTCGTACTGGTACTGCTTGAGCAGACCCTTCACGGTACCGTTCGTTGTTTCAACCGATACGTAACTTTCCAAAAGGCTGTTGAGCTGCGCAGGGCTCAAAGACCTCCCCGATACGTTTTCTATTCTCGCTCCGATCTGAAATTCTCCGTCCACATCTCTCAGCAGAATGAAGTGCGATTCTTCAAACATCTTCGGTACTGCCCTTATGTTCAACTTTTCATCGTTTCTGAGGACAGTTAACTCCACCGGAAGCCCTCTTCTTATGATCCGACTCACGGTGTAGTTGTCATAAACCCTTCTGCCGTTGATTTTCAGTATCACGTCCCCATCCCTGAGCCCCGCTTCGTAGGCAGGTTTTCCGGGCTCGACGTAAGCTACCGTCACTGCCGGTACACCCCACAGAGTAACGATGAATAAGAACAGTACATAACCTGCGAGTATCGAAAAAACAGGCCCCGCGAGGAAGATCAGAAGCCTCTGCCATGCGGGCTTCGAGTAGAGACTGCCAGCTTCTCCTGTCGCTTCGGTGGGATCCTCGCCGGCGAGCCGGACGTACCCACCGAGAGGGAACACGTTTATTCTGAAAGTCGTTCTCTTGAACTTCTTCTGGTAGATCTTTGGACCGTACCCGATCGCGAATTCCAGCACGTCCACTTTGAAGAACCTTGCAAACGCGAAGTGTCCCAGTTCGTGCACGACGACCACGGCCATGAATATGATCAAAAAGTACGCGACAGCCATTCGATCACCTCTTCCGCAATCCTTCTACTCGCTTCGTCCACGTCCTTCAGATCTGATAGATCCCTCACGTTGCCTTCTACCTTCTCGATCACCCTTTCGATGATCTTCGCGATGTCCGTGAATTTGATCCGACCTTCGAGAAACGCGTCCACGCACACCTCGTCGGCCGCGTTGTAAGCGGTCCTTTTAGCGTAGTCTTTCTCGATTTCGTAAGCGAGATAAAAAGCAGGATATCGGTTTCTATCGACCTGCTCGAACTTCAACTGCGTTTGCCGCAGATCTGGCCAACTTTCCTGCTGGTAAAGTCTTTCTGGGTATGTTAATCCGTAGGCGATCGGAACTCTCATGTCTGGAAAACCGAGGTGCATTTTGATCGTTCCGTCCCTCAGGAACACCGCCGCATGGACCAGACCCTCTCTGTGGATCAGCACCTCTATCTGACTCGCCCCGAGCTGGAAGAGTTCACACGCTTCGAGCACTTCAAAACCTTTGTTGACCATCGTCGCGGAATCGACCGTTATCCTCTTACCCATCTTCCACACTGGGTGTTTCAGCACGTCTGACGGTTTTGCACGATCGAGTTCCTCCAGTTTCCAGTCTCTCAGAGCGCCGCCGGATGATGTCAAAAGAACCTTCTCGATGGAAGGTTCGTAGAGCTGCATCACGGCGCTGTGTTCGCTGTCGAGTGGTATGAGCTCGCAGGAAGTTTTTTCTTTCGTCTGCCTGACGAGCCAGCCACCACACACGAGTGCTTCTTTGCTCGCCAGCAAAACTTTCCTTGAGGTTTCCAGGGCTTTCAGAGTGATGGGGAGACTCACGAAGCCCGGGATGCAAACCAATGTCACATCAGGTTTTTCTCGTTCAAGAAAGCTTTCGAGTTCCTCGTAACCTCCGGCCGTGCATATCAGCTTTGGAACGTTGTATTTCTTCGCGAGTTTTTGGGCCGATTCCACGTTCGTGTGGTACGTTCCTGCAATTATCCGAAAATTTTTGATCTTGTCGATCACCTCGAGCGCCTGGGTGCCTATCGATCCCGTCATGCCCACGATCACGATGGTTCTTTCAGCCATCTGAAGTAGGCCACCTTTCCACGTTCAACGGCTATTCTAACCTTCGATGAGACTGCGACGTTGCTGATCCCGTAAGGATGATCGCACGGCATGTTCTTTCGAGTGATCTCGTATTTGAAGCCTCTCAGCGTTACACCCTCCGCGTCTCCTGCGATCGGGACTATGGACCATTTCTCGTTCACGTTTGCCTCCAGTTCGGCTTCGCTCGAAACCACACCGACGATCAACTGCTCGCTCTTAGCTGTGATCTGGACGTCGAAAGAGCCCATCAGATACATCAGTGCGAGCAGCATGTCCAGTCTGTCTCCCATCCAGCAGAATATGTCTACGGATTCGGCCCCTCTTTCGACGGCTTTCCTCAGTGCGAGTTCGGTGTCTATCTCGTCTTTCTCCTTCGGAAACAGAAACACCTCACACCCCAGACTCTTCAATTTGTCCAGATCTGATTCTTCCAAAGAGTCTCCATCTCCGACGAACATGTTGGGCACCACACCCGCACTCAAAAGCCTTTTCGCCCCACCATCCACCGCGATGATCAGATCGTACTCTGCAAGATCTACGCTTCCAAGGTCTTCACAATCGCCGTTTAAGAACATCGCCACTTTCACGGGACAGTCCTCCCAGCAGGTTTCTGTACTTGTTCACCGTGCGTCTGCTCACCTCGATGCCACGTTCCCGAAGCAAGATTCTCAGCTTTTCATCACTCGCACGAGGGTTTTCCTTCAAGAGTTCGTACAGCAACGGCAGGAAGAATTTCGTTTCGATGTTTCTGCCAAAAAAGGTGTGCATGGGAAAAATTCCAGAGGGCGTTTTCACGTACTTCTGCGAAACGGCCTTTGAGACGGTTGAAACGTGCAATCCCAATTCTTCCGCGGCATCGACAAACTTCGTCTTGTTTGGATAAACTGATCTACCCAGCAGGAAATCCACGTTCTTCCTGACGATCATGTTTCCCAGGCAGAACATGATCTCTTTTCTGTGTTGAAGGAGTTCGTTGATGTACAGAAAGATTTTCTCCTGCCTCTTATCACTACCACCCGAAGAGACCGCGAGCTCTTTGACGTGCACCGATAGATCTTCTTGGATCACCACATCGGGTTGCACGTAAGTAGCACTTCTTCCAAAACCAGAAACCGATCCTTCGAACAATCCTTCAGGACCAACGTCCTTGATGGCTTCGAGCAGTTTCTCGAGTTCTTCCAAACTGATGGAAAACTTCTCACAGATTTCCTTCTCGTCTACCAGCAGCTTTCCACGCTCGTCCAGGTTGTAGACGATGTACTCTGCCACCGGCTCCTGCCGTTCGTCGAGACGGAGCAACGCGATGGCGTCCATGAGCTCTTCCTGAAGAGACTTTTCTCCCGACAGTAGTCTTTCGACGAGTGGTGATTCACTTTCCGTATCTTCCAGATCGAGGCTGATGTATGGGAAAAAGTCCTGCAAGAACTGTGCGAGCTGTCCGACCGGAAGTTCGACGAACTTGAAAAAGAGCTCCTTGCTCGAAAAATCCCTTGTGAGGTCGAGTTTTAGCTTCATCGCTCATTCCCCAACGTTACTATACACTCTGCGTCACAGTATGAACATGGCGTCGCCGAAAGAATAGAACCTGTAACGTTGTTTCACCGCTTCCTGGTACGCGTTCATGATGAGCTGATGTCCTGCGAAGGCACAGACCAGCATCAACAGAGTTGAACGTGGCAAATGAAAGTTCGTGATGAGTGCGTCCACGATCTTGAATTCGAACGGCGGATAGATGAACAGGTCGGTCTCGCCTTCGGTCAGGTTGGTCCTCGCAAAACTTTCGAGTGTTCGTACCACGGTCGTGCCCACCGCGATGATTCTGTGTCCCTGCGATTTGGCCTGTCTTATGATTTCAACAACCTTAGGAGGTATCGAATACCTTTCGGCGTGCATCCTGTGCTGTTCTATGTTCTCAACCTTCACCGGTCTGAAGGTCCCAATACCCACGTGCAGTGTCACCTCGACCGTTTGCACGCCCATCGAGCGGATCTTTTCGAGCAAAGTTTCCGTGAAGTGAAAACCGGCAGTGGGAGCCGCTATCGAACCTGCCACCTTCGCGTAAACGGTCTGGTACCTTTCGAGTGGTATCTTCGTCTTAACGTACGGTGGAATCGGTGCTTCGCCGACCTTCAGCAGCTCTTCGTCGTCCACGTTGAACTCGATCAACCGCATGCCTTCTTCACATCTGTCCAGACATTTCGCCACGATACCGCTGCTCAAATGCGCCAGCACGCCTGGTTTGAACTTTTTGGCCGGTCTCACCAGGCACTTCCAGGTTTTTTCGCCGACTTTTTGAACCAGCAGAATCTCGATCTGTTTCTCGTCGATGTGACCGAACAACCTTGCCGGGATCACCTTGCTGTTGTTCAGCACCAGCACGTCGCCCGGCCTCAAATACTCCACGATGTCGCGGAAGATCCTGTGCTCTATCGACCCGGTGTCTCTACGAACTACCATCAGTCTCGAACTGTCCCTCGGTTCTACGGGAACCTGAGCGATCAACTCTTCCGGCAGATAGTAATCGAAATCCGAGAGCTTCACTGGAAGAACCTCCCCAGATCTATTCTATCAATCTTGCTGTTCCACTCCTCGAACCTGTCGTTGCTCACCACGATCGCGTTCTTTTCGAGTGCTATGGACAGTATGAGTTCGTCCGCAGGAGAGTGGAAGTACGTTCTTTCTGCGTAGAACCACTCACTGTCTTCGTTGAAGATGTATCTGATGTTCCTGTCGAAGACCAGATAATAAGGATAATAGAACTCCTCAAAACTCGCAAGTCGCTCAAGCACGAAATCTATGTCGCTGAGTTTTCCCCTCAACCTCGCGATGTTGCTTCCATCGAGAACCACCGGTCGAACGATCTTTCTAACCAGCACTGCCCTGACGTAGGGATGGCACCTCAACTTCGAAAGGATCTCACGCCTCGAGATCTCGTCGAGTTCCCTGAAGAGTTCGGCGAGCACTTCCACATCACCGATGTGCGTCACTCGAACCGAGTTGATCTGTTCGATGAGCCATTCGATACCCTCACCGCCACCCTTCATCACCGCCGCCTGAAGCTCGAGGAAATCTTCCAGTTTTGAATCCAGAAGTAGCTGTCTCGCTTTTTTCACGAAAGTTTCGACGGCTGTATCTTCGATGAGCTGGATCAGTTCGTCCGATGGCGGAGGATACCTCTTCGGATTCAACCAGAAGAACGGTTCGAGCCCAGCAATCTCGGGCAAGTTGCTCGACCTTGAAAACCGCTTCAACCTTTCGATCAATGTGCCCCTACCGTAAACGAGCTGGCGGAGAGAGAGAGCAACGTATGGTGGCAAGGCTGAGCGGATCTGATTTGACCCAGCGAATTCTGAATGAAAAGAATGCCGGCTCCTTCATCGGTTTCGAGCCGTCGCAAATACTGAACCTGGTTCTGTCTTCTGGTCTGCAGAATCTTCAACCTCGTCAAGAAAGCCGGATCATACACGTCGAATCGCACGTTTCCTCACCTTTTGAATCACAAGCAGAGCAACGTAACCCACCACGATCGAGAAGATGGACCTGTACAGAGAAACCATCAGAGGAGTTTTTATGTGACAGAACGTGTTGAAGGTCGAGACGAGCGCGATGCTCGCAAGAATTTCGAAGAGGAAGGACCATTTGAATTCTGGGAAAACCAGCCAGAAGGCGAAGGCGGGATAACCCACGATCTCCTTGAACCTCGGTCTCACCCAGAGCAGGCCTTCCAGCACATCGCGGAGCTGTCTTTCAAAGTAAGCAACGAAAGCGGTGTTACCGGAGCGGGAAATGTAGTAAAACCCTGCGAGCATCAGCAGAACCAGCCCAAACGGCCAATACTTCTTCAGCCATCTCCATTCTCTGATGACGTTCTTCAAGAGCACGAGGGCCGGCAACAGCGAGAGAGAGAGCTTCACACCCCTGTACAGGCTCAGATCGTTCACGTGCCAGAAATCACACAGTGCAGCGTTCGTGAGTAGCCCGAGCAGCAGGTAAAGCAGGGGTAAGAACTTCTTCTTTTCGTGAGAGTACAGAAGGATCGTCGCGAGTATCGACACGATCGATACTGCCAGAGATTGGTTCCAGAACCAGAGCGGTGCCGATACGATTCCAAGCAAGGGTTTTCGGGAGAACACCAGAAGGACTAAACACAGGAAGGCCAACCAGCGAAACTGAAAAGCTCCGCTGTTCGGTGAGGGAACGTCTTTGGGCTTTCCAAACTCACGTTCTATCCTTCCAAGAATTTTTTTCACATCGATTCCTTCAAGTGGCTGGATCCAGATCATGTCGATGCTGCGCTCCAGGATAGCCCTTCTGAGCCTGTAATAGATCATCGAATCGGTCAGTTGCATCTTTTCGACTTCTTCCTGCCGAATCGTGTGTATCCTGAAGAACTTTTCGGGTTGCTCTCTCAACGAAACCACTCTTCTCACGAATTCGGTACTTTCGTTGAACTCGAGCATGCCGATCCAGACCTTGTGAAGGTCGGCCTGTTCCGCGTAAATTTTCGGATCGTACGCGCTGAAATCTCCTCTGAACGTGACGTACAGCATGTAGTTTTCTATGGGTTCACCCGGATCTATCACGTACACGATCTGACCAGATGGAAGCAGTATCCTATCTTCATCGATCGAAACGCCGACGGTGTGGGCCATATCTTTTCTGTCGCTCACGAGCCGACTCGGTACGAAGATGGCGAGACACAGTAAAGTTGAGATGACAAAGATCAGCTCAGCGGCCCTTTTCAATGCGGAGAGTTTTTTCATTCACCTTCACCTCGTAGCTGGCTGAATCGAATATCTGCCACTTCAAGTAGGGTGAGAGGAATTTGAAACCACCAACGCTGATGGTTCTTTCCTCAGTGAACACCAGAAAGTCCTGCATTCTTTCTAAAACGAGTACCCTGTAGGTTACGTTCCCGAAGGCGTCCCGCGCCACGCCGATCAGAGTGTTCCGGGCTGATTCCAGCTTCAGCACAGCGCTGCGTTCCACCGGCAATCTTTCCCCATTCAGATACAGGAACGTCTCGTACGGTGAAGCGTCTTCCACCTGCAGCTGTACGTGACACATGGAATCGATCAGTTTTGTATTCATGACGAGCTCTGGGGGCGTTGAGTCTTTCACAGTCAGATCGTGAACGATCAGTTCGTTACTGAGTTGTTCGAGCGCTACGTATCTGCCGGGGTAGGAAAAAGAACCGGTTGACAACAATCCTGAGAGAAACTTCAACGGCTTTTCGCTTTTCGAACCCAGTTCTATCTGGGCTTGTTCAAAGCGCACCGTCTGCTCTGGAAAATCAAGCTTCAGCTCGGTCGTACTACCGGATGAAACGATCTCGACACTGTGCGTTCCTGGTGGCAATGCCATGCACAGATCCTTCCTCTGAACGCCGTTGTGAACGAACGTCAATTGAACAGGTTCGCCCTCAAAGATCGCCATGACGACCCCGCCGAGACCTGGAAAGTACGAAACGGTGAGCTGGTAGGAGATTTCTTCTTTCAGGCTGTATTCTCCCGGACCTGCAACGGGAGGGACTTTCTCGAAGAAGTGGCTGAGGAAAAGTTCGATCTTTCTTTTTTCGACAGGTTCAAGAACTTTGATCCTGTCTGGGTAAATTTCTATGGGGTATCTGTCGACGGTCAGACTGATCGTTCGACCCGATCTGACAGAGTTGAAGAGCAGTCCGAAGACTTCTTCGGGTACCACTATGTCTGCGTTCTTTGTTCCTAAAGTGAGGCCCTTCCTGCTCACGAGGAGTGGCACGTTCGGCAAGGGGATGTAATCGACGATCAAACGAACCGGTTCGTACACGTCAATGAATTCGTCCGTCAAGCACATGTTCGAAGGGCACGACACCTTGAACTGTATCCGCTGACCATCCAGGAACAGATGAGCCGTCATGTCGTGAGTGTTGATGAGCAACTCCGCCGCCAGACAATGAAGCGGTAAGATGAGAAGAATCAAAATCCATTTCATGCTCTCAACCTTTCGAGCACTTCTTCGAGCTCTTCAGGTAGGGGAGCCTTCAGATTCAACCTTTCCGGCTTGACTGGATGCATGAAACTTATTCTGAGGCAGTGCAAAAACTGTCTTCTCAATCCGAAGTTATCGCGGAAATAGCGATTGGCAGTTCTATCTCCATAAACTGTATCCCCGACAACGGGATTTCCCAGCGCCGCGAAGTGTTTCCTGATCTGGTGCGTTCTTCCCGTGTGGAGGATCACACGAACGAGGGTGGCCCGATCGAAGTTCTCCAGGACGATGTATTCGGTGACGGCTTCGAGCCCATCGATGGGAAGATCGATCTTTCCATGCCCGCGGAGCTGTCCCGCCACGAGGGCGAGATATTCTTTATCGACGAGCCTTTCTCTGAACATGTGACTGAGTATCCTCGCCGTCCTGGAATTCTTAGCAACCACGAGGACTCCGGAAGTGTCCCTGTCCAGACGGTGCACCAGATGGGGTGTGAAACCTTTCTGTTTGCCGTAGAACATGAGACCGTGAATGAGCGTGGTGCCGACGGTTCTGTCTCCAGGATGCAGCGCGATACCGGCTTTTTTGTTCAGAGCGAGCACGTCTTCATCTTCGTATATGATGTCCAGCTTGAGGGGCACAGGTTTAACCACCGTGACCTGGCGGGAATATTTGGACAGATCTTCGTCCACTTCGACCGTGTCACCAGGTTCGAGTTCGTAGGCGGGATCTTTAACGGTTCTTTCGTTCACGCTCACCTTTCCCGTTCTGAGAAGCTTGTATATTTCGGACAACGGGACGTTCTTCAACTGTTTTCTGAGGAATTTGTCGAGCCTGGTGTAGGCGCTTTCTTTGTCAACGAAAAGCTGCAAGGGCTTATCGCCCCCTGTATTTCATGTATTCCTTTATTTTCCTCTGGATCTCTCTTTCCTTTATTTCTTCACGCTTGTCATATTTCTTCTTACCTTTTGCGAGCGCTATCTCGACCTTCGCGATACCCTTGTCGTTGAAGTAGAGTTTCGTGGGTATCAGCGTGAAACCACCCGTGCTCAGTTTTCCAGCGAGCCTTTTTATTTCGCGCTTGTGAAGCAACAGCTTCCTTGGCCTTTCAGGGTCGTGGTTGAAGTGGCTCGCGTGCCTGTACGGGCTGATGTGCAGGTTCAACAAATAGACTTCCCCATCCTTGATGCGGCAAAAAGAATCTTTGAAGGAAACGTTCCTCTCCCTCAAAGATTTCACTTCCGTACCTTTCAGTTCTATACCCGCTTCGAAGGTCTCAAGAATTTCATAATCTCTCGCTTTCTTGTTCACGGCTATCAGTTCCACACCGAAACCTCCTCACAGCTGCACTCCTTCGATGTGCTCGACACCCTTTTCGGTCACTTCGATCACGTCGATACGCAGCGCTTTGAAGCTGGTCCTGCACTTCATCAAGTATTCGTTGATCGCCAGTTCCATCTTTTTGACTTTCTCTAAATCGACACGCGTTCGAGGAAAATACTCGCTCTTACCGCTCTTAACTTCAACAAAAACGAGGTACTCACCGTACCTCGCTATTATGTCTATCTCTCCAAAACGTGTTCTGTAGTTTCGATCGATGATTCTGTAGCCTTTCTTCTTCAAATACCTCGCGGCGTTCTCCTCAGCTTCCTTCCAGTTCAAGCGTGTATTCCAGGCACGACGATGTGCCCGTCTCTCCTTTTTGGAAAGTTCGATCTTATCGCCTCAACGTCCTCGAAAAATTTGACTTCGTCCGCTCTGAGCTCTGCGTTCGATTCGATCGGCGTGTACATGGGCTCGACCTGACTCACATCCACCTCGTTCAGCAGCTCCATGTAGGCGAGTATTTCTCTCATATCTTTCTCGATCGATCTGCGCTGTTCTTCAGTCAGCTGCAGCCTCGCAAGGTTTTCAAGGTGTCGTATCAGATCCTCGTCTATCTTGATCAATCAGCTTTACCCCCTTCAGCGAGTCGACGCTGGCACCCGAAGCCTTCAAATTCTCCTCCACGATCCTTTTGTATATCTCCGTCCTGTATATTTTAACATGCTTCGGTGCGGAGATACCTATTTTGACCTCAGAGCCTTCTATCTTGAGTACCACCACCTCGATCTCGTCACCGATGATGAAACTCTCACCAGCTTTTCTGGAGAAGACGAGCACGAGAATCACTCCTTCTGTGTTCTCTTCAAAATCTCGTTGCTCCTGCTGATTTCTTCATCGATTCTGTGTTTCAGTTTGTACTCGCTTCCCTCGAGGAGTACCTGCTTGCCGAGGTTCAGCTTCCTGTTTATCACGATCGGTGCGAAGAGGTTCACCGTCGCTTCCTGAGGGGCACCGGCAGGTATCGTCACCACGACCCACACTTCTATCTCATCAGGGTCTTCGATCTTCAATTCCATCCTGTCGGCCTCGCTCAGCTCGAAAGAATAATCCACCCTGACGAGCCACGGACTCACGATTGGTAACGCCACGTTGGCATCTTCGAGCGAAACGAGCCAGCAGAAAGGCTTCGTTTCTGGCAGCTCGACTATGGTGAACTTGCGCAGATGTTCGAAACCGGGTATGCCTTTTTCGAACAGCAATATCTTCGATTCACTCACTTCCACTTCTCCGACCTTCGTTTCGCACAACATCCTCTCACCTCTAAGAGATGTAGTCAACGAGCGTGCTCCTTAGAAGATTCGCGGCCGATTTCAACGCCGCATTCAGCACCGCCTGTTTCATCGAAAGTTTTGTCACCGCTTCACTGATGTCCACGTCCCGCTCTTTTGAGATGTGTTCCGTCATGAAACTGTTCAAATCCGTGATCCTGTTAGTGGCGGCTTCAACGACCCTCTGCACGGCTCCGACCTTCGCGAGGTTCTCCGATACGGACTTTTCAAGATAGTTCACACCCGCGAGGGCCACCTCGCTGATGAACCTCTGATCGTTTCTCTCGAGCGCTTTGATGGACATCTCTATCAATTCGAAGACGCTCTGGTTGCCCTCCGTGACGAACAGATCCTTGACACTGATGCCGTATTCCAGAGGATAACCGAGTACCACCGTGGTTCTGCTCTTCAGAGCCTCCGGTTTCACCGTTATCTTCCCATCTTCGCTCACCGGAGGTTCACTGCCGGCGAGACCTGCGAAGATGTAGTCTGAACCAACCTGCGTGTTTGCAATCTGGATCAGCTGCTGTTTGATCTGTTCCACCTCTCGGGCGATGGCGTTTCTTTGATCAGCTGTGAGCGTTCCGTTCGCGGCCTGAACGAGGAGTTCCCTCAATCTCTGGTAAAGCTCGCTGACCTGCTGGATCGCTGTATCGTAACCTTTCACCACGCTCTGCACGTAGTTGACGTTGCGTTCGTACTGTTGAAGCTCCCGCAACCTGCTGTCCAAGTTCGAAGATCTGGTGGCCAGCACGGCATCGTCGCTGGGATACCTCACCTTCGTCCCGGAAGAGATCTGATCGTGCAACTTCGCGATTTCTCCGATCGTCCTCTGAATGTTGTACAGAACCCTGTCGCTGGTCATCCTGTCCGTCACTCTCATGCTATCACCTGCCCACCACTCCGAGCTTGTCTATCACCCTGCCGATCATTTCGTCCACCGCCGTGATCACGCGTGCCGCCGCGGCGAACGCGTGCTGGTATTTGATCATGTTCGCCATCTCTTCATCGAGCGAAACTCCTTTGACACGTTCACGCTCCTGATCCTGTCTCTTATACACATCTCCGAGCCCACGAGACTAGGCATGATATCG